>QWCN01000060.1_pt1 | contig 426261 bp, 341 predicted proteins | sample 1972711 | NCBI WGS metagenome assembly QWCN01 (sample SAMN09866707, study PRJNA288562) | Human gut metagenome isolate term1_stool, whole genome shotgun sequencing... | isolation source: gut | host: Homo sapiens | place: USA: California | reverse complement strand
GAACCCACCTGCACCGAGCCCGGTAAGACCGAGGGCAAACATTGCTCGGTCTGCAACGCGGTCATCGTTGCACAGCAGGAAATTCCCGCGAAGGGACACCGTTGGGATGACGGCGAGATCACGACCGCTCCGACCTGTGAAAATGCCGGTGTCAAGACCTACACCTGCACGGTCTGCGACGCAACCAGAACCGAAGCGATTGATGCTACTGGTCATACTTCCGTTGAAGTTTCCGAGAAGCCCGCAACCTGCACTAACTCCGGACACAAAGCCGGTACCAAGTGCTCGAAGTGTGACGCAATTCTCTCCGGCATGGAGGAGATTCCCGCGAAGGGGCACACCGAGGTCATCGACCCGGCGGTTGAGCCCACCTGTACCGAGTCCGGCAAGACGGAAGGCAAGCACTGCTCCGTCTGCAACGAGATCATCGTCGCGCAGAAGGAGCTTCCCGCGAAGGGACATACCGAGGAGATCCGCGATGCCAAGCCCGCCACCGACACCGAGGACGGCTATACCGGCGACACCTATTGCTCAGTTTGCAACGCGTTGCTGAAGAAAGGCGTTATCGTTCCCAAAACCGGTGCTGTGATTACCTGGGTTGTGGATGGCGTGACCATCACAGAGGTCTACGAAAAGGGGGAGATGCCGACGTTCAAAGGCACGACCGATAAACCCGAAACTGCGCGCTATCGTTACGAGTTTGCCGGCTGGGACAAGGAACTTGTTCCGGTGGCGGAGGCTGCGACCTATACCGCCCGGTTTAATGAAATCGGCAAGAATGGTCTGTGCATTGAGGGCGAGGATACCTATTGGATAAAAGACGGTCAGAACGTGCCGTTCCCCGGACTTGTGAAGGTTCAGGACGCAAACGGTCACAACCTGTATTACTACTTCGGCGCAGATGATAAGGCAGTGAAGAATGTGTTGCCGGAGGGAGATAGTGATTTCTGGATCCCTGCGGAAAAGACCAACGGTCTGCTTCCTGAGTGGGGGTACTACTTCGATGAAAACGGTGTAATTTTCCATGATGAGCAGTTCCAGAACGGCATTGTCGAGGAAGGCGGCGTCAAGTACTACTACATTGATGGCATCCGTGCTCACATGGGTATGTTCAGGCTTGACGGCAACTACTATTACGCCAAGGCAGACGGCGCGTTGATTGTTAACCAGACCTGCCACTGCAGGCGGATGGGCGACAGCGGTCTCCCGGAGGGTACGTATAGCTTTGATGCAGACGGAAAGCTCAAGAACGGTATCGTTGCAGAGAACGACAGTCTGTACTACTACAAGGACGGCGTTCGCTATTACGCCGGTCTGATTGAGATTGACGGCAGCTACTACTATGTCAGGACGAGCGGCGAGGTGGTTCACGGTCGCAACTACTGGATCACCAAGACCAACGGTCTGATGAGTGAGCGGAGCTATACTTTCGACGACGACGGCAGGATGACTGACCCGGAGATTCAGAATCCCACCAAGGACGGCATCGTAGCAGAGGACGGCAGCCTGTACTACTACAGGGACGGCGTTCGCTACTACGCCGGTCTGATCGAGATCGACGGCAGTTACTACTATGTCAGGACGAGCGGCGAGGTGGTTCACGGTCGCAACTACTGGATCACCAAGACCAATGGTCTGATGGGGGAGCGGAGCTATCAGTTTGCCGAGGACGGCAAGATGATTAACCCCGAAATCAAGAACCTCAGTAAGAACGGCATCGTAGCAGAGGACGGTAGCCTGTACTACTACAGAGACGGCGTTCGCTACTACGCCGGTCTGATCGAGATTGACGGCAGTTACTACTATGTCAGGACGAGCGGCGAGGTGGTTCACGGTCGCAGCCACTGGATCACCAAGACAAACGGTCTGATGAGTGAGCGGAGCTATCAGTTTGCCGAGGACGGCAAGATGATTAACCCCGAAATCAAGAACCTCAGTAAGAACGGCATCGTCGCGGAGAACGACAGCCTGTACTACTACAAGGACGGCGTTCGCTACTACGCCGGTCTGATCGAGATTGACGGCAGCTACTACTACGTCAGGACGAGCGGCGAGGTGGTTCACGGGTGCAACTACTGGATCACCAAGACCAACGGACTGATGCCGGAGAAGAGCTACACTTTCGGCGCGGACGGAAAGATGGCACAGTGAATCAACAACCTGCCGCATGGTGTCAAAGTACCATGCGGCAGGCAAGGGAAGTATCTGCTTCTCCACATTTTAGGACAGAAAGTGGGGCGATGTAATTGGCTGATAAACTTCCGCTTTTGTTGCTGTTGGCGGCAGGTGCAACGTTTACCTCCGTGTGGCTTATCCTGTTGCGCAGGCGGCTGAACATGGCGTGGTATGTGGCGATACCGATTGCAATCGTCCATACGCTCTACGGCGTGCTGACTGTCAAGGTGTTTGCGTTTTTGGAAACCGGGTTTGACAAGGCAAGTATCGGGAACATGAGCCTGTTCGGCGGAGTGTTTTTCATGCCGCTGGCGTATTGGCTCGGTGCAAAAATATCCGGGAGACCAACGGGTGAGGTTTTTGACATTTTCACGCCGTGCATGATTTTCACGGTTATGTGTGCCCGGGTCAACTGTATTCTGTCCGGCTGTTGCCGGGGGATGCTGATTCCGGGGACGAACGCGATGCGCTTCCCGACGCGGGAGATAGAGCTCGTGTTTTATGTGATTCTGCTTGCCGTTCTGTGTCCGCAAATCTGGAAGGGCAGGCTGAAGGGACGTGCATATCCTATTTACATGATGGCTTATGGAATATTCCGATTTGTAAATGAATTCTTCCGGGAAGCGGACACACAGATGTTGCTCCATCGGTCACACATATGGGCAGTGCTTGCCCTGATTATCGGCACCGCTGTAAACGCAGAGATTAAATCCGGAAAATCAAAAGAGAAGAGGAGAAAATGACTATGATCAAACGAATTACCAAACGATTCCTGTCGTTGCTGTTGGTTACCGTTATGGTTCTGGCTCTGGTGCCTGTCGTAACGGTACCAGCCCATGCGGCGACAAGCGGCACCGTGACAGGCTTGGCTGATGAGAACATCGGGCTGAGCTTCTCCGGCGACGCGGACAACGCGTGGTCCGCCACCGGCACGCAGATCGTCGGCTCGGCCACCGGCACGGGCGGAGCCTGCGGCGATGAACACTATAACTCCACGCTGACCATCACCAACAACAAGGCCACGACGGCGACGCTGTCCTTTGACTATGCTATCGAGCAGAACAGCGGCACCATTCAGGTGGACGGAAAGGCGGTCACGGCGGGCGGCAAGTTCTCCAAGGAGCTTGCTCCCAACGCCAGCATCAAGGTCTACATCAAGTCCGGCAGCACCAGCGCCGCCACCAGAATTACCATGACTAATGTAGCGCTGGTGTACAACGTGACCGCCACCGTGACCTTCCAGCCCGCCGAGAATGGCTCCTATACGGTGGACGGGAAAACCATCAACGAGGCGTACACCAACACGCAAAGCGCCATGAACGCCTATCAGGTAGCGGCGACTCCGGCGGCGGGCTATCAGTTTATGGGCTGGTACAATGTGACCGAGGGGAAGTACATCAACACCTCTCCCAAGGCGGCGCTGAACATTGAAAAGGACTGCACCATCACGGCGCGGTTCGTCAGCAATGACGCGGCGCTCTTTGAGACCGGCGGTCAGGTGTTTGACGACCTGAACGATGCGGTCACCTATGCGCAGACAAACGGCCAGTCCAGGATCACCCTGGCTACCGATGGTTCTATCAGTGGTACTTATACCATCCCGACGGGTATCACGCTACTGATTCCCTTTGATGCAGCAGGAACGCTGTATACGGATGCTCCTGCGGCGATTCGGGAGACTCCCGCGTCTAAGCCTTTCCGGACGCTGACGATGAGCGAAGGCACTTCCATCACCGTCAACGGTGCCATCAGCCTGGGCGGCAGATATTTTGCAGCTGGCGGCAGTCAGCAGGGACGTCCCGTTGGTGATTATGGATACATCAAAATGGCGGATAACAGCTCCATTACAGTCAAGAACGGCGGCAATCTCTATGCATGGGGCTTTATCTCCGGCAGCGGCTCTGTGCTGGCTGAATCCGGCGCAACCGTGTATGAGTTCTATCAGATCGCCGACTTCCGTGGCGGCAGCGCATCTTCCGCCATGGGCAACAAGGTTTTCCCCTTCTCCCAGTATTTCGTTCAGAACATTGAAGTTCCCCTGACGCTGAATGCCGGCGCCAATGAAAAGGTTTTCAGCGGCGTTTATGCAATGAGAGCTACATATACCACTTCTATCAATTTTATTGGCAACGATGGTATGTTCAAAGTAGTCTCCGGAAGCTTCACCAAAGACTACGATGAAAAGACGGATCGTCTGATTTTGACTGTGAACGGCGAAGCAGAACTGAACACTCTTGCTCTGAAGTTAGCTGGCATGAATGTCAACTCCGCGAGTTATGTACTGCCCATCACCAACAACATTTCTATCAACATTCAGTCCGGAAAGGTCACTATTAACCAGGATACCGCACTACTGGCTGGTGTTGAGGTGAGCATCGCCGAGGGTGCTGACTTGACGGTCTCCAGTGAAAAAAATGTCTACATTTATGACGGCGATGAATGGAACTCCGATAACTTTGTCTGGGGTCCTTGCAAGTTCAAGTCTGTTGCTTATGCACCCGGTAAAGCCTATAACCGCACCAATGCAGACCTGAAGGATGCCAAGGTGGATGTAAACGGTAGCCTGACGGCTATCGGCGCTATCTACACCACCAAGGGCGGCGCGGATATCTGCTCCAGCAACGGAACCGGCAAATATGTTCAGCAGGGCACACCTGGCAAAGAAACTGTTACACACCAGTACAACGCCAGCAGTAGTGATATTTCAATCCCCATCACCCCCGCTAAGCTGCACAACGCCGACGGCTCCTACACCGAGACGAAGACTGCCAAGGCTGGCGATGTTATCAACTATGTCAAAGGCGTATGGGGCGGCACGCCTTGCGCACATGAGAACACCGAGATCCGCGACGCGAAAGCCGCCACTTGCACCGAGGATGGCTATTCCGGCGATACCTACTGCAAGGATTGCGGCGAGAAAATCGCAGATGGCGGGAAAATCTCCGCCATGGGTCACACCGAGGTCATCGACCCGGCAGTTGAACCCACCTGCACCGAGCCCGGACACAAAGCCGGCACGAAGTGCTCTGTCTGCGGCAAGACTCTCTCCGGCATGGAGGAAATACCCGCAACGGGTCATACCGTAGTCGTTGATGATGCTGTTGCAGCTACCTGCACCACGCCCGGCAAGACCGAGGGCAAGCATTGCTCGGTCTGTAACAAGGTGCTGGTCGAGCAGACGGAGGTTCCCGCCAAGGGCCACAGTTGGAATGAGGGCGAGATCACGACCTATCCTACCTGTGAGAATGCCGGTGTCAAGACCTACACCTGCACGGTCTGCAACGAGACCAAAACCGAAGCAATCGACGCAACTGGACATACTCCGGTTGAAGTTGCGGAACAGCCCGCAACCTGCACCGAGCCCGGACACAAAGCCGGCAAAAAATGCTCGGTCTGCGGCAAGACTCTCTCCGGCATGGAGGAAATTCCCGCAACGGGACACCAATGGGATGAGGGCAAGGTCACGACCGCTCCGACCTGTGAAAATGCCGGTGTCAAGACCTACACCTGCACGGTTTGCAACGAGACCAAAACCGAAGCAATCGTTGCTACCGGTCATACTTCCGTTGAAGTTTCCGAGAAGCCCGCAACCTGCACCGAGCCCGGACACACAGCCGGCACGAAGTGCTCTGTCTGCGGCGAGACTCTCTCCGGCATGGAGGAAATACCCGCGCTTGGTCACGACTGGGGCGAATGGACTGTAACGACTTCCCCGACCTGCACGGAAAAGGGCGAAGAAAAGCGCACTTGCAAGCGTGATGGCTGCAATGCGACCGAGACGAGAAAAATCGATGCTGCCGGTCATACTTCCGTTGAGGTTGCTGAACAGCCCGCAACCTGCACCGAGCCCGGACACAAAGCCGGCACGAAGTGCTCTGTCTGCGGCGCGACTCTCTCCGGCATGGAGGAAATTCCCGCGCTTGGTCATGACTGGGGCGAATGGACTGTAACGACTCCCGCGACCTGCACGGAAAAGGGCGAAGAAAAGCGCACTTGCAAGCGTGATGGCTGCAATGCAACCGAGACGAGAAAAATCGATGCTACCGGTCATACTTCCGTTGAAGTTTCCGAGAAGCCCGCAACCTGCACCGAGCCCGGACACACAGCCGGCACGAAGTGCTCTGTCTGCGGCGCGACTCTCTCCGGCATGGAGGAAATACCCGCGAAGGGACACACTGAGGTCATCGACCCGGCAGTTGAACCCACCTGCACCGAGCCCGGTAAGACCGAGGGCAAACATTGCTCCGTCTGCAATGAGGTCATCGTTGCGCAGACTGAGATTCCTGCGACCGGCCACACTGAGAAGACCGTTGTGGGCAAGCCCGCAACCTGTACCGAAACGGGTCTGACGGATGGCATCAGCTGCTCTGTCTGCGGAACGGTTATCAAAGCGCAGGAAGAGATTCCCGCCAAGGGACACACCGAGGTCATTGACCCGGCAGTCAAACCTACCTGCACCGAACCCGGCAAGACCGAGGGCAAGCACTGCTCCGTCTGCAATGAGGTTCTCGTGGCACAAACAGTGATTCCCGCGAAGGGACACAGCTGGAACGAGGGCGAGGTCACGACCGCTCCGACCTGTGAAAATGCCGGCGTCAAGACCTACACCTGCACGGTCTGCAATACGACCAAAACAGAAGAGGTTCCCGCGAAGGGACACACCGAGGTCATTGACCCGGCAGTCAAACCTACCTGCACCACACCCGGCAAGACCGAGGGCAAGCACTGCTCGGTCTGCAATGAGGTTCTCGTGGCACAGACAGTGATTCCCGCAACGGGGCACAAGGAGGAGATCCGTAACGCGGTCGAGCCTACGCTCACAACGCCCGGCTACTCCGGTGACAAATACTGCTCTGTCTGCGATGAACTGATCGAGAAGGGCTCGGAGATTCCCAAGACCGGAGTCAATATCACTTGGAAGAATGAGAATGGTAGTGTCCTGGGCACTGATACGATTCTTAAGGGATCCGTTCCCCAATATACCGGCGAGGATCCGAAGAAGAACGAGAATAAACACTACAGTTACGAGTTCAAGGGTTGGGATAAGGAGCTTGCAGCCGTAAGCGAAGATACCGTCTATACCGCGCAGTTCACTTCGGTCGGCAAGAACGGTCTGTGCCAGGAAGACAACGGCACGTATTGGTTGGAAAACGGTCGGCATGTACGGGACAAGGGTCTTACACAGGTGAAGGATGCGAACGGTCACAATCTGTACTACTACTTTGATGTGGACGGCAAGGCTGTGAAGAATGTGTTGCCGGATGGCGGTAAGGACTTCTGGATCCCTGCGGAAAAGACCAACGGGTTGTTGCCTGAGTGGGGGTACTACTTCGATGAAAACGGCGTGATTCCCCACGACGAGCAGTTCCAGAACGGCATTGTCGAGGAAGGCGGCGTCAAGTACTACTACATCGACGGTATCCGTGTTCACATGGGTATGTTCAAACTTGATGGCAGTTTCTATTACGCCAAGTCGGATGGTGCGCTGATTGTCAACCGGACCTACTATTGCGAACGGATGAGTGACAGCGGTCTCCCGGAGGGTACGTATAGCTTTGATGCAGACGGAAAGCTCAAGAACGGTATCGTTGCAGAGAACGACAGTCTGTACTACTACCTGAACGGTGCACTGCATTATGCCGGTCTGATTGAGATTGACGGCAGCTACTACTATGTCAGGACGAGCGGCGAGGTGGTTCACGGCCGCAGCCACTGGATCACCAAGACCAACGGTCTGATGAGTGAGCGGAGTTATCAGTTTGCCGAGGACGGCAGGATGATTGATCCCGAAATCAAGGATACCAGCAAGGACGGCATCGTGCAAGAGAACGACAGTCTGTACTACTACAAGGACGGCGTTCGCTATTATGCCGGTCTGATCGAGATCGACGGCAGCTATTACTACGTCAGGACGAATGGCGAGGTGGTTCATGGTCGTAGCTATTGGATCACTAAGACCAACGGTCTGATGGGTGAGCGGAACTATCAGTTTGCCGAGGACGGCAAGATGATTAACCCCGAAATCAAGGATACCGGCAAGGACGGCATCGTGCAAGAGGACGGTAGCCTGTACTATTACAGGGACGGCGTTCGCTACTATGCCGGTCTGATCGAGATCGACGGCAGCTATTACTACGTCAGGACGAGCGGCGAGGTGGTTCACGGACGCAACTACTGGATCACCAAGACCAACGGACTGATGCCGGAGAAGAGCTATACCTTTGATGACAATGGAAGAATGACTGTTGATTGATATCGTAATCTGATGCGTCGTTCCTGCGCCGAGGGGGAAAATATCTCCCTCGGTGCGGGGCGATGCCTGATAGGAAGTGAATTCGTGAAGGTTCTGCAAATCAACAGTGTGTATGGCGTTGGAAGCACCGGAAAAATAACGCAAGCGCTGCACACCGCGCTGCTTGCAGATGGCGCTGATTCTATTGTCCTATATGGGCGCGGACCGGATGCGGATGCGCCTGGCGTCTACCGCCTTTGCCGTAATTTGTATGGAAGGGCGAACAGCCTGCTCTCGCGGCTCACCGGGCTCAGATACGGTGGCTGCAACCTTGCGACGGGCAAAGCCCTTCGCATTCTTTCAAAAGAACAGCCGGATGTGGTGCATCTGCAATGCATCAACGGCAATTTCATAAATATTTACAGACTGATTTCCTGGTTGAAGGAGCATCGGATCCCTACTGTTATAACGTTGCATGCGGAATTCATGTATACAGCCAACTGTTCCCATGCCTTTGACTGTGAGCGCTGGAAGAGCGGCTGTGGCAGGTGTCCACGACAGTATGCGGCAAGTAAAAGCCTGCTGTTTGATCGCACACATGCGAGTTTCCTCAGAATGCAACGTGCTTTTTCCGGATTTGATACCAACCTGCGCATCGTATCTGTTTCGCCTTGGCTGATGGAACGTGCCAAAAGCTCCCCGATTTTTGCTGACAATAGCCATTGTGTCATTCTGAACGGTATTGATACCGAGATCTTCCGCCCACGCAGAGCAGAGGATCTGAAGGAACTGCACAATGTTTCTCATAAAAGGGTAATCTTCCATGCCACTGCCATGTTCAGCGATGAAAAGGAAGATCCCAAAGGCGGCTGGTATGTGTTGCGGCTCGCGGAAGAAATGCCGGACGCCGTTTTCATTGTGGCTGGGAAGCACCGGCTGCACGGTGGTCTTCCCGCAAATGTTATCCTGCTGGGAGAAATCCGCGACCAGTTGCTTCTCGCACGCTATTATAGCCTTGCCGATTTGACGGTACTGACAAGCAAGCGTGAAACCTTCTCTTTGATTTGCGCGGAGAGCCTTTGTTGCGGAACTCCGGTGGCTGGCTTCTGTGCCGGTGCGCCGGAACAGATATCCATCCCGCAGTACAGCCGCTTTGTTCCGAACGGAGATCCGGATGCCTTACGGGAATGCATCGGGCAGATGCTTGCGATCCCGTATGACGGGCGGCAGATTGCGCAGGCGGCGCATAAGCTCTATGCAAAAGAGACTATGATTCATAAATACAAGGCACTCTATCAGGAGGTTCTATGCGGCGAGCAAAGATAGTGCTGTTGCGCCTGGATTATCTGCTCGGAACGGCAATCATTATCTGTCAGATACTATATATACGTCAAATGGTAAGCATTCTCTTCTATCTCAGCTTTTTGGTTTCTATCGCACTGTGGATTTGCACAACGACAGAATCATTGGACGGGCTGGATCGTTTGACTATCGCAATTATCATGCTGGCGCTTATCCATGTTGCCATCAACGCAGCCATTACCGATGCGGTTTTTTCTTTTGAGTATCTGAAGAAATACATCATGTTTTGCTGCAGCATGGTTTTTCTTTCGGCAATCCGGCGAATTTCGTTGGATCGGGGGACATTTCGTTTTCTGGAGGTTCTTTTTCTCATTGTCGGGATCTTCATGCTGTTCATGTTTTTCTTCCGAAATCAGCAGATGCACCTGCTCAATGGCAGATATACACGTTACCTTACCTTCCGCTTTAACAATCCGAATCTGACAGCACTGTTTCTTGCCTGTATGACGATGTTCCTTGAGGTTGCCGCTTTTCAGGAAAGACGCATTCCCATGAAAATACTGCTGTATGCTGTGGCTGCCGCCGAGCTTGTGTTTCTTTTTCTGACAAAGTCCAGAAATGCGCTTTTGGCAGTAGGTCTTTTCACAATTGTTGCGATTTGGTTTCTTCTGCGAAGGAGGCGTATCGCTTTTCGGAAGGGTGTACTTGGACTGGTAGCAGTTTTTCCCATCCTGTTCGCGATTGCGTACCTGTTTTTTATCGACAACGCCGACTCTGTGAAGCTGCTTTCCTTTTTTGCCGGTGAGGGAAAGCTATTGAATTCCAGAAGTAAAGTCTGGAAAGCCGCCTTTCAGGCATTTGAGTCCTCCCCTGTATTCGGAGCCTACTATCAGATTAGCGGCGGAACCGGGCTGTCCCAGATGCACAACACGCACGTGGATATTTTGACTTCCTACGGGTTGTCCGTTCTGGTTTTGGTATGCGTATACCTTTATTTGCTCATGAGGGACAGTCAAATGAAAGTAAAGCCTTCGGCGTCAAGCACCCCCTTGCTCGGCTTCATTTGCGCGCTTTTTCTCGGAGTCGGCGAGGCGGCATTGTTTTCCGGCGGATTGAGTGTATATCTTTTCTTCGGAATTTTCCTGGCGATGACAGATAAAGGCGAAGAAACAGACGAAGAACGAAGAACGGAGGCTTCCCGTGCGCGTAGCTTTTCTCAGTAACTACTTCAATCACCACCAGAAACCTGTGTCTGACGCTTTGATGTCCGGCACTGCGCAGTATACCTTTATTTCCACGCAGAAATTGGATGTCGAGCGCAAGGCTCTTGGATGGACCTCGGATACAGATGCCCCGTATGTCTGCACCGCAGACGGGACGGCGGAGTATGATGTTCTGCGTCAAAGTGACGTGGTCATTGTCGGCTCTGCGCCCGAAGCACTGGTGCAATGGGCGGCTCGGAGATCCAAACTGCTCTTCCGTTACTCCGAGCGTCCGCTGAAGGACGGGAATCCGCCGGCAAAGTTCCTGCCACGTTTTCTCAAATGGCATTATTACAATCCGCCGTGGCGGAAGACCTATATGCTCTGCGCCAGTGCTTTTACGGCGGGAGATTACGCGAAATTCGGGCTTTTTCGCGGGCGATGCTATAAGTGGGGCTATTTCCCGGAGACGGTACGGTATCCGGATGTGAACGCGCTGATCGACCGCAAGGAAAAGGCGACCATCCTGTGGTGCGGACGCTATTTGGACTGGAAGCACCCGGATGATGTGATTGAGGTTGCAAGACGGCTCCGGGACGCGGGCTGCTGCTTCCGGATCGAGATGATCGGCTCCGGCGAAATGGAGCCGCGGCTCAGGCAGTTGGCATCGGAAGCGGGGCTTTTGGATACAAGCATACAGTTCCTCGGCGCCATGTTCCCGGAGGATGTGCGCCGACACATGGAAAAGGCGGGTATCTACCTGTTTACCAGTGACCGGCGGGAGGGCTGGGGCGCTGTTCTGAACGAGGCTATGAACAGCGGCTGTGCGGTCGTTGCCGGCGATGCGGCAGGGGCAACGCCCTTCCTTGTACAGGACGGCACAAACGGAAGCGTGTATCATAGCGGCGATGTGCAGGAGTTGTACGAAAAGGTGCGGCGGTTGCTGGATGATCCGTCCATGCAACGCGAATTCGGATCAGCTGCCTACCGGACCATCACCGGTCTATGGAATGCGGAGACTGCCGCGGAGCGCTTTTTGCAGCTGTCGCAGGCACTGCTGGACGGGCGTGACGCGACAAAGCTGTTTGCGGACGGTCCCTGTAGCCCGGCGAGCCTGTTGCGGGAAGATTGGTACAGGAAATGAAGCTGAGATCTATCAAAAAACGGATTGTGCTCCACATGGTCAACCATACTTTGGCGGGGACGCGTTTCTTTGCCGCCAAAAGGCGCCTTCTGCGCTCCATCGGCTATGAGATCGGCGACAATACCAAGATCGTCGGGCCCATTCATAACACCGGAACGCTCTGCATCGGCGCGGATTGCTGGGTCGGATGCAACCTGACAGTCTCCGGAAACGGGACGGTCACGATCGGCGACAACTGTGACATTGCCCCGGACGTCACCTTTCTGACAGGCGGACACCGGATCGGGAGTCACGCCCGGCGCGCGGGCGAGGGGGAGACATACCGCATTTCCGTAGGCAACGGTGTCTGGATCGGCGCGCACGCGACTGTTTTGAACAATACCGGCATCGGGGACGGAAGCGTCATTGCCGCCTGCGCCTGCGTTCGCAGGGACGTGCCGGCAGACACGATGGTCGCCGGCGTCCCTGCCAGAGTGATAAAGGAGCTTGAGGATCTTGCTACAGACGCTCAGAAAGAATAAAGTCGTCAAAAACGCAGGCTGGATCATAGCCGGCAAGGTGGCAAACAAACTGCTGGCTTTTGTGGTCGGTGTTTTTGCGGCACGCTACCTGGGACCGGGCAATTACGGTCTGATCAATTACGCGGCGGCGTATGCGGCCTTTTTTGCCTCCCTCTGCACGCTTGGCATCAACAGCATCCTCGTCAAAAACTTCGTGGATCATCCGGAGCAGGAAGGCGAAACAATCGGAACAACCCTGCTTCTGCGGGCTGTTTCCAGCCTGTTCTCGGCTTTGGCTATCGTCGGCATCGTAAGCGTTGTGGACAAGGGAGAGCCGCTGACCGTTGCGGTCGTGGCACTGTACAGCATAGGACTTGTCTTCCAGGTGTTTGATACGCTGAATTATTGGTTCCAGTCCCGGCTTCAGTCCAAATATTCTGCCATTGCCGAGCTGGTATCGTATGCGGCGATGTCCGCGTACAAGATTATTCTGCTGGCGCTCGGAAAAAGCGTGGAGTGGTTCGCCGTTGCGAGCGCGCTGGATTACATCGTGCTGGCGGTATTTTTGCTGATTGCCTATTTCCGGAACGGCGGGGTGCGGTTTTGTTGCTCCTTGAAAAAGGCAAGGGAACTCCTGCAAAGCAGTTACAGCTTCATTATCGCCGGTCTGATGGTGTCTGTTTACGCCTGCACGGACAAGCTGATGCTCAAGCAGATGCTCGGGGCTGATGCCGTCGGGCACTACTCTCTTGCCTCAACTGTCAGCGTTTCGTGGACTTTTTTACTCTCGGCGGTCATTGACTCGCTTTACCCCGAGATCGTGCAGAGCTTCCGGAAGGATCGCCTGCGCTACGAAAGGAAGAACCGACAGCTCTACGCAATCGTTATATATTCATCCCTGTTCGTATCCGCTTTGATATGCCTTATTGCAAAGCCCTTTGTTGTGACTCTGTACGGGGAGAAATACCTGGCGGCTGTCATGCCGTTGCGCATTGTGGTCTGGTACACGGCGTTCTCCTATCTCGGCGTTGCCAGAAACGCATGGATGGTGTGCGAGAATCAGCAGAAGTACCTCAAGTATCTGTACATCAGCGCCGCCGCGCTCAACGTTGTGCTGAACCTTGCCCTGATCCCCCTGTGGGGCGCGTCCGGGGCTGCCGCGGCATCCCTGATTACGCAGGCGTCCACCACGATCCTGCTTCCGGCGCTGATCCGCCCACTGCGTCCGAACGCAAAACTGATGCTGGATGCCGTTCTCTTGCGCGGCGTACTGCCGGGGAAATCAAGGGAACGCTGACCGGGGCGGCGGCACCGCTTCGGCGCCCGCAAGCAACCGGCGTTTCCAAAAAATAATCACACAGAGGAGTAAGACCAGATGATATCCTTCCAGAATCAAACGCTCCTGATTACCGGCGGGACAGGCTCCTTCGGGAACGCCGTTCTGCGCCGCTTCCTGACCACCGACATTGCGGAGATCCGCATCCTCTCACGGGATGAGAAGAAGCAGGACGATATGCGGCATACATACCAGACCACCATGCCGGCGTATGCGGAGAAAATCCGGTTCTACATAGGCGATGTGCGGGATTATACCTCGATTGTAAACGCGTTCCGCGGCGTGGACTACGTGTTTCACGCCGCCGCGCTCAAGCAGGTGCCATCCTGCGAGTTCTACCCCATGGAGGCGGTCAAGACCAACGTGGTCGGCTCGGACAATGTCATCTCTGCCTGCGTTGCCAACCATGTACGGAAGGCAATCTTCCTGTCCACCGACAAGGCAGCCTACCCGATCAACGCCATGGGTATGACCAAAGCCGTTATGGAGAAGAATGTGATTGCCCGCTCCCGGCAGATGCTGGCAGGGGATCCCGTTCTGTGCCTGACGCGGTACGGCAATGTCATGGCGTCCCGCGGTTCGGTTATTCCCCTGTTCTGCGACCAGATTGACGAGGGAAAGCCCCTGACCGTCACGAACCCGGATATGACCCGCTTCATGATGACGTTGGAGGATGCCGTTGACCTTGTTCTCTACGCCTTTGAGCACGGCGAGCAGGGTGACCTGTTCGTGCAGAAAGCCCCTGCCGCGACCATCGGGACATTGGCGCAGGCGGTGCTGGAGCTGAAGCATGCGGATCTGGGCATAACGACCATCGGGACGCGGCACGGCGAGAAGCTCTTTGAGGTGCTGGTGACGGCAGAGGAGATGCTTCGGGCGGAGGATCTGCCCGGGTTCTTCCGCATTCCGGCGGACAACCGGAACCTGAACTATGACAACTATTTCAGCAAGGGAAATCCGGAACTCGGCAGGATCGGGGCGTACACCTCCCACAATACCAGCCGGCTGTGTGTGGAGGAAATGAAGCAATTACTGCTGAAGCTCAGGCTGTTCGGAGGTTCCTGCTGATGAACATTCTGATAACAGGTGCGCGCGGATTCGTGGGAAAGAATCTGACGGAGGCGCTCAAAGCTATCCGCGACGGCAAGGATCGCACCCATCCGGAACTGGAAATCCGGGATATCTGCGGGTACGATACCGACAACACGCCGGGGCAGCTTGCAGATTTCTGCAAAACAGCGGATTTTGTGTTCCATCTCGCGGGCGTGAACCGCCCGAAAACGGCAGAGGAATACCTCCCCGGCAACACCGGCTCACTGGAAATACTGCTGACCGCCCTGAAGCAGGCAGGCAACCGCTGTCCCGTGATGCTGGCAAGCTCGGCGCAGGCGTCGCTTGTCGGGCGCTACGCAGGCAGTGAATACGGCAAAGCCAAGCGCGCCTGCGAAGAGCGGCTGCGCGCCCATGCCGCCGAAACCGACGCGGAGGTGTTGATTTACCGCTTCCCCAATGTCTTCGGGAAATGGTGCCGCCCGAACTATAATTCTGCCGTGGCGACCTTCTGCCACAATATTGCCCGCGATCTGCCGATCACGGTCAGCGATCCGGCAACAGAGCTGGAACTGCTCTATATCGACGATCTGGTCGCGGAACTGCTGGGCGCGCTGTCCGGGCAGGCACACCGCTGCGAGTATGACGGACTGATGCCGGTTCCCGGCGAGCGCTTCTGCCATGTGCCGGTGACGCACCGCGTGACACTGGGCAGGATCGTCGCGCTGCTGCGCAGTTTCCGCGCCCAGCCCGAGACGCTGCTGCTTCCGGATATGCCTGCGGGCAGTCTGGAAAAGAAGCTGTATTCCACCTATCTTTCCTACCTGCCGCAGGAAAAAGTCGCGTTTCCCCTGCAGATGAATGCGGACGCGCGCGGCAGCTTTACGGAGCTTCTGAAGACGCGGAACTGCGGACAGTTTTCCGTGAATATCACGAAGCCCGGCGTGACCAAGGGACAGCACTGGCACAACAGCAAGTGGGAGTTTTTCATTGTGGTTGCCGGTCACGGACTGATCCGCGAACGCCGGCTGGACTCGGATGAGGTTCTGGAATTCGAGGTCAGCGGCGAGCGCATCGAGGCTGTCCATATGCTGCCGGGGTATACCCACAGCATCACGAACCTCAGCGATACCGACACGCTGGTAACAGTGATGTGGGCAAACGAATGCTTTGATCCGAACCGACCGGATACCTACTTTGAGGAGGTGTAGACATTAGACATGGGGAAGCTGAAGCTGATGACCATCGTCGGCACGCGGCCGGAGATCATCCGGCTGTCTGCCACAATCAAATGCTGTGACCGGTACTTTGAGCAGATCCTCGTACACACCGGTCAGAACTATGACTATACCCTCAATCAGGTGTTTTTTGACGACCTCGGTCTCCGGGCGCCGGACTATTATCTGGATGCCGTGGGTGACGACCTCGGCGCAACAATCGGGAACATCATCGAGCGCTCCTATAAGCTGATGGTGCAGGTAAAGCCGGATGCGGTGCTGGTTTTGGGCGACACCAACTCCTGCCTGTCCGTAATCGGTGCAAAGCGACTGCACATCCCGATCTTTCACATGGAGGCAGGAAACCGCTGTAAGGACGAATGCCTTCCGGAGGAAACCAACCGCCGCATCGTGGATATCATCAGCGACGTCAATCTCTGCTATTCAGAGCACGCGCGCCGCTATCTGATGGAGTGCGGCATGCCGAAGGAACGCACCTTTGTGGTGGGCAGCCCCATGGCGGAGGTTCTGCGAGCAAACCTGGAGAGAATTGAAGCGAGCGATATCCATAAGCGTTTGGGGCTGACCAAGGGGCAGTACATCCTGCTGTCCGCCCATCGGGAGGAGAATATTGATTCGGACGCCAATTTCGCCGCACTGTTTACAGCCATCAACGCCATGGCTGAAAAGTACGATATGCCGATTCTCTACTCCTGCCATCCGCGGAGCAGGAAACGGCTGGAGGCGACCGGCTTCCGGCTGGATCCGCGCGTAATCGCCCATGAGCCGCTGGGATTTCACGATTATAACTGCCTCCAGATGCATTCGTTTGCGGTCGTATCCGACAGCGGGACGTTGCCGGAGGAAAGCAGCTTTTACCTGTCGGTGGGGAAGCCCTTCCCCGCTGTCTGCATCCGCACGTCCACCGAGCGCCCCGAGGCGCTGGACGCGGGGTGCTTCGTGCTTGCCGGCATCCGGACCGAGCAGCTGCTGCAGTCAATCGACCTTGCCGTAAGTATGCAGAAAAACGGCAGTATCGGCACGCCCGTGCCGGATTATACTGCCGAAAATGTGTCTGTGAAGGTTGCCCGCATCATCCAAAGCTACACCGAGGTCGTAAATCGCTTCGTGTGGAGGAAGGAGTGATGGCGGTTCCCGCCTGCCGGCTCCCCTCATCTCCCCCGGATCCAATCCCCGGACGCCAGCCGCTCAGCGCCCGGGAGTTTTTTTGCCCGGTTTCAGCTCACTTAGCAGAACCGCGGCAAGAATAACGGCAAAGCCGATCATTTCCTGCAGGCTGGGGCGTTCCCGGTAGAACAGCATGGAGAAAGCGACGCCGAACACCGCCTCCGTGCTCAGGATGAGTGACGAAGTGTTTGCGGTCGTGTATTTGATGCCGATATTCATCAGCACAAAGGCGAGCGCAGTTACGAAGACGGTGATGTAGACCAGCGCCAGCAACGTGCGCCCGGAAAAGTTCACGGTTGGCGTTTCCGTAGCCAGTGAGCAGGCGAAGCAAACAGCGAACGCCGTCAGGAACTGGATGGCTGTGTGCAGGATGACGTCCTCGTCTGCGCACCATTTTTCCACAGCGGCAATCTGCAGGGCAAAGAATACGCCGCCGATCAGCGTCAGCCCTTCGCCGGAAAACGTGAAGCGCAGCCCCGTGTCCAGACTGATCAGACCGATGCCGGCAAGGCAGGCAATCGCCGCGACGATGTTGTAGCCGTCGGGGCGTCTTTTCGTGAACGCAAAGCTGAGAAACGGAACGAGGACACAGTACACCGTGGTCAGGAATGCGCTGGTTCCGGGCGTGGTGTTCGTCAGCCCGACTGTCTGAAAAATATATGCCAGCGCGAGAAAAAGGCCGGTCAGCGCGCCGGTGCCGAGACAGCGGCGGTTCAGTCTGCGCAGGTAAGGTGCCCGGACAGCCAGCAGGATCAGACCGGCGAAAAAGAACCGGATGCTGAGCAGCAGGAACAGCGGCACCTCGTCCAGCGTATTCTTCAGCACGAAGTAAGAACTGCCCCACAGGATTGCGCCTGTAAACAGCATCAGCCGGGCGAGGGCGGCACGCTTACGGTCAGTCATACAGCAGATCCCGGTAATCCGTGATGTACAGATCGGCGGTGCGGATCATGTCGGCGCGCTGTGCCTCGGCGGAAGCATCGTACACGCCGACCACAAAAAAGCCTGCCTGCTTGGCGCTGGTCGCACCGGTCAGACTGTCCTCAAACACAACAGTCTCGCCGGGGGCGGCGCCGGCTTTTTCACACGCACGCAGGTAGATGGCAGGGCTATCCTTGCCCCTGCCGACCTCCTCCACGCTGGTGGAGTCCGAGAACAGGGACAGCACGCCGTTCCGTGCCAGGCATGACTCAAAAAAGCCTTTGCCCAGCGCTGTGGCAATGCCGAGCGTCTTGCCGTCCGCCCGGAGCAGGCGGAGCAGGTCGGCTGCGTGCGGCTTGAGCTGGATACTGTCGCGGTATGCCGCAGTTCCCAGCGAAGCCCAAATGCGGATGATCTCCTCGGGGGTTGTGTCCAGTCCCAGCGACTGCACTGTATAGACGGCACCGTCGCGGACGCTCAGGTGGTTGACATGCATGAGGTAATCTGCCGGAACGGATATGCCAAAGTGGGCAAGTGTTTGCAGGTAGACTTTGTCCCAGAGCGGCATGGAGTCCAGCAATGTGCCGTCCAGGTCAAAAAGAAAGCATTGGAAGCCGCGCAGGGCTTGTGTGTAGTGCATGGGGTATATTCTCCTGTGTTTCTGTTTTCCTACACAGTATATCACAGTTTTTGCGCATTGTCTACCCTTGTTGCGATTATTTTGCGGTGGCGGGATCCGCTTTTTCACCGGTTCGCCCTGCCGCCGCGGTACCCTGTGGGGGGGCTTGCCGTCTTTGTCGCCTGCCTATCCTGCCTTTAGCTTATTTGTCTGCCCCCATCCCCCCAACCCCCTTCCCAGCGGGAAGGGGGAGACTATAAGTTTTTTTGCCGGGGGCTCCGCCCCCGGCACCCCGGCATCAGACCGCTTACGGCACTGACAGCCACTGCCACTATGGTACCCGGTGGGGGGCGTGCCCTCTTGGTCGCCGGTTCGCCCTGCCACCACGGTATCCTGTGGGGGAGCTTGCCGTCTTTGTCGCCTGCCTATCCTGCCTTTAACTTACTTTCTCGCCCCCATCCCCCTGACCCCCTTCCCAGCGGGAAGGGGGAGATTTTTAGTTTTTTTATGCAAGGGGCTTCGCCCCTTGCATCCCCGGGGGCTGAACGGGGCGCGGCACTGGCTCGGCGGGAGTTGGCGGTGCCCGGCGGGGGGCTTGCCGTCTTTGTCGCCTGCCGACGCTGCCTTTAGCTTATTTGCCTGCCCCCATCCCCCTGACCCCCTTCCTACCGTAGGTAAATTTACAAATTGTCCTGATTTCTGTCATGTTCCTGTGATATATCTGTGATAAAGTACAATGAGTTGTGCCAAGGCGCACCTGGCGAACAGAACGGATAGAATCCAGAAAGGCAGCCCACCATGAATCATCAGAACCAATACGACGTTATCATTATCGGCGCAGGTCCCGGCGGCATTTTCACCGCTTATGAACTGTCCCGACTCAGACCGGAACTGCGCATAGCAGTTTTTGAAGCCGGAAACCCGCTGGAGAGGCGGAAATGCCCCATTGATGGGGTGAAAGTGACATCCTGCATGGGTTGCAAGACCTGTGCCATCATGAACGGCTTCGGCGGAGCGGGCGCATTCTCGGACGGCAAATACAACATCACGAACCAGTTCGGCGGCACTCTGCACGAGTATATCGGCAAAAAGCAGGCGATCGACCTGATGAAATATGTTGATGAGATCAACCTTTCCCACGGAGGGCAGGGAACCGCGCTGTACTCCACTGCCAACAGCCACATCAAAAAGATGTGCCTCCAGAACGGACTGCACCTTCTGGATGCTTCGGTGCGGCATCTCGGAACCGATATAAACTATATCGTGCTGAAGAACCTGTACGAGGAGCTGTCCGCCAAGGTGGAGTTTCATTTCAATGCGCCGGTGGAGGAGGTCCGCAAGACGGAGGAAGGCTTTGCCATCGTCAGCCGCGGACAGGTGTTTACGGGCGCACAGTGCGTCATTTCCGCCGGACGCTCCGGCAGTAAGTGGATGGAGACGGTCTGCCGCGACCTGCAGATCCCCACGCGCTCCAACCGCGTGGACATCGGGGTGCGCGTCGAGCTGCCGGCGGAGGTGTTCGCTCATCTGACCGACGAGCTGTACGAGTCCAAAATCATCTATCGGACAGAGAAATTTCAGGATCTGGTCCGCACCTTCTGCATGAACCCGCACGGCGTGGTGGTCAACGAGAACACCAACGGCATCGTGACGGTCAACGGGCACTCCTACGAGGATCCCGCCAAGCATACCGCCAACACCAACTTCGCCCTGCTGGTTTCCAAGCATTTTTCGGAGCCGTTCAAGGATTCCAACGGCTATGGCGAATCGGTGGCGCGGTTGTCCAATATGCTGGGCGGCGGCGTGATGGTTCAGCGTTTCGGCGACCTCATCCGCGGACAGCGCAGTACGCAGGGACGTATTGAGGAGGCATTCATTGAGCCGACCCTGTCGGCAACGCCCGGCGACCTGAGTCTGGTCATGCCCAAGCGCATTCTGGACGGGATCATTGAAATGATTTATGCGCTGGACAAGATTGCTCCCGGCACCGCAAACGACGACACGCTGCTGTACGGCGTGGAGGTCAAGTTCTACAATATGGAAGTCGAGATTGACCATACCCTGCAGACCCGCCACAGGGGGCTGTATGTCATCGGCGACTGCTCCGGCGTGACGCACTCGCTCTCGCACGCTTCGGCGTCCGGTGTGTTCGTGGCGCGGCACATTGCCGGTTCCGACAACAACTGAATACTGCGCATAAACGATAAAACTATTGCGGAGGATGTGCCATGAAACGCAGACAGACAACCGGAGCCGTACTGCTTGCGCTGCTCCTGATGCTGACAGTCACCCTGTCGGCAGTACCCGTGACGGCGGAGGCTGGGACGCTGACGCTGGATAAAACCACGTACACAGAGGGCGAGGATATCCTTGTGACAGCGACCGGATCCGGTGCGGACTGGGTCGGACTGTATGCTGCCGGCGACGGTGTTCCCGGCGGCGGGCAGGTGTCCATCTACTGGTACCATGTCGCACAGGACGGTAACAAGTCCGGCGAGCAGAAGAACATACGGGAAGCGGAGTTCCGGAACGACCGCGGTTCCCTGTTGGAGATTCCTGCCGGGGATTATGTCATGTTCCTGTGCGCCAATGACGGCTACACCGTACTGGCGCAGGTTGCATTTACCGTGAAGCCGGCGCCGGAGCAGGTGCCGGATGCGCCTGCCTCCGCCGTCTACACATCTGACGGCGTTGGTGCCGGGCGTGCGGACGGCAAGCTGACTGTCACCGAGGGTGCGGGGAGCGCCAAGCCGCTGTCCTATGTTGCATACTGGGCAAATGCCGACGGCGTGTTGCCCGGCTGGAGCGCGGCGGCGACCTTTGCCCGCACGGGCGCTACCACGACCACCCGGCTGGCGGACAACACCCTGATCCCGGCTGGAGCCGACCGTCTGCTTGTTTTTGCGCAGCGGCGGGGTGCCTGCTCTGCGAACGGCACGGAGGCGCTCCTGCCTGCCGGCGCGGCGGATTTTGATCCCGGTACCCTGTTGGGCGAGATGCAGGTCATGAGTGACATCCATATCAATCCCTCGGATGACCACCTGCACAACAAGCACTTTGCCCAGGCGCTGGCGGACATCCGGACGATTTCCCCGAACAGTATGGGGATTTTCGTCAACGGAGACGTTGCTGACCACGGGCAGGTTGCCGAGTATGAGGCATTCAACCGGATCATCGCGCAGGCGGGCGACGGACTGCCGCCTGTTCTGTGTGCCATCGGCAACCATGACTTTGACGGCGGGCTGGACGCCAAGGGGCAGATCCGGCGCTTCCTCAAGGGAACCGGAAACAGCTCGGAAACCATCTGGTTCGACACCTGGATTTCCGGTTACCACTTTGTATTTCTGGGCGGTGAGGCGGCAGGACTGCACGCCGACCTGTCGAACGCACAGCTTGCATGGCTGGAAGAGACATTGGCAAAGGATCGCGTCGAGGGGCGTCCCACGTTCCTGTTCCTGCATCAGGGGCTGATGGACACCGTCGCGGGCACGTTCCAGTATCAGAACTGGCACGGTGTCAAGCAGTCCGCTCAGCTGCGCCGTATCCTGCGGCAGTATCCGGAGGTCGTGCTGTTCTCCGGTCACAGCCACTGGACAATGGAATCCGCGCATACGGTCAAGCCGGCGGACGGCTCGCTGCCTTCCGTTGTCAGCACCGCGTCCTGCGCGTACCTGTGGGATGACAGCTGCATGGCGACCAATGTCGGCATTGTCGGCTCGGAGGGCTACTACATCTATCTGTACGAGAATTGCCTGATTGTCCGGGGGCGCAGCTTCGACCGGGGCGAGTGGATCGGCTCGGCGCAGTTTATCCTGCCTCTGCCGACCTCCGGCGGAACAGAGACGGAGTCCGCAACCGAAACCGCCACCGAACCTGTGACCGAACCCGTGACCGGCACCGAGCCGGATTCCTCTACACAGCCGGTTCCCGGCACTGCAACCGGGACCGTCGCCGGAACTTCCGGCGCGGATGCCGACAGCGGCACGATTCAGGAACCGACCACTACCGCGGCGGATTCTTCCGCATCCGGTTGCGCTTCCTCTCTGGGCGGCGCGCTGGGAAGCATCAGCGTCCTGCTGCTCGGCGGGGCTGTCCTGAGCCGCCGCAAGCGTAGCCGTAACCTTCGGTAAATAACCCCAAAACGACTGACAGGGCAGGTTTATCCTGCCCTATCAGTCGTTTAAGAACGGGAGAACGAAGGAACGGGAGAGCGAAGAAACGTTGGGGGCTTCTTGAAAGAAGCCCCCAAACCCCCAAGAACTTTTCTCGAATTTGTTATTGACTGTAACTGTAACCGGCGTCCTCCGGCGATACCAAACCGAATTGTTTCCTCAAAACCAAGCCAGTGCCGCGTCCCGCCTGCCCCGGGGATGCAAGGGGAGGGGAAACGTTTGGGGGCTTCTTGAAAGAAGCCCCCAACCCCCCAAGAACTTTTCTCAAATTTGTTATTGACTGTAACTGTAACCGGCGTCCTCCGGCGATACAAAACCGAATTGTTTCCTCAAAACCAAGCCAGTGCCGCGCCCCGCCTGCCCCGGGGATGCAAGGGGCGAAGCCCCTTGCAATAAAATAACAAAAATCTCCCCCTTCCCGCCGGGAAGAGCGCTCTGCGAGCGCGGGTAGGGGGATGGGGGCAGGAAAGTAAGCTAAAGGTAGCGTCAGCAGGTGACAAGGAAAGCACGCCCCCGTTTGGTACCGCTACGGCAGGGGCTGTCAGTGCCGTAAGCGGTTTGCTGCCGGGGTGCCGGGGGCGGTAGCCCCCGGCAAAATAAACTTAGAGTCTCCCCCTTCCCGCCGGGAAGGGGGCTGGGGGGATGGGGGCAGGAAAGCAAGCAAAAGGCAGGGTAGACAGGCGACCAAGAAAACAAGCCCCCCGCTGGGCATCAGAATGGCAAGGTTATTCGGCGACCAACCGGGCAAGCCCCCGCCGGGCGCCATAGCGGCAGGACGAGCCGGCACCGTAAACGCCGCACACCTCAAGGCTGCCGCCGCACCACCCTCAAAACGCCACCCGCTCCACCCGCAGGCAGGAATAGGGAGCCGCGTCCGCCAGCGTGAACAGCGCACCGTGCCCCTCCACGGCTCCCTCCGCCACGGAAAAACGCGTGGGCATCCGGGTCGTCATGCGGTACAGAACCGCACGGGTATCGGTGCCGATAACGCCGCCGACCGGACCCGTCATGCCAATGTCGGTGATGTACCCCGTGCCGCCGGGCAGGATTGCCTCGTCAGCCGTGGCAACGTGGGTGTGCGTCCCGAACACGACCTGTACACGCCCGTCCAGAAAACGCCCCATTGCCATCTTTTCCGAGGTCGCCTCGGCGTGAAAATCCAGCATTGCTATGTCATACCTGCCCTTTTCCGCCGCAAGGATGCGCTCCGCGACCGTGAAGGGGTTGTCCAGCTCGTCCATGTGAACCGTCCCGGACAGATTGATGCACAGCATCCGCCTGCCGTGCACGTCGGCAAACGTCCAGCCCGCACCGGGACACAGAGCGGGGAAGTTGGCAGGGCGGATGATGCGGTCGGGGCGGTCGTCCAGAAAATGTCCGATATCCCGCTGTCCGAAGGCATGGTTGCCCAGCGTGATGAGATCGGCGCCCGCCTCAAGGATCGCTTCCGCATCCTGCACCGCAATGCCGTGGATGTCGGCGGCGTTTTCCCCGTTGACGACCGCAAAATCTGCGCCAAGACGGTCACGCAGCCGCCGGAGCTGTTCGCCGAGATACCGGACACTGCGTCTGCCGACGATGTCGCCGATTGCCAGAATGCGGATGGGCATGGAAAATTCCTCGTTTCTGATTATTCCGTATGCGGGGGGCTCAAAGCATCGCCAGCAGTACGTCTGCCTCGGCGTTTGCCAGTCGTTCCAGACAGTCCTCGTCGGTCAGGAACGCCGCATCCTCCGGGTTTGTGTGAAAGCCGTGCTCGATCAGCATGGCGGTGTGACAGCCGGATGCCGCCGCGGCGCGCAGGACGCCGTAGTAATCCACGCCGGGCTGATCCGGATAGGAGCGGGTCTTGACGCCTCTGTCCTCGGTGTGCATGGTCTCCACCACCGCGCGGTTGAGCGCCCGCGCCAGACGCGCATTGCTTTCCTCGTCCGCGAGCGAGTAGTACACCTCTGAGCCGCGCACCAGATTGTAACGCTCCGGCGGCGTGGCGGAGCCGGGGGCGTTGGAGTGCAGGGAGAGAAACATCCGGGCGTGCTTTTCCCCGGCGAGTCCGCCGCGGGCGGCGAGGGCGGGGTCATCCTCTACTGCGTTCCGGGTGAGCAGGACGTCAAAGCCACGCGCTTCCAATGCCGCCTTCAGATGCTGTGCCAGACGAAAATTCTGGGTTCCTTCGTATCTTCCTTTCAGGATCGGGTACTCGTTGCCGAACTGTCCGTGACCGGGATCCAGTACGATCAGCTTTTTTTCCATGATTGCTATGTCTCCTTTGCTCGGATTTTGCGGTATCATTATACCGCGTTCCGGCATTGTTGTCAAGTAAAATTGCTGTTGCCATGACCATATCGCCCGCCGCTCTTGCATTTTTGCCCGGAATGTGGTATACTGTGGACACGAAATCAACCGAAAGGCGGTCAGACTCACTGTGGAAATGCTGCATAAAAATCCCCCCGCCGGGATACTGGATCAGAAAAAGCTGTTCATTTTTGACATGGACGGAACAATATACCTAGGCAAGCTGGTGTTCGACTATGCGATCCGCTTCATTCGCCATCTGCGCGCGGACGGACGGCGCGTGCTGTTCTTCACCAACAATGCCTCACACTCCACGGCGTTCTACGTCGATAAGCTGAAAAGACTGGGATTTGAGCCGACGGCGGACGAGATCATGTCCTCCGCTGACGTCACGGTGGCATACCTGCACCGCCATTATCCCGGAAAATCGGTGTACCTGGTCGGTACCGAGGAGCTGAGCCGGCACTTCCGCGAGGCGGGCATTCCGCTCCTCACGGGCGATGAGGAAAAGGCAGATATCGTGGTATCCAGCTTTGACACCGAGCTGACCTATCGCAAGCTGGACAACGCCTGCCGCCTCATCCGGAACGGTGCACTGTACCTCTGCACGCACCCCGATCTCAACTGCCCGACCGATACCGGCGCGATTCCGGACAGCGGTGCGATTGCTGCCTTTATCACGGCAGTCACCGGCGTAACGCCCCGCTTTTTGGGAAAGCCCTACGGCGAAGTGGTGGATATGATAGAGCAGGTTACCGGTATTGACCGCCGGGATATGTGCATTTTCGGCGACCGCCTGTACACCGACATCGCACTGGGCACCCGCCACGGCGTTACATCTGTGCTGGTGCTGACGGGTGAAACGTCCGAGAGCGACCTTGCCGCCGCACCGGCGGACGAGCGTCCTGATATGGTATACGATTCCTTGCATGAAACAGACCTCGCCCTGTTCGGCGCGGGAAAGGAGGCAGAGCATGGCATTTGACGCAGGTATGCTTGCCTGCATGGTGCATGAGATACGCACCGCCGCGCTGGGCGGGCGGATCGAGCGCGTCATGCAGCCCGAGCGGGACGAGATCATCCTGCAGATCCGCTCCTTTGCGGGCGGGCGGCGGCTCCTGATCAATGCCGGTGCCAATCCGCGTATCGGCTTTACGGGGCTGTCGCGGGAGAACCCTCAGCAGGCGCCCATGTTCTGTATGCTGCTGCGCAAGTACCTGACCGGTGCGCGGCTGGCGGACGTCGTGCAGAACGGCTTTGAGCGGGCAGCGACGCTGACCTTCGACACGCGCGACGAAATGGGCTTTGCCTGCCGCCGCTATCTGATTGCCGAGGTCATGGGTAAATACTCCAACCTGATCTTTGCGGAGGACGCGGTGCCGGACGCACCGGACGGACGGCTGCGCATCGTGTCGGCACTGAAGGTGGTGGATTTCACGACCAGCTCCCAGCGGCAGGTTCTGCCGGGCATGATCTACGAAAATCCGCCCGCGCAGGACAAGCGGAATCCGCTGGCGGAGGATCCTGACGGCTTTGCGGCGCAGTATGCCGCCGTGCCGCCCGACTATCCGCTGGACAAGTTCATCCTGAGCCGCTACTGCGGCATTTCGGCGGCAGTGGCGCGCGAAATGGTGTTCATCGCAACGCGGCACACCGATACGCCCGCCCGCTATGCCGATGCCGCTACGCTCTGGCGCGGCTTTGAGGCGGCGGTGCGGCGCATCCGGGAGAACGACTATGCGCCCTGTCTCGTGCTGGACGGCGGAAAGCCGGTCGAGTACGCCTTCCTGCCGCTGACACAGTATACATCCTGTGAGATCCGCCCCTTTGAGGAGGCATGGCGCCTGCTGGACGTCTGGTTCGAGAGCCGGGATCGGGACGCGCGCCTGCACCAGCGGGCGGCGGATATCCTGCGCCTGCTGACGCATACCGAAACCCGCATCCGAAAGAAGCTGGACCTCCAGCGGAGCGAGCTTGCCGACTGCGAAAAGGCGACCGAGTACAAGCGGGACGGCGATCTCATCACTGCCAACCTGTACCGGCTGGAGCGCGGCATGGAGCAGGTCGGGCTGACCGACTACGAAAACTGGAACGAGGAGACGGGCGAATACGGCACGGTGCTGATCCGCCTTGACCGGCGGCTGACGCCGGCGGCGAATGCGCAGAAATACTATAAAAAGTATGCGAAGGCGCGCAACGCCCGCGTGGAACTGACGCGGCAGATTGCGTTGGGCGAGGAGGAACTGACCTACGTCTACACCATTTTTGACGCGCTGACCCACGCCGAGACCGCCGCCGACCTCGCCGAGATCCGGGATGAGCTGTACCGCTCCGGCTATGCATCCCGCATGAAGGGCTACGTTGCGCCCCGGAAACAGCCTGCCCCGGTCTGCGCGAAATTCCGCACGCCCGGCGGGTTTACCGTCCTGTGCGGCAAAAACAATCTGCAAAACGAATACATCACGCACAGGCTGGCGCAGAAGAATGACTACTGGTTCCACGCCAAGGGCGTCCCCGGCTCCCATGTCCTGCTTGTGACCGACGGGCGCGAGCCGGGCGATGAGGACTTCACCGCCGCAGCCTGTATCGCGGCGCACTTCTCCAAGGCGGCGGGCGGCTCGCAGATTCCGGTGGATTACCTGCTGGCGCGCAACGTCAGGAAGGTTCCCGGCGGGAAACCGGGGTTCGTCATCTACCACACCAACTGGACTGCCTACGTCACGCCCGACGCGGAGCGTGTTGCCGCCATGCGGATTTGACGGCAGCGCTGTCCGGATACGGAATCGTGGGTGTTACAAACTCAAAATGAGTTTGTAACACCCACGATTTTTTAGAGAAGCCCTTTAGTCTGCGCGGAAATCCGTTGCATACACCGCCGCGAGGTCGTCCCCGGCGGCGATTCCCAGCCGGTACAGCCCGTCGGCAGGAATGCGGAAGACAAGCTCGCCTTCCTGCCAATCCTTACCCTTGAAGTAGCCGCAGGGCGGCTGGTACAGGGCGGCTTCCGCCACGGGCGCGCCTTCCCTGTTCCGCACAAAGGCGGTAAAACCACCCGCCGCACGGTAGCGGAAGGTCATGCGGTGCATGCCGGCGGTCAGGTACAGCCCCTGCCAGAGGTCGCAGTCCCTGCCTGCCAGCTTGCGCAGGCTGGCGCAGGCAACGCCGTACAGATCCACCTGTCGCACTGCCTCCGGCGTGGTATACGACCAGTTGGAAAGCCCTGTGACCCAGCCGGGATTGCGCTCGGCGGGGCGGCGGATAAAGCTGCCGTACTCAAAATCCGAGGGACTGCGCAGTCCGCAGTCGTTGTCCAGATTGGTGATGCGCAGATTGTCAATGCCCAGCGGACTGCGGAATTCACATTGATGGATATGCAGATTCTTGACCGGCGAGAAGTCATCCGTTTCGGAACCGTCGAAGGGGAATACGCCGTAGTAGGGGTTGTCCGTCCAGCCGCCGATGGCAAGCCGCCCCTCCAGCACGGTGTCGAAAATATGGACGTCATTCACCTCGACCTGCGACAGATCGGGGGCGTCGGTGCCCCAGATGCAGAACGAGATGGCGCTGGCTGTGAAGGTGTAGCAGCTCAGCCGGGAGTGAATCAGCTCGATATGATGCGTTCCGTGATCCCAGCCCGGATAGGCGAAGTACCACAGCATATCGCGCGGGTCGTTGTAGTTGGAGGACAGGCAGATGCCGTCGTCGTTGTTGTTCATCATGACGCGCGCAAACACCACGCCGTCCGAGCCGCAGGGCCAGATGCCGTCTGCGCCGGTGCATTTGGATTCGTCCAGCCGCACGCCGCCGACAAACACACGCTTCATGCCGTTGATGATCAGGTAGGGCGCGCTGGAGCGTATGAGCGACACGTCGGACACCTCCACGTTCTCGCACTCGCTCATGCCGACCGGGATGGTGTGCATCCGGTCACAGCACCCGATGCAGACATTGTCCCCGATGTAGTGGAAATACCCGTCCCGACTGCGGCTTTCGGTGTCGCACATCCGGATGATGCCGCCGCCCGTGATGCGGACATTGCGCTCGCGGTAGGCGTAGATCAGCGGGTAGTTGCCGGAGGAGTGGTTCGCGGGCCAGTTGACGCCGGTCATGGACACATTGTGCCCGAAACGCGGCAGGATGCGGTAGTGCGCCGGGTCATCCGACTGCCACAGAACCGCGCCCGCCGGAATGTGCAGGTCGGTGTTGCTGTGCAGGCGCAGGTTGGTCACAAGGTAGCGCCGCCCGTACCCGGAGTCGCAGTCCGGCGTATCGGCAGCCGGAAGCAGAACCTGCCCGCCGCCGGCGGCAGAGCAGTCGTCCAGCGCCGCCTGAATGGCTGCGGTATCGTCGGTGTAGCCGTCACCGCGCGCGCCGTAGGCGGGCTCCGTCACGTCAAACACCCGCTCCGGCAGCGAGAACGCGTACGGATTCGCACCGCAGAAATCCCGCCAGTTGGAAATGACGGCACGGTTGGACAGCGGCAGCCACGCGCCGGCTGCCGTTACCACGGCACCGATAAACTGCGACGCCAGCCGCGTCACGCGCCCCCGATACAGCGGTGCGGTCAGTACGGTGTGCCCGTCCGCCGCGAGCGGAGCGGTCGTGATGCAATCCAGCTTTTCCAGTGTCTCGCGGTCGTCCCCGATAACATCCAGAAAACCGTCGTAGATGCGCAACTCGGCACCCGCCAGCGCGGGATCGGTGTCGCAGGTGAACAGGACGATTTCTGCCGTCGGGTCGGCGGTGCAGGTGCGGAAGCCGCCTGCCGTGCGGCGGATCGGCTCCTCCTGCTCAAAACTCAGCTTGTACAGCCGCAGGGTGCAGGGGCGGTCGGGCATCAGCTTGAGCCCGGTCAGGCGCCGGGGGGCGTGCAAATCGCCCTGCGTGCCGGGAATGTCCGAAAGGTTCAGAAACAGCGTCCGGGGGCGGTCAAGACCGGAAACGGCAAAGGTTTTGCGGTTTTCCGGGGCAAAATCCGTCTGATCCTCCGTGCGGAAGGCAACCGTCAGCGAAAGCTCCGGGCAGTCCGCCTCCATTCGCAGGAGCATGGTGTTTTTGACCGGCAGAAAGATGTCGCACAGCGTGTCAGCCGCATCTGTCAGATCGGGCAGGGTGATGACGGCATCCGCGGCGCAGGTCGCAGTCAGAACACCGTCCCGGTGACAGAGCGCGGCGTTCTCCGCCTCAAACAGGCATTCCATGCCGTTGCCTTTCAGGGTGAAGTCCACCTCCATGCCCGCTTCCACGGTGTCCAGCTTGATCACGCGTTGCCACTCCGGCACGGCTTCGTCAATCCGGTACTCAAACCGGATCGCCTCCACCCCCGCCAGAACCGCCTCGCCGGAGAAGTTGGCGAAGATACGGTTGAAGCCGTAATCCACCAGCTGAACCGTGCGGCTGGCACTGCCGGCGCCGAGCAAGGTCACGGTCAGAAAGGAGCGGCTGACCAGCTGGGGGTCGGGACGTTCCACAAAGTGCATATTCTCTTTGATCTCGCGGAAATATTCGTCGGTCGTTTCCCCGTCGTAGGCGGAGAAGGCGAAGGTGAGCGTGGGCGACCGGCGCAGATCGGCGGGGGCGGCAAACCGGCAGACAAACGACATCCGGTGGCAGGCGGTGCCGTCCGTCTGGGCGGCGGCGTGCAGGCGCAGGGCGTGGGTACCGCGGCTGACCGGACCCGGCTGCAGTTCACAGACGGACAGGGCGTCCAGCCCGTCGGCAATTTCCGCCCGCGCGGCGGTTGCGGGGTCGGAAAAATCCAGCAGGGTATGCCGATTCTGCAGGAACAGGCGGCGACCGGCGACCGCGTTTCCGGAAACGGGAATATTCATATGTATCATCCTCTTTCTTGTTCTTGTTATTGAACGTCGGCGTGCTGCGCGGCTTGCGGCTGGCGCACCGACAGGCAGGGATTTTGCGGGTACCGCCCGCTTTTTCAGGCTCTGTCCAGTATGTACCGCGCCGCGTGCATCCCGACGATACTGCCGACCTCGCCGTCCTCCATCCCTTCAAACTCGACCGACACATAGCCGTCGTAGCCGGAATCGCGGATCAGCTTCAGCGTTTTCCACACGTCCAGATCGCCCTGCGCCAGAATGGAGCCGCGCAGCATATACAGACCGGAATTGGTGGAGAACCACGATCCGGCATCACAGCGGAACAGTCCGCCCACACCGGTCAGGCGCTCCGCCTGCCGGACGTAGAAATCCTTGAGGTGTACCATCTTTGCCAGCGGGGCGCACCGGGCGACCGCGACCAGCGGATCCTCGTCCACGCAGAGAAAATTGCCGGTGTCCAGCAACAGCCCGTAGTTGGGGCGATCCACCTCATGGATGAGCCGGATGACACGGTCGGAGCCGTTGACGAAAAAGCCGTGGTTTTCCAGCAGGGTCGTAATGCCGTACCCGGCGGCGTAGTCCGCCAGCTCCCGCGCCGCCTGCACCGCCCAAGGCAGGCATTCCTCAAATGCCAGCGGGGTATTCTGCTCCAGCGGGCGGCGGAAGGACGAGATATCGTGGCGCATCATGGGAACGCCCAGCCTGTGGGCAACGTCGATGTGCCGCTTGAGGCGCCGGATTTCCGCCCGGCGTGCCTCCTCCTCCGGGGCGAGCAGGTTCGCCAGAACGGCGTAATCCGAGAGCGGCAGGGACAGCGCCTCCGCCGTCTGCCGGATGCTGTCAATCAGCGGCTGATTGAATTCGTCGCGCCCGTCATCATACAGGGTGAAGCCGAAGGGCACGATTTCCATGTGCTCCGCGCCGTTCTCCGCCGCGAACCGCATGGCGTCCAGGATGGTTTTGCGTCCGCTCATAATGTCGGCGTTGAGGCTGTAGCTGGTCAGTCCGATTTTCATGGGTACACTCCTCCGAATGTTTGGTTTTGTCGGTTTGCGGGTATGCGAGTCGTGGATTCATCCTGCGGCACGTCTCCGGCTCATTTGGTTCCGCCCGCTTCCTGCCGGCTGCGGGAGATGACCTGCTCGGACATTCCGCGGCACAGCTCCAGCACGCGCCGGATGCTGTCCAGGGCATCCTCCGGCATTCCCGACGCGATCCAGTCCAGCGACAGCCCGAACAGCTCGCACTTGAGAAAGCGGATAGCGATGGCGCGATCCGCCTCGCTCACGGTGTCCTTGCCGAAGACCGTGTCCAGATAGGTGCGCACGATGTACTCGCACTGCTTCATGTAATAGCTTTCGTATATGTCCCGGTTGGCGGAGTTGAAGATATGCTGAACCGCCTTGCGGTTTTCGCGCGCAAAACGGAACGCCACCTGTACGCACTCGTCCAGCGAACTGATGGTGGGGTACTGCTCGATCAGCATATCCACCTCATCCTTGATGATCTCACCCAGCAGGGCGGGGATATCCTGGTAGTGGTAGTAGAAGGAGTTGCGGTTGATCCCGCAGTCCTCCACGATGCTGCGCACGCTGATCTTGCTCAGCGGCTGTTGGTTCAGCAGCTTGAGAAACGAGTCTTTGATTGCCTGCTTGGTAAAGTTCGGCATAGGTGGGCGCTCCTTTCCGCTGTCCCGCCGGGGCGGGCGTTTCTGTCTTCTCTCCGCATTCATTATAGCACGAAGGCAAGGCGGGTGTCAAGAATTTTTTGCGCATCCGGCAGGGGGACTGCGCCCGCATTTTGAGGCGGCGTCCCTTTCCCAAAGGGGATAGTGACGGAACGATTATTTGAAAATTCCTTGCTTTACCCCTTGCGCCGAACCGGAAACAGGCGTATAATAGAGGCACCGACACTGCAAAGGAGCATACGTATGAGGAAGGAAACCGTTTACCGCATTTTTTCCCATATACCGACATTGGAAACGCCGCGCCTGACCTTGCGCGGGATGCGTGTCAGCGACGCGGAGGATGTATTCGACTACGCCAGCCGCGAGGAGGTGACGCGATACCTGCTCTGGTCCCCGCACCCGGACATTGAGTATACCCGCCGATACCTGACCTACATCGGACAGCGGTACAGAACCGGCGATTTTTTCGACTGGGCAATGGTCAGCCGGGAAACGGGACATATGATAGGAACCTGCGGCTTCACATCCTTTAATTTTTCAGCCGATTCCGGCGAGATCGGATATGTGCTCAACCCGGATTACAGCGGGCGGGGACTGGCTACCGAGGCGGTACGCGAGGTGATACGCTTCGGATTCACGAGCCTGTACCTGCACCGGCAGGAGGCACGGTTCCTGCAGGGCAATGACCGCTCCCGCCGCCTGATGGAGCGCGTCGGGATGTGCTTTGAGGGATGGGCGCGCGACGCGATCAAGACAGGCGACGTCTACCGGACGGTCGGCACCTGCGCCATTCTGGCGGGGGACTGGCGGGCGAACCTCGGGCAACTGCCGCCGGAGTCATGAAATACTCCATGCAGGGGGCGGAATTATCAGAATGCCCTCCCTGACGGGAAACGGCGCCGCCGGAGAAAACCGGCGGCGCTGTTTTGCCGTGCAGTCACGCATACTGCCCCACGATGTCCATCATTTCCTGCCAAGTCCCGGCGACTATCCCGGCGGCAAGCGCCTCCCGATCCACGGCAGGCAGTGTGTCCACCCGGACGTTGACGGTTCGCATCAGGCGCCCGTCTCCGTCAAACACGCCGATGATGCCCCGGTACTCGGTCACGCGATAGGCGCACGCTTCGGCGGGCTGCGTTCCGACCGGCTCCTCCGCCGCGTGTGCGCCGGCGTGCGTGACTTCCCCGACACCGTCCGTGTCCGCCGGCAGGCGTCCGGACGTGCTTTCGGCAGGCGTTGCCTGTGCCGGAGTGTCCGCCTGTACGGCATTGCCGTCCGGCTCTGTCCCGGCGCCGAGCAGTTTGTCCGCGCCTGCCTCCACCGCGCTCTCGACCTGCGCAAGGCGCGCACGCAGATTCAGGTTTTCCCGCAGATTCTTCTGCCGGAAGGCGGTCAGCGTGTCCCGCAGATTTGCCGCGAACGCTGCCGTCAGCGCCGTGCCGCCCCACGAGAACAGCAGCGCCGTGACAATCAGACCTTTTGTCAGTTTTCTCATGTCTCTCCGTATCCTTTCCCATACAACGCAGGCAGCTCCGCCCGGATACGGGCGGTTTTTTCTGGTTCGTATGTCGCTATTTATCATGTCCGCCGTGCGTGTAATTATACGCGCCGCCTGCCACAATATCTGTACGGCGACGGATTGCGCGCCGCAATACCGGACATCCGGGATTCGGAGGTGAATTGTCATCATGCATCGTCTGATTCGGTTTCTGTGCGTTTTTCTGTCGCTTTGCCTGCTCGCGGCGGCGGGCGTCACGGTTGCCGCTACCGTGCGGCTGGAGCGGTACGCCCGCGCGGCGGAGGAATCCCCGCCGGTCATTCCCGATCTGCGCGGCATCGGCGAACCGTCCGTGCTGTATGCCTACGATCCGGAAGACCGCGCCGCCGCGCGCGGTGAAGGGCATCCCGCCGCTGACGGGTACATCTGCCCCGCCGGGCGTTGCCTGTACGTCCCGTACAGCGACTTTCCGGAACAACTGATCAACGCGTTCCTGTCCATTGAGGACAAACGCTTTTTTTACCACGACGGCGTGGATTTCCTGCGGCTGAGCCATGCCGGAGTGAACTATCTGTGCGGACGGGGGCGCTCCTTCGGCGGCTCCACCGTGACACAGCAGCTCATCAAGAACCTGACAGGGCGGGACGAGTACACGCTGGATCGGAAATTCTCCGAGATATTCGGCGCGCTGGCGCTGGAGGAGACCGCCGATAAGACCGAGATTTTGGAGGCATACCTGAATATCATCAATCTGGGTGGCGGCTGTCTCGGAGTCGGTGCCGCCGCCGACCGCTGCTTCTCCAAAACGGTGCCGGAGCTGACGCTGGCGGAATGCGCCGCCCTTGCCGCCGTTCCGCAGAACCCGTCCCGCTATGACCCGCTGACGCATCCGGACGAAAACCGCGCCCGCCGGGAGCTGATCCTGTCCGAGATGCGCCGGCAGGGGTATATCACCGAGGCACAGCGGGTGGAGGCGGTCGCCTGCGGCATCCGGCTTGATCCCCGGAAAGCTCCGGACGCGGACAAGCCCCGCGTGACCGGCTGGTTTGCCGATACGGTGGCGGCGGATGTTATACGCGACCTGCAGGAGCGGCTGGGCTATTCGTCTGCGCAGGCTTCCGCACTGTTCTATGCCGGCGGTCTGACGGTATATACGACGGTGGACGAGGAGCTGCAGGCACTGGTGGACGCCTACTACCGGGACACGTTGCATTTCCCGACCGGGAAGCGCGGACAGCCGCAGTCGGCGCTGGTTCTGCTTGACCCCCGGACGGGGGACATTCTTGCCGTGGCGGGGGGCGTCGGGCAAAAGCAGGGCAGTCGCATTCAAAGCTACGCGACCGATACCCGCCGCCCTGCCGGATCTGCCATAAAGCCGTTGTCTGTATTCGCACCTGCCGTGGAGCGGGGACTTATCAGCTGTGCCTCTGTGCGGGAGGATGAGCCGGTCACAACGCGGCACGGCGCCCCGTGGCCGCACAACGCCGACCGGCTGTACCGGGGGCGCGTGACGGTATCCGATGCGCTGGCGCACTCACTCAACACGGTTTCGGTGCGCCTTCTTTACGAGGTCGGTATGCGGAACTCGCTGGATTTTTTGCGGGAGCGCCTGCATATGGACGATCTGGTTGCCCCTGCGGACGGCACGGCGGGGGATCTGACCGTGTCCTCGCTGGCACTGGGACAGCAGAGCCGGGGCGTAACGCTCCGGGAACTGACCGGCGCCTACACGGTGCTGACCGACGGCGTGTTTCACGCGCCGGTCTCCTACCGCCGCGTGCTGGACAGGGAGGGACGCGTTCTGCTGGAGAATCGCGTGGGCGGCGAGGTCTGCCTGCGCCGGGAGACTGCCGCGCTGGTCACATCCATGCTGGAGGAGGTTGTCAGCCGCGGTACGGCGTCGGCTTTGACCTTGCCGGAATCCGGTGTTGCTGTCGCAGGCAAGACCGGCACGACGCAGAACACCTGTGATCGTTGGTTTGTCGGCTATACGCCCCGCCTGCTCTGCGGCGTCTGGATGGGGTACGATTACCCTGCATCGCTGGAAGATCTGGGCGGAAATCCCTGCCTCGGCATCTTTGATGCGGTCATGAAGCGAGCAGAGCAGGTGTATCGGGGCGCCCCGGCGCAACGGGAATTTACCCTGCCGGGTGATCTGATCCGTGTCAGCTACTGCCGCACAACGGGGCTTTTGCCCTGTCCCGGCTGCCGGGAGGACGGAAAGATGGCGGAGGGGTGGTTTCTCCGCGGCACCGAGCCGCGAACCGTATGCGACTGCCACGGTCGCAAGGTTGGTGATCCGGAGCCTCCCGGTGAAATAGAGTAAAAAGCGCCCCTTCCCTGAAGGGGGAAGGGGCAAGGGGGAAAGATTTATGCTGTGGCTGGATAAACCCGGCACCGCAGGGGCAAGCCCCCGGAGCGCTGCTTATTCGCAGCAGTAGCCACGCTTGCGGATGACGTCTGCGATGCGATCCGTGAAGGAGGAGCAGAGCGCTTCGGTCTCGCACTCCAACATGATGCGCAGGACAGGCTCGGTGCCGCTGGCGCGCAGGAGCGCACGCCCGTTTCCGCCAATCTCGCGGTTGACCGCATCGAATTCGGCACGGATGATGGGATCGTTCATGGCGGCGGACTTGTCGGTCACCCGGATGCTCCGCACGGTCTGCGGATAGAGCAGGACGGGGGCGGCAAGCTGGGAGAGCGAGGCTTTGCGGTCACGCATTTCCTCGGCAAGCATGATGGCGGTCAGGAGCCCGTCGCCGGTCGTGGCATACTTCCGGAGGATGATGTGACCGGACTGCTCGCCGCCCAGACTGTACCCATTCTGCTGCATGCATTCGTAGACAAAACGATCCCCGACGGCGGTCTGTTCACTGCGGATGCCGGCTGCCTCCAGAGACTTGAACAGACCGGAGTTGGACATCACGGTGCAGACCACCGTGTTACCGCCCAGCGCGCCGCGCGCTGCCAGACGGGTTGCCAGAATGTACAGGATGCAGTCGCCGTCCACAGTCTGCCCGCGCTCGTCCACCGCGATGCAACGGTCCGCGTCGCCGTCAAAGGCAAAGCCGACGTCCAGATGGTTCTCCAGAACAAACTTCCGGAGCGCGTCAATATGCGTGGAGCCGCAGCCGTCGTTGACATTCAGCCCGTTGGGCGCGGTACCCATGACGTAGGTTCTGGCGCCCAGTGCCTCGAACACCGCCTTGGCAATCATCCACGATGCGCCGTTGGCACAGTCCAGTCCGATTTTCATCTCGCGGTAGGAGTGCGATGCCAGCGAGATCAGGTAGCCGACGTAGCGGTTGCGCCCCGCCACATAGTCCACGATGCTGCCGACTGCCTCACGGCGTGCCAGCGGAAGCTCGTTTCCGTCCAGCCCCAGACGCTGTACGTCGCCGTCCAGGTACGCCTCCACCAGCGCGGTTGTGGCATCGTCCATCTTTTCGCCGTAGCGGTTAATGAGCTTGATTCCGTTGTCATAGAAGGGATTGTGCGAGGCGGTAATCATGATGCCGCAGTCGAATTCATCCGTCCGCGTTACGTAGGAAACGCTGGGCGTGGTGGTCACGTGCAGCATATACGCATCGGCACCCGATGCCGTCAGGCCCGCCGCGATGGCATACTCCAGCATATAGCTCGACCGGCGCGTGTCCTTGCCGATCAGGATGCGGGGACGGTAGTTGGGCATATGGAAGCCGGAAAGCGGCGAGGCGTAGTACCAGCCGAGAAAACGCCCTACCCGATAGGCGTGGTCGGCGGTCAGGGTCACGTTGGCTTCCCCCCGGAAGCCGTCCGTACCGAAGTATTTGTTCTTGGCGCCCGTTTCGTTGATGGCGGATTTCTGCCCCGGAACATCGCCGAACAGCGAAATGTCATCCCGCAGAAGAGCGTCCGCCGTGACACGGAACAGGCGGCACAGTGTCAGGATGTTTTCGATCTGCGGAAGAGACTGGTTGACTTCCCACTTGGAAACCGACTGGCGGGAAACGGAAAGCTCCTCTGCCAGCTGTTCCTGTGAAATATGCGCCGCAGCGCGCAGGTTTGCAATTTTTTCACCGATCGTCATACTGCTGCAATTCCTCGTTTCTGTGTGATATCCGCGCAGGCGGGATGTCGCGCGGCTGTATGCTGTTTCGTGAGACTCCGGCGGTATTCCGTGCGGTAAGCCGCCGGAAGCTCCAAAGACTCCCCTACATCATATACCAACCTTTCGCGTTTTGCAACCAACCGGAGAACAAATGTTACGCAACCTGCGGGTGCGTAATTGGAAAGCAAACTACCGGCTGGCTCGGCGTGCCTCTATTATATCACATTTTCAATCGGATATACAGGGTGTTTCCGAAATTTTTTCGGTGACCGGCAGGCGGCGGAGCAACCGGCAGTTGATATCTGCGGTTCGGGCGGGAGCCGATCGGTACGGTTCCGCGCCAAACGAATCGCCCCTGTCCCTTTCTCCGCCGGGGAAAGGGACAGGGGCGTGGCTTGCGTTCGGGAACTGTTGGGAACCGTCGGGAACCGTGTTACCGCTTCCGCATCCGCCCGATGACCTGACCGCAACAGGCGGTCTGCGTGAAATTCTTCAGCAGGATGGGCGGGTAGGCGGGGTTGAGCGAGAGCAGGCGATCGCCGTCGAACTTCTTGAAGTAGCCGCATCCGTCCAGCACAAAAATGCCAAGCTCGCCGGGCGTGACGGACTCCGTGCGCCGGACAAGCAGAATGTCGCCATCGTGGTAGTTCGGCTCCATGCTGTCGCCCGCGATACGCAGAGCAAAGTCTGCATCCACCGTCTGCGCGACATCCGGGATGCTGATTTCGGTTGCGTGCGCATCGGACAGGAATTCGCCGATGCCGGCGGACACCGGCAGATCGTACAGCGTGATGCGGCGGCGCTTGGCGGTGTCCTTCCTGCCGTGTCCGCCCGGGAGGTGGAGCAACGAGGCGGTTCCGGGCTCTGCGGCGGCAGGCTCTGCCGGCGCGGTTGCGGACAGTTCATTCTGCCCGCCCCGGAGAGTACGGTGCCGCGCCGCAGACGCCGGGTATGCTGCCTGCTCCCCGGCATCGCCCTGCGGGGATACGTTCCGGTGCGCATCGTCGGTCTGCTGCCGGATGGCGCGATCCACCTCCATATTGACGACGGCGTCTACCAGCGAACGTCCGTAGCCGTCCAGCAGGCGATAGTTGCCGATAAAAATCAGCTCGTCCTCCGAGAGGGTGCAGTTGTTGGTGTTGCGCGGAACGCCCGTGATGAGGTAGTCCAGCGAGCAGTCCAGCGCCTCGCTGATGGCAACGATATTGGAGAGCTTGGGGGAATCGCTGATGCCCGCGAGCAGCTTGGAGAGCGTGCCGAGCGGGATGCCGGTCATTTCCGCCAGCTTGTCGTTGGTGATTTTGCGCTCGCTCTTGATTGCCTTGATGCGGTCGAGGTAAGATTCCTGCCGGTATACTGCCATGCCCATTGCCTCCGTGTTCTTTGTTTGGAACTATTATATCACAAAGTTGGTGATTTGTAAAGAGGATTTGAAATAATTTTTCTGAAATCGGATTTATTATTGAAGGCGGCGGGTGTCCGTGCCGCCCTGGAATCCGGCGGGGCTTGCCGGGGGGGCAAACAGGCACCTTGCCCGATCTGTACAATCTGCATCAAAATACGTCTGCACGCCATTTTTACAGCCGTGAAAACGCCGAAATTGCCGTGAACGGGCGAAAAAAAGAAAAAAGCCCTTGACAAACGCCGAAAATTTGCTATAATGTATGCCGGTTAGCGAGGGCTAACTCAAGAGCGTGCGCACAGGTCGGGATCGTCTGACCTCTGCCCGTCCGATGCATACGAACAAAAGGGAAGGATGGCAAAACATATGATGCCGTTGGTCGTTGCCGATCTGGACAAGGAATATATCATCCGGAAGATCGGAGGAAGTCCCGAGGTGAAGAAGCACCTGGAAAACTTGGGGTTTGTCGTGGGAGGAACCGTGACCGTGGTCACGTCCATGGGCGGTAATCTGATCGTAAACGTCAAGGAAGCGCGCGTCGGCATCAGCCGCGAAATGGCGCAGCGGATCATGATCTGATCCCGGATTCAGCTTGAATTTCTTAAGGAGGAGTATACATATGAAGACATTGCGGGACGTCAAGGTCGGCGAGACCGTGAAGGTCGTCAAGCTCCATGGCGAGGGTGCGGTCAAGCGGCGCATCATGGATATGGGGCTGACAAAAGGAACCGAGGTTTTTGTGCGCAAGGTGGCGCCGCTGGGAGACCCTGTTGAGCTGACGGTGCGCGGCTATGAGCTGTCGCTCCGTAAGGCGGACGCCGAGATGGTCGAAGTCGAGTAAGTCAGTTGAATGAAGGAGATGCAACAGCATGAGTAAGAACGAGATCCGCATCGCGCTCGCCGGCAACCCCAACGCCGGCAAGACGACCCTGTTCAACGCCCTGACCGGCTCCAATCAGTTCGTCGGGAACTGGCCCGGCGTTACGGTGGAGAAGAAGGAAGGCAAGCTGAAGGGGTACAATGACGTCATTGTTACCGACCTGCCCGGTATTTACTCCCTGTCCCCCTACACGCTGGAGGAAGTGGTGGCGCGTAACTACCTGATTGCAGAGCGTCCGGATGCCATCCTGAACATCATCGACGGCACCAACCTGGAGCGCAACCTGTATCTGACCACTCAGCTGACCGAGCTGGGCATCCCGGTGGTCATTGCCATCAACATGATTGATGTCGTGCGCAAGAGCGGCGACAGGATCGACATCCCGGAGCTGTCCCGTCAGCTGGGATGCAAGGTTGTGGAAATTTCTGCCCTGAAGGGCACCGGCATCAAGGAAGCAGCCGAAGCCGCCATTGCAGCCGCCAGAGGCACGAGAACGGTTCCCATGCACACCTTCAGCGGCTGTGTGGAGCATGCGCTGGCGCACATTGAGGAAGCTGCCGTTCACACCATGCCCGCCGAGCAGCAGAGATGGTATGCCATCAAGGTGTTCGAGCGCGACGACAAGGTGATGGCTCAGCTGAATCTGCCCGAGGAAACCAAGGCGCACATCGAGAAGGACATCCAGGCGGCGGAGAAGGAAATGGACGATGATGCGGAATCCATCATCACCAACGAGCGCTACGTATACATTTCCTCCATTATCAAGAGCTGCTACAGGAAGAAGAACGTCGGCAAGCTGTCCACGTCGGACAAGATCGACCGCGTCGTGACCAACCGCTGGCTGGGTCTGCCCATCTTTGCTGTTATCATGTTCCTTGTTTACTATATCTCCATGGTTGCGGTCGGCACGCCCGCGACCGACTGGGTCAATGACGGCGTGTTCGGCGACGGCTGGCATCTGCTTGGCATCGGCTCCAAGGATTACAACGCGGACAACGACACCTATACCGATGCGCTGCGCGCGATTCAGGCATTCCAGCCGGACGTTGACCCGGAGGCGGAGAACTTTGACGCAGCCGCCGCGCTGACGGCAATCAAGGCGTACAAGGCGGAGTCCGAGAACCCCACCGGCAAGGTGACGGTGGAGGATGAGGAGACGCTGGAGGAGAGTCAGCTGACTGCCTACTACTCCAAGATTCCTGACAGCCTGTCCAAGAAGGACAGGGAATCGGTTGTCGGCATGACCTATCTGGAGGCTGTCGAATACTTCAGCGGGCTGATGGAGAAGAATGCGGAGACTGCGTTCGCCGCGCCCGACCCTGCCGACTACGGCGTGTGGGTGCCCGGCATCCCGGTGCTGGTCGGTGACGGACTGGAAAAGGCGGATTCTCCGGCATGGCTGTCCGGGCTTATCAATGACGGTATCGTTGCCGGTGTCGGCGCGGTGCTGGGCTTCGTGCCGCAGATGCTGGTGCTGTTCCTTCTGCTGGCTTTCCTGGAGGCGTGCGGGTACATGGCGCGTATCGCCTTCGTGCTGGACCGCGTGTTCCGCAAGTTCGGTCTGTCCGGCAAATCCTTTATTCCCATGCTGATCGGCGTGGGCTGCGGCGTGCCCGGCATCATGGCGAGCCGCACCATTGAGAACGAACGCGACCGCCGCATGACGGTCATGACCACCACCTTCATTCCCTGCGGCGCCAAGGTGCCGTTCATCGGCATGATTGCGGGCGCCATCTTCGGCGGTTCCGCATGGGTGGCAACCTCCGCGTACTTTGTCGGCATGGCGGCTATCATCGTGTCCGGTATCATGCTGAAAAAGACCAGGATGTTCGCGGGCGATCCGGCTCCCTTCGTCATGGAGCTGCCTGCCTACCATATGCCCACCGTCGGAAACGTCCTGCGGAGCATGTGGGAGCGCGGCTGGTCCTTCATCAAGAAGGCGGGCACCGTCATCCTGCTGTCCACAATCTTTGTCTGGTTCACGACCTACTTCGGCTGGGTGGACGGTAGCTTCCGTATGCTGGCTGAGGATGAGATCAACAATTCCATCCTGGCTGCCATCGGCGGTGTGATCGCGTGGATCTTCAAGCCCTTGGGCTGGGGCACCTGGCAGGCGGCTGTGGCGTCCATTACGGGACTTGTCGCCAAGGAGAACATTGTCGGTACGCTGGGCATCCTGTACGGCGGCGGCGACAACACGGTCTACCAGAACATCGCGCAGGCGTTTACCGGCATTACCGGGTATTCCTTCCTGGTGTTCAACCTGCTCTGCGCGCCCTGCTTTGCGGCTATCGGCGCCATGAAGCGTGAGATGAACAACGCAAAGTGGACGTGGTTTGCCATCGGCTACCAGTGCGGCTTTGCCTACACCATCGCGCTGATGGTCAACTCCTTCGGCAACCTCTTCACCGGCAGACTGATGACCGGCAACTCTGTGCTGAATATCGTCAGCCTGGTCGCGGCGGTTGCCCTGCTGGCTGGTATGATCTATATGCTGGTGCGCCCCTATAAGGAAGCCACCAAGCTGACGACCGAGGTCAATGTCGGAAAATAACCTCTGACGCCCGGTTTCTATACCGGGAACGCGGGACGGAGAAACGGGGGAGAAGTCTGGGGGCTTCCTGAAAGAAGTCCCCGCCCCCGGGAGTTTTTCCCGAAACTGAGGGCACCACAAAGGAGAATGCGGTATGTGGGAATGGATACAGGGGCACGTGGCAGTTATACTGATCTGCGCGGTGCTGGCGGCAATCGTAGTGCTGATCATCCGGGGGCTTGTCCGGGATAGGAAGAAGGGGAAATCCACCTGCGGTGCGAACTGCGCTCACTGCGCCATGGCGGGCTCCTGCCACGGCGGCATGCATCCGGCGGAGTCAACGCGCTCCCGCACAGAAAAAGCGCACACGGGTACGAACCCGCAGGGGCAGGACGGCGGAACCGACGCCTGAATGCGTTTCCTTTCTGCTCCGCTCAACTTCTTCTCCGCATTTTTCGGAAAACCTCTTGACAAATCCTGCGATGTGTGGTAAAATACACAGGTCGCGGGTGTGCGTCCCACGCGACGGCGAACAGCGACCTGCACGGAGAGATGGCTGAGCTGGTCTAAGGCGCACGACTGGAAATCGTGTTTGGAGTAATCCTCCAACAAGGGTTCGAATCCCTTTCTCTCCGCCAAAAAACCACCGTAATCGTGATAGATTGCGGTGGTTTTTTGTACCCGAAAACCGGCGCGGTTGGCGGCTCCCGGATTCATTCCGGTTTGCTACGCTTCGTACCTTTGCTTTTGGTTGCCTCGTAGCTGACAGTCGTGAGAAAGCAAACCACGTCGTCCGGCGCATCGGGCAGCAAAACCGAGATCCAATGGAGCTTGTTCATGTGGTATGCGGGGTAAACCCCCTCTGCCTTGCCGAACGAGCCGAACATTTCGACCGGCAGCTTCAGATTGACGACCTCGACTGTTTCGTCGCTGTCGAACCCGAATTTCCGTCTTGAAACCTGCATCACGATTGCGAACCACTTGCGGTTGTCCCAATGTCGCAGGACGGCGGTTTCAAAATCCTCATCGAACGGATAATCGGGCGACACGCGGAAGTCGGATAGACAGAAGGAGAAGAAGGATTGCTTTGTCATGGGAGCCTCCTGTATGTCGGATCGGATTCAGTGTATATCCTGTGCGTGATCCGGCACTGCTGTTTTTACCTATTATAACACCTTGCGAGATTCTTTTCAAGGGGAAGTTTTACGGGGGCTGCGTTTCACGCGCCAGACGTGGGCATCCTCCGCTTTGCCGCCTCTTGCTCCCCGCCATGCCGGGGAAGGGATCGCGGCGGAGGCAAGCCACAACATATTGGCAGTTTGTAAATTATCCAAAAACCCCATTGACAAATGACCGGTTCTCGTGTATAATAATCGTGACGGAGGGAGACAGCACGGTTTCCCATCCCCTCTCATGAAAGGAAGACCCTGCACAATGGAAGATAATAAGGAATTGGAAGGCGAGTTCTATACCTTAACGGACGAGGACGGACACGAGATTCAGTTTGAGGTCATCGGGTCGGCGGTTCTCAATGATAAAACGTACTACGCCATGGTTCCGACAGAGGATCAGCCTGAGGATGATGAAGTATGCGAGTACGTCATTCTGCGCGCGGATCAGGATGAGAACGGCGAGGATATTCTTGTCACGGTGGACGATGACGAGGAGTTTGAGGACGTAGCGGACTACTTCGACGATATGCTGTCGGATGAGGCGGATTACGACATCAATCCGGCGGAGGAGCAGTCCGGAAAGAAGTAAAAGCTGATCCTGCGGGGTGCGTGATACGCAGGTATTGTGACCCACATCAGATTAAAGGAGACCGACTCGCGCCGCGGTTTGCAGACCTCCTGCCCTCCCATCGGTTGACTTGTCCCGTGGGGGAGCGGACGCTGGGAGCAGTAAAGCGGCGGATAGGTCACCGCCCTGGACAGAACAGGGTTCCGAAGTCTGCGTACACGGCTCAGCGGGATCGTTTTTTCTCCCCTCTCTGCGGGGAGGCTCCCTGTCAGGGGAGCATGTAGCGCAGGAACCGAAACGGTTCGGGCGGGGATCTCCTACGGGACGTCCCCGCCCTGCTTTATTTCAGGATACCGCTGCGTATCCGCCGTGCGATGGTTGAAGGAAAAACGGCATCTCCGCGATTGGGGCAGGCTATGCCGGCATACGCCGGAGCCGGTCGGTTGCCGCCGACGCCCTATGCGCGGTACGCGATGCTTACAGAAAGGGAAAAAACTATGAAATGCAGGAAAATTACCGCGTGCCTCCTGGCACTGCTGCTGACCTGTTCTGCCGTTGCGTCCTGTACCGGCGGCGGGACATCCGACGTAACGGCTACCGGGACAGACACCGGGAGCGCCACGGAATCGGCAACCGTCGTCGCGACCGATCGGGCGACAGACACGGAGCATGGTTCGGAGTCGGAAAGCGAGACTGCCCCAATCCCTGCCGTGAAGGAGAATGTCCCGACCTCCGGCACGTCCGTGACTTTTTATCACAATGAGAACAACAGCCTGTTCCTGACTGCGGAGGGGCTGGATGCCGCCGTGACGGAGGATGCAGAGGTCGGTACGGTGCTGTCCCTGCGCGCCGCGGGCGGCTCCGAGCATACGCTGACACTGAACTACGGGGAGTATGTGCGTGCGCACGGGCTGGAGCCTGCGACGGTAGGCGGGACGCAGTACGTCATTCTGCGCTTCCGCGTGGAGAACGGCGATGCCGCATCCCTGCGTCTGGGGACTGCTACGGAGGCGGGCGCGACCTCGCGTCCCCTCGCCGGTGCCTACGATCCGACCGATGCCGGCTGGCAGTCGGTGCTGTATGCCGTCGGGAACTTCAAATGGGCGGGAAAGCCGTCCGACGGGGATGCTTTTGCCGGCATTACGCTGTCGCTGTTCCGCAGTGCGCCGGCACAGGGAGAGACGGTGCACCTGTATTCGGTCACGCTGACCTCTGACCTGCCCACGGCGCTTGCCGCACTGGGATATACGGATCAGCTGTTGGGCGGTGGCGATACCTCCGGCGTTGTCTGGAACGACCCGGTCAGGCACGTCAGGCTGACTGCGCCGGATGAGGATGAATCGGTCGCGCTGTGGTTCGATCACATCACCGAGAAGACGTTGCAGACAACCGTGACGCCCACCGATAAGGCAGGGTACACGGTCCGGCTGGCGCGCAACGAAATCGAGGACTGCCAGTTTTTCCTCGCGCCCGCGACCGATCGCACCTTCCGGCTGGAGCTGTCCCCCATGACGAACGAGGCGGGCAAAGCGCTGGAGACGTCGCTGCTCTACACCGTCTACCATGACGTGGCAGGCGAGCGGATGCCGGATGCCATCCCGCCTGTCAGCGCCCCGATCGCGGTACGCGGCGGACAGTCGCAGGGCTTTGTTGTCAAGGTCAAATCCACGGCGGAGTCGGAGGCGGGACTGTACCGTGCCGAGCTGAAGGTGTTCGATGAGGAGACCGGCAGGCAGATCAAGGCGGCATATGTCTACGCTTACGTGTGGGATTTCACACTTTCGGACAAAACCGAGATGCGCACCGCCATGCAGATGCTGTACTGGCGCATTTACCGCACCTATCCGGAGGGGACGGATACCGAGAAGCTGGCAATCAACTACTACGAATTCCTGCTGGACAACCGCATCAACGCCATGGCACTGCCGTTCGGCGTCCGGGAGGAGCGCGTGTGGAAGTACATGGATAACCCGCGCGTCAATTCCTTCTGGATTCCCGGCGTGGACGAGGACCGGCATGCGGAATATACCGCCTCGGTGTACGAGATTCTGGGACGCGTTGAGGGACGGCGGGAGAAGGCGTTCTTCTACCGCGTTGACGAGCCGACCACGCCCGAAATGCTGAACAAGCTGGCGAAGGTGGCTGCTTCCATCGCGCCCTACTATAAGGAGTATCACATGGTCACGCCCTGCTACGTCAACATTGACCTGAGCGACGGGCGGGATCAGATCGAATTCATGAAGGACTATGTGGATATCTGGTGCCACAAGATGAATGCCTTCACGCCGCGCTGGCTGGAATTTGCCAAGGGCGCGCAGTACGTGCAGACCGCCGCGCAGGATAAAAAGTACGGCGAGTATGCCGACCGTATTGCCGCCGAGGTGGCAGGCGGGGATCAGTCCTGGACGTACTTCTGCTTTGAGCCGACTGCCCCGTACGTCAACTGGATGGCAAACGGGGACGGCACCGAGCCGATCGTGTCCTTCTGGCAGTGCAAGCTGCTGGGCATTCAGGGCGTCCTGTTCTGGGGCGTCAACGAGTGGCGCGACAATATGTATGACCTTTACGAGCCAGCCACCAATTCGTGGGGCGACGGCATCCTGATTTACAGCGGCGCGCCCTTCGGCATCGACACGCCGGTCTCCTCCCTACGACTGGAAACCATCCGCGACGGCATTGAGGACTACCAGTACCTCTGTATGCTGGAGCAGGCGGCAGGCAAGCAGGCAGTGGACGAACTGGTGCGTCTTGTGACGACCAACGTTCTCGTTTACACATCCGACGATGACTATCTTGCCGCCGTCCGTGTCCTGCTCGGCGACCGGCTGGAGCAGGCGCTCAAGGGCTGACCGGAACGGGGATGCCGCCGGATGTCCCTTTTGGGCACGTGCCCCGCGTTCTAATGCGGCGGGGAAGGGAATACAGTCAGTAAGGATATACCCGGAAAACAGTGATACCATGAAATCGTGAAATAAGAGCACCTCTGCACATGCACGGCTGTGCGGGGCTGCCCGAGGAGAACAGCTATGAACAGAAAACGTCTCCGGGACTGGGGCATTGCCATCGGCGAACTGCCAACCGGTCCCCGCAATAAGCTCTCGGATGTGCCCGGCGTTACGGTCGGACACGCAACGGTCGCGGACAGCGGACACAATACCGGACTTACGGTCATTCTCCCTGCATCCGGAAATCTGTACGCTGACAAGCTGATTGCCGCATCCCATATCATCAACGGCTACGGGAAAACGGCGGGCAGCATCCAGCTGGATGAGCTGGGCACGCTGGAAACGCCTATCGCCCTGACCGGCACACTCAATGTCGGCAAGGTGTCGGACGCGCTTGTTGCGTACACCATGGCGGAATGCGACCGTGACGGCGTGGCGTGCCGGTCGGTCAATCCGGTCGTGGGCGAGACGAACGACGCCGTGCTGAACCGCCTTGCCGACCGCCCGGTCGGAGCCGCGGAGCTGGCGGCGGCGATTGCGGATGCCGGCGCCGATTTCGACGAGGGCGATGTGGGCGCCGGACGCGGCACCATGTGCATGGGGTTAAAGGGCGGCATCGGTTCCGCCTCGCGCATCGTGACGGTCGGCGGACAGTGCTTCACGCTGGGCGCACTGGTGCAGACCAATTTCGGGCGGTTGGATGATTTGCTGGTCGCCGGATACCCGGCAGGTGCCGCCATCCGCCGGATCGTGTCCGCTCCGCCTGCGCCCGAGGACAAAGGATCCTGCATGATTATCATCGGTACCGACCTGCCTGTCAGCCACCGCCAGCTTTCACGTATTCTGCGCCGTGCCGCGGTGGGGCTTGTCCGCACCGGCTCCTTTGTGGGGCACGGGAGCGGAGACGTGGTGCTCGGCTTCACGACTGCCAACCGCCTCTGCCGGGAGGAGGACGACCTGCGGCAGGTCACCCTGCTGCGGGAGGAGGCGCTGGACGGCGCCTTCCGCGCCGCCGCCGAATCGGTGGAGGAAGCCATACTCAATTCGCTCTGCACCGCCGACCGCGTCACCGCGACCGGCATGGGCGCCGCCGGGAACGAAACCGTGACGCTCGCAGGATTTTCGGAATTTCTGCCTGCTCTGCTCCCCGCTTTGCGCGGGCGCGGATGACCGGTCTTGCGCCGGACGGGAAACGTCAAAAAAACCGGAACAGGAAAAAGCAAAAGCGCGACTGCACCCCTGCGGGTTGTCGCGCTTCTCTGTTTGTGCGTGCTGGTCTGTCTGGCTCCGCCGTCCCGCGCGGCTGTGCGTGCCGCCGACACCCGCCCGACCGGAAAGGCGGCGGAAACGGTCGCCTGCGGACTGCTGTCGGACGGACTGCGCAACAGCCGGTCGGAGATTGATCTGCGCGCCGCCTGCCTGCCCCGCGAAGCGCTGGGGCGCGTGTTCGCGCAGGTGATAAACGGAACACCGGAGCTGTTTTACGTGGATAGCCGCCTGTCCTACACCTATGATGCGGCAGGGGACGTGCTGAGCGTTACCCCTGTCTACCGCATGGCGGGAAAGGAGCTGGAGGCGGCGCGGCGGTTCTGGCACGATACCCTGGATCAGGTTATGGCTTCCCTGCATGAGGCGCAGACGGCGCGGCACGCGGCATCGGGCGGGGGCATACCGGCGTGGAGTGAGGCGGACACGGTGCTGTTTCTGCACGAGTATCTGGCACAGACATACGATTACGATACGGCGGGCGGTAATTTCGATGCGCTCAGCCTGTTCCGCGACGGCGTGGGGGTATGTCAGGCGTATGCGCTGGCGTTCATGGCGCTGGGGCGAGCGGCGGGGCTGGGGGTGGACATGGTGACGAGCAGGGAAATGGATCACGCGTGGAATCATGTCCGGGTGGGGGATGCCTGGTACCATGTGGACGTGACGCGCGATGATCCTATCCGGGAGCCGGGGACGGCATCGGTCGTGCGTCACACGCGCCTGCTCCGCTCCGATGCGGGCATGGAGGCGGAGGGATATACCGCTTTTTCCTGCGGGGACGGGCATATCTGTGCCGACGGGCGGTATGAAACGGCGGAGGGGGACGCGTGGTTTTCCGGCGTCGATACGCCACTGACCTGCCTGCCGACCGGCTGGTTCCGGGCTGGGGAGGACACCGACAGCGGGCTTTGGATTCCGTGTGCCTTTCCGCCGGCGGGCGGCACATCCGCGTTGCCGAGCGCAGCATGCGCAGCGTGCGCACGCTGCGCGGGGGGAATGCCCGGTGATATGGACGGGGACGGACGCCTGTCCCCCGCCGACCTTCTGTGGCTGGATATCTGCCCTCTGCTGCAGGGGGCGGCGGGGCGGGCTGCCCTGCGGGAGCGGATACTGCGGGACTGCGGCAGGTAGGCGGCATTACGTCCGGCGCCGCACGGCATCGCGCCCTGCACGCAGTACCCGGTCGGCATCCGGACAGACCGCGAACAGCACGAAACCGTCTGCCACCGTGACATCCCCCGCCTCTGCCCATGCCGCGTAGTCCGTCCCTGCCCACGCACTGCGCAGACCTTCCAGCCGTGCGCGGCAGAGTGCCGCCACCGAGAGCGCCGATGCCCGGTCGGGGCACTGCAGAACCGCCAACTCGGCGGGGTGCGGCACGGCGGACAGGAACAATGCCCCGTCAGACGCCAGCGGCGCAGTCGGCTGACCGTCCGCATCCTGCCCGCCGTCAAAGCAGTTCCGCGCCGCCGGTCCGTACAGGGCGGAGAACAGCACGCCGTCCAGGTATCCGCTGCCGGTCGGGTCTGCCCGCCGGTCGTATACCAACCCTGCCGGCAGTCCGTCCGCCGCTGCCTGCATGGCGTCCAGAATGACCAGCGCGGCAGGAGGCGGAAGGTCGCGCCCGCAGGACAGCAGTCCGGCGAGCAGAAGTTGGATTGCCACGAGCAGAGCTGCGGCGCGGTGCGCGGTGCGCAAACGGTTCCGGTTGTTCATGGTTATGCCTCCGTTACGGTGTATTCCCCCCAGTGTATGCGTCCGGGACGGGGGCAATACCTGCCGGGGCGCCGCAAAACCGGAAAGGTTGCCTGCTGCGCGGCGGGTTATCCGGCGCAAATAAACAAACAAACGGTTTATTTATCAACAAAACGTTTCTGCGTTCGCCGGTTTCGCACCGGCGTTTGCACTTTAGCGGGGTGCAGTTCCGGCTGAACGGCATCATAGGTGCAGGGCGACCGGATCCGGACGGAGGCTTTCCTGAAAAAGAAAAACGTATATTTTTATGAATATTCACGACACATACTCTGCGCGGAGGACGGCGGGTGGGCTTTCGCCGGTCTGAATAAAAATCCGTGCGCGGGGCGCGTTCTGCACGGGACATTTTTGTTGCGAATGACGAAAAATCAGGTGCGGGCTTTTTGCGAATAAAAATATCACGGAATATCAAGGATATTTTGCGGCTTCCGGAAATGCGCCGTCCCACGCTGGGAGCCTGCGGGAGCCGCTGTGCGTGACGGCTGTGTGATGAATGCGAAATGAATATGCGAATATGGGCACGGGACTGCCGCACCACGGAAAAGTGTGCACGGCAGGGTGCTTTTTCGCCCGTAAAAAAAGTTTGTCGAAATACAACAATTTCTCCAAAACCCCATCCTTTTTTTTCGGCTTGCCCTGCTCTTGAACTTTTCGCATAATTCTGTTATAATGATACGGTGCGATTTAAGAGATAAACGGGCAGGGGACGCCTGCCCGGTCTGCTGTTCTTACGGAGGTTTGGAATCGGATGAAATCACTGAAATGCCGCCTGTCTGCGGTTTTGCTGACGGCACTGTTGCTACTGCAGAGTCTGCCCCTGTCGGCAGTCGCCCGCAGTGTTCTGCCCGGTACGGGGGCGTCGTCCCTGCCCGGTGACTGGAAGGGGTCGCTGTCCCGCGTGGACGGGCTGGACACCGAGTCGCTGCGCCGGCAGTATTTTTCCGCGCTGGCAGAAGCGAACCGTGCCAACTTCTCGGGCGAGCGGTGGGTTGTCGTGGAGCTGGGAGGCGACACGCTCTACACGCTCTATGAGAACTCCGCGGCGGACAGCTTCACCAGGTACTGCGAATCGTCCGAGGGACAGGCGGCGCGGGAAAAGCTGGAGGCGGCGCAGGAAGCCTTCCTGGCGCGGCTGGATGCCGCCGGCGTCGGATATGAGAAAAAGTATTCCTACACGGCTGTCAACAACGGGCTTGCCCTGCGGGTCAACTCCGAGGGGTACAAGGCGCTGAAGAACATGGACGGCGTGTCCGGCGTGTATTTCTCCGAGTCCTACGCCGTGCCGACCGTTGCGGTCAGCAACAACGCGAACGTCTACACGACGGGTATTTACAATACCACCGGCATTGACTACAAGGGCGAGGGCATGGTGGTCGCTATTCTGGATACAGGTCTGGATTACACGCACGAGGCGTTTGTCACCATGCCGAAGAACCCCGCATGGAGCAAGCAGTACGTGGCAGACCGGATGGCGGCAAGCTCCATCTTCAACGCGAAGGCGTCGGTGGACGATGTGTACTATAACGCCAAGGTTCCCTTCGCGTATGACTACGCCGATGACGACGCGGACGTGTTCCCGCAGTACAGCTCCCACGGCACGCACGTTGCGGGTATCGTGGGGGGCAAGAGCGACTACGTGGTCAACAAGGAGACCGGGGAGACCTTCCTCGGCGTGGCTCCGGAGGCACAGCTGGTCATCTGCAAGGTGTTCACGGACAATCTGGACAGTGACGGACTGGGCGGAGCGGATTCCATTGATATCCTTGCCGCGCTGAGCGACTGCGTGGAGCTGGGCGTGGACGTCATCAACATGAGCCTTGGTTCCTCCGCCGGCTTTGCCGACGAGAAGAGCGACAGCTTCCTCAACGGCATTTACGAGCGCATCCGCAATGCGGGCATCAGCCTCGTGGTTGCCGCGAGCAACGACTACAGCTCCGGCTTCGGCGGCGGCAACGGTACAAACCTTGCCTCCAACCCCGACAGCTCTACGGTCGGCGCGCCCTCCACGTACCCGGCGGCTCTGTCGGTTGCTTCCATCAACGGACAGAAGGCGAGCTACATCATCGCCAACGACGATGAGAACCAGGTCGCCTTCATCACCGAGTCCTCCGACGGCAACGGCAACTCCTTCGACTTTGTGGAGCAGCTGTACCGGAAGACGGGCAAGAACAAGGGCGAGACGCTCCGCCTCAAGTATGTGGTTATAGGCGGCGTCGGACGTCCGACCAACTACACGGCACAGGTCAAGAAGCAGCTTCAGGATTCCGCGGGCTATGACGGCGTTATCGCGCTGGTCAAGCGCGGCGATACCACCTTCGCCGAGAAGGTGCAGAACGCCATGGACAATGGCGCCGATGCTGTTATCATTTATAATAACCTGTCCGGTACCATCCGGATGTCGCTGGGCGAGGTGGACGACCCGGTTCCGACCTGCGCCATTTCCATGGACGCCGGTAAGGTCTTCGTGGACAATGCCAAGAAGAATGTCGGCACCATTTCCGTCAATGCGAACTACAAGGCAGGTCCCTTCATGTCGGACTTCTCCAGCTGGGGACCGTTGCCTGACCTTCAGCTCAAGCCGGAGATTACGGCACACGGCGGCGAGATCACCTCTGCCGTTGCGGGCGGCTACGATATTTACAGCGGTACCAGTATGGCGGCACCCAACATGGCAGGCGCCGTGGCACTGCTGCGCCAGTACCTGAAGACGACGACGGACCTGTCCGGTACCGCGCTGAACGCGCGCGTCAATCAGATGCTGATGAGCACCGCCACCATTGCCCTCAACGAGGAGGGCAACCCCTACTCGCCCCGTAAGCAGGGCGCGGGACTCGCAGGTATTGCGGACGCCATCGCCGCCGAGAGCTACATCACGGTGCGGGACAAGGACGGCAATATCCGCGACAAGACCAAGATTGAGCTGTACGACGACAAGGAAAAGACCGGCGTGTACACGTTCTCCTTCCTTGTCAACAACCTTTCCGGTAAGGCGGAGACGTATGACCCGCAGGTCTGGGTCATGACCGAAACGCTGGCATCGGACAAAAAGACGGTTGCCGAGAAGGCATACATCCTGTCCGACAGCACGATAACGCTTGAGGCGGACGGCAAGGCTGTCAGCGGCAACATTACGGTTCCTGCCGGGAAGACGGTTTCGGTGACCGTGACAATCAAGCTGGGCGATGCGGGACGCAAGTACCTGGACGAGAGCTTTGTGAACGGTATGTATGTGGAGGGCTTCGTGTCCCTGCAGGCAACCGGTAAGACCAAGGTGACGATCGGTCTGCCCTACCTCGCTTTCTACGGCGACTGGAACGACGCACCGCTGTTCGATTACAGTGAGTACGAGCTGGCTGAGAGCCAGAAGGATACCGGTGTGCCCGCAGAGGACAAGCTGGTTGCCTCTGCCGCCAGCACCAAGGTCATCGGTATGTACTACGATGACAAGTACATCCTGTCCATGGGCTCCTACCTGTACAGCATGGAGGAGTCGGACGTTGCCATCTACCCCGACCCGGACAAGATTGCTCTGTCCATGTTTGATACGGCCGGACAGCGCACCATCTACGAGCTGTACATGGTCTACGCCGGCCTGCTGCGCGGCGCGGCATACATGGACATCGAAATCACGGATGACGCGACCGGCGACGTAGTATATAAGGAAGTTAAGGAGAACGTCAGCAAGTCCTACGCGGCGGGCGGCTCCAACCGCGGCTCCGCCATCATGATGGAGATCAAGGCGCAGGATTGGGGACTGATCAACAACAGCAAGTACCGCGTCCACCTCAAGGGACAGCTGGACTATCCCGGCGGCGAGAATCCCGACCGCAGTACCTTTGATTTCACCTTTACCATCGACTACGAGGCACCGCAGGTGCTGGATTACCGCATCCGGTACGACTCCTACACCGAAAACAAGCAGACCAAGTACCGCATCTACATGGACGTGGATGTGTACGATAACCAGTATGTGCAGGATCTGATGCCCTGCTATATCCGTGATACGAAGGACGGCAAGACGCTGACGCTGGCGACGCAGTACCCCATTCCGGTGTACGGCGAGAAGGGCACGACTTCCACGGTCAGCTTTGAGATTACGGATATCTACGAAGAGTATGTAAAGACCGGCAAGCTGTACCTGGTCGTGGAGGACTACGCCATGAATCAGACCAGCTACCTCGTGCAGACGGGTTCGGGGCTGGACGAGCTGACCAACGTGACGCTGAAGGAGGACGAGTTCCTCTCCCGCGTGCAGAGCACGGCAACCGAAACCGCTGCCCCCGAAACCTCCGCGGAGGAGACCGGGGCGGAGGAGCAGACCGTTATCGGTAACTATCAGCTTTTCCTGGCACCCAACCAGCTGTACAAGGCGACAGTCGCCACGCCCACCGATAACACCCGCGTGCAGAATCTGGAGTTCCGGGTCGTGTCGGGCAATGAGTCCGTCGCGGTCAAGGGAACCGAGATATATGCACTGTCCGCCGGTCGGGCGATGCTGGAGCTGTGCTACGTCGAGGGCGAACAGCAGACGGTGTACGCCGAAATCGAGCTGACGGTAGAGGGAACGCCCCGCGAACCCGCCAAGCCGGATAAACTGACGCTGTCTCCCGTGACCAACGGTAATCACTACGTAGTGAACCTGGAGACCGACGCGGCGGTGACACTGCATCCCAACACGACGCAGGCATTCCAGGTCAGCGTTTCGCCGTGGTATGTCCAGGGCGTGGAGTTCGAGTGGAGCTCCTCCAACGACGAGGTCGCCTCGGTGGACGAGACGGGCAACGTGACGACGCATAAGAAGGGGACTGCCTATATTACGGTCAAGGCAAAGGGCTATGACCGCCTGACCAAGTCCGTCCGCGTAACGGTGGACAGCGACTACCGCATCGTCAACTACACGCTGTACGATTACTACGGCGGCGCCGAGTGCGTCATCCCGGAGGATCTCAACGTCATGTATCTGGACGAGGAGTGCTTCCGCAACAATACGACCGTGCGGCGCATCGTGTTGCCCTCTACGCTGACAGAGATTCCCGAGCGCGCCTTCGAGGGCTGTATCAACCTGGAAGAGATCTTTATCCCCAGCCAGTGCATCGTGATCGGCAAGCAGGCGTTCTCCGGATGCCAGAAGCTGCAGAAGGTCACGTTCGGTATGTTCGTGGATAAGGACAAGAACGAGTCGGATGTCTACACAGGCACCATCACCATCGGTCCGGAGGCGTTCAAGAACTGCCGTTCGCTGTCTACCATTCAGAATATGAAGCGCATGACCTCCATTTGGGACAGCGCGTTTGCGGGCTGTGTCAGCCTGACCGAGATCGATCTGACCGAGCTGCGTGTCGCCGGAAACAACATCTTCTCCGACTGCACCGGTCTGACCAATGTGATCTTCAGCGAGCGGACAGCCATCGGCAAGCAGATGTTCTCCGGCTGTACGCGCCTTGCGTCTGTCACCTTCCCCGGCAATACGCTGGCGGAGGGAACCTTCAACGGCTGCTCGGCACTGAGATCCATCACCTTTACTTCTAAGGACTTTATCGGGTTCGGCGCGTTCTCGCTTGCCAACACCGCGTTGGAAAACGTGACTCTGCCTGCCGGCACCTATTCGCTGGGCGAGGGCGTATTCTCCTTCTGCACGCGGCTCCGTGCCGTTTCGCTGAGCGAGGGAACGCACCTGCTGCCCGTGAGCGGAAACCAGTCCGCCTTCTCCGGCTGTGACCTGTTCGGGGCGTATACCGTCCCTGCCGCCAACCCGTGGCATACCACCGTGGACGGCATCCTTTACAGCAAGGATATCACCGAGCTTGTGTCGGTGCCGTATGCCACCGAAAGCCTGACCATTCCCGCCGGCGTGACCGCCATTGCGGGCGGCGCGTTTGCCGAAGTCACGGCACTTCGGGAGCTTGACCTCAGCGGGATTACTTCGATCGGTGCGTATGCGTTTGCCGGTTCCGGTTTGACCCACGTGACGCTGCCCGCCGGGCTGGATGCCCTGCCGGACGGTCTGTTCTACGGATGCCGCTCCCTGACCGAGGTGACCGGGCTGGATCATGTCCGCACGGTCGGTCGGGAGACCTTCCGCGGCTGTGTCGGTCTGCGGACGGTGGATATGCCTGTTGCCGAGCGCTTCGGCGAGGGCGCGTTCCGTTCCTCCGGACTCAGCACTCTGCAAGCTCCTGCCCTGACTGCGGTCGGTGCGCGGGCGCTGGAGGGAACAGCCGTCACGGAGCTGACACTGCCCGCACTGGCGGACATCGGCTACCGCGCTTTCGCGAACATGAAAAACCTGACGTCTGCCGTGCTGGGCCCTGTGACCCGCATGGATGCGTATGTGTTCTCCTCCGATGCGGCGCTTACGTCCGTGCACTTCGGGGACGGCGCGACCGTGGTCGGCGACCATGCCTTCTTCAACCAAGCACCGGTGTGGGTTCTGACGACAGTCAGACTGCCCGACAGCATGACCTATATCGGCGCGTATGCCTTTGCCAACCAGCAGGGGCTGACGGAGCTGAACCTCTCCGGTGTGCAGACAGTGGAGCAGAACGCCTTCACGGACTGCGCGGCACTGACTTACGTTGACCTCTCCCGCGTGGAGACGGTCGGCAAGAGTGCCTTCTCCGGCACTGCCCTGACTGCGGCGGATCTGACCAACGCCAGCCGGATCGACGAGAAAGCGTTCTCCGGAACGCCGCTGACCTCCGTGACCTTCGGCAAGCTGGAGGTGCTGGGCGCCTTCGCGTTCTCCGGCACCAAGCTGACGACGGTGACGCTGCCCGCGTCCTTCTCCTCCCTGTACTACACCTACGTGTGGGATGTGCTGGACACCAAGGGACGTGTCAAGGAAACCCGGCAGCGTGAGGTTCAGTCCTACGGCGACGGCGCGTTTGCCAATATCCCCACGCTGACCGCCATTCTGGTGGCGGACGGCTCCGAGGCGTTTGAATCGCGTGACGGCGTGCTGTATGGCAAGGCTGTCAACGGTTCCGTTCTGCTCCAGTATCCTGCCGGACGGGACGGCAAGAGCTACGCCGCGGCGGCGGGCACGGTCCGCATCGGAAACAGCGCCTTTGAGGGCGTCGGCGTGCTGGAGGAGATCTCCTTCCCCTACACGGTTTCCGTCATCGGATCCTACGCTTTCTACAAATCGACCGTTACGCACTACACCTTCAACAGCGTGGAAGCACCGGTTCTGCTCTCCTCCTATGTCGATCCGGCTACGGTCAAGGACAGCGAGGTGCTGACCGCCCTGTTTGAGAGAGACAACGGACTGGGCAGCTCCATCTATTACGCCAACTTCCTTGACTTCGTTGCCAAGCAGGTGTATGCGGATGTGTTCAACCCGGAGTTCTTCCAGCCGACCGATTTCGGTCTGCACCTGACCATCCCCAAGAACGGGACCGGTTATGACACCAAGATATGGACGTGCTTCTTCGGCGACATCGGCAAGACCGATGACATCCAGCCTGACAACAGAACCCATGCCGCAATGAACGCAATGGATGCCATGAAGGCGCTGATTTCCGTGGCGGACATTGCCGCCGCAGACAGTCTGGACAAACTGACTGCCATTTCCGAGGCAACGCTGGCGGCACGCCGTGCCTACAACCAGGTGGTGGGCGCCGATCAGATCGCCCTGTGCGCCGACCGCTACGAAACGCTTCTGACCTACGAGAAGGCACTGCGTGACGCCAAGGCGCGGCTGGGCAGTCCCGTGGCACTGGATCGGCTGGAGCTTGCCTCCCGCCCGGATAAGATCCGCTACAATGCGGGCGAGACCTTCGATCCGACCGGCATGGTCATCAAGGCGGTGTATGCCGATGAATCCGAGGTCATCATGACCGATTACACGCTGGACAAGACGACGCTCTCTGCCGGCGACGAGTCCGTGACCGTGACGGTTACGGCAGACGGAAAGACCTATACCCTGCAGGTCCTGCTCAATGTGCAGGGCGGGCAGGAGACGGACACGACCGCTCCGGATACCGAGACCGCGACCGAACCCGCCACGGAAACCGTGACCGAGCCGGATACGGGTATCACCGGGACCGGAACCGAGGCATCCGCCGGAGGAACGCCCGGATGGGTTCTGCCCACCGTGCTGGCGGCTGTAATTCTGGTCGGCGGGGCTGTGGCAGCCGTGCTGATCCTGCGTCGGCGTAAGGGCAACTGACACGCTCCCCGCCGTCCGCCCGTGAGGCGGACGGCGGGTGTGCCGACGTTTATCCGCAAATGAAAGGAATGTGTACCGTGAACGCGAATATGAATACGGTCGGGTCCGGCGGTCGCGCCCGTCGCGCCCTCCGATGCCTGTTGCTTTCCGCACTTCTCCTGCTGCTGTGCGCGGTGGGAACGGCGTGCCGGGGCATCGGCGACAGCGGAGAAGCTCCCTATGACCATCTCGTCACCTTTGATTACAACTACGGCAATCTGGAAGCCAACTGCCCGACGCAGTACCTCGGCGTCCGGGACGGCGGACTTGTCTCCATTCAGCCCGGCTACAGCGATGCATTCACGCTGTATGAAATCAAGGGGCACTATCTGGAGGGTTGGTATACCGCCAAGACCGACGGGGAAGGCAAGCCGCTGAAGGACAGTAAGACCGGCATGGTTCTGCTGGACAGCAAGTGGGATTTCAAGACCGGAACGGTCGGCGCCGATATGACGCTGTATGCCCGCTGGGTTGCCGAATCGGTGCTGTCCTTTGTGGACAGAGAGACCGGCGAGCTGCTGTACTCCATGCGCGCCACGCCCGGCACCAGCCGGAAGCTCCCCGTGCAGGCGGAGGGCGCCATTATCGAGAAGATGCCGGGACACACCGTGTACGGCTACTTCGCGGATGCGGAATGCACACAGCCGTTTACATTCCCCCACACCTTCGGCGAGACCGATGAAACCGTGTACGTTTCCCTGCTGGAGGGAACATGGCTGATCGTCCGGACACCTGCCGCGTTCCAGAAGGGCGTGAACGCCGGCGCGAACCTGTACCTGGATGCCGACCTGGATTTCTCGCAGGTGGCGACGGGGTGGCAGGTGCGTGACTTCGGCGGAACCCTCAACGGAAACGGACATACCATCCGCGGCATCACGCTGACACTGGAGGGCTCCCGGAACAAGAGCAACAATTTTGCCCTGTTCGGCACCCTGCGGAGCAAGGCATACCTGCATGATGTGACCTTTGCCGATGTGAACATTTCCTTCTCCGCCAAGGTCAACGGAACCTACGCCGTTGCGGGCTTTGCGTGGGCGGCGGAATCCGGCGCCCGGGTGGAGAACGTTACCCTGACAGGCTTGCTGACCTATGACTTTGCCAGCGCACCCACCTCCACCGTGACCGCATGGATTGCGGAAAACGGCATGAAACCGGAGGACGCGAACGGCTGTGATTACAGCGGTCTTGTCCTGCGGGACGCCGCTGCCGGCTGACGCGCGGGAAAAACTGTACCCTGCGGGGGCAACCGGCGGCGCGCCGGCGATCCCCGCTATCCATACGCATACCCGAATCTGAAAGGAGTAATTCCATGAAAAAAACCAACATGAGACGGTTCCCCGGCGTCCTGCTCTGCCTGATCCTGGCGGCGGCGACGCTCCTGTCCTTTGTTGCCTGCAACGGCACCGGTGGCGGAACCGGCACGGCTACCGCGCCCAACGGCGGAACCGGCAACAACGGAACAAACCCCGATGACCCTGCCGGGCAGAAAAACAACCCGGAGACAAGACCTTTTTCCATGAGCATCCAGACGCCGGACGGCGTTTTCAACCCGTTCTTCTCCACCTCGGCGTATGATTCCACCGTCGTGGGGCAGACACAGATCGGCATGCTGAATACCGATTCCAAGGGCAACATCGTCTGCGGCGAGAACGAGCCGACGGTCGCCAAGGATTACACCGTGACCGAGACCGAGGAGAACGGCAAGACCTACACGGTCTACGAGTTCCTCATCAAGAACGGCATCCGGTTCTCGGACGGCGAGCCGCTGACCATCAAGGACGTGCTGTTCAATCTGTACGTGTACCTGGATCCTGCCTACACCGGTTCGGCTACCATCTACTCGACCGACATCGTGGGGCTTTCCAACTACCGCCTGCAGAAGACCGGCGATATCAACGATGATTCCGCCGCCGCCTTTGAGGAGAGCTTTGTCACCGAGGCGAACATCCGGATTCAGAACCTCATCGACTATGTCCGGCTGGTCGGCAAGGGCGTCAAGCAGGAGGACAAGCCCTCCGATACATGGACGGATGCCGAGAAGGAAGCCATGAAGAAGGACTACGCGACGGTTGCCGCGGCTTTCCTGGAGGAGCTGACCAAGGACTACAACGCCATTGACAAGGAGTCCTATAAGGACTGGAAATTCACCGAGGCATGGCAGATCTTCCTGTACAACGACGGTGGCCGCAGCGAGCTGCTCAAGGAGGATCCGGCGCGCCCGGGCTACCCCCTGAAGGACGCGGACGGCAACTATCAGCTGAACGAGACCGAGGCAAAGCGCATCTATGACGAGGAGATTCAGGAGTACATCGACGAGCACAAGGACATGAGCACCGAGGAAGCCATCAAGGCATTCTGCATCCTGTCCGTGTACGGCTCCTACTTCCCCGGCAATGCCATCACCGAGACCAATGCTTCCAACTTTGAGTCGGTCGTGAAGTACTGGCAGACGGCATCCACCGTGCTGGATCAGTTCACCGCTGAGGCAAAGAGTAACTATTTCGCCAGCATGACCAAGCTGGTTCCCAACATCAGCGGCATCACGACCCGTAAGACCGAGTTCTTCAACGGCAAGGAGCTGGGCGAGGAGTACGACGTGCTGACCATCAAAATCAACGACGTTGACCCCAAGGCTATCTATAACTTCTCCTTTACCGTGTCCCCCATGCACTACTACTCCACCAACAGCTGGAACGGCAAGGACTACATCGCGGCATTCAACGGCGTCGATGAGTTCGGTCTGGAGTACGGTAGCATCCAGTTCATGAACGAGGTCATCAACGCGCCCTCCAAGGTAGGTCTGCCCGTCGGTGCAGGTCCCTACAAGGCGTCCAACGCCAAGGGCTCCGAAGAGGTTAGCGGCGATACCTTCTTCAACAACAACTTTATTTACTACGAGCGCAATCCCTACTTTGAGACGGTCGGCGAGGGCATCCAGAATGCCAAGATCAAGTACATCCGCTTCAAGGTCGTTGCATCTGACCAGATCATCAACGCGCTGTCCAACGGCGATATCGACTACGGCGATCCCAGCGCAACGCAGGAGAACATCGCCACCGCCGAGAATGCCGGTCTGGGACACGTCGAGATCCTGACCTCCGGTTACGGCTACGTCGGTATCAACCCCCGCTTCGTGCCCAATATCACGGTGCGCCGCGCCATCATGAAGGCAATGGACACCGCGCTGATTACGCAGAACTACTACAAGGGTGGTCTTGCCGAGATCATCTACCGCCCCATGTCCACGACCTCGTGGGCGTACCCGAAGGATGCCGCCGTCTATAAGAATGCGGCGCTGGGACTGGATTATTCCTTTGACTCCACCGGCAGTGAGATCGAGGATATGCTGAAGGCGGCTGGCTATGAGAAGGTCAACGGCGTCTACCAGAAGCAGATTGAAGGCTTCGGTCTGGACAGACTGTCCGGCGCCAACTACCGTCTCACCATCGCGGGCGGCTCCACCGATCACCCCGCGTATGCCATGTTCCTGAAGGCGGCGGAGATCCTCAACCGCGTCGGCTTTGAAGTCAAGGTCGTGACCTCGCAGACCGCACTGTCCGACCTGTCCGCCGGTAAGCTGGCAATCTGGGCGGCGGCGTGGTCGTCCACGGTTGACCCGGATATGTACCAGATCTACCACATTGACTCGCAGGCAAGCTCTACCTCCAACTGGGGCTACAAGCAGGTCAAGGCAGGTAAGGCAACCGAGGCGTACTCCGAGGAGTACAACATCATCGTGGAGTTGTCCGCGCTGATTGACCAGGGTCGCTCCACCACGGATCAGAACGAGCGCAAGGAGATCTACGCGCAGGCGCTGGACAAGGTCATGGAGCTGGCGGTGGAAATGCCCACCTACCAGCGTAAGGATATGTCCTGCTACAACAAGAACGTGCTGGACGAGAGCACCATGACGCCGGTCAGCGAGCGCTCGCCCTACAACGGTCTGCTGTCCCGCATCTGGGAGCTGAACTACCGGTAAGTCCCGGCAGGTCATCCCTGAAACAAGTACGTATGTATGACCCGGGGAGGGGTTTGCCGGACGCCGCAGGGCGCCGCAACCCTTCCCTCAAAGAGCATTTCCCCCATTCTGCACCAGAAAAGGACGACACGAAATGGATATGATCAAATACATCGTCAAGCGACTGCTTCTGTCGGTGCTCATCCTGTTCGGTGTCTCCGTCATCATCTACTCGCTTGCCCGCATGATGCCTACGGACTACGTGGATAACCAGTATTCATCCGCCGTTTCGCAGGGAACCATGCGGCAGGAGGACGTGGATCGGATCAAGGAGCTGTACGGACTTTCCATGCCGGATGCCTACCTGCGCATGAAGGTCGGTACGGGCAGCTCCTTCGCCGGGGACACCTTTTCCAAGAACACCAAACAGGCAACGTATGACGAGGACGTTTCCCTGGGACTCATGACATGGGAGGCATGGTATGAGGGCTCCTATGACGGACCGCACAATACCCGCCTGGTCATCAATGCCGACGGCACCTTTTCCATCGGCACGGTCGAGTCCCGCGGTCTGCACGTGGAGGCGGAATCCTCTGCCGCGGAGACTTCCGGCGGGGAGACGGAGTCCTCTGCTTCCGGTTCCCTGATTACGCTGGACGAGAAATACACGCCCGTGGAGAGCGGTACATACCGGCTGGTCGCCGGGGAGGGCGGAGACGCTTCCTCCATCCGGCAGGTGGTCTGCACACTGTCCGACGGGACCGAGCTGACCATCGCGGCAGAGTACCGTCTGGCTGGCTTCTGGGATAAGGCGGGCGCTGTCCTCAGCGGCTACTTCAGCTGGCTGTTCAATGTCGTCCGGGGCGACCTCGGTATGTCCTTCAAGTACAAGAAGCCGGTCAAGGACGTCATCTTCCAGAACATGGGCATTTCCTTTGCCATCGCGTTTGTAGCGACTCTTCTGCAGTTCCTGATCTCCATTCCGCTTGGCATCAAGGCGGCAACGCATCAGTACGGCTTCGTGGATTACAGCGTGACGGTGTTCTCCATGACCGGTATCAGCCTGCCGACCTTCTTCCTGGCGGCACTGGTCATCCGTATCTTTGCGGTGGATCTCGGATGGTTTGAGGTCGGCGGCATTGCCTCCTCCTCCCTGCCGATGGATGCTACGTGGTTGCAGCGGCTGGGCGATACGCTCTGGCACATGGTGCTGCCTATGTTCGTGCTGGTGGTACTGTCCATCGGCTCGCTGATGCGCTATACCAGAACCAACACGCTGGAGGCACTCAATGCCGACTACGTGCGCACGGCACGTGCCAAAGGTCTGACCGAGCATACCGTTATCTACAAGCACGCATTCCGCAATACCATGATACCGCTTGTCACCATGATGGCGGGTATTCTGCCGAGCCTGTTCGGAGGTGCCATGATTACCGAGACGGTGTTCAGTATCCCCGGTATCGGCAAGCTGGCATACGATGCCCTGATCGTGGCGGACATTCCGTTCATCATGGGCTACAATATCTTCATCGCCATTCTGACTGTCATCGGCACCCTGCTGAGCGACCTGATGTACGCGGTGGTTGATCCCCGCGTCAAGCTCGGAAAGTAAGGAGGCGCCGTATGAATCTGAATGACAAGCAGAACCGGACCGAGAGTCCGGATGTGCCTGCGGAGATGGCTGAGGTCACTGCCGTGGATGTGGTGTCGCCGGTTCGCGCGGACGCCGCGGAGGAGTTCGTCGAGGAGATCGGCGCCCGGACGCTGAGTCCCGGACGGCTGGTCATGAAGCGGTTCTTCCGCTCCCGCCTGTCCATGACGGGACTCATCGTCCTGCTCGTGCTGTTCGTGTTTTCCTTTGCAGGACCGCTTATGAAGTTCCTCCCCTTTGTCTGGGGGGAGAAGCAGGCGGACGAGAGCCAGCAGATCGAGCAGGCATACTATACCGAGGTGGAAAGCCCGGCGGGCGACGGCAGTAAGGTCTGGATCGTCCACTACTCCCACCCGACCAACTATCTGCCCCCCTCCGGCACCCACCTGCTGGGTACCGACGACAAGGGCTTTGACGTTTTCTCCCGCCTGATGTACGGCGGTCGCGTGTCGCTGACCGTCGGCTTCGTGGTGATTATCCTGGAGACCGTGCTGGGCGTGTTCCTGGGCGGACTTGCCGGCTATTTCGGCAAGTGGGTGGATCAGGTCATCATGCGTATCGTGGATATCTTCAACTGCGTCCCGACCATGCCCATGATGATGATCGTCGGTGTCGCGCTGGATAAGCAGGACATCAGCGGTCCCGCCAAGCTGTACATCATGATGGCAATGCTGACGCTGTTTGGCTGGGCTGGGACGGCGCGCCTTGTGCGCGGGCAGATACTGTCCCTGCGTGAGCAGGACTTCATGCTCAGCGCCGAGGCGAGCGGTCTGACCGTCGGACGCAAGATTTTCCGGCATCTGATTCCCAATGTCATGCCGCAGCTCATCGTGTCCATGACGCTGGGGTTGGGTGGTATTATCCTGACCGAGGCAACGCTGGGGTATCTGGGCATCGGTCTGCCCGCCGAGTACGCTACATGGGGCAACATGATAAACGCAGCCGCCAACAACACGGCGCTGGTGTACTATCCGAACCTGTGGATAGCGCCGGGTATCTGCATCGTGCTGGCGGTTCTGGCATTCAACTTTGTGGGAGACGGCCTGCGGGACGCCTTTGACCCCAAAGCAAGGAGGTGACGCGGGATGGCTGATAAGCAGAATACGCATTACATTTCGGCAAAGGAATCCCGTGATATCGCGCGTTCCAACCGCCGGGAGATACGGCGGCTCCAGAAGCTGCGCAAGACGTACCGCCGCGCTGACTGCGTCACGCAGATGAAGGATCCCCGCAACGTGGTGGAATTCGACGACCTGCATACCTACTTCTTTACCGATAACGGTGTCGTCAAGGCGGTCAACGGCGTGTCCTTCGACATTCCGCAGGGCGCGACGGTCGGCGTCGTGGGTGAGTCCGGTTGCGGCAAATCCGTGACCAGCCTGTCCCTCATGCAGCTGGTGCAGGCACCGATGGGACAGGTCGTCAGCGGCAGCATCCGCTTCCGTTCCACCGTCCGGGAGCCGGCAGGCGTTGAGCCTGCCCTGCGTCCCCGGCTGGGTAAGGACGGCAAACCCGTCCTCAACGCGGAGGGACAGCCTGTCATGGAGCCCGAGCTGGACAAGAACGGGCATCCGGTCATGAAGCGGGCGTTCCGGACGCACGAGGAAGTGCTTGACCTTGCCAAGCTGCCCGTGGCGGATATGGCGTCCATCCGCGGACGCGAGATTGCCATGATCTTCCAGGAACCGATGACCTCGCTCAATCCGGTGTTCACCATTGGCAACCAGCTGGATGAGGTGACTCTGCGCCATGTGGACGGCGCAACGCGCGAGACTGCGCGGAAGAAGAGCCTGGAGATGCTCTCGCTGGTCGGCATAGCCATGCCGGATCACGTTTACGCTTCCTACCCGCACCAGCTCTCGGGCGGTATGCGCCAGCGCGTCATGATTGCCATGGCGCTGTGCTGTAACCCCAAGCTCATCATAGCGGACGAGCCGACCACTGCACTGGATGTCACCATTCAGGCGCAGATTCTCGACCTGCTCCGGGATGTCAAGAACAAGATCAGCGGCAGTATCATGCTCATCACGCATGACCTCGGCGTCATTGCCGAGATGGTGGATTATGTGGTGGTCATGTACGCCGGCCGTGTGGTGGAGAAGGGAACCGTGCAGGAGATTTTCAAGGATCCCCGGCACCCCTACACCATCGGATTACAGAAGAGCAAGCCCATCGTGGGGCGGGAAGTGGACAGGCTGTACAGCATCCCCGGAAACGTCCCCAACCCCATCAATATGCAGCCGCACTGCTACTTCCGCGACCGCTGCTCCATGCGGTGCGACGCCTGCCGCGGTGAGTATCCGCCCATGGTGCAGGTATCGCCCACGCATTTCGTGGCGTGCTACCGCTGTACTGAGACCGTAAAGGAGGAGAACAGGTAAGCTATGGCAGACACTAAAAATCTCTCCCCGAACGGGAACGCGGAGCATCTGCTGGTGGTCAACCACCTCAAGAAGTACTTTCCCATCAAAAAAGCCCTGCATGAGAAGGATTCCGTCTACCTCAAGGCGGTGGACGACGTGTCCCTGACGCTGGATGCCGGCAAGACGGTCGGCATCGTGGGTGAGTCCGGATGCGGTAAGAGCACGCTGGGACGCACCATCCTGCGCCTGTATGAGCCGACCGCCGGGGAGATCATCTTCGACGGAGATCATATTGAGAATCTGAAGGGCGAAGCCCTGCGCCGCAAGCGCCCGGAGTTCCAGATGATTTTCCAGGATCCTTACTCCTCGCTGTCCCCCCGTATGACGGTGGGCGAGATCGTGAGTGAGGCAGTGCGCCAGCACAAGATCGTGCCCAAGACAGAGCTGAGAAGCTATGTCCTGGACATGATGGAAAAATGCGGACTGCAGGCACATCACTACGACCGCTACCCGCATGAATTTTCCGGCGGTCAGCGCCAGCGTATCTGCATCGTCAAGGCGCTGGCACTCAAGCCGAAGCTGGTCATCTGCGACGAGCCGGTGTCGGCACTGGATGTGTCGATTCAGGCGCAGGTCATCAACCTGCTCAAGGATCTGCAGGAGAAGCACGGGCAGGCGTACATTTTCATCTCGCACGATCTGTCGGTCGTGGAGCACATCTCGGATGAGGTGGGCGTCATGTACCTGGGCAGCATGGTGGAATACGGCTCCAAGGCGGATCTGTTCGCCCAGCCGCTGCACCCCTATACGCGTGCCCTGTTCTCGGCAGTTCCCATTCCGGATCCGGATGTCAAGCTCAACCGCATCCATCTGGGCGGCGATATTCCGTCGCCCGCCAATCCGCCTGCCGGATGCAAGTTTCATACCCGTTGCCCCGAATGCCGCGATATCTGCAAGCAGGTTTCGCCCATCATGCGGGACATGGGCGGCGGACACTGCGTGGCGTGCCATCTGTACGATGGCGTGACGCACCTGGACCCGCCTGCTCCCGGAACCGTGTTCGCAGGGGGCGGAAACCAGCCGGCGGACAGCCGGCAGGCGCCGGAAACGCAGGATCCCCTGCCCGGGAAGCCGGACGGAGCGGATAGCGCCCGGTAACGGTAACCGCGCCTCGTACAAACAGAATACCGAAAAGGGCTGTTGCTTTTACGCAACAGCCCTTTTCGGCGCAGAGCGGGTTCAGACATCAAAGTGTGGCGAATATCCGTGCGCCCCGGCCCTTCAGCCAGCGGAGCAGCAGCAGGGACAGCAATGCCGTCAGGAGATTGAGCGCCAGCAGGGCGACCCATGCAGGTACCGGAACGGTCAGAAAGTAGCCGCCGACACCGAGCAGGGCGGCATAGCCCCAGCCGCCGAGCAGGGAAAACAGTACGCCCAGACTCTGCTTGATGGGTGTCATCTCGCTGACCCACGTCAGGTTGGGGTGCAGGAGGTTGACGAACAGCCCGAAGCAGGCTTGCAGCAGGGTAAAGAGAAGTAGGAGAATGACTGTCATTACGGCAGTAGGGAAGGGGAGCCGCAGTGCTGCCGCCACGGCGACGCCGCACAGCAGCGCCGGGATTCCGCCGACCCACAGATGTACCGCCAGCTTGGCACGAAGCACCTGCCACGGCGTGACCGGCAGGCTCTGCGACAGCCAGATCGTCCTGCCCTCCAGCGAAACCGAGGGCGCGGTGATTGCTATCGTGGACAGTATCATGCACACGGCAGCAGCGGCGATGGGGGCAAAGCGGGGGATACCGATCCCCACCGCCTCGGACAGCACCGACAGATTTTCGTAAGCCCAGCTGTTGCGGATCAGCAGGAATCCGGCGAACGCAACGCCGATTACCGAGCCGAGACCGCAGTTGAGCATATAGGTCGGACTGCCGAGAAAGCGGGCAAATTCCCGCCGCCGGAGTGCCCCGGCGGGGGAGGCGACGCGCGCCTTTTTCTCCCGGTAGGCGGTGCGGGCGACGGTTCCAGTGGAGGTTGCCAGCCGGATGAAGCCGCGCGCGATGATGTACAGCGTCAGGAACAGCACGAGCGCTGTCCCGGCAATCCATACAAGCAGGGCGATCGGATCCCCGACGCCCATCCTGCCCAGCAGGTAGAGCGGATAGGCGGCGCCGCGTATCTTGGCACCGTAGGAGTCGGCGTTGGCTATGAGATCCTGCATCAGGCTCTGCGCCTTGGCGTAGAAGAAGTAGTACGCGCCGATGAAAATCAGCGAGATCAGCACCGTGATAAGGCTTTTGTTGCGGAGCTTCCGGCTGATCTGTGCGACCACCCAGCCCAGCGCGCAGGACAGGAACAGCACGATGCCGGACACAGTCAGGATCAGCAGGATGCCGCCCAGCACGGATTGCAGGGAAAAGGATGCCATGCACCAGTAGACGATAACGGCAGGCAGCAGAAGCACACCGGAGTACATCAGCCCGAGCAGGTACACGCCCAGAAGCCGTGCGGCGAGGATGTACCGGACGGGGATCGGCATGGACAGGAGCAGATCATTATCCTTGGCAAGGTACAGTCCCGCAAAGGTATTGAACACACTGCCGAAGGCGCCGAGCAGAATGGCAAGCAGAGCCATGACCGTGAAATACATCCACGCAAGCCCCGCCTCCGTCAGGGGGGCGCACAGGAAGACGGACAGGAGCGTGAACATGGTGCCCAGAACGCCGATCATCAGAACCCCGAACATCACGAACAGAAAAATCGTGGACGCCTTGGAGCGCGGCTTGCTTTTCCGCGTATCGTAGAAGTAGGTGCGGAAGATCTCCGTCATCTGCTTCCGGAGCAGTGTTTTCAGCATGACGACGCGTCCTCCAGTTCGAGGAATACGCTCTCCAGCGATTCGTCTCCCCGCACCTCGTCCATATTGCCGGCGCGTATCAGCCGCCCGTTCTTGATGATGGCGACCTTGTCGCACAGCTTTTCCGCTACCTCCAGCACGTGGGTGGAGAAGAAGATGGCGCCGCCCGCGTTGCAGACCTCGCGCATCATGCCCTTGAGCAGGTGGGACGCCTTGGGGTCAAGCCCGACGAACGGTTCGTCCATGAGGATGAGCCGCGGTTCGTGCAGCCATGCGGCGATGATCGCCAGCTTCTGCTTCATGCCGTGCGAGTATGCGGCGATGGGCTGAGCCAGATCCTTGGTCAGATCAAACGAATCGCCCAGTCGCCGGATGCGTTCCGCCCGGACATCGGCGGGAATGCAGAAAATGTCCGCGATGAAGTTCAGGTACCGGATGCCGGTCATGAAGTCATACAGATCGGGGTTGTCGGGGATGTATGCCAGCTGCCGCTTGCATGTCAGCGGATCCTCCCGGATGGAGGTCCCGCAGACGGTTATCTCACCTTTGTCAAACGGCAGGATGCCGGTTACTGCCTTCAGAGTGGTGGTCTTGCCGGCTCCGTTGTGCCCGATGAAGCCGCAGATCTCGCCGGGGGCGATGTGCAGCGACAGGTCATCCACTGCCTTTTTGTCTCCGTAGGTTTTGGTCAGATGGGAAATTGTCAGCATATGCGTCACTTCCTTTCGTATTGTGTACTGTGCCCTTGCGGGCGCTTTCGGTTCATGCGACCGGCGGAATCTGTCGGCGGTGACAGAGCCGTCTGCGCCGTCTGCGCTGTCTGCGCTGTCTGCGCTGTCTGCGCTGTCTGCGCTGCCGGCGCTGTCTGCGCTGTCACCGCTGCCGCCGTGCACTGCTCATCAGCACGTAAACGCCGGTCAACAGCAGGATCGCCCCGATCAGCACGGCGTACATGACGCCGACCGACACCGGGTGCCCGAAGAAGGTCAGCGAGCAGTCAATGGATTCCCGGATGCCGTCCACAAACTCCGCCGGCAGTCCCTCGTCCGCCATGCTGTCATATACGCCCGCCAGCGCGTGATTGCGCAGAAGGCAGGTTCCGTAGGTGCCCGGCAGGAACGACAGCACCTTCCGCAGCCCGTCCGGATAATTGGAAATAGGCATATAGGCGCCGCAGATAAAGCCGTATGTCGTCGAGATGATCGTGCCGATCGCCGATGCCTGCCCGTTGGTGGTCAGGTAGGCGTACAGGCAGGAGGACAGCGACACGCCGAACAGCGTCAGCAGGAACACGTCCAGCACAAGGAGGAGGACATCCTGCGCGGTCATGTACCAGCAACCGCCCAGCGCCAGATAGGCGAGCGATGCGCCCAGTGCCACGAAGTTTACAATCAGCGTGACCAGTGACGATGCGCAGAAGTACGCAAGGGAGACCGTGGAGGAGCGGACAGGCGATACGGCGAGATCGCGCCGTGCGCCGCTGACCTTATCCGATACCATCTGCAGGTTGGCGCAGACAGCCACGGTCACACAGCAGACCGCCAGCAGGGAGGAGATGAGCTGCCCCGCGACTGTTGCGTCCAGCAGTGCAGGATTGAATGAAAGTCCCTCCGGCAGAGCCGAGGTGAAGCTGTCCCTGTAGATGCGCCCGAGAAAGGTGGCGTACAGAACCAGCAGGATAAGCGGGGAGATGAGCGAGGAGAAAAACAGTCCCTTGTCCTTGAAAAACAGCTTGCAATCGCGTCGGATGAGTTGTCCAAGCCCGTTCATTCCGCGCCACCTCCGTTCAGTTTTTTGCCTGTCACGGCGAGAAATACGTCGTCCATGCGTCCCTTTGTGATTTCGTAGTCGGTGAACATCTCCGGGTGCGCGAGGATCAGGCGCGTTGCGGCGGCGGTGTCGGGAACCGCTACCCGCACGGCGTCGCGGATGCATTCGCAGGGCAGTCCCAGCGCGGCAACATCCTGCTCGCTTTTCCCGTACAGCGTGATGAAATCACCGGTGTAAGCGTTCTTGAGCGCCAGCGGCGTGCCCTCTGCGACGATGCGCCCCGCATCCAGAATCACCACATAGTCCGCGTCTGCAGCTTCCTCCATGTAGTGGGTGGTCAGGAATACCGTCATGCCGTTCCGGCGGCGAAACGACTGTACCACCTCCCACAGCGTCCGGCGGGTCTGCGGGTCAAGTCCGGTGGTCGGTTCGTCCAGAATAAGTATATCGGGTGAGTGGAACAGGGCACGCGCCACATCAATGCGCCGGCGCTGCCCGCCGGACAGCTTACCGACCGGGTGCGCGAGCAGCGGATCCAGATCCAGCAGCGCGGACAGCTCCGCCAACCGTTCCCGGAAGGCGGTGCCTGTGATGCCGTACAGCGCGGCGCGGCAGCGCAGGTTGTCGCGCACGGACAGCGCACTGTCCAGCACGGAGTTCTGGAACACAATTCCCAATCGGCGGGAGATGCTGCCCATGTGCCGGTCGGCATCCTGTCCGCATACCGTGACGGTGCCGCCGTCCTTTGCCAGCAGTCCGCACAGAATGGAAATGGTCGTGGATTTGCCCGCACCGTTGACGCCGAGAAAGGCGAACAGCTCGCCCTGCCGGACGTGAAAGGACAGGTCGCGGACCGCATGGATGTCCCCGAAGGATTTGTCAAGATGCTGTATATCAATAGCGTGCGTCGATGATGTTTGCATAGGGCTCCTTTCCGGATTCCTCAATCCCGGGATCCGCAGTTCCTTTCCGGGAAACTGCGGATTCCTTTGCTACATTATACACGCCCCGCGCGACGCTGTCAAGGGGAATAAACAGGATTTACACGGAACAGCATGACTTTTTTTATTTCGCATACAACTGTCGGGGCAGTCCGGTGAAACCGGCTTATCCCCTCCCTACTCCCGCCGGGAAAAGCGTTCTGCGGGTGCGGGGCGGGGTGGGGGAGGGCAGAAAGAGGATCAAGGCAAGGAAATCCGGAAGAAATTACGCAGGAATCCCTTGACATACAGGTCGGGGATGGATTATAATAGAGGCAATGACTCCGCACGAGCCGGAGAATTCTGAAAAAAAGAATATGGAGATGCAACATATATGTATCGGATCGGAATTGACCTTGGCGGAACCAACATTGCCGCCGGTATTGTGAATGAAGCGTATGAGATTATCTGTCAGGAAAGCGTCCCGACAGGTGCAGACCGCTCCTCGGAGGCTATCGCCGATGATATGGCGGCGCTGTGCCGCTCGGTGTGCGTCAAGGCGGGCATCCCGGAGACCGAGATCGCCTCGGTGGGTATTGCCTCGCCCGGTATCGCCAACCATGACGACGGCGTGATCGAGTATTCCTGCAACCTGCCCTTCCGTAAGTTCCCCATCTGCGCATACATCCGGGAGCGCTTTCCTGCCCCCTATGTGTTCGTTGAGAACGATGCAAACGCAGCGGCGTGGGGCGAAGCGGTCGCGGGCGCCGCACGCGGTACGCATAACTCTGTCATGATTACGCTGGGTACCGGCGTCGGCGGAGGAATTATTATTGATGATAAGGTGTATTCCGGCTTCAACTACGCCGGCGCCGAATTGGGGCACATCGTCATCGTGACTGACGGGGAGCCTTGCGGATGCGGGCGGCACGGCTGCTGGGAGGCGTACAGCTCCGCGACGGCGCTGATCCGCATGACTGCGCGGGCGCTGGATGCCGCACGTGCGGACGGGCGGCAGACCCTGATGGAGGATATGGTGGCGAAGGCGGGTAAGGTTTCCGGCAGAACGGCGTTTGACGCCATGCGCGCCGGGGACGCCGTTGCGACCGAGGTGATCAACACCTACCTGCACTACCTTGCGCAGGGGCTTTCCAATATCATCAACATCTTCCAGCCGGAAGTTCTGTCCATCGGCGGCGGCATTTCCAACGAGGGCGACAGCCTGCTGGAAACGCTGGTTCCGCTCATCCGTGCCGAGGTGTACGGGCACGGCGTGGTGCCGGACACAAGGATATGCATTGCCGAACTGAAGAACAACGCGGGCATTATCGGCGGTGCCGTGCTGGGCGTCCGGTAAATACCGACGCCGCGCTGTCCCCCAACACGATATTTGTCCGTTCCGGGTGTCGCCTTTGCGCGGCGCCCGGAACGCTTTCGTCAGATTGCCCAATTATTCCCACAGCCCCGTATACCGTCTCCGGGGTGTCCCCGGTGCCCCGGCATACTGCCCGGAACACAGGCATGCAGGGGGTGTAAAAAACAGGTGTTATATAACTATTGAAGATAAACGGTAGCAGCACGCACGGCTATCGTTATTTTTTTATCAGGCGAAATTGTCTTTTTTTTGTCAGTGGCATTCCTTCATAAAAAAGCCCGGAAACAGAGGAAAAAAGTTTGTATGGTTTTCAAACGAAAAAGATGCGTTACCCCCTTGCATTTCTTTCGTCATTTTGTTATAATACATGGTGAATAGATTTGTCTTCTATGAGGGGCGTTCCGCGCATGCTGCACCGTATGTCGCGCGCCGCGCGCACGGTTGCCTCAATACTGTGAAAGAAGGAGAATTTTCCATGAAGATTCTGGTCGTCAATGCCGGAAGCTCGTCGCTGAAATATCAGCTGTTTGATATGGACGAGCGCCGCGTGCTGGCTAAGGGTCTGTGCGAAAAGATCGGTCTGTCCGGCGCTGTTACGCATAAGCGTCCCGGCAAGGCGACCTATTCCGCCGACTACCCCATGCCCACTCATGACGAGGCAATCGCGCTCGTTCTCAGGCTTCTGACAGATCCGGAGTGGGGCGTGATCGACAGCGTGGATGAAATCACCGCGGTCGGTCATCGGTTCGCCCACGGCGGCAAGTTCACATCCTCCCGGATGCTGGGCGAGGAAGAGATGAAGTACCTCGAGTCCATTGTGCCCATCAATCCCCTGCACGGTCCCCCTGCCATCAAGGGCGTCAATGCCTGCCGTAAGCTGATGGGCAACACGCCCATGGTCGGCGTGTTTGACACGTCCTTCTATGCTACGCTGGAGCCGAAAGCATACGTGTACGCGCTGCCCTACGAGTGGTTTGAGCAGTACGGCATCCGCCGCTACGGCTTCCACGGCACCTCTCACCGCTATGTTTCTGCCGAGGCGGCACGCTTTGTGGGCAAGCCGCTGGAGCAGCTGAAGATTGTGACCTGCCACATCGGCAGCGGTTCCTCCATTTCCGCGGTCAGGTACGGCGAGGCGGTGGATACCTCCATGGGCTTCACGCCGCAGGAGGGTCTGCCCATGGGTACCCGGTGCGGCTCCATCGACCCCTCCATCGTGACCTACATGATGAAGAAGACCGGTATGACGCCGGACGAGATGGACACCGCCCTGAACAAGAAGTCCGGTCTGCTGGGCGTTTCCGGCGTGTCCAATGACGCGCGGGAGGTCTGGGCAGCCGCTGAGGCAGGCAATGCCCGCGCCGCGCTGGCGATGGACGTCATGTGCCAGGGAGCCAAGAAGCTCATCGGCGCTTATGTGGCGGAGATGAACGGCGTGGATGTGCTGGTCTTTACGGCGGGGCTGGGTGAGAACGATGCCCGCGCCCGCGAGAAGATTGCCTCCGACCTGGAGTTCCTCGGCATCAGGCTGGACAAGGAGAAGAACCGGAACATGGAGCGCGGCGTCAACGCCGTCATCTCGACCGACGATTCGCCCGTCAAGGTGCTGGTCATCCCGACCGATGAGGAGTACATGATCGCAGCCGACACCATGAAGCTGGTCGGAGACAGGTAAGCTCCGCCCGCACAGTTCCCAATATGGCTTCCCGGCGGCTTTCCTGCCGGGAGAAGACCGAATAACATACAGAATCTTATAAAACGAAAGGAAACAAACAGTATGGCACAGTCTCCGTTTGAAATCAAGAAGGAAATCTGCGACGTAGGTAAGCGTATCTATGATCACGGCTTCGTCGCCGCCAACGACGGCAACATCTCGGTCAAGGTCGGACCCAACGAGTTCTACTGCACCCCCACCGGTGTCTCCAAGGGCTACATGACCCCCGACATGATCATCCGGATTGACGGGCAGGGCAACAAGATCGACGGTAAGCTCAACCCCTCCTCCGAGATCAAGATGCATATGCGCGTGTATCAGGAGCGTCCGGATGCCGGCGCTGTCGTGCATGCACATCCTCCTGTGGCTACCGCCTTCACGGTCGCGGGCATTGCCATGGATCAGTTCATCCTGCCTGAGGCGATCCTGACCATCGGCTCCGTTCCCACCTGCGATTACGGTACCCCCTCCACCATGGAGATTCCCGACTCGCTCATGCCCTATATCCAGAAGCATGATGCATTCCTGCTGAAGAACCACGGCGCCCTGACCGTCGGCAACACGCTGATGCGCGCCTGCTTCACCATGGAAGAGGTTGAGTTCAACGCGAAGATCAACCTGTATGCCCGTCAGCTGGGCGTCGGCGCCGAGGCTCACATTGAGGAGATTCCCTGCGAGCAGCTGGAGAAGCTCATGGAGCTGCGTAAGAAGATGGGGCTGCCCGGTAAGCATCCCGGCTGCGCGAAGTGCCCGAACCGCGGCACGCCCAACTGCCGCTGCCTGCCCAAGAACAACGAGGCTGCGCACTCCGGCTGCAGCTGCGGCAAGGAGGCTCCTGTTTCCGGCGACAATGACATGATCGCCGAGATCACCCGCAAGGTTCTCGCCGCTCTGGGCAAGTAATGCGGGACGGTATTCCGCAAAATAAACTCTGAGAAAGGAAGAACCGCTATGGCAATCAATCTGACTGAAGCGCAGGTCGCCGAGCTGGTCGCCAAGGTCGTCCGGGAGATCCGGAGCGAGGCGCCTGCCGCCGGACACACCTGGGATGCGACCCAGTATGACGGACGTAAGTTTGTCGGCGTGTTCGACACCATGGAGGAAGCCATCGCCGCCGCCGAGGCGGGCTACAAGACCATCCGCGCCACCAGCGTGGCGGATCGGGAAAAGCTGATCTCCTCCATTCGCGCGTACTGCCGCGCCGAGGCTGCCACCATGGCGGCGCTGGGTGTGGCGGAAACCAAGATGGGTAAGGTGGAGCATAAGATCGCCAAGCACATCCTGGTCGCGGACAAGACCCCCGGCACCGAGGATATCGTCGCCGAGGCGAAGACCGGCGATCACGGTCTGACGCTGACCGAGCGTGCGCCCTTCGGCGTGGTGGGAGCCATTACTCCCTCTACCAACCCTTCCGAGACTGTTATCTGCAACAGCATGGGCATGATCGCCGCCGGTAACGGTGTGGTGTTCAATCCCCATCCCGGCGCGATCGCTACCTCCAACTACGCGGTCGATCTGGTCAACCGTGCCGTACACGCCGCGGGCGGTCCGGAAGTGCTGGTCGCTTCCGTGAAGAAGCCCACGCTTGATACTGCCGATGTTATGTACAAGCACCCTGCCATCCGTCTGCTGGTCTGCACCGGCGGCCCCGGCGTGGTCAAGGCAGTGCTGTCCTCCGGAAAGAAGGCGATCGGCGCCGGTGCGGGCAACCCGCCCGTCATCGTGGACGATACCGCTGATATCGAGAAGGCAGCCAAGGACATCATCGACGGCTGCACGTTCGACAACAACCTTCCCTGCATCGCCGAGAAGGAGGTGTTCGTGTTTGAGAACGTCGCCGACCGCCTGATTCAGGGAATGCTCCGGAACGGTTGCATCCTGCTCACCCGTGAGCAGGCGGATGCGCTGGCGAAGGTCGTCGTGGTCGAGAAGACCGGCAAGGACGGCAAGGTCACGCATATGGTCAACCGCGACTGCGTCGGCCGTGACTGCTCGGTGATCCTGGAGAAGATCGGGCTGCACGTCGGTCCCGAGATCCGGTGCGCCATTGCCGAGGTCCCGTTTGAGCATACCTTCGTTCAGACCGAGCTGATGATGCCGATCCTCGGTATCGTCCGCGTCAAGGACATCGACCAGGCGATTGACTTCGCCGTCAAGGCTGAGCACGGCAACCGCCACACTGCCCATATGCATTCCAAGAATATCGACAATCTGTCTCGCTTCGCTACCGCGATCGAGACGACCATCTTCGTCAAGAATGCGCCCTCCTACGCGGGCATCGGCTTCGGCGGCGAGGGGCATACAACCTTCACCATTGCCGGACCTACCGGAGAGGGCATTACCTCCGCCCGCAGCTATACGCGTCTGCGCCGCTGCGTGATGGCGGATCACTTCCGCATCATTTGACGGAAACACCGACAGCGGGGCGAACGACGGCACCGGATTGCAATTCACAGAAAGGAACTGAAAATCATGGATGTAACGGCTTCTCAGATTGAAGAAATTGTCCGCCAGGTCGTACAGAGCATGGGCAACGGTGCAGGCTCTGCCGCAAACACCGCTGACCTGCCCAAGGTTGCGCATTGCGCTATGCTGGTGGCACCCAAGAAGTTTGAGGTCAAGGAGATCCCCATTCCCGAGCTGACCGATGACGATATCCTTGTCCGTGTGGAGGGCGCAGGCGTCTGCGGCACCGACGTGCACGAGTGGCGTCAGGATCCGTTCGGACTTATTCCCGTCGTGCTGGGCCACGAGGGAACCGGCGAGGTGGTGTACCTCGGTAAGAACATCAAGTGCGACACCGCCGGAAAGCCGCTGAAGGTCGGGGACAAGCTGGTCACTTCCGTCATCTCCTGCGGCGATTGCTACGTCTGCCGGATGGTGCCGGGTCGTACCAACCTGTGCGACAATCAGGGCGTGTTCGGTCTGATCGGCGACAAGCGGGGCACCGCCGAGGGCAACCGCGTCAACGGTTGGTTCGCGGACTATATGCTGATCCGCGGCGCCGGCGCCACCTACTTCCAGGTCAATGACCTGAACCTCAACCAGCGGATGCTGCTGGAGCTTGCCACCGTGTGCGTACACGCGCTGGAGCGCGGACAGTCCACCGGGCTGATCAACTTCGGCTCCAAGGTTCTGCTGCAGGGCTGCGGACCTGTCGGTCTGGTCATGCTGTGCGTTCTGCGCGCCGCCGGCATCAACTACATCATTGCCGTGGACGGCAATGAGGATCGCCTGAAGATTGCCGAAAAGCTGGGTGCCAAGATGACGATCTGCTTCAAGCGTCCCGATGAGGATACGCTGGAGAAGCGCGTCGCCAAGGTCAAGGCTGTTGCCAACGGCGTGGGTGTTGATTTCGCCTACCAGTGCACCGGCGCGCCTGCCGCTGCCGCAGACATCTACAGCTACATCCGCCGGGGCGGCGGTATGTGCGAGATGGGCTTCTTCGTCAACAACGGCGAGTATCAGGTCAACCCGCACCTGGCTATGTGCAATAAGGAAATCAATATCGTCGGCTCCTGGGATTACAGCGCCGAGGATTATCCGAAGACCATGGCGTTCCTGAAGCAGTGCAAGGAGATGAACATCCCGATTGAGGATCTTATCACGCATTCCTTCCCGCTGGATCAGATGAACGAGGCTATGGAGACCAATGTGGCGCAGAAGGGTATCAAGATCTGCTACATTGCCAAGTGATAACGGAGTGTGACCGATATGGCTGCACTCGGAATGATCGAGGTATTCGGCTTCGCCACCTCCATTGTGGTGGCGGATGCCGTTGCGAAGGCCGCCGACGTTGAGGTGGTCGCCATTGACCGGAACAAGCCCGCGAATGCGGACAAGTGCGAGGTCCCGCTGGTCATGGTTGTCAAGTTTGAGGGGACTCCTGCTGCGGTGCAGGCGGCACACGATGCCGGCGTTGCCGAGGCAGAGAAGCGTGGGCTGTTCATCACCTCCAAGATCAATTCGGGGCTTTCCCCGGATGTGGAGTGGTTCGCTCACCTGACCGCGACCGGACGCGATAAACTCCGGAACTACACCACCGCCGACGGCAGAAAGCTCTGACGCGGTACCCCCACAAAGTCAAAATTATTTCTTAGAAGGAGAAATTTGTTATGAACGAAGCTCTTGGTATGGTTGAGACCCGCGGTCTCGTGGCTGCTATTGAGGCTGCCGATGCTATGGTGAAGGCTGCCAACGTTATCCTGATCGGCTCCGAGAAGATCGGCTCCGGTTTGGTGAGCGTCATGGTGCGCGGCGATGTCGGCGCTGTGAAGGCTGCTGTTGAGGCGGGCGGTGCTGCCGCTTCCCGTCTGGGCGAGGTCATTGCGACCCACGTCATCCCCAGACCGCACACCGATGTGGAGAAGCTCCTGCCCAAGATCAACTGATCCGGCTCCGGTATCCGGAACGGTCGGCTATCCCGCAGTCCCCGCTGCCTGCATGAGCAGCGGGGAGCCTCCCCGGCGGCGCGCCGCGTGAGGTGATACTCTCTCATCAGAAAAGGAACAGGCTATGGAAAAGGCAATCGCACTGTTGGAGGTTCAGGCAATGGTTACGGCTATCGTCGGGCTTGACGCTATGGTCAAGGCTGCCGATGTGAAGCTGATCCACGTCGAGAAACGCTTGGGCGGTCGGTTGGTTACCGTGGTGGTGGAAGGTTCCGTCTCTGCCGTGCAAGCGGCTGCCGAGGCGGGAAAAGCCGCTGCCGCACAGGTTGGCCCCGTCAAGCTGTGTGAGGTGATTGCCCGCCCCCATCCCCAAATCATGAAGTTCCTGCGCACCGACCCGGTATGACCGGGCGCGCCGGACTTTGATGATAGCCGTATCCGGGCGACCGGTGCGGCATGATACACCCCTTACGTAAATCACATAGGAGGAAAATAAGATGAACGAAGCTCTTGGTATGGTTGAGACCCGCGGTCTCGTGGCTGCCATCGAGGCTGCCGATGCTATGGTGAAGGCTGCGAATGTCGTTCTGATCGGCTCCGAGAAGATCGGTTCCGGTTTGGTGAGCGTCATGGTGCGCGGCGATGTCGGCGCTGTCAAGTCCGCTGTTGAGGCGGGCGGTGCTGCCGCTTCCCGTCTGGGCGAGGTCATTGCGACCCACGTTATCCCCAGACCGCACACCGATGTGGAGAAGCTCCTGCCCAAGATCAACTGATCCGGCAGCTGTATCTGATCCGCGTCCCCGGCGGTGGCTTCCCCCCTCGTGCGGAAGCCACCCCGCCAAAGGGGGGATCCGCCGCGTCAGATGGGTGAACCCGAGGTATCCTGCCCCGGCAGGACAGTTCCGGTTTACACATCTGTTACGGCTAAATTAGTAGAGAGGATTCTGAGTTATGGAACTGAATGCACAGTCAATCGAAGCGATCGTCCGGAAGGTCATCTCCGGCATGGACGCGCCTGCCGGCGAGCAGACCGATGCCGTACCGCTGGGAGTTTCCAACCGCCATATCCACCTGACCCGCGAGGATATGGAGACCCTGTTTGGCAAGGGCTACGAGCTGACACCCCTGAAGGATCTGTCCCAGCCCGGGCAGTTTGCCTGCAAGGAGACCTGCACACTGATCGGTCCCTCCATGCGCCCCATTGAGAATGTGCGCATTCTGGGCCCCCTGCGCAGCGGCAGTCAGGTCGAGATATCCAAGACCGACTCCTTCGTGCTGAAGGTGAAGCCCCCCGTGCGCGAATCCGGCAACACGGCTGGTTCCGCCCCCATCACCATTGTCGGTCCCAAGGGTGTGCTGACACTGAAGGAGGGGTGCATCATCGCCAACCGCCACATTCATATGAGTCCCGCCGACGCTGCCCGTTTCGGCGTGAAGGACGGCGACACGGTGGATGTGGATGCCGCAAGCGGAACCCGCCGCACCCGTTGGTTCGATGTGCAGATTCGCGTTTCGGATAAGTTCCGGCTGGAGATGCACGTGGATACCGACGATGCCAACGCAGTCGGACTGGGCAACGGAAGTACCGTGACCATTGTCCGCGAAAGCCGCTGACCGTCCGGCAGAAAGAACGAGGACATATCCGTGCTGAAAGGAAAAGTCGTGGGGAACATTGTCTCCACAAACAAATTTGACAGCCTCCGGGGTTACAAATTCCTGGAGATCCGGCTCATTGAGCAGGACAGGCTGACCGACCGTTACATCGTCGCGGTGGATCGCAGCATCAGCGCCGGCATCGGCGAGGAGGTGCTGGTCGTGACCGGCAGCAGCGCCCGCGTGGCGGCGGGAGAGACAGACGCGCCGGTGGACGCGCTGGTCGTCGGAATCATAGACAAGGGAAACAGCTGATGGCTGATGGCTGCCAGCTGACAGTTGACGGATCCGGATGCTCTGTGCCGGATCTGCCCGGATTCATTATGATCGGCACACCCCGGGCATCGGGACGTGCGGCGTCCCGCCGCGTTGCCGTACTTTCAAGAAGTCCCCATACTCCTATACTATCGAAAGGAACAAGGCTCCGGCACGGCTGACTGCGCCGGAGTGCGGAGAATTACAAACGTATGTCTGGATTACAACTGAAGTCAATCATGCAGAAAAACGGCATTGTCGGTGCGGGCGGTGCAGGCTTCCCCTCCTACGGAAAGCTGACGGACGGCGCCTCGCTGCTGGTCATCAATGCCATTGAGTGTGAGCCGCTGATGTACACCGACTACACCCTCGTCAAGGAAAAGCTCGCCGATATTGTCGCGGGAGCGCAGGCAATCATGGAGTTCGGGCATATTCCGAACGCCATCCTCGCTATCAAGGCGTACCGCGCCAAGACGCTGGGACTGACTGACGGTCAGTCGCTCGCCGAGGGCGTCCGGGTCAAGACAGTGCCGAACGTCTACCCCATGGGCGATGAGATCAACCTCATCTATCAGACCACCGGCAGGCTCATCAAGCCGGGTAACCTGCCCATCTCGCAGGGCGTCATTGTGTACAACGCGGAGACCGTGTTCAACACCCGCGCCGCTATCCGCGATGACAAGCCCGTTATTGAGAAGTGGCTGACCGTCGGCGGCGATATTCCGCAGGCGTACGTCGTGCGCGTTCCGGTTGGTATGCGTATCAGCGACGTGCTGAAGGCGGTTAAGGTCACGGTGCCGGAGCATTACGTGATGTTCGACGGCGGTCCTTCCATGGGTACCATCAAGAACCCCGCGTCGGATGTCGTGGTCAAGACCACCAAGGCACTGCTTATCGTGCCGGACAGCATTCCCGCCGTTGTCAACAAGCAGCGCACGGTCGAGGAGAACCTGCGGCTTGCCGCATCGGTATGCTGCCAGTGCACCCGCTGCACCGAGATGTGCCCCCGTCACCTCCTGGGCTATCCCCTTGAGCCGCACAAGATGGTGCGCGCCACGCTGAGCGCCGCACAGGAGACGCCGGAGCTGATCCGTAATGCCAGCCTGTGCTGCTCCTGCGATATCTGCGGAACCTTCGCCTGCTGCCAGGGTATCTCGCCGATGATGGTCATCAAGGAGTACAAGAAGATTCTCGCCAAGAACCGCATCAAGTATATCGCCGGTCCGGATGAGACGTTCACCCCCAACCCCGATCGCGAGAACCGGATGCTCACCTCCGGTAAATGGAAGGAAATGCTGGGTGTTTCCCGCTTTGATAAGCACCCGACCTACATCCCGGAGAAGCTCAGGGCGGATAAGGTCGAGATCCGTATGTCCCAGCACATCGGTGCGCCGTCGGTTCCCTGCGTGGAGGTCGGCGACACGGTCACCGAGGGGCAGATGATTGCCAACGCAGGCAACGGACTGTCGGTTCCTCAGTACGCCTCCATCGGCGGACGTGTCACCTTTGTGGATCCCACCCGGATCATCATCGAAGCGCAGGATGCGTGAAGCACACCCATCGTACATAGAGAGTAGAGGTCAGGTATTATGTATCAGGCTATTGGAATCGTTGAACTGAAGAGCATTGCAAAGGGTATCGAGGCAACGGATGCCGCCCTCAAGAGCGCCGGCGTCAAGCTGGTTTCCGCTCATCCGTCCTGCCCCGGCAAGTATGAGATCATTCTCACCGGCGGCATTGCCGATGTGGAAGCCGCGGTGGATCACGTCAAGGGACGCTTTGACAGCCGGCTGATTGATTCCTGCGTGATCGGACGCATTGATCCGCAGGTCGTCACCGGTATGTTCGGAACGCAGGAGGGCGCCAAGACCGGCAGTGTCGGTATCATTGAGACCTTCTCTGCCGCATCGCTGATCCGTGCGGCGGATATCGCCGTCAAGACCGCCAAGGTTGCCATCTATGAACTGCGGCTGTCCCGCGGCATGGGCGGTAAGGGACTGGTCATCATTACGGGCGATGTCGGCGATGTGACCGCTTCGGTCGAGGCGGGCGCCGCCTATGCGAAGGAGCAGGGACTGTTCTGCAACTCCGCCGTTATCCCCGCACCGCACAAGGAGCTGTGGGAGCAGCTGTCGTAAGTATCGGGCGGGCGCGATCCCCGCGCCCGCTTTGACGACTGCGCACACTTAATTTTGGAAAGATGAGGTAACGATCATGTCTGAACTACGCTTCTGTATTCAGAAAAGCCCCCGCATCCCGCAGCTGATCGCTGACCTGTATGAGAATATGCCGGTCATAGAGGCGGACCGTGCGGAGCTTATCACCGAGAGCTATCAGCAGACCGAGAGTCTGCCTGTCATCAAGCGCCGTTCTGCCGCTTTCCGGCACATTTTGGAGAACATCCCCATCGTTATCCGGCGGGGAGAGCTGATCGTCGGCTCCAACTCTGTGGCGCCGCGCGGCTGTCAGACCTATCCGGAGTATTCCTATGAGTGGCTGGAGAAGGAGTACGATACGGTCGCCACGCGCGAGGCAGACCCCTTCTATATCGCGCCCGACACCGTGCGCCGCCTGCAGGCGGTGTACCCCTACTGGAAGGGCAGAACCACCAGTGACCTTGCCGCCGCCAATATGGATCCGGCGGTGCTGGATGTGTTCCTGAACCACGGCGTTTTCACGGTCGGCAACTACTTCTATAACGGTGTCGGTCACGTCAACGTCAATTACAGGCGCGTTATTGAGGAGGGACTGGATTCCATCATCGGGCAGTGCCGGGAGGGACTTGCCGGGTTGGACCGCGGGCAGGGCGATTACATCTCCCGCCGCAACTTCCTTGAAGCTGTCATTGAAAGCTGTGAGGCGGTGGAGACGTATGCCCGCCGCTATTCCGACCTCGCCCTGCGCGAGGCGGCAGAGTGTACCGACTCGGTGCGCAAGGCAGAGCTGCTCAAGATTGCGGATGCCTGCGACCACGTCCCTGCCCATCCGGCGCGTGATTTCCACGAGGCGTGCCAGGCGTTCTGGTTTGTCCAGCAGCTGTTGCAGCTGGAGTCCAGCGGGCACTCCATTTCGCCCGGACGCTTCGATCAGTATATGTACCCCCTGTTCCGGCAGGGAATGGATGACGGCTCCCTGACGCTGGAAAAGGCGCAGGAACTGCTGGATTGCATTTGGGTCAAGCTGAATGACCTGAATAAGGTGCGCGATGCCGCCTCCGCCGAGGGTTTTGCAGGCTACGGTCTGTTCCAGAACCTGATTGTCGGCGGACAGGACGAGCAGGGCATGGATGTCACCAACGAGCTGTCCTATATGTGCCTGGAGGCTCAGCTGCACGTGCGGCTGCCCCAGCCGTCGCTGTCTATCCGCGTATGGAATCTGACGCCGCACGCCCTGCTGATCAAGGCGGCATCGGTCACCCGCGAGGGTCTGGGTGTTCCCGCTTTCTACAACGACGAGGTTATCATTCCGTCCATGATGTCCCGCGGCTACACGCTGGAGGACGCACGGAATTACTGCATCATCGGTTGCGTGGAGCCGCAGGCGTGTGCAAAGACAGACGGCTGGCATGATGCCGCCTTCTTCAACATGCTGCGCCCCCTGGAGCTGGTCTTCTCCAACGGCGTGGATAAGGGCGAGCAGATCGGTCCCCGCACCGGCGACGTTCTGAAAATGACTTCCTTTGAGGAATTCTATAAGGCATACACCACGCAGGAGTCTGCGCTCATCGAGATGATGGTGCAGGCGGACAACGCGGTGGATGTGGCGCACGCGGTGCGTTGCCCGCTGCCCTTTGAATCCTGCCTGATCGACGACTGCATCAGTCGCGGTAAGAGCGTGCAGGAGGGTGGTGCGCACTACAACTTCACCGGACCGCAGGGCTTCGGTATCGCCAATGTGGCGGACTCGCTGGCTGTCGTGCGGGAGCTGGTCTTTGAGAAGAAGCTGGTCTCCATGGCAGAGCTGAAGCAGGCGCTGGCGGATAACTTCGGCAAGGGATATACCCCCAAGAAGGCAGGCGAGCTGACGGCAGCCGCCGCCACGCAGATGGACAAGCAGGGCGTGGATGTCAACGAGGACATTATCCGGCGCCTGTACAACGGGTTCCGAACCAACAGTGCGGTGTCCGCCGAAAAGAAGGCACGCTACGAGGAGATCCTCAAGCTGATCGAGGGGGTGCCGAAGTACGGCAATGACCTGCCGGAGGTGGATATGTTCGCCCGGGAGATCGGACAGACCTATACCAAGCCTTTGCTGGCGCACACCAATCCGCGCGGCGGTATGTTCCATGCCGGGCTGTACCCGGTGTCCGCCAACGTGCCGCTGGGCTATGACACCGGCGCCTCGCCGGACGGCAGACTGGCAAATACGCCGATCGCCGACGGAGTCGGTCCCATGGCGGGACGCGACACGCACGGTCCCACAGCGACCGCCAACTCGGTGTCGCGCCTTGATTTGGGCGATGCCTCCAACGGCACCCTGCTGAATCAGAAATTCCATCCCTCCGCGCTTGCCGGCGAGGCGGGACTGGAGAAATTTGTCGCCTACCTGCGCGGCTTCTTTGACCGCAAGGGTATGCACGTGCAGTACAATGTCGTCTCCCGCGAGACTCTGCTGGACGCGCAGGCGCATCCCGAAAACTATAAGACGCTGGTCGTGCGGGTCGCGGGGTATTCCGCCCTGTTCACCACGCTGTCCCGTTCGCTGCAGGACGATATCATCAACCGTACCGAGCAGGCGGGACTGTAACCGCAAAGGGGAAAAGGCTCCGGTCGGGAGTCTGCCGCAGGCAGACTCCCGCAGGGGTTTCCCGCAACTATTCCGGCTTATGAAGGAATTGGATCATGATGGAAAACGTATACGACCAGACCGGTCGGATTTTTGATATACAGCGCTACTCCCTGCATGACGGTCCCGGTATCCGCACCATCGTTTTCTTCAAGGGATGTCATCTGCGCTGTCGCTGGTGCTGCAACCCGGAGTCGCAGGAGTACGGCATCCAGACCATGAACATGAACGGCACGACCAAAACGGTCGGGCGCGATGTGACGGTCCGGGAACTGATGAGCGACCTGGAAAAGGATCGCGTGTACTACGAGCGCTCCGGTGGCGGTATCACGCTGTCCGGCGGCGAATGTATGGCACAGCCTGATTTCGCCGAGGCACTCCTGATTGCGTGCCATCGGTACGGCTTGACGACTGCCATTGAAACGACGGCATTTGCCGATCGAGCCGTGGTGGAGCGCCTGATCCCGCACGTGGACTATGTGCTGATGGATATCAAGCACATGGATCCCGACAAGCACCGGGCGTTTACGGGGCAATCCAACGAGCAGATACTGTCCAACGCCCGCTGGATAGCGGAGCACGCCGCCAGCCTGACTATCCGCGTGCCGACCATTCCCACCTTCAACGCTACGGAGGGGGAGATCACTGCCATCGCCCGCTTTGCGGCATCGTTGCCCGGCGTGCGTGCGCTGCATCTGCTCCCCTACCACCGTCTGGGGCAGGATAAGTACGCCGGCATCGGACGTGAATACACCCTTGCGTCGCTGACGCCGCCGACAAACGAGCAGATGGCAGCGCTCAAAGCCGCCGCCGAGGCAGTTTCGCATCTGCACGTGCAGATCGGCGGCTGAACAGACGGGGAACCGACGAAAAACAGAGCCGCCTGAATATGCGGCTTCCGACGGGAGGAATACTCTATGCAGGATTTTGAACTCAAAGATAAGATGCGGATAGTCCAGGAGCTGGTGCCCGGTCGGCAGATTACGCTCCTGCATATCATCGCCAATCCGGATCCTATCCTGTATCAGAAACTGGGACTTGACCCCCGGCTGGATTACTCGCACTCCGCCATCGGGGTGCTGACCGTCAGCCCTGCCGAGACGGCTGTCATCACGGCGGATATCTCCATGAAGACAGCCAACGTGGAGCTGGGCTTTGTGGACCGTTTTTCCGGAACGCTGATACTCACCGGACGTGTGGCGGAGGTGGAATCTGCCTTTCAGCATATCGCGGATTACTTCCGGGATAAGCTGCACTTCACGGTCTGCGAGCTGACCCGCACCTGACAGGAAGGCTGCCCGGCATGAAGAAGCTGATTCTCATGGGGCGCGTGGCGGCTGGCAAGACTACCCTGACGCAGGCACTCAAGGGCGAGCAGCTGCACTACTGCAAGACCCAGTATATCAATTACTACGACACCATCATTGACACCCCCGGTGAGTATACCGAGGTTCATGCGCTGGGGGCGGCGCTTGCCGTCTACTCCTATGAGGCGGACGTGGTCGGCATCGTCATTAGCGCAAACGAGCCGTTCTGCGTTTTTCCTCCCGGCTGTGCCGCCATGGTCAACCGGGACGTGATTGGCATTGTCACCGGAATCGACAAGCCGGATGCCAACGTGCCGCAGGCAACCCGCTGGCTGGAGCTGTGCGGGTGCCACCGGATATTCTACATCAGCTCCTACACCGGTCAGGGGCTGTCGGACATCATGGATTACCTCCGGGAGCCGGGAGACGCGCCGGCACAGCTTCAGACGGCATCCCCGGAGGACAGTGCATCCCGCAATACACCGAAAGGACAGGAACGCCATGCGTGACACGAGCAAGACCCCCGTACCAACCCCGACTACGGTTATCTGCTTCGCCAACAATAAGGGCGGAAGCGGCAAGTCCACGACCTGTTGCAACATCGGCTACAGTCTGGCGTCTGAGGGAAAGCGAGTTCTGCTGATCGACGGCGATATGCAGATGAATCTCACGCTGTCCTTGTTTGACGACGAGACCTCTCTGGAGTTTGCCCGCGGCGGGAACAACCTGTATACCGCCGTCAGGGAACAGCGCGACCTGACGCCGTACATACGCCAGACCCCCTACGAGGGGCTGGATCTGATCCCGTCCTCCACGCTGATGAGCGGCATTGAATTCGACCTGTTCACCAAATGGCAGAGGGAATTCATCCTCCGGCAGGGGCTGGAGAAGATACGCAGCTCGGGTGAGTACGATTACATCCTGATTGATTCTCCCCCTACGTTGGGTTGCTGGGTCATGAATATTCTCTGCGCATCGGACTTTCTCATCGTGCCCGTGGAGGCGTCGCCGTGGGGGCTGTTCGGTCTTGCCAATATGTTTGAGTTCTGTGAGCAGGTCCGGAAAATATCCCCTTCGCTGACCATCCTCGGCGTTGCCGTGACCAAGGTCAACGAACGCAAGAACTACTTCCGGCAGACGGTCGATGTGCTGACCGACATGGAGGAGGAGCGCGGCATCCATCTGTTCCGCAACTACGTCCGGGTGGACAGCAGTGTGGAGCACGCGCAGGATGACAGCAAGCCCGTGATGGCGTACAAGCGCACCAGCCGGGCGGCTCTTGAATATCTGGCGTTAGCCAAGGAGGTAATGGAATATGCCCATCGGTAAAGACAGTATCCGGAAGCGCGTTATCGGTTCGGACTGCGCCGCCTGCGGCGAGTGTACGGACAAGGCGCCGTTGGCAGAGAAGACCACCGTGTCGGAGCGCGCTCCGCTGGCAGGCAAGGCACCCGCCGCCGGGAATGCTCCCGCCGGGCAGGCGCCCGTCCGCCGTTCGCCTGGCAGACCGCGCAAAACGCCGCAGACACAGACCGCCGCGTCCGGCCCGGTTGCACCGGCGCAGTCGGCTCCGGCGCCGGCTCAGAAGCCCGCGTCCGCGCCTGCCGTCACGGAATCCGTGCTGACCAATGTTTCCCCCGAGGTGGTGGAAAAGGTGACCGGACACGCGGAAGGCGCGGCCTCTGACCACGTGCAGATTACAGACAGAATGCCGGATTATCTGCTGTGAATCACCGGTAGGAAAAAGGGTGTTAAAAAACTCGTGCAGAGTTTTTTAACACCCTTTTTGCGCTTCCATGCCGTTACCGTATCGGCAGCCAGCTTGCAAAACTGCCGCCGTCCCAACCGGAGCCGGCGGACATATAGTCCACCAACGTGAGCGTTTCGCCGCCGACCTGCAGGTGCGCGGTCAAAAGCCCCGGACGCTCCGGCAGCTCCACGCGCCAGTCCCCGATCCCGGCATCCGGAACCGGCGCAAGCGGATCGGCACAATCGCGGCTGTCGCGCGCCAGCAGAATGGGACCGTAGGTAAAGGCAACGAATCCGTCACCCGCGCGGTCACTGCCGTGCGGGGCGGCGTGCCGGATCGGAGAGTAGTCCAGCGAAATAATGAACTCATCCCCGTCGGACACGGTATCGGCTATGCGCAGGTAGGTGCCCGGCACGCCGGTCAGCATCCGTGTGGGATCGCCGCCCGGCAGGACGGCGAAATGCTCCGCATAGCCGGGCACGCGCAGATCCAGCGCAAGTGGCGTCCCGGCGGGCAGGTCGCCTGCTTCGATTGTCAGCCGGGCGTACCCGACGCGCGGAAACTCGGATTGCATGGACAGCACCACCTGCCCGCCCGGAACCGGAACGCGTGCGCATCCCGTCATGTACAGGTTGACGGCAACGCCGTCCGGCGTGCCGGCAAAGGCAATATCAGGTGCCAACGCCAGCCCGGTCGGACCGTTGGCGGTACAGCAGGACAGGTCAAAGCCTTTGATGTTGAAGGAATAATTGACACGCGGGTTCCGTGCTCCGTTGAAGCGCGGGAAGTATTCAAAGAAGGCGCCGTCCGGGCGGAGCGCACCGAAAATGGCGTTATACAGACTGACCTCTATGGCGTCCGCGTACCGGACTTCCCCCGTCAGCCGCAGGAGCTGGTGGCACAGTCGCATCCAGTACACCGTCACGCAGGTTTCCATCATCAAATCAATGGCAGGGTTGGTCTGCTCCAGACGGGTCCGATTCCACTGTTCCCCGGTTCCGGGACCGAGATTGAAGGGCGCATCCGCCCCGCCGGAGCCGAGCAGTGTGATTTCCTCCTCCCTGACCTTGTCCCAGAACAGCCTGACCGTTTCCAGGTCGCGCGCATCACCCGTCGCCCGGTAAAACTCGCACAGACCTTCAAAGCAGGACATCATCTCGTATGCCTTTGCGATACTCTCGCGCGGATTCCCGTTGTCCCCGATCCGGTAGGGCGATTTTCCTGCCCGGATTGCTTCAAAAATATTCTCGCGCCCGCAGCAGCCGCTCCGGACGATGTGCGTAGCCAGCTCCAGCGCCGCCGGTTCCCCGGTCGCGTGGTATACCCGCATGACAGGCTCCAGGATGGAGGAGGATTCAATACCGCAGAATGCCCATCCCGTTTCGGTGATGGGTGTCCGGGGCGGGTCGCCGACCTGCGCATTGGTGTAGCGCACCAGCCGGACGCAGGCATCCAGCGCCGCCGCGGAGCCGGACAGCTCATAGTAGGAGAGCAACCCCATCAGTGCATACTTGCGCTCCCACAGGTCGGAGCCGTGCGTTCCCTGTGGCTGGAGTGCATCCGGAACGGTGGAGAGACATCCGTCCGGTCGCTGAATGCCCATCATGTCGGCGGCAGAATCGTCCACGATGCGCCGCAGGTCGGCGTCGCCGGTGTAGGCGCACAGCATGCACGCGGCACGCATCAGCTTGCCCCAGAACTCGCCGGTGGCGAACTGGTCGGCGGTGTTGCGGAAATAATCCGCCAACGCCCGCATATCAATCCTTTTGAGCGTGCCCTCGCACACAAGGCGGATCTTGCTGTCCGCCGGACCGTCCAGCCGGACGCATCCGGCGCCGAGAGAAAACTGTCTGTCTGTGGAATGCCGGATCATGGTTGTTCCTCCTGTACTATTCCTTCTTTGAAATCGGGGGTGTAGAGTGCCTGTGCCGAGGCGCGCCCCTGCCGGTAGCCTGTGATGCCCAGCCTGTCCGCCTCGTCCAGCACCGAGCGGTATTCAAAATCCGTCAGCCTCCGGCGGAGCGCCGGACGGATGCCCTGTCGCTCCAGCTCTGCCCGGAAGGTTTCCGGAAGCGCGAAGTCGGGATCGAGGAAATCCGGGGTGTACTGACTCATAACCGATACGCGGATATCCTGCACGGGGAGCAGTCGGGCGATCCGCCCCAGTACGGCGCAGGAATCCCGCCGGCAGCCCGGCAGAACCAGATGCCGCACCAGGACTCCGCGCCGCAGCAGGGTACCATCTTCCGAGAACTGCACGCCGCCGACCTGTCGGTACATCTCGGCAAGTGCCGCTTCCGCCGTTTCCGGATAGTCCGGAGCGCCGGAAAGAGCACCAGCCAGCGCGGGAGAGGCATACTTGAAGTCGGGCAGGTAGATGTCCACCAACCCGTCCAGCCTGCGCAGCGTCGCAGGGCGCTCGTAGCCGCCGCTGTTCCAGACGACCGGAATGTGCAGGCGCGGCTTGACCTTTTCCAGAACACGCGCGAGTGGATCGGTGTAGTGCGTCGGCGTGACCAGATTGATGTTGTGGACGCCGCTGTCCGCCAACGCCAGCAGGCGGCGGGCAAGCGCTTCCTCAGTCAGCGGAGTTCCCAGCCGCGTGCGGCTGATGTCCCGGTTCTGGCAGAAGACGCAACGCAGACTGCATCCGGTAAAAAACACGGTTCCGGAGCCGCACGTCCCGCTGATGGGCGGTTCCTCCCAGCGGTGCGGCGCGATGCGGGATACATACAGTTCAGCCGGCATCCCACAGTAGCCGATCGCACCAGCCGCCCGCAGTACGCCGCAGTTGCGCGGGCACTGGTGGCAGCCGCCCGAAGGGCATTGCGCGTTGTCCATGACGGTCTCCTTTCGAACTTTTACGACGCAGAAAGCGGTTTTACCGTGCCTTGTGCGTCAAAGTGCCGGCGCGGTTGTTGCATTGCAGGCACCGAAGCACAGAGCCGTCAGAATACAAACCAGCAACAGCGCTGTGCGAAGTCGTTTCATCGGGTGATTCCCTCTTTCTTTTTTTCGTCCTCTTTTTCGTCTTGGGACTTCTGCGCCCTGGCACGTCCGGGGTTCTCCAAATCAATGGCATTCTGCATTTCTGCCGCATTTTCGGCGTCCCGGTTGACTTCGTCCGGCTCCTTGAAGGTCGGTACGACCTGCTTGAGCGCTTCACGGATAAGCGGCGACTCCACTTCGTCGGCGGAAGCCTCTACCGCCTGACGCAGGATATCCAGCTCGCCGTCTACTTCCGCGCGGGTGGGCGGCTGTTCGGTCTCAATGTAGATGAGGTCATTCGCCGTTTTCCGGCAGGTTTCCCGATCGGTCAGCAGCTCCTCGTACAGCTTCTCGCCGGGGCGGAGTCCCGTCTCGATGATCTGCATACTCTTATACGGCACATAACCGGACATATAGACGAGGTTTTCCGCCAGACTGCGGATATGTACCGGGGCGCCCATGTGCAGGACGAACAGCTCACCCGCGTTAGCCATGGCGCCTGCCTGCATGACGAGCTGGCTCGCCTCCGGAATGGTCATGAAATACCGCGTGACGCGGAAATCCGTAACGGTTACGGGACCGCCCGCCGCAATCTGTTGCTGGAACAGCGGCACAACGGAGCCGCTGGAGCCCAGCACGTTCCCGAAGCGCACGGCGGTGAACACGGTTCCGGAGTCCCGCCGGCACTGGATCACGCGCTCGCACATCCGTTTGGACGCACCCATGATGTTGGTGGGATTGACCGCCTTGTCGGTGGAGATCAGCACAAAGCGGCTGACGCCGTACTTCTCTGCGACGTTGGCGGTGTTGTAGGTGCCGATGACGTTGTTCTTGATCGCCTCACAGCCGTTGCACTCCATCAGCGGCACGTGCTTGTGCGCGGCGGCGTGGAACACGACGTCGGGGCGGTAGCGGCGGAAGGTTGCATCCAGCCGCCGGACGTCCCGCACGGAACCGATCTCGTCGATCAGCTCAAACGCGTCCTTATACTTCCTGCGCAGTTCCAGGCACAGCTTGTAGACGCCCTCCTCCTGGATATCCAGCACGATCAGCTTCTTCGGGTGGCACCGGGCAATCTGCCGGCAGATTTCACTGCCGATGGAACCGCCGCCGCCCGTGACCAGCACGGTCTTGCCCCGATAGAAGGCGCGGGTAGCGTCGTCGTTGACCTTCAGCGCATCGCGCCCCAGCAGGGACACATAATCCTCCTCGGTCAGGGACCGGATCAGTCCCGGCTCGCGCGGCTCGGAGCATACCTTGACCTTACAGCCTGTCCGGCTGTACATATCGCACAGCGCAGTCAGCGCTTCCGCCGGGAGCTTGGGGAGCGCGATGAAAATTTCCTGTACCGGCATACTTTGCAGGCGCTCCACGATGCCGTCCTTTTCATCGTACACCCTGAGTCCGCACAGGGTCGATCCGATCTTTATCGGGTCAATGTCCACGAAGCAGTAGGGCTTGTAGTGCGACTCCGGATTACAGTTGAGCTGCTCTGCGAGAAGCTGCCCCATCTGCCCTGCGCCCACAATGGCGATATTGATGCGGTTCTCCCGCTCCGCCGTGGGGCGGAACAGGCGCCCGCCGTTCTCGTTCAACCGGGCATGAACCAACTGGTAGGAAAAGCGCATGGAGAGCGTTCCCAGTGCGAACAGAGCCATGACGCAGAAGGTCTGCCAGAAGCCGATATGGATGCCCGTCACCTTCTCATGCAGGTTGCGGTTGATGATGTAGGCGATCATACCGCTGACCGTATCCGAGACGAGCATGGTCATGTACGCCGTGACGTTGGGGTAGCGCCAGATATTCGCATAGGCACGGACCAGCAGGCGTCCCGCCATGATGCATACCGCTATTACGAGCAGGCAACGCCAGTACGTCCGGATGGAGTACATGCCGCCGCCGGCTTCCTTGTCGGCAAAGAACAGCACCAGCAGGAACATCAGGCACAGCCATGCAATGTCGATCAGTGCAAGCAGAAACCGCCGCCCTTTGCCGCTGAGCGGTCCGAAGGGGAACCGCCGGCGCGCGGTCTTTGCCTCTTTGGTTTCGTCACTGTGTTTTACATTGCGCTCTGTCATGAATCAACACCCGTATTTCCCGTCGCACGGGAATTCCTCTCACACGAATAAGTTTCTGCTGTTTCCGACGGTGCTTCCGGTTTTCCGGTAGCCCAGAACGCGCCCGCCAGCAGACAGCGCGGCGCGGCGTACAGGAGAAGCGGGACAAAGACGCCGAGTGCGCAGACAAGGCAGCATCCCAGCATCCGCACACGGAGACGAAATGTGTCGCGGAGTCCGCGCGTGCGTCGCCAGCCGCAGGCAAGGTGCCCAGCCGCCAGTGCGGTGCCGGCGTAGCCTGCGCGCAGACCCGAAAGCCACAGGATAAACAGTCCGTACCCGATCGCCGGCAGGATCAGTGCGGCGCGCGGAAAACCGTCAGTCAGCCGCAGTGCAAGCACCGGGGGCAGGACTGCCAGCGCCGACCATGCCGCCGCTTCCAGCCCGACGGTCAGGCAAAGCCCGTATGCGCCGGGGGAGGTGAAGGGGTACAGGCATTCCGAAAGCCGCATCGCCATGCCCGGTGCACCGTCTGCCCGGACGTCCGGTGCCACCGCCAGCAGGATTGCCAGCCGGTACACCGCCGCACCCAGCGGCAATGCGAACACGACAACAGGAAGAAGGCGGACTGCCCACAGCCACGGGGGCAAGGGGATTCCGCACTGTTCAAGAGCCGCCTCTGCACAGGCGAGCATCCACTCCCCCGTGTACAGGAATATCAGGTACAGGATCAGTGCCAGCATCAGGGTGAAGCGCGGCGATGCCCGACCGGAGAGTCGGTCACCCGCCTGACACCATGCTTTCCGGGGGGCGTTCATACGGCACCCCGGCTTGCGGAGCCGCAGAACACGCCGCCGCACATGACCTGCGCGGGGGTTCCGTCGGCGTTCAGAATCAGCAGGTCGGCGCGCTTGCCCGGCTCCAGCGAGCCGATCTCGTGCTCCAGCCCGACCTCTATGGCAGGTGCCATGGTCGCGGCGTACACCGCCGTCCCGAAGCTGACGCCGGCAAAGGCGGCGTAATTCCGCACGCCGTCCAGCAGGGAGAGGGTACTTCCGGCGATTGCACCGTCGTGCGTGCGTGCCTTGCCGTCCTTCACCGTGACGGGCATCCCGGCGATCCGATACTCGCCGTCCGGGCAACCGGTTGCCTCCATGGAATCGGTTATCAGCACCAGCCGCTCCCGCTTGAGCGTTGCCGCCAGCCTGACCATCTCCGGGGCGATATGGAACCCGTCGCAGATCAGTTCGCAGGAGATGTTCGGTGACAGCAGTGCCGCGCAGACCGCACCGCCCGCTCGATGATGCAGGGGCGGCAGGGCGTTGTACAGGTGCGTGACAGCGGTTGCGCCGTCGGCGAACGCCCGCATTGCCTGCTCGTAGGTTGCCGTCGAATGTCCGAGACCTACGGTCGCACCGCAGGACAGAGCCCGCCGGAGAAAGCTGCCGTCGGCATCCAGCTCCAGTGCCGCTGTCACGTGCCGCACGCCCGACATGGCACGGAGGAAGCCCTCCAGCTCGTCCGCATCCAGGGGTGCCAGCAGCTCCGGCGCGTGGGCGCCGCGCTTGGAGGGGTTCAGGTACCGCCCCTCCAGATGGACACCCGCAATGTGTGCCCGCCGACTGGCAAGCGAGGGGTCGCTTTCCTGCGCCGCCGCCTCGCCGATGCGCCGGATGGCTTCACGGAGCGCTGTCGGCTCCGCCGATGCCAGCGTCGGAAGAACCGTTGTCACGCCGGAGGCAAGGTAGCTTGCCAGCATCCGCTCCAGCATGGCACCGTCGGCGGAGCCGAAATCCCCGCCTGCCCTGCCATGGGTGTGTATATCCACCAGTCCCGGCAGGACAGTCCGCCCGCCGACGTCCAGCACGGCACCGTCAGGCAGTTTTTCCCTGCGCGCGGAGATGCCGCGCGAGACCTCCGCAATGCGTCCGCCCTCAAGGAGCAGATCACCGCGAAAGAATCCGCGCGCGGCGGCATCATATATAGCAGCGTTTGCAATCAGCAGCATAAATAACGGCACCCTTTCCTGCATTTCTGTCCGTCCCGGACAGCCTGCGGCATTCAGTCCCTTCATTATAGCAGATATTCACCTTTTTTTCAAGAGGAAATCATGTTTTTCGCGGAAACAACACTTGCTTTTTTGCTTCGCGGTAACGGGCGGAACCGGCGCCGTCAGGCAGGCAAAATCCGAAGGCTGCATGACTGTCCGGCAGCGCGCAGAAATTGCGCTGACAAATTCCATAAAAGGTATTTACAAAACCGGCGCCGTATGGTAAAATAGGTACAACGTAAGGGAAGGAGGTGCGGGAACCCATGAGACTGGACAAATTTCTGAGCCTGTGCGGCAAGGCAAGCCGGAGCGAAACGCTTCGTTCCGTCCGCCGCGGAGAGATAACAGTCAACGGGGTGCCTGCCCGACGGGGCGATTGCCCGGTGGAGCCGGACACGGACACGGTTGTGTTCCGGGGCGAAACCGTCGTGTACCGACCGTACACCTACGTCATGCTCCACAAGCCGGACGGAGTGGTCAGTGCTACCGAGGACAGGCTGGCAGGGGAGCCGACGGTACTGGATCTGCTCCCGCCGGAGCTGACGCGCCTGCGGCCGGGGCTGTTTCCCTGCGGGCGGCTGGACAAACATACAACGGGACTCATGCTGCTGACCAACAACGGCAAGCTGGCGCACCGTCTGCTGTCGCCGGCACGCCATGTGGATAAAACCTATGCCTTTACGGTGAAGTTTCCGCTGTCGGCGGAGGATGTTGCCGCACTGGAGTCCGGCGTGAGCCTCCGGAACGCGGACGGCGGTACGGACTGCGTAACGGCTCCCTGCCGCGTGGAGCTGACGGACTGCACCGGCAGGGGTGCCGCCGGGCGCATCACCCTGCACGAGGGCAAGTACCACCAGATCAAGCGCATGATGGAGGCGCGGCACAATCAGATAACCTCGCTCGCGCGCCTGACCTTCGGTCCGCTGGTGCTGGATCCCGCACTCGCGCCCGGCGCGTGGCGCCTGCTGACCGATGCCGAGACGGCGGCACTGGAGAACTGCGGCGGCGCGGATACGGGAGCACCTGCCGATGCGACCGACGTTTCCACGGCTTCCCGGAATACGGAAAAGGATAAATAAATCATTATTTGAGAAGGAGAAACACTATGGCAGACCGTTTTCTGATCACACACTGGTGCGGAGTTCCGCACAAATATGTCCGCCATGCCGACGGCACGCTGGCAACAGAGCGCTTTGAGGAAATGAAAGCGGCGGGCATCAATCTGATCGGCACCTACGATTACGGCTACGAAACGAACTGCGAGGTGCTGGCGCTCTGTGAGCGGCTGGGACTGCGCGTCACGCTGTCCGACGACCGTATCGGTCGGGCAATCGGCGACGGGAACCACCGTGCCGAGCTGCTGCGTGCGGTCGTGCGGGATTACGCCGGCTATCCGGCTCTGCATGGCTACCACATCACGGATGAGCCGAACAGCGGCGCTTTCCCCGCGCTGGCGGCGGTGCGGCAGATTCTTGCCGACCTGGATCCGGTACACGAAGCGTATATCAACCTGTTCCCTAACTATGCTTCTGCGGAGATGCTGGGCAACCCCACCTACTATGACCACGTGCGGCAGTTTGCCGATACCGTCAGCCCTGCAATCATCAGCTATGACCACTACCATTTCATCAAGGGTGAGCCGATGGAATCGGTCGATATGGGTAGCCGGCGTGAGAATCAGATATACGAGGCGGCGTTCCGCAAGGTCGAGCGCCCCGGCTTCTTTGACAACATCGAGGACGTCCGCCGCGTCAGTGCCGAGACGGATACGCCCTTCATGGTTATCGTGCTTGTGGTGGAGCATGGTCCCTACCGCAACCTGACCGAGGCGGAGATCCGCTGGGAAGTGTTCCAGTCCCTGGTGTACGGTGCCCGCCGGCTGTCCTACTTCACCTACTGGACGCCCGGCGTGGACACCGAGGAGGGCGACGATATGTGGCACTGGCGGAACGGCATGATTTCCAAGACCGGCGAGCAGACCCCGCACTATCACATGGTGGCACGCATCAACCGTGACCTGTCCGTGCTGGGCGATACGCTGATGGGGCGCGAAAGCCGCGCGGTATTCCATCTGGGGCAGGTGCCGGACGGAAAGGTAACCTACTGGAGCGGTGCCTTCCGCGATGTGATGTCCATGCAGGCAGAGGCGGTAACGGCAGGCTTCTTTGACGGCGGGTATGTCCTGCTGGCAAACAAGGACTATGAGAATCCTTCCCCGGTGACATTTACCGTCACGCCCGGCAGGCGCGTCATGCACATGGACAAGGCGACCGGACTGTGGGTCGTCACGCATGAGCAGGACGGTGCCTATACCCTGACGCTGGCTCCCGGCGACGGCGAGCTGGTTCGCATAGACTGATAAATATGCTCTTTTGATAGGAGGTTTTTTCCATGAAACGCATCCTTTCTGTTGCCCTGATTCTGCTGCTTTCCGCCTCAACGCTGGCATCCTGTAACCCGGATACCGGCTCGGAATCCGGCACGACTGCCGCAATCAATGCGACCGGCGGATCCGTGACGGAGACCGCGACCGAAACGCAGACCGAAATGCCCACCGAGACCTTCACGGAGTCCGGGACGGACGCGCCCACGGAGCCTCCGACCGAGGCTTCCGCCGAGCCGTCCGATACCGAGGCGCCCGACCCGCTCGATACGCCCGTGCGCGTCGGAACCAGCTATGACGGCAAGACAGCCTGCTATGACGGCAGACTGCGCCATATGTATGAGTCCTTCTCGACCAGCTACGGCGGAACCTTTGATTCGGTGCAGGAAGCGATGGACAGCCTTGCCGGAATAGGCGGCGCTATCAGTGCGGCTTCTAACGGTGACATCGGGCTTTGCCTGTCTGTCAAGGTTCCGGATGACGGCAGGAAGTACATCCTGTACTACAACTTCAACAACTGCGATTTCGTGTTCAACTTCGGCTGTACGTTTGACGACGGGAACGGCGGCTATGCGTACTACTCCTCACTCAATATTCTGGACGATATGCCAGAGGATCTGGACGGCTGTCATGTGTACGTCTGGAGCGAGGAGGAAGGTCTGGAGCCCGGTTACTACCTCATGACCTGGGTCGGAAACGGGAAGGGAACCGTCGGTCGCAACTACCGCTACGATAAGGAGGGCGACCTTGCCGAGACGTGGGAGGGTCTGCCCAAAGGCGAGTCATACTTTGACTGATGCTTCCGAAGGACCGGGCGCGCCCCGGTCCTTTCCGACTGCCGCCCTGCTTTCCGGCAATGCCGCACACTGTGCGGCATTGCCTTTCATAACCACGAGAACTGAAACGGAGAGATAGTAAATGGATATCATACAGACACTGGCACAGCAACTGAACCTGACTGCGGAGCAGGTCGGAAAAACGGTACAGCTGATCGACGAAGGGAACACCATTCCCTTCATTGCCCGGTACCGCAAGGAGGTCACGGGCAGTCTGGACGACAGCGTCCTGCGCACGTTGGACGAAAAGCTGACAGCACTGCGCAACCTCGCCCAGCGGAAGCAGGAGGTGCAGGATCTGATCGGTGCGCAGGGCAAGCTGACCGAGGAGGTTCGCGCAGCCATTGAGCGTGCCGCCACCGTCACCGAGGTGGATGACATCTACCGCCCCTTCCGCCCCAAGCGCAAGACCCGCGCCTCGGTCGCGCGGGAGCGGGGATTGGAGGATCTGGCGATCCTGCTGTTCGCGCAGGAAAAGAGCTATACGCCGTCCATCGAGGAGCAGGCGGCACGTTTTGTGGATCCCGAGCGCGAGGTGCCGGATGTTGCCGCCGCCCTGCAGGGAGCCATGGACATCGTGGCGGAGGAGGTGTCTGACAATGCCGACTATCGGCGTGAATTGCGCCGCCTGACCTTTGACGCCGGCTCGCTGACCAGCAAAGCCGCCAAGGAGGAGGATTCGGTGTATGCCATGTACTATGATTTCTCCGAGCCGCTCCGCAAGCTGCCCGGGCACCGCATCCTTGCCATCCACCGCGGCGAGAAGGAGGAGTTCCTCAAGGTGGCGCTGACGGTGCCGGAGGATGTCGTGCTGGGATACCTGTACAACCGGGTGCTGTCCGGCAACCGTTCGCCGGCGGAGCCTTACGTGCGGGAAGCCGTCACCGATGCGTACAACCGGCTGATAGCCCCCTCCATTGAGCGCGAGATCCGGAACGATCTGTTTGATGCCGCCTGTGAGGGCGCCATCAAGGTGTTCTCGGACAACCTCGGGCACCTGCTCATGCAGCCGCCGCTCAAGGGGAAGGTTGTACTGGGCTTTGATCCCGGCTACGCGCACGGCTGTAAGCTGGCGGTGGTCGATCCGACCGGCAAGGTGCTGGATACCGCCGTGGTCTATCCGACCATCAAGCCCCGCGCGGAGGAGGCGGCACGCGTGGTCAAGCGGCTGATCCGCAACTACGCCGTGGACGTGGTCGCCATCGGAAACGGCACTGCATCACGGGAGAGTGAGGCATTCATTGCCGGACTGCTGAAGCAGATTGAGAAGCCCTGCAAGTATATCATCGTCAGCGAGGCTGGCGCGTCGATCTATTCCGCATCCCAGCTGGCGGCGGAGGAATTCCCGGATTTCGACGTGATGCAGCGCTCCGCCGTGTCTATCGCGCGGCGACTCCAGGATCCGCTGGCGGAGTTGGTCAAGATCGATCCCAAGGGCATCGGCATCGGGCAGTACCAGCATGACATGAAGCAGGCGCGGCTGGATGAGGCGCTGGGCGGTGTGGTCGAGTCCTGCGTCAATGCGGTCGGCGTGGACATCAATACCGCCTCCTACTCCCTGCTTTCCTACATTGCCGGCATCAATCAGACCGCCGCGAAGAATATCGTGAAGTACCGGGAGGAAAACGGAGCCTTTACCACGCGCGGGCAGGTGACGAAGGTGCCGCGCATCGGTGCAAAGGCATTCCAGCAGTGCGCCGGATTTCTCCGCGTTCCCGGCGGGCGCGAGGCACTGGACAACACCGGCGTGCACCCCGAATCCTATGATTGCGCGCGCCGCCTGCTTTCCATGTTCGGGTACAGCGAGGCGGATATTGCGAACGGCGGGCTGACCGGACTGCGGCAGAAGGTTACAAGGAAAGGGATGCAGTCGGTCTGCGAGGCGCTGGAGGTTGGGGAGCCGACGCTTGCCGACATCATCACGGAGCTGGAGAAGCCGGGACGCGATATCCGCGAGGGCTTTGACGCGCCCGTACTGCGGGAGGACGTACTGTCGATGGAGGATCTCAGACCGGACATGATCCTGACGGGGACGGTGCGCAACGTGACGGATTTCGGCGCGTTTGTGGACATCGGCGTCCACCAGGACGGGCTGGTTCACCTCTCCCAGCTTGCCGACCGGTTCATCCGGCACCCCTCCGAGGTCGTCTCACTGGGCGATGTCGTGCGCGTCAAGGTGCTGGCGGTGGACGTGAAGAAGAAGCGCATCTCGCTGACCATGAAGTTCAAAGAGTAACAGGTTTTTCAGCGTTTTCTAAAAAATTGCCGATTCATTCACATGGAGTTCATCAATGTGGTCTATAATAAGAGCGTATTAAAGGAATTTCGCCGCGTGCGGTTCCGATAGCAGGTGTGTATGCCGGTGTGCAGGCATCGCGCACGCAGACCTGCAAGAAAGAGAGAAGGAGGATATACCATGTGCCCGTTCTGGAAGAGGAAAAAGAAGAAGTACACCGCGCTGAAGGTCGTCGCCATTGTTTTCACTGCGCTTGCTGCGCTGGCGGGAGCCTATGTGATCTTTGAGAAGTTTTTCAAGGATAAGCTTCTGAAGAAGCTGGGTAAGGGGTGCTGTGAGGACGAGTGTGCCGGTCTTGCCGATGAGGTCGAGGATGCGGACGACACTGCCGAGTGCCAGGTCGTAGAGCCTGCCGCCGAGGAAGTCCCGGCAGACGAGGCGTAATCGGTCGTGTCCGACAGCCATCTCGGACCGGATTCCGTTTTCGCTGGTGCAATGCCGTCCAATGACGGTAACACAGAAGATGGGTAGGGGGAAACCGGTTGCGGTTTCCCCCTTGCTTGTATGCAGATATCAGTGGTGGCGGCGGGTATCCGGGAGTGACGCGGCACGGCGTGTCGGCTCCCGGTACAGGTAGCCGCGCCGCAAGCCGGAGTATCCCGGATTATCGGAGAGGTGCCTTTGACTTATGGAGAAAGGAAATTGATACCTATGAATATCAGACACTGTATGCGCCGCGGTCTGTCGGCGGGGCTTGCCTGCCTGCTGCTGTTTGCCGCTTCCTGTAGCCCGGATGCCGATATGCCGGGGACCACCACGGGAACAGACAGGGAAACGGGAACTGCCGCCGGAACGGCAGCTTCGGAGACCGTATCGGAGGGGGAAAGCACGGAAATGAGTACGGAAGAAGAAACCATGCCTGTGGCGCCGACGGAGGCGGGGCATTTTGCAGACCCGGCGCATCTGCACGGCTTCGACAGCGAGCGGAACGGCGCCTACCTGAAGACCACGCAGTGTGCCGCGACCTTCAACGGGGACGGATCCCTGACGCTGACCGGTACATGGAGCGAGGGCGAGCATTTCAGCCCGTCGCTCAGGATTTCCTACTATTCGCTTATGAAAAACTGCCTGGATGGGTACAGCTCGGCGGAGGATATCGTGAATGGCGGGGAGGATCGGCGGTCGGTCGTTGTGTTTACGGTCAGCGTGGACGCATCGGTTGCCGGGGATACTGCGCTGAGCTATACGGCGGGAAGAAAGCGCGAGGTAACCGGCAGTGCCATTGCCGCCCGGGAGCCGGTCGGAACCGGTGAGCGGGAGTATATCCTGTTTGATTTGTCTGACAGTGATTTTTCGTCCGCCTACCTGCACACACTCCAGCTGGACTGGGGCTGGGGAACCGGGGACGCGGACAATATCGGCGCATCCGTGACGCTGTACGCCATTGATTTCTATGCATCTCCGGAGGAGGCAGCTGCCGTCATCGGGCAGGCGTCGCAGCCGGAGGACAACGGCAACTACCCGCTGGGCGTGGCGGCGGATCGGCTGGATACGCTGATGGCTGACATATTCTCCGGGAACACCGTCCGGAACGAGACGGTCATGTTCCTGGATCCGGGCGATGTCCGTTCGCTCCTGTTCCGCATCGACGAGGTGCTTTCCGTGACCTCCTATGACGGCAGCCGGGTCTACGAGGAGGGCATTGACTACGCGGTGGATGACGGAAAGCTGATCGCACTGGAGGGTGGCTCCATCCCCTGCATCACGAGCGGGAAGTATTACGGAGCCGACTCGGATTCGCTGCTGGTCACAAGGCATGACGGGAAAAACGTCCCCACCCATTGGGGCGAGGGCAGAGCCATGACCGATTGGCAGGTCAATGTTACCTATACCCATTCCGATACGTGGGAGGGCTTCCGGCAACCGTGTTCCGCCGGCGTGTACGCAGACTTTTTCCGGAAACTGCAGAATGGGGAGGACGTGACCGTAATCTTTTACGGGGACAGCTGCACCTATGGGGCGGCATCCTCCTTTGCCTACGGCTATTCGCCGTTCCAGTATTCCTACGCACTGCTCGTGACCAATGCGCTGGCGGATCTGTTCGACTATACGGTGCGTTATGCGTCCGCTGTCGGTCCGATGCCCGGCAAGGATTACGTGCGCGGGACGCGGGGAACCATTACCTACATCAATCCGTCCGTCGGCGGCTGGAATTCGGCTGACGGCGTCGCGCAGTATGATACCGACCTTGCCCCGCTGATCGCCCGGTACGGCTGTGACCTGTTCGTTCTGGATATAGGCGGAAACGACGGCGATCGGGCGGCACGGGAGGTTCGGTTGAATGACGAGACCATCCTGAACCGGGTGCTGGAGGATGCGCCGGGGACGAGTCTGCTGGTCATGTCCACCATGGTGCCGAATCCGAGCGCGACCAACGGCTGGTTCGGCAAGGAGTACCTGCAGGAGCCGCAGCTTATCCGCATGGCGGAGCGGTATCGCAAGCGCGGCATCCCCTGCGCGACCTGCTGCATGACTTCCATGACGCTCTCGGTGCTGGAGCGGGTGGATTTCCGCGATATCAGCGGCAACAACATTAACCATCCCAACGATTTCCTCGCCCGTATCTATGCGTGTACCCTGTTCCGCACGCTGGTCGGGTATGATAATCTGACGTGAAGAAATTTTGATAGCCGTCGCCGCGTCATACAGCCCGACCGCTCGCAAAACCGGGGACGTCTCTGCATAGCGGACGCCCCCGGCCTTTTCGTTTATACGTTGGCTTTCGCCGTGCTGCACGCGTCCAGCGCGGCGGTGAGAATGTCGCGCTCCCGGAAGGGGAGACGGCTTGTCCCGATCAGCTGGTAGTCCTCGTGCCCCTTGCCCGCCAGCAGGATCATGTCGCCGGGACGCGCCAGTGCGACTGCCGCGCGGATAGCGTCCGCCCGGTCGGGAATGCGCAGGCGCGGGCAGGCGCCCGGCGGGAAGGATGCATCAATTTCTCGGATGATGTCCTCCGGCGGCTCACAGCCGGGGTTGTCCGACGTCAGAATGCAGAGGTCTGCACGGTTCGCCGCAGCCAGTGCCAGCTCCGCGCGCCGCCCGGTTGTGCGTTCGCCGACCGAGCCGAACAGGCAGATCAGCCGTGTGGGGCGATAAGCACGCAGTGTGTCCAGAATGGCGGCAAGGCTCAGTCCGTTGTGAGCATAGTCGATGATATACGTGACGCCCGGCTGTGCGGGATGCGTGACGGTCTCAAACCGTCCCGGTACCGCCGCGTCCGCGAGAGCCTCCGCCGCCTGCGCGACCGGAACGCCGAAGCCCTCCCGGCACAGCGCCAGCGCACCCAGCGCATCGGACACGTTGAATACGCCCGGCAGAGGCAGAAAGCACGGCGAGGAGCCACCGGGCGCGGTCACGGTAAATGCCATCCCCGGCACGCCGTCCCGCTGTACCGGACGGATGTCTGCTGCCAGCCAGTCCGGGGATACGCCGCCGGGAACGGCGGGCTTGTCCGACACCGAAAAGCCCCGCACGGGCGCGGTAACGCCGCGCATCATGAACGCCGCCTCCGCGTCATCCGCGTTGCACAGCGCAAGACCCAGGGGATAGTCGGTGAACAGGCTTTTTTTGCAGGCGCGGTAGTGGGCATAGTCCGGATGCTCCACCCCGCCGATATGGTCGGGCGACAGATTGGTGAACAGGCAGGCGTGAAAGGGGATGCCCCGCACGCGCCCCATCCACAGCCCCTGTGAGGACACCTCCATGATGCAGGTGCGCACGCCCGCGTCCAGCATCCGGCGCAGAATGCGGTGCAGCTCCAGGCTTTCCGGCGTGGAGTTCACGGTCGGGAGATGCAGCCCGGCAAAATCGGCGCCGTTGGTGCCGATATACCCGGTCGGGATGCCGCACCGGTTCAGAATATGCGCCGCCAGGCAGGCGGTCGTGGTCTTCCCCTTGGTTCCGGTTATGCCGACTATGCGCATAGACCGTGCCGGATAGCCGTAGAATGCCGCCGCGCCGTCTGCCAGCGCCGCGCGGCTGTCCGGAACCCGGATGACGGCGGCGTCCCGGGGCAGGGCGGGGAGCGGCTGCTCGACAACGAAAGCCCGCGCACCCTGCCGGTAAGCGGCGGATGCGAAGTCGTGCCCGTCGCTCCGCATTCCGCGCAGGCAGAAGAACAGGCTGTCCGCTCCGGCGGTGCGGGAATCACAGCAGACAGAGCGGATGGGAGCATCCAGCAACCGTTCCCGGTCGCTCTCCGCGGCGGGTGCCAGCAGGTGCGGGGACGGCAGAGCGTCTATCAGTTCGCGCAGCGTGCAGGTCATGAGCGCACCGCCTCGGTCTGCGCGGCGCCGTGTGCCGGCTGCTCTGCCATCAGGAGCCCCTCCAACGGATCGTACGACCGACCGGACAGCAGAACATAATCGGTGCCCAACTCCCCGCCCCAGCGGGCAAGGAATGCCTCGGCGCTCGCCGAGCAGGGGATCAGTGCCAGCAGTTTGCCACTCTGCTCCGGAGCGGCGGCAAAGTCACGCAGGGCGCGCACGCGCAGCCTGTCATTCAGCGTGCCCAGCGACACGGGGCGGTGGCGCGTATACAGGATCAGACTGAGGGACAGCCGTTGCCCGAACCACCAGCACATCACCTGGTGACGGCGGAACAGTCGGCGCGCCAGACGCCCGGCGGCGGGGGAATCCGCTGCTGTTCCCAGCAGGACGGGGACGGCGGTATCGTACAGCCAAGGGGACTCCATCGGCGTTATCTCCTTCTCCGCGCCCGAGCAGTCGGTCGGGCACTATGCTTTTCGGCTTATTATACCACACAATCCGGTGCCTGTCATCGGTTTGGAAGAAATTTTATGCGTTTTTTACCGATTCCGGCGAAAAACGCTGCGCCGCCTCCGGTCAGCGCTTCCCCAGCACCCGCGCACAGACCGTATCGGTGAAAGCCGTGACGGCGCGGAAGTCCATGGCGGCAGTGTATATTTTCTCAAGGGCGAAGTGCGCCTCGGCGGCGGTTGCCAGATGGCGGTCGGCGGCGCGCAGTGCTCCCTCGCGCAGGTGTTCCGCTTCCCGCAGGAGCGGACGGATCTGCCGCAGGCTGTCCGTGTCCAGACAGGGGCGCAGGGACAGCATCCGGGGGTGCTCCGGGGCGGATACATCTGTCGCGGCATCGGCGCGGGACGGCTCGCCGGGGGTGTACAGGATGCAAAGACCGCTGTCCCGGAACAGGATGCCGTCTGCGCGGTCGGGGCGCAGGGGATCGCAGAATGCCGACGCCGCGATGCCGCGCTCTGCCGCCTTGTGCCGGAGCAGGTGCAGGAGACGGTACCCAGCACCGGTGCGGTCGCTGATGCAGAGCAGTTTTGCCGCCAGCCGTTCGGGTGTGTCCAGCCGCGCACGCCCCGTCATGGCAAACGCCCGCCGGAATACCCCGGACGGAACAGCCCCGGCGACCGCGCGCGTCCAGTCCCCGCCCCGGATTGCCAGCCGCAGGAGCCGCTCCGCCAGCGCGTCCAGCTTTGCCTCCCGCAGGCAGGGAGCTGTCAGGCTTTCCGCCACGCGGTCAGCTTCCCCTGCCGCCCGCAGACAGCGATATGCGCGCTGGTACGCGGCGGATTTACGCAGATTCAGCCGCACGATGGAGTCCCGCTGTGCCGTCAGCATCTGGACGTCCCAGAAGGCGCCGAGGTCGAGCAGGTTTTCCCGCGTGCCGGGCAGTGTCGGCTCCCATGCGTGGGGGGCGGTGCCGTCCAGCATCCCGACTGTCCGCCCGTCCGGCGCGGTCAGGAGCAGGCCGTCCAGCGAGGCAGGGTCGGAGGAGCAGAGCAGGAACACGATCTGCCAGCCTGCCTCCCCGGCACACCGCGCTACCCGGCGCATAAGACCGCTTTTCCCGGTTCCGGGGCCTCCCTTGACGATGTACAGTGCGTCCGCCCCGGCGCCCGCGCTGAACAGGGCGGGGAAGTGATTCTCAAACCCGTGCTCCGAATTGGCGGCGGCAAACCAGATCTGCCGCGTCCCGCCTGCGTTTTTCTCCGTGTCCATACCGATTTCCTCCCGTTGCGCCGGCTGTGCCGGCAGTTTTACTCACAGAGTATGGAAAACGGGACGCTTCGGTGACAGAAACGGCGAAAAAATCGCGGTTTCCTGCAACCGCCGTGCGGCGGATTCTGTCTATACAGGTGAAGGGCCTTTCTGCGGGAGTGCCGATCAGACCGACTGCGCAGCTGCGGCGCGGAAGCGATCGGCGGTTTCCAAAACAATCGGAGGTAATGCATATGAAGGACGGTAATCAATCCCGGTACGCCTCGGATGAGGATATCCTGACTCTGTACAACCGTCGTGACGAGCAGGCAATAGCCGCTACGCAGAGTAAGTACGGTTCCTACTGCCGTGCTGTTGCCGACCGCATCCTGCGTGTCCGGGAGGATGCCGAGGAATGCGTCAACGACACCTACCTGCACGCATGGAACGCCATACCGCCCGCCCGACCGGGGAGTCTGCGGGCATTCCTCGGCGCGATCGTGCGCAATCTGGCAATCAACCGGCTGAACTACAACCGGGCGAGGCGCCGCAGTGCGGCAATCGTCGCGCTGGACGAGTTTGCCGAATGCCTGCCGGACGGCACCGAGCCGATAACCGACACGATCGCTCTGCGGGCGGCGTTTGACAGCTTTCTTGCCTCCCTGCCGGAGCGGGAGCGCGTGGTATTCGTGCGGCGGTACTGGTACCTCTGCCCGGTGGCTGAGATTGCGCGGGGAATGGATATTCCGGAGGGGACGGTCAAGAGCATCCTGTCCCGCACGCGGGAGCGATTCCGGATACATCTGGAGAAGGAGGGTATTTTTGTATGAAAAAGAAGCAATGGGCGCAGAGCTTTTCCCTGATAGACGAAAAGTATGTTGAGGAGGCGGATCCGATGCGCGACGCGGGACGCGTCTCTGCCGTGCGGCGTCTCCGCCGCCGCATAATCACGCTGGCGGCGTGCGCAGCCGCCGTACTGCTGGGGCTTATCCTGTTTATCCCGTACCGGGCGGAGGTTCCGGACGTGTCCCGGTACGCGGACAGCGAGTACTATGCCGTCATTCAGCGGTTGAATGATGGGCAGGTGACAAAGCCGCGCTACCGCAACAATCTCGACTACCTGCTTTCAAAAACATTATCCAAGACGGATGGTGATATGAACTTCGCAACTGGTGGGACGGGCACCGCAAACGACGGAGGGACGCGTCCGGAAACCGGTGCCTACCGGGAGACGACCGACAATCAGGTGGCGGGCATTGTTGAGGGTGACCTGCTCAAGCGGACCGATACCCGGATATACTACGCGGATGAAGACAGCGCGATGCTGCGTGTATATTCGGTCATGGGGGAGGATTCTGCCCTGCTTGGCAGCTTTGACCTGACACAGGTCACTGTCTACCCGTGCGACATGGAGATGTACCTGTCCGCCGACGGCAGATCCGTGACGCTCCTGTGCAACGGCGGGAATAACCAATCCATGATACTGCTTCTGGATGTGACGGATCCCGCCGCCATCCGGGTCACGAAGCAGGTATCGCTGAGCGGAACACTGGTGACGTCCCGGCTGACCGGGAACGGGCGGACGCTGCTGGTGGTGACTTCCTCGCGTGCCGGCAGGAGGCAGGATTACAGCGACCCGCTGAGCTTTGTTCCCGGCATAAACCGGGGTGACGGGCAGGGTATGCGTCCGCTGACGGCGGACTGCATCACGGTTCCGGCGGAGATGAGCGGCACCCGGTACAGCACGCTGACTGCCCTGCATGCGGAGACGTTGGATGTGCTGGATACCCGGTCGGTGCTGGCAGGAAAATTGGATGCCGTGTACGTGAACGCCGGGACAGTGTATCTTGCGTGGCGGTATACGGCTACGGAGACCGTCGGGGCGGATATCGTCACGCGGTTGCGCACCGGCATTCTGGGCATCGCCTATGACGACGAGGGACTGACCGTCCGCGGCTCGGTCGCACTGGACGGCTGCCTGCGAAACCAATACTGCATGGATGAGCGGGACGGCATCCTGCGTGTCGTGACGGGAACCGAGAAAGGGCGGTATCCCGCCGCCGCACTGGTCGGGCAGAACAACGCCGGCTTTGTGGGCAGTCTGAATGCCAACCTGTACTGCGTGTCGCTGGCGGCGGACGGCTGGCAGGTGGTCGGGCAGGACATCGGCTTTGCCCCGGATGGCGAGACGCTGCAGTCGGTTCGCTTTAACGGGCAGTATGCCTACGTCTGCACGGCTGTGACAGTGACATTGATCGACCCCGTGTACTTCTTCGACCTGTCCGACCCCGCGCGCATTGTCCGGAAGGACACCGGTACCATCCCGGGCTTCTCGCACTCGCTGGTGCAGCTGCCGGACGGAAATCTGCTGGGTCTTGGCGTGGGCGAAACGGGAAGTACCTTCAAGGCGGAGGTGTACGCAGAGAGCGCGGCCGGTGTCACGTCCGTATGCACATGGACACGCTCCGGAACGCGATTCAGTCAGAACTACAAGGCATACCTGATCGACCGGGAGGCGGGACTGTTCGGCGTTCCGCTGCACGAGACCTATGTACTGCTGCGTTATGACGGGCATAGCCTGACATCTGTTCTGGAGGCGGACATTCCCAGCCCATCCCCGATCAGTCCGGACTCGGACTTTGTGCGGGCGTTCCTTGCCGATGGCTGGCTGTATATCCTCAGCGGGGACAGCCTGATTGTACGTGCCGTCGTGGCATGAGAACCGGTTCGGATTCCGGGGGAACCTTTCCTACGGGAGGCTCCCCCGGGTTTCTTCCCGGGAAATTGTGACCGTTCTGAAAACTCTTGCAGTCTGTTCCGGCGATTTGTGAAAAAAACTCTTGACAAGTGCCCGCCTTTATGCTATAATAGGCGGCGGTTCGTGAGAGCGGTCTGCGAGTGTAGTTCAATGGTAGAATCCCAGCCTTCCAAGCTGGTCGCGTGGGTTCGATTCCCATCACTCGCTCCATATGCGCCTTTAGCTCAGTTGGATAGAGCAACTGCCTTCTAAGCAGTAGGGCGAGGGTTCGAATCCCCCAAGGCGCGCCATCCCGGCACGCCGCAGGTGTTCGGGCAGGAGCTCTCGCGATCCGCAGGTTTTGTTTCCCCTATGGTGGGTATAGCTCAGTTGGTTAGAGCGCCAGGTTGTGGCCCTGGAGGTCAAGGGTTCGAATCCCTCTACTCACCCCATACTGTCAGGCGGTGTTCTGCCGCCGCGAAAAAGTCCCGGAAGCGGGGCTTTTTTGCGTTTCGGGGCTTTCACCGGGTGTCTCCGCCTGACGCCCCTGCTGTTCCGGCATGGGAAACAGAGCAAATAACTCTTGCTTTCCATGCCGGAATGTGCTATAATGAACGGGAGAAACGTCGAAGCCGGGGGATCGCGTCCCGGAAGAAAGGACAGGATACCATGAAGGTGGAACTGCGGAATCTGACAAAGGTGTTTCCCGCCAGGGACAAAAGATCCGGCGAACCGGTCGTGGCGGTGGATCATTTCAATTTCACAATCCCGGACGGGGAACTGATCGGATTGCTGGGACCTTCCGGATGCGGCAAGAGCACCACGCTGTACATGATCTGCGGGTTGCTGGAGCCGTCGGAGGGGCAGATATTCTTCGGGGAGGATGACGTGACGGACCTGCCGCCCGAGGAACGCGGCGTGGGGCTGGTATTCCAGAACTATGCGCTGTACCCGCACCTGACGGTCAGGCAGAATATCCTGTTCCCGCTTCAGAATTTCAAGGGCGCGGATAAGCTCTCCAAGGAGGAGATGAACGCGAGGACGGAGGCGGCGGCACGCCTTGTGCAGATCGAATCCCTGCTGGATCGCAAGCCCGCCGAGCTGTCTGGCGGACAGCAGCAGCGGGTCGCCATTGCGCGGGCGCTGGTCAAACGGCCGCGCGTCCTGCTTTTGGACGAGCCGCTGTCCAATCTGGACGCGCGCCTGCGCCTGCGGACGCGCGAGGAGATCAAGCGCATTCAGCGGGAAACCGGCATCACGACCGTGTTCGTCACGCACGACCAGGAGGAGGCAATGTCCATCTCCGACCGCATCGTGGTCATGAAGGCGGGCGTCGTACAGCAGATCGGCAAGCCGCAGGAGGTGTACGATGCGCCGGTTAACCTGTTCGTTGCGCGCTTTCTCGGCACCCCGCCCATCAATGTGTTTGAGGGACGCGTGGCAGACGGCGCCCTGTACATCGGCAATGACCGGGTGCTGGACGCACCGGGACAGCCGAATCGTGCCGTGTGGGTCGGCGTGCGCCCGGAGGGCTTTTTGCCGGACGCGGAGGGCGGACTGCACTGCGCCCTGACCGGAACCGAGGTCATGGGGCGGGATACCAGCATCATCGCCACGCACCCTGCCGCACAGAGCCAGACCATCCGTGCCATCATTAACGCCGATACCTGCCCGCCCCTGACGGCGGGGGAGGTACACTTCTCGCTCAAGCCGCACAAGGTTCTGGTATTTGACAGGGAAACGGAGGAGCGGGTATTCTGACCGCCCTGCGGCTCCTACGTCCAAACTGAAGTAAAAAATCAACAGTCACCCCGCGTCTTCCGTCACTTTGACGCTTGCGCGGGGTGGCTGTTTGTAGTATAATAAAAAAGGAGGGGTATGCCCTTCATAGAAAGCGAGATAAAGCAGTATGTTTACGGATTTGACCGGAAAGAGACGGTATAAAATCAACCTGCATTGCCACTCGACCCGCTCGGACGGACGCATTTCCTACGAGGAGGTGCTCGCCGCCTATGCGCGCGCGGGATACGATATGCTTGCCGTGACCGACCACTGGGTGTGGGGCGAGGCGGGCACATTCACCGGAAGCCTGCCCGACGGCACGCCGCAGACCATGCGGATCCTGTCCGGCTGTGAATTCAATGTCGGCGGCGGGGACAGCCTGGAGGGTGTTTTCCATATTCTTGGGTTGGATTGCCTCCAGCGACCGGCGCTGACGATGGCGCTGTACAACGATGCACGCCTGTCGCCGCTGGGAAAAGCGCGTATCGTCATCAAGGAGATACACCGCGCGGGCGGTATTGCCGTGCTGGCGCATCCCGCGTGGAGCCTGAATACACCGGAGCAATTCTACCAGCTCGGTGCCTATGAGGCGACCGAGATATACAATTCGGTGTCCGCGTGGGGAATGTCCGATCGTCCCTACTCCGGCGTCCTGATTGATGAGGTGGCTGCCCGCGGGCTGTGCCTGCCCCTGCTTGCCACCGATGACACGCACTACTATGACGGGGATCAGTTCCGCGGAATGATTATGGCGGATGCGGATTTCGTGGATTCGGTCGGCTTTTCGCAGACGATCCGCGAGAACCGCTTCTATGCCACCATGGGACCGGAGGTACACCTGGAGCGGGTGGACGAGGATACCGTGCGGTTGCGTTGTACGCCTGCCGCCAAAATCGTTTTCCTGTCCAATCTGGTCTGGACGGACGGGCGCGTCCGGCGCGGCAGCGGGCTGACCGAGGCGTCCTATAACTTCCAGGACGGGGAGACATACGTCCGCGCAGAGGTGACGGACGAAAACGGGCTGACCGCATGGAGCCGCATTGAGGTCAGGTAAACGCGGCTCGCGCCTGTCGGGAGCCGACGAGAGAGGAGGTGTGTCCATGCCGGAGGTTTGCGACGGTATCCGGGCACGCCTCTTTTTGCTTGCCGATCCGGCGTACCGTGCGTTTCAGCAACCGCTGATCCCGACGGTGCCGCCGGAGCGCGTGATCGGTGTCCGGACGCCTGCCCTGCGGGCGCTGGCGCGGGAGCTGGCAGGAACGTTGGCGGCGGAGACATTCCGCGCCGACCTGCCGCACCGGTATTTTGAGGAGAATCAGCTGCACGCCTTCCTGATCGAACGGATCCGCCACTTCGGGGAGACCGTAGCCGCGCTGGAAGCCTTCCTGCCTTATGTGGACAACTGGGCGACCTGCGATCAGATGCGACCGCCTGCACTGGGGCAGGACGGGGCGGCGTTGGCAATCCGGTGCCGCGCATGGTTGGCGTCCGGGCGGGTGTATACCGTCCGGTTCGGGCTGGTGACGCTGATGCGGTATTTTCTGGGGGCGGGGAAGAGCGCCTTTCCGCCCGATCCGGAGGTTCCGGCACTGGCAGTCGCGGCGGCGGGAGAGGATTACTATACCCGCATGGCGGCGGCTTGGCTGTTTGCGGAAGGGCTGACGTGGCAGTACGAACTGTTCCTGCCATGGCTGACCGACTGTCGCCTGCCGCCGGAGCTGCACCGTATGACGGTCCGGAAGGCGCTGGACAGCTACCGCGTGCCCGCCGAACGGAAGGCAGTTATCCGCCGGACGTGGACAGCCCGGACGCGGGCAGCGGACAGGACATGACCGGCACGGCACGGCGCGGTGCCGCAGAGGAAAAGATCTCCGGACGGAACCGGAGGTTTTTTCTTTTGCGGCATCGCTTTTTTGCGATAAGGGACATACCGGGCGGCGGATCGGCGCTCACTCCTCCCCGCGCCGCTGCTTCGGGTAGCGGCGCGGCTCCTCGGTTTCGCCGAGCAGGTAATCCACGCTGGTGCCGTAGAAGCGCGCCAGCCGGATCAGAATGGCGGTCGGGATATCGTTTTCCCCTGTCTCGTACTTGGAGTAGCCTGTCTGCGACATGGAAAGCATCTTTGCCACCTGCGTCTGCGTCAGGTCGCGGTCTTCCCGCAGGTCACGGATTCTCGGATACATCGGTCGGCTCCTTCGATTTCTTAAAAGTAATACAAATATCATAATTTAATCTGTTTCAGGGTATTGACATTTAACCTGAAACAGGTTATAATGGAGGGCAGACAGGGGAGAAAAGCGCCAAACTATTTGTTAAAATGCAAAAAAATCGTTAAACAAGGAGGACAGTATCATGGATGAGTGCAACCCGAACAGATCGGGGACAAAACGCAAGCGACTGGGGAAAAAGGTCATATTGGTCGTGATTGCCGCTATACTGACGCATTCGCTCGTTCTTGCGAGCATCGCCGCACCTCTGTACCTGCAAGCGCCGGCATTTTTGATGGAACGGGGGGATTACGCCAAGGCGTATCAGATTGCTCTGAAGTCGGAAAAGAACAGTATTCTGGCGGAAAGTACGATGGTAGAGGTCATCAGAAAACATAGCGAGGAACTATACCATCCGTCTTCGTTTGAACTACTTGGATGCTTCTACGCGGCGCGGTTGATTGATGGTTTAGATCAGAGCGCGGCGAGGTTGTTTTTTATAATCAAGTACAGAGCGTTGAGTTTGGATGGTACGAGGAAAGTAGTGATATGGAAATATGGAGGAGTTGACTGTGGCTATGTTGACGAAACCTACGATGGTTTGGAGGACGACGAGAATGGAAGGATGTATACATATGCTCCTGTCATCGACATACCCGGAATAGAATTGATAAAAATGACTCAGAAGCAGTTGGATAGAATCAATAAACGTGCTGCGGATGAAACGCTTGGCAATATTACACCGGTACCGGCAGGAAAGATTGACTACTCGCTAATTCCGGAGAGGGAAGACTGAACCGCACATATTCACGCGCAGGACAGGAGCTGTGCTTCGCATATCGCAAAAGCCCGCTTCATGCTATTGACAATTATTAAGGAGGAAAACATATGAAAACCGCATCCAAAGTGTTTGTGATTCTTAATCTGTGCTGGAAAATACCGCTTTTTGCTATTTACTTCTTAGCAGCATTGACTTTAATGGCGGGAGATCCGGTTTTTGCCGGGATGACCGGCTTGGTGGGCGTTGGATTGCTGTCAGGTATGATCGCTTTGTTCATAGTTGCCCTGATATTCGTCCCCGGGATTGTTTTCGGCTTCATCGCACTGGTCAGACTAAACCGCGCCGTTTGCCGGGACGATGTTCCTACATGGCTGGGCGTCTGCACGTTGATTTTTACCAGCCTGCTCGGCGGAATATTCATGCTCTGCGTATCGGACAGGGACTTTGAGCCGACTGCAACGGTTTCCCGGACGGTATACTATCAGACCGTGCCGGTCGGACAGCCGATGAACGGCTTTGACCCGAATGCCCGGAATCCGTACCAGCCCGTGAATCAGAACCCGTACCAGAACCCGAATCAGCCGATGTACCAGAACCCGTACCAGAACCCGAATCAACAGATGTATCAGAACCAGACACCGAATCAGACTGTCAATCAGAATCAAAACCAGTACCCGAATCAGCCCGCAGGTCAGAATTGCAGCCCGAACGCGAACGGAACCGCGCAGGCAAACGCGCCCCGGACTGAGCCGGACGTTGATACTGCCGCAGACGGCAACGCGAATGCCTGACACAGGATATGCAAAACCAGTCTCAAAAAAACCGATTCATAATTACGGAGGATGTCCCATGAGAATCGTTGTTCTCATCGTTGTTCTTATTTACATCATATCCCCGCTTGATTTCGTTCCGGGACCAATCGACGATGTCGTTGTTGGGGTTCTCGGGGTAGCGTATCAAATATTGCGCAATCGTAAGAATAAGAAACAATAAGGAGGGGAAATTCGGGCGCTACAATCCCCGCCCGAAACCGCGCTGTGCCTTCGGATTTCTGGCGGTGGCTGGCACATACAAGCCCTCCCATATAGTTATCCGTCACACAAAGCAAAGCCAACGGTCAAAAAAATTCAGAAATCTTTCAAATTACCCTTGACAAATCAGCCGAAAGGCTGTATAATGAGCGTAATCGTGCAGGATGTCTGCAACAGCAGCTGCACAAAAAGAATTGAGGTATTACATGTACACTGACAAGACTTTGGTCTGCAAGGATTGCGGACGGGAATTCGTTTTTTCTGCGAGCGAGCAGGAGTTTTACGCCGAGAAGGGCTTCGAGAACGAGCCTCAGAGATGCCGGGACTGCCGGGCTGCACGGAAGGCAAACCGCGGTCAGGGCAACGGTCGTCCTATGTTCGACGCTGTGTGTGCTGAGTGCGGCAAGCCCTGCAAGGTTCCCTTCGAGCCTCGCAACGACCAGCCCGTGTTCTGCAGCGAGTGCTTCAAGAACCACAGAGGTTAAGGAAACCGCTGACTGATTCGGCAGCACGCCTCCGGCACGGCTTTCCCCGCCTTCCGGTGTGGAGGATCGACATCCGGAGGAGTGCCTCCTGAAAGTCAACAGAACGCCGCGCACGTATCTTTTTGGGGTACGTGCGCGGCGTTTGTGCGGTTTTCTGCGTCGGAAGGGGTTCTTTTGTCGGTCGGGAAAGCGAACACCCCAAGAAAATTTGAATTTTTGCAAAAACCCCTTGACAAACAGACCCCTTTTCGGGTATAATACAATGGTCATTGCCGATGTGTGTAACTATGCCCGCCGCATGGAGGGATCCCGGAACACAGGACGGTAAATCTTACAAGGAGGTGCAATCATGCTCAGAACTTACCAGCCGAAGAAGCGCCAGAGAAAGAAGGAGCACGGTTTCCGCAAGAGAATGAAGACTGCTGACGGCAGACACGTTCTCAAGAGAAGACGCGCAAAAGGTAGAAAAAGACTGACCTACTAAGGAGCACCGACCGCTTCAGCCACGCGCTGCATGCCGGACGGTACCCTGGGATTGTCTGCGGGCGCAAGGCGTCCGGATGAGCTTCACCGCATAAACCACCGAGATCGGATAGACCAAGAGAGCGCAAGCGCCGTCTGGCTGTCTCGCCTCGGTGTTTTTTGACGGACGACTGCCCGCGGGTGCAGAAAGACCCGCACCGCTATGAAAGAAATCGCAATTCGGGAAAATCACCTTTACCAGAAGGTCTTTCGCCGGGGCAAGCGCGCCGGGGGAAGACTGGTGTCGGTCTGCGTCCTCCGGGACCTGTCCGCCAACCGCCTGCGCCGGGCTAACCCGCGCAAGCAGGCTGTCAACCGCATCGGACTGTCGGTTCCCAAGCGGGAAAGCGGCGCCATCGGGCGTAACCGTGTCAAGCGCATCATCCGGGAGGGGCTTCGACAGGTCACGCGCGAGCGTCCGCTCAGAACCGGCTTTCTCATCGTCATCGCTGCCCGCCCCGGTATCGAGAAGCGGAAAAGCACCGAGATTGCCGCCGAGCTGCGATACCTGTTCCGCAAGCTGGATATGTTCCGCCCGGAGCCGGATGCACCTGCGGACGGCACGGACAGCGGCAAGCCATGAAACGCGTCTGCATGGCGCTGATCCGTTTCTATCAGCGCGCGCTGTCTGCACGCAAGCCCTACCCTACCTGCCGCTTTACCCCTACCTGCTCCGCATACGCCTACGAGGCGTTTGAAACGCGGGGCTTCTTCGCCGGATTTGTCCTTACAGTGTGGCGCCTGCTGCGTTGCAGTCCGCTTTCGCCGGGCGGCTATGACCCCGTTCCCCGCACCGGCTTCCGCACCATGCCCCTTCGCTGGAGCAAGTACGACCCCAAGCCCCCGGTGGACGAGCCGCCCTGTGGCGATGCGTATGACGGCGCGAACAGCAATGCGCCGGAGTGCCCCCCGACCCCGCCGGATACCGACAACGACCGGGATGCCGAAGCATGACAGTCCCGGTATTCATACCGGATAAGCAGCGGTCAGAATCAGAGGAACCGCGCCCGATCCGCGCTCTTGCAGCCGTGCGCCGCGCGTTGTATCGGATGAAACAGGAAAGGAATCCACGATAATGATGAAGAGATCAAACAAGCGCACCCTTACCCGCGCCATTCTGTTCCGGACGGGACTTATTCTCCTGGCTTTGGCGATCCTGGGTGGGGTGCTGGTCAGCTGTGCCGGCGGGACTGTTGCGCCGACGCTGACCCTCAACAAGGAAGCCATCACGCCGAGCGAGGAAAACGGCAATGCCATGAACAAGGAACAGCTGAGCACGCTGGCGGAGAATATTCTGAAGAATTCCGCCGCCGTGACCATCCGGCAGCAGCTGGTCGCCGCCCTGAACGGGTACGACATGACGGCGGAGGGCTTTGACGATGCCGCTCTGCCGGAGGCACAGCCGGACAAGAGCGTGGAGTTTGCCCTCAACGTGCTTAAGTCCGAACAGTACAAGGTCGAGGTGTACGAGTCTGCCGACAGCATGACGCGGGCAGATCTGGAGATGCTGGTCAACAGCTTCCGCACGACCGTCAGTCTGGACGAGAACGTCAGCTTCCTGACCCGCATCCTGATGTGGATTGCGGTCGCTTTTGAGTGGATGATCAAGGTGCTGGGCTTCGGAAACTTCCTCCTCGGAACCGTGTTCTTTGCCATCGCGGTGGAGATCATCATGCTGCCCATTGCCATCATTCAGCAGAACAACGCCCGCAAGCAGGCGCGGTTCCGTCCCAAGGAGATGGCGATCCGCAAGAAGTATGCCGGGCGCACCGACCAGGCGACCATGCAGGAGATGCAGCGCGAGATCCAGGAGATGTACCAGAGGGAGGGCTACAACCCTATGAGCTCCGGCTGCCTGCCGCTGCTGGTATCCCTGCCTATCGTGTTCGCCCTGTACTACGTGGTCATTGACCCGCTGAAGTATATGATGGGTTGCCCCACGGATCTGGCGAACGCCCTTACCACCTTTGCGACCGCGCCCCGCGCCGCCGGCGGTCTGGGAATGACGCTCCAGTCCAACCGCGGCACCATCGAGATCCTGTCCAAGATCCGGGAGATGGGCGTCTCCACCCTGGAGCCGATGAAGGATTTCCGATTCTTCACCAACGGTGCGGACTGCTTCAGCAAGATCAGCGAGGTGCTCAACACGCACAGCATCCCGGATTTCAGTATCGGTTCGCTCAACTTCGGACTGACGCCGGACATCGCGCACCCGAGCCTGCTGCTGCTCATTCCCGTGCTGACCTTCGGCGTCTACTTCGGAACCTCCAAGCTGACGCGCAAACTGACCTACCAGCCCACCACTGCTAATGACCCCGGAATGGGCTGCTCCACTACCGTGATGGATATCTCCATGCCCCTGATGTCCGCTGTGTTTACGCTTTGGGTACCCGGCGCGGTCGGTCTGTACTGGGCGATCAAGAGCATCGTGGGACTGGGCAAGCAGTTTATTATGAGCAAGGTTATGCCGATGCCTACCTTCACGGAGGCGGATTACAAGGCGGCAGAACGCGAGCTCGCAGGAAAGAGCAAGAACAAGCCGGTCAAGAAGAGCGGCACCCGCAACCCCAACGTGCGCTCCCTGCATCACATTGATGACGAGGATTATGACACGTTCGCCAAGCCGGCAAAGTCCGGCAAGCCGACGGCAACAGAAACGCCGGATGCCGACAAGCCCGCAGAGGCACCTGCCGAGACCCGGATGGGGGAGGGCGCTGTGCTGAAGGAGGATGTGCCTGCCGAGGAGCGGCGCGCAAACCGGAAAAAGAAGAAGGGCGGAGAGTCTCCCGCCGAAACAGACAAGCAGGATGAGGTAAACGGACATGAAGAAGGAAATTGAAGTCAGCGCAAGGACTAAGGAAGAAGCCATTGCCCAGGCAGTCGCTGAACTGGGCGCACCGAGTGAATCGGCACTGGTCATTACGGTGGTGCGTGAGGCACGCAAAGGCTTTTTGGGATTCGGCGCCGTGGACGCGGTGATTCATGCGGCTTATCAGGTTCCGGACGAGCCGGCGGTTTCTGCCGGGGAGGACGGGGATGCCGAAGCCGCCGTGCGTCCCGCACGCGAGCCACGCTCCGATAAGCCCCGCCGTCCGCGCGGAGACCGCCGGGGACGTCCTGCACGCGCACCGCGCCAGGAGGGCGAGACGGAGGAGACGCCGGAGGAGACGCCGGAGGAGACGCCGGAGGAGACGCCGGAGACGCCTGTCCGCCCGCGTCCGGAGCCGATTGATCCCGAGACCGCTACCGCAAGCGAACAGACGGCATACCGCTTTATCTGCAAGCTGGTGGAGGATATGGGACTGTCCGGCGTGACGGTCGCCATGCACCCGGGAACCAATGACGATATGGTCATCACGGTGGACGGCAAGGAAGCGGGCGTGCTGATCGGGCACCACGGCGACACGCTGGATGCTCTGCAGTACCTTGCCAATCTTGCCGCAAACCGCAAGGAGGAGGGTGAGAAGCGGGAGTACGCCCGCATCACTGTGGATGTGGAGGATTACCGCGCCAAGCGTGAGGATGCGCTCCGTGCGCTGGCACGCCGCAAGGGTGCACAGGTGCTCAAATATAAGAAGAGCATCATGATGGAGCCCATGAATCCCTACGAGCGCCGCATCATCCACTCCGAGATCCAGATGATGGAGGGCGTTTCCACCAACTCCATCGGCGCCGAGAATAACCGGCGCGTGGTCATTTTCCTGGAGGCGGAGGGAATGCCTACCGCCGGGATCCGTCCTGTCGCGGAAGGCAAGGGAGACAGACCTGTCGGGGAAAAGACGGGGCGCAATCGCCGGCGCCGCAAGCCGAAGTCCGAGCGGACGGTAGACCCGCTGGCACCGGCGACCCGCCGGGAGCCGCAGCCGTCGCTGTTCGGCGAGGACGATGAGCATGACCCGTTCGACATTGACCTGTCCGCCGCCCTGCCGCCTGAGGAGGACGCAGGCGATGCGGTTGCGTCCGGGACCGAGGTCGTAGCAGAGACCGAGGTCACGTCCGACGTTGCCGACGGGCACGACGACGCAGAGTAACGCGAGGAGGGCAGACTTTCCGTTTGGGGGTCTGCCCTCTTTTTGGGAGGAAGTATGAGTACCTACGCTTTTTTTGATACGGTTGCCGCTGTGGCAACACCCTTTGGAAAGGGCGGCGTTGCGGTCATCAGGCTGTCCGGTACGGATGCGGCGGCGGTCGCCGCGCGGCTGTTCCGCCCGCGCTCCGGCAGGGCGCTGACCGACTACCCCGCCCGTGTGGCGGTCTGGGGGGATATCCTGTCCCCGGACGAGCCGGGACGTGTGCTGGATGACGGGCTGTGCACCCTGTTCCCCGCACCGCACTCCTTTACCGGGGAGGATGTGGCGGAAATATCCTGCCACGGCGGCGTTCTGGTCACGCGCAGCGTGCTGGACGCCTGCCTGCGGGCGGGTGCTCGGCAGGCTTTGCCGGGCGAGTTCACGCGTCGGGCGTTCCTGAACGGTCGGCTGTCCCTGGACGAAGCGGAGGCGCTGGGCAACCTGCTGGAGGCGGGCAGTGATGAGCAGCTGCGCCTGTCCCGCGCGGGCATGAGCGGGCATCTGGCGCGCGAGACCGAGGCGATTTACGGCGCCCTGTGCCCGGTGCTGGCGAATCTTGAGGCGGGCATTGACTTCCCGGAGGAAGATCTGACAGAGCTGACTCCGGCGGAGCTGGCGGCGGCAGTCGCGGAGGCGGAGGGGCGCGTTTGCCGCCTGCTGGCGACCTACCGGACGGGGCACGCCATTGCGGAAGGCATCCCGACTGCCATCTGCGGGGCGCCCAACGCGGGAAAAAGCTCGCTGTACAATCGGCTGGTGGGGCGGGATGCCGCCATCGTGACCGCTGTTGCCGGCACGACGCGGGACGTGCTGTCCGAGACGGTGCCGTTGGGGCGCGTGATACTGCGGCTGTCGGACACAGCGGGACTGCGTGAGAGCGCGGATGAAGTGGAACGCATCGGCGTCAGCCGCGCCCTTGCCGCGCTGGAGGCGGCAGAGCTTGTGCTCTGGATTGCCGATCCGACCGCACCGGCAGAGGCAGAGGCGGATGGGGCGGCGGAGACGGTTGCCGCAGCCGAGGCGTCCGGCAAGGCGGTCATCCGGATCCGTACCCGTGCCGACCTGTTGCCGCACCCGTTGCCGACTGGGGACGGCTGGCTGTATATCTCGACCGTGACCGGGGAAGGGATGGACGCTCTGCGCGAGGAGGTGGAGCGGCTGTTCATTGACGGCGCACTGCGCACGGGCGAGGACGCCGTTGTGTTCAGTGCCCGGCAGGCGGCGGCGCTTTCGGACTGTGCCGATGCACTTCGCCGCGTTGCCGGGAGCCTTGCCGCCGGGCTGACTGCCGACATTTGTGCGGAGGATGTGCGCGTGGCGTTGGACGCGCTGGGGGATGTCTGCGGGCGCAATGTGCGGGAGGATGTCATTTCCGAGATTTTTTCCCGGTTCTGCGTCGGGAAATGAGTGCCTGCGACTGCGGGACGTATGCAAAGTGGGGGTAAAGACTCAAAATGAGTTTTTACCCCCTCCTTCTCTCTGACGGCGTTGGCTTTCTGATTTTCGGCTTCAGACAACAGATTTACAGTCTGCCCCCTTTGGCCACTCGGGAAATCCCCCATATGGAGCTGGTGAACGGAGTCGAACCATCAACCTGCTGATTACAAATCAGCTGCTCTGCCATTGAGCCACACCAGCATTGACTGTTCGATCTGACAGCACATCAGCGGAACAGCGTTATTATATCACATTGCCGTGAGTTTGTCAAGGGGTTTTTGAAAAATAATACGGGTAAGGGTGCCACTTCCTGCGCCGGGCGGGTGGCTGCTTGCTCTGCCGTTTCGGCGCCCGCCGGGGACTTGCCCTCCAGCCTTGCCGGTATATTCTGCCGGGGGGCGGGAGGGCAGGCGACCGGTCGTTACCAGATCCGGCGGTAGATCTCCATGACCTCTTCCTTGAGAGGCTTGCGGGGATTGGTGGCGGTGCAACCGTCGGCAAGGGCGGCTTCAGCCATGGATTCAATCGCCGCCTCGTACTGCTCCTGCGTGATCTTACCTGCCGTCGCGGCAGAAACGGACTTGGGAATGTTCATCTCCTCGTTGAGGAAGTGGATATAGCTGATGAGCGACCGGACGGTCGTGACCTCGTTGAGGTTGTTCACGCCGAGAATGCGCGCCATGTTGCAGTACTTGCGCACGCAGGCGGGATACTCGCCCTGCGAGCGCGACACGGGACCGATGCCGGTGTTGTACTCCACGATGTGGGGGAGCAGGATGGCGTTGGCGCGCCCGTGCGGGATGTGGAAGCGCGCGCCCAGCTGATGCGCCATGCCGTGGTTCAGACCCAGCGATGCCGAGTTGAACGCCAGTCCTGCCAGGCAGGAAGCGATGTGCATTTTGCGCCGCGCGTGCGTGTCCTGATTGCTGCTGTAAGAGCGATACAGGAACTGCCCGATGATCTCCACAGCCTTCTCTGCCAGAGCACCGGAGAATTCGTTGTTGTTGATGCTGACGTATGCCTCCAGCGCGTGGGTCAGGACGTCCATGCCGGTGTCCGCCGTGACCGATGCGGGCACGCTCTTGACCAGCTCCTCGTCCAGAATCGCCTCGTCAGGCGTCAGGCTTTCGGAGACGAGCGGGTACTTGCGTCCGGCGGCAGGATCGGCGATGACGGCAAAGGAGGTTACCTCGCTGCCGGTGCCGCTGGTGGTCGGGATGGCAATCAGGTGGGGCGCATAGCCCTCGGTCATCTTGCCGGCAAAGATACGGATCGCCTTGGCGGTGTCGATGGCGGAGCCGCCGCCGACGGCGATGATGCAGGGCGCCTTCTTTTCCGAGACGGCGGCGATGCCGTTTATGACCTTCTCGATGGGCGGGTCGGGCACAACGTCAGTGAACACGTCAAAGGCGATGCCTGCACGCGTCAGCGGGTCGGTGACCAGCTTAATCATGCCGGAGGAAACAACGAAGGGGTCGGAGACGATGAAGACCCGGTCATAGTGCAGCTGGGCAAGCCTGTCCAGCGCCCGTTCACCGAAATAGACTTCTGTGTTTACGTGAAATTCTTTCATGGGTATGCGTATCCTTTCGTCGGATGGTTTATATATATAGGGAAGGGAAGCAGAGGGTTATGTATCGGCGTTGTTCCCGATTACGCGTTCCGCCATGCGCAGGAGCCGTTCGCGCAACCAGTCCGGCTCTACGATGCGGATGCCGGAACGTGCGGTCAGGATGGCGCACAGGAAGCGGTCGATGTTGCGGAACTCACACAGATAGGTGCCGGCGCGTTCGCGGGAGAGAATGTAGCTCCGCATTTCCAGAACCGTCAGCCTGTCCTCGATCCGCAGAACGGCGGTATAAGGAATCTGGCTCTGGATGATGACGCTGTCCGCCTCGGGGTGCTCGGCGCCGTCTTGCGTACCGGCGAAGCCGTTGTCCCGGACGTGCGACCGGGACTCATCGTTCTCGGACACCAGTATCACCGGCAGGGAGAACGGAGTCGTGTACGCATATCCCTGCCGACCGGCGTCATATTGCAGGGGCGCACCCAGGTCGGTGCGCATGTATGTGATGTCGCGCTGCGCCTGCCGCACGGATATGTCGAACCGCTCGGAGAGCCGCGCCGCGTTGGGGTATGTTTTCCGCGTCAGCTCGTCGTGGAACCACTGGATGCGGATGTAAGGAGACACTTTCATGGCTGTCCCACTGCTCACATCTGTGGAGGCAGGTCGTCCGTGACGTCCCCCTCGTTGGTTTCCGGCTCCGCTTCGACCGGGACATCGGATGCCCCGGCGGCGAACACGCACTGCGCCAGCCGAATCAGCATATATACCCCCATCAGGGCAGAGAAGCAGAGGTATACGAAATACAGCTGACCGCCTTCGGCGCGTCCGGAGGGAATGCACCCGGCGATCCGGGCGATCAGGCAGGGGAGCGCCCCTGCCACACCGAAGAAGGATCCGGCGGACAGGACAGTCAGCGCCAGACGCGGCGCCGGCTTGCAAAGCAGCATACGCAGATCGGCTGTCATGCCCAGCATGACGCCGGTGCAGGCGAACTGCACTGCCAGCTTGACCGGGCTGTTCATGGTGACGTAGGGGTCGTTGTAGGTGCGCCCGATGACGAGCATGCAGAGCAGGATCACGGCAAAGCCGAGCAGTCCGCGCACGTTCCTGCTGCCCACGCCGAGCAGCGCGAGCAGAAAGTGTGCGGCGGCACATACCGCCAGAACGGCACACAGGATGGGGGCAACTGCCTTGCCGGAACTGCTTTGCAGGAAAAACGGGACGGTTATCAGGGAGGCGATCAGCGGAATAGAGGCAGACAGGTCACGCCCGACGCCGATGCACGGGGCGGACAGACTGCCCTCCGGAATGAGCATGCCGCACACCGCCGGGATCAGCACAACGAACAGGCACAGTACCCGGTACACGACCGTTACGGCGGCACTGCGGAAATACCCGATGTCGCCGTCATAGCCGGTGAGGAATGCCGCAGTGCGCAGACAAACGGCTGCCAGCGTCAATGCCGCAACCGACCAGAAAGCAACGCGAGGGAGCACCCGTGCCTTGTTCATGACAGATACCTTCCTTAATATAACAGCAGCTACAGCAACAACCCGGAGTGACAGCGCCGCAGGCGCCCGCTTTTGCTCTCTGCATTCATCCGTATATTATACCGCGAATTTGTGAATAAATTGTATCAGAAATGGCGATCGGGAAACTTTTTTTGCGTTTTTCGTCCGAAACGGCAGCCGTACCCGATTGCGCGGGCGGAATGCGGAGCCGATGCGCCCGGCAAGCCGTGACACGGCATTGTGCGAATTGCATAAATGACGGCGCGCAAAACCGTTGAAATTCTGCACGCAAACCGCCTGCAAAGTTTTGAATTTCTCTTGCAATTACCTGCGGTTTATGGTATAATCTGAAAGCTTGATGTGCGTAGATGTGAGAGGTTGCCTGCCGGTTTACCGAGACCGGACAGGGGAATTTTCACGGAGTATGTCCGAAAATCGGGCGAAGCAGTTCAGCCTGCTGCCCGCGCGCCTTGCTTTCCACGAAAGAGAATGGCGGTTGACCGCCGTTTTTACAGGGGATGTAAGAAACGCCCGGGAGCGTGCTGAATCGGTCAGCCCTCGCTTCACACATCGTGCCGGGGAATCAATTTTTCTGTATCGGTCAAGGAAAATCCGTGGCGCGAAATCTGAAAAGGAGGCAGAAAACAAATGGCACTGAAAGAGAAGATCAGAGTCCGGCTCAAGAGCTACGATCACACCCTCATCGACACGGCGGCAGAAAAGATTGTCGCGGTGGCGAAGGCAAACGGTTGTGAGGTTTCGGGTCCCATCCCGCTCCCCACTGACCGCGAGATCGTTACCATCCTGCGGTCCGTCCATGTCAACAAGGACAGCCGCGAGCAGTTCGAGTACCGGACCCACAAGAGACTCATCGACATCATGAAGCCGTCTCAGAAGACAGTGGACGCTCTGATGAACACAGAGCTGCCCGCCGGCGTTGAGCTCGAAGTCAGACTGTAATCAAGCGCCTGACTCCGACCGGAGCACCGGAACCCGGTTGCATCGCCGCGACCGGCGCCGGAGAAAGACCGGCACAATTTCCACCAGGCGCCTGTCGCAGGCGCAGCAAAGACAACAGCCGAGGGAGCTTTTCTCCGGTTCGGCAACTTTGTAAGTCATGTTGACCGCCGCCGCATGACGGCAGCCAACCAATAATTTACAGGAGGAAAACAGCAAATGAAAAAGGGCATTATCGGTAAGAAAATCGGTATGACACAGATCTTTGGCGAGAACGGAAACGTGATTCCCGTGACCGTCGTGGAAGCTGGTCCCTGCGTGGTCGCTCAGAAGAAGACCACCGAAAACGACGGCTATGACGCCGTTCAGCTTGGTTTCATGGATGCGAAGGCGAAGCAGACAACCAAGGCTGAGAAAGGTCATTTCGAAAAGAACCAACTCAGCGTCAAGAAGCACCTCAAGGAGTTCCGCTTCGATGACTGCTCCGGCTACAACGTGGGCGATGTCATTACGGTCGATACCTTCGCCGCAGGCGACAAGGTCGACGTTACGGGTATGACAAAGGGTCACGGTTTCTCCGGTGTCGTCAAGAGATGGGGCTGCCACAAGCTCAGAATGACGCACGGTGTGGGCCCTGTGCACCGCCAGCCCGGTTCCATGGGCGCAAACTCCACCCCGTCCCGTATTTACAAGAATAAGAGAATGGCTGGTCAGTACGGTAATGTGCAGGTCACGGTTCAGAATCTGAAGGTTGTCCGCATCGACACCGAAAAGAATCTGATCGCCATCAAGGGTGCCGTTCCCGGCGCCAAGGACGGCATCGTGTTCGTCCGCAACTCGGTCAAAGCGTAAGCGGAAGGAGGAAACTGAATCATGGCAAATGTAAAAGTATTTAACATGGCCGGCCAGGAGGTCGGAACCATGGAGCTGTCCGACGTCATCTTCGGCGCGGATATCAACGGAGCCGTCCTTCATGCCGCAGTGAGAGCGTACCTGCTCAATCAGAGACAGGGCACACAGTCCACGCTGACCCGCACCGAGGTTTCCGGCGGCGGCAGAAAGCCCTGGAGACAGAAGGGAACCGGTCGCGCCCGTCAGGGTTCCACCCGTTCTCCCCAGTGGACACACGGCGGTATCGCGCTGGGTCCCAAGCCCCGTAGTTACCGCACCGGTCTGAATAAGAAGACCCGCAGAGCGGCTCTGTTTGGCGCTCTGTCCGCCAAGGTCGCGGAGGGTAAGCTCATCGTGCTGGACGATCTGACCTGCACCGAGTACAAGACCCGCCCGATGGTGACTATGCTGAACGCGCTGGGTGTGGACAGCCGCGCCCTGATCGTCATGCCGGAGGTCAATCCCTTCGCCGTGAAGAGTTGCGCAAACCTGCCCCGCGTCGAGACGTCGCTTGCCACCAACCTGAATGTCTATGAGGTCATGAAGGCAGACAAGATGGTCATCACCGCCGCGGCTGTCAAGAAGCTCGAGGAGGTATACAACAAATGAAACGGATCGAAGATGTCATCATTAAGCCGGTGATCTCCGAGGCCTCCATGGATATGCTGTCTCAGGAGGAGGGGAAGGCGAAGAAGTACGTCTTCCACGTTCACTCTGCGGCAACCAAGCCCGAGATCGCAGCCGCCGTTGAGTATATGTTCGCCGGCACCAAAGTGGCGAGCGTCAACGTCATCAACATGAAGAAGAAGCCGAAGCGCATGGGCGTCCATTTCGGATACACCTCCGAGTGGAAGAAAGCCATTGTCACCCTGAAGGCTGATTCCAAGCCCATCGAGTTCTTCGAGGGTCTGAACTAAGCGGAGGAGGTTGAAGAAATGGCAACGATTAAGTACAAACCCACAACACCCGCCAGACGGAATATGACGGTTCCCGCCTACGGTCAGATCATCACCAAGGATACGCCCGAGAAGAGCCTGGTTGTTATCAAGAAGAAGCACGCCGGACGCAACAGCTACGGCCGCATCACCGTCCGTCACAGAGGCGGCGGTAACAAGATCAAGTACCGTATCATTGACTTCAAGCGCGCGGATAACACCCCCAATACCGTCATCGCCATCGAGTACGACCCCAACCGTACCGCCTACATCGCTCTGCTGCAGAACGAGGCAGGCACCAAGAGCTACATCATCGCACCGGAGGGTCTGAAGGTCGGCGATGTGATCTACTCCGGCTCGGATGCCGATATCAAGGTCGGTAACACGCTGCCCGTGGCGAACATCCCCACCGGTACCTTCATCCACAACATTGAGCTGTACCCCGGCAAGGGCGCGCAGCTTGCCCGCTCCGCCGGCGTTATGGCGCAGCTGATCTCCAAGGAAGGCGGCGTTGCACAGGTTCGTCTGCCCTCCGGCGAGGTGCGCATCATCCGGTTGGATTGCAAGGCTACCATCGGTCAGGTCGGTAACTTTGAGCATGATACCGTTAAGGTCGGTAAGGCAGGTAAGACCCGCCATAAGGGCATCCGCCCGACCGTCCGCGGTTCGGTCATGAACCCCTGCGATCACCCGCACGGTGGTGGTGAGGGTAAGTCCCCGATCGGTCATCCGTCGCCCGTTACCCCTTGGGGTAAGCCCGCGCTGGGTTATAAGACGAGAAACAAGAAGGCGCGTACCGACAAGTTGATCGTCAAGCGCAGAAACGCTAAGTAAGGAGGGAATATATCATGAGCAGAAGCTTGAAGAAGGCTCCGTATGTGGAAGCAAAGCTGTACGCACGGATTTGCGCCATGAACGAGAAGCATGAGAAGAAGGTGCTCAAGACCTGGTCGAGAGCATCCACGATATTCCCGGAATTTGTCGGACACACGATCGCAATTCACGACGGTAAGAAGCATGTTCCGGTGTATATCACCGAGGAGATGGTCGGACACAAGCTGGGCGAGTTCGCACCCACCCGCACGTTCAAGGGCCACTCCGGAACCAAGACCGCGAACTCGTAAGGGAGGAGACTGAAACATGGAAGCAGTTGCATATCTGAAGCATGCCAGAATCTCTCCCCGCAAGGTACAGATTGTTCTGGATCTCATTCGCGGCAAGGATACCGATACGGCTATGGCAATCCTGAAGAACACCCGCCGCGGCGCCTCTGAGTACCTGATTAAGTTGCTGAAGAGCGCGGTGGCAAACGCCGAAAACAATTTCCAGATGGACGCCTCGAAGCTGTATGTCTCCGAGTGCTTCGTTACCCCCGGACCTACCATGAAACGCATGCTGCCTCGTGCCAAGGGAAGCGCCGACCGCATCCTCAAGAGAACCAGCCATGTGACCATCGTGGTCAAGGAAAAAGACTGAGAAAGGGAGGCCAGAATCAATGGGACAGAAAGTCAATCCCCACGGCATGCGCGTGGGTGTCATCAAGAACTGGGACTCCAGATGGTACGCAAGTAAGGAGTACTTCGGCGACACCCTCGTGTCCGACTACCAGATCCGCAAGTACCTGAAGAAGGCGTTGCAGGATGCCGGTATCCCCAAGATCGAGATCGAGCGTGACGCGCGCCGCGTGCGCGTGTTCATCCACTGCGCTAAGCCGGGCATGGTCATCGGCAAGGGCGGCAGCGAGATCGACAACTACAAGAAGGAGCTGGAGAAGATGACGGGTATGCCCGTCTCGCTCAAGGTCGTTGAGATCCGCCAGCCCGACCTGAATGCCCAGCTCGTGGCAGAGAACGTCTGCGCTCAGCTGGAGCGCCGCACGTCTTTCCGCCGCGCCATGAAGATGGCAATCCGCAACACCATGCGGAACGGCGCCAAGGGTATCAAGATCGCCTGCTCCGGCCGTCTGGGCGGAGCCGAGATCGCACGTGCCGAGCACTACCATGAGGGTACTATCCCGCTGCAGACTCTGCGTGCGGACATCGACTACGGCTTCTGGGAAGCCAATACCACGTACGGCAAGATCGGCGTGAAGGTCTGGATCTACAAGGGTGAGATCCTCAGCGAGGTCAACCGCTCTGCGGCTGCCGCTGACGGCGCTGCCCGCCCGGACCGCAAGCCCGGTGAGCGCCGCGACCGCCGTCCCGGCGGAGACCGCCGCCCCGGTGGCGACCGTCGCCCCAGCGGTGATCGTCGTCCCGGCGGAGACCGCCGCCCCGGTGGTGACCGTCGTCCCGGCGGAGACCGCCGCTTCGGCGACCGCAACGGCAAGCCTGCCAACGTGCGTCCCGCCGAGAGAACCCCGAGAACCGTTGCCGCTCCGGCGGCAGCTCCTGCCACTGCCCCGAAAGAAGGAGGCGAGAACTGATTATGTTGATGCCCAAGAGAACAAAGTTCCGCCGTGTACAGCGCGGAAGAATGAAGGGTAAGGCAAGCCGCGGCACCACCCTTTCCTACGGCAGCTACGGCCTGATGGCGACTGAGCCCGCATGGATTTCCAGCGTGCAGATCGAGGCAGCCCGTATCGCTATGACGCGGTACATCAAGCGTGGCGGACAGGTCTGGATCAAGATCTTCCCCGACAAGCCTATCACCGAGAAGCCTGCCGAGACCCGAATGGGTTCCGGTAAGGGCTCCGTTGAGTACTGGGTCGCTGTTGTGAAGCCCGGCCGCATTATGTTCGAGATGGACGGTATTGATGAGGCAACTGCCAAGGAGGCTATGCGCCTTGCCAGCAACAAGCTCCCCATCAAGACCAAGTTCGTCACCAAAGCAGCAGAGGAGGCGTAAGTCATGAAGGCAGAAGAACTGAGAAAACTGACGGCTCCTGAGCTTGAGACCAAGCTCGGCGAGCTGAAGAAAGAGCTTTTCAACCTCCGCTTCCAGCACGCGATCAACCAGCTTGACAATCCTCACCAGATCGCCGAGGTCAAGCATGACATCGCACGAGTAATGACCGTTCTCAACGAGAAGAACGCGTAACGAGGAGGAATTGTCATGACACAGGAAAGAGCACTGAGAAAGACGCGTGTCGGCATCGTTGTCAGCGACAAGATGGACAAGACTGCCGTCGTCGCCATTGAGGACAATGTGAAGCACGCCGTGTACGGTAAGATCGTCAAGCACACCCTGAAGGTTCATGCGCACGACGAGAACAACGAGTGCGGCGTCGGTGACCGCGTCGAGGTCATGGAGACCAGACCTCTGTCCAAGACCAAGAGATGGAGACTGGTTCGGATCATCGAAAAGGCGAAGTAAGCCAACTGCACACAAGCTGCGCTACCTGCCACGGAGCCCGGCAGGATAAACGGGGGTTCCGGAATTCGAATAGTAGATACGTTGTGGCGTATTGAAACAGTAGGAGGAAAACATGATTCAGCAGCAGTCACTTATGAAGGTCGCCGATAATACCGGCGCCAAAGAGCTGATGTGCATCCGCGTGCTGGGCGGCACAGGCCGTCGCTACGCGAACATCGGCGATGTTGTGGTGTGCAGCGTGAAGAAGGCAGCTCCCGGCGGCACCGCCAAGAAGGGCGAGGTCGTCAAGGCTGTCATCGTCAGAAGCACCCACGGCGTCCACCGTGCGGACGGCTCGTACATCAAGTTCGATGAGAACGCCGCCGTCATCATCAAGGACGACAAGACCCCGCGCGGCACCCGTATCTTCGGGCCTGTCGCCAGAGAGCTTCGTGAGAAGGATTACCTCAAGATCCTGTCGCTGGCTCCGGAAGTACTGTAAGGAGGTATCGCACAAATGGCTAATCTTCATATCAAAAAGGGCGATACCGTCATCGTTCTGAGCGGAGACGACAAGGGCGTTCAGGGCGAGGTTATCGCTACGTCCCCTGAGGAGGGCAAGGTCCTCGTCAAGGGCGCGAACATCATTCACAAGCACGTCAAGCCCCGCCGGCAGGGTGAGGCTGGCGGTATCGTGGACGCCGAGGGCGCTATCTACGCCAGCAAGGTTGCCCTGTACTGCCCCGATTGCAAGAAGGGCGTGCGTACCCACACCGAGACCGTGGACGGCAAGAAGGTCCGCGTTTGCTCCGGCAAGCGCGACGGCGCTCCCTGCGGTCACAAATTTGACTGAGGAGGAGAGAGATCATGGCAAGAATCAGAGATATGTACACCAGTGAGATCGCTCCTGCCCTCATGCAGCAGTTCGGCTACAAGAGCGTGATGCAGATCCCGAAGCTGGATAAGGTCGTCATCAATGTCGGCGTCGGCGATGCCAAGGAGAATTCCAAGGCAATCGACGCGGTCATGAAGGACATCGCCACCATCACCGGTCAGAAGCCCGTCCCCACCTACGCACGCAAGTCCGTCGCAAACTTCAAGCTCCGTCAGGGCATGAAGATCGGCGTTAAGGTCACGCTGCGCGGTGAGCGGATGTACGAGTTTGTGGACCGTCTGTTCAACCTCGCGCTGCCCCGCGTGCGCGACTTCAAGGGTATCAATCCCAATGCCTTCGACGGCAGAGGTAACTACTCCCTGGGTCTGAAGGAACAGCTCCTGTTCCCCGAGATCGAGTACGACAAGGTGGAGAAGATCCGCGGTATGGATATCTGCTTTGTCACCACCGCGCAGAACGACGAGGAGGCCCGCGAGCTTCTCCGCCGCATGGGCGCTCCCTTCGCGAAAAACTGATGGAGGTAAACGGAAATGGCTAAGAAGTCGATGATTCTGAAGCAGCAGGCAGAGCCGAAGTTCTCTACCCGCCGCTACAACCGCTGCAAGATCTGCGGCCGTCCTCACGCTTACCTCCGCAAGTACGGCATCTGCCGTATCTGCTTCCGGAATCTTGCCTATAAGGGCGAGATCCCCGGCGTGAAGAAGGCTTCCTGGTAAAACGGTAAACGGTAAATCGGTTACCTTTCACCGGGAGACCCACTTTGCCGCCCGTTGCTATGGCACGGACGGTATCTATCCCGCCCGCGGCAGGCGCCGCATGGCGGGAGCCCCCACCTATCGGTAGGAAACACCGCGGACAATCGTCCGCCGGTGTTTAACCCCCGGTATGCCGCCACGGACGCCGTCCGGCGCCTTCAGTGGCAGCAAGATTATGATAACTTGCATCAGGAGGAAACAGTTATGCAAATGTCAGATGTAATTGCCGATATGCTCACCCGCATCCGGAACGCGAATACCGCGAAGCACGCTACCGTTGACATCCCGGCATCCAACATGAAGAAGTCCATCGCGCAGATCCTCGTTGACGAAGGCTACATCAAGAGCTTTGCCGTCGTGGATGACGGCAAGCAGGGCACCATCCGCGTGACCCTGAAGTATCTGGCGGGTAAGCAGAAGGTTATCCGCGGGATCAAGCGCGTGTCCAAGCCCGGTCTGCGTATCTACGCAAGCTGCGAGGACCTGCCCAAGGTGATGAACGGTCTCGGCATTGCCATCGTCTCCACCTCCAAGGGCATCATGACGGACAAGAAGGCTCGCACCCTCAACGTGGGCGGCGAAGTCCTCGCGTTCGTCTGGTAAGGAACGGAGGTGCAAAGAAATGTCAAGAATTGGTAGAATGCCGGTTGCGATCCCTGCCGGTGTCACGGTTACGGTCGCGGAAGGCAATGTTGTCACAGTCAAGGGCGCCCTGGGAACCCTGACAAAGAACCTCAGTCCCATGATGGACATCAAGGTCGAGGGTGGTCACGTCCACGTCACCCGCCCCAACGATGAAGCGGAGATGCGTGCGCTGCACGGTCTGACCCGCGCGCTGCTGCACGATATGGTCGTCGGTGTGTCCGAGGGCTATAAGAAGGTGCTGATGATCGTCGGCGTCGGCTATAAGGCAGTCAAGCAGGGCAATAAGCTCATGCTGTACCTGGGTCACTCGCTCATGCCCGTGACCGGTCTGCCGCAGGATAAGTTCATCATGGAGGATACCGACACCGTCAAGCTGGAGGTTCCCTCTGAGGACGAAATCAAGAAGCAGGGCATCGACAAGATGACCACCGAGAAGATCAGCTCCAGCCTTATCATCGTCGTCAAGGGCGTTGACAAGCAGGAGGTCGGTCAGACGGCTGCGGTCATCCGCGGCAAGAGACCCCCCGAGCCGTACCATGGCAAGGGCGTGCGCTATATCAACGAGTCTGTCCGCCGCAAGGTCGGTAAGACCGGTAAGTAAATGAGGGGAGTGCAACAGTATGGTGACGAAAAAGGATTCTAACCAGGCGCGTCTGAAGCGCCACATCCGCATCCGGAGCAAGATCTCCGGGACGGCTGAGCGCCCCCGCCTGGCAGTGTACCGTTCCAATGCGAACATCAGCGCCCAGATCATCGACGATGTGAAGGGCGTGACCCTGGTCGCCGCTTCCACCTACGGCGCCGGCTTTACCGCCAACGGCGGCAACAAGGCGGCAGCCCGCGAGATCGGCAAGCAGCTTGCCGAGAAGGCGGTCGCACAGGGTATCACCGAAGTCGTTTTCGACAGAGGCGGCTATCTCTATCACGGACGTGTATCGGAGTTGGCTGAGGGCGCGCGCGAGGGCGGCCTGAAGTTCTGATTGCGTATTCCGCGCAGTCAGTCCGGTTTGTACACTGTTCAAACGCTTGTTTGAACATCAATTCAGAAGGAGAGAAAACAGAAATGGCTAACAAGTTCAATCCGGGCGAGAACGAGCTGAAGGAAACGCTCGTCTGCCTGAACCGTGTATCCAAGACGGTCAAGGGTGGTCGTGTTGCCCGCTTCGCGGCACTGATGGTCGTGGGCGATGGACACGGACACGTTGGCGTCGGTCTGGGTAAGGCCGCCGAGGTCCCTGAGGCTATCCGCAAGGGCATCGAGGATGCCAAGAAGAATATGATTACCGTTTCCCTCAAGGGAACCACCATTCCCCACGAGGTTGTGGGTATTTACGGCGCCGGCAAGGTCATGCTCAAGCCCGCTGCCCTCGGTACCGGTATCATCGCCGGCGGTAAGGTACGTGCGGTTCTGGAGTGCGCAGGCATTTCCAACATCCGCGCAAAGTGCCTGCGGTCGGATAACCCCACCAATGTGGTGAAGGCTGTCATGGCAGGTCTGCAGGAGCTGCGCTCCGTCGAGGAGGTCGCGCGTATCCGTGACATTCCTGTGGATCAGGTCAAGGCGTAAGGAGGGCAGAGAGACATGAAAAAGGTCACACTCAAGAAAAGCCTTATCGCCGCGAAGCCCAATCAGATCAAGACCGCTGAGTCCCTCGGACTGCGGAAGATCGGAGACTGCATCGTCCATGAGGACAACGCCGTTCTGGCGGGCAAGATCCGGGTTCTCGCTCACCTTGTCACGGTCGAGACCGTCAACGACTGATGAAGGAGGGATAAGAGAATGAAACTGAATGAGCTCAGACCCGCAGAAGGGTCCAGCAAGGCTGCCTGGAGAAAGGGCAGAGGCGCCGGCTCCGGCAACGGTAAGACCGCCGGTAAGGGCCACAAGGGTCAGAACGCCCGCTCCGGCGGCGGTGTCCGTCCCGGCTTTGAGGGAGGTCAGCTCCCCCTGTACAGAAAGCTCCCGAAGCGGGGCTTCCACAATAAGTTCGCAACCGAGTACGCGGTGGTGAACCTGAGCACGCTGGAGCAGCGGTTTGCCGATGGTGATACCGTCACCCTGGAGACCCTGCTGGAGAAGAAGATCGTCCGTAAGCCCTACGACGGTCTCAAGGTTCTCGCAAACGGAGAACTCACCAAAAAACTGACGGTAAAGGCTGCCAAGTTCACGGCAGCGGCGAAGGAGAAGATTACGGCGGCAGGTGGACAGGCAGAGGAGGTATAAACGATGTTTCAGACCTTAAAAAACGCATGGAAAATTCCCGAGCTTAAGAATAAGCTCCTGTTTACCCTGCTGATCATCGTTCTGTACCGTCTCGGTTCCGCCATTCCGCTCCCGTGGGTCAACAGCGACACACTGCAGAGCTGGTTCAGCAGTCAGGGCGGCAACGCGCTGGGCTGGCTGAACGTGCTCTCCGGCGGTGCGCTGTCCCGTGCAACGCTGTTTGCACTGTCTGTTTCGCCCTACATCACGGCATCCATCGTGGTGCAGTTGCTGACCATCGCCATTCCGAAGTTCACCGATTGGAGCAAGGAAGGCGAGAGCGGTCAGAAGAAGCTCTCCCTCGTTACCCGCTGGCTGACTGTTGTGCTGGCTCTGGTCACGGCTGTCGGCTACACGCTGTATATCTCCAACTCGGGGATGGTGCAGACCTACAAGAACACGTGGGAAAACGTGGTGGTCAAGATCGTGCTGGTGGCTTGCTACTGCGCCGGCGCAGCCCTTATCATGTGGCTGGCTGAGCGTATCAATGAGTTCGGCATCGGCAACGGTATCTCCATCATCCTGTTTGCCAACATCATTTCCCGTCTGCCCGCTATGGCAGAGAGCCTGTGGAAGCGTTGCTTCACCTCCGACGTCGTGGTTGCCAACAGCACCTACAAGTCGGTCGGTCTCGGCGCTAAGCTGAGCGGCGCGCCGCTGTATATCGTCGGTTCGCTGCTGTTCCTGCTGTTCATTGGTATCCTGCTGTTCTTCACCGTGCTGGTCGTCTGGTTCTCCAACTCCGAGCGCCGGATTCCCGTCCAGTACGCGAAGCGCGTTGTCGGACGCAAGATGTACGGCGGTCAGTCCTCCACCCTGCCCATCAAGCTGGATATGTCCGGCGTTATGCCGATCATCTTTGCCAGCTCCATCGTGAGCATTCCCTCGACGATCGCCGGCTTCGGCGGCACGAGGGCGTGGGCAACGTGGATCAATGACTTCCTCGGTTACACCAGTTTCCCCTATATCGCCATCTACCTGATCCTCATCGTGGCGTTCGCATACTTCTATATCATGATCTCCTTCAACCCCGTTGAAGTGGCGAACAACCTGCAGCAGAACGGCGGCGCCGTTCCCGGTATCCGTCCCGGCAGACCGACCGTGGCGTATATCACCAAGATCCTGAACCGGATCACCCTGCTGGGTGCCCTGTTCCTGATCGTGCTGTCCGGTGTGCCCATGATCGTCAACGCCGTCTGGTACTCCATCGACGGCTACGGGCTGTCGGAGCTGGCATTCAGCGGCTCGTCCCTGCTGATCGTGGTGGGCGTTGCGCTGGAGACCTTCCGTGAGCTGGAGGCTCAGATGACGCTGCGGAACTACAAGGGCTTCCTTGACTGATCCGCACGCGCAGCATCGGAGCAGGTAAGAGCGATGGCTGTGTATCCGCATAGCCCCCAAAGGAAAAACACATCCCATCCAATACAGAAAAACAAGAGGAGGAAACAACATGAAGCTGATTCTGTTAGGCGCCCCCGGCGCCGGTAAGGGCACTCAGTCCGCCCGTATTTCCGAAAAGTACGGCATTCCCGCCATTGCCACCGGCGATATTCTCCGCGCGGCAATCAAGGAGGGAACCGAGCTCGGCAAGTCTGCGAAGAGCTACATCGACGCCGGCAAGCTGGTTCCGGACGAGGTGGTCATCGGCATCATCCGGGATAAGCTCAACAGCGACGCCTGCCGGAACGGATTCATCCTGGACGGCTTCCCCCGTTCCATCCCCCAGGCAGAAGCTCTGGACGCCATGGGCGTGAAGATGGACGCGGTGCTCTCGCTTGAGGTGCCGGATGAGACCATCATCCAGCGCATGAGCGGGCGGCGGGTCTGCCGTTGCGGTGCGTCCTATCATGTTGTTTACCTGCCTCCCAAGCAGGATAATCTTTGTGATAAATGCGGCGATACCCTCTACATTCGTGATGACGATGCCGAGGAGACCGTCCGGAAGAGACTGGAGACCTATCACGCACAAACGGAGCCGCTCAAGGCGTTCTACGCCGCGCAGGGCATCCTGATTACCGTGCAGGGCAGAGAGGACGTGGAGGATACGACCGCCGATGTCTTTGCCGCTCTTGCCGGCGTGCAGTGAATTGCCACCTCCGGTTTCTGAGGTGGATGAAAACGTATGATTCAACTCAAAAACAGTGAACAGATCAAGGCTATGATGGCGGCGGGACGCATCACGGGCGAGGCTTTGCTCCGCGCCCGTGATGCGGTGCGCCCCGGCATCAGCACATGGGAGCTGGACCGCATCGTGCGGGAGAGCATCGAGCGGGCGGGCGCCAAGCCCTCCTTCCTCGGCTATGGCGGATTCCCCGGATCGGCGTGCATCAGCATCAATGATGAGGTCATCCACGGCATCCCGTCCCATACCCGCATCCTGCAGGAGGGCGATATCGTCAAGATCGACGTCGGCGCCTTCTACAAGGGCTTCCACGGCGACTCCGCCCGAACGGTTCCCGTCGGGCGCGTCAGCGAGGAGGCACTCCGGCTCATCCAGGTTACACGTGACAGCTTCTTCGCCGGGCTGGCTCAGCTCCGGGTGGGAAACCGGCTGGGCGACATCGGCGCCGCAATCGACGGACTGGTCGTGCAAAACGGCTATTCCACGGTCAAGCGCTATGTGGGGCACGGGGTAGGTCATGAGCTGCATGAGTCCCCCGACGTGCCGAACTACGGCACACCCGGCAGAGGTCCCCGCCTGTGCGTGGGTATGACCCTTGCTATTGAGCCGATGGTCAACATCGGACGCGAGGAAGTTCGGGAGCTGCAGGATGGCTGGACGGTCAAAACCGCCGACGGCAGCCTGTCCGCTCACTATGAAAACTCGGTGGCTCTGACCTCCGAGGGCGTTATCAACCTGACCGGTATCGACCCTGCGTTCTGATTCCGGTCGTATCACAACGAATACTGCACGGGTGTGCAGCTGCACAGAAAGGGAGGGATTTTTCTGCCGAAGGATGATGTCATTGAGTTTGAAGGCGTAGTTGAGGAGGCTCTGCCCAACGCAACCTTCAAGGTCAGGCTTCCCAACGGGCACCAGGTGGTCGCCCATATTTCGGGGAAGCTGCGTCTGAACTATATCCGGATCCTGCCGGGGGATCATGTGACCGTCGAGGTTTCGGTGTATGACCTCGGGAAGGGTCGCATCACCTGGAGATCCAAGTAAACAACCCCCAACAACGCAAGAAAGGCATGGTAATCACCAATGAAAGTGAAACCGTCCGTCAAGAAGATCTGCGAGAAGTGCAAGATCATCAAGAGAAAAGGCAAGATCATGGTCATCTGCGAGAACCCCAAGCACAAGCAGAGACAGGGTTGATCGACAGCCAAGACCGAATTTACACCCCCCTCTCCGGGCATACGTCCGGCGGGGAATAAAAAATCACACAGAGAGGTGAAAAAGAAATGGCTCGTATAGCTGGTGTTGATATCCCCAACAACAAGCGCGTTGAGATTGCTCTGACCTACATCTACGGCATCGGTCGCAAGAGCGCCAACGATATCCTGGCAGCCACCGGGATCAATCCCGATACCCGTGCCAAGGATCTGACCGAGGATGAGATCGCAAAGCTGCGTGACGAGATCGAGAGAAACTACCACGTGGAAGGTGATCTGCGCCGCGAGGTGTCCATGAACATCAAGAACCTGGTCGAGATCAATTGCTACACCGGTATCCGTCACAGAAAGGGTCTGCCGGTCAGAGGTCAGCGCACCAAGACCAACGCAAGAACAAGAAAAGGCCCTGCCAAGACCATTGCAAACAAGAAGAAGTAAAGGAGTGGCATAACAATGGCAAGAAACGATAAGGCCGCCAAGGTTACGAAGAAGCGCCGCGAGAGAAAAAATATTGAAAAGGGCACGGTGCATATTCAGGCTACCTTCAACAACACGATTGTTACCATCACCGATGTGAACGGGAATGCGATTTCCTGGGCATCTGCCGGTGAGCTGGGCTTCAAGGGCTCCCGTAAGTCCACGCCGTTCGCTGCTCAGTCCGCCTCCGAGGCTGCTGCCCGCATCGCGGTCGATCACGGTCTGAAGACGGTTGAAGTGTACGTGAAGGGTCCCGGCGCCGGTCGTGAGTCGGCTATCCGCGCTCTGGAGACCGTGGGTCTGAACATCACCCTGATCCGTGACGTGACCCCCATTCCCCACAACGGATGCAGACCCCCCAAGCGTCGCCGCGTCTGATTTATAGTTGAAGGAGGAGAAATAACCATGGCAAGATATACAGGTCCGGCATGCAAGCTCTGCCGCAGAGAGGGCAAGAAGCTGTACCTCAAGGGCGATCGCTGCGTCAGCGGCAAGTGCGCTCTAGAGCGCAGAACATCGGCTCCCGGTCAGCATGGCGCGGATGTCAAGAAGATGAGAGAGTACGGTATGCAGCTGAGAGAGAAGCAGACCGCCAAGAGATACTACGGCGTGCTGGAGGCTCAGTTTGCCAACTACTACAAGGAGGCAGACCGCCGCGAGGGTATGACCGGTGAGAACCTGCTGATCCTGCTGGAGCGCAGACTGGACAACGTCGTTTACCGTATGGGTATGGCTGAGTGCCGCCGCGATGCCCGTCAGCTCGTGCTGCACGGTCACTTCACCGTGAACGGCAAGAAGGTCAATATCCCGTCCCTGATCGTGAAGCCCGGCGATGTGATTGCTGTTAAGGAATCCAGCCGTTCTTCCGTCAAGTTCAAGACGCTGGCGGAGTCCGAGGGCGGCGTCCGAATCCCCAAGTGGATCGATTCCGACAAGAAGAACTTCACCGCCAAGGTTGTGGCTATGCCTGCTCGTGAGGACATCGACTTCGAGTTCAATGAGCAGCTGATCGTCGAGCTTTATTCCAAGTAATCTGAATCTCCCATAGGCCCGCTGACCGGTGGGGGAGCAGACGCGGCGAACGCGCCGCGGACAGTTGACCCCTGTGACGCGCGCCTTCGGGCAAACCCCTGCGCCGGCGCGTTATAACCGGAGCAGGTGCCGGCAATTCGGAAACTTGTTTTCCCAAAATAGCAGAAGGAGGTATTATTTGGAATGATTGAGATTGAGAAGCCTAATATTACGACTGCCAACCTCAGTAGCGACGGTACGGAAGGTACGTTTATCGTAGAGCCTCTGGAGCGGGGATACGGCATTACGCTGGGGAATTCCCTGCGCCGCGTGCTGCTCAGCTCGCTGCCCGGCGTAGCTGTGACCAGCATCAAGATCGACGGTGTTCTGCATGAGTTTTCCACCATTCCCGGTGTTGTGGAGGATGTGACCGAGATTGTCCTGAACGTGAAGGGCATCACTGCCAAGCTGCACGGTCAGGAACCCAAGACCGTGGTCATTGACGTGACCGGTGACCATGACGTGACCGCCGGGGACATCAAGCAGGATTCGGATATCGAAATCCTGAACCCGGAGCATCACATCTGCACGCTTTCCGGCAACGACCGGTTTTACATGGAGCTGACCTTTGACAGCGGTCGCGGATATGTGTCCCAGGATCGCAACAAGCAGCTGCATAACGACCCGGCCGGCATGACCGTTTCGGCTCCTCTCGGCACGATCTTCACGGATTCCATCTACACGCCGGTCTACAAGGTGAGCTACACCGTGGACAATACCCGCGTGGGCAATATCACGGACTACGATAAGCTGACGCTGGATGTAGTGACCAACGGTACTATTTCCGCCAAGGAAGCGATTTCCCTCGGTGCCAAGATTCTCAACGAGCATCTCAACTTGTTTGTGGATTTGTCAGATGAAGCAAAGAAGGCAGAAATCATGATCGAAAGAGAAGAGACCAAGAAGGAAAAGGTTCTTGAGATGACCATTGAGGAACTTGACATGTCCGTGCGCAGCTTCAACTGCCTGAAGCGCGCGGGCATTGATACAGTGGAAGATCTGACCAACCGGACCGAGGACGACATGATTAAGGTTCGTAACCTCGGTAAAAAATCGCTGGAGGAAGTCATCCAGAAGCTGCACTCGCTCGGACTCGACCTCAAAAAAGAGGAAGACTAAGCCGGAAGCGTTTGCGGCAGGTGCGCCCGAGCGTAACGTCCGGACGCACTACCCGAACCATGAATTTCAGAAGTAAAGATACAGCAGAAGGAGGCAACGAAAATGCCCGGAACCAGAAAACTCGGCAGACCGACCGACCAGAGAAAAGCAATGCTTCGCGGTATGGTCACGCTGCTGCTTGAGAACGGACAGATCGTGACGACCGTCACGAGAGCCAAGGAAGTCCGCTCCATCACCGAAAAGATGGTTACGCTCGGTAAGGAGAATACCCTTGCCAGCCGCCGCGCCGCTCTTTCCTACATTACCAAGGAGGCGGTCGTGGTGAAGCTCTTCACGGAGTACGCTCCCCTGTATGCCGACCGCAAGGGCGGCTACACCCAGATGTTCAAGCTGGGTCAGCGCCGCGGCGACGGCGCAGAGACTGTCCTGCTCTGCATGGTGGACTACAAGAAGCCCACTGAGGCGGCAGACGACAAGAAGAAGTCCAAGAAGGAAGCCAAGGCTGAGCCCGCTGAGCAAGCTAAGGCGGAGTAATTCCGAATTGTCAGTAGCTCTACTACAGCCTGCGAATTTTTGTATTGTCTGACGAAAAATCCGACTGCGCAATTGCACCATCGGAATTGCGCGGTAATGCCTTAAGAAATGCGGGGAGCGGCTTCCGAAGGAAGCTGCTCCCCGCACAGTAGTTGCGGTGCCCCGTGTTTCAGGGAACCGAAATGTCGGATCGATAACCAGAGCGGCGTCTTAGTGCGCGATGCAACGCTCGGTGTCCTTGTCGAAGATATGGATGCGGCTGGTGTCAAAGGCGACCTTGATGGTGTCGCCGGCGCGGGAAGTGGAGCGGGAGGAAACGCGGGCGATCAGGTTGGTCTCGCCGACCGTCAGATACAGGTAAATCTCGGCGCCCATCAGCTCGGTCACGTCCACATAAGCATCAATGGTGCTGTCCGGCAGAACCTCGACCTGCGCGGGCTGGTCATGGATGCACTCCGGACGCAGACCGACGATGACCTCACGGTCAACATACTCCTTCAGCGCGGGATCGTTTGCCTTCTCGGCGGGCAGCTTGATGGACTTGTCCTCAAAGTTGAAGTACATATCCTCGCCCTTCTTGGTCAGCGTGCCGTTGATGAAGTTCATCTGGGGCGTGCCGATGAAGCCGGCAACGAACAGGTTGCAGGGGCTGTCGTACAGGTTCTGAGGCGTATCGACCTGCTGAATCAGACCGTCCTTCATGACCACGATACGGGTTGCCATGGTCATAGCCTCGACCTGGTCGTGCGTGACGTAGATGAAGGTGGTACCAACGCGGTTGTGAATCTTGGTCAGCTCGGTTCTCATGGTAGCGCGCAGCTTCGCGTCCAGGTTGGACAGAGGCTCGTCAAGCAGGAAGACCTTGGGGTTACGCACGATGGCACGACCCAGCGCGACACGCTGCTTCTGACCGCCGGACAGAGCCTTCGGCTTACGGTCGAGCAGGTGCGTGATATCCAAAATGCGGGCAGCCTCCTCAACGCGGCGCTTGATCTCTTCCTTCGGTGTCTTGTTCAGCTTCAGACCGAATGCCATGTTCTCAAACACAGTCATATGCGGATACAGAGCGTAGTTCTGGAACACCATGGCGATCTTACGATCCTTGGGCGCCACATCGTTGACCAGCTGGTCGCCGATGAACAGCTCGCCCTCGGAGATTTCCTCCAGACCGGCGATCATACGCAGTGTCGTGGTCTTACCGCAACCGGAAGGACCGACCAGAACCAGAAATTCCTTGTCCTTGATCTCCAGGTTAAAGTCGGACACGGCGGTGACGCCGCTGGGGTACTTCTTATAAATGTGACGAAGAGATACGCTTGCCATTGAGATTTTCCTCCTAAAAATTTTGGAATCGGTACAGCTTCCCATTACACGCAGTTTTAACGGGGATGAACGCCGCGATGGGTAGCCGCGGCGAGAAGTATTTTATTCACCCGTATATTATAGCAGAAACCGAGACAAAAATAAAGTGTTTATTCCTCCAAACTTTCAGAAACCGATTTGTATAGTCTGCACAACGCTTTCCGCCGTCCGGCTACGGGCGCGGACCGGTGTCCCGGGACGGATTTTAATATATTAAGATTTGCTTTCAGCGGGGGTGGCGGCGGTTGCGCAGACGCTCCCGCAGGGAGCGGTAGAGGATAGCCAGCACTGATCCGGCGACGATGCCGCTGGCAATTCCCAGCGCGACGGTGACGGTGTTGAGACCATAGGTGACGGCATCGCTCAGGCGGCTCTGCACCAGACTGCTCATGGTGCGGTACAGGACGCTTCCCGGCACCAGCGGGATAACGCAGGGGATTGTATACACCGTCACCGGGACGCGGGTGCGGCGGGCGAGCAGCTCGGCGTACAGGGCGCCCGCCAGCGAGGCAAGCATATTGCAGACGAATTCACTGGCAAGGACAGTGTGCACGAGCAGGTATACGGCATAGGTCAGGAAGCCGCCCAGCGTTGCCAGCGGCAGTCGCCGCGGGCGGATATAAAAGAGGATGGACAGTCCCACGGTGCTGACCGTGGAGAATACCAACCGGATGACGATCTCGCGTGCGCTCACAGCAGGACACCTCCTCCCAGATGCGTATACAGTGCCAGTGCCGCCATGTAGCCCAGTGCCATAATCAGTGCCCGCAGGAGAGCCTGTACCAGCCGCAGGGAGCCGGAAACGGTATCTCCGCACAGAAGGTCACGCAGGGCGTCGCCGAAGGACAGGCCGGGGATCTCGGGCATGATGGTGCCTATGATGATGGTGTCCAGATTCTGCCCCAGCCCGCAGACAATGCACAGCACCGCCAGCAGTCCGGAAAGAAACGAACCGACCGCCGTGATGCCCATCGGGTTGATGTTCTCGCGCACCAGCTTGTGGTGCTGTCCCAGTACGATCATGGCGCCGATCAGGGCGGAGCAAAGCCCGTCCCGCCACGTGCCGCCGGCAAATACGGTAAACCCGCCTGCTCCCAGCATTCCGCCGACATAGCACAGCCATTCCGGAATCCGCCGCAGCTTGCGGATGGCTGTCAGCCGCTCGCGGACGCGGTCGGGCGGCTCCGGCACGGCGCAGACCGCGCGCGAAAGCGCATTGATCTCCTCCAGCCGCGCAAGGTGCAGGTACGCGCTCTCAACGCGGCACATCCGGGACACCGTTTCACCGTCCGGCATGGTGACTTCCGCCGTGATGAGCGACGGAATGGCGAACACGCCGACCCGGACGGCTCCGTAGGCGCGGCATATGCGTGTCATGGAGTCCTCGACCCGATGCACGTCGCCGCCGCTGCGCAGGATGGCTAATCCGATCTCCATGGCAACGTCCAGCGTGTCCTGTCCGCCGGGGCGGTATGCGTCGCCTGCGCCGGGCGGCGTGCCGACCGCGGCGGCGTTTGCCGCGTCCGTATCGCGCACAGTCCGATCGGCGGGCTGGCTGTTGCTGTTCTCCACAGGTTCCAAGGACATTCCTCCTATCGGTTTCCGGGCGGTGTCCGCCGCACGGAACCATTGGATTTCACGCATATTATACCGCATTCCGGTCGCTTTGTCAACGAAAAACCGCAAAGCTGCGGGGCGTTGCAGGGGCAGGGAAGGGAGGCGTCGGGGCTTCCTGAATGAATTTTTGGAAGCACGCTAAAAAAATATCGCAAAGACACTTGCATATAAGAGCAAAATGTAGTATAATGGGGGCGTCCCTGCGGCGCGATTGTGCTTTTCGCGAAAAAAGACGCCGCAGACTGCCCCGGCGGGGTTCCTGCGTGCGAGACGGACTGCCGCCCCCTGTGAATTGCCCTGATGAATCCGTGTGAGGCTGATAAAGGAGTATCCTATGATTGGTTTTTATAATTATACCGTGTACCTGACGTATTTCAGTCTGATCGTGTCCGGCGTGGGACTGTACCAGGCTGCCAACGGCAGACCGCTGGTCGCCATTTTTTGCCTGATGGTGTCCGGACTGTGCGATATGTTCGACGGAAAAATCGCACGCACCCGACATAAGAGCACCGAAATGGAGCGGAATTTCGGCATCCAACTGGATTCCCTTGCGGATATTGTGTGCTTTGGTGTCCTGCCTGCCGTCATCGGCAAGAGCTTTTTCGATGAATTCGTAGAGAGAAAGAACATACTCATGCCCCGCCCCGCGCTGACTGCCAGCCATGTGGTGGTATGCAGCCTCGGTTGCCTGCTCATCCTGTGCGCGCTGATCCGTCTCGCTTACTTCAACGTCACGGAGGAGGAGCGGCAGAAGAATACCGACGAGCGCCGCACTTCCTATATCGGTCTGCCCGTGACCTCCGCATCGCTGATCTTCCCGCTGGTGTATGCGCTGACCTACACGCTGGCGCGCGTCCTGCCGGATCATGTGATACTGTATTTCTATGCGCTGGTCATGCTGGTGGTGGCGGTTTGCTTTGTCGCCCCCTTCTCGGTCCGCAAGCCGCACGGTAAGGCGCTGATTTTCCTCAGCTTTGTCGGCGTGGCGGAAATCGCCTATCTTATCTGCGTGATCCGGTTCCTGCGGTAAGCCCCCGAGCCGGATGCCGGCACCGCCCTCCTGCGTTAAGCGGGAGGGCGGTGTTGATTTGTTTTTGGGGGGATTTTCCGCGTCCGACGCCCTCCGTATGCAGACAAAATATGCATTTGCGGGTTGACTTTCCCGGACGCATATGCTATAATGAAGTCATGAAACGCATTGCCGCCGGATTCCCGGCATGGCATCTACCGGATACAACCGCCATGCAGACGGCAAGGTCTGCACGGAAAGGAGTTACTATGAACCATCGCGCCCCTGCCAACCGCCGCTTGTTTTTGCCGATCCGCCTTTGCTTGCTTGTGCTGACTGTCGCAGTGTTTGCAGGTGGGGCGGTGTTTTTGTCTACCTGCCGGACACCCGGGCAAGCTCCCGACTCTCCGTCCGCTACCGCCACGGAAACGGAAACCGTCACAACTGCGATGTCCGGTGTTACGGAGCCGGGGAATTCCGAAACGGAAACCGAGCCGGAATCGGGTGCCGGCGAGGAGACCGTACATCTGCACGCCTACGGCGACTGGGCAATCCTGCGAGCCCCCACCTGTACGGGGGCTGGCGAACGCACGCACACCTGCACCGTCTGCGGGCACGTTGAGACCGAATCCGTTCCCGCAACCGGGCACACCTCGGTCGAGGATGCCGCCGTTCCGGCAAGCTGTACCGAGGACGGCAAGACCGCCGGAGCGCACTGCGCCGTGTGCGGCGACGTGCTGACCGCGCAGGAAACCGTTCCGGCGCTGGGACACCTGTCCGAAAAAACAGAAGCCGTACTGCCCACCTGCACGCAGAACGGGCATGGCACCGGGGTTCGTTGCGGTCGTTGCGGGCTTGTGCTGGCGGAGCCTCCGGAGATTCCGGCAACCGGGCATCAGCCCGAGACTGTACCCGGAAAACTGCCCACCTGTACCGAGGCGGGGCTGACGGACGGGGCTATTTGCTCGGTCTGCGGCACCGTGCTGACCGCACAGACCGAACTGCCCGCTGCCGGACATCACCCGAACGGAGAAGCATCCTGCACGCAGGAGGTACACTGCACGGTATGCGGTGCGCATCTGGCGGACAGACTCCCGCACACGCCGACTGCCATCCCGACGCAGGAGCCAACCTGCACGCAGGACGGGCACACGGGCGGCACCGCCTGCGCGGTCTGCGGGGAGATCCTGACACAGCCCACTGTCACGCCTGCCACGGGGCACACCTTCGGTCCTGATGCGACCTGCACGGAACCGCAGATCTGCCTGATCTGCGGGGAGATCATCTCGCCCGCATCGGGACACTTCCCGGTTGTTGAGCCGGGAAAAGCGCCGACCTGTACCGAGCCGGGTATTTCGGACTATATCCGATGTGCCGTATGCGGTGAGGTTCTGCAGGAGCGGACCGTCCTTCCGGCGACCGGGCACACTGCTGTGGATACGCCCGAAATCGCACCGACCTGTACCGAACCGGGATACCGGGGCGGCACGCACTGCGCGACCTGCGGCACGGTTCTGACTGCTCCCACGCGTGTAATGCCGACCGGACACCGGTTGGTGTATGACCGTCCGGTTGCTGCTACCTGCACAGAGGACGGGCTGACGGACGGCTTCCACTGCGACGTCTGCGGCGTTGTCACGCAGCCGCAGCAACGCATTCCTGCCACCGGTCACTCGCCGGTGACCGACCGATCCGTCCCGCCGACCTGTACGGCGGCAGGGCGAACCGAGGGCTCGCATTGCACCGTCTGCAACGCCGTGCTTGTCCCGCAGGTCGAGATCCCGGCTGTCGGACACACCTTCGGAGCCTGCCCCGAAACTCCGCCGACCTGTACGCGCTCGGGCTATGAAGCCGGCGAGCACTGCCTTGTTTGCGGGTATGAGCGCACTGTCCGACCTGTCATTCCCGCGACCGGGCACACGCCCGTGACCGATCCCGCTGTTGCCCCGACCGCCGATGACTACGGATGGACGCAGGGTTCGCACTGCGCGGTATGCGGTACGGTTCTTGTGGCGCAGTCACGCCTGCCCAAAACGGACACCGTCCTGCATCCGGGCGATCCGGAACAGTTCCGGGGTGTCATGATCGTGTCGGTTTATGGAACAGGCAAGAAAAATACCGATGCCGCCGCTTCGCACGGCTTTGTCCAGTTGTACAACAGTACCGACCGGGACATCCGGCTTGCCGGTGCGGCGCTGTACTACCGCAAGGACAGCGGTGGCTACACCGAGCTGTCCTTCCCGGAGGATGCCGTGATTCCTGCCGGGGGCTACTACCTCGTGCGTGCCGCATCGCCAAAGGGATATAATACCGCCGGTGCCCTCATCAACGTGCTGTATGCCGACCTGGATTGGAATGTCTTTATCGACAACAAGGAGGTACACCTTGTTCTGGCTCCTTCCGGCTGGGATATTTACCCGACAGAGGATATTACCGCGCTGACCGATGCCGTGTCGGTGTTTGTCTCCTCCGAGAAGGAAACGTATGCCTCGGTCTTTGCCGTCAACAGCCTGTCCAAGAAAAAAGTCGCCGTGCGCACGGCGTACCGGGAGTACAGCGGCTACCACATCGAGAACCTGACACGGATGGCAACGCCGGAGCTGCAACGCATCAGCCCCCGCACTGCGGACGGGCGGATCAATCCCGTAACCTGCAGTTTCCGGGAGGTCACCTTCTCCCATACGGCAGGCATATACCGCGACACGGTGGAGCTGATTTTGACTCCGCCGAACGGCTATACCGTCTACTACACGCTGGACGGCAGCGATCCCCGTACCAGTGCTACGGCGCGGGCGTTTGATGGAAGCATTACCCTGACCGATTCCTCCGCGCTGGCATGGCGGGACACCTACAAATCATTCCGCACCGGCGCCACGGCAGGCGTGGATGCCATGGTGGGCGGGTATGTCGTGAAGGCGTATGCAAAGAGCGATGCCGATGCGACCGCCGTGTATACCAACACGTACTTCATCCTGCCAGAGGACTCCGCGTGGAACGTGAATATCGTCTCCATCTCCCTGCCTGCTTCTGAGATGTTCGGGCGGAACGGCTTCTATTCGTTCTATAACAATCTGGATGAGAACGGCTCCCGCCCGCGCGGCATGGCGGTCATGGAGGTGTTTGACCCGCGGGGAAGCCGGGTGGGGCACTCCAATGTGGAGCTTGCCGTCAGCGGATACGGCTCCTCAGCCAGCGCCCGGCGCTCCCTGCGTATCTACTATAAGGGAGCCAACAACCTGGAAGGCGGCATGGAGTCCGACCTCAACTACGACCTGTTCGGCGGACTTGCCAAGGATAGGAACGGGCAGGCGATAACCAGCTTCTCGCGCCTGCTCCTGCGCAACTCCGGGCAGGATAGCTATCTGTCCGGTTTCCGGGATGCGTATATGCAACGCGTTGCGGCGGGGTTGTGTGTGGATACCATGGCGTCCTCTGCGGCGTTGGTGTTCATTAACGGCGAATTCTGGGGCGTGTACAACTTCCGGGAGCGTTACAGCCCGGAGTATGTCAGCGACCACACCGGTGCGAACAAGGATACCGTCACAGTCATTGAGAATGCCAACAATCTGTACAACCAAAACCCGGATGTTGCGTTTGTTGACGGTAGCGGCGTGGCAGGTTATGCAGATGAGTTCAACTGGCTGCTGGAGTTTGCGGATACCCACGATCTCAGCGTTCCGGAAAACTTTGCATGGATTGAATCCAAACTGGATCTGGACTCCCTGATCGACCTGTGTGCTGTCCGCGTGTTTTTCAATGCCACCGACTGGCCGGAAAACAATATCAAACTTTGGCGCGATACCGCCCCGGACAGTGCGGATGCACGCTGGCATTTTGTCCTGCTGGATACGGACTGGGGGATGGGAATGAAGCAGACCACCGGTCCGGAAATGAATCTGCTGTTTATACTGCTCAATTATTCCAATGGTACCTACACAAAGGACTGTCCTCTGACGCGGCTGCTCCATGCTCTGCGGGCAAACCGGACGTTTGATGAGAAGCTGATTGCCCGCTTATGGAGCCTTCCCGGCTATCTGAACGCCGACCGCCTGAATGAGGAGCTGGATCAAATGGTAGCCGAGCGCGAACCGCTTATGGGATTGCAGGCAGACCGCTGGCCGAAGGACAACCTATCCCTGTTCAGCAAGGAGATATGGTACGAGCAGATATCCGTCATGCGCGATTTCATTCTTCGGCGTGAGGAGCAGTATCGAAAGCAGATGCGCAACTTCTTCCGCCTGTCCGACGAACAATTCGACGCACTTGTTGCATCGTACTATCCGGCGGCATAGAGTGCAGAGAGACTCCGGACGCAAAAGACTCCCCCGGACGGGATGGCTCACCGCCATCCCGTCCGGGGGAGTCTGTATCTGTGTGGAAATGTCGTTCAGGCAAACGAAATCTGCGCCTCAAAGCAAATCTCCCCGTCGCCACGGACTGCCTTGAACAGGTAACTGCCGTCCGTGTCCGGCACGGGGGCACGGCTGATCTGCAGAACATCGCCCAGCGGCGCCTCCTTCATGTAGGAAACAGACAGCGCGGACAGCGCCTTTCCTTCCATCGCCTCCGGCGGCAGGAAATCGCAGATAACGTCCGGATAGCGGGTGTTGTTCATGTGGCGGTTGAAATCGGTGTCGCTCCAGAAGACCTGCCGCTCACCGACTGCCTGCATCGGCAGAGTGGGCGACAGCCGCACTTTGTCGGGCAGACGCTCCGGCTCCAGTGGCGCGTCGGTCGGGAACTCACCGTAGAAATCCGTGACCTTGAGCAGGGCGTGCTGCCGGGTGTCCATCAGTGCCCATGTGGTCAGTGCCTCCGCCACGGTCTCCCCGCCCCGCAGGACGCGGAAACAGCGCAGGAAGGTATACCCGCGCGACAGGGGGCACCATGTGCGCACCTCAATGTCCTCATAGGCGTGCAGGGGGGCGTAGGCGGTCAGCTGGAGCCGCGCCAGCAGGAACCCCTGCCCCTCGGCGCGGAACAGCCGATCCAGATCATACCCCCAGCCCCGGCACTGCCGGTTTGCGGTCTCCTGCATATATCGCAGGAGCGCGGACGGACGGACCTGCCCGGTCTGATCGGCGTCGTGCCAAAGCAGGTTATAGGATTCTGCGTGAAACATATGTATTTGAAGCCTCCCTACAGTATGTAGAACCGGACAGCCGGTTCAGGTGTTTTTGATGATGATCTGATCCATGACGTCCGCGGCGTGCCCGCACAGATCACAGCACGCCTCCATGCAGTCAAATATTGCTTTGCCCGCAATCAGCGTGCGGGGCGCGGCATCCTCGGCAAACAGATCGTGTATCGCCGTGGCGTAGGCGTCATCCGCCTGCTCCTCCAGCGTATTGACCTCCGCCAGCAGTGCGCGCAGACGCCCTGAGGATCGGAAGTTGCGCAGTTCAATCGCCGCTTCGCACAGCTTGCCGACGCACCGGCGTGTCAGCCCGGCGAAGGCGGGGGCGCCCGCCGGCAATTCGGCAAGGCGGAACATATAGCACTCCAGCGCAACCTCGTCCAGCGCATCGGTTACATCGTCCAGCAACTGCGCAAGATGCAGGATGTCCTCCTGGTCAATGGGCGTGATGAAGGCGGCGGACAGCCGGTTGCGGATGTCGTGACAGATGCCGTCCGCACGGCGCTCCACGGCGTGCATCTCCACGCGGCGCACTGCCATACCGGCGGCGGAATACTCCGTTAGTATATTCTCCAGCAATGCCGCCGCCTCAACACAAATCGCAGCCTGCTGCTCGATCAGCAGGAAATACTCGTTGGTTTTCTTTGCCATAACGCGTGCCGCTCCCATTTTTATTTCGGGCAATGCCGATAGAGGCGCTCTTTACAAACGGAGCAGTCAGCCAAACAGGCGGAGGAACAGGCGGGCGGTCGCGTAGCCGAGTAACCCGCAGCCGGGGAAGGTGAATACCCACGCCAGCACAAGATCCCGGACGATCAGCCAGTTGACGTTGCGCAGACGCCGCGCGGCGCCAACACCCATGATGGCGGTTGTCTTGGTGTGCGTGGTGCTGACCGGGATGCCGGTCAGCGAGGACAAAAGCAGGCAGGCGGTCGCGGCAAGATCCGCGGAAAAGCCCTGGTACGGTTTCAGCTTTACCATATCCATGCCGACTGCCTTGATGATGCGGTAGCCGCCGACCGAGGTGCCCAGCCCCATGACGGCGGAGCAGACCAGCATCAGCCAGAGCGGAACCGTGAAAACGCCCCCGGCGGCGTCACCCCGGGAAAACGCCTCGCCCAACAGAAAGATCGCCATGAACTTCTGCCCGTCCTGCGCACCGTGCATGAACGCCGTCGCCGCGCCGCCGCAGATCTGCGCACGGGCGAAGAAGTTTTCTGTTCCGGAGCGGTTCGCGCTCCGGAACAGAAGGGCGGTCAGGCGGGCGCAGAGGAAGCCCAGCGCGAATCCCAGCGCCGTGGACAGCAGGATGCCCCAGAGCACCTTACGCCACTCCGCCCGGTTGATGCCGCGCAGATCTCCCTGTATGGCAATCGCCGCGCCGGACAGCCCGGCAATCAGAGCGTGGCTTTCACTGGTCGGGATCCCGAAATACCAGGCGGCAGTCGCCCAGATCACGATAGCCGCCATGGCGGCGCACAGGGCGATCAGTGCGGCGTGCGCATCGTCACCGAAGTCTGCCATATTGTAGACGGTGGCGGCGACGCTGTGATTGACCGCTGTCATGACCAGCACGCCGAGAAAGTTACATACCGCCGCCATGCCGACGGCACGCCGCACCCCGATGGCACGGGTTGACACGCAGGTGGCAATGGCGTTGGGGGCGTCCGTCCAGCCGTTGACCAGGATTACGCCCAGCGTCAGCAGTGTGGAGACAAGCAGCATGGGGTCGGTTGCCATCCGGTGCAGGTAGGCGGCTGGACTGTCCAGCATGGGCAACAGCCACGCCGCGATACGTTCGGAAACAGGCATAGGCGCAAAACCTGCGGCACCCGCCGGAGCGGGGCTTCCTTTCCTGAGGGGTTGCCCCTATTGTGCCGCGCCCGCGCCGTATGTATGCGCGGAGAAAATTTCCGCAAATCTTCCCGCCGCGCATCGCAAGCCGCACGCTGAGCAGAGAATTACAGGTGCCCATAAGCAGAACCCGGATCGGGTTCCCACAGAGGGAATATCCCGATCCGGGATAAATCCTGCCTGGATCAGAGCGTGTTGTCCGAACCGAGGACGTCCACGATCTTGTGCTTCACCATTGCCTTGACCGCCTCGCGTCCGGCGCCCAGATACTCGCGGGGGTCGAACACCGAGGGCTTCTCGGCAAAGGTGCGGCGGATTGCGGCGGTCATCGCCAGCCGGATATCCGAGTCAATGTTGATCTTGCAGACTGCCATGGTTGCCGCACGGCGGAGCTGCTCCTCCGGAATGCCGATGGCGTCGGGCATCTTGCCGCCCAGCGCGTTGATTTCCCGGACGAACTCCTGCGGCACGGAGGACGCACCGTGCAGAACGATCGGGAAGCCGGGCAGGCGGCGGGAGATCTCCTCCAGAATGTCAAAGCGGAGCGGAGGGGGAACCAGCACGCCGTCCGCGTTGCGGGTGCACTGCTCCGGCGTGAACTTATAGGCGCCGTGCGAAGTACCGATGGCAATGGCGAGCGAATCCACACCGGTGCGGGTCACGAATTCCTCGACCTCGTTAGGCTGGGTGTAGGAGGAGTCGGCGGCATCCACATGGACATCGTCCTCGATGCCGGCGAGCTTGCCCAGCTCACCCTCCACCACGACGCCATGCGCGTGGGCATACTCCACGACCTTGCGGGTCAGCGCGATGTTGTCCTCAAAGGAATGCTTGGAGCCGTCGATCATAACGGAGGAGAACCCGCCGTCGATGCACGCCTTGCAGATGTCGAAATCCGCGCCGTGGTCCAGATGCAGGGCAAGGTCAATGCCGCTGTCGGCAACGGCTGCCTGTGCCAGCGCCATGAGGTACGCCGGTTTGGCGTACTTCCGCGCGCCTGCGGAGACCTGCAGGATGACGGGGGACTTAACCTCACCTGCTGCCTCGGTGATCGCCTGCACGATCTCCATGTTGTTGATGTTGAAGGCGCCGATGGCGTAACCGCCGGCATACGCCTTTTTGAACATCTCGGTAGTTGTGACAAGAGCCATATCTGTTTTTTCCTTTCCTGCCCCGGCATTTATCCGGGGCGCTCACTTGCGGGCACCTCTGAAAACACATCACACGGCGAATCGGCGGAATTTTTCCGCCACGCGGTCACAGAATTCTTTGCGAATAGGGAACTATGCGCGCGAACTTTGCTCAGACTGACGAAAAATTTCCCCGCCGCACGCTGATTGTTCAGAGGTGCCCATACGGTACGGGAGTATTTTACCACATATCACGTTGAAAATCAAGGTATTTTGAAAGGATTTTTTGGATTTGGGACGCTTTGCCCCGTATGCCGCAAGTCCGCATGACATATGAGTCATGACAGTTGACAGCTGACAGCTGACAGCTGACAGCTGACAGCCTGAGAACCTTGGACACGGAGCGCTTCATGATTTTGCAGAACCGTTCGCCCCGAAGCGGCAGACCGTGCCGCATTCCGACAAGTTCTCCCCCTCTGCCTGTCGGAAGGGAGAGATCCTGCGCGCATCCGCGCGGACGGCGTCGGATGGATATCCTTGACGGAGCCTGCAATTTTTGGTAAACTGTATCCGGACAAGCTATCCGGAAGGGAGTGTATACATTTGAGAAAACGGGAAAATTCAACCGAGATCACCGCGCTGAAGTGGACGGCGGCAGGGCTGAGCATCACGATCGCATTGCTGGTTGGTCTGCTTGCCTTTCTGATCCGGCAACAGGCGGGGGCTTACAGCCCGCCGACCGAACGCTCGACGGAGGAGATTTCTGTCACCGAAGGCGTCGGTACCGAAACGGATACCGGTGCCGTGACCGTGCCTGTGGCGCACGCCGCCGGACAATCGGCGACCGATGCACCGACTGCGGCGGATCCGCCGCCTACCTCCGAACCGGATACGGAGACTGACCCGGAGACGGCTACCGGGCAGACCGGCATCTGGCAGACAGAGATCCGCGTGTCTGTCGGGCTGACTTTTGCGGATAATCCGGACGGAACCTGTACCGTCACGGGGCTGGGGGACTGCACGGATGCCTGCCTGATTCTCCCGCCTGTGTCGCCCGGCGGGCGGGTGGTCAGCGCCATCGGAGCGCGGGCATTCGCGGGGAGCGATATTCCGGTCACGGTCTACATACCCGCCACCGTAACCGATATCGGCGCGGAGGCGTTTTCCGGTTGCGCACGGCTTGCTTTCTTCACGGCGGAGGTAGGGCAGACCGCCTGCCGGGCAGTGGACGGCGTGCTGTACAGCTCGGACATGACGCGCCTGCTCTGCTATCCGCCTGCCCGCGATGCCGGAACGCTGATCCTGCCCGGTACGCTGGAGCGTATCGAGGACGGCGCGTTCCGGGGGGCTTCTGCGCTGCGCGAGATCCGTTTTGCCGGAACTGCGGCAGATTTCTCACGCCTGTACATCGGGAGCGGGAACAACATTCTGTCTGCCGTTGGCGTGACCTTCTGCGCGGAAACGAAAAACTGACACGATGCGAATATACGGTGAAGAGGCACATCCCCTGCGGTACGGGATGTGCCTTTTTGCTCCGTTCTCCCCGACCGTCAGCCGGGTACTGGGCGGCAGGTCATGCCGGTGCCGCGTGAATGCTCCCGCAGTCATAAATCTGTCGCTTTTTCCACTTTCTATTGACACATCCGCCCCTGTGTGGTATACTGTAAACAAGAAAGGCACCTGATCAGTCGGTTGCCGAGAAAACCTATAAATCAACATACACAAAGGATGGAGTACCTATGAAAAGCAAGTGGATGCGTATACCGGCGCTGTGTCTCGCCCTGCTTCTGCTGGGAACGGCGGCAACCGTTCTGCCGGGCGCGGCAGAGCTGTCCGTCGTGTTCGAGGAAAACTTCGATGAGTACGAAGGCGATGTCAATGCCAGTGCAACCAAACTCGCAACCTTCTCCCATGTGGATGCCAATGCCATCGGTGACGGGTATGTCCGGGTTGAGGAGGATCCGAGCAACGGGAATCTGTATCTGAAGAACCATGTTTTTACACAGGTGTACAGCAAAACCGGAATCCGGGATCCCTACGAGTTCGCCATGACGGTGTACGAAATGCAGGGCGGACATCAGGCGGGCGTGTTCTTCCGCGCGCCGGCGTGCGAGTGCGCCTACTACGAGGGGGATGGCGGAGACCCGGACAACCAGATCTCCACCGGACGCTCCGGCATCTGGGTGTTCGTGTACCAGGATCGCATCTCGGTCAACATCAAGGCGTTTGACAATTCCAAGCCCGCAAAGGTCGCGAACATATATCACGCCTTCCCCCTGCCGGAAGGTTCGGATTACGGCAAGGGCATCGAGCTCCGCATTATCGACAACGGAACCGATGCGCAGATCATGGCAGACGGAACCCTTGTCTGCACGCTGAAATTCAGCGAGGAGACCGGACGCAAGTGGACGCAGAACGGCATCAACCGCGCGATCATGCTGTTCAAGACCGTGACCATGCTCGGCGCGGACGGTGCCGAGATTCTGACCGCGTCCGACACCTACGTTTCCGCGACGGAATCCACCATCGGCTGGGCGACCCGCGTCGCGGATATGCGCATCGACAATGTGCGCGTGCTGATGCAGACTGCGCAGGAGACGACCGGCGCAGCCGTCACGGACACGGAACCGGAAAGCACCGGCTCCGTATCGGAGACGGAACCCGACAGCACGGCTTCTGCTGCGGAGAACGTCACAACGGCACCCGTTCCCGCCTCCACCGGATCGGAGACGGAGGAGGAGACCGGAACCGAAGCCGGGACAACTGCCGGAATCATCACGGAAACGGTTGACGACAGTCTCGCCATCTGGATCATGGTCGCCGTCATGCTGGTGGCAGTCGGCGTGACAGGCGGCATCGTCACGGCAAAGAAACGCCGGCAGGAAAAGGAGTAATTCCATGAAACAGTCTGCACATACCGCCCGGCACGCCGCCCTGGCGCTTCTTCTTGCCTGCATACTGGCAGTGTCCGCGATACAGATGCCTGTCTCTGCGGACGGAGCGATCACGCCGGAGCCGGTGGCTGTCGGGCACAGCGACCGCAACTATCCGTGGCTGGAGCGCTCGACCGAAACCTACCTGTACGACTTCACCAGAACCGATATCCTCACTTACTCGCAGGACGCGAAGCTGGCGACAGCCAGCCTGCGCACCAACATGGTGTTTGCGGACGGCAAGCTGTCCTGCAAGCCGGGCAAGACGTTTTCCTTCGGTTCTGCGGTATTTCTCGGCGATGACTATGGGCTGGCGGGCGGCGATCTGTCCTTCCGGCTGGCACTGACCGGCGGCAGACTGGCGATCGGCTCGCGCCTGCAGAAAAAAGCTGCCGCCGCCGGACAGCTTGGTCTGTGGTTCACCTTCGCGCCGGATGGCGTGACCGTATCCGAACCGAAAAGCGGCTTTTCCGTGCAGGTGCCGGGCGGCATCCCTGCCGGAGAGGCGACCGTGAAGCTGGAGGATCGGGTGGACACCCTGACGCTCACCCGTGACGGCGCGGTGCTCTGCTCAGTCGGCTACACTTCCGTATCCGGGGCGCTGACCGTGTACGGCGCGGATGGTAAAGCACTTGGAAGCACCGCGTCCACCGGGCTGAATCCGGCGGGATACTTCACGCTGTGGGCGGATGATTTCGGCGGCAGTGTGGACGACCTGTCCTTCACGCACTCGACCGTCAGGGACAAGACGGTTCTGACCGGAGACCACACGGTGGACTATGCCGCGTGGGTTGCCACCGATGACCGCGACCGCACTACGCCGACTGACGGGGAAACCGGCGGCGTGCGTGCGGGCAAGCAGGTCGGGCTGTTCTATTTCCTTTGCTGGACGGGCGGGGATGACCACGAGACGCCGCAGGATATCACGGCAAAGTATCTTGAACTGGGGCTGGACGGGCTGAAGAGCTACCTTGCAGACCCCACGACCTCCGGCGGTTACTACTGGGCGGAGCCTTACTTCGGGTACTACAAGAACCTCGACACGTGGGTATACCGCAAGCACGCCTATATGCTGGAGGCGGCAGGCGTGGACTTCATCTTTCTGGATATGACCAACGGCGCGACCTATCCGGACGCGTTGGTCGCTCTGTGCGACACATGGCTGGAGATGCGGCGCGAGGGGATAGCCACCCCGGACATCTGCGTGTTTACCAACGAGAAAACCGATGCGGACATGGCGTCCCTGCGCGGCAATATCTACTCGGACGCCGGCTGGGAGAAGTATTCCGAGCTGTTCTATGTATACAAGGGCAAGCCGCTGATCCTTGCCAACCGGACGAACTGCTCGGCGGAGACGCGCGCGTTTCTGGATGAAAAGTTTACCGTGCGCAACTGCTGGGCATGGCGCGATGAGCCCGGCTCGTGGAGCTGGCTGCAGGAGTACCGCATTGTGGACGGGAAGGTGCAGCTGGTCAACGGCGGACTCGGTACCAATGCGGACGGCGAGTTTGAGCAGCTGGCGCTGTGCGTCGGGCACCACCCCACAACCAACAAGGGGCGCTCCTACGCCAACACGGTCTTCCCGCAGGTCAACGACGATTTCGGATTCTCACTGGACTCCGGTGCCGGCGCGGGCTTTGAGGCGCAGTTCGAGGCAGTCATGAAGCTGGATCCGGACATGGTCATGATAACCGGCTGGAACGAGTGGACGGCGGGACTCAACCATGACGGCGACAAGCGGGCGACCTTCGCCGGAACCAAGACCGGGCAGGGCTACTACATGGTCGATCTGTTCAACACCGAATACTCCCGCGATGCCGAGCCGATGCGACTGCGTCAGGGCGACACCGTGGGCTTCGGGGACAATTTCTACTACCAGATGGTGTCCATGATACGCAAATACAAGGGCACCGCCGCCGTGCCGGGCGCGACCGGGCAGGGAACCGTAAACATCACGGACGCTGCCGGCTGGGCAGGTGTCGGTCCCGACTACCGCGACACAGTGGGCGATGCGGCGCTGCGGCATGAGCAGGGCTTCTTCAATAATACTGTGTACGTCAACAACACCGGGCGCAACGATTTTGATACCGCCAAGGTGTCGCAGGATGCGGAGTACCTGTACTTCACCGTGACCTGCGTCAATGATATCGTGACCGACGACGGCATGAACTGGATGAACCTGTACCTGAACACCGACGGCAAGTCTGCCACCGGCTGGGAGGGCTATGACTTCGTCGTCAACCGGGCGCGCGACAGCCACTATGTGTCGATTGAGTCACTGGCGGACGGCTGGCGCGGCAGGGCGGTCGGGCAGGCGCTGTACACCGTTTCCGGCAACCGCATGACCGTACGCGTGTCCAAGGCGGCACTGGGCGTATCGGGCGAGTTGACCTCCTTCCTGTTCAAGTGGGCGGACAACTCCACGACGTCCGGTAATGTCATGGAATTCATGGATCTCGGCGACACCGCGCCCAATGACCGCTTTGCATACCTGTACGAGGGCAAGGCAGGGGAGAGCCGGAACCTGACCTATACGCTGCCGGGCGAGGCACTGCGGGACGAGACGCAGCCCCTGCCGGGTATGCCGGACTGGACAGCCCCGGGCGAAACCGGGACAGAAACAGAGACCGCATCCGAATCCGGAGCCGGCACGGAAACCTCTTCGGAAGCAACCACGGGCGGCGACGAGCCGGGGCAGAGCGGAAAACGGGTGCTGAAATACTCTGTTTTCCTCAAGGGATGCATCGTGCTGACCGGCGGCGTGCTGGGACTTTGCGCGTTCGTTCTGATCGCAATCCCGGACTGGAAGCGGGACAAAAAGAAAAAATAATGACTGTAAAAACCTCCCCCGCGCAGAGCGCAGGGGAGGTTTTGGGGCGTCAGGATTCCCACGCGAGGCACGGATAATCGCCTGCGCGAATGATCCAGATGTCGTTTGACCATTTGAGTGTATCCATAAGGAATGCCTTGCTTTGCAGGTCGGCGAGAGGCTTGACTTCCCCGTCCTTGTTTGCCGTCGTGACCGTGGAGGAGCCCTTTCGGACGGTCACGGTGTTGGAATAGTAGCACTTGTTCGTGACAGATCCGGCTTCCTTAGTGCCGACGAAGTACCCGACAGATCCCGCGTCACCGGTCAGCTTGACGCTTCCGGTGCTGAAGCACTTGGAAATGGTGCCGCTGTTGTTGTTGAAACCGACGAAGCCGGCGACGTTGTCCTTACAGGCGCTCTCAATGTTTCCTGTGCTGTAGCAGTTGTTGATGGTTCCGAAGTTGTCCCCGACAAAGCCGCCGATGGCGGAATATCCGCTTGCGTTTGCCTGTGTCGTAATATTGACGTTTGAATAGGAATTCTTGATTGTGCCGCCACGACGGTTATAGTATGCAAAGCCTCCGAGACGGATTTCATTCAGACTTGTCGAGGGAATATTGACAGAGCCGGTAGCCACACAACTGCTGATAGAACCTGTTTCTGCATTTGTTGCGCATAGTCCGCCAATCAAAGCTTTTTTGGTAGTTCCGGAACCCGTGACCTCAGCAGATATGGTACTCTTGGATTCGGTAATTGTTCCTTCATTTAGTGAAACGGCGCCGCCGGCGTCAAGACGTGATGCTGCGGTGCCTCCTGCATTCGTTGCAATGAGTGAGAACGAAATCACCACGTGGCTCTGGCATGAACTGACTACAGAATTGCCCTTTGAGTTTTTTCCGACTAAACCACCCACAGACAGATGACTCATTGTTAGACGGCTGGAACCCCAACCTAAAGTATAAGTATTACGGCTTTCCACTTTCCCGTATAGCTTTCCCTGAAATGAGCAACTTGCGAGTGTTCCGTTATTTGTGCCGACCATTCCTCCGACGAAGGATTGAACGGTTCCGCTTTCTGCGGATCGCGTCAGAGTATATGTAAGGCTGCAGTCCAGCACGTTGCAGCTTTCAATGCTTCCGCTGTTCGTACCTGCTACGGTTCCCGCATTGTATGCGCTTGCTTGCTCTACGCTAAACACGAAATCCTCAAAGGTGATATTTTTGATTGTTCCGCTGTTTGTTGTAAAGAACCCGACATTTTCGCCGGTTCCGGTCATGGTGAAGTTATGAATTTTGAAACCCTGTCCGTCCAGCACACCCGAGAAGGCACAGCTGCCTGTCCACGCAGCCCCTTCCATGTCGATGTCGTTTGCAAGGCAGTATTTTGCGGACGGATTCGATTTGATTTTGAGCAGGTCATCCGCCGTGCACAGCGGGAGCATTTGGGAAAAGTAGGCGTACAGGGTGGTGTCCGCATTGAGCGGCCGGTCGAACCTGTATACCTGCTGATGGGCGCTGTCACGGTACCAGCCGACGAAGTAGTAACCGTATTTGCTCGGAACGGTCGCCTGCCGCGGCGTGTCGCCCATGTAGTACACCTGTGCCGCGAGTGCGGTTCCGCCATCGGTGTTGTAGGTTACGGTGTAGGTGTCCGCAACGTACAGCGCCTTGATGGTCATGTCCGACTTTACCTTGGAAAAGTCCTTGTCCCATCCGGAGAATTTCATCTTGCTGACCTGTGGTGCGTCCGGCGCCGCCGCGGGCTTTCCGTACTGCACCTTGCGGGTTGCCAGCGTTCTGCCGTCATTCCCGACAAAGGTGACGGTCAGCGTGTTGATCTGCCAGTGCGCAATGAGGTTCATATCCTGCCCGATGGGTGTAGTGCTTGTCACCTGCCCGTCGTTGATGCCGTTTCCGGTAAACCAACCGGCAAAGGTGTAACCGGCACGTGTCGGAACGGTAAGATTCAGCGTCATGCCTGCCGTGACCTTGACCGTCTTGGCAAAGCCCGCTCCGGCGGTGCCGCCGTTCAGATCAAAGGTGACGGTGTACTGCGTCAGTCTGCCCGCCGCCAGATCCAACAGCCACTGTTCCTCGCTTCCGCTGTAACCGTAGACGCGGCAGTATGCGGCATAGGCGGACTCACCGGCGTCACCCTTGTCCCCTTTGGCTCCCGCAGCGCCTGTCGCACCCTTGTCGCCCTTGTCACCCTTGGCTCCGGTTGCGCCCTTGTCGCCCTTATCCCCCTTTGCACCGTTCTTTCCATTGGTCACGGTGAAGGTGGCCTTGGTTCCGTTCGTAAAGGTGATGGTATAGGTGTCAACCGTGCCGTTGGTTCCGGTCTTGACCACCGAAAGAATGCCGTTCCCGACGGCGCCGGTTTCTCCCGTGTCTCCCTTGTCGCCTTTGGCACCGGTCGCGCCACGGTCGCCCTTATCACCCTTGTCGCCTTTGGCTCCGGTAGCACCTTTGTCTCCCTTGTCGCCCTTGGCGCCGGTCGCGCCCCTGTCACCTTTATCACCTTTTTCGCCCTGTGCGCCCGTGTCTCCTTTTTCTCCCTGCGCACCGGTGTCACCCTTTTCGCCAACCTCGCCTTTTTCACCGTTGGTCACGGCAAAGGTGGCGGTTTTCCCATCCTCAAAGGTGATGGTGTAGATGTCAGTCAGCCCGTCGCTCCCGGTCTTTTCCACCGACCGGACACCACTGCCCGCGACGCCCTGCTCCCCTTTTTCGCCTTGGGCGCCGGGATCGCCTTTGTCGCCTTTTTCTCCCTTTTCACCTTGGGCGCCGGGATCGCCCTTGTCGCCCTTTTCTCCTTTTTCGCCTTTCTCACCTTGCACAACGGTCCCGGAATCTCCGTTGTTGCACCCCGTCATGGGGATACAGACCCCCGCCGCCAGTAGCACAGCCAGCACGCAGCCGATAAGACGGCTGCTCTTTTTGTTTCGGTTCATCACGTTTTCCTTCCTTTCCCTGGTATAATTATAAACGCCCGTGTAGACTATGAATGCGAGTGGGCTATTTATAGCCCATATTGTATCATATATAGCCCATGTTGTCAAGAGGGTTGGGCTATAATTAGTCCAAAACTCTACAAGGGAGAAGGATATTATCATGATGAACACCTATACTGCCGTCCGTGACCGCCTGTTGCAGCTATGCGGGCAAAAGAATATGTCCCTGCATCGGCTGGCGACCGAGTCCGCCGTACCGCCTTCCACTGTCAAGAACATTCTGTACGGAAAAAGTACGAATCCGGGGATCGTCACCATCAAGATGCTCTGCGACGGATTGGGCATCTCGCTGGTGGATTTTTTTGATACGCCGACCTTCCGGTCGCTGGAGCAGGAGATACAGTAGAGGTTAAGGTAAAGGCGGGAAAAACGTACCGGCATCGGTTGGATGTATCGGTACCGCGATACCTGCACAAAAAAAGCCCGCCGCAATTCAAAAGAATTACGGCGGGCTTTTGGCGGAGAAGGAGAGATTTGAACTCTCGCGCCGGGTTAAATCCGACCTACACCCTTAGCAGGGGCGCCTCTTCGGCCTCTTGAGTACTTCTCCGTAGTACTGCCCCGGGCAGCCGATTGCAGAACCCGGAACGCATACATTATACACGATGCGGGACGATTTGTCAAGAGATTTTTGAAAAAACGGAGAAAACGGCAGTTACTTTTTTGCCGCGGCGCTCATGACCCCGTTTGAATAGTGCTTGCTTGCTCAAATCACGTCCGGAAAAATGCAGATTGCACATTTTATCTTGACTTTCGGGCGGATTTCGGTTATAATGACGCAAGGATTCCCATATTCCGCAAACAGAAAGGAATAAATGCCATGAGCTTCTGGATATGTGCTGACGAACATCCGACGGAAACACATCTGTACTATTTTACCCATACTTTTTCTGCCGCTCCGGGTGCGACGCTGACAGCCCGCTCCTGCGGCGACACCCGCTACCGCCTGCTGCTGAACGGGCATCCGGTCTGCGAGGGTCCCTGTCAGGGATCGTCCTATGTCCGCTACTACGAGGAGAGTGACCTGACTCCCTTCCTGCTTCCCGGCGAGAATACGCTGACGGCAGAGGTGCTGTATGCGCAGGAGGGATCGTTTATCTCTGTCTACCGCGGTTCGCGCCCTGCCTTCTGGCTGGATGGCTGTCTGACAGCGCCGGACGGTGACAGGCACCCGCTCGGCACCGACGGCAGCTGGGAATGCACGCGCGAAGATGCCGTCGGGTTCTACCATGTTCCCGGTGTGCATACCTCCGTGCCGCCTTTTGAGGAGGTGCGCGGCGCATCCGTCCGGACGCCGGTACAGACCAGACAGATGTATGAGCCGGATCTTGGCGGGAAAGGCTACAATATTTTCGGACTGCGGGAATACTACCCGCTGACGCCGCGCCCCATCCCGCAGATGGAAACCGGCGAGCCGCATCCCTTTACGGTATTGCGCAGGGGCGACGGCTGGATGGAACTGGATGCCGGCGCGTATACCACTGCCAAGGTGTCCTTTGGCTTCACTGCCGCCGCCGGCGCGTGCGTGAAGATTATCTATGCCGAGTGCGTGTCTGTCGCGGACGCGGAGGGCAACCGACGCAAGGAGCTGCGGGACGCATGGAACGACCCCACCGCGCGCATGGAGGGCGTGTACGATACGGTGTATGCAACCGGGGAACGGCAAAGCTTTTCACCGTTCTGGTATCGCGCATTCCGCTTTGTCCGGCTGGAGTTTCCGGCGGATGCGGGCTTTGAGCCGGATGTCATGACCTTTGCCCCTTACTTCTATCCCATGGACGTCACGGGCAGCTTTTTCTGCTCGGACGGACGGCTCAACCGGATGTGGGATATCAGCCGGAACACGGTGCTGTGCTGCACGCACGAAATGTATGTGGACTGCCCTTACTACGAGCAGCAGCAGTACGACCTGGATTCCTGCCTGGAGATGCTGTTTACCTTCCGCCTGACCTCCGATGCACGGATGCCGCTCAAGAGTCTGACAGACCTTGCCCATTCGCAGATGGCGGACGGAATGCTCCAGGCGAACTATCCTTCCACCGGGGTACAGATCATCCCGGATTTCACGCTGTTCTGGGTGCTGATGCTGCGGGAATACCTGCGTTACGCGGGAACCGACGGGGCGGCGTGCGAACCGGTGCGCGCGCTGACCGGCACGATGGATAAGGCGCTGGGCGTGTTTGAAAACTACATGACCGACAGCGGGCTGATCGGTCCCACCCCCTACTGGCCCTTCGTGGACTGGGTGCCGGGCTGGCAGGTCGGCGTGCCGGACGGCGGGCGCGAGGAGCCGCTGACCGTGACCTGCTTGATGTATGCCGCCGCCCTGCGTGCAGGCGCGGAGATATGCCGGACGCTGGGGCGTGCAGAGCGCGCCGCCGAGTACGAGCGCCGTGCGGCTGCCATGATTGATCGCGTCAACGCGCTCTGCTATGACGCCGATGCTGGGCTGTACCGCAATACGCCCTCGCGCCGGGAGTTCAGCCAGCATACGACGCTTTGGGCTGTTCTGTCCGGGGCGGTGCGCGGCGAGGAAGCCGGTGCGCTGGTAGACCGTACCTTTGACGGACACGTTCCGGTGGCGGTCTGTACCTTCTCCATGAACCATTATCTGTTCCGTGCGCTGGAAATGGCAGGGCGCTATGAAGCCTACGCGCCGCGCCTGCTGGAGGGCTGGCAGCGGATGCTTGATCTGCATTGCACCACGTGGTGCGAGAATCCGGATTCGCCCCGGAGCGAGTGCCACGGCTGGTCATCGGCACCGATCTATGAATTCTCCCGCATGGTTCTTGGTGCATTCCCGACCCGGGACGGCTGGAGTCATGTATCGGTTCAGCCCTGCCCGCCGGAAGGACTGTCCTTTGCGGAAGGGTCCGTCCCCACGCCGTATGGGGATCTGTTCATCCGTTGGGAGCGCAGGGACGGCGATTTCACACTTACCGTGCGCAAACCGGAGGGAGCGCCGCTGTGCGTGACGGCTGTCCTGCCGGACGGACTGGCTGTGCCCATGGGCTCGGACTGCAGTCTGACCGCCAGCTGTACCCTGTAATATCCGGACGCGAACATCTGGGGGGTAAAAACTCATTTTGAGTTTTTACCCCCCAGATGACGTTAAGGAAACGCTGATTTAGTGAGGCACCCCTTTGACAGAGCACCAACGTGTGCATGAATGCCTATGCGGGATGCCGCAAACCCATCACGGTGCGATGACCCGCACGCTGACTTCTCCGCTGTGCAGAATACGTATTCCGTCCGGCGTCTCGACAATCAGACCGAAGTTGCTGTCCACGCCCCGGACGACACCCTCCAGTATCTCATTCCCACGCGTTGCCCGCACGGACTGCCCGGTCAGTGTCAGGCGGCGGCGGTACTCCTCCAGGGTCGCGGGTGCGGTGACTGTGTCCGTGTTCAGCATGGTCAGAAGCTCGCGGGCGATCTGCCCGCAGAGCATTCCCACGTCCAGTGGCGCGCGGCGCGGGGAGTCAGCGTCCAGCAGACATCCGGCAGGTGCCCGCAAGCCGGACGGAAATTCCGCCGTTGTCAGATTGATGCCCCAGCCTGCCGCAAGGTAGGTCTCCCCCGCGCGCGGCGTGACGGCTTCGGTCAGAATGCCGCAGACCTTTCCGCCGCTCCGGTATAGGTCATTGACCCACTTGATGCCGGTTTCGACTCCGGCAACCGTCCGGATAGCACGGCTTGCTGCGACTGCCGCCGCCGCCGTTACCGATACTGCCTCGTCCAGCGGCTTGTCCGTGCGCCAGAGCAGAGTCATATATAGCCCCGTCCCTGCCGGTGAATAGAAATCCCGTCCCAGCCGTCCCCGCCCCGCTGTCTGTGCACGCGCGGCAAGAAGTGTTGTCGGACATCCGGCTGCCTGCGCAAGACGCTTCGCTTCCGTGTTGGTCGAATCAATCTCTTCAAATATCTTTACCTGTATACCGCTATACTCCGCGAGTCCCCTGCGAACGCCGGATTCACTCAGCGGAATCAATGCTTGCTCCATGCCTGTATGCTCCCTTTCCCCTGTGCTTTCCCACCCATCATATCACCAAATCTCCCCCTATTCCTGAACAGACTGTAAATCTTCCGCTCTGCCTCATAAAAAAACGATACGGGAAGCGAGGAACGGGAAACGAAAAACAAGCAAATGTTGTCGCCCTGTGAATTTTACAAAGAACACTTGATTTTTTCTGCAAAATGGTGTATAGTAAGAAACGATATTTTCGACGCTCCCCGGAGCGCAATCCCACACAGAGGAGAACATGAACCGAATGAGAACCGCAAAAATTACCCTGCTCGCCATGGCGGCGGCACTTTTTACCTGCCTGTGCCTGCTGGTTGCCTGCAATGTGCCCGGCAGTAGTTCCTCGTCCGAAACCGCCACCGGGGAAACCGGATCCGCCACGGACGATTCCGGAACCGCCACCGCTACATCCCGCCTGAATGAGGACGTGACAGCACCGGTCCGCTACGACTACCTGTCTGCCGATGTGTCCGCAGATGTCGATATTGAGCCGTCTGACTACTCCAACATGAAGCTGACACTGCCTGCCAGTCTGCGCGTGACCGATGAGGATGCGATGGAGTATATCAAGCAGACCATACTGTTTGAGTACCGCGTTGCCGATAACGGTACCGAGAAGATGACCGACAAGAAGATGAAGAAGGGCGACTCCGCCTTCATCTACTACAAGGGCGAGATTGACGGCAAGGAGTTCTCCGGCGGTTCCAACTGGGACGATAAGACTCCCTATGAGCTGAAGCTCGGCTCCGGATCCTTCATCCCCGGCTTTGAGGACGGGCTGATCGATGTCATTCCCGCGCTGACCTCCAAGGAAAGCCCGGTCACGGTCAAGGCGACCTTCCCGAAGGATTATGGCAAGGAGGAGCTGAACGGTAAGGAGGCTACGTTTTACGTGGTGGTGGAGTATGCCGTTCAGTACACCTTGCCGGAGTTCAACCGGGAGTTTGTGGAGAAGACGCTGAAGTACACCGCCAAGAAGGACGTGTATACCAGCGATGCGGAGTATCTGCAGGAGTACATCGCCTATATCCGCCAGCAGCTGGAGTCCAAGATTGCCGACCAGGTGTCGTACGCCAAGACAGACGCGCTGTGGACATACCTGACCGGCAAGGCGGTCTGCCGGAACCTGCCGCAGTCCGAGATTGATTTCTACTATGATTCCTACCTCAGCCAGATCAAGTCTGCATACAGCCAGTATTCCACCTACTACGGGGAGAACTTTACCAAGATGTATCCCGATGAGGCGCATTTCTCGGTCTGGTACATGGGGCTGAAGTCCGCCGAAACATGGAAGGAGGAGCTGAAGCAACTCTCCGTCCGGCTTGTGAAGAAGGACATGATCACGCACGCCATTGCCGAGAAGGAGAACATGGAGACTGTCACCGATGAGGAGTACAAGAAGGTCGTGGAGTACTGGGTGCAGCAGTACTCCGGGCAGATGACCTCCGCTGAGATCGTCAAGAGCATGGGCGAGTTGTATCTGAGACAGTCCGCGCTTGCGGATCGCATGAGCGATTGGCTCATGCAACACGCGACCTTCACCTACGCCGAGGAAGGGAACTGAGGGCGCGATCGGTTCCCGGCGAATCTGCCGATGCCTGAAAAAAGAGGCACGCGGACATCCGATTTCGGATGCCGCGTGCCTCTTTCCTATTACGGATTACTTGCTTTTGACAGCTTCGACCAGCTCTGCCAGCAACTGCTCCTGCCGGAGGATGGCGTCCTCGACCGCAGCCTGCCGGGCAACTGCCGCTTCCTCGGCGGCTTTGGCGGCTTCGGCGGCGGCGTCAGCTTCCGCTTGCGCGGCAGCCTTGGCGGCTTCTGCCGCGGCGATCTTCTTTGCATCCAGCCTGTTCTTGGCGTGCATCATCACGCGCAGTACAAGGAAAATGCAGAACGCGACCAGAATAAAGTCCAGAATGGTTTGTATCCATGTTCCCCACAGGATAGCAACCTCGGGAACCGCTTCGACACCCTCGGTGGCTTCCACGCCCTTGCGGAGCACGGTCTTGATATTATCCAGATCGGTTCCGTCTGTCAGCAAACTGACGCAGGGGTTGATGACGTAATTGACAAGACCTGTCACGATTTTTCCGAACGCACCGCCGATGACGACACCGACTGCCATATCCACTACGTTTCCGCGTGTGATAAACGCTTTGAAATCTGACCAGAATCCGCCTTTCTTTTTAGACATACCTCAAAATCCTGCCTTTCGCACGTTTTTTGCGCGAACCAGCCGCGCATATGTACTCGAATATTGTACTACAAATTACATCGCATGTCAAGGGAATTTTTCCTTGGCGCTCGGCGTGGCAGGCACTTTTTTGCCGTCGGGGAGGGGGGAGCGGAGTCCAAAGCCCGCTGAACGCAGATCAGGGAAATACGGCAGGATCCCTGCCGCCGGCAGGATCCCTGCCGCCGGCAGGATCCTTGCCGCCGGCAGGATCCCTGCCGCCGGCAGGATCCTTGCCGCCGGCAGGATCCTTGCCGCCGGCAGGATCCTTGCCGCCGGCAGAATCTTTGCCGGCTATCGGTTGACAGCTGTCTTTTTTTGTGTTATACTGATTGCAATCAAGCGCGGGGAACAGATCGGCAGTTTCTTGGGTGAGCGGAGGATAACAGTCTGAAAATGCTTTTTCGGACAGGAGTTTTGTGCCTTGGCGGTTTGAGTGACCGCCATTCCGGCAAGCCGGAACCGCCGAAAACTACCGCGTTGGTGAGAAAGGAACGGTCATAAACATGAAACATCGGGGAAAACTGCTTCTGGTGACAGCAGGTCTGATGCTGTCTCTCATCGCAATTCTGTGCGCCTGTACCGGACCGACTGAAACGAACACGGGCACCTCGTCCGAGACGGCGGGTTCCGCAACCGGAACCGAAACCGGAACGGAAGCCGTTACGGATACGGAGACCGGATCGGCAGCTGCCGATACCGACACGCAGACCGAGACGGAAACCAAACCGACCGTGGCAGAGGACGTCATAGGCATCGCCAATGTGGCGAACGCCGGGTATGCCATGGCAGGCTCCTGCCGCAATACCGACGGGTATTCCAACCTGCACGCCAATGACAACGACCTGTCCACTCCGTTCTCCAGCCAGGACTTTTCGGCGGCGGAAAGCGATGTGTACCTGTTCGTTGACCTGACGCGCGCGTATACGGTCCGTTCGGTCGTTCTGCTGCCTGCCGCCGGTGAGGCGGAGCTGTTCCCGGTTGACTTTGACCTGCAGGTATCGGATGACGGGCAGGCATGGACAACGGTGCAGAGCCGTACTGACGTGTCCGGCGTCGGCGAGGCAGGCGTAACGGTGGATATGGGCGGCGTTGAGGCGTCCTTTGTCCGCCTGCTGGTGCACCGGATGGCAGAGGATAAGGGAAAGTACCGCTTTGCGCTGGGTGAGATGCAGGTGCTGGCGGACGTGCGCCGTACCGATAACCTCGTGCTTCGCCAGAACGACATCTGGCTCTATACGGATACTTCCGCTACCCTGACTGCGGCATACCGCCGCATTGCCAACGTCACGGAGGAAGCGCCCCTGCGTTTCTTCACGGATGACCCTGCCGTGGCGGAAATCGACTGCAATACGGGCAGCATTACGCCCCGCGGCTTTGGCGATACCTTGGTTTACGCCTATGACGGCGAGAACCTGACCGCCTGCCACGTGTGCGTGCTGGACGATACGCAGACTGCATTTCGCATCAGCACCTTTTACCATTCCAATTTCGGGTATCCCGATGTTATTCCCGCGTGCCTGGACTACATGAAAGAGGCTGGCATCGGATTCCTGGAAGAGACGCGCACCTACGATGCCGCCGGCAATCAGGTCTGCGACTATATGATGTACCTGTGCGCCAAGCGGGATATCTTCTACTCGGTCAGCGATCCGCTCCACGACCTGGCTCTGTCCAAGGCGAGCCAAAGCCGGATCATCGAGCTGGTTCAAAAGTATGAGAACCGTGCTGGCTTCGGCGGCATTTATCTCGTGGATGAGCCGCACGAGGAATCCAATGACTACGCCCGCGTGGCACGCATCATCCACGACTACAACCATCACATCACCCCGCACCTCAATCTCCTGCCCATCGGCGGATTCCCCTCCTGGGATGAGTATGTGTCGGAGTATTGCGCCATCACAGGCGGTACGCATCGGATGGAGTACCTGTCCTACGACAACTACTGCTTTATGGCTGACGGCGGCTTCAACTGGGGCGTATACAATTCGCTCAATAAGATACGCCAGTATGGGCTGAAGTACAACGCCTCGACGGGCTACTATATGCAGTGCATGGAAATACGCGGCGCTTACCGCATCTCCTCCGATGAGGAACTGCTGTTCAATGCCTCTATGGGGCTTGCATACGGCATGAAGAATTTCAAGTGGTTTGTCTACCTGACGCCCATCGGGGGCGAGGGAGAGGCTTTCACGACCGGCGTGATCGGTCCCGATTTCAAGCCCTCCGTTATGTATGAGGGCGTGAAGGCGGCGAATGCCCGCATTGCCGAGTGGGGCAAGGTTTTGGGCAAGAGTGATGCCGTGGAGGTTTACCATTCGGATGCCGTTTCCGGCAACGAGGTCGTGCCGGAGGATTTCGTCATCCGGCAGACCTCCGACAACGCCGCCATATATGCGCTCTATCAGTCGCTGGAAGGCGACGGGCGGCAGTACGTGGTGGTCGTCAACCGGGATTTCGGCAAGGGACGGGATAAAGAATTTACCTTTGCCGTTACGGAAGGACTGCCGTCACTGGAGCTTTACGACGGCGGTGCATGGACGTCGCTGGATATCGGGAGCGGCAGCTTCAGCCTGTTCATTGCGGCTGGCGACAGCGCCATCCTGCGCCTGCCGGAGGGATATGACTTCCGCCGCCCCGCCGCCAAGCCTTCGGATAATCTCGCACTGGGGCGGGCTGCCTTTGTGAGCAGTTCGCAGTACACCTTCTGGACCGAAAGCGACAAGGCGTCCTACCGTCTGACCGACGGGGAAACGGCGTCCGGCGGCTGGCTTGCCGGCAACCGCGACGCGAATCCGGTTGTTCTGATCGACCTGGGCGAGGTCAGGCAGATCAGCCGCGTGGAGCTGTTCGTGTTCGTGACCATGGAGAAGCGCTTCCCCGGCAGTGCCACGATCGAGGTGTCGGCGGACGGCGTGACATGGACGCAGGTGTTCTCCTCGCAGATCACGGCAGGTGCGGACGGATCCGCTTCCTGCGGGTTTGACAAGGCGGACGCCCGCTATGTCCGTATAACCGCCGGCGGCGTCCGATGTGCGCTCGGCGAGATCGGGATATACGCACAATGAGCCGGAGCGGCACGCCGCACGCGCAAGCCGCCGGCATCGGCGGACGCGGCGCCCCGGTTGCCCGCGACTGAAAACAAAACTGAAAACTGTAAATATTTCTCCGTTTTTTGCGAAAAGTTCCGACAAAATGCCGTTCCGGATCGTTATACAGTATGAGGGGGGATTACGATATGCCTGAATCAGAATCTTTGCTGCGTACGGACGAAGGTTTTGAGGCGTTTTACACCCGGCACTATAAGTTGGTATACCGCACCTGCTTCTCCTACATGAAGAACACCGCCGATGCGGAGGACTGTACCGAGGACGTATTTGTCAAAGTGCTGACCGGACAGTACTCCTTTGAGGATGAGAATCACGAGAAGGCATGGCTGACCGTTACCGCCATGAACCTGTGCAAGGACAAGCTGCGGCACTGGACGCATCGGCAGGTCGTGTCGCTGGATGACTGTGCCGAGCTGGTCGGCGACGGTGCGCCGCACATCGACGAAACGCTGGATGCCGTGCTGAAGCTGCCGCCGAAGTATAAGGACGTTATCTACCTGCACTACTACATGGGCTACAAGACAGACAGAATAGCCGAGATGCTGGAGAAGCCTCCGTCCACCGTCCGGAATCACCTGCGGGAGGCAAGGGAACTTTTGCGCAAGCTGTTGGGAGGGATACAACCGTAATGAAAAAAGGTATGGAGGAGAACGGTCAAAGGACGGATCCGGGGACTGACGGAAGGCAGGAGCAGGAGGATACCGTCCTGCGCGGACAGTTGCAACAGGCGCTGGACAGCGTGGAGCCGGACGGGGAGGCGCGGGAACGGATGCTGCGTCGCATCCGGGAAAAGGCGGCTGCCCGGCAGACCGCCGATGAACCGACTCCCGTGTCTGCACCGGAACCGACACGCCGCCGCGCGGGCTTCTGGGGGCAGCTTCTGCGGTACGGGCTTCCGACCGCCGCCTGCCTGTGCATCCTGATGATTACGCTCTGGCGTGCGCCGGGTCTGACCTCCGGCAAGCCGGGGGACGGTGGCAGTCGGGAGCCTGCCACCACTCCCATTGTCCGCTTTGTCGGACCGTCCGGGCTGGATGCGGCGGGACTGTCCCTGTCCCTGCCCGAGGGCGCCGGAAATGTGTCCAGCACACTGGTGGACGGGCAGATCGCCTGCGTGTACTTCGTCATGGACGGTAAGGCATACGCCCTGTACGCCTCGCGGCTGGAGGGAGATTTCTTCGGGCTGGACGGCGACATCGTGGAGACCGAGCAGATAACGGGCACGTTCAGCGCCATCCTGCAAAAGGTGCGTCCGCTTCTGCCGAGCAAGGAGAACCTGATTCCGTCTAGCCCGGGCGAGGAGGCGACCACCTCAGCGGGTGAGCCTGCGCCGGTCGGTATCCCCGGCGCCTATCAGGCGGTCTGGGAGGCAGACGGTGTCCGCTACTACCTGTGCGCCACCAACGGCGCATCGGCGGACGATGTGTTGACGGTCGTGCGCCAGCTTATGCCTGGGGCGGAAACCGGGAACGAAGCGGAATAGCCGCACCGGCAAAAGGGGCTGTAAAAACTCATTTTGAGTTTTTACAGCCCTTTTTTGTTATCCGGTATCTGTTATCTATTATCGGTAGTCGTAGCGCTCGCCGGTCTGCACCGGTATACAACGCCCGGCGGTCAGTTCCCGCACCCGCTCGCACAGCGGCGCGGCGGCGGCAACTTTGACTGCCAATGTCAGCGTGACCTGCTCGGCAAAATCCTGCGCGTCGGTCAGCGCTCCGGCACGGGAAATCTCCGGCAGGAGCCGCTGGTAATCGCTGTAGGAAACCGCCAGCGACAGCACGGCATACCGCTCGTAGGTGATGATGCCCGCGTCCTCCAGCGCCAGCCGCGCGGCGGACGAATAGGCACGGATCAGTCCGCCCACACCCAGCAGCGTCCCGCCGAAGTAGCGCGTCACCACCACCACGGCGTCGGTCGCGCCGGTGTGTCGGATCGCCTCCAGCGTCGGCATTCCGGAGCTGCCCTGCGGCTCTCCGTCATCCGAGTAGCGCGCGACCGTGTCGGAACCCAGCCGGAACGCCCAGACGTTGTGCGTCGCATCGGAGAATTCCTTTTGCCGTGCCTTGACAAACGCCAGCGCTTCCTCTTCGGTCCTGACCGGGGCGGCGTGACTGAGAAAGACCGATCTGCGATCCTCCAGCTCGCCGTGCCCCTCGCCGCGCAGTGTGGTGTACAGCAGTCCGCGGTCGGGGGCGCTCATGCGTTGTCCTCCCGCCCGGAGCCGGGCTCCGGCTCCAGCCATGCGTCGCGCCCCACCTCTGCCTGCAATGCCGCCAGCATCGCACCGTAGCGCAGAGCGACCGGCGGCGGGATCAGTCCCTCGTGAATCATGGTTTCAAACCTCCAGAAACTGACCCAGCAGGCGGCATCGGTTTCTCCCTCCTGCAGAGTCAGGGAATCGGCGGGCAGTGTGCGGCGCACAAGATAGCAATCCGAAAAGGCGGACGGCTCCCGGATACTGCCAAGCAGGTGCAGCTCCTCCGGCGCGGCGTCAATGCCGGTCTCCTCGCGCAGCTCACGCCGTGCGGAGGTCAGACTGTCCTCTCCGGCGATGCCGGAGCCTCCCGTCACCTCCCACCAGCCGGGATACATCCCCTTGCAGGCGGCGCGGCGGGTCAGAAGCAACCGCCCCCGGTCATCCACCGTGTACACCGTCACGACAGTGTGGTAGGTGCCGTGCGGCATGGGGTACTGCCGTCCGCGCGGGTGCGTCTGCCCCAGCGGGCGGCGGTCCTTGTCCAGAAGATCCCACAGTTCCATGCTCATTCCCCCTCCGGCGTGCGCCGGTTCGGGTCAAACTGCTTCAGCAGACCGTACACGCGGTCATCTACCGTTGCCACGGCGGTGATGTACTCATCGCCGTACTCCACCGATTCCACCGCCGCCTTTTCGCTGTACAACCGGGCAAGCGCACCGGACTGCGCATTCGGAATCCGGAAGGTCACGCGGCGTTTGCCCTGCCGGATGAGCGTCTCCAGTGCCGCTGCCAACGCATCACAGCCCTCACCGGTACGGGCGGAGATGCACAGCGCGCGCCGGGCGTCGCTGTCGCGGAAGCGGTCGGATACCATGCGCTCCAGCCCTGCGCGGTCACCCGCTTCCCGGTCGCACTTATTGAAGACATACAGCGTCGGTTTTGCGCCGGCGCCCAGCTCGGTCAGCAGCTCCTCCGTCACGCGGAGCTGTTCCTCGCAGTGCGGGTCGGAAACGTCCAGCAACAGGAGGATGATGTCCGCATATACCGCCTCCTCCAGCGTGGAGCGGAAGGCACTGATCAGATGGTGCGGCAGTTTGCGAATGAATCCTACCGTATCGGTCAGCAGAACCGACTCCCCGCCGGGCAGGGTGAACTTGCGCGTTGTCGGATCGAGCGTGGCAAACAGCTTGTCCTCTGCCAGAATGCCGGCACCTGTCAGCGTGTTGAGCAGGGTGGATTTGCCCGCGTTGGTGTAGCCGACGATGGCGATGCGGGGCAGACCGCTCCGGTCGCGGGACTGCCGCATGGTGCGGCGGTTCTTTTCCACGACTGCCAGCTCAGCCTTCAGCGCATCCACGCGGCGCTTCATGTGCCGCCTGTCGCTCTCCAGCTTGGATTCGCCGGGACCGCGCGTTCCGATCCCGCCGCCCAGCCGGGACATATCCGTGCCGCGTCCGGTCAGGCGGGGCGCCGTGTACTGAAGCTGTGCCAGCTCCACCTGCAGCTTTCCCTCCGCAGTAACGGCGTGCAGGGCAAAGATATCCAGTATCAGCATGGAGCGGTCGATCACGCGTAGATCCTCTATGCCGATGTCGTCCTCCATGTTGCGTATCTGAACGGGTGTCAGGTCGCAGTCAAACACGACCAGCGATGCCTCCAGATTGCGGCACATATCCGCCAGCTCGCGCACTTTGCCGGAGCCGATGAGTGTCCGGGCATCCGGGGCGGAGCGGCTCTGCACCATGCGGGCGGCAACAGTGCCTCCGGCGGTGTCCAGCAGGCGTGCCAGTTCGTCCATGCTTTCGTCCACGTCCTCCGCAGTATCCGCATCGGTCAGGATGCTGACCAGCACGGCGCGGGGCTTCTCCGGTTGCTCCTCCGGGGCGCGGAGGGAATCGTTTTTCAGAATAACAGCCATATGAAATCCTCCTTGAATCAGGAAACCGCAGATCGATCCGGTGCTGCACGGGGATGATTGCGTTTCCGCAGGTATCGGGATGCCGGTCTCCCCGGCGATCAGACAGCAAAAGGGCAGGATGCTCTCTCTTTACGCGAGTGCGTCTCCTGCCCTATGGATCTCTCCGAATGCCGGTCGCAATATGCCGCACTGCGCGACCCCGCCAGACGATGGCAGGGCGCACCCGGCACGCGACGGAACCGTTCCGTGCGAGAAGTGCTGGTTACTTCTTGACAGCAGCCAGTCTCTTCTTGAAACGATCCAGCCGTCCGCCTGCATCGACAAACTTCTGCTTGCCGGTGTAGAAGGGGTGGCACTTGGAGCAAATGTCCACACGCAGTTCACTGCCCTTGGTGGAGCGGGTGACAAAGGTCTCTCCGCAGGCGCAGCGGACTGTACACTCAACGTACTCAGGATGAATTCCGTTCTTCATTTCACGATACCTCACTTTGAAATTCCCGATGTGCTTTGACATCGGGTACGCAAGCCATCACATTATAGCACATTCTTTCCCGGAATGCAATAGGATTTTTGAAATTTTCGGAAGGATTTTGCGGGGGCTTACCCGGTGTTCCGTTTTCCCGTCTTCTTTTGCCGACATCGGAGTTGTGCTGATAAAAAAAGGAATTTTTTTCTTCCGGAGGAAAAACCTGAAAAGGGTTGACAAAACATGCATAATAGATTATAATGGTTGGTGGCTGTTTTTGTAGAAAGCAAGCAGGGATTCGCGAAAAATCCGGCGTGCGGGCATTGTGAAGACAAAAGGCATGGAGATTGTTCGGAATCCACAAAAAAGGTAGAGGAGCGTATCCTGAAAAATGAAACGTCTGTTGAAACATCTGCTGCCTGCTATGCTGGCGTTGTGTATGATGCTGTCTTGCCTGACCCTGCTTGTGGGGGCGGCGGTGGATGACGCAGGGCGTCCGATCCTGAGTGTCAAGCTATACACACCGCGCGGAACAGCCGTGGATGCGTCCGTGACGGTCGGAGAGCTGACCGCGGGTGAGCAGTCAGCGGCGACGGCAGTGAAAAAGAAATATTCGGCATTGGGCGCTGTTTGCCTGGAGGAAGCAAGTCTGCGCTACAACTGTCATTCCTACGCGTGGGTGGAACGGGATACGGAACTGACGTCCTGCTGGGTCGATTCGGTCGGTGCGTTCATCCAGGATGGCAGCTATGTCCGTATCGCGGAACCGGAAGTCGGCTGTATAGTTGTATATTACCAGACGATGTCGATTGATCTTGTGACCATTCACGCGGACGGCAGTGAGACCTCGGAATCCATAATCTACCTCCGCTCCCTGTCCCATTCCGGCGTCGTGACGGCGGTTCCGGCGGGATCCAGGCAGCTGTCCGATATTACGGTCGAGTCCAAGTGGGGCAGGGCAGGACTGTTCCGTCACAAGGGCGATGTCTGCCCCTACGTGATGGAAGAGGATCTCGCCGAAAGATGGCTCAGCGATACGCAGGTCATGCGCGGGCGCGACGGCTTCAGCGGCGTGGAGTACTACCGCTTCAATGCGGACAACTACCGCGGACTGCTCCTGCAGGATGCGGCGACTCAGCCCTCCGTCAGCATCCGGAACGGTCTTTGGCGCGACACGGACGGCGAGATACGCTACTATGTGCAGAACGAAGCGCAGTTTGTGGGACTCGTCTCGGACAGCAACGGCGCCTACTACTACATAGATGAAACAAAAAAGGCGGTCCGCGGCGAGTCGCGCCGTGTCGACCGTTTCCGCGCCAACCGGCTTCTGCCGGTCGGAACGTGGTCCTTCGGTGAGGACGGCGCCATGACCAATGCGCCCACCCTGCTCGCCGGGGACGATATGCTGAACGGGCTGATCCGGCTGGCGAACGGCACTGTCCAGTATCTGCAGAACGGCGAACCGACCTTTGCCGGGCTGGTGCGCAGTGACGCGGGCGATTACTACTTCATCGGTCCCTCCAAGCGGGCACTGTCCAACATAACCTACACTTTCCCGACGAAGTACACCAACGGGCTGTTGCCCGCCGGAACCTATACCTTTGACAGCACGGGCAAGATCGCTCAGCTGCCGGAACTGCTGGCAGGCGATGACTACCGGAACGGACTCATCCGGATGCCGAACGGCAAGGTGCAGTATTTCCGGAACGGACAGCCGGCATTTGCAGGTCTTTTGAAGAGCAATGCGGGCGACTACTACTTCATCGGTCCCTCCAAGCGCGCCGTGACAGATACGACCTATACCTTCCCCGACACCTACTCCAACGGACTGCTGCCTGCCGGAACCTATACGTTTGACGGCACGGGCAGGATCACGCAGCTGCCGGAACTGCTCGGCGGTACGGACTTCATGAACGGGTTGGTGCGCCTGCCGGACGGCACGGTGCAGTATTTCGTGGACGGCACGGCAACCGCCGCCGGATTGGTGCAGAGCAACGCGGGCGATTATTACTTCATTGACTATACCCTGCAGGCTGTCAGGAACAGACGCTATGCCTTCAGCCGGCTGAAAGCCAACGGATTGCTGCCTGCCGGAACCTATACGTTCGACGGTACAGGCAGGATCACGCAGCTGCCGGAACTGCTCAGCGGGCAGGATTGCCTGAACGGTCTGGTGCGGATGCCGGACGGCAAGGTACAGTTCTTTGAGAACGGCGTGGCGGCTGCCGCCGGACTGGTGCAGAGCGACGCGGGCGATTACTATTTCATCGGCAACACCAAGCGCGCCACGATGAACGCGACCTGCAACATCAGCGAGGAGGAGACCAACGGGCTTCTGCCTGCCGGAACCTACATGACCGACGGGATGGGCAGAGTCATCGTGAACACGACGGAAGCGGTTGAAACCGAAACGGAAGCGGCTGAAACCGAGCAGGAAGCCGCATAAAAAACAGAACAGCAATGACCCGGACAGCGGCGGCGCAGAGCGCGCGTTGTCCGGGCGCTGTTTCGTACAGGAGGGAAGGTAAGCAGTATGAGTAAGAAAAGCAGCGCGGGGCGCAGCCGCAGAGCGCACGCCGCGACCGTGGCGTGTCTGGCATTGACCGTATGCCTGCTGATCACGGGGACGGCAGGATGCAGAAAATCTCCGGACAGGGACGGAAATTTTTTTGAGGTTCGGTTGCGGACTCAGGCAACGGCGGCAGGGGAAAGCGCCAGCCTGAACACGGTGGATCTGTCGCAGGTCGTCGGCATCAGCTATATGCCGCGCATCCTGTCCAGCAACCGCTGGCAGCTGGAGAGCGACCGGGATCGGGAAGCCTTCGCATCCCTGCTGACAGACGTTCCCTTCACCCGTCTGACCGACGGGGATACCCCGGCAGATGATCCGGCTGTGTCGGAGCGGGTGCAGCCGATTGTGGAGAAAGGACTGCTGTTTTCCTACACCGTCCGGGATCGGAAAACGGAAGGAACCGTTTACATCGCCCCGGACGGACAGGCGTGCTGGTTCACCAGCGACGGCGCCGACGTGTACCTCGCCGAGCCGGGCAGTGTGGCATATGTGGAGGCGCAGTCGTTGGGCTTCCGGCTGATGTACGGCGATCTGCTGCCCGAAGGCATCGGGACGGAGACGGCACCGTGAGCCGCCCGGATATCGGCGGGACGGAGCAGGGCATCATGACCGTGCGTCCCATTGCGCACATCCGGACGGACTTCCCGGAAAAGTTCGGCATTCCGCGCCAGAGCGGGCGCGTCCCCGATCTGGAGGCTCGGATTGTCTTTGAACCGCCCTACCGTAACCCGGACGCACTGCGGGGGCTGGAGGGCTTCTCGCACCTTTGGCTGTTGTGGCAGTTTTCCGCGGCACTGCGCGGCGACGGGGAGTGGCAACCCATGGTGCGTCCGCCGCGCCTCGGCGGGAATACCCCGATGGGTGTGTTCGCCACGCGTTCGCCCTTCCGTCCCAACCCGATCGGTCTGTCCTCCGTGCGGCTCTGCCGCATTGACTATGACGGCGCGGATGCACCCACGCTCACGGTGGCAGGTGCAGACCTGATGGACGGCACGCCGCTTTACGATATCAAGCCGTATCTTGCCTATACCGACAGCCATCCGGAGGCGACGGGGGGATTTGCACAGAACGCACTTGATCACCGGTTGCGCGTGCATTGTCCGCCCGCCCTGCTGGACTGCCTGCCGGAACGCAAGCGGGCGTCCCTGCTTGCCGTGCTGGCGGAGGATCCGCGCCCGTCCTACCAGCACGACCCGGAGCGGCTCTACGGGCTGTTCTTTGCCGGCTTCAATGTGGAATTCACCGTGGACGGCGACGACCTGTACGTGTTGGGCATGCAGGCGCGCTGAGCGGGCAGAGCGCTACAATCGGATAACACCCGGCGGGCAGACGGTTTACGGGCGGTCTGTCCGCCCGTATTTGTTTAATTTGGACAAATTCGGAAAATTCGAGCGAAAACCCTTGACAAACCGTTAGTTTTGTGATAAAATGACAAACTGCATTATAATCGCCAGCCGTATGGGACGCCGCGCTTGCGTTGCGGTTCCCGGACTGGCAATCCGTCGGCGCTTGTGCATTCTGACGAAGGCGCGCGTCACGGCGAACCGGCTCTCCGGAGCCGATCATGGGTGTGACCGAGGCATTTGCCGTGCCCCGGGTGGTTTCCCTGTCCGAACCGCCTGCGAGGTCCCGCCCTTTTGTGCCGTGACCGTCTTCCGCTCGCTATGCCCACTCCGGCGGCGGCAGAGGAGGGAAGGGGATACCGCACTGTCCGGCGGATCCGCCGTGCCTCCCCGCCCCCGCATCTCCCGATCATGAAAGAATGGAGTGATTGTTGTACATGATTCAACTGAAAGACCAGAAGCTCGGCGAGAACGTCCGGAAATCGTTTTCCCGCACCCGCTTCAACCTGGAGCTGCCGGATCTGGTGGAGATCCAGACCCGCTCCTACGCCTGGTTCCTCCGGGAGGGACTGACCGAGGTCCTGCATGAGGTTTCCCCCATCGCCGACTTTTCCGGCAATCTGCTTGTCGAGTTCATCTCCTACACGCTGAGCGACAAGCCCAACTATCCCGTGGAGGAGTGCAAGGAGCGGGACGTCAACTACGCCGCGCCCCTCAAGGTCAACGTCCGGCTGACGAACAAGCAGACCGGCGAGGTCAAGCAGACGGATATCTTTATGGGCGAGTTCCCGCTCATGACCGAGACGGGCACCTTTGTCATCAACGGCGCCGAGCGCGTCATTGTGTCCCAGATCGTCCGTTCTCCCGGCATGTACTACGCCAGCGACATCGACAAGTCGGGTAAGCCGATCTTTTCCGCGCAGGTCATCCCCTACCGCGGCGCATGGCTGGAGTACGAGACGGATGTCAACGGCGTGATGTACGTCCGGGTGGACAAGACCCGCAAGGTGCCGATCACCATGTTCATCCGCGCACTGGGCCCCGAGACCCGCGAGGAGGTCTATGAGCTGCTGGGTGAGGACGACCGGCTGAAGGTCACGTTCGAGAAGGACGAGTGCGAGAATCTTGCCGCCGAGAACCATACCACTGCCCATGTGGAGGCGCTCAAGGAGATCTACAAGAGACTGCGCCCCGGCGAGCCGCCGCTGGTGGAATCCGCCGAGATGCTGATTAACAATTATTTCTTTGATCCGAAGCGGTACGACATCGCACCCGTGGGTCGGTACAAGTTCGACAAGAAGATGGCAATCTCCGGACGTATCACCGGGCAGGTGGCGGCAGACGATGTCATCTCTCCGCTGACCGGCGAGCTGCTCTGCACCGCCGGAACGCCCATCAATTCCGAGCTGGCACTTGCCATCGAGCGCGGCGGCGTCAACAGCATGAACGTCCGGCTGGAGAACGGGAATGTCGTCCGCGTGCTGTCCAACAACACGCTGGAGCCGGAGTATATCATCGGCTGTGACCTGCATGACTGCGGCGTGCGCGAGAAGGTGCGCACCGCGATTCTGCAGGAGATCGTGGAGGCGTGCGGCGGTGACCTGGACGAGGTCAAGCGGCAGGTGCGCCTGCGTATTGCCGAGCTGTGCCCCAAGCACATCACCAAGGACGACATCTTTGCTTCCATCAGCTATATGCTGGATCTGGCAAACGGGATCGGCACCGTGGATGATATCGACCACCTCGGCAACCGCCGCATCCGTTCGGTCGGTGAGCAGCTCCAGAACCAGTTCCGTATCGGCTTTGTCCGCATGGAGAAGATCATCAAGGAGCGCATGACCACGCAGGACAACGACAAGCTGACCCCGCAGGCGCTGATCAACATCCGCCCGGTGGTTACGGCTATCCGCGAGTTCTTCGGCTCCTCGCAGCTCTCCCAGTTCGCTGACCAGAACAACCCGCTGGCGGAGCTGACGCACCGCCGCCGTCTGTCGGCGCTGGGTCCCGGCGGTCTGTCCCGTGACCGCGCTTCCTTTGACGTCCGTGACGTGCACTACACCCAGTACGGTCGTATGTGCCCCATCGAGACGCCTGAAGGACCTAACATCGGTCTTATTTCCTACCTGACCACCTATGCCCGCATCAGCGAGTACGGCTTCATCGAGGCGCCCTACCGCAAGGTGAAGCGCGTGTATGACGAGAACGGCAAGGTCACGGATCAGTATGTCACCGACGAGGTGGTCTATATGACCGCCGATGCCGAGGATCGGTACGTCGTGGCGCAGGCGAACGAGCCGCTGGACGAGACCGGGCACTTCATCAACAAGAAGGTCACGGCGCGCGAAAAGACCGAGATCGCTTCCATCGATGCATCCAAGGTGGACTTCATGGATGTGTCGCCTAAGATGGTCGTGTCGGTTGCGACGGCTATGATTCCCTTCCTGGAGAATGACGATAACACCCGTGCGCTGATGGGCGCCAACATGCAGAAGCAGGCAGTCCCGCTGATGGTCACGGACAGCCCCATTGTCGGTACCGGTATGGAGTTCAAGGCGGCGGTGGATTCCGGCGTCGTGATTACGGCAAAGCGCGGCGGACGCGTGGAGCACGTTGAGGCGGACAAGATCGTCATCGTGACCGATGATGGCTCCAAGGACGCATATACGCTCCGGAAGTTCCGCCGTACCAACCAGGGAACCTGCTTCAATCAGCGTCCCGTCGTCCGGCGCGACCAGTTGATCAGTGCCGGTCAGGTCATCGCGGACGGTCCCGCAACCAGCAACGGCGAGGTTTCGCTGGGTAAGAATGCCCTCATCGGTTTCATGACGTGGGAGGGCTACAACTACGAGGACGCCGTCCTGCTGAACGAGCGTCTGGTGCGCGATGACGTGTACACGTCACTCCATATCGAGGAGTATACGCACGAGGCACGCGACACCAAGCTGGGACCGGAGGAAATCACCCGCGAGGTGCCCAACGTCGGCGACGATGTGCTGAAGGACCTCAACGCGGACGGTATCGTCAAGAAGGGTACCGAGGTACGCGCCGGGGATATCCTGGTCGGTAAGATTACGCCCAAGGGCGAGACCGAGCTGACTGCCGAGGAGCGGCTGCTCCGCGCCATCTTCGGCGAGAAAGCGCGTGAGGTGCGCGACACCTCCCTCCGCCTGCCGCACGGTGAGTCCGGCGTGGTGGTGGACGTGCGGGTGTTCTCCCGCGAGCAGAACGACGAACTGCCCGCCTCGGTCAACAAGGTGGTCAAAGTCTATATCGCGCAGAAGCGCAAGATATCCGTCGGCGACAAGATGGCTGGTCGCCACGGAAACAAGGGCGTCGTGTCCCGCATCCTGCCGCCGGAGGATATGCCCTTCCTGCCTGACGGTACCCCGCTGGATATCGTGCTGAACCCGCTGGGCGTGCCTTCCCGTATGAACATCGGGCAGGTGCTGGAGGTGCATCTCGGCATTGCCGCCAAGCGGCTGGGCTGGAAGATCATGACTCCCGTGTTCGACGGTGCCAACGAGAAGGACATTTCCGAGTGTCTGCACATGGCGGATTACAGCCGCCCGCTGTTCGCCGGTGAGAATCCGGAGGGCAAGGAGCTGTTCGAGCTCGTCCGCCCGGACGAGCCGCACGACATTGATGTGGCACCGCGGCATGAGGGCGATGCCCGCCACTGCTATCGCCGGCTGACGCCCGAACAGCGCGCGGATCCGGCATATATCGAGTCTCTGCGTCAGGCGGATACCCTGCGCCTGTTCGACGGCAAGACGATTCTGTATGACGGCCGCACCGGTGAGCCGTTTGATAACCCCGTCACCGTGGGTATCATGTACTACCTCAAGCTGCACCATCTGGTGGATGACAAGATCCACGCACGCTCCAACGGTCCGTACTCTCTGGTCACGCAGCAGCCTCTGGGCGGTAAGGCTCAGTTCGGCGGACAGCGCTTCGGAGAGATGGAGGTCTGGGCGCTGGAGGCATACGGCGCCGCGTATACGCTGCAGGAGATTCTGACCGTCAAGTCGGATGATATCAACGGACGGCGCAAGGCGTATGAGGCAATCATCAAGGGGCAGAACATCCCGACGCCCGGCGTGCCGGAATCCTTCAAGGTCATGGTCAAGGAGCTGCAGGCGCTGGCACTGGATATCCGCGTGCTGAACCAGAACGGCGAGGAGGTCAACCTGTCTGCCCTGTGCAACGAGGACGACCAGCCTGCCTATCGCCGCCGTGCGCCGCGCACCGAGCGCGACCCGGACGAGGAGGATATCGAGCGCGCGACCGGTCAGTTCGTGGAGACGGGTGACCTGTCCGACTCCTACCTTGTGGAAAAGAACGAGATGAACCCGGAGGAGGAGTACAGCGACGAGACGGATTACGGCGCAGCCGAGCAGGACGGGGACGATCTGTCCGACGGCTACGACGAGTGATTCCTGCCCGCTTCCGCATACCCGCCGCCGGGGAAGTCCCCGGCGCGGGATGCTCAATAATTGAATGAATGGAGAAGAAACTGTGGAGCGTAACGAAATTTCTTCCATTAAGATCGGTCTGGCTTCCCCGGAGATGATCCGGGAGTGGTCATACGGCGAGGTGACGAAGCCCGAGACCATCAACTACCGCACGCTGAAGCCGGAGATCGGCGGTCTGTTCTGCGAGCGCATCTTTGGCCCTACCAAGGACGGCGCCTGCATGTGCGGCAAATATAAGAATTCCCACAGCAAAGAGATCATCAAGTGCGAGAAGTGCGGCGTGGATGTGACCACCAAGAAGGTGCGCCGCGAGCGCATGGGGCACATCGAGCTGGCAAGCCCGGTGTCGCATATCTGGTACTTCAAGGCGATCCCCTCCCGGATGGCACTGGTGCTGGACATCTCCCCCAAGCAGCTGGAACAGGTGCTGTACTTTGCCGAGAACGTCGTGCTTGACCCCGGCAACACGCCGTTGCAGACCGGTCTGGTGCTGACCGAAAAGCAGTATACCGAATACCGCGAGATGTACGGCGAGGAGTTCCGCGTCGGCATGGGCGCCGAGGCGGTGCGCGAGCTGCTGGCGGGCATCAACGTCGAGGAGCTTGCTGCCAGCCTCAAGGAGGAGCTTTCCCATGCGACCGGGCAGAAAAAGACCCGTATCATCAAGCGGCTGGAGGTCATCGAGTCCTTCCGCGTGTCCGAGAACAAGCTGGAGTGGATGGTGCTGAGCGTCCTGCCCGTCCTGCCTCCGGAGATCCGGTCGATGGTGCAGCTGGACGGCGGACGGTTTGCGTCCTCCGACCTCAATGAGCTGTACCGCCGGGTTATCGCTCGCAATAACCGGCTCAAGAAGCTGCTGGAGATCCATACCCCCGACATTGTGATCCGCAACGAGAAGCGGATGCTGCAGGAGGCAGTGGATGCGCTGATCGACAACGGCCGCCGCGGAAAGCCCGTGACCGGTCCGTCCAACCGTCCGCTCAAGTCGCTGTCCGAGATGCTGCGCGGTAAGCAGGGACGCTTCCGCCAGAACCTGCTGGGCAAGCGCGTGGACTACTCCGGTCGTTCTGTTATCGTGGTCGGTCCTTCGCTGAAGATTTACCAGTGCGGTCTGCCCAAGGAGATGGCGCTGGAGCTGTTCAAGCCCTTCGTGGTCAAGCGGCTGGTCGAGATGGGCAAGGCGACCAACGTCAAGGACGCGCAGAAGAAGATCGAGCGCGTGTATCCGGAGGTCTGGGACGCGCTGGAGAACGTCATCAAGGGGCACCCCGTTCTGCTTAACCGCGCACCGACCCTGCACCGCCTGTCGATTCAGGCGTTTGAGCCGGTTCTGGTCGAAGGTCGCGCCATCAAGCTGCACCCGCTGGTCTGCACGGCGTTCAACGCCGACTTTGACGGCGACCAGATGCCTGTCCATGTACCGCTGTCGGTCGAGGCACAGGCGGAGGCGCGCTTCCTCATGCTGTCCTGCAATAACCTGCTCAAGCCTATGGACGGTAAGGCGGTCACTATCCCGACGCAGGATATGATTCTCGGTTCCTACTACCTGACCATGGAGAAGGAGGGAGAGCCGGGCGACCGTTGGCCTCTGCTGGATGCGGACGGTCAGCCTATGCTGGATGAGGCGGGTGAGCCGATGTACGGCTACCGTATGTTCCGCGACTTCGACGAGGCGATGATGGCTTATGTCAACCGCCAGCTTGGTCTGCATTCCCGCATCCGCGTGCGCATTCACCGCGACGTGAAGGAGATCGCGCCGGACGGAACCGAGACGGTTGTCAACCGCTCGGCTGTCATTGTCACCACACTGGGACGGCTGATCTTCAACAGCCCCCTGCCGCAGGATCTCGGCTTTGTCGATCGTTCCGATCCTGCCAATACCTTCAAGCTGGAAGTGGAGTTTGTGGTCAAGAAGAAGCAGCTCGGTCAGATCATTGACCGTTGCATCCGTGCCCACGGCACCGCCGTCTGCGCCGAGATGCTGGACAACATCAAGGCGATGGGTTACAAGTATTCCACGCAGGCGTCCTTCTCGATTTCCGTGTACGATATGACCATCCCGCCCGAGAAGCCCGGCTACCTTGCCGCCGCCATGCGGGATGTGGATACCATTGCCAAGCACTTCCGCCGCGGCGAACTGTCCGAGGAGGAGCGCTATAAGGCGGTCATCCGTATCTGGGAGAAGACGACCGACAACGTCACCGCCGCGCTGGACAAGGGCTTCAGCCGGTTCAACCCGATCAAGATCATGGCGGACTCCGGAGCGCGTGGTTCCATGACGCAGATGCGTCAGCTTGCCGGTATGCGCGGACTCATGTTCTCCGCGACCGGTAAGACCATGGAGCTGCCTATCAAGTCCAACTTCCGCGAGGGCTTGAATATCACCGAGTACTTTATGGGTGCGCGTTCCTCCCGTAAGTCGCTGTCGGATACCGCACTGCGTACCGCAGACTCCGGTTACCTGACCCGCCGTCTGGTGGATGTTTCGCAGGAGGTTATTGTCCGCGAGGTCAACTGCGACACCAACAAGGGCACAACGGTCAGCGATGTCATCGACGAGCGGGATAAGAACGTGCTGGAGCCGCTGGCAGACCGTATCATCGGGCGCTTCTCGCTGGGTGATATTGTCGATCCCGCGACCGGCGCCGTGCTGGTTCCGAACGATACCATGATTTCCGAGGAGGATGCCGCCGCCATTACCAAGGCGGGTATCACCGAGGTCACCATCCGGACGCCTATTCAGTGTCATGCCCGCTGGGGAATCTGCTCGCACTGCTACGGTGCGGATATGTCTACCGGCAAGCTGGTCAGCGTGGGTGAGTCGGTCGGTATCATTGCCGCGCAGTCTATCGGTGAGCCGGGTACTCAGCTGACCATGCGTACATTCCACTCCGGCGGCGTTGCCGGTTCGGATATCACGCAGGGTCTGCCCCGTGTCGAGGAGCTGTTCGAGGCGCGTGCGCCCAAGAAGGCTGCCATCATGACCGAACGGGCCGGCGTTGCCTATGTCCATCAGGATCCCGATATGCCCGGTGTCAGCGACGTGTTCATCCACGACGAGGAGACCAACGCCGAGCTTGCCAAGTACGCAATCCCCTACGGTATGCGTCTGGCTGTTGCGACCGGCACGCATGTGCAGGTCGGTCAGTCCCTGACCGAAGGCTCCAAGGCGCCTGCCGACATTATGCGCATCCAGGGGCTGGACGAGGTGTACGCATACCTTATCAAGGAAGTCCAGAAGGTCTACCGCTCGCAGTCCTGTAACGTCAACGATAAGCACATCGAGATCATTGCCCGTCAGATGACGCGCAAGATCCGCATCGAGGAGCCGGGCGATACGACGCTTCTGCCCGGTACCATCGTGGACCGCAACGAGCTGGAGGAGATCAATACCCGGACGCTCGCGCAAGGCGAGGCACAGGGGCTGGAGCTGAAGCCTGCCTCCGGTACGCCGATCCTGCTGGGCATCACCAAGGCAGCCCTGCAGAGCGAGTCCTTCCTGTCCGCCGCCTCCTTCCAGGAGACGACCAAGGTGCTGGCTGATGCCGCCATCCGCGGCAAGGTCGATCACCTGCGCGGACTGAAGGAGAATGTCATCATCGGTCGCCTGATTCCTGCCGGTACCGGTATGGACTGCTACAAGGAAATCACGGTCGAGACTGCCGAGGAAGCCGCTGCCGAGGCGGCGGCGCTCCAGGCAGCCGATGCGCCTGCTGCCGATACGGCTTCGTAAGAGCCGGAACCCGGAATCGCCGCGCCTGTCGGGCAGGTTCCGGGACACGGGCAGGGCAGGGAAGATCCCCGGAGGGGTCTTCCCTGTTTTCTGCGTGCGGCGGCTTTTGCGGACGGAGCACTCCCGCCAAAGCGCGGCTTCCGACAAATGATTCTGTTGTGCAAAAGGGAGAAAATTCGGGGCAAAAGACTGCCCGCTTGACAAATTGTCCATCCTGTGCTATAATATCCACGTTCGCGTTAATGGGGTATTTGTGCCCTGTTGACGCGGGAAATGAGGCAGTCCCACCCGTCCGGCGGTCACTCCGGCGGTGTGCCTGTATATAAACACCGAAATTCAGAAGAAGGAGGAAAAACAGGAATGCCGACCCTTAACCAGCTTGTCCGTCAGGGACGCGCTGACAGAATGTACAAGTCCAAGGCTCCTGCACTGCAGAAGGGCTTCAACAGCCTGGAGAGCAGAGCCACCGACAAGTCCTCGCCCCAGAAGAGAGGCGTGTGCACGAAGGTCTCCACCATGACGCCGAAGAAGCCGAACTCCGCTATGCGTAAGTTTGCGAGAGTCCGTCTGACCAACGGCATGGAGGTTACGACCTACATCCCCGGCATCGGTCACAGCCTGCAGGAGCACTCTGTCGTGCTGATCCGCGGCGGTCGTGTCCGTGACCTGCCCGGCGTGCGGTACCACATCATCCGCGGTACGCTTGACGCTCAGGGCGTTGCCAACCGCAACCAGAGCCGTTCCAAGTACGGCGCAAAGGCTCCCAAGAAGAAGAAGTAATTCCGATCTCCGGGAGGCGCGTCGGTTTTGCCGCGCAACGCACACTCCGCAGTGCGCCAAGAATGCGGAAGGGTAGAAAAGCAGTCGTTTTCTATACAACACCTGTGTGACCCGCTGATTTCTGTGTTTATATACCGGCGGCTACGCCGGACAGTCAGGCATCCACACAAGGCTCGTAAACAGAAGAATGCTTTTGAGTACCTATGATTTCATTCATTACTAATGAAGGAGGGAAGTTACAGTGCCGAGAAGAGGTTCAATCTCGAAAAGAGATGTGTTGCCGGATCCGTTGTACAACTCCAAGCTGGTGACCAAGCTGGTGAACAACGTGATGTATGACGGCAAGAAGGGCGTCGCGCAGACTATCGTGTATGATGCGTTCAGCATCATCGCGGATAAGACGGGCGAGAACGCCCTGGAAGTTTTCCAGACCGCGCTTGACAATATCAAGCCGGAGTTGGAGGTCAAGGCGCGCCGCGTCGGCGGTTCGACCTATCAGGTCCCGATGGACGTGCGCCCCGACCGTAAGCAGACGCTTGCTCTGCGTTGGCTGATCAGCTATGCCCGGTCCCGCTCCGAGCGGACTATGGCGGAGCGTCTCGCCGGCGAGATCCTGGACGCCAAGAACAGCATGGGCGGAGCCTTCAAGAAGAAGGAAGAAACCCATCGTATGGCGGAGGCGAACAAGGCGTTCGCACACTACAAGTATTGATCGGCGGGCAGTTGCCGCTGATCGGTCAATTCAAAACCAAGGAGTAAATCAATGCCTAGGGAATATTCTCTTGAAAATACCCGGAATATCGGCATTATGGCGCACATTGATGCCGGTAAGACCACGACAACCGAGCGTATCCTGTTCTATACCGGAAAGACCCATAAGCTGGGCGAGACCCATGAGGGCGCAGCTACGATGGACTGGATGGAGGAGGAGCAGGAAAGAGGTATCACCATTACCTCTGCCGCTACCACCTGCTACTGGAAGGGTCATCGCATCAACATCATCGATACCCCCGGACACGTGGACTTCACCGTCGAGGTCGAGCGTTCCCTGCGCGTGCTGGACGGTTCTGTGACCGTCTTCTGCGCCAAGGGCGGCGTTGAACCCCAGTCCGAGACCGTCTGGCGCCAGGCGGATAAGTATCATGTGCCGAGAATGGCATACGTCAACAAGATGGACATCACCGGCGCGGATTTCTACCGCGTGCTGGATATGATGCGCGACCGTCTGCATACGCATCCCGTTCCGATTCAGCTCCCCATCGGCAAGGAGATGACCTTCCGTGGCATCGTTGACTTGGTGGAGATGGAAGCCGACGTTTACTATGACGTCGAGGGTAAGGATGTGCGTGTCGAGCCGATTCCGGACGACATGAAGGAGCTGGCGCAGAAGTATCACGATGAGATGGTTGAGGCTGCCGCCGAGACCGACGAGGCGCTGATGGAGAAGTACCTGGAGGAGGGAACCCTCTCCAAGGAGGATATCCGTGCCGCGCTGCGTAAGGCGACCATCGCCAACGAGATCGTGCCTGTCTGCTGCGGTTCTTCCTACCGCAATAAGGGCGTCCAGAAGATGCTGGACGCGGTCGTTGACTATATGCCCTCTCCTGTGGATATCCCGCCCGTGGACGGCGTCGATCCCGAGACCGGCGAGGAGGATACCCGCAAGGCGGACGACAATGAGCCGTTCTCCGCGCTGGCGTTCAAGATCATGACCGACCCGTTCGTCGGAAAGCTGTGCTACTTCCGCGTTTACTCCGGTGTGGTACACGCCGGCGACATCGTGTACAACTCTACCAAGGGCAAGCGCGAGCGTCTGGGTCGTATCCTGATGATGCACGCGAACGACCGGACGGATATTGACACCTGCTACACGGGTGACATCGCGGCTGCCATCGGCGTGAAGAACACCACAACCGGTGACACCTTCTGCGACGAGAAGCATCCGATCATTCTGGAATCCATGGAGTTCCCGGAGCCTGTTATCCGGGTCGCCATTGAGCCCAAGACCCGCGCGGGTCAGGAGAAGATGGGTATCGCCCTCTCCAAGCTGGCAGAGGAGGACCCCACCTTCCGCACATGGACCGACGAGGAAACCGGTCAGACCATCATTGCCGGTATGGGCGAGCTGCACCTGCAGATCATCGTGGAGCGTATGCTGCGCGAGTTCAAGGTGGAAGCCAATATCGGTAAGCCGCAGGTCGCGTACAAGGAGACCATCCGCAAGAAGGTGGATCAGGAAACCAAGTACAAGCGCCAGTCCGGCGGTTCCGGTCAGTACGGTCATGTCAAGATTACGATCGAACCCAACGAACCCGGCAAGGGCTACGAGTTTGTCAACGCCGTGGTCGGCGGCTCTATCCCGAAGGAATTCATTCCTGCGGTCGATGCCGGTATCCAGGGCGCTATGCAGAACGGTGTGCTCGCGGGCTACAACGTCGTGGACGTGAAGGTCACGCTGTACGACGGCTCCTACCACGAGGTGGACTCCTCCGATATGGCATTCAAGATCGCCGGTTCCATGGCGTTCAAGGAGGCTATGCGCAAGGCGGATCCCGTGCTGACCGAGCCTGTCATGAAGGTCGTTACCATTGTGCCGGAAGAGTACATGGGCGATGTCATCGGCGACTTCAACTCCCGTCGCGGTCAGATCAACAGCATGGAGGCAGCCAACGGCGGAGTCGAGGAGATTACCGCATTTGTCCCGCTGTCCAATATGTTCGGTTATGCTACCGACCTGCGCTCCAAGACGCAGGGACGCGGCATCTACTCTATGGAGCCCAGCCACTTCGCTGAGGTGCCCAAGAGCATTCAGGACGAGATCGTCAAGGCACGCGGCAAGGCACAGGCCTGACCGCATACCTGCGATTTTCCAAGTAAAACAAAAAAATATAATAACGGAGGATTATTACAATGGCAAAGGCTACATTCGAGCGTACCAAGCCCCATGTCAACATTGGTACCATCGGTCACGTTGACCACGGTAAGACCACTCTGACTGCCGCTATCACCAAGGTTCTGTCTCTGAAGAACGGCAAGAACGAGTTCCTGGCTTATGACCAGATCGATAACGCGCCCGAGGAGAAGGCACGCGGTATCACAATCAACACCCGTCACGTTGAGTACGAGACCGACAAGCGCCACTACGCGCACGTCGACTGCCCCGGTCACGCTGACTACGTCAAGAACATGATCACCGGTGCCGCTCAGATGGACGGCGCTATCCTGGTCGTGGCTGCTACCGATGGCCCTCTCGCTCAGACCCGTGAGCACGTGCTGCTTGCCCGTCAGGTCGGCGTGCCTGCTATCGTTGTGTTCATGAACAAGACTGACCTGGTTGACGATGAGGAGCTGCTGGATCTGGTCGAGATGGAAGTCCGCGAGCTGCTGTCTTCCTACGACTTCCCCGGCGACGATATTCCGATCATCCGCGGCTCTGCCCGTATGGCTCTGGAGTCCACCAGCAAGGACATCAACGCGCCCGAGTATGCTCCCATCCTGGAGCTGATGGACGCTGTGGATAGCTATATCCCCACGCCCGACCGTCAGGCTGATAAGCCCTTCCTGATGCCTGTCGAGGACGTCTTCTCCATTTCCGGTCGTGGTACTGTTGCCACCGGTCGTGTGGAGAGAGGTACTCTGAAGGTCAACGATACCGTTGAGATCGTCGGTCTGACCGATGAGAAGGTCACCACCGTCGTTACCGGTGTCGAGATGTTCCACAAGCTGCTGCCCCAGGCTGAGGCTGGTGACAACATCGGCGCTCTGCTCCGCGGTATTGCGAAGGACGGAATTGAGAGAGGTCAGGTTCTGGCGAAGCCCGGCACCGTGCACCCCCACACCCACTTCAAGGGTCATGTGTACGTCCTGAGCGAGAAGGAAGGCGGCCGTTCCAAGCCGTTCGTGGCTGGCTACCGTCCGCAGTTCTACTTCCGCACCACCGACGTTACCGGTACCATCGAGCTGCCTGAGGGCGTCGAGATGTGCCGCCCCGGCGACAACGTCGATATGACCGTTACCCTGATCACCCCCGTCGCGTGCGAGGTTGGTCTGCGGTTCGCTATCCGTGAGGGTGGCCGTACCGTCGGTTCCGGCGTCGTCTCCGAGATTCTGGGCTAATTCCCTGATCCGCTGACACTCCGCTCTCCGCCTGCTTGCCGCGGCGCGGGGGGCGGACATCCCCTGCGGCAAATCCTGCCGCAGGGGATATTTTTAGAGGTTCCCTTAAGGGAACGCTGATTGAAGGTGGCAGCGCAGATGTGTCGCCAAGTCTTCAGCTGCGAAAAAAACATAGTCTTTGGGAATCGGTGAAATTCCATACCGGTGGTAAAGCCCACGAACGCACGCGCGTCATATGCCGTGCGCCGAGCAGGTGAGATTCCTGCGCCGACGGTTACAGTCCGGATGGGAAAGGATATTGAATATGATGAATCAATCTGCGCAGGCGAACCGGAACTATGTCCGCCGCCTGGTCGTGACCGCTGTGCTGTCGGCTCTGTCGGCGGCTTTGATGTACCTTGAGTTTTCTGTTCCGGTCGTCCCCTCGTTTCTGAAGTACGACTTTTCCGATCTGCCCGCCCTGATCGCCGCCTTCGGTGTGGGACCGCTTGCGGGCGTGGCAGTCGAGCTGATAAAAAATCTGATCCATCTCCCCATGACCGCGACCGGCGGTGTGGGTGAGCTTGCCAATTTCATCATCGGTGTGTGCTATGTTCTGCCCGCCGGGCTGATTTACCGCTTCCGCAAGGGCAAGTCCGGCGCTCTGCTGGGCGCTTTGGGCGGTGCAGTGCTGGCATCTGTCATGAGCCTGCCGGTCAATTACTGGATCACGTATCCGGTTTATACCAAATTCCTGCCCATGGATGCGATTATCGGGGCATACTCCGCCATTATTCCGGCGGCGAATACGCTCTGGCGCGCGTTGCTGATGGTCAACCTGCCGTTTACCCTGGTCAAGGGGCTGGTCAATGTGGGCTTTACCTTTGCCCTGTATAAGCATATATCCCCCCTGCTCCACGGGAGAGCCTGCACGGCGTCGGATCCGGATTCCAAGAAAAACACAAAGGGGCGGCGATGCCGCCCGGATGGAGATAGTAATGGCGTCCAATAAAACCGCACACAAGCGCTTGCTGTTGTTTCTGTGCCTGACGCTGCTGTGCGCTCTGCTCGCAACAGCTGTCTGCGCCGCCGCGGGAGCCGCCCCGGCGAATCCTGCCGGCGGAACGGAAGCTGAAACGGAAACCGTTGCCGGCACGGAAACTGTTTCCGGCACGGATACAGCCGCGGAAACGGAACCTGCCGCCCAAAGCTCCGGCTTTACCGGCAGGATCAAGACCTTTTTCCTGGAAACGGTCGGCAAGCGCTGGTGCGTGTTTTTCTGCTCCATGATCCCCATCATCGAGCTGCGCGGCGCCATCCCGATGGGTGCCGCCTTCGGAGTGCCGTGGTGGCAGACCTTCCTCATCAGCGTGGCGGGAAATATGCTGCCGGTTCCCTTTATCCTGCTGTTCATCGGAGCGATTCTCCGCTGGATGGCTGGATGCCGCGTGAAGCTGTTCAATCGCTTTGCCGGCTGGCTGCTCCGCAAAGCCGAGAAAAACCGTGCCAAGGTGGAGAAGTACGCCTTCTGGGGGCTGGCGTTGTTTGTCGGCGTGCCCCTTCCGGGAACCGGCGCCTGGACAGGCTCGCTGGTCGCGGCGGTCATTAACCTGGATTTCTGGAAAGCGCTGCTGTCGGCGTTGCTCGGCGTGCTGGGGGCGGGTTTTGTCATGACCCTGCTGTCCTACGGCGTTGCGGCGATCTTCTGAGATGGGTTTTACGGAAGATTTACAGATTTCCCTTGACAGGCAGGGGAAAGACGTGTATAATGAAGGCAATCGGCAGGTATGGCGCACCGCTTGCGCCGGACTCCAACCATTTTGGAATCAAGCAGGAGGGAAAGAAAAATGCAAATGAGACAGAGCCGCTCTCGCCTGATGGCGTTGCTTCTGGCAGGGCTGATGCTGTTTTCGTCGCTGGCTGTGTTGGCAGGTTGTGCCGACAGCGAAGGGGACGCGACAGCCACGGAGACCGGGAGCGGGGTGCAGTCGGGATCGTCTGCTGAGGATGAGACCAAGGCGGCGCCGTACACGAACCTGGAAAAGAAGAAGTACAACAGGGAATTCGTTATTCTGGGTCGCGGCGACATGAAGACCGACTTTGAAGCGATTTCGACAGAGAGCAAGGGAAGCCTCCTGAACGAGCTGCTGGTGGAGAGAAACACCGTTGTGGCGGAGGACTTCGGCATTCAGTTCGTCTATTTTTATGAGAACTCCTATGACGAGGTCAACGCGCGTGTGAGTCAGCAGGCGCTGAACTCGCTGGATGATTACGATGTTGCCATGGGGCACAAGTATACCGTCACCTCCTGCCTGGTGAACAATCAGCTGACGGATCTGTCCACCGTTGATACGCTGGCTTTGACCGAGAACTGGTGGGATCAGGGCTGCCGCTCCAGCCTGACAGTGAACGGCAAGCTCTTCCTGATGACGGGTGACGTGCTGCCCAGCTCCATGCTGATCTCCGCGTGCTTTGCTTTCAACAAGCGGCTGATGAAGGAGCTGAATAAGACCGAGCCGTACAGTCTGGTGCGGGAGGGCAAGTGGACGCTGGACGAGTTCAATGCCATGACCAAGGACGTTACGGCGGATGTGGACGGCGACGGCGTGATTGATTACAAGAAGGATCGCTACGGTCTGTCCTCGTGGATGATGGATGTCCCGTTCACCATGTTCTATGGCGCGGGCGGTATGTTCGGCTCTGTCACGGAGGACGGTACGCTGGAGATGTCCTTTGAGGACGAGGATGTCATCAACCGCTATGAGAAGATTTACCGGGCTCTCATCGAGCAGAACGCGTATTTTGTGACGGATCTGAGCCAGTACGAGACATCGTTTGAGATGTTCGCCGCAGGGCATGCCCTGTTCTACGATACTTCCCTGAACAAGGTGCGGAATTTCCTTGCGGATATGTCGGACGATTACGGGATTGTGCCCGTGCCCAAGTACGACACCAACCAGAAGGAGTACCTCTCCTTCGTCAACGGCTCGACCGGATTTGTCATGATGGTGAGCACCGAGAAGGATCCTGAGTATGTCGGCGCGATTCTGGAAGCTATGGCGCGCTACAACTACGAGAATGTCTCGACCAAGATGTTTGAGATCGTGACCAAACTGCAGAGCGTCCGGGATCAGGATTCCAGTGAGATGGTGGAGTACATCATCCGCAACCGTGTGTTTGATTCCGCGTACTTCTTCGACCTCGCCGTGTCCAACGTGGTGCTGGAGCAGCTGAAGACCGGCAAGCCGGAGATTTCCGCCAAGCTCACCAGCGCGAAGAAGACAGCGACGACCGAGCTGAAAAGAATCCTCCGGACGATGTCAAAGAAGCAGAAGTAACGGTTCGGTATGTCCGGCAATGTCCGGAAGCGGAAAGGAATGGGTGCCAGCCGGGAACGGGTATATGTCCGGCTGGCGCGTTCCGGTTCTCATATCAAGAGTGATGGAGGGACAGGCCCTGTGAAGTCACGACAACCTGCCCCCTGCAAGGGTAAGGTGCCAATTCCTGACAGATAGGAGCAAGCGGCAAGCCCATGACCGATTTCGGAAAAGGCGCAAAAAGCAGCCCCTGTCTGCGAAGGCAGGGGCTTTTCCTGTCTTCATATGGCGGTGAAGTCTCAGAGGTGCCCCCAAAGGCAGAAAAGACAGAGATAAGATAAGATTAAGAAAGGAAATATACATTCATGAAAAAACAGCTTTTTACCAGTGAGTCCGTGACCGAGGGGCATCCCGACAAGGTCTGCGACATCATTTCCGATTCGATCCTGGACGAGATGCTCCGGCAGGATCCCCTGTCGCGCGTGGCGTGCGAGACATTCTGCACGACGGGGCTGGTTGCCATCATGGGCGAGGTCACGACGCACGCGGACGTTGACCTGCAGAAGGTCGTGCGCGATGCTGTGCGCGAGATCGGCTATACGCGGGCGAAATTCGGCTTTGACTGCGACAGCTGCGCGGTCATTTCCTCCATCCATGAGCAGTCGCCGGACATTGCGATGGGCGTTGACCGCTCGCTGGAGGCAAAGGAAGGCGCGGGCGACGGGTTGGATATAGGTGCGGGCGATCAGGGACTGATGTTCGGCTACGCCTGCAACGAGACGCCGGAGCTGATGCCGCTGCCGATTGCGCTTTCCCACGCGCTTGCCAAGCGGCTGGCGGCACTGCGTAAGTCCGGCGGGGTGGACTACCTGCGCCCGGACGGAAAAACGCAGGTGACGGTGGAGTACCGCGACGGCGTTCCGGCGCGGGTGGATACCATTGTCATTTCGACTCAGCACAGTCCGGATGCAGAGCTTTCCGTTATCCGGCAGGATATGATAGACCGCGTCATTCTGCCGACGGTGCCCGGCGCCCTGCTGGATGAGCAGACCAAAATATATGTCAATCCGACCGGACGGTTCGTTATCGGAGGTCCCGCCGGGGACACGGGCCTGACGGGGCGCAAGATCATTGTGGACACCTACGGCGGCTATGCCCGGCATGGCGGCGGCGCCTTTTCCGGCAAGGATCCGACAAAGGTGGATCGCTCTGCTTCCTACGCCGCCCGCTACGTGGCGAAGAATATCGTGGCGGCAGGGCTTGCCGACCGCTGTGAGGTGCAGGTGGCGTATGCCATCGGCGTGGCGCGTCCCGTGTCCGTGCTGATCGACACGGCAGGAACCGCTGTTGTTCCGGAGGAGGAGATTACCCGCGCGGTTCTGCGCCACGTGGATCTGCGTCCCGCTGCTATCATCAGCCGGTTTGACCTCCGCCGCCCGATCTACCGTCCGCTTGCCGCCTACGGCCACATGGGACGGGAGGATCTGAACGCGCCGTGGGAAGCGCGGGATCTGGCACCCGTCCTGCGGAGCGACCTGCTGTAATCTGCGGCGAGTCCCCAAGACGCTTTCCGGAAGGCAAATGCCGGAGCCGTCTCATATACTGCCTCTGAGGGGAGGGAGATATATGGGTGAAATAATTGCCGGGATTCTGGCGGCAGTGCTGGCGGCATTCGGCTTTTACAGCCTTTTGCGCACGGTCGGGGAGCTTTTGCGCCCGCCGTGCCCCGTGACAACGGCGGTGCTGATCCGAACGCGGCAGGAGCTTGCCGACCTGGATCTGTTTCTGGACGAGGCGCGGCACGGCACCCGCCGCCGCGGGTATACGCCGCAGGTGCTGATAGACAGGCGGCTGTTGGTCGGTATGCCGGGGGAGCTGTGCCCGGACAGTGCGACACTGGCGGTGCTGGAGCGCTTCGGCGCGGACTGGTACGCGGTGGATCTGCCCGCACCGGGCGGTCAAAAAATATGAACGGACAAAGGAGGGATGGAACTATGCAGGAGGAAAGGAACGGCATGCCGGGAACCGATGACACGGGCGGGGACACGGGGGATTCCCTGCGCGGAACGGTGGAGCGCGTCATCTATACCAACGGGGATACCGGGTACACGGTATGCGACTTCGGGCTGGAGGACGGCGACGTGGTGACGGTATACGGCACCATGCCCTACATCGGCAACGGAGACGAGCTGACCGTGTGGGGCGGCTGGACGCACAGCCCGCGCTACGGGCGTCAGTTCCGGGTGGATCAGTATGAGCGCTCCCTGCCTGCCGACAGCAACGCTATCCTGCGTTATCTCTCCTCCCGGACGGTCAAGGGCGTCGGACCGGCACTGGCAAAGCGGATGGTGGACACATTCGGCGATGAAACACTGGAGGTAATGGAGAACCACCCGGACTGGCTGGTTCAGGTTCAGGGAATTTCCCGGAAAAAGGCAAATGAAATATCCGAGGATTTCCGCGCCAAGGCGGGCATACGAGCCGCCATGCTGTTCTTCCGGGAGTATTTCGGCGCGGCGCTGACCGTGCGCATCTACAAGAAGTTCGGCTCCGGCGCGATGGATATCGCCAAGAGCAACCCGTACCGCCTGTGCGACGAGGTGGAGGGCATCGGGTTCGAGAAGGCGGATCGCTTTGCTTCCTCGCTGGGCGTTGACCCGGAGAGCGGGGAACGCCTGATGAGCGGCGTGGCGTATATTCTGTCCTCCAACGCAGCGCAGAACGGGCACGTCTGCCTGCCGCGTGACAAGCTGGTGCCGGCGGCGGCACAGCTCCTGCGTACCGATGCGGAGAAGATTGACCGCGCGGTCGCGGCGCAGCTGAAGGCGGGGAAACTGGTTTGCCGCCGCTTTTCCGGCGTGGATTACCTGTATACGGCGGCGGACGACCGCACCGAGCAGTACATAGCAGACAAGCTGAGGCTGCTGGACAGACTGTGCCCGGCGGTGGACGGCGGCGATGTGCAGTCATTCATCCGGCGGGAGGAGCAGGAGGTCGGGATGTCCTATGCCACGGGGCAGAAAAAGGCGATTTTTGACGCGCTTTGCCACGGGGTTATGATCCTGACCGGCGGTCCCGGAACGGGCAAGACAACGGTCGTACACGCGCTGATCCGGATATTCGATTCCATGGGGATGAAGATTGCGCTGGCGGCGCCAACCGGCAGAGCGGCAAAGCGGCTGTCCGAGTCCACTGCCTGCGAGGCAAAGACCATTCACCGTCTGCTGGAGATGAGCTTTGACGAGGATGGAGGGCGTGGTGGCTTCCGCCGCAACGAGCAGGATCTGCTGGAGGAGGAGGTCATCATCATTGACGAGGCATCCATGGTGGACAGTATGCTGATGGCGGCACTCCTGCGGGCAGTCAAGCCGGGAGCGCGACTGATCCTGATCGGCGACGCGGATCAGCTGCCCAGTGTCGGCGCGGGGCGTGTGCTGAACGACCTAATAGACAGCGGCAGTTTTGCGACCGTGCGGTTGGAGGAGATATTCCGGCAGTCGCAGGCATCGCTGATCGTGACCAATGCCCACGCCATCAACCGCGGCGAGATGCCGGTTCTGACAGACCGGCGGAACGATTTCTTCTTTTTGCCCCGGCGCACCGACGCGGAAATATCCGCCACCATTGTAGAGCTGTACAAAACGCGCCTGCCGCGCACTTACGGGCAGCTGACCGAGAACGGTATCCAGATCATCACGCCTTCCCGGCGCGGGGAGGCGGGCACTGAGCATCTCAACCGGCTGTTGCAGGCGGCGCTGAACCCTGCCGAGAGGGGCAGGGCAGAGATGAGCTTCCGGGACAAGCTGTTTCGCGTGGGCGACCGCGTCATGCAGACCCGGAACAACTATGATGTGCTTTGGGAGGACGATGAAACGGATGAAGCCGCCGTGCCGGAGCCGGAGAATGTGTCCCCGGGACGCGGCCGTGCCAGACCGCCGCAGGTTGCCGGGCGTGAGTGGGACGAGGAGCCGGACTCCGAGCGCGGCGGTGTTTTCAACGGGGACATCGGCGTTATCGTGGATATTGACGTGCCGGAGCGCACCATGCGCGTGCGGTTCGACGACAGGGTGGCAATCTATACGTCGGATATGCTGGACGATTTGGAGCACGCATGGGCGGTGACGGTTCACAAGAGCCAGGGGAGCGAGTATCCCTTTGTCATCATGCCGATGTACAGCGCCTCGACCCTGCTTCTGACGCGGAACCTGCTGTATACGGCAGTGACACGTGCCCAGCGCATGGTGATTCTGGTCGGGCGCGAGTCTGTGATCCGGACGATGGTGGAGAATAACCGCCAGTCCATGCGCTATACGGGGCTGAGCCACCGCCTGCAGGCGGCGGACGCGGCGGAGTGATATGCGGGGCGCGGTATCGGCGGTCGGCGGTGTGCTGACCGACTTGTTCTTCCCGCCGCGCTGTGCGGGATGCGGCGCGCTCCTGCCGCCCTTCCGGTGCCTGCACGGCGGAGTCGTCCCGGCACTTTGCGCGGATTGCCTCCCTCAGTGGGAGAAGGCGCGGGCGCAGGTACCGGACGGGGGGCAGGCGGGGGCGGTTTGGCTTGTCCCGTACTGTCCGGAGGAGCCGGAATGTGTTCCGCAACAAGTGATTTTCCGGCTCAAGCACCGGGATGACAGAAGGCTGACGGAGTGGCTGTCGGCGGCGTTGGCGGAGCCGGTTCGCCGGACGCTGGAGTCGGCAGGCACGGATGTGCGGACTGCGGTATGCCTGTACCCGCCCCGGCGCCGCGCAGCCGTCCGGAAGGACGGATTTGACCAGGCACAGCGGCTGGCTTGCGGGTTGGCGGACTGTCTGGGCGCCACGTTCCTGCCCGCCGTGCGGCGTGTATCGGATGGCGTGGGGGCGCAGAAGACCTTGGACGCCGCCGGACGCCGTGCGAGTGCCGCGTCCGCATATGTGCTGGAGGAGCGGCTTGCCCCGCGCCTGTCCGGACACGTTGCCGTGCTGACGGATGACCTGTTCACCACGGGGGCGACGTTGTTCCGCCTCGCCGCGCTTGCCCGTTCTGCCGGTGCGTCCGGCGTTCTGCTTGCCACGGTGGCAAGGACGCGGGAACGGCACGACTGCACCGACTGATGCGGGGGCATGACGGGCGCTCGACAGTTGACCAATTTTCGAAAAAAACAGAGCCGGAACCTTGTACAGAACCGGGAATCTCCTGCCGCGACACAGCTTTCTCTTGACAAAGCAGAGCGTTTGGAGTATAATGACGGTGCAAATCTGAAGAGTAAGGATACGGGCGTACAGTGCCGACGGGACGGGGAGTTGTCCGCCGGACGAAAGCCGCAAGGGGGAACCCCGCGGCTGCGGTCCGCATCCTGCATCCCGCTTCATCTGGCTGAAATCATGAGGTTCTTTTGCGCGCGGCGCGCATGCCTCCTTTCCTGCCAAATGGCTGTGGGGAAGGAGGTATTTTTATATGACAAACCAAAGAAGCTTTTCCCTGATCCGGCGTCACACTACGGTGCGCCTGACGACAGACGCCGTCCTGATCGCCGTGTACGTGGCGCTTGCCTCGTTCGTTTCCATCAATTTCCCCATTGCTCAGTTCTCCCTGTCCTCCCTGCCGATCCTGCTGTGTGTGTTTGCGCTCGGTGTGCCGGATGCCGTTGCGGTCGCTCTGTGCGGCTCGTTTATCGAGCAGGTGCTGTACGGACTTTCCCCGACAGCACCGCTGTGGATGGCGGCGCCCGTGGCGATGGCACTGACTGCCGGCGGGCTTGCCGCGCTGTTCCGCCGCCTGTCCGGCAGGGAACTTCCCGTGTGGCAGACCATCGTGACGGTGGTCGTGGCTGAATTGGTCATGACGCTGGTCAACACCGGAATGCTGTATCTGGACGCGCACATTATGCAGTACTCCGTCAAGGCGATTGGGGTTGTGCTCCCGATCCGACTGGGCAACGGCGCCGCCCGGACGGTCTGCACCGCCATTCTGACGCCGGGCATTCTGACGCCCCTGCGCCTGATTACGGATAAACGCCGCGCCGACAGCCACAACGGGACGCGGGGTGAGTCCGTATGACACCTGAGATCCGCACCGCCGCCGATGCGATAGCATATATCCACTCCAACACATGGACGCGGCACGCACCGGGGCTGGAGCGGATGCGGGAGCTTTGCCGGCGGCTGGGCGACCCGCAGAAGTCGCTTCGCTTCCTGCACGTGGCAGGCACCAACGGAAAAGGGTCGGTCTGCGCCATGCTGGATGCGGTATTGCGCACGGCGGGCTACCGTGTGGGACTGTTCACCTCACCCTATCTTGTTTCGTTCAACGAGCGCATCCGCCTGAACGGACAGCCGATCCCGGACGCGGAGCTGGCGGAAATTACGGCACGCATCCGCCCCATTGCCGACAGCATGACCGATGTGCCCACCGAGTTTGAGTTGATAACCGCCATCGGGCTTGCCTTTTTCGCCCGCCACGCCTGCGATTTCGTGGTGTTCGAGGTCGGCATGGGCGGGCGGCTGGACTCTACCAATATCCTCGCACCGGAGGAAGTAGCCGTATCGGTCATCACCGGCATTGCCATGGATCATACTGCCTATCTGGGAGACACGCCGGAAAAGATAGCCGCCGAGAAGGCGGGCATCATCAAGCCCGGCGTTCCGGTTGTGTTCGGCGGGACGCACGAGCCGTTGACGCCTGACGGCGTCGTGCCGGAGATCCGCGCGGATCGTGTTGTGGATCCGGTATCCTGCGGACAGGTCATCCGGGCGCAGGCGGAGCGGGTGGGCGCTCCCTACATCCCGGTTCCCGCCGGACTTCTGCACGTAACGCACACCGGGCTGGACGGCTCGGACTTTGATTTCGGTCAACGGCGCGGACTGCACATCCCCCTGCCGGGGCTGTACCAGCCGTTCAACGCCGCGACTGCCCTGTGTGCGCTGGATGTTCTCCGGGAGCGCGGCACCTGCATCCCGGAGGCAGCGATCCGATCTGGGCTTGCCGGCGTCAGCTGGGCGGGGCGCTTTGAGGTGCTGTACCGCGACCCGGACGATCCGCGCGTCGTGGTGGTGGCGGACGGCGGGCATAACCCGGAGGGCGTTGCGGCTGCCGCCGCCAGTGCCGCCGCCTGCTTCGGAGGCGAGCGGATCAACCTTTTGACCGGCGTGATGGCAGACAAGGACTACACGACTATGGCACACAGCCTTGCCGCCGTGGCGCGCCGCGTGTTCACGGTCACGCCGGATAACAGCCGCGCCCTGTCCGGAGATGCCTATGCCGCCCTGTACCGGGCGCAGGGCATTCCGGTTCATGACTTCCCATCGGTTGCCGCCGCTTTTTCCGCCGCGCTTGCCGACTGCCGCCGTGCCGGTGTCCCGCTGCTTTGCCTTGGTTCTTTGTATATGTACCGGGACGTGCTGGCGGCGGTGGAACAACTGTGAAGCCGCGACAGCCGGGAACGCAATACGCCTATCAACCTGCGGTTAAAAAGAAAACCGCAGGTTGATTTTATGTGTAGTGAAAACCGGCTGTCCGACCTGCGGCACCACGGACATATGTAAACAAATCATGAATAATCGAATTTCCACAAAAAGCCGGTTGACAATCCGGGGGATTTATGGTACAATTATCGAAGTACATGAGGAAAGGAGAACATGGTTTACCATTATGGACGGGGACAGTACGTCTCACTGTTGTGAGAAGCCTCCTTTATGCCGTTATGTGCGCTTGAAGTGGTGTGAGCGCGACAGCAGCCTGTTTCTGCGTGAGCAGATGACGGGTTCTGTCGGTGTGCGACATTGCCTCAGGCTTTTTCTTATACTTTGCCTGCAGGCAGCATAGGATGAACAATACACGTAACGATAATGCATCGGACACAGAGTCCGGGAGGAGAGACATACAGTCATGAAAAGCAATATTTTCCTGATGATACTCCTGCAGATACTGCTCATCGCGCTGAACGCCGTGTTCGCCGCAGCAGAGATTGCAGTGCTGAGTGTCAACGAAAACAAACTCAATAAGCTGGCAGAGGATGGGAACCGGCGTGCCCGCCGCCTGCTGAAGCTGACGAAACAGCCCGCGAAGTTTCTGGCGACCATTCAGGTAGCTATCACGCTGGCGGGATTTCTGGGAAGCGCCTTTGCCGCCGACAACTTTGCGGGTCCCATCGTAAACGCGCTGATGAAGAAGGGCGCGGATGCCTACGTATCCGAGTCCACGATGAACACAATCGCCGTCGTAGTGATTACGCTGATCCTGTCCTACGTCACGCTGATTTTCGGCGAGCTGGTGCCGAAGCGGGTTGCCATGCGCAAGTCAGAATCGCTGGCGCTGGGCATATCGGGAATGCTTCGGGCGGTCGGTGCGCTGTTTGCCCCGCTGGTCTGGCTGCTGACCAAATCCACGAACGGCGTACTGCGCCTGATGGGCATTGACCCCACGCAGGCGGATGAGCAGGCAAGCGAGGAGGACATCCGCCTGATGGTGGATGCCAGTGCCGAAACCGGCGCCATTGACCGCGAGGAGCAGAGCATCATTCAGAATGTGTTTGAATTTGACGATCTGACCGCCGGGGAGATCGCCGTACACCGTACCGAGGTCACGATTCTGTGGATTGAGGACGATATGCAGGCGTGGGACGAAACCATTCACAAGGGGCGCTTTACCTTCTATCCCGTGTGCGGCGAGTCCAAGGATAACGTCATCGGCGTGCTGAATGCCAAGGACTATTACCGCCTGGACAGCAAGGACCGGGAGACGGTCATGGCAGAGGCGGTAAGACCTGCGTACCTGGTGCCGGAGGGTGTCAAGGCGGACGTCCTGTTTCGCAATATGCGCACAACGCGCAATAAGTTTGCCGTTGTGCTGGATGAATACGGCGGCATGGCGGGTATCGTGACGATCACAGACCTGATCGAGCGGCTGGTAGGCGACCTGACCAACGCCGACGACAGCACGCCGCCCGCGCCGGCGGACATCGTCAAGCGGGAGGACGGCGACTGGGAAGTGCGCGGCACCGCAGATCTGAGCGAGGTGCAGCAGGAGTTGGATGTGGAACTGCCCACGGAGGACTGCGATACCTTCGGCGGACTGGTCTTTGCCGAGCTGGGAACCATTCCGGAGGACGGCACGACCTGCGATATCACCATCGGACGGCTGGAAATCCACGTACAGAGTGTCGCGGATCACCAGATGGAGGTTGCGCTTGTCCATGTCCTGCCCAAGGAGAATACGGGCGATGATGACGACGACGAGGACGAGGACGACGCGGAAAAGGACAGCGAAAAGGGCAGGGAGCGGAAGGAAAAGGACAAAGAGAAGGAAAAGGATAGAGAAAAGTCCGCCGCCGCGGAAAAGCCGTAACATAATGCCTGCCGATAAAAATCTGTATGCACCAATCCGAAAAACGCGCAAATCAAACAAAACTGCCGCCGGTCGCAATGCGACCGGCGGCAGTTGCTTGCAGGTGTCGTGTCACGCGCGGAGCGTCTGCTCCAACGCGGTGATGGCGGCGGAGGTTTCCGCCTCCGAGAGGAAGGAGTAGAATACATAGGTGCCGCAGACCTTGACCTGCGCCTGATCCAGCTTGGGCAGCTCGCCGGGGTTATAGGAAGTCAGCAGGTCGCGCAGACGCAGTTTTTCTGCTTCAACAAAGGAGGTGACGGCATCGGCAACACCGCTCACATCGCTCTTGTTGATGACGTGGAAAACGCCGATCTGGTCAATGTTGGTCTCCTCATCGTCCGACAGCAGGATGATATGGTCGTAGCACTTTTCGGTCAGATCGCGGTAGTTCGCGCCGAACCGGGACTCCGAAATATAATCCGCGTCCGCACCGTGATACCGTCCGCTCAGCACCTCCAGCAGTTTGTCGGCTACCTTATCGGCAGACAGCGTGGTGGTGTAGGAATCCTGCCCACAGCCGGACAGCACCAGAGTAAGCGCCAGCGTGAGCGCGAGCAGGCAAGGAAAAATCTTTTTCACAGGAAACCCTCCTTAAGCGGTGTAGGCGTGGGTGCGGATATAGGACAGGATGAGGCGGTACGCCTCGGTGGTCAGATGGATGCCGTCCTCGCTGATGCAAAGTGAGTCGCGGAGGCAGTTGTTCCCGTCCTTCAGCACCGACTGCGTGTCCAGATACCGGCAGTTGTTCTCGGCGGCGACCGCCTTGACCCAACCGTTGGCGCGGTCGATCTTTTCATTGGACAGAACCTTACAGCCCGCCGTGACCGGGAAGATGGACTGCAACAGAATGACCGTATTGGGCGATGCCTTCTGAATGGCGCGAACCAGCTTGGCGTAGTATGCCTTGAAATCTGTCTCCACGAGGTAGGAAACGCCGAAATCGGTTCCCAGCGTGATAATAAGGATCTCCGGCTTCAGTTCGGCGGCTGCCTCCGCGATGGTTACATACCTGTCCGTGCCGGGCAGGTTGATTTTGGCGGAAGTGATGGGCGAATCCAGATTGAGCATATTATCCTTGGTGTGCCAGACCTGCTTCGTGTTCTGCCCGTCGGTCAGCACGCCGCGGCTGACAAGATGCGCGGTGAGGGAATCGCCGAGAAAGGTAAGCTTGTCCTGATACGCCTGCCCGGCGTCTGCGGTCTCGGGCAGCGTCACGCTTTCGGTGTTATCCGAGTCAGCACGAGCACCTGCACAGCCGCCGGAACAGCCGGTCGAAATCGCCGCGATGATGGCAAATACAACGCACAGCAGTGCCAGCGCGGCACACGCATAGCGCAGGACGCGGCTGACGGAATCAAGCATTTCATTGGAACGTGTATTCATGAGGCAACCTCCGATAATAGTATAAAAAGTATAGGCGGGAAACCGCCGGAATATCCGTAAGCGGGGCATTATAGGCACTTCTTATTCACCGTGCGGTGAATTTTCAGAGGCGCCCTGATCCCGCTCCTGCAATTCATTGATCCCGTTTGCCGAACTGCGAACGGTAGGGTTGTTCGTTGACTGTCCGGCTGTCCCGTCGGTGAGCCAAGGCGGCGAGGATTGCCGCACCGATGGCGTAGACCAGAACGGAAAGGAACAGGAACAGCAGGGTGGTGCCCGCGGTGGGCTTCTGCTCGATCTGCACCGGCAGATAGACGAAAACGTAGGCGCTGCCCAGTGTCAGCAGGGCATGGGATACGGTGCGGGCGGCACGCGAGAGTGAGCTGTGCCGGATACGCGCCGCGCAGGCAAAGCACAGCGACAGTGGCAGGAACAGCAACAGCCGTAGCGGCGACGGTGCCCTGTCCAGGATAGCATAAATCAGCAACATAAGGGTGCTGAGCACGGTGAACCACGCGCAGGCGTGCAGGACCAATGCCCGGCAGGCGGCAGGCGGGAATGCCGGAGAGCCCGGCTCGGACGATTGTTTGCGGTTCATACGGAAAGCCTTTCGGTCAGGGGAGTGCCGATCATCCGGCACGGTCTGGCACCGGACGGATCGGGGCTCCTTAGTGTGGGCACTTCCCGGAAAAATCCGCCACGCGGCGGATCCCGGCGATGCCCTGTGAGCAAGCTCTTCCATTATAATGCATCTGCACGGAAAAAGCAAGAAGTATTTGTGAATTTTTCCGGGAAGTATTCGACTGTATGCAACAACGGATCCGGTTGCGCCGGGGACTGCTCCGAAAGCGGCAGACGCCGTCAGCCTACGCCTGCTCTTTCCGCGAAAAGGGACGTTCGTTCACGAAATATTAAAAAATATGTGGTACAATACGAGGGATCGTAAGTCAGACCATCACGGCGGAAAGAGGATGTACAGAATGGGAACCAACCAGAAAAAAACACCGGAGGGCGAACCGATCCCTGCGGGGACGCGGGCGGAAAGCTCCCTCCCGCCGGTTCTGCTTCCCGGCATTCACTCTCCCGCCGACCTCAAGGCGCTTCCGGAGGACAAAATGCCGGAGCTGTGCAGGGAAATCCGCGGCGAACTGCTGCGTACCGTTACCAGAACCGGGGGGCACCTCGCCTCCAATCTCGGCGTGGTGGAGTTGTCCGTGGCGATGCACCGGGTGTTCGACTGCCCGCGTGACCACTTCATTTTCGATGTCGGACACCAGAGCTACGTTCACAAGATGCTGACGGGGCGCTACGAACGGATGCAGACACTGCGTCAGGGAGGCGGTATATCCGGCTTCACCAAACGCACGGAGAGCGAGTATGACTGCTTCGGCGCGGGGCACAGCTCCACGTCCCTGTCGGCGGCGCTGGGCTTTGCGCAGGCGGATCGGATGATGGGCTCGGATGCCTGGACGGTGGCAGTCGTGGGTGACGGTGCCTTTACAGGCGGCATGATCCACGAGGCACTCAACAACGTGAGTCCCGGACTGCGTCTCGTCATCATCATCAACGAGAATGAAATGTCCATATCCAAGAACATCGGACGTTTCGCCATGCATATGGCGCGCCTGCGGCAGAAGGAGGGCTACTTCCGCACCAAGCGCCGCACCACGCATTTCATCAAGAAGATCCCGCTCATCGGAGACGGGCTTTTCCGCGCCATTCGCCGGGTCAAGAAATCCTTCAAGAATGCCATGTACGGCAGTAATTACTTCGAGGATATGGGGCTCTACTATCTGGGACCTGCCGACGGCAACGACTACCGTGCAGTGGTCAACCTGTTGCAGGCGGCGCGCGATACGGGCGACAGCGTGGTCATTCACCTCAAAACCCGGAAAGGGAAGGGATACCCGCCTGCCGAGCGCGATCCGGGCGCTTTTCACGGGATGCCGCCCGCCTCTGCCGGAGCGCCGAACCCCGGCGCCGCAGTGCCGGATAATTTTTCCCGGCATCTCGGTCAGATTCTGATACAGGAATCGGTACGTGACGATCGCATCTGTGCCATCACCGCCGCGATGAGCGAGGGGACGGGACTGGAGGCATTCCGTGCGGCGCGCCCCGACCGGTTCTTTGACGTCGGTATCGCGGAGGAGCATGCGCTGACCTTCGCGGCGGGGCTTGCGGCGGACGGATTCCATCCGGTAGCCGCCATCTACTCTACCTTCCTGCAGCGCGGCTACGACCAGATCGTACATGACATTGCCCTCCAGCGCCTGCCTGTCGTTCTCTGCATCGACCGCGCAGGGCTGAGTCAGGGTGATGGGGCAACGCATCACGGCATCTTTGACGTGTCCTTCCTGTCCGCTATCCCGAACATGACGCTGTACGCGCCGGCTACCTTTGCCGGACTGGAGGTCGCTTTCCGGATGGCAATCGCCTCCGGAGTGCCGAGCGCCATCCGCTACCCCAACCGCCCGGAGGACGCGCGCGTCCGGTCTGTATTCTACCCCGACGGGACGCCGCAAACGGTTGGCGTGCGTGCCGATTACGTGCCCGGTGAACGACTGGACGCCGTGATTCTGTGCCACGGTGCCATGGCAACCGAAGCCCTGACCGCAAAGGATCTGCTGGCGGCGGAAGGCGTCCGGGTCGGCATCCTGCTGTGCGAGTACCTCAAGCCGTACGACAGACTGGCGGGGGAGGTCGCCGCCTGCCTGCCGCCAGATGTGCCGATTCTGTTTGCGGAGGAGGAGATCCGCGCCGGCGGCTTCGGCATGATGCTGGCGGATGCACTGTGCCGCCGCGGCGAGCTGAAGGATCGCCGCTTTGATATTCTCGCGGTGGATGACAGCTTTGTGCTCCAGTTTGTTCCGGAGCCTGTCCGCCGCACGGCAGGCGTGGATGCGGTCGGCATTGCCGCCCGCGTGCGGAAGCTGCTGCACTGACCGGACATCCCTGCCATACAGACTGCCCGCCGGGCTGTCACAGACGTGACAACCCGGCGGGCGTTTTCTGCCTGCGTGTGATGCCGACCTGTCGGATCAACAGGTGCCGTGCATGGCGCGGGATGTTCTCAGACCTTTTCCGCCTGCTCGAACCCGTCCGTGTTGTTCACGAACACAGGCAGCAGCCGGACAGAAAAGTCAAAATGCTTTTCCGCGAGCCGGAACCGCGGGTTCAGCTCGGGACCGCAGGAATTGGAACCGATGCCGCTCTGCCGCATATCCAGATTGACGCAGGTCTCCTCCATCGGGACAAGCTCGTAGTCGTGCGCCGTGGCGGTCAGCTGAGCCGGGGTGAAGTGCGCGCAGTTGAAGGAGAAGGGCTTGCCGGCGGCAACAGCCATCAGCCCCTGCCCGGCGGCATTTGCCACCGTCATCCAGGTCGTGTCGGCGTGCGCCATGTTTTCCTGCGGACGGACGTAATGCTCAAAATGCCCGGTCACCGTCGATTCAAACAGCCCCTGCCGGGAGGCATGGCGCTTGTCGGCGTAGCTTTCCACGGGACCGCGCCCGAAGTAACGCAGGTACTCGTTGCCGCCGGGCATCAGGAACTCCACACCGAAGCGCGGCAGGAAGGGAAGATCCTCCCGGACATCCACGTCCCAGTGCAGAATCACACCGCCCTCGGCAAGGAAGGTGTAGGTCACGGTGGCGTGCAGGATCGGGCACTGCGGCGCGGCACCCAGCGACAGGTGCGCCGTGACGGTAACCGAGCGGTCGCAGGACGGATCAGCCGAGGCGGTCAGAGCGCAGTCGTAGCACTTGACCGTGGCGCGGTCATAGCCGGCGTTCTGCCACTGCCAGCGGATGTTGCGGTCGTTGTCGGTCGGGGCACGCCAGACCGTCGGGCGGACGGGGGCTGCCAGCAGCTCGTGTCCCTCGTGCCGCATAGAGGTAATCAGCCCGCAGGTGCGGCAGACACGGTATTCCGTATCGGCTGTCCGCACGGTCACGGCGTCGGCTGTTTCCTCGGCGGCAATGGTCGCAAAGGGAGACATCGCATCGCGCAGGGACTGCTTTTCCCCGGCGGGAAGATCCAGCCTGATCTGCGTAAAGCCGACCTCGTATCCGATGGGCGCCCACGGCGTCGGCAGGTTCTGCCGGGCGGTCAGCGTCAGGTATACGTCCCCGGCGGCGGGGATTGCGTCGGTCGGTACGGTCAGCCGTGCAGTTTCCTGCGGCTCGACAGGCAGGCAGGCGCGTCCGCAGGCAAAGACCGTGCCGTCCTGCTCCAGCGTCCAGTCAAAGTCCAGATCCGACAGATCGGTGAAGTAGCGCAGGTTGCGAATGGCTGCCTCGCCGCTCATCCGGTCGAAGGACTCCAGCCGGAAGGGCTTGATGACCTGCTTGTATTCCATCAGTCCCGTGTGGGGGCGGCGATCCGGATAGACCAGTCCGTCCACGCAGAAATTGCCGTCGTGCGGCACCTCGCCGAAGTCGCCGCCGTAGGTGTAGTGCGGGTCGGACAGGGGGGCTTTGCCGGTTGCCACCGAGTGGTCGATGAATTCCCAGACGCAACCGCCCATGAGGTTGTCGTGCGAATAGATCAGATCCCAGTAGTCCTTAAGGCATCCGGGACCGTTGCCCATGGCGTGCGAGTATTCACACAGGAACAGGGGCTTGTCAAACACCGTCCGGTCGAGATAGGTTGCCTGGATCTCCTCCGGCGAGGGGTACATTCTGCTTTCGACGTCAATATGCGGACTCCGCAGGGCACCGCCGATCTCCCCGTCGGATTTTCCCTTCATGTCGCCGTGCAACCGGTCGGCATTCCGGCGGGATATGTCCTCGCAGTGGACGAGATTGTGCCGGTTGCGGCTGTGCAGATACTCCGCCATTTTGTTCTGGTTGCACCCGATACCGGACTCGTTGCCCAGCGACCACATCAGAATCGCGGCATGGTTCTTGTCCCGCTCATACATCCGCCGGACGCGATCCAGGTAGGCATCCTCCCATTCCGGGTCATCGGTCAGCCGATCCCAGTTGCCGATGGATGCCATGCCGTGGCACTCCAGGTCGGTCTCGTCAATGAGGTAGAAGCCGAGCTCATCGCACAGACCGGGGAAGCGGGGATCGTTCGGGTAGTGACTGGTGCGGACGGCATTGACATTGTGCTGTTTCATGATGGTCAGGTCGCGGATCATGTGATCCAGCGGCGTCGCGGAGCCGAGCAGGGGGTGGCTGTCGTGGCGGTTGACGCCCTTGAGTTTGATGGCGCACCCGTTGAAATACAGCACGCCGTCCCGGATGCGGATGTCCCGGAAGCCCAGCTTCTGCACGATGTACTCACTGCCGCAGTGCAGGATCAGCGTGTACAGCAACGGCTCCTCGTCGCTCCACAGCTCCGGCGCGTCAACGAGGAAGTCAAAGGTTCCCTCGCCGTCGATCTCCAGTGAGCCGGATTCGATCTGCATCCCGTTGGGACGGAGCAGGCGGTATTCTACCAATGCGCGCCCATTCAGCCGTACCGTAGTGGGGCAGGCGCCGCGGGCATAGTTTTCCGAAAGTGCGGGATGCGCCTCAAAATCCAGAATGTGAACCGGATCGCGGAACAGGAGGTACACCTCCCGGAAAATGCCCGACCAGCGGAACTTGTCCTGATCCTCCAGATAGGTGCCGTCGCACCACTTGAGCACCAGCACCTGAATGAGATTCTCTCCCTCGTGCAGGTATGCGGAAAGGTCAAATTCACTGGTCATGTGGCTGACCTGGCTGTACCCCACGAACCGGCGGTTGACAAACAGGTAGAAGCAGGAGTCCACGCCTTCAAAATTGAGGTAGACGGTCTTGCTCAGCCGGGCGGCGGGCAGGGTGACGGTGCGGCTGTACAGTCCGCAGGGGTTGGCGTCCGGCACAAAGGGGGGATCCACCGTCACGGGATACAGCACATTGACATACTGCGGCGTGTCGTAATCCCGATCCAGGTAGGTCTGCCAGGAGCGCGGCACCTCGATTCTGTCGGTTCGTCCGGGGACAAAGCCCGGGGCGGTAATATCGGGCACGTCGCGCAGGGAGGGGTAAAAGGTAAAGTCCCAATCCCCGCACAAGGTCAGAAAGTCGTGGCTGGCGGCACGGTTTCCGCCCAGCGCCGCCGTCTCGCTGTGAAAGGGGACAAAGTACGCGCGGGGGGCTTCGCACCCGATGTGCAGGGTGTGGGGGTTCTGGTGATAGTTGACTTTATGGATGAAGTCGAACATACTTGTTTTGCATCCTTTCGTTATGTCGGTAGGGCACGTGTCTATGCGCTTATATGATACCATAGCCGCGTGCCGCTGTCAAGGGCTGTCTTTTATTTGTGAACTCCTCTAAAAATCAGTTCCCAGCACCAAATATCGCGATCCAACGGCAAGAAATGAAATCAGAGCGGTGAATCGCATTCCCGCCTCGAATTTCATGTGTTACTTGGGGGTGGATGCTCCATGTTTGCAGGCGTTTCCTGCAAAAGGGTACAGTTACCCTACGGCAACCCCCTTTTGACTTAAAAACGACAAAAAATCCCAGCAAAATAATTGATATAGTTAATCATTTTGTCCTTGATAGGTTTAGAATTAACTTCAAGTTGTGAATAAAAGCACTTGTATTATTATACATTTTCAAATTTCACAACTTCCTCGCTTAAACATATTTATTTGACTAAAGTATGCATACAACTTCTACATAACATCTCACTTTTATTATTTGTTCCTCCACATACAGAGCAACGCACATAATCATTCGATTCGTTAGGCATTACAATTATATGTTTGGTTCCACGCAGATGGAAAACCATATCCCCCACCTTATATAAGCTACACCCGGATTGCAAACTAGCATTCACTTCACGCACTTTTCGTTTAATTGTTTTACCGGAATCTGTTTCAACCGTCAAGTAAACAGTATTCTTATAGTATAAAGTTTCCCGTGTCGGTTTTGCGGGTGAGGTGCTGTCTACCGTTGTTTTAACAGAGATTTTTACTACTTTCCCATAGAATGTTTTATCAAGCAATATATTCGAAATACCAGCCATCAACAATGAAACAAAAAACGCCAAAGTGTAGCTTGATACCATATATGATATGTTGACTGGTTCAGACATTTTGTTAATAAAAGCTATTGCAGCACACATAATTGCAAATATCAAAAGAAATACTATTATCCTTTTAATGAAAAGCAACCTCACGAACCGTTGAAGATCTTTTGGTATAATCATTACTTTCCCCCCATTCTTAACCATCGTAAAACAAGTTCTTGTACCTTGGTTATTGCAATTATTATTGTCTCCGCCATGATCTTGTGTCTCTCCTTGACGGCTCGCCACATAATTCATAGCGATATCATTATACCATAGAAAAATAGAAATTGCAAGGGCAATTTTATAAAGGAAACACTAATTTATGTAGTGTAACAATTGATGTGAAACTAAAAGGAAGAAAAAAGCCCAAAGGTATAGAATGTGGATGGGAATTTTTGGATGGTCTCTTGTTGCTGTAGCGGAGATTCCTTTTCCGGCGTCGGTTGCCTCGCTCTCAAAAGCCATCGGAACGGCAAGCCATATTTGACATAAGCCGGCGGGTATGGTATACTGTAAGAGCATTGCCGGGAGGGCGTCGAAAAAAATGCGAAATTCTCCATAATTGTTGACATTCCGGCAACTGTTTTGTCGGTATAGAGGGTGAGGGCACCGTGCACACGGAGGAGGAAGCTTATGGAAGACCGTGAAATCATACAGCTGTTTTTTGACCGCGATGAACGCGCTATTGCCGAAAGCCGGGACAAGTACGGAAAATACTGTGACGGCATAGCGGCGGGAATCCTGCATACGCGCGAGGACAGGGAGGAATGCGTCAGCGATACCTGGCTGCGTGCGTGGCAGACCATTCCGCCGCAGAATCCGGCCTCGCTCAAGGCGTACCTTGGGCGGCTGTGCCGTTGCTTTGCCATTGATCGCTATCGCCACCTGCGTCGCCGCAAGCGCAGCCGGGACATGGAGTGCGTGCTGACGGAGCTGGACGGAATCTGCCCGAACGAGCCGGTCACGGACGGGCTGAAGGAGACGCTGACCGCGTTTCTCCGGGGACTGGAGCCGCTGGAACGCGACCTGTTCGTGGGGCGGTACTGGTACGCATACACACCGGAGCGGTTGGCGCAGGAGCAGGGACTGTCCCGCGGCGCGGTCAATACGCGCCTGATGCGCACAAGGAACAAACTCAAGGATTACCTGAGAAAGGAAGGGTACACAGTATGAAATCCATCGATCTGTTTGAAGCGTTGAACGATATTCCTGCCGACATACTGCTGTCTGCCGAGGCGCGTTACACTGCCGAGCCCCAGCGCCGGATCGACCGCAGGTCAGGTTTTGCGCAGAGCGGTTGGTTTGTCGCCGGTGTCTCGATTGCAGTCGCGCTGGGCGTGATTGTCCTTATCATGCGCATCATGCCCCATCTGCCCACGTCCCCAAGCCCGACTCCGGGCGGGAGTATTGCAGGGTATGAGACCAACGCCGACGGTCTGCACACCGAACCGGACACATATCCCGACACGCCGCCGAACGCATACCCCAACACGGCTGTCCTGCTGTCCGAGTTGCCCGATGACAAGGTCCGGCTGAGCAGCGGGGCGTGGGGCGTACAGCCGACCATGACTCTCCTGAACGGTTTGTGGATCGGGGAAGAGGGGCTCTGGACGGGCGTAGAAGTGGATATAGACCAGTGGTATTTTCTGGACATCGAGCCGACGCTGTACATCGGCATCGGAGCGGACCGGGACCTGCTGCTGCATTTGCCGGATGGGTTCAAGGCCGAGACTTTCGCACTGTACCAAGCGGATGAAAACAACCAAGCCACACGTTTCTGGACTGGAAGCGGTATACCGGACTGGTGCCTGCGCACAGAAGACGGGGAGGAACAGAGGCTGAATACCGGCGTATTCTATCTGACCTTCGGGGTGCATAAGTACGGCAGAACGGTGGACGGGGAAACCGAACACTGGTACTACGAAGCGGCGGTGAGGTTGGTGGTGACGGAAAATCCGTCCGGGCAGGACGGAACCGAACCGTCCGGCACGACAACAACCGAACCTGTCAAGCCGATGGTCATTCCGCCGGACACATCGGTTCCGGTCAGCCAGATTCCCGACGGAACCGAGTTCTGGTGGGAGATAATCGGCGTCGGTGACGGTGCGCGCGGCATCGTGGCGGGAAAACATCTTGAATCCTGCATGATAACAACCCCCGAAGGTCAGGTGTGCGGAGAAATGAATCGGCCGATAGAGCAATTCAAAGGGGCGGAAAAGCAGCCCACTCTCCACGTAGATACCCGTATTTTGCCCCTGAAGTTCCACAAGCCACAGGGATACGTGGGCGGAACAAAGGCATACCTGATGGATGAGAACGGGGATACAGTGCGGGTATTCTCCCTGGATGACGATGGGACATTCGTGCTGATGAATGACAAGCCGGACGGTGTAGTCATCCTGTATCTTGGCGTTGATGTGATTCAGTACGTCGAACCTGCCGCCGCACCGGACGGTCAGGAGATGCCGGCCGTGCTGGATGAGTACCGCTTCGAGATACTGATCAGGCTGGTGCTGCGGTAGCGGGTAGAGAGCGAGGTCGGCTGTCAGCGAAACGGGAAAGCCCTTGGATCCGTATGTCCGTGCTCTGCCTGAGCCCCTTTTGCCCGAATTGCTTGTAAGTGACTGTGTTTAAGAGAATACCGCGCAACGATGGCGGCGCGTCTGTGCCACCATCGTTGCGCGGCGTTGCTTTGTAGCTCACTCAGCATTACAGGTAAGTCCATTTGCCCCAAGTCGTGCTGCTCAACCCAGCCAACCGACGTCGAAGCGCCGTTTGCGAAGAAGCGCCGTTGCAGGCGTCAGTTCATTTCCTCCACAAAATACACATACTCCAACGAACGGAGCGCTTCAATAATCTCCTCGTGCTTTTTATACTTCTTCAATTCCGGACTGGTCACCGTGAAGGACACGGAGAATACACTCAGACCGGAGCCGAGGTAGGCGGGGTTGGACTCGATGTCATCAATGCGGATGCCGAGCGCGCGGATCGTTGCCACAAAATCGGCAAGATCGCCCTTGCTTTTTAACTCCAGATGCACCTCAAAATGGTTCGAGCGGTTCTTGAGGTGCTTTTCCAGAACCGGGAAGGCGGACATACACGCCAGGAGCGCCAGGAACAGCACGAGCGCGGGAACATACAGCCCGGCGCCCAACGCCATGCCGACTACGCCGCAGCACCAAAGACCGACCGACGTGGTCAGTCCCTTGATCTGGTTCTTGGAGCTGAACAGAATAGAGTTCCCGCTGATTGTCGCCGCGCCGAGAATGGCGGCGGCGGAGAGCAGGGGAAGGCTTCCGCCCAGCCTATGCAGTATGTACTGATCCACCAGCATGGTTCCCGTCCCGACAAGGCTGACCAGCATGAAGGTTCTCAACCCCGCCGAGTGGCGTTTGCTGGAACGCTCACAGCCGACAATCGCTGAAAGCAACATACTCAACAGCACGCGCAGCAGAACCGAACCGAGATTCAGTTCTGCGCTCCACGTGCCGAGAAAACCTGCAAGCAAATCCTGTCCCATAATGATTACCTCCTCAAAAATCTGCTGCGCCGCTGTGCCTGTGTCTGCGCAAGGCGCTGTTCCTCCGCAGCCTCCAGGAAGGCTGCCTCTTCCTCGCTCATTTCCTCGTGCTTCACGGGAGGAAGCTCCGATCGGATCTTCTGTATCCGCTCAATCAACAACTCGACATCGGTCTTTTTCTCGCCGGTTTCGGTGGTCTCCGGAACGACTGCCACATCCTCCAGCCTGGTCGAGTACGATCCCGACAGGTACAGCGCCAGCTTTGCGCATCCCGGACCGAGCAGCTCGTACAGGATGCTTGAAGCGAGGATGATCGTCTCCAGATCGTTCCCTATCACGCCGCCCAGCGTCCGTGCGCCCAGTGCTGCAAGACCGATAGCAACCCCTGCCTGCGGGATCAGTGCAAGCCCGAGGTAATTGCGGGTGCGCTTTTCCTTGCCGACCGCCGCGCAGCCGAGCCACGCGCCGACGTACTTGCCCAGAATGCGGACGAGAAAATATCCGACACCGACGGCAATGAGCGGCACTCCGCCCAGATTGCCGGAGGCGGAAAACAGGGCGTTGAGCTTGAAATTCATGCCCGAACGGACGAAAAACAGGAGCAGGATCGGCGGGCTGAAATATCCGAGCTGCTTGAAGAGCTTGTCGTTTTCCGCAATATTCGTATAAACCGTTCCCATTGCCATGCAACCGAGCAGAGGCGAGACCTCCATCATCGCGCATACGCCGCAGAATGCGAACAGAAGCGCCACGGAGATGATGAGCTTGTTGTCCGTCGAGCGTTTTGCCGGCATCAGAAGCTTCATCACAAGACCGACCAGTCCGCCCAGCACCAGAGCCGCCAGATTCAAAAGCACCGGCTTGACGAGTGTTCCGTAGGAAAAGCCCCCGTTGCCGCCGAGACTTGCCAGCGCGATCGAGATTGCCACGGAATAGAGAACCAGTCCCACAACGTCGTCCAGCGCGACTACCTGCAGGAGCGTATCGACAAAATCCCCCTTTGCTTTCGTCTGGCGAATGGTCATCATGGTCGAGGCAGGCGCAGTAGCGGAAGCCAGCGCCGCCAGTACGACGGAGAAGGCAAGCTCCAGCCGGAAAACAAAAAAGGTCAGGACAAACACAAAGGCAGATGCGGCGAACGCCTCAAGCAGGGTGATCCAGACAACCTTCATGCCACTTTTCCTCAGAACGGAGAGCTTGAAAAACTCACCGGTCGAAAAGGCTATGAAGGCAAGCGCGATGTCCGACAGGAAATCCGTACCGTCAATGATGCGCTGCGGCACCAGGTCGAGACAGTACGGACCGATGAGAATGCCTGCGATGATATAAGCCGTCACATTCGGAAGGCGCAACAGCTTTGTCAGCCGCGTCATCAGGAAGCCGGAGAGCAGCATCAGCGCCACGGATATAATGACAGAGGCTGCGGGCTGTGCGGCTTCAATCAACTGTCTGAATGTATGCATATCGCAAAGATCACCTGACTTTCTGTATGATCCGGGACAGGGACGGCTGCCCGGTTGCGGAACTCTCCGGCGGCGCGCTCACTTCACTGTGTTGCGTTCTGTTCATTTCTATGCGCTGTATTGTACTACAAATTTTCGCATTTGTCAAGGGTGCCCGTTACTTTGAAGGCAGTTGCAACAAGCGCTTCCCTGAAAGCGGGGCAAGCCGGCGCCGCCGGAGAAGAATCCGAAACAGTCCTGCGAATATTTGCTTTTGCTATTGCCTTTCCGGCGGCGATATGCTATAATGCCCAGGAAAGAAGACGCGAGGGCGCCCGCGACGGTGCCGGAAAGGATGATACCGTATGAAAATCAATCTTACCAACCCATGGTCACTGACAGTTCTGCCCCATCGGCTCTGGCGTTCGCTGACAGCCGGCTGCAATGACCTGACGTGTGCCGCCGACCTGCCCGCCCCGGCAGCACCCGCAACCGTAGAGGGGGCTGTCACGGTGCCCGCGACCGTGCCCGGCAACTTTGAACTCGACCTGTTCCGCGCGGGACTGATTCCCGACCCGTTTTTCGGTACCAATATCATTGACCTGCGGAAGCTGGAGGACAGGCACCTGTTCTATGTGACAACCTTCGATGCGCCCCCGGACGGCACCGACGGGCTGGTGCTGCACTTCGAGGGCATCGACACGGTGGCAAAGGTGTATGTCAACGGCGAGCAGGCAGCCGCGTGCGACAATATGTTCATCCCGTGGGATGTGCCGCTCCGCAACCTCAGACCTACCGGCAATGAGATCATGGTTCACATACTGCCTGCCATGATGGTGGCGCAGGAGCGTCCCGTTCCCCCTGCGGCAGGCGCCTTCGACCACAGTTACGCCTCCCTGACCCTGCGCAAGTCGCCCGCTTCCTTTGGCTGGGACATCCTCTGCCGGGCGGTGTCGGGCGGAATCTGGCGCCCCGTCTGGCTGGAAACAGTCAAGGCGGCGCCGGCACTGGATCAGGTGTACCTCTATACCTTCGCGGTCGATCCGTCGGCGGAGGATCGCAACCGGGGCGGCGCCATGCTGGATCTGTACTATGCCTTCCGGACGGCGGACGAGCTGACGGTCGGTTACGAGGTCGCCGTGGAAGGGCAGTGCGGCACGTCGCACTTTGCCGCGCGGCGTGAAGTCTGGCACACCTGCGGAAACTACCACATCCCTGTGCCGGATGCCCGCCTGTGGTACCCCAAGAACGCCGGCGAGCAGAACCTGTATGACGTGCGCGTCACACTGCTCCGGAACGGGGTGGTGGAGGACGCGCGCGAGTTCCGCATCGGCATCCGGCTGGCGGAGCTGGATCGCACTTCCTGCATCGATGCGGACGGCAAGGGGGAATTCCGCTTCCTCATCAACCATAAGCCCGTATTCCTCATGGGCAGCAACTGGGTGCCGCTGGATGCATTCCACAGCCGCGACGCGGAGCGCCTGCCCGAGGCACTGCGCCTTCTGGACGAGGCGGGCTGCAACGCGGTCCGGTGCTGGGGCGGCAATGTGTACGAGGACACGCCGTTCTTTGATTTCTGCGACGAGCACGGCATTCTGGTCTGGCAGGACTTTGCCATGGGCTGTGCGCTGTACCCCGTCTGGGATGAGGGACTGCGCGAAAACCTCCGGCGCGAGGCGCTTTCGGTTGTGCGTAAGCTGCGGCACCATCCTTCCCTGTGCCTGTGGGCAGGCGACAATGAGTGCGACCTGTTCTGGATGATGTGCTACCCCTTCCGCCGCAATCCGGCAGAGAACACGCTGACCCGTGAGCTGCTGCGTGACGTCCTGCGGGCGGAGGACTTTACCCGTCCCTACCTGCCCTCCTCGCCATATGTGGATGAGGTGGCGTTTGCGCGCGGGGCGCAGGGAACCTCGGAGGATCACCTTTGGGGACCGCGCGACTACTTCAAGGGCGATTTCTACCGCACTGCACCCTGCCACTTTGCTTCGGAGACCGGCTATCACGGCTGTCCTGACCCCGCCTCCCTGCGGGAGTACATTCCGGAGGATCAGCTCTGGCCGATCTATAACGAAGGCACGGCAGAGGATCCGTTCCGCGGAACGCCCAACCCTGCATGGCTGGCACACCAGACGTCCATGGAGCTCAACGAGACCAACACCTTCGGCTACCGCATCGGGCTGATGACCTCGCAGGTGCGGCATATGTTCCGGGATGTGCCGGACAGCATCGACACCTACGCCCGCATGAGTCAGATGTCGCAGGCGGAGGCGTTCAAATACTTCATCGAGCGGTTCAGAACAGCCAAATGGAACAAGACCGGCATCATATGGTGGAATGTGCTGGACGGCTGGCAGCAGGTTTCGGATGCTGTCGTCAACTACAATTTCCGTCCCAAGCTGGCGTATTCCTTTATCCGGCGGGCGCAGGAGCCGGTGCTGATGGCGTTCTCCGACCCGCAACAGGACGGGCGGTACGACCTGCACGCCGTTAATGACACGCAGACCGCCGTCGTGCTGACCTACGAGGTGCGTGACCTTTGGGGCGCGGCGTCGCAGGATGCGGCACCGCTGCTGCTGTCCGGCACCGTGACGGTTCCCGCCGACGGAAACACGGTCGCGGCGCGGCTGGATCTGACCGGGCGGCTGGATCATGTGCTCCATATCCGCTGGACCGATGCGGACGGCAACACCCATACCTCGCACTACATTGCCGAGCCGAAGCACCTGGAGTACCGCCCGTATGCAGACGCCCTGCGCCTGTGCGGGTTTGACTGCTTTGCGGGGTTCTGACCATATATATGCTGAATTGAGCGAAATAGCACACTACTGTCAATTCGGACGTCGGTATTCCGAGGGGGATAAAAACTCATTTTGGGTTTTTATCCCCCTCTTTGACTCTGGAAAGCCCGCCTGCTCACTGCTTGACGGTGCCGGCGCGCAACTCGCGGATGAGAGAGGAGCCGCCGGCAAGCGTCAGCATTCCCCCGAACAGGCGGCGGACGGTCGTGCTGTCCAGGCGGCGCATCAGCCCGGCGCCCAGCAACGAACCCGGCACGGCACACAGGATCAGGAAGGCAACCAGCCCCCACGGGATCTGCCGCCGCCGGACATGGTACAGAAAGGAGGCTCCGGCGGAAAGCAGAAAGAAGACCAGATTCAGTCCCTGCGCCTGCAGCTGGGACAATCCGGCAAACGCTGTCAGGTACAGGACAAACAGCCCCGCACTGCCGACTCCCATGCCGGACAGGACGGCGATGCCGAATGACGCAAGCATATGGATAAACAGCATGAGCCGATCCCCCTCAGAACAGCATCCGGATGCCGGATACCAGAATGACCGCCGCGAACAGGCGGCGCAGACGGCGCGGCGATGTCCGCTCCAGCAGGAAAGCGCCCAGCAGTCCGCCTGCGGCGGCGGGCAGCAACAGCGGGAGCAGGGATCGGGGCAACGGATCGACGCCCGCCAGCCGATAGCGCAGGGCGGACACCGCCGAAACAGGCAGCATGACCGCCAGTGCCGACGCGAACAGGTCGCGCCTGTCCGCACCTGCCTGCCCGTAGGGGTTCGCGCCGACCGACAGCAGTGAGGGGGTGGGAAGGTACGGCAATGCCGTCACCAGCAGGATGCCACCTGCCGCGCCCAGCAGTCCGTTGATAAAGCCTGCGCCCAATCCGACGGCTGCCCAAAGTAGCAGTACCCCGGCTCTGCCCCCGCCGCCGGCGCGTCCCGGCACCTGCGGCTCTCTGCCTGTTTTTTTCATGGCGGTTCTCTCCTCTTTCCTACGTTTTGCGCAAGGGGTGCCCGTAACGGATGACGCATACAGCTGCCGGCAAGCGTCGCAGGCTGATTTTTCGGAGGTTCCCTGCAGGAATCCCTTGCTTTTCCGTGCCGCTTATGGTATAATACAGTCTGTATAGTTGTAGTGTGTTCCGCCGGAGCGGTTTTTATCCGACGCGGGACGGGTATTGGAAGGAGTGATGACTGTGGCAAAGCAAGTGAAAAAGCGTGAGTCTTCCGCACAGAACGCCGACGACAGTCGCGCCTCCGCGCGAGGAGGCAACCGTCGCGCGGGGCGTGATTACCGCGACGAATCGGAAGACGGAAACAGCGCGCCGCGCCGCGATGCCCCCCCGGAAGGACAGCCGCCGGAACAGATCGCCATGGACAGGCTGATGCCCATGTCCGGGCGGAGACGGTTCTCCGAACAGTACGTTCCCTATCTTTGGGCGGCGCTGGCGCTGTTTCTGATTGTCTGCTTTGTGCTGGATGTGGTGGGTAGAGCCGAAAGCCCCCAGGAGCACCTCATGGGTGTGGTAGGCTACTGGATCTGCCGGGTGCTGTTCGGTCTGTTCGGATGGGCGGCATTTCTGTTGCCTGCCGTCAACATCATGATGGCAATCTCGTGGCGGCGCTACTGCCGCGAGCGCATGGTCGCCTTCCAGATTGCCATGTCCGCACTGTTCATGCTGTTGCTGTCGGCGTTCATCCATGTCTGCGTCTGCACTTCGGACGAGGCGTACCTGACTGCCGACCCCGGAACGCTGTTCCGCGCCGGCGCCGCGTTTGAGTCCGGCGGCGTGATCGGCGGCTGGCTGGGCTGGCTTTTGTATATGGGACTGCGCCTGCCGGGTTCCATCGTGCTGATGGTCATCACCATGCCGTTGGTGATTATGTTTCTCATCGGTATTACGCCGTCGGATGCGTTTTCCAGAATAAAGGGATTGATTCGTCGGACGGTGCAGGCGAACCGGGAGCGGAGCGCCGCCCGCCGCAGGCAGAAGGAGGAGGAACACGCTGACCGCCTCCGCGCGGAACAGGACCGGATGGCGGAGCGCCGCCGCACGATGCGCGAGACGGAGAAGCATAGTCCGGAGCCGAACCGGCAGCCGAAGGAGGCAGTTCCCGCGGTGGTTCCGGCAGAGGATACCGCCGCTCCGGGGGCGGACGGTGAGCAGTCCGCCGATTCCGTAGCGACGGAGCCGGACGGAACCGGCGCGGCAGAGGCAGACATCGTCCCCGCCGCATCGGATTCCGACACGCGCGCGGCGGCGGAAAAGCGAGCCGTATGGGTGGATCCCGTGACCGGAGAGGTGCTCCGCGAGGGCGGAATGCACGGCGGGACGGCTGAGCCGGGCGGACAGTCCGCCGGGGAAGCCTCCGATGCCGGGGCGGAAACGCCTGCCGTGACGCGACCGGTCGCGGATCGCATGGAGATTGACATGGACGGGGTTCCGGAGCCGGAACGGACGGACGAACTGCCGTCACCGGACGATCCGCTGTCGGGACTGCCCCAGATCCCGGGCGACGAGCGGGCATCCGCAGGCGGACGGGTGATCCGGACCGACGGACAGAATACCGTGCATATTACGGTACTGCCGCCCGAATCCGCCGCGCTGACCGGTACGCCGGACAATCCGGTGGAGGGGCTGCCGGACGAGGAGGTCACGTCCGCCGGCAACACAGCCCCCGACGCGCCCGAGTATGTGTTCCCACCCCTTGATATCCTGACCAAGGGCTCGTCCCGCTTTGAGGCGGATGACAGCCAGATACAGAAAAACACGCAGATCCTGCAAAATACGCTGGAGAGTTTCAAGATCCGCGTCAAGAGTGTGTCCTGCTCCTGCGGACCTACCGTCACGCGGTATGAGGTCAAACCGGAGGCAGGTGTGCGTGTGCGTTCCATTTCCAATCTTGTAGACGACATTTCCATGAACCTTGCCAAGGCGGGCGTGCGCATCGAGGCGCCCATCCCTGGCAAATCGGCGGTCGGTATCGAGGTGCCGAACGACAATCCCTCCATCGTTTACCTGCGCAACCTGCTGGAGACGCCGGAATTCCGGAATGCCAAGAGCCGCATCACCGCCTGCCTCGGCTGTGAGGTGTCCGGGCGCCCCGTCATATTCGATATCAACAAGATGCCCCACCTGTTGGTCTCCGGTACCACCGGCTCCGGTAAGTCGGTGTGCATCAACTGCATCATTCTGAGTATCCTCTACAAGGCAACGCCGGAGGAGGTCAAGCTGATCCTGGTCGATCCCAAAAAGGTCGAATTCAGTATGTACCGGGATATTCCGCACCTGTACTGCCCCATTGTCACCGATCCCAAGAAGGCGGCGGGGGCGCTGTACTCGGCGGTCGCGGAAATGGAGCGCCGCTTTGAGCTGATCGAGGAAGTGGGCGTGCGGAACCTGGCTGGTTACAATGAGGTAACGGCGGGGGACAATGAGCATCCCCCCCTGCCGCAGATGATTATCATCATCGACGAGCTGGCTGACCTGATGATGACGGCGCCCGCCGATGTGGAATCCGCCATCTGCCGGTTGGCGCAGAAGGGACGCGCCGCCGGTATCCACCTGATTCTGGGAACCCAGCGTCCCTCTGTGGACGTCATCACCGGTCTTATCAAGGCGAATATCCCATCACGTATCGCCTTTACGGTCAAGTCGCAGGTAGACTCGCGCACCATCATTGATGTGGCGGGCGCGGAAAAGCTGATCGGACGCGGCGATATGCTGTATGCGCCGGTCGGTGCGACCAAGCCGCTCCGCGTGCAGGGGGCGTTCGTCAGTGACGGCGAGGTGGAGAGCGTCATCGAATACGTCAAGGAACACAACGAAAAACCGGTGTACGATGAATCCTTCATGCAGACCATTGATGCCGAGGCGGCGCGGTGCGGCTCCGGCAAGAAGCGCGGCGGAGAGGATCTGTCGCTTGATGACATCGGCGGCGCCGGAGACGGCGAGGACCCCAAGTTCTGGGAAGCTGTCGAGGTGGCAGTCGATGCCAACAAGGTGTCCACCTCCCTCCTTCAGCGCCGGCTGGAGCTGGGGTACGGGCGTGCCGCCAAGATTATTGACCGTATGCAGGAAATGGGCTTTGTCAGTCCCGCCGACGGGAACAAGCCCCGCAAGGTACTGCTCGCACCGCAGGACCTTGCCGAGATCAAGATGAATAAGCGGAAGTAAGGAGTATCCGGTATGTATCCGTACAAAATTATCTGGGATCTGGATCTGTACAGCATCCTTATCACGGTAGGGCTCATCGCGTGCATGATCCTGATCCGCGTCCTGTCCGACAAGCGCGGGCTATCTGCCAAGTGGCAGAATTTTGTCCTTGTCACCATGGTTTTTACTGTTGTGATCGGGTACGGCTCTGCCGTCGTCTTTCAGGCGCTGTATAATATGGAGCGGGACGGCGGGTTCCACATCACGAAATCCACTGGGCAGACCTTCTACGGCGGGCTGATCGGGGGGGCGGTTGCCTTCCTGCTGATTTACTTTGGCGTCGGGTACCCCCTGTTCCGGGACAACGAGCATCTGCGCAATTTCCCGGATCTCATGTCCATTGCCGCCTGCGGGGTTACCGTTGCGCACGGCTTCGGGCGGCTGGGCTGCCTGATGGCGGGCTGTTGCTACGGGCGTGCGACCGATGCCTGGTACGGCATTGAGATGGTCGGCATCGGCAAGCGCATTCCGGTTCAGCTTTTTGAGGCAATCTTCCTGTTTCTGCTCTGCGGCTGGCTGGTCATCCGCTACTGTGAAGGCAGGCGGTGCGGCATGCCGCTGTACATGATGCTGTATGGGACGTGGCGGTTCTTTGCCGAGTACCTGCGGGATGACTACCGGGGCAACTCGCTGGTCTCCTTCCTGACGCCCTCTCAGCTCATTTCACTGGTACTGGCGGTCGCCGGGCTGATCCTTCTGATCGTAGAGGCGACTGCCGAGCGTGCCGCGCGCCTGCGGGCGGAACGGGGCGAAGCCTTCCGGGCGGAGCTGCTTGCCGCCCGGGCAACGGCGATGCCGGACGCCGGCGCGGAAGAGCAGGCGGAAACACCGGAAGCAGTCCCGGAGACAGCTACGGAGCCGGTTACGGAGTCGTCGGTGGACAGCGCGGCGCCTGCTGAGCCGGCGCCTGCCGCACCGACCGGACAAGCCCCCGCTGTACCTGCCGAGCCGGAAAGTCAGCCGTCCCCGTCTGCATTCGGCGTGATTGATGTGTCGGGTATTGCGCCGGCGCATCCCATCGGGGAGGAGTCGTTCGTTCGCGCAGACAGCTTCCGGACGGAAAAGGACTTCATCAAGCCCGAATCCTTCCGCCGTGTCCCTGGACATGTCCCCGGACAGGAGCCGAAGGCATGACGCATCCGTTCCGGGAGCGGGGGGCGCACCCCTTTCCCGTTTGGATCTGCTACCTGGTGATTGCCGCCGGGATGGGAATACTGCTGTGGTTTGAGATCGGAAAGCCAACGCTGAGCGCGGATCCTGTCCTCCAGCCCATCATAACCATGACGCTGACGCGTGCAGTCGGGGCGGCGGTGTTCCTGTGTATCCTGCTCTGGCGCGGCTACCGGGTACTCAACCCCCTGCGCAAGCCGTTTTTTCGTTCCCTTGCGTTCTCCCTGCCCGCGTGGCTGGTCGTGATAAACAACGCCCCCATCCTTTCGCTGGCATGGGGGGATGCCGTCCTGACGCATACCGCGCCGGCTTATTTCCTCTGGTTTGGTGCCGAGTGCCTTGCCATTGGGCTGTTTGAGGAGTTTGCCTTCCGGGGCGTGATCCTGCTTTCGCTGGCGGAGACACGCCGCGCCACGCGTTTTGATCTGTTCCGGTGCATCCTGCTGACCTCGGCTGTTTTTGGCGCGGTGCACCTTGCCAATCTGCTGGCTGGGGCTGGGGTCGGCGCTGTGATCCGGCAGATCGGATACTCTTTCCTGATCGGCGCCATGTGCGCGGTGGTGCTGTACAGGACAGCCAATCTGTGGCTGTGCGTGCTGCTGCACGCCGTATACGACTTTGCGGGCGATCTTGTCCCCTCGCTGGGGGGCGGCACATGGTGGGACACGCCTACCGTCGTCTTTACCGTTCTGCTTGCCGTTGCTGTTACCGTGTACTTTGTGGTCGCGCTCTGGCGCATGAAGCCGGAGACGCTGGATCGCATCTATGTATCCGGCGGCACGGATGCCTGATCCTGCCTGCTGTGCAAAAAAACAAGGAGGTATACCTGTTATGATCTATCTGTTTTTGGCTCCCGGCTTTGAGGAGGTCGAAGCGCTGTTTCCGCTGGACATTCTGCGGCGCGCCGGACTGGAGGTTACGACCGTCGGCATCGGCGGGCGGCGCGTTCCGGGCGCACACGGTGTGGTTGTGGAGGCAGACCTGTCCGAGCAGGATTATGACCCTGCCGCGCCCGCCGAGGCGGTCATTCTGCCAGGCGGTATGCCGGGAACGCGGCATCTGGATGAATCGCCGGTCGTGGACGAGGCACTGAAGCACGCCGCAGCCTGCGGCGCATGGTTGTGCGCCATCTGTGCGGCACCGTCGGTGCTGGGCAGACGGGGGTACCTGCGCGGTCTGCGCGCGACCTGTTTCCCCGGTTTTGAGAACGCACTGGACGGCGCGCGGGAGATCGGCGGCAAGGTCATCCGGGACGGGAAGGTCATCACTGCCGCCGGGGCGGGCGTTGCCATGGAGTTCGGACTTGAGATTGTCAGCGTACTGTGTTCGCCTGAGCAAGCCGGGCGTATCCGTGCCGGGATTCAGGCACCCTGACGACCGTGGGAACCATCCGGAAAAGCCCACTGCCGGGACATTTCCCCGGAGGGGGCGTAACGCAACCGGCGGACGACGCGCGCAATGCGGCGGCGGTCGCGGAGAAGAAGCGTCTGCGCCCGCTGTGCCTTGCCCGGCGGGAGTCACTGACGCAGGACGAGCGTGCCGCCGCCGATGATGCTCTGTGCGGGGCGCTGCTGTCCTCCCCGCTCTGGCAGACAGCGCGGCTGATCTGCCTGTATGTTCCCATGCGGGGCGAGCCGGACATTCTGCCTTTGTGGCGGCGCGGGCAGGCGCTGGACAAGCGGATCGCCCTGCCGGTATGCGGAACGGCACGGAGTCTGTCCTTCCGGCTGATGCCGGGCTATGGCGCGATGTTCCTGCGTCCGGGACCATACGGCACGCAGGAGCCGACCGAGGACTGTCTGCCCCTGCCGCTTGCGGATCTGGACGGGGCGCTGATGCTGGTGCCGGGGCTGTCCTTCGACGGAGACGGCTACCGCTTGGGCTACGGTGGCGGATACTACGACACGTTGCTGTATACGCTGGCGGCGCACGGCATCGCGCCGATCACAGTCGGCGTGACGTATGCGTGTTGCCTTGCGCCCTGCCTGCCGCACCAGACGCACGATGTTCCGGTGCGATATGTACTTTCCGAAGGGAGGCTTGCGCCCGCTCATGCAAAACGAGACGATTTCGCCCGCTGACAGCTCCGGGACTCCGGAGAAGCGGTTCCGGCTCAAGCCGTTTCTGCGCGGCGAGTATGCCGTTGCGCCGCGTGCCGCGCGGCTGGTGCTGGTGATTTATGCGTTGCTTCTGCTTTCCCGCCTGATTGACCGGGCATTCCTGTCGCGGGAGGGGGAATACCTGAGTACAGTTCTTCTCCAGCTGCTGATATTCCCGATCCCGGCATACCTGTATATCCGCCTGCGCGGGAAGCAGTTTGTGCCTGCCCTGCGTCTGCGGCGCGTGTCGCTGTCGCATATCCTGATTATCCTGTCGGCGATTCTGCTGCTTGCCGCCGGTTGTACCCTGCTTGCCATGGTATGCGGGATGCTGAATGCGCAGACCTCCTTCACCCTGTATGACACCTTCTCCTCCGCCAACGACGGCACGGCGGGAGCGACTGTGCGTCTGATTCTGACCTATGGTGTTCTGCCCGCCTTCTGCGAGGAGCTTGTTTTCCGGGGCATTCTGTGCGCGGAGTATGAGGAAAACGGCATTCTGTATGCGATGGCGGTCAGCTCGCTGTTCTTTGCTTTCCTGCATTTTGATCTGACCGCTCTGCCGGTTTACCTGTTTGCGGGGATGCTTCTGTCGCTGGTGCTGTACATGACGCGTTCCTCTGTCGCCGCCATGCTTGTTCACCTCGGCTATAACCTGTTCGGTGTCCTTGCGCAGGCAGGATTGTCGGGCTACTGCCGCAGTACCGGGAATCTGGGGCTTCTGGTCGTACTTCTGATTGCTTTGCTCCTGCTTTCCGCCGCGGTTTTCTGCGGCGAATCCGCCCGTGTTCTGCGGCGCCGCGCCCGCCTCCGCCTGACCGATGCGCCCGATTCCCAGCAGACTCCCGGTCTTTCCGCACTTTCCGCCCGTGAGTTTCTGCCCGCCCTCGGACGTGCCTTCTTCTGCCCCGAAGCTATGCTTGCGGTGGTTCTGTGGGCGACAGGCGTCGTCATCAATCTGGTGCGCTGAACGGAGCGGCATCCGGCGGGGAGGGAAACGCCGTGGGACTCCTGAAAGGAGTTCCCCGGGTTCCTCAGAACTTTTCTCGATTTACTTGTGGTTGGAGTCAGGGTTCATGCCGGCTCCGACCTTTCTTTTTGCCCTCGCGCCCCAAGCGGGGGACGCCAGGATTTAGCCTCCGGCAAAAAAGTAAAAAGCTCCCCTTCCCCAGCGGGGAAGGGGGCGGCGGGGGGCAGGGAAATCATGATACCATGACACAGCAGGCAAAACTGCCGATGCACGGTGCCCCCCTGCCAAGACCACTACTTTTCGTGCTTCTGCGGACTGATGGGCTGCATCTTTTTGTCAAGTCCCACGTAGTTGATTTCCTCCCGGAAGGCGTCCACGCTTTCCTGACTTATCTGCTCCATGCTGTCGTTCACATCGTCGATCCGGTTCCGATGGAAGAACAGAATGTCAACGCCGCGCACGATCCAGAACAGCGGCAGAAGGATCGCCCAGCGAACCAGCACGGGGTATTTTTCCTTCATGGCAGAGTATGGCAGGAAAAACAGCTCAAACCATTTCCTGCGGCGGCGGGTAGAATCCGAGGCGCGCTTGCCCCCTGCCTCCTCCGCTTTGGTGCGGCGATATGCCTCCGACACAAGCGCCCGCTGACGGTCGCCGAATACCGTGTTGTTGAACAGCCGATCGGTCAGGTAGTCGGTCATTTCGTCCGGCTGCGCATCGTCGAACCATACCGCCACAGTACGCAGGATGTTTTCATGGAATTCATCCAGCCCCAGCTTTGCCAGCTCACCCCGGATGTAGTCCATGTCCATGTCGGGGTGCGCCTGCCGGAACACATGAAAATCAATGACGAACTTGATGCCGGCGCCCACGCCCCGGAAATGCTTGACAAAGTGGGCGAACAGGAATACATAGTGATCCTCCGGGCGCATCTCGTACCGGCAGGGGTGTACGCCGCTGGGACGCGCCGTCCACCAACCGTCACCGTAATACGGCTCCAGATCGATCTCGCCGTCCGGCAACAGCTTGACGTGCAGCTCCACAACCATGCCCTCGGCGCTTTTGTACTCAAAAACGTGATTGGTCGTTTCCTCCAGATGGTAGTCGAGACGCTTCATGAGCGCGCGCGCCGCCTTTGCCTGCTTTTGCCGGATCAGAATGTCGCAGTCGCCCATCACGCGCATTTCCGGCTGAGGGTACAGGCGCTTGAGAATAGCGCCCTTGACCGGCATATAGTCAATGCCCGCCGCCTCAAGACTGGCGGTCAGACTGTCAAAATTCTCGATTTGGCGCGTGCTGTGGGCGATGACGCCGCCCGCACGGGCAGTGAATGCGGGAAAGATAGGGGAAGTAGGGAAGTTCTCCGTCTTGCAGGCACCGTAATAGAGCAGGGGGATGATCTGCTGAGAGCCGGCGAACATCAGTGCGTTCGCATAGGAGAAATCATCGGGCAGGGAGGGGAAGGACTCCTCGGGGGACAGCGCATACCGGACAAGCGTCAGGATGCCTTTCTGAAAGCTGTTCATGAACGAAAACCGGCGACCGCTCGAAGAAACGGTGCATCTCCTTGTCAGAAATGGGAAAACCGGGTTTTATTATACCATACCGGGGATTCTTTGTCAATCGCTTTCACGCTTTCATTTATAAGATATTTTTGATTAAAGATACTCTCAATAGATTCATACTTGGCAAAAAATGCACGGCGGTACCCACTCGTGCGTTTTGCAATATTTCAACAACAGTAACTATAAATGCTTTTTTCTTTGCTCTGGTCAAGGCAACGTAGAACAGGCGGCGCTCCTCTGCATGAGGGTATCTATGAACAAGAAGGAGTACATCAAATTGGAAGCTCGGATCGTTGCCTTGCCGATGAAGGAAAACATTGCCGCCAGCGGCGTACCGGTTCCTCCGGATATACCGGATCACGGAGATGTCTTTGTCGGCGACGACGATGTGTTTGAGAACGACTGATTAGAATATGGCATAGGGGCGTAGTGGATATTCTGAAAGGGAATCCACTACGCCTTTTTTTGTAACCGCAAATGCTGTTACCCCGTAAAAGCGCCGCAAAACTCTTGACGGCTTGTCTGATTTATGGTATACTGAAACACGGTTCATGCACAAGGACATCCGTGAGGCGGAACCGGAAAAGCGGGATATATAAGAAATGAAACAATCCTCCATAAAACTGATTATTTTTGACCTGGACGGAACCACGGCGGATACCCTTGGCGGCATTACCGCAGCCATCAACCGCGCACTGACCGCCTGCGGGTTGCCCGGGCATACCGAGGAGGGCGTGCGCCGGTTCGTCAATTATGGCACGAGCCGGTTTGTCGCCGAGGCAGTGCCGGAGAAGCTCCGTCACGACGACGCGTTACTGGCACGCGTCACGGCGCTGTATCTGGACGCGTACCGTGATACCTATACCATGACGGAGGTCTATCCCGGTCTGCCGGCGGTGCTTGACCGGTTGGGACAGCGCACACTGCTTGCCATGAATTCCAATAAGCAGGACGAATTTGTCGGGCGACTGGCGGAACAGCTGTATGCACCCGGCACATTCATGGCGGCGGAAGGGTTTCGCACAGACCGTCCCGGTAAGCCTGATCCTGCCGCCGCACTGGACATCCTGCACCGGGCGTCGGTGTTGCTCGGATGCGCTGTTGCCCCCGATGCGTGCGTGTACGTCGGCGACAGCGACATTGATTACATGACAGCGTGCCGCGCCGGAATGCGCCCGCTCAGCGTCTCGTGGGGGTACCGCCCGTATGAATTCCTCCGGAGTCTCGGTGACCAGCCGATCGCCCGGACACCGACGGAACTGGAACGGTTGCTGAACGATATGGGGCTTTGATTGCCGTACCAACAAACAGAAACATACAGAAAGGATAACCCATCATGTACCAGGTAAAGATTGTATCTTCCCTCGAAAAAGCCTTCCTTGACAGTGACATCCGCACTTTTGAGCCGCTGACCTCTATCCGGATGATGAAAAACCAGCGCCTGTCCTTTCAGCTGTTCTTCACACTGGACGCGAAGGACGATCCGTACCGCACCATGCCGGCGTTGACGGTCGAGGGCGCGTTCTCCGCCTGCACGACTGTGCGGACGGTGGAATTGGAGCCGGTCGTTTATCCCGCGCCCGCCGAGGTGCTGGCGGTGGATGCGAACTACCTGCGCGGCGAACCGGGGCTGTACCCGGACTGGCTGCGCCCGATGCATTACGGCGGTGCCGTATCGGTTCTGCGCGGACAGCTGCACGCCGTCTGGATTTGCCTTGACCCGCGCGACACGGTAGCCGCCGGGGTGTACCCCGTGACGGTGAGTCTTAAGGGCGGGGACGAGGTGCTGGCATCGGCAACGCTGACCGTTGAGGTGCTGGACGCCGACCTGCCCGAGCAGACGATGAAGGTCACGCAGTGGTTCCACTGCGACTGCCTTGCCAATTACTACGACTGTGAGCCGTGGTCGGAACGGCATTGGCGCATCGTGGAGAATTTTGCCCGCACGGCGGTGGAGAACGGCATCAACCTGCTGCTGACGCCGCTCTTCACGCCTCCGCTGGATACGGCGGTCGGCGGCGAACGCACCACGGTGCAGCTGCTGGACGTGACGGTCACGAACGGGGCGTACAGCTTCTGCTTTGATAAGCTGGATCGCTGGATTGATATGTGCGACCGCGTGGGGGTGCGGTTCTTTGAAATCTCCCATCTGTTCACGCAGTGGGGCGCCGGGCATGCACCCAAGGTTATGGCAACCGTGGACGGCGAATACCGCCGTATCTTCGGCTGGGAGACCGATGCGACCGGAGAGGAGTATACCCGCTTCCTGCGCACGATGCTTCCCGCGTTCCTCGCGCATATGAAAGCACGGGGAGACGACACCCGCTGCCTGTTCCATATTTCGGACGAGCCCTCCGGGGAACAGCTGGAGCAGTACAGCCGCTCCAAGGCTGTGGTCGCCGACCTGCTGGAAGGGTACACCATCATGGACGCGCTGTCCAATTACGATTTCTACGAGCGGGGCGTTGTTGCGACGCCGATCCCTTCCAATGACCATATAGAGCCGTTCATCCGGGGCGGCGTGCCGGGGCTGTGGACGTACTACTGCTGCGGACAGTGCGTGGATGTCAGCAACCGTCTCCTTGCCATGCCGTCCTGGCGGAACCGTTCCATCGGGATGCAGTTCTACAAGTACGACATCGCAGGTTTCCTGCAGTGGGGATATAATTTCTACAATAATATGCAGTCTGTGAACACGGTTGACCCGTACAGCGATGCCAGCGGTGAGTATTGGGTGCCGGCGGGCGACACCTTCTCGGTCTATCCGGCGCAGGACGGCACGGCGTATGAGTCCCTGCGGCTTGTCGTATTCCACGAGGCGCTGGAGGACGTGCGTGCCATGAAACTGTGCGAGTCCTTCTACGGAAAAGAGCGCGTGGTTTCCGAGATGGAGCAGGTCTTCGGCAGACCCATCACCTTCTCCACCTGCGCCGCTTCCGCTGCCGAGCTGCTGGCTGTCCGTGCCCGCGTGGACGAGCTGATCGCCGAGGCGGTCGGGAAGGGAAATGCTATAATCAAATAAAAACGGAAAGCGGGAACTTTTATGCGCTATTTCAGAAGCCGCACAGGCAGGCAACGAAGCAGGTCACGAAATAAAAACACAGGAATTTATACGCGCCCTTTCAGAAGCCGCACGAACAGGCAGAGAAGCCGGTCGTGCAGCAAAAATGACGGTTGCACCAATGGTTTGTATACGCTATGTTCCTATTTCATTCTTGCTGTCGTATGGCTTATCCGAGGCATCGTGTATCTCATACCCCAAATTGTATACGGCATATGGAGTATTGTTGGATACCATCACTCCGAATACCGGAGTGTTACCCACCGTTCGCTGCTATCCGTCATTTTTGACAAGGGCGCATGGGGAGAGTATTTGATCTATCGCCACCTCAAAAAAATGCGTGGGGAAAAGAGATGGCTGTTCAACGTGTATCTGCCACGCGAGGGCGGGAGGACAACGGAAATCGACGCACTGCTGATTCATGAAAGTGGCGTATACGTATTTGAATCCAAAAATTATGCAGGGTGGATTTTCGGCACGGAAAGTCAAAAGGTGTGGACGCAGTGTCTGAAGCCGTCAGAAAAAGCTCGGACCCGCAAGTACCACTTCTTGAACCCTATCATGCAAAACAACCTGCACCTTCGCTGGTTGCGTTATCAGATTGATAAATCTGATGAATTGCCGATATACTCTGTTATCGTATTCGGCATGCGATGCCGTCTCAAATCCATCCATCTGACTACTGGGCAACATGCTGTTGTCACACATTCCAACCTGCTGCGGCGCGTGACCGGTATAGCAGAGAACCATCAAGCGCTGACTGCAGAGCAGATCAACAGTATATACGAAATCCTCTACCCCATGACGCAGGTCGGTGAGGATGTCAAACAAAAACATATTCAGGATATTGAAGCGGCACTGCAACACAGCCTGCAAACCGAGGAAACCCAGACGTCCGATACTGCCGAAGCAAACACGCAAGATGCTGTCGAAGCAAACACGCAAGATGCTGTCGGAGTAGACACGCAAGAGGAAAGTGCGATTTTCTGCGAAGTGCCGGTAATTCCATACTCCGCAAAAAACCACCGCACATCGCCCGCGGACACCGGGACTGATGCCCGACATGCCACGCCGGACGATACTCCGCTCCCGAAGGAAACGCAAGCGCCGCGGTGTCCTGTATGCGGAGGGGCACTGGTTTTGCGCACCGCCAAAAAAGGTTGCAACGCGGGCGACCAATTCTGGGGATGTAAAAACTATCCGAGTTGTCACTATACAGCACTTTCGGATACATATAGTAACGGATTATCGGACACCCGAAGTACGCAGTAACCACAGGGAGCGGCATTTGCCGCTCCCTGTTTTGGGTACTCCATAATCCGTTGTCCATGCTGTTGAGAGCTGTTGAATGCCGCCCGCCGGGGCGGCGCTCCTTGGCAACTGACGGGCATAGGGCGGTTGCCGGTTTTTTCATAATTGCCAAGATTGACTGCTGTTCGGGCGATTGGTGCGGTTCTCAAATCATTTTTTCGCTGAATACGCTGAATACGGATTGACAAAAGTATGATTTCGTGGTAGAATATATCGGAGTAAAATGTCGATGTCCTGTCCTGCCGCGGAAATGCGGCGGACGTTGAATCGGAAAACAGAAAAACACAGGAGAGAGACGAATGGAAAACAACAGAAACCACGAGACGTCGTCGGGCAAGGACGAAACCGTCCGGTATGTTCTCTCGGCGGATGAACTGCAGGGGATCATTCGGCGGGCGCTTGATGAGGGCGGGGATCGCGCCGGGCGGCGTGACCGCACCGAAAACGGCGACCGGTCCGGCGCGGACGATCGCGCTGATCGGAACGGGACGGCAGGCACGCAGTCGCGCTGGCAATCCGGCTTCACCGGGGAGGGGGAGTATGTCATTGACCTGAAAATGGCTATGACGGCGCTTGCCAAACGGTGGTGGATCATTCTGCTGGCTACACTGATCGGCGGTCTGGTCATGCTTGGCTATGCCCGCTATAACTATTCGCCGCAGTACCGTGCTACCATAAAGCTGTATGTCACCAACAACACGACCGCCGGCAACGTGACGGTCATTTCCACGTCGGATATCGTGGCGGCGCAAACGCTTATCCCGACCTATAACGAGATACTTCTGACGCGCGATTTTCTCGACAAGAGCAACGGCGGCGTCATTGAGAAGTACAAGGCGGCTACCGGCAAGGATATCACCTTCGCCCAGCTGTCGGATATGCTGGTCAGCGGCGCTGTGCCGGACACGCAGATCTACTACGTGACTGTCACGAGCGGCGACCCGGATCAGGCGATGAAACTGGCGAATATAATATACGACGAACTGCCCCGCAAGCTGCAGGAAAAGGTGCAGGGTTCCTCTGTCGAGCAGATCGATAAGGCTGCCTCTGCTGTGCTTGTGACGCCCAATTTCGGAAGCAAGGTTCTGATCGGTGCGCTGATCGGACTGGTTCTGTCTGCCGGATATGCAATCCTGGTCGGCTGTGTACTGAATGATAAGCTGGAGAGTGCCGCATGGCTGTCCAGCGCGTTCCCGTCTGTGCCGGTGCTGGCGCAGATTCCGGACACGCAGCGCGGAAGCAGTCGGAACGACTACGACGGCTACGGGTATGACTATGGGTATGGTTACGGGTATGGGTACGGATACGGATACGAGCAGGCACCGCGCCCCGTCCATCACGCAAAATCCAAGAGCCACAAAGAGGATGAAGCCGATACGACCGGCAAAGCCGATACGACCGGCAAAACGGATGCCGTCACAAAGGATACCGCCGGGACGGACGGCGCAGATGCCTCCGGACGGAAAGGAGAATGAGCATGAGCCGTAGCAAACAGACTGACGAGAAGAAGCAGGCGAGGAAAGCGGTGGGAGAGCGGAGATCCCCCTTCGCCAGCGGCATGGACTTCGAGACGAGCGAGGCATACAACGTCCTCCGTACCAACATCATCCTGTCCCTGCCCCACAAGCAGCGGGGCAATATCGTGGGAACTACTTCCTCCGCTCCCCACGAGGGAAAATCCTATACATCGGTCAACCTGAGCTATGCGTTGGCAAAGAACGGCTCCCGCACCCTGCTGGTGTCCGCCGATATGCGTAAGCCCACGGTGGAGGGGTACTATGAGGTTCCCCTGTCGCCGGGACTGTCCAATCTGCTGGTCGGAAGCGTCCCGCAGGACAGCCTGATGGAAGTGATCCGCCCCCTGCCGGAATACAGTGAGAACCTGTTTCTCCTGCCTGCCGGGGACATTCCCCCCAACCCGTCCGAGCTGCTCGGCTCGCAGAATATGGGGGATCTGCTGCGGAAGCTGGCGACCTTGTTTGATTTCATCATTGTGGATCTGCCTCCTGTCACGACGGTGGTGGATCCCGTGGCGGTTTCGCCCAATCTGGACGGAATGCTGGTCGTGGTCAACCATGCGTACACGCGGCGCCAGACGCTGATTCAGGCGCTCAAGCAGCTGCGGTTCAGCGGCGTCCGGATTTTGGGCTTCGTGTACAACGGCTACAGCCGGCACGGCAGCGGAAAACGTAAGAGCTACAGCTACAAGGGGTATGACTACAAGAGTTACGATACCGGCAGCTACGATCCGAAGAACCGGGGGGACAGAGCCGGCAAGGCTGAGTAAAACAGCACCGGACGGAAAGCCGCAACGGAATGCCACAGAAAGGGGACTTGCAGGATGGGTAACAGAAGCAACAGACAGAGACGGAAGATTCTGAAGGGCGTCGGGTATGCTGTCGTCGGGGTGACGGCGGTCATCCTGCTTGCCCTGCTGATTCGGGGAACGCGCAAGCCGTCTGACAGTGTCCATACCGGAAGTGAGGGCAGGATCGGCGACGTCTGGATCGGCGATGCCTGCTACGAGAAGCGCCGCGACCTGAAAAATATCCTCTTTATTGCCGTGGAGAATGACGGTGACTCGCGGGGAATCCACTCGCTTGCCGTGCATCCCCAGGCGGCGTACCTCGCCATTCTGTCCATAGACGAGGCGAGGGGCACATACTTCCTCACGACACTGGACACCCGCCTGCACACTGCCGTGGAACCGGTCAATGAGTTCGGCGAGGTGGAGGAGAATGCCCAGACATCGATTGCGGACGCCAACCTCGGTCTTGCCCAGGCGTTCGGCGACGGCGGGCGCCGCAGTTGCATGAACACGACGCGGACGGTGGAGAAGCTGCTGAACGTTATCATCACCAATCAGGTGTGCATACGGCTGTCGGACACGACGGAGAAGCCGATGTTCCTGACGGATCCGCGGGGACAGCTGCAGGAAATCAACCGCAGTGTTCAGGAACTGATGGATGCCAATATTCAGAAGAGCTTTGCCGTTGCCATGAGCGAGTCGTGCGTGTATACGGACTTCCGCGACAAAGGCTCCTTTGAGCGCATTCTGAATCAGGTGCTCACGTACACGTCCGCCGGAAGCTACGAGTTGGAGGCTTCGTCCACGGCGGAGGACGCGACCCGCCTTGCCATCCGACTGTTTCTGACCGAGTTGCCGAATCCCGTGACACGAAAGGAAGGCACGCCATGAACGGCGGGCGCAGTATCCTGCCTGCCTTCGGGCTGGTAGACGTTCACAGCCACATTCTGCCGGGGATGGACGACGGTGCCCGCGATGTTGCGGAGTCGGTCGATCTGCTGCGGCTGTCGTATCGGCAGGATGTGCGGCATATGTGGGCGACGCCGCATTTTTACCCGCAGAAGGAAAACCCGAATGATTTCCTGCGCCGCCGTGAGCGGGCGATCCGCCGCCTGCAGGACAGTTGGGAGCGGGACTGTATGCCGCGCGTGTACGCTGCGGCGGAGGTCGCGTACTTCTACGGTCTCGGGCGTTCCCCACACGCGGGTTACCTGTGCCTGGAGGGGACACCGTACATACTGGTGGAGATGCCGGAGGACGAGTGGTCGCCTGATACGGTGGAGGATCTTCTCCTCCTGCGCTTTTTCCAGGGACTGCGTCCGATTATTGTACACGTAGAGCGCTGTCTCCCCATGCAGAACCGCCGCACGGTTAAGCGGCTGGCGGACGAAGGGGTGCTGTTCCAGTGTAACGCGGCGTTTCTTGCCAGCTATGAGACCTGCAAGCGGCAGATAAAGACGTTGTTCCGGAATGACCGGATGGACCTTATCGGCAGTGACTGTCACAATATGCGGACGCGAAAGCCGAACATCGGCGTCGCCCTGCGCACGTTGAGCGAGGTCATTGACCAGGAAAAACTCCGCACGGTACTGCGGCGGGCGGCGGATATCACACGTGCCGCCGCGCCCTGCTGCTGAGTGCGGCGACAGAAGATCAAAGGATATAGTACGAATCGGAAAGGATGTCCGGATGGCGATCCGGATCGGGTACCTGTATTATGAGCGAAGCGAGGAAATCGCAGAAGCCGGAGCCATTTGAGAAGAAAGTCTGGCTTTCCTCCCCGACTATGCACGGGGAGGAAATGGACTATGTCCGGGAGGCGTATGATGCCAACTGGATGTCTACGGTGGGCGCAAACATCGACGCAATTGAGGAGAAATTCGCCGCACGCATCGGAGTCGGCTACGGGGTGGCGCTTTCCTCCGGAACGGCGGCGCTGCATCTGGCGGTCAGACTGGCGGGTGTGCGTCCGGGCGAGCAGGTATTCTGCTCGGACGTGACGTTTTCGGCGACTGCGAATCCCATTGTGTATGAGGGAGGCGTCCCCGTTTTCATTGATTCCGAACGGGAGAGCTGGAACATGGATCCGGCGGCACTGGAGAAGGCGTTTGAGCTGTATCCCGGCGTTCGTGTCGTGATGGTGGCGAACCTGTACGGAACCCCCGGGCATCTGGACGAGATCCGCGCTATCTGTGACAGGCACGGAGCCATCCTGATCGAGGATGCCGCCGAATCGCTGGGGGCGTCCCTCGGCGGCAGGATGGCGGGCAGTTTCGGGCACTACAATGTAATCAGCTTCAACGGGAACAAGATCATCACCGGCTCCTGCGGCGGTATGCTCCTGACAGATGACAGGTTTGCCGCTGAGAAGGTGCGCAAATGGTCCACGCAGTCCCGCGAGGCGGCACCGTGGTATCAGCACGAGGAGTTGGGCTACAATTACCGCATGAGTAACGTGGTCGCCGGTATCATCCGGGGGCAGGAGAAGCACCTGGAGGAGCATATCGCGCAGAAGCGCGCGATATGGGAGCGCTACCGGGAGGGCTTCCGTGACCTGCCCGTGACCATGAATCCCCGGTTGCCGGACAGTGAGCCGAACTGCTGGCTGTCCTGCCTGCTGGTGGACGAGGAAGCCATGTGCCGGCAGGTACGGAGCGACCGGGAGGCGCTGTACATCCGGGAGCCGGGTAAGACCTGCCCGACCGAGATTCTGGAGACGCTGGCGGCGTGCAACGCCGAGGGGCGTCCTATCTGGAAGCCGATGCACATGCAGCCGTTCTTTTCCGCCAATCCCTTCGTCACGCGCGAGGGCAATGCCCGCGCGACAACCAACGCATACAGATCCGGCGGTGTTGCCGATGTCGGCTCCGACCTTTTCCGTCGCGGACTGTGCCTGCCGAGCGACAACAAGATGACACCCGACGTGCAGGATCGGGTGATCGGGATCGTGCGGAGCTGCTTCTGATCCGATGCATATGTACGCACGGTTCTGGAAAAGGCTGCTGGATTTTCTCCTGGCGCTGACGGCGTTGCTGGTTCTGTCGCCGCTTCTTCTGCTGCTGACGGTGGCGGGCGCTGTGGCGATGCGGGGAAATCCGTTCTTTGCCCAGCCGCGTCCCGGACGGGGGGAGCGCATTTTTCGCCTGATAAAATTCCGTACCATGTCCGATCGGCGCGACGCATCGGGAGCGCTTCTCCCGGACGGGGAGCGACTGAACGGATACGGCAGATTCCTGCGGAAAACTTCCCTTGATGAACTGCCGGAGCTGTTCAATATTCTTGTCGGACAAATGGCGCTGGTGGGACCTCGCCCGCTGTTGACGGCTTACCTGCCGCTGTACAGCGAGGAGCAGCACCATCGCCACGATGTGCGCCCCGGTCTGACCGGCTACGCGCAGGTTCACGGGCGCAACGCTGTCCCGTGGGAGGAGCGGTTCCGGATGGATGTCTGGTACACGCAGAACATAACTTTCCGGCTGGACTGCCGGATTTTGCTGGATACGGTGCGGGTGGTTTTCCGACATGACGGGATCGGAAGCGGCACATCGGAAACCATGGAGCCGTTTGCCGGAAACCGGACGGCGGCAGTTGAAGTGGAAGCTGAAAAGGAGGAGTCCGCACAGTGGGCACAAGGCAAAGACTGATTCTTCTCGGTGCGGGCGGACAGGGACGTGTAGTCGCGGATATCGCCCTGCATACGGGACGCTACAGAGAAATCGGATTTCTGGACGATGACCAAGGGGTGGCGGATACCGGATTGCCGTTTCCGTTGCTGGGCAGTTTTTCCGAGTACGGCAAATGGCTTGGCGAGGCGGATTTTGCGGTTGCGATCGGGAACAACGCTGTCCGTGAGGCGTTGCAGGATCGGCTGACTGCCGCCGGTGCATCGCTGGCGACGCTGATCCATCCCCGCGCGTTCGTGGCGAGCCGCGTGACGCTGGGGGCGGGCAGTGTGGTGATGGCAGGCGCGGTAATCAATGTTGACGCGGTCATCGGGCGCGGCGTCATTGTCAACACCTGCGCATCGGTGGATCATGACTGTCGGATCGGGGATTTCTGCCATGTGAGCGTCGGCGCGCGTCTTGCCGGAACGGTTCATGTGGGCGACCGGAGCACGTTGGGCGTGGGTGCCGTCGTGCGGAACAATACCGATATCTGCGCGGACTGCATGGTCGGTGCGGGAGCGGCTGTGGTCAGCCCGCTGACGGAACCGGGCGTGTATGTCGGTGTGCCGGCACGGCGACTGTATCCGGATGGGGCGAACTGAGCTTCGATAAAGACTGGGGGAACCTCTTGCCGCTCACGTGGTATGCAGAGGTTCCCTTCAGGGATAATTGCCGCCGGAGCGGCGGCAATTTGCGCAAAGAGAACACTGCCGCTTCAGGCGGCGGGCAGGACACGCACTGAAACGGGAAGGGAAACGTATGGGCGGAAAGCTACTGATTCTGGCAAACAACAGCCTCGGACTGTATCGGTTCCGTGCCGACCTTATCCGGACGCTGGGGCAGACGTATACGGTCTATGCTTCCACGCCCCGCAATGACCACTTCGACGATCTGGCATCAATAGGCTGTCATGTGATCGAGACCGGGATCGACAGGCGTGGGCTGAATCCCATCCGGGATCTGCGGCTGTTGCGTACCTATCGGAGGCTGATCCGGGAGATACGTCCCGATTTGGTCATCACGTATACCATTAAGTGCAACGTTTACGGCGGGTATGCGGCGCGGCGAGCGGGGGTTCCGTATGCGGTCAATGTGACCGGTCTGGGGAGCGCTTTTCAGCATCCGGGGCTGTTGCGCCGGGTGGCGACCTGCCTTTGCCGGATCGGACTGAAGCGTGCCGGGGTTGTATTCTTTGAGAACAGCGACAACCGCGATGTGTACTGCCGGCTGGGCATTGTCCGGCAGGATGTGTGCCATGTTCTGCATGGGGCGGGCGTGAATCTGGAGCAGTTTCCCCTGACGCCGTATCCGACGGACGGAACTGTCACAAGGTTTCTTTTCATCGGGCGCGTCATGCGGGAAAAGGGCGTGGATGAGCTGTTCGCCGCCATGCGCAGTCTGCGGGCGGCGGGGCAGTCCTGCGTGCTCCACGTCGTCGGGGATACCGAGGAGGATTACCGCGCGCGTCTGCATGAAGGGGAGGAAGCCGGCTGGCTGGTGTACCACGGCTATCAGACCGACGTGCATCCCTTTATCGCAGAGGCGCACTGCCTGGTTCTGCCGTCCTACCATGAAGGGATGGCAAACGTCAATCTGGAAAGTGCCTCTATGGGAAGACCGCTCATCACCTCCCGCATCCCCGGATGCATGGAGGCTGTGCGGGAAGGCGAGACCGGCTACCTGTGTGCACCGCAGGATACCGACAGCCTGCTGGACGCCATGCAGCGTTTCCTGCGCCTGTCGCCCGCAGAACGCGAGGCGATGGGGCGTGCGGGGCGGGCACATATGGAGGCGGAATTTGACAAGCGGCAGGTGGTCGCCGAGACGGCGGCGTGCCTGCAGGCGTGCGTGAGCGCGTCCAGGTAAGCAAGTCGCACCGGTCGGAACCGGAATCTACAGGAAGGAAGCGTTTGCAAACGCATGGTTATAGCATAACTCATGACAAAACTGTTGCCGATCATACTGATAGCCATGTGCTTTGCGATGCTGTCGGAAATGCGTTCCCAAAAGAATCTTTCGGGGAACGGCTACCGTCGCAAGGATGCTTTTTTCTGTGTGTGTATGATGCTGGTGTTGGCGGTATTCGTCGGCTTGCGCACGCGCTACAATGACACCACGACTTATACGCATTCCTATGAGCTTCTGCGGGTGAAGGATTCCCTCTTCAACGGGATTGAGTGGTCACTCAGCTCCAGCGTCGGGTTCGAGCTGACGCAAAGACTTATCAAGTACCTGGGCGGATCGGCTCAGACGTTTCTGATGTTGTTTGCTCTCTTTGATGTGGGGGTCAATGTCTGGTTTATCCGGAAGTATTCCGATTCTCTGTGGCTATCCTTCTTCCTGTATATTGCCATGGGGTGCTATGTGTTCAATATGGCTGCCATCATGCAGTGTACCGCGACCTCGCTGATCCTGATCGCTATGGACAGATTGATGGAGGGTAAAAAGCGGCGGTTCGTACTGTATGTTATACTGGCTGCGCTGTTTCACACCTACGCAATCATGTTTATTCTGGCACAATTCCTGTTCTTTACGCCGTGGAAGAGAAAAACCTATTTCATGCTGGTCGGCTTTATGCTGATCGGACTGCTGCTGCCCCGTCTGCTGGGTTTGGTGGTCGCACTGACTTCCGCTATGGGGGAATCGTACTCCATGGAGTCCTTCGCGGGTGCCGGCGTGAATCTTTTCCGGTTTCTTGTTGTGTCGGCGCCGATTGCGTTGTCCTTTTTGGTGCGGGACGAGATCGAGAAGCAGAGTACGCGGAATGATATGCTCATTTTCAACCTGTCCATGCTCAATGCCGAGATCATGTTCGTTGCCCTGTTCGGCACTGCAAACTATTTTGCACGTCTTGCCAACTACTTCCTGATCTTTCAGACGCTGACCCTGCCGTGGTTGCTTCGTTTCTTCCGTCCGTCCGCACGTCGTATGCTGACGGTCTGTATCGTTGTGTGCTATGTCCTGTATTTCTACTACCAGAGTGCCATCGTATTGCCGTTCGATTACTTTTTCGACCGTGTGGATCTGATCGACTACATCAAGACGTTGCTCCCCTGACAGAGGTAGACGGCTGTGTTCCGCAGAGGCACTATTACGAGAGGAGCCTGCTTTGCAGCAGGGTATGAAATGGAGAGTAAAGTATCCGTTATCGTCCCGGTTTTTCGTGTCGAGGCGTACCTGCCGACCTGCGTGGACAGTATTTTGGGGCAGACTTACCGCAATATTGAACTGATCCTTGTGGATGACGGCAGCGACGACGGTTGCCCTGCCATGTGTGATGCCTACGCCGCCGCAGATGCGCGCGTCCGATGCATTCATAAGCAGAACGGGGGACAAGCCTTTGCCCGGCGTGACGGTGTCGCAGTTGCAACGGGTGACTACTTTCTTTTTGCTGATTCGGACGATTGGCTGGAGCCGGACGCGATTGAGCGTTTTGTCCGGACAGCGGAAGTAAACAAGGCAGATGTTGTTTGCTCAGGCTATCGACGCGTGTATCCGAACCGGACATTTGATACGGTTCTTTGCACGGAGGAAACGGTGTATGCGGGTGAAGCGGTACGCACGATTCAGCGGCGACTTATCGGTCCTGTTGCGGATGAGTTGCGTTTTGTGGAGGCAGTGGATCGGCTGACACCGATGTGGGCGAAGCTGTACAGCGCGCGCGTGATCGCGGCAGGCAAGTGGGTTAGCGAGAGGGAAACAGGGTCGCTGGAGGATGCAATTTTCAATTTGTATGCTTTTCGTGCGTGCCGCGTGTGTGTATTGATTCCGTACTGTCTGTACGATTACCGTAAGGATAACCGCAACGCCACGACATTGCGGTATCGCCCGCAGTTGGCGGAGCAGTGGGAACGTGTATATGCCTACATGGAGGAGTTCATGCAGGAAACAGGCACAGGTGACGATTGCCGCATAGCTTTGAATAATCGGATGGCGTTGGGATGCTTGGGACTGAGTTTCAATGAACTCGCAGGCAAACGCCCTGCACGGGAGCGGAGGCGTTCACTGGCGGCGTTGCTCCGGCGGGAGCGTCGCCGTCGTGCTCTCGACACCTTGGAATATGCTTACCTCCCACGCAAGTGGAGGCTGTTCTATGGATTGTGCCGCCGTGGGCGAGCGGGTACCGTGTTGATGATGACATGGCTTGTTCAACGGCTCAAGTCGGTGCGGAGCAAGTAGAATCATCAGATTGATCGAAAGGCAGGATGTCGGATATGGACGGGCAGAACCCGGTACGCGTTCTCAATCTTTTCACCATTCTGAATCGTGGCGGCGCCGAGACCATGGTCATGAACTATTACCGCCATATCGACCGCACGCGCGTGCAGTTTGACTTTCTGGTACACCGGGAGGAACGTGGCGCCTATGAGGACGAGATCGAATCGCTGGGCGGGCGCATCTTCCGCATGATGCCGGTTCGTCCCTGGACGGCGGGGGCGTATCGTCGGGCGATCCGTGTATTCTTTTCCGAGCATCCGGAGTACCGCATCCTGCACGCGCATATGTCCGAGCTGGGGCTGTACGCCTTTCAGGAGGCAAAGCGGATGGGGATACCCGTGCGTATCTGCCACGCACACAATGCACCGCACGGTATTGATCTCAAATCGCCGGTGCGCTGGTACATGAAAACCCGGATGAGACCTTATATCACGCACCGCTTCATGTGCGGCTATGAATCCGGGCTGTGGCTGTTCGGAAGCAGGTACCGGGACAGCTTCATTCAGATGAATAATGCGGTAGACGCAGCCGCGTTTCGCTATGACGCCGCACGCAGGGCAGAGGTTCGCCGGATGCTGGAGCTCCCGGAGGGGAGTCTGACGGTCGGGCACGTCGGGCGGTTCAATTACCAGAAGAACCACCCGTTCCTGCTCCGGGCTTTCGCTGCCGTGCGGCGGCAGGAGCCGGGTGCCGTGCTTCTGCTGGTCGGAGACGGGAGCGACCGCCCTGCCGCTGAGACACTGGCGCGGGAGCTGCATATCTCGGATTCCGTGCGCTTTTTGGGTATCCGAACGGACATTCCCGACCTTTTGCAGGCGATGGATGTGTTCGCATTCCCGTCGCATTTTGAGGGATTGTCGGTCGCCAGCGTAGAGGCTCAGGCGGCAGGACTGCCGTGTCTCATTTCCGACGGGGTGCCGATTGAGTGCAAGAAAACAGACCTTGTCCATGCTCTGCCGTTGTCAGCGGGAACCGATGCATGGGGGGCGGAACTGCTCCGGCTGGCACGAACCGGCAGAGACGCGCGCCGCGACACGTCGGAGGAAATCCGGGCGGCGGGATTTGATATAACCGAAAACGCAAGGTGGCTGCGGGATTTCTATCTGGGAGCCGTCGGGAGGAGCTGATATGGACACGCAGAAGCTGACGGTTTTCACGCCTGCCTATAACAGGGCACATACGCTACCGCGCACCTACGAATCCCTCTGCCGCCAGAGCTGCAAGGATTTCGTTTGGCTTATTGTGGACGATGGGAGCAGTGACGGGACGCGTGCACTGGTCGAGGAGTGGCAGACGCGGGATAACGGTTTTCCCATCCGCTATATCTACAAGGAAAACGGCGGGATGCACACGGCACACAACGTGGCGTATGACAATATCACAACCGAGTTGAATACCTGTATTGATTCCGATGATGCACTGGCGGAGGGCGCTGTGGAGGTGATTCTCTCGCTGTGGGAGCGCGCGGGCGGACCCACGCACCCGGAGATTGCGGGAATTATCGGGCTGGATGCGGATATGAATACGGGAAAGGTAATCGGGACAGCGTTTCCGGCGGACATGACAACCACAACGCTGGAAGGTTTTTATGCCTCTGGCGGACAGGGGGATAAAAAGCTGGTTTACCGTACCGATGTGATGCGGCAGATGCCGCCCTATCCGGTGTTCCCGGGGGAGAAGTACATCTCGCTGGGCTACAAGTACCAGCTTTGCGACCAGCTGTACCGCCTGCTGACAATCAACCGCGTGCTGTGTGACGTCGAGTATCAGCCGGACGGTTCATCCCATTCCATGTTCCGGCAGTATCTCCAGAACCCGCGCGGGTTTGCGTTTATCCGGATGCAGAACATGAAGTTCAACAAGTCTTTCCGCCGGAACGCAAGGGACTGCGTGCATTACGTGTCCAGCTGCCTCATCGCGCGTGAAAAACACTTCGTGCGAAAGTCTCCGAAGCCGGTTCTGACGTGGTTTTCCGTGCCGGCGGGTGTGTTGCTGACGCTGTATATCCGGTGGCGGGCAAAACGATGAGGTCTTGCGGAGCGGCAGGACGCCGGAACCGGAAAAAGAAGGCGAAAGTCTGAAAACATATTTTCAGACAGGGAGTTTTGCGCCGAAACTGCCCCAGACTTCCGCGCCGGTGAGAAAGGAAGGTCATAAATATGATCCCCAAGAAGATACATTACTGCTGGTTCGGGCGGGGCGAGAAGAACGAGAAGGCTAAGAAATGCATCGCCAGCTGGCATAGATTCTGCCCGGACTATGAGATTGTCGAGTGGAACGAGGACAACTTTGACGTGAACATGAACGGGTACACCGAAATGTGTATCCGGGAGAAGAAATACGCCTTCCTGAGCGACTATGCGCGCCTGTTGATCCTGGAGCGCGAGGGCGGACTGTACTTTGACTTGGATGTGGAGATTGTTCGCAGCATGGACACACTGCTGGACAATAAGGCATTCTTTGGCTTTGAAAATCGGGATTATGTGGCGACAGGACTGGGCTTCGGCGCTGAGGCAGGGAATCCCGCCGTGCGCGCCATGCTGGCTGAGTATGATGAACTGTTGGACGGCAAGCATGGCACCGTGGGATGTCCCATCCTTAACACCCGGGCGCTGGAGCGTTGCGGGCTGGTCAAGAACGGGACGTTGCAGGATCTGGGCAGTGCCGTCATTTATCCTGCCGACTATTTCAATCCGTATGACGATGCGCTGGGCAAGCTGCGCAGGACGAAAAACACGTACTCCATCCATTGGTACGCCAAAAGCTGGATGAGCCGCCGCGCAATCCTGCGCAGCAGACTGTCCAAGCCATGGCACCGCCTGCAGCACCTGATCGGCAAGCGCTGAATATCTGGTTATGAAAAAAAAGATACTGATCCTTCACACCAACATGGAGTTGGGCGGTGCCGAAACGAGCCTGCTCGGTCTGCTTTGGAGTCTGGACTATGACCGCGTTTCGGTGGATCTGTTCCTGTATGCGCACACAGGGGAGTTACTGCCGCTGTTGCCGGATACAGTCCGTCTGCTCCCGGAGCAACCTGCCTATCGGGCGCTCTGCGATCCGATACGGACTGCAATCCGGCAGGGACACCCCGTAGTGGCAGGGGCGCGATTGCGCGCCAAGCTGGTCACGGCGGTCCGGAACCGGAAGATGCACTTCCGTGATTACGGGCACGCGCTGAAGCAACGCACGCACGCCTACGCTGTCCGGCATCTGCCGCGCATCGGGGGAGATTACGATATGGCGATTTCCTTCATTGACCCGCATTGGATCATGAACCGCCGTACTTCCGCTCCCGTGCGGTTGGGTTGGTTCCACACCGACTGTGCACTGATTACGCCGGATAACCCCCTGGAGGAGAAAATGTGGTCGGAATGCACCCATGTGGTCAACGTTTCGGAATCCTGTAAGGCGGCATTTGATGCGGTTCATCCTGCGCTGACAGCCCGCTCTTTCGTTATGGAGAATATTCTGGCAAAGCGCTTCGTTGAAAGCCGCGCGGAAATGCCCCTGCCGGCGGACGAGATGCGCCGCGACGGACACATCAATCTCCTGTCGATCGGACGCTTCTGTGAAGCAAAGAACTTTGATAACGTGCCGGATATTGCCCGCCGTCTGCTGGCGGACGGACTGCCGATCCGATGGTACATCATTGGCTACGGCGGTGATGAACCCCTGATCCGTCGGCGCATCGCCGAGGCGGGCATGGAGGATGCCGTCATCCTGCTCGGAAAGCGCGATAATCCGTATCCGTACATCCGGGCGTGCGACCTGTATGTTCAGCCCAGCCGCTACGAGGGCAAGTCAGTCACTGTACGCGAGGCGCAGATGCTGGCACGTCCCGTTGTCATCGCCCGGTACGCGACCTCCGCCAGCCAGCTGGAGGACGGAGCGGACGGCGTCATCGTCCCGCAGGACAATGCGGGCTGTGCCGCCGGGATTGCCGCTCTCCTGCGTGATCCTGCGCGTATGGCGCGTCTTTGCGATACCTGCCGCTCGCGCGACTACACCAACGCAGCCGAGGCAGAAAAGCTGTACCGTCTCCTGTTCCCGGACGGGGAACAATAAAGAAGCATTATCCGTACGATCCGCATGGAAGGAGGAACCGCTCATGCGTGTGAATACCATAACCTGCCATGACGTGTATAACGTCGGCGCCGCGCTTCAGGCATACGCCCTGTGCCGTTACCTGCGGGAGCGGGGACACGATGCGCACATCATAGATTACAAACCGGACTACTTGTCCGGGCACTACCGGCTGTGGGGCGGGGTAAGCCTCCGGTTTGACAGACCGGGACTGCGGCTGGCATTCAATCTTGCCAAATTCCCCGGGCGCGCGGCGGCGCGTATGGGGCGGCGCAAACGCAATTTTGACAGCTTCCGCCGGACGTACCTGCCGCTGACAGCGCGCTATGACAGCTTTGCGGCGCTGTGCGCGGAGCCGCCGCCTGCGGATGTGTACCTTGCGGGCAGTGATCAGATATGGAACACGCTGTTCCCGAACGGGCGCGACCCTGCCTTCTACCTGCAGTTTGCGCCGGCGGGCGTGACGCGCGCTTCCTATGCCGCCAGCTTTGCCATGGACGCGGTCGATCCGGCGTGGGCGGAACGCCAACGCGCCTGGATCGGGGCGCTGGATTACGTGTCCGTGCGTGAGCCTTCCGGGCTTGCCCTTCTGGAACAGCTTGGCATTACCGGCGGGGAGGCAGTTATGGATCCGGTGTTCCTTCTGCCGGCGGCGGCGTGGCGGGAACTGGCGGTTCCCGTCCGGCGGAGCAAGCCCTACCTGCTGGTATACGACTTTGACGGATCGCCCGCCATCCGGGCGGCGGCGGAGCAGCTGGCGGCGGCACACGGGTGCGAGATTGTTACGGTGCTGAAGCTGCCCTACGGAACTCCGGATGCGGCGGACGCAGGACCGGACGGCTTCCTCGGCTGGCTTGCCGGGGCGGAGTACGTGCTGTCCAATTCCTTCCATGCGACGGCGTTCTCCCTGATCCTGCACCGCCCGTTTATGACCTATGGCAGGCAGGAAAAACTCAACAGCCGGATGCGCGACCTGATGGAGATCGCGGGGCTGCCCGGGCGGAAGCGGGCGGATGAACCGGCAGACTGGGACAGCGTGGACGAGAGGCTGAAGCTGCGGATTGCGGCTTCGGAGGCGTACCTCAGCCGGGTGCTTCATGAATCTTAAAGAGCTGTACCTGGAGATCTACCGGAGCCGACCGGAAAGCATTCTGCGGTTCATGCTGGTCAGTCTGTTTGTCTGGACACTCCTCACTCTGCTGTTCGGGAGCCTGCGCACGACGCGACGCGGCTGGATGTGGTTCAACCGCATCCTTGCCGGATGCGCGGTGCTGGGTATCCTGGGTGTAACGGTGTTTTACCGGTTTATCGGCGGCGGCGGGGAGGTCGGCATCAATCTGGTGCCGTTCCGCGTGCCGGAGGAGGCGTGGCGGGCGGAGGAATACTACCGGATGCTGCTGATGAATGCATTCCTCTTCTTTCCGCTGGGGCTGTCGCTGGGTAATGCGTGGCGCCCGGAGCGCCGCATATTGCGCCGCTTTGGACTTACGGTTCTGTGCGGACTGGCGCTGAGCCTCTTCTGCGAGACGATGCAAGGTCTTTTCATGCTGGGAACGGCGGAGACCGACGACCTGCTGATGAATACGGCAGGCGTTGCGCTGGGCGCGGTCAGTGCGCTTGCGGCGGGGGTACTGTCACTGCCGATCCGGTGGTTGCGCAAGAGCGGGGATACTTCCAAGAAATGACAGACGCCGTCTGCCGCCAGCCGCTGCGCGGCGATCGGCGCGGTGTCACGGATGTACGATACCATGATATGGAATAACGAAAGGAACGGAAATCATGAGAGAGAACGAGAAGCCCACTGAAGGGAATATGCCGCCGGTGAACGCGGGGGAGCACAGCCAGCAGAGTCCGGAGCAGAGTCCGGAGTTGTTGGCGCGGGAGCAGGAGCGCCAGCGCTACCGCGAGGAGCGAGCGCGTATGGCACCGCCGCCGCAGAGCCGCCGTCATATGCCGCGCAGCAGGATGGGGCGCGCCATGTTCAGAATGCGGCGTTTCTTCGCAAGAAGCCGCCGGACACTGCTGATTGCGCTGGTCGTTGCGCTGTCTGGCATTATGCTGCTTATCAGCATTCTGGTCATTCAGTACATTACGATCAACCAGAGCGTGGGCGGCTCTTCCTCTACCGGCACATACGATCCGTCCGGCAACGACGGGCGTGAGCGGGTGCTCATTGTGCCGTACACGGACCCGGTTGATGTGACGGATCCGATGGTGCGCGCCTACGCGGATAAGGATACCAACCAGTCCGTGGCATCCATTATGAGCGCCTACAAGCGGCGGAACAGCCGCGCCGATACGGAAAGATCAGTGGAACTGCAGTACTCGGTCGAGAATCTGTCCAGCGCCAAGCGCATCAAGACAGTCCGATTCATCCTGTCGGAAAACGAGGATTACTCCAATCCGCGCGTCCTGTATGCCGACGGCTCCCGGGATGGGAAGGTGTCCTTCAATCATCTGAAGACGGGTACCCGGTACTTTTACAAGGTCGTCGTGACCCTGAACGATGCTACGACGCTGGAAGCGGAGAGCTTCTTTGTGACGGCGGTTGCGCCCCGGTTTGTGTCTGTCAGCAGTACGCAGAACTCCACCCTGCTCAACGTCCGCGACCTGGGCGGCTGGATGTCCGTCGAGCAGGACGGCGTGAAGAAGTCTATCCGGCAGGGTATGATCTTCCGCGGGTGTGAGCTGGACGGCTACAACGATGCCGATTGCAATATCGACCCGGATGCAGGTGTTTCGGATATGCTGGGGGTGCTGGGCATCCACACCGAGCTTGACCTTCGCGGCGAGAACGGTATTGCCGGCTACAACGCATTGGGGTACAACGTCAACCACATCCGCGTCAACTGCCAGCCGTATTACAACGATAAATCGACCGTTGCCCAGCGTGAGGCTGTGCAGGAGGGGATCCGGCAGGTGTTTGCCGTGCTGGCAGACGAGAGCAATTATCCGATTTATATCCATGATGTGTACGGCTGTGACGAGACCGGCATGATCTGCTACCTGCTGGAGGCTGTGCTCGGTGTGAACGATACCGAGCTGAAGAAGGACTTTGACATGAGCGCCTTCAGCCTGTGCGCCCCGACCTCCTCCGTCTATCAGGGCTTTGTCCAGATGGTGCGGATTTACGGGAACGGCAACAGCACGCAGGAGCGCGTGGTGGACTTCCTGACCGGTACCTGCGGCGTGCCGGCAGGTGATCTGCTCCGGATCCGCAGCATCCTTCTGGAGGATGCCGCCGCATAACGTCGGGAAACCGAACCGCTTTGTCAGCCGGAAGGAATCCAGCACACAATTCCGATACAGAAAAACCGAAGAAAAAGGAGAATAGCCATGATGAAGAAGAGTTTATCGTTCGGTCTGGCAGTCCTGCTGATTCTTGCGGCTGTCATGGTTGCCGCCCCTGTTCAGGTCACGGCGGAGGAGTTGCCCCGCCTGACACTGAATAAGACGAGTTATCTTGTCGGAGAAGACATTTTCGTTACGGCGACCGGAACCGGCACCGCCTGGGTCGGTCTGTATGCGGCAGGGGACACCTATGATCCGGGCGCGGGTGGACAGGTGTCCATCCTGTGGTACTATGTTGCCGATGACGGCAATGCATCGGGCAATACCAAGAATATCCGGGACGCCGAGCATCGGAACGAGCAGCGCGCCTCGCTGTATGACATTCCGGCGGGCGAGTACAAGATGGTGCTTATGAAAGACGGCGGGTACAGTGTCGTGGCGGAGGTTCCCTTCCGCGTAATAGAGGCCCCGACGGCGTATGTACGGGACGGGCTGGTTGCGTGGTATGACGGTGTAGAGAACACGCGCGACGGGCAGGATACCGAGTCTGTCGTCTGGCACGACAAGGCAGGCGGCTACGACCTGCCGGTCGAACATACCGAGACTAACGCGTTTGAGGCAACGGGTTTCCATGTCCGCAGCGGCAAGTTTTCCTTCCCGCAGGGCATCGTGGACACCGTAAACGGGAAAGCGTTCACGGTTGAGCTGCGATTCTCCGAGTTCGTGTCGGTCGGCGGCAGCTTCAACACCTTTCTCAACAGCGGGAATGACAACTTTGCCCTGTTCCGCCGCAATAAGAAGGACGTGATCGAATTCAAGTTCGCCGCCAATCCGGGCAGTGAGCGCCCCACGGTGGCGGACGGTCTGGCATTGCTTCAAAATGCGTTGGTCACGGTGACCTACGAGGTCGGCGGGCAGACGCGTATTTACATCAACGGTGAGGAGAAAGCATCCGCGCCCAGCCCCAAGGAAATGGGCGCCGATACGCTGTTCATCGGGCAGGAAGGCAGCAAGGCGTTTGATACCGTGTATCGCTCCATCCGTTTCTACGACCGGGCGCTTAACCCTGCCGAGGTGGCGCACAACGCCGTGGTTGACGGGGCGCTGTCTGCCAAGCAGCTGTACGTTGCGGACGGATTGGTCGCCGTGTACAGCGGCATTCAGAACCGGGCAGGCGGCAATGATTTGGACGCCGCCGTGTGGGCGGATCTGTGCGGCGGCAACGACATCACGCTGACCACCGATCAGAACAACCGCTTTGAGTTGGGCGGTTTCCGGAGCAATTCGATCCGGCAGTTCTTCCCGCAGGCGGTGGTGGACGTTGTCAACGGGCAGGCGTTCACGGTCGAGATGTCGCTCGGAGATCTGCGGTCGCTGGGTACTGCCTACAACACTTTTATCAACAGCGACAATGACAATTTCTCACTGTTCCGCCGCATAGAGAATGACGTGCTGGAATTCAAGTACGCCGGAAACGGGCGCGGCGAGCGTCCGCAGGTGAAGGACGGCTTGGGGCTGTTTACCGACTCGCTGATTACCGTGACGTATGAGGTCGGTGGGGAGACGGTCATATATGCGGACGGGATGGAGATAGCCCGGACTGCAAGTCCCCGACCTATGGGAGCCGACAATCTGTTCTTTGGGCACGACAAACAGACGCACAATTACAGCACGCTGTTCCGTGACCTGCGCTTCTACAACCGTGCGCTGAGCGCCGAGGAGGTGCTTGCCAACGCCAAGGCGGATCTCGTTGTGGATTACGGCTATACCGAGCCGGAAAAGGTCTTCAAGGCAACCTTTGTTGCCAATAACAAGGTGGTGGCGGTTGTGGAGTTTGCGGCGGGCGCGACTTCCATTGAGGAACCGGAGGTGCCAGCACGCGAGGGCTTCACCGGCGCGTGGGCGGCGTATACCGTGGAGAATAAGAACTTTACGGTGCGTGCCATCTATACGCTGATTCCGGCGCAAACGGAAACCGGCACCGACGCCGTGACAGAGACCGCAACCGCACCGGTGGCGGATACCGCGACGGAAGCCGTTACGACAGCGGAATCCGGAAGCGGGACAGAGCCGCCTGACACATCGCTGGACACTGCCGGTGTGACCGGGATCGAGACCGGCAAGACCGGCGGAGGCTGTTCCTCCGCCGTGGGCGGCGGACTGGCGCTGACGGCGCTGATGACCGTGCTTGCCGCGGCTACATTCCGGCGCAGAAAGCACTGATTCCCCTGCGGGTTGAGGAAGTGCCTTGATCAGTGCTCCCCTACACAACAGGCGCGCCCCTGCCATGTCGGCAGGGGCGCGCCTGTTGTTGCGGTGTGCCCGGGGGGGGGATAATGGTTACAATAAGAGTGAAAAACGCAATAGTACCCTATAAAATTACACTACTCTCAAACAGTGCGCACAGTTACCAACAAGGAGGGCAAGTTTTAGTACCCTATAAAATTACACTACTCTCAAACGGCGAATCGGTGTGTTTGTGAATCTCTCAGGTTTTAGTACCCTATAAAATTACACTACTCTCAAACAAAGATGGGCGCGCAACTCTTGGACAGGCAGTTTTAGTACCCTATAAAATTACACTACTCTCAAACAAGCGATACAAGACAGAAATCATCGCGGAGGTTTTAGTACCCTATAAAATTACACTACTCTCAAACAGCTTTCCGTTTCCATTTCGCGGTTTGTCTGTTTTAGTACCCTATAAAATTACACTACTCTCAAACATCGTCATCAACGCCGATTGTTACGGTAGGTTTTAGTACCCTATAAAATTACACTACTCTCAAACTGCGTCTGCTGTTGACCGCATTGCAAACAGTTTTAGTACCCTATAAAATTACACTACTCTCAAACAGCTCCGGTATCAGAATCGGCAGAATTACAGTTTTAGTACCCTATAAAATTACACTACTCTCAAACCGCGTCCTTTGTCATTGCGAAATAGCCTTTGTTTTAGTACCCTATAAAATTACACTACTCTCAAACCGGGAGACATGGCATCGTTCTACAACCTCGGTTTTAGTACCCTATAAAATTACACTACTCTCAAACTACAAGTACAAGGTCGAATTCCTGTGCAAGTTTTAGTACCCTATAAAATTACACTACTCTCAAACCTCTCGCGCGGTTATGCCTGATAGTGCTTGGTTTTAGTACCCTATAAAATTACACTACTCTCAAACAAGCCTCAAAAATATCTTTCTGCAAGTCATGTTTTAGTACCCTATAAAATTACACTACTCTCAAACGTATATTAAGACCGGCTCAGCAGATGCTGTGTTTTAGTACCCTATAAAATTACACTACTCTCAAACTGGAAGCGCGGTCGTTGACCTTTCCCGAAGTTTTAGTACCCTATAAAATTACACTACTCTCAAACATGCCCATTCAGCAACAACCCCGCGCCCCTGTTTTAGTACCCTATAAAATTACACTACTCTCAAACTGATGTGCTGTATCAGAACGCGAGGATTGCGTTTTAGTACCCTATAAAATTACACTACTCTCAAACGAGGAGTGCGCCGGCGATGATGGTCTGAGGGTTTTAGTACCCTATAAAATTACACTACTCTCAAACCCGGCTGTCATTACCAATCAGTCCGAAACAGTTTTAGTACCCTATAAAATTACACTACTCTCAAACCAGGGCACAGCGCAGGATGAGGAGGTTTTTGTTTTAGTACCCTATAAAATTACACTACTCTCAAACAAAGATTTTGCTAACTTATAACATACTGATGTTTTAGTACCCTATAAAATTACACTACTCTCAAACATGACTATCGTGATTTTCCTCGCCGGTCAGGTTTTAGTACCCTATAAAATTACACTACTCTCAAACGCAAGTTGGCATACCTTGGCATACAGTCCGGTTTTAGTACCCTATAAAATTACACTACTCTCAAACGCGGCTGACTTGATTTATCGCGTGGAGGTGGTTTTAGTACCCTATAAAATTACACTACTCTCAAACTCCGCAACGCAGACAAACCCGATCACATCAGTTTTAGTACCCTATAAAATTACACTACTCTCAAACTGAATCGAAAGAAAACAACTCGCAGGATTGTTTTAGTACCCTATAAAATTACACTACTCTCAAACGCAAAGCTTTGCCATTTCAAGACCGCTAAAGTTTTAGTACCCTATAAAATTACACTACTCTCAAACGCGGCCGATTTGATTTATCGTGTGGAGGTGGTTTTAGTACCCTATAAAATTACACTACTCTCAAACGTAGTCCTCGATTTTCGGATCAGCCGGAGAGTTTTAGTACCCTATAAAATTACACTACTCTCAAACACGCCCCGTTGACTACTACTGGAATCGTTGGTTTTAGTACCCTATAAAATTACACTACTCTCAAACGAACAGCGAAAGCCTGGCGCAAGTCGTTAGTTTTAGTACCCTATAAAATTACACTACTCTCAAACCTGCGGGCTGGTCGAATCGGTAGCGGACTGGTTTTAGTACCCTATAAAATTACACTACTCTCAAACCCAAACCGCTTGGTTTGGGATAATTGGGAGGTTTTAGTACCCTATAAAATTACACTACTCTCAAACTGTGGCGAGTACGGAGGGCAGACTCTCCGGTTTTAGTACCCTATAAAATTACACTACTCTCAAACGTGCAGAGGATGCTCGAACGCGATGCCCGCGTTTTAGTACCCTATAAAATTACACTACTCTCAAACTTGTGATTAAGTTCTACAGCCTTTCCGAACGTTTTAGTACCCTATAAAATTACACTACTCTCAAACCGAGAATCTGCTGGTTGACGGTGAGAATACGTTTTAGTACCCTATAAAATTACACTACTCTCAAACCGAAAATCTGTTGGTTGACGGTGAGAATACGTTTTAGTACCCTATAAAATTACACTACTCTCAAACGCTTCATCATTGCTTGTGGACTGCTTGACAGTTTTAGTACCCTATAAAATTACACTACTCTCAAACACTGTTCTACTCACATTCCCCCGGCGGTAGGTTTTAGTACCCTATAAAATTACACTACTCTCAAACAGTCTTAACGCCGCCGGAAATAAGAGTTAGTTTTAGTACCCTATAAAATTACACTACTCTCAAACGGTTGCACCGATAGCGGCGATAACATCAAGGTTTTAGTACCCTATAAAATTACACTACTCTCAAACGAGACGATCTGTCCATTTCTTGCGTAAATAGTTTTAGTGGTTTTAGTACCCTATAAAATTACACTACTCTCAAACCTCAAATTTGAGCTCAAATGCTGCTACGGACAGCACGTGTAAACATATAGGGCAAACAAGCCGCAACTATCTTATATCATAAAACAGCGAAAAAGTCAAGCATTTTTTCAAATTCGGTTTCAGAATTCGCATAAATCGGAGTCTATTATAAGCTGATCACTCCCCGTTATTTTCTTCCTCGCGCAGTTTTCAAGCATAAGGACGTAAAGCTGTTTCCTTTTTATTTCCCCGATAAACAACTCAATTTCATTGTCACTGAAATACGACCGCATATTCAGCGTTATGAAAAGCTTTTTGCCGCCCAGGTCAAGGATAAGCGACATATACGAAATAATCTTTTCAATCACGTTTTCAAAATCGTCCGCTACCGCAACAGATGCCGCCTTGATTATCGTTCCGATATTCAGCTTTCTGCATTCAATTGTCACCGGCAACGAAAAACCGAGTTCGGAAATATATTTTTCCGTTTCGGCAATCAAGCGTGACGTATCAATGTAATGCTTCTCGTCGACAGCGACCTTTTCAATCGCAGCCGATATTCCGGAGAGCATAGTCTTTGAGTTTATGTCAAAAGGAGCAAAGCTTTCCAGAAGATCGACATATTTACTCATTGCCACAGGTGTATTGTTGATCGAAAAAACGGTATCTCCCTCACCCCCCATAAGCTGAGAATGGATATCCCCCGCAAACTGACGGAACAATGGTTGATTTTCGATTATCAGAGCAAACGGCACACCCTCGTGTATCTCTATAAGTGCATTGAAATACGGACAGGCTATTTTCAAAGTATCACCACCTTTTCGTCGCTGTCGACAACATCCGTTACATATTTTCCCGTTATGTATGTCATCGCCGCAAATTGTTTTTCTGTAACCGTCAGAAGTTGAACGATTCCCGCCGACGGTTTTTCGCGCTTTATAGTTTCGGCGACGGATTTTTCAACGGTTGCGTTCAGAACCATACGGCAGTAAACAGATTCCTGCATCATAAGGAACCCGTTTTTTATGAGCATCCTGCGAAAGCGACGGTATTCCCTGCGTGCAGGCTCGGTATCCGTCGGCAAATCGAAAAACACAATCATTCTCATAAATCTGTAACTCATAACTCAATAAAATTTAACCTGTCCGCGTCCGCCAGTTCTATCGCCTCAAATACGCTTCGCGAATATATTTTCACGGCATTCATGACTGTCTGCTCCGTTCCCGCTATGCGCACGGGGGAATGAAGAATTCCGAGGAGCTCCTGCTTTTCTTTCTTGCCGAATTCGATCGGCGCAATATCAACCACCTTCCTGTCAACGATAGCACGGAATGGCTCCATCATATCACACGACAGGTTATACGGGTTGAACATATTGTCATGGAAAAGACCTATGTGCGTAAGATACCCGCAAAGAGTAACCTCGCGGTTAAATGCCGAAAGAATGAGCCCGTAACCGTAATTCAGGGCGGCATTGATCGGATTTTCCTGCCCGCGGGAAAAGTTCTTGCCGAAAAGTGCATTAAAGTATACCTTTGCGGCATGACCTTCCCTGTTAGTCTCGTCGCCGGGAACAAGTTCCCGCATATATCCCGTCAGCATTGCGGCTTCGCTTTCATGACCGTTTTCAACAAGCGTTTTTGCCTGATTGCATATCTTTTCAAGCACTATTTCCGTCCACACTGCTGTTTTCTGCTCCTGCGTCCAACCCATCTGCTGCTTGATTTTCAGTGACGCATTGTGACACCCGCTGTATGGCTGAAGCTCCGCATAGGGGCTTCTTTTTTCGTCGCAGAATATTATCCGGACTTTTTTCTCCGTAAGCTCGGAAAGCAGGCAACCCGTCATTGAAACGGCAGGATTTTCTATCATCAGAACAGCTATTTCATCGATGAAAATCCTTGCCGTTTCTTCTCCGCGGATAACCATGTATCCCATGGAGTAATCGAGCTTGCACCTGCTTGAGATCAGTACTGTCCTCCAGCTCATATCAGGTTAAGAAGGTTTCCTGTGCGGTGCTCGAAGAGCCCCGAGGACGACCTGTCAATTATACGGACATCCGAATAATTCTTTTTCCAGTTGCTTATATTGGCACTCAGATACACAGCACCACTTTGTGGTTTCCCACCCATAGCACTCATATTGCAGTCGTCTGAGCGGTTGGTCTTGAGATAAAGAATCATATTTTTTAAGCATTCGTACTGCATATCTATCGTAAGTCCTTCAAATTTCTTTTGATCATCCGCACTTATGCCGAGCTTCGCCCCCGGTTGCTTTGAATAGACACTGCCGTTCATCATATTTACAAGGTCGGCAAAGAGCGCAACATTCTTCTCCCTCGATATTCCGGAAAACGTTTCGTCGATCACATACTGGGGGTTTTTCTTCCGTTTCTCTGAGATATTGTCCAGATTCTTGATGTAAGCAATCTGCTCAGCCGTATATCCCGGCGTCATAAGGGAGCGCATAAGAATTTGACTTCCACCGCTTGATGTTCCCGATACGCACGCCTCAAATCCGTCAAGCGAAAATACAGTATTTACCTTGATTATCCTGTTTTCGAGCGGGAACGATATGTCCTCCGCATTTACAGGAAGTTTCTCCCTCACATGCTTTGCCGGATAGCCCTGCTCGGAAAGATATTTGTTCGCAACAAGCAGCTCAACGGGGACAATCGTCAACTCGTATTTCTTCCTGATTCTGTACCTCACGAGCACGTAGAATGAGATCGTCGGCTTGTTGTATCCACCGTATTTCGCCGTGTCAAGGTTCTTCTTGAGCGGGACAAGACTGTCGCTCGATCCCGCAGACTGCGGCTGCTGGTCAAAAAAGCCGCCCTTCTGCTTCGTCTGATATTTTGTCAGATGAATATGTACATTTGCCATGGTTCTGTCAACGATCGGCAAATGCTTTTCGGGATTCCATATGACGTTTCCGTCGATTACACATTTTCTTCCGAACAGTATGTGCATTTTCGGAGAGTAGTCATTCAGCGTATCAAGATAGTATCGCTTGGTGAATTTTTCATGGAACAGATTGCCGACGACAATGTTCAGATAGGCGTCATGCGCATGATGAATGTCGCTTGCGGTTCTGGATTTCACAAGACATTTTGACTTTTTCTCCGCGTCCGTAAGTGTGCGGCCAAAGAGCGCATAGTTGCATATTCCTCCGTATTCGTGCCTGAATTCGCTGACATTGCCCGCTTTGACAAAAACGATTTCCGTTTCCGGATAGAGCTTCTTCAAAAGATCTGTGACCACCTTTGCCGACTGTCCCGTCTCGACGATCTGACGGTTAATAAATCCGAGTCGTTCATCGGTTGAAAATGCATGCTCTCTCGTCAGCCTGCGGAACTTCTCCTCGTTTATAAGCTTTGCGTTGCGGAGATTTTCCCAGAATCCGCGCATTTCGCTTCTTATTTTGCTCTCTATCGGATATGTGTCGGTTTTTCTTCCGTTTTCTTCGGAATGAACGAGCACCTTGTTGTTGAGGATGCTGTCGTCCTTTATATACGCTCTCGGCCAGATATGGTCGACATTGTATTCGTTTGTCCCGATGGTGGGAATATCAAGGGGCTTGCCGCAATATGCGCATTTCGCCATCTGACAGAAATACAGGAACAGCGCTTCGCGTTGCAGTTTTCTGTCTGCCTCATCGCCCAGGTCGTCAAGCTCTTTCCGGGGTCTTACCGCGTCCTCCAAGTCGAGCTTGCTGTAAAGCTCGCGCAGTCTCTTGCCTCTGTTCAGCTTGTCCGAATCAATGCGCTTGTCCTCACCGCGCGTCATTTCAACAAATATTTTCTCCGGTGGGCACTTTTTTGCTTTGACAATGTCTGCTATTATGTCAAGCGTGCGCATGACCGGACGCTTGACGGCGTTCGATATGCCAAGCTCGTCCAGCCTTTCGACAAGAGTTGTTGGATGCTCGGAGAAATACTCTTTGCGGATTTCGGAGATTCTGTCTTCGAAACGGTATTTTTGCCCCCTGATAATCTGCATCAGATTGTCATTTGTGTTCCACATAAAGTGCATAACGGTGCCGACCTCGCCCGTTTCCGTGCAAGCCGCCTCAATACCGTTGAGAAGTTTGCCGGAGAGTCTGCCGAAATCGTCATATTTCCTCTGCGATATATATTTTATATCATCATCGGAAAGATCTTTTCCGTTTTCCTTCGACCATTTCAAAAGCCACTTTTTAAGCCTTGCAGTGTCCTCCGTACAGGTGATTCTTTCAATTATGCAGTCGACGTCCTCTGCCGTAAGAGTTCCGGCAGCAAGGAGCCTGCGAAAATCGATATAGGGCTTGTATGATGATTTTATCTCGGCGCCGAGTCCGCTTATGCGCACCTCCTCACCCTTTGAGATAGCCTTGACAGACACGAGAAAATCAATCAGCTTTTTCTTCGTGACCTTCTTTTCCTTTTCAAAAAGCTCGTGGAATATTTGCTGCTTCAGCTCAACGCTTATCGGAACTCCGTCGATGTTGATATTGTTTATCTCGTCGAGAATAGTAAATTTGCAGTAAAGCAACGATTGCTTCGGCAAAACATTCTCGCCGGGGAGATAGGTGCATTTGTTTGTCATGCGCTTGATAAAGCCGTCCTCGCTCGCATCAAGGTCGACCTTCTCATCAAAATTCCACGGAAGAATCCGCCCTTCCGCCTTACGTTCTATCCACGCAAATTTGTTTCCGGGGGACTTTTCGAGCGGACCGACAAAATACGGTATTCTGAATGTGAAAACAGATCTGATCTTGTCTGATACGGAAAGCCCGTCCGAATCGCGCACGGAAAGAAACGCAAATCGTTTTTCGGCGTTCGAAAGTATCACGTCAAGTTCGGCATAATAAAGCTGGTAAGGAATGAGACGGTTTTCGGGGTTTACCTGTTTCGGCATATATGTGCCGGCGTCGATCCTGCCGAGTACTCCGTTCGCAATGACCAGATCCGCATCGTCCCCTTCGCCGATTTGTTCCTTTATTTTTGCAATCAGCTTCTTTACTCCCTTATAAAAATCCTCACGGGTAATCTTTTTGCCCTTCCTTTTTTCGGAGCACTTGAAATAAGCCGAGTAAGCAGAATATGTTCCCGTTTCGCTGACAAAAAAGTTTTTGTATTCATCATCCGAGCAGTATTTTTTTGCAAGTCGCTTAAGCTCCCTAAGATCTGACTTATGCGTTTCGTACTGCTCGATCTTCGCTTCCGAAATGTATGTGTGTCCGCTCAGCATTTTTGAAAGTGCTGCGCAATCGTAGACCTGCGACATAAGTCGGATAACCTCTCCGTCATCGCCGAGCTCGGCGAGCACGGCTTCGAGCTTTTCCGCATCATCAAGGCATATCGACCCTTCGACGCCTTTGTATTCTTCCCATTTCAGTGTCTTTTTTATTTCAATGCTGCCGCCGGCAAGGAGCTTTATGATCGCCTCCTGATAAAGCGGACAGTTCTCGTCCTCGACAGGCTTTTTGCCGCCGTAAATCAGTTTTTTCAGCTCCGCTTCCTTTGCTCTTACGCCGCACCGGCGCGACATAGCAGCCATAAGCGCGTCAGCGTCACATTCCCACGGCGCGGAATACCCATTCTCACCAAACCAGCCGATAAATGCGGAATACAAAGGCTTTATATCATAAAGCTCCCTGATCTTATCGCAGCTTATGTCACTTAAAAAATGTCCCCTGTGCGCAACAAGCCACGCCACCGCGAGATAAAGGTGACGGACGTCCGTGTTGCTGTTCTCTTCGTTTATAAGCTCCATTATCAGATGGTGCACCGTCGGGAAGCGCCGGTTGTACTCCCTGTCAAGCCATTCGCAGCCGACAAGCGTTTCCGGCTTTTTGTCACACTGCCAGAGGCGGCTTTCGTTCATCTGTATGAAGAAGTTCGGATCTACCTTTGCCATTTCCACGCAGAAGAGATCCTGAATAAGGTTAACTCTCATCTGTCTGCGGGCAAATCTTCTTCTCGACGTTCTGTGGGCTCGTCTATCGGCGCATTGATCTGCCTTGTCAAAGAGGGCTACGCCGGTCATCGGCTCGCCCTTAAATCTGCAGAGGGAATAGTCCCTGTCCGTGACCGCATATCCGACGGAATCCGTCCCGATATCCACCCCGAGATAGTAACCGTTTTTTGATTTTTCAGAAAAATTTTCAGCAAACATCTTGACAATCCGTCCTTATTTTGTTATTATAATGGCGTAAGGTTTTATTACCCTATAAACTTACACTACGGGTTCAAATAAGAGATTATCTCGAATAAGAGATGATCTCGAAATCGTCGGCTCCGCCGACTGCACAGGAGTGCACAATCTGACTGTCGCATCTGCGGCAGTCTTTTTGATTTTTGCGGCATAAGTGCGGAATTTCGGGCAAAATACGTTTTAATTATACTTGTAACGAAATTATATCATTTTTTGTACATATTGTCAAGCAAGACATAGCGACTCGAAGGAGAAGTTTCTATGTGTTTTTCGTATAAAATGACCATAACCTCAAAGCAGAAGCGGAAATCAAAGGAAAACCGCTTCTGCTTTTGAATATTTGTGGCGAAATACAAAAGATTGCTAAGGTCGAAACCGGGGGAAAATATCTTTTTATTTTTACATTTTTGAGAGCAAGAAAAAAGCCCGAAATCCCTTATGGGATCGGGCTTTTTGCCTCGAATATCTTTTAAGAGGCTTATACTTGGAGGCGCCACCCGGAATCGGACCGGGGATGAAGGTTTTGCAGACCTCTGCCTTACCGCTTGGCTATGGCGCCATGAGATGAAAGATGAGAGGGGGGGGAGAACCAAAACAGGGAAGGGAACAAGTCTGAAAAAAGCGGATGCGAATGTATGCGATTCGCATCCGCAATTCTGGAGCGGATTACGGGGCTCGAACCCGCCACCTCGACCTTGGCAAGGTCGCGCTCTACCAAATGAGCTAAATCCGCAGTGGTGCCTCCGGTCGGAATTGAACCAACGACACGGGGATTTTCAGTCCCCTGCTCTACCAACTGAGCTACAGAGGCAAACAGTCATAAGCAAGAAACTGAAGCCAAACCAATCCGACCCTCGGAAAGAAAGTGGCGACCCGAAGGGGGTTCGAACCCCTGACCTCTGCCGTGACAGGGCAGCGCTCTAACCAGCTGAGCTACCGGGCCATACCATGTTAAAGGAAACCTTGGTGGGAACAACAGGGCTCGAACCTGTGACCCCCTGCTTGTAAGGCAGGTGCTCTCCCAGCTGAGCTATGCTCCCTCCCATGCCGCACAGGATTTCTCCCGACGACTTTCTCATTATACCACATCCCGTCGCCTTTGTCAAGAGGTTTCGAAAAACTTTTTTCTTTTTTCGACTGACCGGTTTGGAACCGAGTGGACGTCGCCGGTCGTGCGGGATGCGCAACGTGCCGTATTATAGCATAGATCGCGCGCTTTGTCAAGGGGGAGAGCAAAACTTTTTTCGGAAAAATTGAGGGCGCGGATGCAACCTCCTTCCAAGTAAGAACAGATTGGTTGAAATTGTAATACCCGCGTGAATATTTTGTAACCTTTTCCTTTACCCCCTTGCAAATTGACAAGCAATGGTGTAAAATACATACTGGGTAACGAAGGGCGTTTGACCGGGATCCGTTTTTCCGGGATGCTTACGCCACTTTGCCTGCCAAATGAGACACCGAAATAAGGAGGAATTTCAAAATGAATCCTACAAACAATCAGCACGTGCTGAACTGGCTGAATGAGATGGCAGCCATGACCAAGCCGGACAACATCGTCTGGATTGACGGAAGCGAGGAACAGGTTGCCGCGCTCCGCAAGGAGGCACTTGCCAGCGGCGAGATCATCCAGCTCAACCAGGAAAAGCTGCCGGGCTGCTACCTGCACCGTACCACCTGGGACGACGTGGCGCGCGTGGAGGGGCGTACCTTCATCTGCACCAAGACCAAGGAGGATGCCGGAAACATCAATAACTGGATGGATCCTGCTGAGTGCCGCGCTAAGCTGACCAAGCTGTACACCGGGTGCATGAAGGGACGTACCATGTACGTCATCCCGTACTCCATGTCCATTGTCGGCTCCCCCTTTGCCAAGTACGGCATCGAGCTGACGGACTCCATCTATGTTGTGCTGAACATGGAGATTATGACCCGCGTCGGCTTCAACGTGCTGGAGGCGCTGGGTGATTCCAGCGACTTTATCAAGGGTCTGCATTCCAAGGCAACGCTGGACGCCGAGAACCGCTATATCGTTCACTTCCCGGAGGATGACACCATTTGGTCCATCAACTCCAACTACGGCGGAAATGTCCTGCTGGGCAAGAAGTGCTTCGCCCTGCGCATTGCGTCCTACCTCGGACGGAAGGAAGGCTGGATGGCGGAGCATATGCTGATCCTGGGCGTTACCTACCCGGACGGCACCAAGAAGTACGTGACCGCTGCTTTCCCGTCTGCCTGCGGCAAGACCAACCTCGCCATGCTGATTCCGCCTGAGGTGTTCCAGAAGCAGGGCTACAAGATCGAGACGGTCGGGGATGACATTGCATGGCTGCGTGTCGGCAGTGACGGTCGCCTGTGGGCTGTCAACCCGGAGAACGGCTTCTTCGGCGTTGCACCCGGCACCAACGAGAAGTCCAACCCCAACGCACTGCACACCTGCATGAAGGACACCATCTTTACCAACGTGTGCCTGAATACCGATACCAATACGGTCTGGTGGGAGGGACTGGACAACAATCCGCCCGTCCATGCCATCAACTGGAAGGGTCAGCCGTGGGATTACCACACCTACGACAAGGCGGACAAAGTGAACACCTCCGGTGCGCACCCCAACAGCCGCTTTACCGCCAAGGCGACCAACTGCCCCTGCCTCAGCCCCGCTTTCTATGAGCCGAACGGCGTGCCTGTGGATGCCATCATCTTCGGCGGTCGTCGTGCCCGCACCGCGCCGCTGGTGTATCAGTCCACCTCCTGGCAGAACGGTACCTTCGTCGGTTCCATCATGGCGTCCGAGACGACGGCTGCCGCCGCCGGTGCAGTCGGCGTTGTCCGTCGTGACCCCATGGCAATGCGTCCCTTCGTGGGCTACAACATGGGTGACTACTGGGCACACTGGCTTGAGATGGGTCTGAAGATTCCGCACCCGCCCAAGATCTTCCACGTCAACTGGTTCCGCACCGATGACGAGGGCAACTTCATCTGGCCCGGCTTCGGCGACAACCTGCGCGTTGTGCTGTGGATCCTTGCCCGGTGCGCCGGCAAGGTAGACGCGGACATCACGCCGATCGGTTACCTGCCCAAGGCAGAGGATATCTGCATCGATGGTCTGGAGGGCATCACGCTCGACACCGTCCGCGACCTGCTGTCCGTGGATACGGCGGCATGGCTGGAGGATGTGGAGAACATCAAGGAATTCTATGCACAGGTCGGCGACCACGTGCCGCAGGCTATGTACGACGAGCTTGCCGCACTGGAGGCGCGCCTGAAGGCTGCCAGATAAATCGACGATCCGCAACTGCGGATGCCCGTTTGCCCCGCTCCGTAAAAAGGAGCGGGGCTTTTTCGTTTGTCGCTCGTCCGGGCAATGCCGTGTCACGCTTTCGACCGCGTGCACATAGAATAGCAGGGAAGTGACCAAACGATACGTGCGGTACACCGCCCCGATTGCATGGGTGTGTGAACGGTCGGTCGGTGTTCCGCCGCACGCGAAAAGGAGGATACATGTATGGAGCAGAATCAATCCCGTGATCTGCCGCCGGAGGAAGTGACCGACCGGCAGGAACCGCTTTTTCCGGACGGGGAAACAGACGGCGGACAGCCGTCCGCGGTTGACGAGGGCGAGAACCCCGACCTCGAGCCGTCTCCCGCGCCGCTGCCGCCGCCCTATGCCGACATGACCGGAACGGGGTGCATCATTTTTCAGGTTACAACAGCCGGCGGAGCGGTGCCGCTGGAGGACGCACAGGTGACGGTACGGGAATACAATCCCCTCGACACCCCTGGGGAGGCAGGCGATACGCTTGCAGTCCTGTTCAGCGGCGGGGACGGAAAGACTGATCCGCTGACACTTCCTGCCCCGGCACGCTCGCTATCCATGGAGCAGGCGGGGATCGGTGCGCCGTTGCCCTTTGCGCTGTACAATGCGGAGGTCGTGCTGAGCGGCTTCTACCGGCAGGAATACACCCGCATCCCTTTGTTTGACGGCGTGACCTCGATTCAGCGCGTCGATCTGGTGCCGTTGCCTGCCGCGTCGGCGCCGGAGAAGATCGGTCAGCCGTACCGCGATATCACGGAGAGCGCGCACCCTGACCTGTGACCGGCACCGATCCGGAAAGGAGGAGAACTGCCATGCCGACAGGCTTGCCCTATATTCCCGAAAGCATCACCGTGCATCTCGGACGTCCCGATGAGAGCGCGCCCAACGTGACCGTGCCCTTCCAGATATACGTAGCCAATGTGGCATCCAGTGAGATATACCCCACATGGCCGGAGTCTGCCATCCGCGCCAATATGCTGGCGCAGATATCCTTTGCGCTCAACCGGGTGTATACCGGCTACTACCGCACCCGCGGATACGATTTCGATATCACCAACTCTACCCAGTACGATCAGTATTTTGTTAACGGGCGGGATGTGTTTGAGAACATCCAGCAGCTTGCCGCCGAGCTGTTCAACACCTACATCCGGCGAGTGGGCAACGTGGAGCCGCTGTTCGCGCAATACTGCAACGGCACGACCGTCACCTGCAACGGAATGTCGCAGTGGGGATCGGTCGATTTGGCACGCGCGGGGTATACGCCGTACCGCATCCTGACTGCCTACTACGGCTCCGACCTGGAGCTGGTGCGCAATGCGCCGGTCGGCAGCGTGCAGAATACCGCGCCCACCTCGCCGCTGCGGCTGGGTTCCGCGAATAACGATGTCCGCCTGCTTCAGATCCGGCTCAACCGTATATCCAACAACTATCCCAATATTCCGAAAATCCCTTATGTGAACGGCATCTTTGCGGACGCGACCGAGAATGCCGTCCGGGAATTCCAGAAGACCTTCAATCTCGCGCAGGACGGCATTGTCGGCTCCGCGACATGGTTTGCCGTCGAGCGCATCTACGCGGCGGTCAAGCGACTCAACAGTCTGGAGTCCGAGGGACTGACCTTCAATGAGGTGAGTAATCAGTTCCCCGGCGTGCTGAGGCGCGGCGATGCCAACACAGGCGTGTCACTGCTGCAATACTACCTTGATTTCCTGTCCGTATACTACGACGGCATTCCGTCGATTGCGGTGGACGGCATTTTCGGTGAGGATACCGAGAACGCCGTGTATGCCGCGCAGTCTGTTTTCGGACTGTCGGTGGACGGATTGGTGGGCGAGCAGACGTGGGAGACTATCGTGGATGCTTACCTCGGCATCGTCGAAACCATCCCGGTCCGGTATACCGAGGGCAACACCATCCCGTTCCAGGGGACTATTCTGCGTGAGGGCGACGAATCCGAAGTCGTGCGCGTCCTGCAGGAGTACCTGAACTACATCGCTGCCTGCATTCCGGAGGTGCCGTCCACCAGCCCGACCGGATACTTTGGATCGCGGACGCGGGCGTCTGTGGAAGCAATCCAGCGTGCCTACGGACTGCCGGTTACGGGCTACGTCAACGCCATCACCTGGCGGTATATTACCGATCTGTACAGCGATTTGTATGTCGGGAACCGCCTGAATCAGGGGCAGTACCCCGGCTTCACTGTCGGCTGATCGCCCCGGAAGGGAATATCTGCTATGACGCAACATCCGAATGCATCCAATGCGATCCGGGAAATGCAACGCTGTCTGCGCGCGCTTTCCTGTACGGATCCCGCCATTCCGCCCCCGCCCGTGGACGGCGTAAGCGGCAATGCCACGCGGGCATCGGTCGCCGCCTTTCAGGCGGAGTACGGTCTGCCCGTGACCGGAGTCGCCGACGCAGCCACATGGGATGCTCTGCACGCCGCCTGCCGGCAGAATGCGGTGGCTGTGTCCCCCTCGGCACCGCTCTATCTGTTTCCGCGTACTCCGGTTGGGTACACCGTCTCAGCGGGTGATGAGGGCGCGCTGGTGTCGGTCATCCAGTACCTGCTGCGCGAAACACTGCTGGGCTTTGGACAGGATACAGGGGAGCTGGCTGTCAACGGCTCCTTTGATCCTGCGACCGAGACGGCTGTCATTGCTTTTCAGCGTGTTCACAGCCTGCCGGAAACCGGCGAGGTCAACACTGCAACGTGGAACCGCCTTGTAGCCGAACAGAACAACCATTACCGCGAGTACTCCTGAAGCCGCGCGACCAACGTCAAAAAGAGGGGGTAAAGAACTCATTTTGAGTTCTTTACCCCCTCCGTGCGGGATATGTAAGTCGGTCAGTCGTTGCTTTCCTGATTCCGGTCGCCCTCAAACGGGATCTGCAACTGTTTGTTCAGAGTGCCGCGCGCTTCCAAATCTGCCCGGTGCTTTGCCAGCAGATTGGCAATACGCTTGTCCGGCTTGAGCAGCTCGCTGATGGTGGTGTCATGGTTCAGCGTGTCGATCAGGTAGGAAACGTACTTGCACATATTGACTTCGGTGTGCCACTCTTTTTCGTAGATATCCGGGTCGTGGTAGGTCAGGTTGGTGGTGAAGATATGGTCGATCAGCCCGTTCGCATATGCCTCGTCAAACAGCCGGAAACCGTCGGTGAACAGTCCGAAGGTGGCGAAACAGCAGACGCGCCGCGCGTGGTAGTCCTCCTTGAGGTGCTTGGCAACCTCCAGCAACGAGCCGCCGGAGGAGATCATATCATCCACGATGATGGCGTCCTTGCCTTCCAGCGAGTCGCCGAGGTAGCGATGCTCCAGAATGGGATTCTTGCCGTTGACGACGCGGGAATAGTCGCGGCGCTTGTAGAACATACCGATATCCACGCCCAACGTTTCGGAGTAGTACATACACCGCCCCATGGCGCCCTCATCCGGCGAGATCATGACGATGTGATCCTTGTCGAACACAACATCGGGCATACTGCGCACCATAGCCTTGAGCATCTGGTAGCTGGGGGTCACGTTGTCAAAGCCGGAAAGGGGAATGGCATTGGCAACGCGGGGGTCATGTGCGTCGAAGGTCAGGATATTGGTTACGCCCATGTTGACCAGCTCCTGCAACATGATTGCGCAGTCCAGAGACTCGCGCGCGGCACGCTTGTGCTGGCGCCCCTCGTACAGCATAGGCATGATGACCGTGATGCGGCGTGCCTTGCCGCCGATGGCGGCGATGATGCGCTTGAGATCTGCATAGTGGTCATCGGGGCTCATGCGCTGATCCTGTCCGAACATCTTGTAGGTGATGCTGTGGTTGAACATATCGCAGAAGATGTACACATCCTGCCCCCGCATGGACTCCTGGATGGTTGCTTTTCCTTCGCCGGAACCGAACCGGCTACAGACGGCGTGCGCCAGGTACGTGTCCTCTCCGCCGTGGCGTCGCCACTCCTTCAGGTACCCGTCCACCTGCTCCGCAAACTTCTCGCAGCCCCGCATCCCGATGACGCTCAGGTCGCCGTACAGTGTCTCTTTCATAACTCGCAATCCCTTTCCTTTTTTGCAAATTCGACAATTTTCGCTCCGAGGAAATGCTGACAGAGCCGGGCAACGCAGAGATCCGGCACGGAATTCCCGTCCGCAACAGCGGAAAACGCAGGCTGTACCGGAAATGCGTTACCTGAATCAGCACTTCCCTGAAAAACCAGAAGAAAAACGTCCGGTATACCCGTAAACCGACTGTCCCGGACAGGCAAAAGCCTTCCTGCAACCCGCCCGACGGGCGGGTTGCAGGAGGCTTCTGTCAGCGTATCACTGGAGCGCCTTAAAGCGCCCGAATGCCTCGTCCCACGCGCCACGCTCGGTCGTGGGCGCATAGTGCTTCAGCTCGAAGGAGTTGGCAACGACCTGCCGCGCCTCGGAAAGGCTGGCAATCTCGCCTGCCGCCATAGCCTGTGCCATCAGGTTGCCGATGGCAGTCGCCTCCTCGGGACCGGCGGTCACGTCCAGACCGCAGGCATCCGCCGTCATCTGGGACAGGAATCTGTCCTTGGTGCCGCCGCCGACAACATTGATAACCGTCGCCTTTTTGCCGCGCAGTTCCTGAATGGTCTCCACGGTGTAGCGATACTTGAGTGCCAGCGACTCGTAGATGCAACGCACGACCTCGCCCACGGTTTCGGGGACGGGCTGGTTGGTGCGGCGGCAGAAATCGCGGATCTTCTCCGGCATATTGCCGGGGGTGTTGAAGGAGGCGTCGTCGGGGTTGATGAGCGAACGGAAGGGCGTGGCTTCCTTAGCCCACGCTTCCATCTGGGCAAAGCTGTAGTCCTTGCCCTCGCGCTTCCACTGCCGGCGGGATTCCTGGATGATCCACAGACCCATGATGTTCTTGAGGAACCGGATGGTGCCCAGCGCGCCGCCCTCGTTGGTGAAGTTCGCCGCACGGGTGGCATCGTTGATCAGCGGCTGAGGCAGTTCCATACCCATCAGCGACCATGTGCCGGAGCTGATGTAGATGAAGTCCTCGCCCTGCGCAGGCACGGCGATAACAGCCGACGCGGTGTCGTGCGACGCCACGGTACGGACATGGATGCGGTTCTTGCCGACCTCTCCGCTGATCTGAGGCAGCAGTTCACCGAGATCGGTGCCGGGCTGGACAATGGGCGCGAACAGACTGCGCCGGATGCCCAGCTTATCGGTCAGTTCAAACGCAAAATCGCGCTTGGCGGCATCCAGCAACATGCCGGTGGAGGCAATGGTGTACTCTGTAGCCCGCTTGCCTGTCAGGAAATAGTTGAGCAGGTCGGGAATGAACAGCATCTGCTCGGCGCGTGCCAGCATATCGGGGTCATCGCGTCCCTCTGCGGCAAGCTGGTTGAGCGTGTTGAAGTCAATCGCCTGAATACCCGTGACCTTATAGATTTCCTCGGCGGAAACAAACCGACTTACATAGTCGCTGATGCCAACCGTGCGGGTATCGCGGTAGTGCGTGGGGTTTGCCATCAGCCGACCGTTGCGATCCAGCAGACCGTAGTCCACGCCCCACGTGTCGATACCCATGGAGGACACATCGTCCCCATCAATCACCGTCTTGGTGATGGAATTCTTGATCTCAAAGAAGATCCGCAGGATGTCCCATGTAAACCGACCGTTGACGAACACCGGGTCGTTGGAGAACCGATGATTCTCACGCAGGGTGATCTTTTCCCCGTCAAAGGAACCGACGATACCGCGACCGCTGGACGCGCCGAGGTCAATCGCCAGCATTTTCAAGTCTGCCATAACAAACCTCCCAATCCGTATGTTAATTTCCGGAAAACAGACTGTGCTGCGCCTGCGCAGCATCCTATAACGCGCTTATTATACCATATTTGCATTCACAATGTTTGAACGAAATGTTAATAAACTGCTTTTTCCGCGTGTTCCGCCGCGCACCGGGTTCGGCGGATGACGAAAAGGCGTTCTGCCTTCGCAGAAACGGACAAAAAAGTGAAAAACCGTTTGCAAATCCTTCCGGGGTGTGGTATACTGTACATGGTGAAAGCAGGTCGGCGAAAGAAAACAACGCCGGAGAGCGAAATCCGGAACCGCGCCACCCTGTACACCGGAACGCATAGGAGAGGAGAAACAGCCATGAGCAACACACCCACCCCTCACATCAACGCCAACCCGGGGGATTTTGCCCCCACCGTCCTCATGCCGGGCGACCCGCTGCGTGCGAAGTTCATCGCGGAAAACTACCTGGAGGAGCCTGTCCTCGTCAATAATGTGCGCGGCGTGCAGGGTTACACCGGTCGTCGAAACGGCGCACGGGTATCCGTGATGGCGTCCGGCATGGGACAGCCGTCCATGGGCATTTATTCCTACGAGCTGTTCAACTTCTTCGGCGTGGAACAGATTATCCGCATAGGCTCCTGCGGCGCTTTTTCACCTGACCTGCACGTCCGCGACCTGATCCTGGCAATGGGCACCTGTACCAACAGCTATTTTGCATCGCAGTACCGCCTGCCCGGAACCTTCTGCCCCCTTGCGGATTTTGACCTTCTGCGCCGCGCCGCAGACAGCTGCGCGCGCCGCGGATTGCGCTGTCGCGTCGGCAACATTTTATCCTCGGACACGTTTTACGATGACGCCGGATCCGGCATGGATTGGGCGAAAATGGGCGTTCTCGGCGTGGAAATGGAGTCTGCCGCCCTGTACTGCACCGCAGCCCGTGCCGGCCGCCGCGCGCTCTGCATCTGCACGGTGAGCGACTCCTTCGTGTATCCGGACGAGTACATCTCCGCCGACGGGCGAGAGACTTCCTTTACCGCCATGATGGAGGTCGCGCTGGATCTGGTGTGAGACAGGGGAGCGCAGACAGGCGGCTCGGCGCAAGGGAAACCCTTGCGCCGAGCCGCAAAAAATCAGGTGATATAGATCCAGCCGTAGTGGATGCCCGTGACCTTGCCGTCCCGGAGGGAGAAGGTCAGTCGCGTGCTGCCACCAACGAACGTCAGCGTATCGCCGGACTGCTCGCCGATGCCCAGCGCGTTCGTGACATCCTGCCGGGTGGAGCCGATAGACAGCCCCTCCGGGGTCTTGACCGAATCATCGGTCAGGACGATTGCATTGACCATGTCTCCCTCGATTCCGGGAAGCGTATAGACCGTGAAGCCGGTGTACCGGTATACCTTGTCGGTGCCGGGAATGCCGCCGCAGGAGCCGGATTCACTGAAGCTCAGCGGCTCACCGAGCGCCGTCAGCGCGTCTTTGGCAGGCGTTCCGGGCGTCAGCGTGGCGGAGCCGTAGCGGAAACTGTAGGTTTTGGCGTCACCGCCGCCGCACGCGGCGACCAGCGGCAGGCAGAGACAGAGAACGAGCGTCAGCAAAAGCACGTGTTTCAGATGTTTCATATCGGTATCCTTTCAGAAATCAGAATCGGTATTTCATGGAAAATGCTTGAAAGAGCAGGGGGAGCTTCTTCCGGGGAGAGCTTCCCCGATTTTGCTTTTTACGGTCTCATTGCCCGCGCTTTCTTGCCTCGAACCGCTCCACGCGCGCACGCCAGACAGAGGCGAACGCGGAGTCGGTGCGGCGGTCGGGGAGGGCGTCCGAGAGGGCGCTGTCCGCGCGCAGGTACCGCCCGAACCAGACCGACAGCTTCTCGGCACCGGATACGTTGAGGTGGACGCCGCCGTCGTAGGTGTCGGCAGACCAGTCCAGCCCGATGCTGTCAGCGGCGGGAATCGCGTTGCAGTAGGGGAGCGACCGGCGCGCGACGTAGGCGCTGATCTCCGCGTCCCACTCGTCGTACCACCAGTAGCGCCATGAGTTGGTCGGCGCTTTGAACAGCACAAGGAGAATGCCGTTTTCCTCGCAGAGCCGGTACAGTCTGTCCAGCCACTCCATGGAGGAGGCGGGCAGAGCGGCGTTAATCAACGGCTTTTTCAGCTCCGCATCGTTGACGGACGGGTCGCGTGGCTGTACGCCTGTCTGCAGAAGGTAGCCGCTGTCCGAGACAGGCTCCCCTGCGCGGAAAGCGTACCGGAGATCCTCGGCGGTCAGCTGGTCCCAGCGGCTGTGGTAGCGCAGGGCAGGGAGCAGGTAGGAGGCAAGGCTTTCCCCCGCAGTTGCCGATGCACGGATGGCGGACACCTTGACCGGCGACCATTCCATACCGTCCAGCGTCATGCGGTTGTACGCCTCGCTCTGCGGCTCGCCGTACATGAGCGACAGAACATTGAAGACCACCACGCGCGGCGTCTCGTAGCGCAGGGCATCCGCCAGCATATAGTAAGACTGCCACACCAGCTGTTGGGCGCTTCCGCGCACATAGGAGGATATGCCGTACTCCTGCCACAGCACCGCCGGAATGAAGGATTCATACACCTCGCAGTCGCCGATAAACAGAAGATCATGGCTGACCTCTGCCACATCGGCGTAGTATTCACCGGTCAGTGAGCCCTCCGGCGAGACGGAGCGATACTTGGGGCGCAGGATACAGCCTGCCGCGACAAGGAAGCCGACCAGCAGGACAGCGGCGGAGAGTCCGCTCACGGTACGGCAGAGTACAATTTTTTTCTTGCTTTTCACAGCCGCACCTCCTCAGAATTGCCCGTAGATGAAATCCGACGCGTCAAAGCCGAATCCATAGCTGCCGAAGATCAGTGTTGCCGCAATCAGCAGAGCGCATACCGCCCACAGCAGAGCCGGGCGGCTGACCAGCCGTTCCGCAAGGCAGAAGCCAGCCGGAGCATCGGCTTTTCCCTGCCGTCCGACCAGCCAGAACAGCAGTGCCGCCAGTCCCAGAAATACCCATACCGGGACAGACAGCCCCAATCGGCTGACCGCACCGCCGCAGAACAGGTCGCGCCAGCTTGCGGGCGAGGTAAATATGGACCCGAAAGCCCGGAAGGTCACGCCGACATCGCGGTAGCAGTCCAGACTCCGGATGGCGCCCATCAGCAGGAAGGTGCGCAGGGCGCAGAAGCCACCGTAGGCGGAGGAGGCGGTCAGACGGGGGAACCGCCTGTGGAAGGCGGCATACGCCGGGCGCAATTCGTTGGATATCAGAATCACCAGCCCGTTGAGCAGTCCCCAGACCACGAAGTTCCACGAAGCACCGTGCCACAGTCCCGTCAGAAACCAGGTCAGCGTCGTGGCAACCCAGACCGGCAGTCGCATTCCCAGCCAGCGTCCCAAATGCGCCCGTCCCCATTTGGACAGCTTCTGCATCGGCTTGCTGACCGAAAGGGGGTAAAACACGTAGTCCGTGAACCACGAGCCCATGGTGATATGCCAGCGCTTCCAGTATTCCTCGGTCGAGCGGGCGGAGAAGGGGCGGTTGAAGTTCTCCGTGAGACGGATGCCCATCATGCGGGCAAGCCCCAGCGAGATATCCATACCGCCGGTGAAATCGCCGTAGATGACCAGCGAGTACAGCAGGATCAGTACGGCGGCATAGGCGCCGCGCAGCTCGTCCGGCTTCTGCACGATGGCGCGGACGGCGACAAGCGCCGTATCCGCCACGGCGACTTTCTTGAAGTAGCCCCACGCGACCCGCACGAGCCCCGCCGTGCTGTCCTCCCACGTCAGGGAGTGCGGCTCGGTCAGTGCGGGCATCAGATCGTTATAGCGGCAGATGGGCCCCTGCACAACGGCAGGGAAGAACGAGACAAACAGCGCGTATCTGGCTATATTGCGCTGTGCCTGTGCCTTGCCCCGGTATACGTCTATGACATAGGCGGCAGACCGGAAGGTGTAGAAGGAGATACCGAGCGGGAGCAGCAGGGTGGGCGTCCGGATATCCCCGGCGCCGAACAGTCGCCCGATGCTTCCGGCGACGGACAGGGCAAAGCCGGTGTACTTCAGCACTGCCAGTACGGCGAAATTCAGCACAAGGCAGAGGATCAGTGCCCTGCGGCGTATGCGCTTTCCGGCGGCGCGGCGCGCTTTGCGCTCCTCGCGCGACAGTTCCGCCCCTGCGGCGGCAAGCGCCGCCGCATCGCGGTCGGCGTGCGCCTGCATCCAGCGTGCGGCGGCGTAGGTGGAGAGGATGCCGAAGCCCAGAAAAGGCAGATACCATCCGTCCCCCCATGCGTAGAACAGCAGGCTCGCCGCCAGCAGGGCTACCCAGCGCACCCGTCCCGGCAACAGCCAGTAGACAAGCAGGGTCGCCCCCGCAAACAAAAGAAAAGTCAGCGACGCGGTGCTCATGGCGTCGGCTTACGCCTCGTCCAGCCGTTGAATCAGCTGCCAGAGGGCGGCGGCGGAATCAAAGTTTTCCGGCAGAATTTCCTCGGCGGGAATGTTGACGTCCAGTCTGTCCGCTACCTCGGTCACGATGGTCACGATGTCCAGCGAGGTGAGGACGCTGTCCTCGACCAGCCCGGTCGCGGTCTCAAAATCAATGTCCGGGTGCAGTTCCCGGAGGATTGTCAGCAGTTCATTCATGGATGTTGCCTTTCCGGGGCATTTGCCCCATGTACAGATGCGGAATCAGTCCGTGGCTTTTGCCGCCTCGGTCAGTGCCCGGCGGTCAATTTTACCGTTTGGGGTCAGCGGGAGCGCATCCAGACGGATCAGCAGAGCCGGCATCATGTAGCGCGGCAGGCGCTGATTCAGCATGGCGCGCAGTCCGTCCGGCGTGACGCTTTCGTCCGTCGTGTAGTACAGCACGAGACGGGTTCGTGCCCCGTCGTAGACACAGCAGGCGGCACGGACGGCGGGTGCCGCCGCCGCTTCTATCTCGCCCAGCTCCACGCGGTGCCCCAGAATCTTGATCTGCGCGTCACGGCGACCGACAAATACCAGCTCGCCGTGCGCATTGTACCGCCCGATGTCTCCGGTACGGTATATGATTTCCGGATAGGCGGATTGCAGGGGATTCTGCACGAAGGCGGCGGCGGTGCGTGCCGGATCGTTGTAGTACCCGAGTGTGACGCAGGTTCCGCGCATACAGATTTCCCCCTCGGTGTCCGGCTCATCCGGTGTGATGCGCCGCGCGCCGTGCGTGCCCTCCGCCAGCAGCAGGATGTCGGTATTGCGGAAGGGGCGCCCGACCGGGATCGGCTCGTCCGGAGCGAGCGCACGGTCAGCGTGCCACCAGCAGGACATACCGGTTGCCTCGGTCGGTCCGTACAGATTGAAGAACCTGGCTTCCGGCAGGGCGGCACGCCAGCGGTCATACTGCGGGCGCGGGAACACCTCGCTTCCGAAGCAGACGGTGGTCAGGTAGCGCGGCGGGTGGCTGTCCAGCACTCCGAAGGCGGAGATCATGGTCAGGGCGGACACAACCCAGCAGACGGTATTCACCTTGTGCTGATTGAGAAAATCACACAGGGGGATGGGGAAGGAGAACAGCATTTTGGGCACGAGATAAGTCGTTGCGCCATACTTAAGCGTGGGCATGATCTCCTTGAGCGGTGCGTCAAAATACAGCGGCGTCTGATTGGCGAACACAGTGTCCTCCGAAAAGCCGATTGCTTCGCAAAGCGACTCGGTGTAGTCCAGAACCGAGCGATGGCAGGCGGCAACGCCCTTGGGGACGCCGGTGGAACCGGAGGTGAACACAACATAAATCGGATCCTGATCGACGGCGGCATCGCGGACAGCGGCAAGTACCGCCTCGTCCGGCTCTTCCATGCACAGCTCCTCATAGGACAGCACGCACCCGGCAAGCGCACCCGATGCGACCAGTGCATCGGCACGGGGGCGGTTGTGCCGGTCGCAGATCAGCAGACGCGGGGAGAGTGTGTGCAGAATCTGTTCCATGCGTGCCGCGGGCATTGCCTCGTCCAGCGCCGCGTAAAAGCACCCCGCCCGTACAACGCCGAGAAAGGCGGCAATTTCGGCGGGGGCGCGTTGCATCAGCACGGCGACCGGTTCCCGACCGTATCCCAGCCGGCAGAGTGCCGTGCCGATGCGACGGGAAACACCGTCCAGCTCCCGGAAGGACAACGCGACCCGCCCGTCCGAGAAGGCGGTCTTGTCCGGCACCCGGCGGGCGGTCGCATCCAGATATTGCAGGATATTGTTCAGCATACGGAGAGTCCTCGTTCTGTCAGAAATAGTACGGCTCCAGCTCCGGCGTTCTGGTGATGATCTCGGTGGAGCTGGCAGGGTACTTGCCCGTGTCGTAGGCGTAGAAGTTGGCACGCACCTTACTGTACGCGCGCACCTGCTTATCGGTCAGCAGACAGCCGCTGTGGTTGTACTCCGCCCGCAGGCGCGTGCAGTCGTAGTGATACCAGCGAGGCGAGGTCTTGGTTCCGATATTGACCAGGAGCCAGTAGTGCGTGTCGCTGGTCAGTCCGGGCGTGCGCTGGATCTCCTTGTACTCCACGCCCAGTCTGGACAGGAACGCGATGGCAACGGAATCGTAGGCGTAACAGTCGCCGGTTCCGTTGGACAGGCTTTCGTAGGCGATGCGCACACGGTCGCTCGTGTCCTCGGACGCGGCATACCGGATGTGGCTCTGGATATAGGCATACACCTCGCGCAGTTGGGTTTCGATCGTGGCGTTTGCCGTGATGTTTGCCGCAATGATCTCGTCAATCTTACGGTTGAGGCTTTCCTGCGAGATGCGGCTGGCACCGATATGCACCGTGCTTTTCGCGGTGGAGCGGTTGCCGGATACGTCCGTGGCGGTATAGATAATGGGATAATCACCCGCCGCATTGGGATTGACGGCGGAGGTATCCACATCAATGCGCACCTCGCCGCAGCAGTTGTCCTCCACGATAAGACCGTCCCGGTAGGCAATGGCTTCCCCGACATAGGCGCTCGGCTCCGGAACCGAGCGGAACACGGGGGGCTCCGTGTCACGGATGACCGTGACGATTGATTGCAGGGGCTTGGTGCTGTTGCCGCTGGCATCGGTCACACGGAAGGTCACATCATAGTCCCCGAGCGCGGACAGCTCCGGCAACGGATCGACAAAGGCGGCGCTGTAGCTGTCGTATTCCTTGATAGAGCCGATGAAATCCTCTGCAACGGGCGCCGTCTGCCCCAGTGCGCTGTAAACATGGCGGGGCGTCACGACCGGCGCCACGCGGTCAATGACCTTGAGCCGCAGTGTATATGATTTCCCGGAGTCTGCCTGCACCGGAACCTCGTAGACGCCGGCGCGGGTGGCGCGGTCATCCTCGATGCCGTCGATGTGGCTGGTCGCATCGTCGCCCAGCAGCCGCACCGAGTCCGGGAGCAGATCGCCGACATGGATGGTCACGGATACAGTCCTGCCGCAACCGGTGAGCGGGGCGCACAGCCCCCCCGCGCAGACGACCGCTGCCAGCAGTCCGGCAAACAGTCTCCTTCTTTTTTTCTGTATATGAATCAGCATAGTTTTTTATCCTCCGTCGGTTTGTCCTCCCCTTCGGCAGGCGGGTGTTCCGACACCGCTATGCGGTACCCAACCGTTATTATAGCAAATTCCGGAACACAAGTCAATGGAGTGCGCGGGAATTATTCATGAAATTTTGCCCCGGTTGGATAATCCGGCATTCGGCAGACAGCAAGAAGAGGGGCTGCCGGACGGCAGCCCCTCTCTTTGCAGGCAGACTCAATCGCCTGCCCCGGCAATCTGCCGGATCGTCACGGCACGCTTGTGCCGGATCGGCTTCCAACCGACGCGGCGGGCGAACAGGGACGCGATGCAGATCGGAACATAGGTGAACATGAACAGCGGGAATGTGAAGGTGAACAGGATCTTTTTCCACGCAGGGCAGTAGATGCTCCGCCACTCGGTCACGGTCGTGATGGCACCCAGTATGAACACCGTCAGAAACAGCCCGCACAGGATGTTCGCAACAGACAGGAGCAGCGTGGTGACGTTCTGGTCGGTCACGAACCGGTACACCGTCGCGCTGACGTTGACGACAAGTCCCGTTGCCGTCAGGATCGCGCCGGGCGCGATGTTCATGGTCATGTCGTAGCAGGAGAAGCGCCGGGAAATCGCCTTGCGCGGGCGGAATATTCCCCTGATCATGCGCTTGCCGTAGTACCAGAGCACCTGCAGGTAGCCGCGTGACCAGCGCATCCGCTGGCGCCACGACTGGGCGAAGGAGGTCGGCTGTTCGTCAAAGAACACGGCACGGGGGCAGTAGCCGATGATTTCGCCGGATGTCACACGGTCGATGGTGAACTGGATATCCTCCGTCAGCAGGAAGAAGTTCCAGCCGCCGCACGCGTGCAGTACCCGCCGCGAGAACAGGAAGCCCGTTCCGGATACGGCACAGCTGCTGCCGAGCGCCATGCGTGCGCCGTTGAGGTAGCGTGCCTCGCGCAGGAACCACAGACCGTATCCGGCGCTGATCCAGTTGTCGCCGTAGTTCTTCGTGTTGCGGTAACTGGTGACGATGCTGTACCCCGCCGAGAAGGTTTTGTTCATTTCGGTAAGGTAGTCCGGACGAAGCAGGTTGTCCGCATCGAACACCAGAAAGCCGTCATACTTTTTGACCGGAATGCGTTCCAGCAACCAGTTGAGTGCGTAGCCTTTGCCCACCTTGACCTTGTCCTGCCGCTCGTGGACGAAAGCGCCCCGCGCCCGGCAGACCTCCGCCGTTGCATCGGTGCAGTTGTCCGCGACCACGTAAATGTCGAACAGGTCGGCGGGGTAATCCTGCGCCCGGATGCTGTCGAGCAACTGCCCGATCACCGCTTCCTCGTTCCGGGCGGCGATCAGGAAAGCAAAACGGTTGCGGCGTCCGGGACCGTAAACGCGCGGTCGGCGCAGCCATGCAATCGGGATATACGCGAACTGGTACGCATAACACAGGAAGAACAATACCACCAGCAGGCGGTTGAACCATTCAATAAAATCCATATAGGTCAGATGTGGGGGTGTGCCGTTCCTGCGGCTCCGCGCACGGACTGCCGGCGGAGGACAGGAAACGGAAAGGCGACTGCCGCGCGCCGCCCGGCTTGTGCCGGGGCAGTCAGACGCGCGGGGCGCGGGTGAACAGTTGGGAGGGTATCGCGGGTTCTTACGGGGTTTCCTTCCCGGATGAAGCCGCCTGTGCGGCATCCGCCGGCGTGTACAGGGGGAAGGTAAGGCGCACCTTGAACAGGTCGCCGTCGATGGCAAGCTGCAGGCTCCCGCCCTGCAGCTCGGTCAGGCTTTGCACAATGGCAAGCCCCAGTCCGGAGCCTTCCGTGTGCCGGGAGGCGTCCCCCCGGACGAACCGCTCCAGCAGTTCCTCGGCAGGGATGTTGAGCGGCTCGGCGGATACGTTGCGGAAGGTAATGACCGCGACCGGTCGGCTTCCGCCCGGAGCGGCAGGATCCAGCCCTGCCCGGGCGTCGAGGTACACGCGGGTGCCCGGCTGGGCATACTTGATGATGTTATTCATCAGGTTGTCAAAAATGCGTCCGAGGTGCCTGCCGTCTGCCAGCACGGTCAGCGTCTTGTCCGGTGTCTGCACGATGAGATTCAGGTCGTGCGCGTGCAGACGTTCGGCGTACTCCCCCTGCACCTGCTCCAGCAATACGCCCACCCCACAGGGGGCAGGAATCACATTCAGCACGCCGGAGGACGCCTTGGATGCCTCCAGCAGGTCATCAATCAGCTTTTTGAGCCGGGTGCTCTGCCTGTCCAGCACATCAATGTAGGTACACAGGGTTTCGTCCGTGGGGGAGAGTTGCCGGATAAGCTCCACGTAGTTCACGATGGAGGTCAGCGGGGTTTTGATATCGTGGGACACGTTGGTGATAAGCTCGGTACGGAAATGCTCGCTTTTCATGCGCTGCTCGACCGCGTCGGCAAGCCCCTGCCCGATGCGGTTGAGGTTCTCTGCCGAGACCCGGCAGTCATCCGGCAGTCCGGCGGTGCTCACGCGGTACTCAAACTCTCCCTTTGCCAGATGGGCGGCACCGTCCTGCAGACGGCGCAGTCCCAGCGCGTAGCGGAGCGCGCACGCGCCCAGCACCACCAGCTCCAGAAGAACCAGCAGAAGAAAGATCCCGGCGTACCCGCCTACCATCAGCGCATAGCCCACCGACAGATTGAGTGCCAGCAGGACGAGCAGGAGTACGAATGCCCGCCGGACAGGGGGGATTGCCTGCAAGGCGGCGCGCGTGCGGCGGAACAGCCAGCGGAGCGATTGCCCGACAGCCCGCAGGCATATCCAGACAAGCGTATGCCGGAATACCGTTCCCGCTTTGATGCGTACCGCCAGACTCATGGCATACCCGATGAGTAGCAGCATGGCAGGAATGTAAACGGCAATAATCAGCACTGCGGATGCCGAGAACATACTGCCGCCGACCGTCGGCAGTGCGGTCAGCAACAGCAGCAGCATCACCGCCTCCAGCAGACCGACGAAAAAGGTGAACAGATCAAAGGGGACGCGATCTATCGCACCCTCGCGCACGCCGTCCTCGCCCGGATGCCTGCCAGCCGCGCTCAGCAGAAAGACCAGGAGGCATATGGAAGCGGCAAGACCGGCAAGGCACACCGCCACGTTCGTAACGCGGTAGCGGCTCAGAAAGAGCAGGCTCAGGTACATTCCGCGATACCATGTGTGCATGGCGCCGGAATCTGCCCAGAGGTGCAGGGTAACGTCTTTGGTCACGGCAGGGTTGTCCGAATCCGGCACCGTAAGCCTCCATTCCAGATGGGACAGCCCCGTCTCGCCCTGATAGTTGCCCGAAAGCACGTTTCCGTCCCCGTCCTTGACCTGGTAGTACAGTCCGCTCCATGCGCGTATCCAGCTGTCCATTCCGTCCGGATCGGACAGGTAGTGGTTCGTTCCGTCATGCATGGCGCGGTCAAGGTAGCTTTCGGTAAGGTCGGCGAGCAGCTGCTCCTGCGATACGCCGTCGTAAATACCGTACACAGCCGACAGCCCGATGCCCACGCCGGAGACGGCGGTAAGGAAAGCCGTCACGGTCAGCAGGAGAACGGCGGCTGTTTTGGCGGCGAGCGAGTACGTCGCGGGGGACCGCCCGTTGCTTCGCGCGGCGCGTGTCATGACTGCCCCTCCGCATCCAGCTTGTAGCCCTGCGCCCAGACCACCTTGAGAAACCGGGGCGTTGCCGGGTCTATTTCGATTTTTTCCCGCAGATGGCGGATGTGTACCGCCACGGTGCTGTCTGCGCCGAACGGCTCGTCCTGCCAGACGCGGCGATATATCTCCTTCGGAGAGATCACTTCGCCGGGGCGCCGCAGGAACAGCCGCAGGATTTCGTACTCCGTCGGTGTCAGGCTCAGTGCCTCCCCGTACAGGGAGACAGTGCGCGTGCGCTCGTCCACGGAAAACGCCCCGACGGTCAGTTGTCCGACCGTGCCTACGGGCTGTCCCGTCACACTGCCCAGCTGCGTATAGCGCCGGAGCTGGGAACGGATGCGCGCCATCAGTTCCAGCGGATTGAAGGGCTTTGTCACATAGTCATCCGCGCCGACGGTCAGCCCCAGCACCTTGTCGTTGTCCTCACCCTTGGCAGTCAGCAGGATGACCGGCAGGTTGCAGTGTTCCCGGATGCGCGTCATGGCGGTGATACCGTCCATGACCGGCATCATAATGTCCATCACGACCAGCTGTACCGATTCGCGGCTGACAATCGCGACTGCTTCCTTGCCGTTTGCGGCAGTCAGCACGCGGTAGCCCTCGGCTTCCAGGTATATCCGTAAAGCGGACACGATGTCCGCCTCGTCATCACAGACAAGGATTGTCGGTGTCTCCATACTGTATTTCTGCCCCCTTTCCCGCCAGTGCAGTCAGTATAACAGAAAACTCTTGAATTTGCAAGGGGAATTTGCTTAAGATTCTTTTAAGATTTCGTGCAGGAGGGGTAAAATTTTTCCGACCCGATGTATTATAGCACATTTCTCCGTTTTGTCAATAGTGAAGATTACGGTTCGTGCAGCATTCGCTCGCCTGCGCGCGGGGACACTGCTTGTCAAGATATACAAAACAGGCTTGCACGTTCTTGCGAATATCGTTTTTTTCCTGTCTTTTCAAATCTTATTTCTTGTGGTATAATAAACAGTCGGTTATGAATACTCCGCGATGTATATGCGCGGAAAGCTAAGGAAAACGCAACGGACAAAGCCGCGTTTTTCAAGAGATGGGAGTGCAGAAAACAGTGATCCGAAACGATTTGAGAAATGTAGCCATTATCGCCCACGTTGACCACGGCAAAACCACGCTGGTGGACGGACTGCTCAAGCAGGGAGGTATCTACCGGGACAACCAGGAAACCGTGACGTGCGTCATGGATTCCGGCGCGCTGGAACGGGAGAGGGGCATCACCATTCTTGCCAAGAATACCGCTGTTCATTACAAGGGTGTCAAAATCAACATCGTCGATACCCCCGGGCACGCCGACTTCGGCGGCGAGGTGGAGCGCGTGCTGAAGATGGTCAACGGCGTCATCCTGCTGGTGGATGCCGCAGAGGGACCCATGCCGCAGACCCGCTTTGTTCTGCAGAAAGCGTTGGAGCTCAACCATCGCGTCATCGTCTGCATCAACAAGATAGATAAGCCGGACGCGCGCCTCGGCGAAGTGGAGGACGAGATCCTGGAGCTGCTGATTGATCTCGGCGCGAACGACGATCAGCTGGATTCCCCCATGCTGTACTGCTCCGGTCGCGATGGCACGGCATCCCTGTCTCCGGATGTGCCGGGCAAGGATCTGACGCCGCTGTTCGACACGATCCTGAATTACATTCCTGCTCCGGAGGGCGATGAGACGGCACCGCTCCAGCTGCTGGTGTCCTCCATTGATTATAACGATTACGTAGGGCGTATCGGTATCGGACGCATTGAGCGCGGATGCATCAAGGTCAATCAGGATGCCATGATCTGCAACTACCACACGCCGGATGTGCCGCCCAAGCGCACCAAAATCGTGACGGTCATGCAGATTGACGGACTTTCCCGTCGCCCGGTGGACAGCGCCATGGTGGGCGATATCGTGTGCTTCTCCGGTGCGGGCAATGTTTCCATCGGCGACACCGTGACGGCGGTGGACTGCCCGGAGCCGCTGGAGTTCGTCAAGGTCAGCGAGCCGACGCTGGAGATGACCTTCTCGGTCAATGACAGCCCGTTGGCGGGAAAGGAAGGCAAGTTTGTCACGTCCCGCCAGCTGCGCGACCGACTGTACCGCGAACTGCTCAAGGACGTGTCCCTGCGTGTCTCGGACGGCGAGACGACCGATGAGTTCCGTGTAGCGGGGCGCGGCGAGATGCATCTGTCCATCCTGATCGAGACTATGCGCCGGGAGGGCTATGAGCTGACCTGCTCTAACCCCCGCGTGCTGTACAAGGAGATCGACGGGCAGAAGTGCGAGCCTATGGAGCGTGTCACGCTGGACGTGCCGAATGATTACGTCGGTGCCGTTGTGGAGAAGCTGGGTCAGCGCAAGGGTGACCTGGTCGAGATGGTGCCGCTGGGCTCCGGAAACCGGATGCGGCTGGAGTACGTGATCCCCACCCGGTGCCTGTTCGGCTACCGCTCCGAGTTCCTGACAGCCACGCACGGCGAGGGTGTCATGAACACGCTGTTTGAAGGCTACCAGCCCTACCGCGGCGAGGTCGTCATGCGCTTTACCGGCTCCCTGATCGCGTCCGAGGCGGGCGTGACTACCCGGTACGGATTGTACAAGACGCAGGAGCGCGGACAGATGTTTGTTGGTCCGCAGACCGAGGTCTATGAAGGCATGATCGTGGGGGAGAACCCGAAGAATGATGACATCGCCATCAATCCCTGCCAGGAGAAGCACCTGACCGCTATCCGTTCCACGGGCGCGGACGAAAAGCTGATTCTGGTGCCTGCCAAGATTTTCTCGCTGGAGGAAGCCATCGAGTTTATCAAGGATGACGAGCTGATCGAGGTCACGCCCAAATCCATCCGCCTGCGCAAGAAGATCCTGAACACGGATCTGCGCATGAAGGATATGATGCGCCGCCGCCGCGCACTGCAGCAGCAGTAAATCCGCGAAGCGCACGGTTTCGCCCGGTATTTTCGGATTTCGGCAAGGCAAAAATAAATAGAACACAAAAAAGGGGAGCGGTTTTGCCGCTCCTCTCTCTTTGCCGCGCACGATCGGGCTCCTGCTGTCAGCTTTCCGATGCAGTCATCGGGTGGCAGATCCACGCAGGGATGCCTTCCGACTGCAGTGTGCGGTATGCTGCCCCGGCGCCGCCCCGCGCGAACAGCCCGAACACGCTGGGACCGCTGCCGCTCATACGGGCGCCGCACGCACCTGCCTCCGTGAGTGCGGCGTGCAGTCCGGCTGCAGTGCTGTGTCGCGGCAGGATGACCGACTCGAACAGATTGAACATATGCGCCCCGATGCCGGGCAGATCGCCATGCGCCAGCGCGGACAGCAGTGTATTCTGCTGCTCCGTGCGTGGTTGGCAGAATTCCGGCGCAAAACCGCCGTAAGCGGCGTCCAGTGCGCGGTAGGCTTCCGGGGTGGACACGCCTTCCCCGGCGCAGGCAATCAGAATATCGCAGTCCGGCAGGGGTGGGCAGGGGTTCAGGATGTCGCCCACGCCCTCGGTGATGCAGGCGCCGCCCCGGATGCAGAAGGGAACATCCGCCCCCAGCTTTCCGCCCAGCATTTCCAGTGAGGCGGCGTCCAGCGGCTCGCCCGCAAGGCGGTTCAGTCCGCGCAGAACAGCGGCGGCATCGGTGCTTCCGCCTGCTAGACCTGCCGGGTATGGGATATGCTTTTCGATGTGTACGGTTGCCCGAAGCGCCGTTTTCCTGCATCCGTCTGCCCGTGTATGGGCAAGGAAGGCCTCCGCCGCGCGGAAGGCAAGGTTGCCCCGGTCGGTCGGGAGTGCCCGGTCGGAGCAGGTCAGTCTGACGCTGTCTTCATCAGCCGGTGACAGGGAGATTGTCACTGTGTCCGCGAGACTGACAGACTGCATGACGCCGGTCAGAAGGTGGTAGCCGTCCGGGCGTCGTCCGGTGATGTCGAGAAACAGGTTTATCTTGGCACACGCTTGCAGCGTCAGGGGAGTATCGTATGTCATAGCCGGATATTTTCCTCCGTTTCGAGAAATTCTCGCAGAATACCCCGCCAGAGCGGGAGTTGTCCGAGGTCGGTTGCGCACCGGACGGTCAGCAGTACGCCGTCCAGTGCGAGCAGGGGCGTGCGGGCGGCGCAGAAGGTCAGCTTGCGTGTCAACTCCGCCGGGGAGGCGTTCCCGCGCAGGCAGAGTGCCGTCCGCACGCCTGCCGGAAACGCGGGCGGTGTATCGCTTTCCTCGGGATCGGTCAGTGCACACACCAGCACGGGCAGGCGACGCGCATCGGCGAGATAGCGCGCCAGCTGTTCCAGCTGTCCGCACGGACCGATCAGTTCCAGCGGACGTGCCTGCGCAAGGCACACTTCGGCTGTTTCACGTACATGCTGGGTGAACAGCAGGTCACGCTCCGCCGGAGCAAGCGCCACGCCCGTCTCTTCCCGCCTGCGGCACAGCGCGGCGTGATATGGATCGGGGCGCACGAAAGCGTAGCCGTCCGGCAGCGTCAGCATGAACCGCTTGTCCGGCACGTCAGGTGCTGCCCCCATACGGCGGGCAAGTGCGGCAAGCGTCAGATCGTTTTCCTGCGCATCGGGGGAAATGAACCGTGTCAGATGCCGCCATAGTGCTGCCGGGTCAGGACGCGGATCGTGCCATTCAAACCCTTCTGCCAGCAGCGCAAGAATCCGACGTCGCAGGGGGTGTCCCGGGGCGAGCGGCAGGGCGCGGCACAGCGCCGCGAGCTTATCATAATCCGGTGCGCCGCCGTCCGGGAGCAGTTCCGGCGGTTCCCCGCAGGCGGTCAACAGGGTTGACATACCGTCGGAGCGCCGGAACAGGTCATAGGGGGAGGCAAAGCGGATGTCCTCCGGGGCATCCGTTCCGACTACATACAGCGCGGTGATTTCCCTCATGTTCTGCATCCTCCGTTCCGTGTCCCCGGCTTGGCGCCGTGTAATGGCTGTGGAAGTATTGTAACACATTTTGCGCCGGATTGCAACACGCGCGACCGCTTTTTTGTTCGGCAGGTTCTGCCGCAGACGAGATAGATGATACAACAGGAAAGACCTGTACGTTGCGGATGTCCGCAACGTACAGGTCTCTGTTCCTGTCAGATCAATCAGCGGCTACGCAGGGAAGCGCTGATTGGAATGAGGCTTCGGCAGAAGCGTTGCCGATTAAAGCGGCACTTCCTTAGTACATACCGCCCATGCCGCCGCCCATACCGGCACCGGCTGCGGCATTGTCAGCCTTCGGATCCGGCTTGTCGGCAACCACGGACTCGGTGGTCAGGATGACAGAGGCGATGGAGGCGGCGTTCTGCAGGGCAGAGCGTGTGACCTTGGTAGGATCCACGATGCCGGCGGAGACCATGTCCACGTAGATTTCCTTGTACGCATCGAAGCCGTAGCCCATCTTGCCGGAGCTCATGATCTTATCGACCACGACACCGCCGTCAAAGCCGGCATTCGCGGCGATCTGACGCACCGGCTCTTCCAGAGCCTTCAGCACGATCTTCACGCCGGTCTTTTCGTCACCCTCGACGGTATCCAGCACCTTGGCGACATCGGCAATGACGTTCAGATATGCCGTTCCGCCGCCGGGGACGATACCCTCCTCGACAGCCGCACGGGTTGCGTTGAGCGCATCCTCAATGCGGAGCTTCTTCTCCTTCATTTCAGCCTCGGTGGCAGCGCCGACCTTGATGACGGCAACGCCGCCAGCCAGCTTAGCCAGCCGCTCCTGCAGCTTCTCGCGGTCGAAATCGGAGGTTGTGGTCTCGATAGCCGAGCGGATCTGGGAGACACGCGCCTTGATGGCATCGCTGTCGCCGTGACCGCCGACGATGATGGTGTTTTCCTTGGTGACCTTGACCTGACGAGCCTGACCCAGCTGAGAAACCTCAACGTCCTTCAGCTCCAGACCCAGCTCGGAGGAAATGACCTCGCCGCCGGTCAAGATGGCGATATCCTGCAGCATCTCCTTGCGGCGGTCGCCGAAACCGGGCGCCTTGACGGCAACGCAGGTGAAGGTTCCGCGCAGCTTGTTCAAAACCAGTGTGGTCAGAGCCTCGCCCTCGACGTCCTCTGCGATAATCAGCAGCTTCTTGCCGGACTGCACCAGCTGCTCCAGAAGGGGCAGGATTTCCTGAATGTTGGAAATCTTCTTGTCGGTAATCAGAACCAGCGCATCATCAATGACGGCTTCCATCTTGTCGGTATCCGTCACCATGTAGGGGGACAGGTAGCCGCGGTCAAACTGCATACCCTCGACGACCTCGGAATAGGTCTCGGCGGTCTTGGACTCCTCGACGGTAATCACGCCGTCAGCCGTGACCTTCTCCATTGCATCGGCAATCAGCTCACCGATGACCTCATCACCGGCGGAAATAGTACCGACACGGGTGATATCCTCCTTGCCGTTGACCTTCTTGGAATTGTTGACCAGCGACGCGACAGCGGCGTCCACAGCCTTCTTCATGCCCTTACGCAGAACCATGGGGTTCGCGCCGGCGGTCACATTCTTCATACCCTCGCGGACGAAAGCCTGTGCCAGCAGGGTAGCGGTCGTGGTGCCGTCACCGGCGGCATCGTTTGTCTTGGTGGCGACCTCCTTGACCAGCGAGGCACCCATGTTTTCCGCCTCGTCCTCCAGCTCGATCTCCTTGGCGATGGTTACGCCGTCATTGGTGATCAGGGGCGAGCCGTACTTCTTGTCCAGCACCACGTTGCGTCCCTTGGGACCAAGGGTGATCTTGACGGTATCCGCCAGTTTATCTACGCCGCGCACCAGCGCGTTGCGGGCTTCAATGCCATACAGAATTTCTTTTGCCATAACAGAATTCACTCCTTTTCGGTTTACACTTGTGAATAATAGTGAAGGGAAGCGCGACCGTTACTCAACGGTTGCCAGAATGTCGTCCTCGGACAGCACCGTGTACTCGACACCGTCCAGCTTGACTGCCGTGCCGGCATACTTGCTGGCGATGACCTTGTCACCGACCTTGACGGTCATGGGTGCCACGGCACCGTTATCCGTGACCTTGCCGGGTCCTACGGCGATAACGTCTGCCACCTGGGGCTTCTCCTGCGCGGACGCGGTGAGGATGATGCCGGTCTTGGTCTTCTCCTCGGCTTCCTCAAACTTGATGACCACACGGTTGGACAGGGGATTGAGTTTCATGATTGATTCCTCCTTGACGCTTGACGCTTTGCGATAAGCCTGCCGCTGTACGTTGCATTGCCTGTGCGGCGCGCCCGCGCGGCGGCTGGCGTTAGCACTCGAACTTCATGAGTGCCAACTTACAACGCATATTCTACACCAATTCCGGGAAATGTCAAGGGCTTTTTCTCAATATTCACATATTGTTAACATTTTGCATAAAGCCACCCTTCTGTCCGGCGCGCGGGACGCATACAATCCTTTCGGAAGGGGGGGCGCGGGCATGGATTCCGTCATGACGGTAACATCTTTATTTATTCTTGCTGTGAGCGTGTATTTTGCGGTTCGCCTGCATGGTATGCGTGCCGTCCGTCCGCTCCGACGCCTGCGTGCGGCGCTGGCTCCCAGCCGGTCTGGCACGGGCGTTTCCCCGCTGGGCGGAATGTGCATGGCGCTGGCGGGAACGCTGGGTGTCGGGAATATTGCAGGCGTTGCCACCGCCCTGTGGCTGGGCGGTCCGGGGGCAATTTTCTGGATGATTTTCAGCGGTCTTGCGGTCACGGTGCTGAAATATGCCGAGATTGTGCTGGCGATCCGCCACAGGCGGCGGACGGCGAACGGCACGGTGGGCGGCGCACCCTACTATATTTCGGATCTGCTGTTCGCCCGCGGGCACGCCGGAGCGGGGCGTCTGCTGGCGTGCCTGTTTGCCTGGCTCTGCCTGCTCAATGCGCTGACCATGGGTTCGGTGCTTCAGATCAACGCGGCGGCGTCCGCCCTGCACGGGGCATTCGGACTGCCGCCGTTGGTGACGGGGCTGACAGCCGCCGGACTGTGCGCTGTGGTTATGAGCGGCGGAGCATCGCGGATTGCCGCGCTGACCGAGCGGCTGGTGCCGTTCATGACGGTCGGCTTTCTGTTGCTCTGCGGTGCCGTTCTGATCCTGCGTCGGGAGCGTCTGCCGGGTGCTGCGGCGGCGATCCTGCGTGAGGCGTTTTCCCCGGCGAATGCCGGAGCGGCTGCCGGAGGCGGCGTGGGCGGCTTCCTTTTGACGCGCGCGGTGCGCGTGGGAGTCATGCGCGGGCTGGTGTCCAATGAGGCAGGATGCGGCACGGCGCCCATGGCGCACGCGGCGGCTGACACCGACAGCCCGGCGACGCAGGGCGTTCTCGGGATGCTGGAGGTCTTTGTGGACACCGTCCTTCTGTGCAGTATCACGGCGTTGACTGTCCTGGTCGGCGACACCGGCTATACAGCCTTCGGTGCGGACGGAGCTGCCTGCGCACGCGCCGCCTTCACCTCGGTGCTTGGTAACTGGGCTGGCGGTGTGTTCGGCATATCGGTGTTTCTGTTCGCGCTTGCCAGTGCCTTCTGCTGGGCGCATTACGGCATGACCTGCGTCGGATATCTGCGTGCCCGCCGTCCCGGCACCGGACTGTGCTGGCGGATGCTGTTCACCCTCGCTTTCTGCTCCGCCCTGATTTTGGGCGCGCTGATGGCGCCCTCCCTCGCGTGGACGCTGGCGGATGCGGCAATCGCCGCCATGACTATACTGAACCTCTCCTGCCTGCTTCTCGGCGCCCGTGAAATAGCCGCTGCACGTTGACTTCCGGCAATCCGGAGGTAGATCCTGCCATACGGCAGTATCATATCTCACCGTGAATTCCCGAAGTAAATTCCACTGTGAAATTTACTTCGGGAATTTACTATACTTTTACCACCACCCCAATATTTCAAAAACCTCTTGACAAATGCGCGGAAGTGTGCTATAATCTGTAAAGCGTTTTGCTTTACACCCTTGCGGTGTGAAAGGACGGTTTCACGGTATGTTTGAAAAAAACCTTGAAGTGGGACTTTTGCTGGACTTTTACGGAGACATACTGCCCGAGCGACGGCGTGAAATGATCGAGTTGTACTATAATGACGATTTATCGCTCTCCGAGGTCGCGGAGCAACTGGGCGTGACCCGGCAGGCTGTGCGCGAAACTGTCAAGAAAACCGAAACCGAATTGTATTTCTATGAGGAAAAGCTGGGGCTGCTGCGGCGGTTCACCGAAGCGCAGACCTGTGCCGGTCGCATCCGTGCCCTCTGTGAGGCGGAGAAGGACTGCGTCTCGCCGGCGCTGCGCGAGGCGATCGACAGGCTGTGTGATGCCGTCGGTGCCGGGTAACGCGGCTTTTCAGGTAACACCGCACCCGGTACACGGGTGCCCAGGGAAGGGAGGCGCTGTGCCATATGGCGATGTTTTCAAGTCTCAGCGAGAAGCTGGAGAATGCGTTCAAAAAATTCCGCAGCCGCGGTAAATTGACAGAGGCAGACGTCAAGGCGGGGATGCGCGAGATAAAGCTCGCCCTGCTGGAGGCAGACGTCAACTTCAAGGTCGTCAAGGACTTTGTCCGCATCGTGTCCGAACGCGCGGTGGGGACGGAGGTCATGGAATCCCTTATGCCCGGACAGCAGATTGTCAAGATCGTGGACGAAGAGCTGACCCGCCTTATGGGCGGCTCGCAGTCCAAGCTCGAAATTGCGCCCAAGCCGCCGACGATTGTCATGATGGTCGGTCTGCAGGGCGCCGGTAAAACCACCCACGCCGGCAAGCTTGCGGGTATGTATAAGAAGCAGGGCAAGCGCCCGCTGCTGGTCGCCTGCGACGTGTACCGTCCTGCCGCAATCAGGCAGTTGGAGGTGCTGGGCGAGAAGCTGGACATCCCGGTGTTCCAGATGGGCGACAGGGAAGACCCTGTCCGCATTGCCGCCGAGGGCGTGAAGCTCGCCGAACAGAAGGGCTACGACATGGTGTTCATAGACACCGCCGGACGGTTGCAGATTGATGAGGCGCTGATGAATGAGCTGATCCGCATCAAGCAGACCGTCAAGCCGACCGAGATCCTGCTGACGGTGGATTCCATGATCGGGCAGGAATCGGTCAATGTTGCGGAGACGTTCAATAATCTGCTGGATATCACGGGCGTGATTCTGACCAAGCTGGACGGCGATACGCGAGGCGGTGCGGCTTTGTCTATCCGCTATGTTACCGGTAAGCCCATCAAGTTCGTCGGTATCGGCGAGAAGCTGGACGCCATTGAGCCGTTCTATCCGGACCGGATGGCGAACCGCATTCTCGGCATGGGTGATGTGCTGACGCTTATCGACAAGGCACAGCAGCAGTTTGACGAGAAGAAAGCCGCCGAACTGGAGCAGAAAATACGCCAGTCCACCTTCACGCTGGACGACTACCTGGATCAGTTCGAGCAACTCAAAAACATGGGTTCGCTGGAGCAGCTCGCCGGCATGATCCCCGGCGTCAAGCCCGGCGCACTCAAGGACGCGCAGATTGACGAGAAGGCGCTGGCACACCAGCAGGCTATCATCCGCGCCATGACCGCCGACGAACGCCGACGCCCCGATATCGTGCTCAACGCCAGCCGCAAGAAGCGCATCGCCGTCGGAAGCGGTACCACGGTGGAGGAGATCAACAAGCTGCTCAAGCAGTTCGAGCAGATCCGCAAGCTGATGAAGCAGTTTACCGACATGGGCGGCAAGCCCGGCAGAAAGGGGCGCCCCGGCAGGGGGATGCGGTTCCCGTTCTGAGGTATTCCATTCTGAAACTTTCATGCCGCCCCAGGGCGGAGGAAGCTGAAATCAATAAAACACTTTCTGGAGGAACAAAACAATGGTTAAGATCAGACTGACAAGAACCGGAGCCAAGAAGGCTCCCAGCTACCGTGTGGTTGTGGCGGACAGCCGTTACCCCCGCGACGGTCGCTTCATCGACATCATCGGCACCTACAACCCCATGGTAACGCCCGCCGAGGTCAAGCTGGACGCCGATAAGGCGAAGGATTGGCTCTCCAAGGGAGCTCAGCCCACCGAAACGGTCAAGTCTCTGTTCAAGAAGAACGGCATCCTCGCCTGATCCTCTCCGGGTACACCCTATGGCAGAGCTTCAGACGACACTCCGCGACATAGCTGCCGCTATCGTGGATCATCCGGATGAGGTTGCCGTCACGTGCGAGGAAACCGAGGACTCCGTGACCTTGACCCTGAGCGTCGCCCCTGACGATATGGGCATGGTCATCGGACGCCACGGGCGCATTGCCAAGGCAATCCGTACCGTAATCAAGGCAGCCTCCGCCAACTGCGGGAAGCGCGTCAACGTCGATATCCGCTGATCCGCTCGCAAGGCGGCGCCGCACGGGTTCCGTGCCGGCACGGTCGCTTCACAACAAAAAACACCCGTCTGATTCCGGGAATCAGGGATTCATCGAATCGAAGATTCGTGGAATCGAAGATTCGTGGAATCGAAGATTCGTGGAATCAAGGACGGGTGTTTTTTGCATTCTGCCTTGTACGGCGCTCAGCGCCGGGTCAGCTCCGTGTAGGGACGTTCCCGCTCGATGCACTTGTAGCCGGGGCGCATAATCTTGCCGGAGGACAGGATTTCCTCCATGCGGTGCGCACACCAGCCTGCCGTGCGGGCAATGGTGAAGAGCGGCGTGTACATCTCGGTCGGGATGCCCAGCATCCGGTATACCAGACCGGAGTAGAGATCGACATTGGCGCAGATATCGTGATGCTTGCCCTTGTACGTGTTGAAAACCTCCGGCGTCAGACGCTCTATGGATTCCAGCAGCTCGAAATCCTCGCCGTAGCCTTTGTCCTGTGCCAGTTGGCGCGCGTAACGCTTGAGCATGACGGCGCGGGGATCGGACTTGGTGTAGACCGCGTGCCCCATGCCGTAGATCAGCCCGGATCCGTCGTTTGCCTTGCCCTGCAGGATGCGAAGCAGGAAGTCGGACAGCTCGTCGTCGTTGTGCGGGTCGCGGACGTTTGCTTTCACGCAGTCGAACATCTCCTGCACCTTGATGTTCGCGCCGCCGTGCAGGGGACCCTTCAGTGCGCCAATCCCTGCCGCAATAGCGGAATAGGTGTCGGTTCCGGTGGAGGACAGCACACGCGTGGCAAAGGTGGAGGCGTTTCCACCGCCGTGCTCGGCGTGGATGATGAGGCACAGATCCAGCAGATGCGCCTCCTCCGGCGTGTAGCTCTTGTCGGGGCGCAGGATGCGCAGGAAATTCTCCGCCGTGGACAGCCCGTCGCGCGGATTATGCAGGTTCAGCGATTTGTTGAAGAAAGTGTTGCGGTAGACAGCGTATGCCTGCCCCGCAATGACGGGCAGGCGCGCCACCAGCTCCATGGATTGCCGCATCATATTTTCCAGTGAAGTATCGTCCGGATTGTCGTCGTAGGCATACAGCGACAGGACTGCAACCTCCAGCTTATTCATGATGGAACGCGACGGCGCTTTCATGATGATATCCTCGGTGAAGCGGGGCGGCAGATGGCGCAGCATTGCCAGCACATCGGCAAATTCCTGCAACTCCCAGCGCGTGGGCAGGTGCCCCATGAACAGCAGGAAGGCGCACTCCTCAAACCCGAAGCGTCCCTCCGCGATGCAGCTTTCCAGCAGGTCGCATATATTGTACCCGCGGTATTCCAGCACGCCGTCAACCGGGCACTTTTCGCCCTCGTTGACCACATAGCCGTGCGCATTGCCGATGCGTGTCACGCCGGCGGTCACGCCGGTTCCGTCCGGCTCGCGCAGTCCGCGCTTGACCTTGTAGCTGTCAAATGCGGCGGCGGGGATTGTGTAGGCGGTGCGGCACGAGTCCAGCAGATCGCGGAACTCGCTCTCGGTTTTTTCCTCTGCGTCCGGCGGCAGCTGGCAGTATTTCAAGGTGGATTCCAATGACATGAGCGTGACCTCCTCTCGCCGCGCGTTTACGGAATATGGCGGCGTGTAGTAAGTGTATAGACGTACAGTATACCACACATCGGGCTGATTTGCAAGATGCGTTTGCCATAATTTCAAAATATTTCACATTTTTACGGCGGTTCCTGAAAAAAACGATGTGATTTGCATTTTTCGAATCGGAATCCGGCATGGCAAGGCGAAGAATTGGCGGCACACTTGCAAATCCATGCATAAAAACACGAATCGAAACCAACAAGCAAGGGGCGCACCCGGATTCCGGATGCGCCCCTTGCTTGTATAATGCCGTGAATTTAGAGCGGTAAGCGATAGGATGGAAAGATTACTTGTTGCCGCCTGCCAGCTTTTCAATCTCGGCAGCGAAGTCCTCTTCCTTCTTCTGGATGCCCTCGCCCTTTTCAAAGCGGTACATCTCAGCGACAACGATCTTGCCACCCAGCTCCTTGGCGGTCTTTTCGATGTACTGACCGACCTTCATGCTGTCCTCCAGGAAGTATTCCATGTCGAGGAGGCAGTTGTTCTCATAGAACTTGTTCAGGCGACCGACAGCCATCTTTTCCTTGATGGCGTCCGGCTTCTGGGACAGGGCGGGATCGTTCTCAATCTGCGCACGGACGATGGCAGTCTCTGCCTCCAGAACGCTGGCGGGAACCTGATCCCGGTTAATATAGGGGGTGGTGTACGCGCCGACCTGCAGGGCGATGTTCTTGGCGAACTGGGCAAAGCCCTCCTTGTCCGCCACATCCGTGTCGAACCGGACGATAACGCCGATGGAACCGATGCCGTGAATATACGTGCTGGTGATGCCCTCGGTTACGGCAAAGCGGCGGATGCTCAGCTTCTCGCCGATCTTGAAGATCATCTCCTTCAGCTTCTCGTCAACGGTGCAGTCCTCGCCGGCATACTTGCAGCTCATCAGAGCCTCCACGTCAGCGGGCTTGTTTGCGATGATGGTCTTGAGCAGGTTCTTGACGAACTCGCGGAAGAGCTCGTTCTTGGCGACAAAGTCGGTCTCGGAGTTGACCTCGATGATGGCGGTGGTGTCGCCCTCCTTCATCACATCGACCAGACCGTCTGCCGCGATGCGGGTCGCGATCTTGGACTGAGCCTTCAGCTCGCCCTTCTCGCGCAGGATCTTGACAGCGGCTTCCATATCGCCGTCCGCCTCAACCAGTGCCTTCTTGCACTCCATCATGCCGATGCCGGTCTTCGCGCGCAGCGCAGCGACATCCTTAGCGGTAATAACAGCCATGTTTCTCTATTCCTTTCTGCTTATATCGGTATCGGGGCGACCGGATCACTCTTCGTCAGCGGGCTTCTCGGCGGGAGCCTCGGCTTCAGCCTCTGCCTTGGCGGTCTCCTCGCCCTGGCGACCCTCGATCACGGCGTCAGCCATGACGGAGGAAATCAGCTTGATGGCGCGGATTGCGTCGTCGTTACCGGGGATCACGTAGTCGGCGTCATCGGGGTCGCAGTTGGTATCGACGATAGCGATGACGGGAATGCCCAGCTTCTTCGCCTCCAGAACGGCGATGTGCTCCTTGTGGGGGTCAACGATGAAGATGGCATCCGGCAGGCGCTCCATGGTCTTGATACCGCCCAGGTTCTTCTCCAGATCGAAAATTTCCTTCTGCTTGGCGGCGACTTCCTTCTTGGGAAGCAGATCGAAGGTGCCGTCCTCCTGCATCTTGTTCAGGGTGTTCAGCCGGTTGATAGAGCGCTTGATGGTCTTGAAGTTGGTCATCATGCCGCCCGGCCACCGGACGTTGACGTAGTACATACCGCAACGCTCCGCCTCTTCGCGGATCGCCTCGGCAGCCTGCTTCTTGGTGCCGACGAACAGCAGGGTGCCGCCGTTTGCGGACAGGTCACGCACGAAGTTGTACGCCTCCTCAAACTTCTTGACGGTCTTCTGCAGGTCGATGATGTAGATGCCGTTTCTCTCCGTGAAGATGTACTCCTGCATCTTGGGGTTCCAGCGTCTGGTGTGGTGTCCGAAATGGACGCCGGCTTCCAGCAACTGCTTGATGGTTACGATAGACATTTCATGTCCTCCTTCGGTTTTTCCACCACAGGGGCACAGGCGTACCGATCCCGGCAACATCTGCCGGAACACCGGGCGAGCCGACTGCCGCTGTGTGCGTAATATTTTGCTGTCACAGACAGGACGCCTGCGCAACAGGAGAATTATACCACACTGTACCCTGCTCCGCAAGAGCAGACCTGAAAAATTTACACTTTATTTACGCTTTCGCCGGCTGCCTGCGCTGCCGAGATCCCAGCCAGATGCCCGGTCGAGAAAGCAATCTGCAGATTGTAGCCGCCCGTAGTGGCATCGACATCCAGCATCTCACCTGCGAAGTACAGCCCCGGGCAGAGCTTCGACTGCATCGTGCGGGGATCAACCTCGCGGACGTCCACACCGCCGCGCGTCACGATTGCCTCTGCCAGCGGGCGGAATCCGATCGGTTGCAGCTCCAGTCCTTTCAGGACGCCGATCAGTGCGCGGCGCTCCTCGCGCGTCACATCGTGAACCTTCTTGCGGAAAGGAATGCCGGACAGCTCCGCTACCGGCTGGATTGCCTTCTGCGGCAGGAGATCGGACAGCGCGTTGATGAAGTCACGGTTGGAGAATTTTGAAAAATCCGCCTGGATGCGCGCATCCAGTGCAGCCTCATCCAGCGCGGGCTTGAGGTCGATGCGCAGGCGGTAGCGTCCCGCGCGGACGCCCGCCGCATCGGTCATATGCGCCGATGCCGTCAGCACAAGGGGACCGGTAACGCCGAAATGCGTGAACAGCATTTCGCCCATGTCCTCGTACAGAACCCGGTTGCCATGCGCCGTATCCAGCACGCGCAGGCGCACGTTGCGGAGTGACAGACCCATCATGCGCCGGCAGATATCCCCGTCGCACACAATCGGGATCAGTGACGGTGCGGGCGGCAGAACCGTATGCCCCACGGACGCTGCCAGTCGATACCCGCCTCCGTCCGACCCCGTTATGGGGTAGGAGCAGCCGCCGGTGCAAAGGATGACAGTATCTGCCGGGATCAGGCGCTCTCCGATCCGCACGCCGGCGATGCGCGGCGCTGATTCCTCCCCTTCTACCAGCGCGAGCCCGGTCACGAGCCCGGTTTGGTTGCGGACGCCTGCCGCCCGGCAGGTGCGGACGAGCGCGTCCACGATGTCGCCCGCACGGTCGGACACGGGGAAGACACGCCTGCCGCGCTCGACCTTCAACGCAACGCCGCACCCCTCAAAGAAAGTCCGGGTGTCCTGCGTGTCGAAGCCGGACAGGGCACTGTACAGGAAACGGGGGTTTGTCAGTACGTGCCGCAGAAACTCTTCGCGGTCGCAGTCGTTGGTGACGTTGCACCGCCCCTTTCCGGTGATGCGGAGCTTGCGGCAGGGGCGGTCTCCGCGTTCCAGAAGGAGCACGCCGCCGTTCGGCTCACCCGCGGCCTGCAAGGTTTGGGCAGCGGCGATTGCCGCCATCATGCCGGCGGCACCGGCGCCGACAACCAGCACGCGCGGTCGGTCGGTCATACCTTGATATCCCCCTCGGCAGTTGACTCCGGACTCTTGTCGTACACGTCATAGTGATCCCATATCTCTTCCAGCCGATGCAGGCGGTCGTTCACGTCCGCCTCCTTGGCACGCGAAATGGCGACCAGCAGAGCATTGATAATGCTCATCGGCGCGACCATGGAATCGGCGAAGGAAGCCATATCGCTCTGCGCGACCAGTACGTGATCCGCGTCGGCGGCAATGGGCGCCTCTGCGGTGTCGGTCAGCGCGACCACCCGCGCTCCGGCACCCTTGGCGAAGGTCACGGCGTTGATAACACGCTTGGAATAGCGCGGGAAGCTGATGGCAATCATGACGTCCCCGGCTCCGATATCCATGATCTGCTCGAACAGCTCACTGCCGGAGGTGGTTTCAATGAGGCGGACGTTGTTGAAAACCATGCGCAGGTTGTAGTTTAAGAAGCCTGCCAGTGTTGCGGAGGAACGCACGCCGATGATATAGATGCGCTTGGCGTTCACCAACGCGTCCACCGCACTGCTGAAGGCGCTCTGGTCGATGCCCTCCAGCGTTCTGCGTATCTTGTCCATGTCTCCCAGCAGAACCTTTTCCAGCACGTTGCCGTTTCCGATGAGATGGTTGGTCACTTCCATGCGCTGGAACGAGGTCAGCCGTGTGCGGATCAGCTCCTGGAGCGCCTTCTGAAATTCCGGGTACCCGGCATAGCCCAGCTCGATGACGAACCGCACCACGGTGGATTCGGAGACGCTGACCTCGTGTCCCAGTCTGGCGGCGGTCATATACGCCGCCTTGTCGTAATGTTCCAGCAGGTAGCGCGCGATCTGGCGCTGTCCCTTGGAGAAGCCGTCCATGTTTTCCCCTATGGTGCGAAGAATGTCCTTTTTCATGTCCTTGCGACTGCTGTTACGCGACGCCTCTCCCCTTTACGCTTACTGCCCGGAGGGAAGCCGGCTGCCCGCGTCCTTTCCACAGATTTGACAGCCCGCCGCATTTCCCGGAAGGGGAGCGCCGGTCGGACTGCATACGGAATGCATTATAGCATACAAAAACGGAAAAGTCAATGGTAATATTTAACTTTTCGGCGCGTGGGCGGTGGGCAGAGCCGGCGAAGCAATGAAATAAAGTCAAAAACGTCCCCTTCCCCGGTGGGGGGAAGGGGACGGATGGGTGGGGCGGAATAGCCCTTGATGTGGCAGGATAGTCCGGAAACGCAGCCGGGCGTGCTGCCCCACCCGCTTACCGTGCTCCGTTTCCGTCTGCCGCATCCGTAAGGGATGTGTTGACAAAGCAGTAGCGGTCGGTGTAATAGCCACCGGAGTAGCCGTTCCAGATGCACGGCTCGTTGTAGAAGGCCGGCGGTGCAACGGCGTACAACTCGCCGCCTACATGGTGGTGCGGTCCGAGCAGATTGCGCAGGTTGTTGACCAGTGTCAGCTCCAGCGTGTTGGCACCCGCGTGCAGGTACGGCGTCAGATCGACCTCGTAGGGTGCCCACAGAACCCGGGTGACCTCCTGCCCGTTGACGCGGACGCGGATGGCGTTGATGCCCTGCTTGCGGAAGACCAGCCGCCGGGCGGTGTCGCCCTCCTTCAGCGTCAGCTCGCGCCGGACAGTCAGCTCGCCCGCAAAGAACAGGTAGCCCTGCCGCTCGATATGCTCCAGCGTGATCTCGCGGCGCGGCGCAACCAGACGGAAGGTGCCGTCAAAGAAGCTGGCGTCGTGTGGGATGTCCTCAAAACTGCCGATGCCGTCAATGCCGAAGTCCCCGACAAGGTACATTGCCTCAATCTCCATGTCATAGGTCAGCTTGTTCTTTTCACTCTCAAATATACGGCTCTTTTCAATGTTCTCGTACACCTCGTCCGACTGCCGGAACAGTACGTGCGTCTCAATGACATTCTCGCCGGGCTTCATGAGTCCCGAAATGTCCAGCTTGCGGAAGGAATGATCGCGGAAGAATCCGCAGTCGGTCCGGTCAACCGACTTGCCGTTGACCGTGATGTCGAAAATTTCCGGTGTCTCGCAGGCAAGGAACAGCTTCTCCGGCACGTAATCTGCCAGCACCGTGAAGGCACAGCGGATATCCACCGGTTCCTTACGGTCGAGCGCACGGGAACCGACGTTCAGGATGTAGCCGTTCTCCTCCTGCAGCACGCCGTCAAACCAGTAGGAGCACTTGTCCAGCGTCAGCGCATTTTCGGTCGCGGACGCAACCGTCCACTTGCCGGCAAGCGTCAGCGCGGCAGGCAGAGCCGGCGCGGGATCGGGGGCGACCGCATGCGGTGTTCCGTCGTCGATGACTACCAGGCTGCCCCACGCCGGGAAGGTGTACTGCCCGAAGAAGGGCTCCAGCTCACCGGTCACGATGTTGAGCACCTTGCCGCCGCACCGGATGTCGGCATGCTGTGCTTCGGCGGTGGAGTTGACGAAGTAGTGCATGGTAAAGCCCTCGCCCGGGAAGCGACGCAGGGTATAGGTAACGGCGGGGTTGTTGATGATGGGGTTGTCCGGCAGGGCATCCGCCGTGACGACCTGCCCGCCGTTTTCACGGAATTCCCTGAGCAGGCGCTCGGTGTTCTCCAGGAACGCGATGTGCGGCGGCAGGATAACCTTCCGGTAGCGCATTTCACCGATGACCAGCGTGTCGCCCTCCACGCGCCCATGGCGCTCCATCAGAAGCTCATCGCCCAAATGGAAGGGGATGTGCTTGCGATCCAGCTCGTCCATGATATTCAGCAGGGCAAGGTTGTAGCTGCCAAGACCTTCGTTTTTGGCGTTGTCGTAGCATATCCACGCGGACGTCTGCGTGTGCATGACCAGCGTGTCCACCGCGACCTCGCCGCGTGCCAGCAGCATCCCGACGCGGGACATGGCGTCATTGAACACCTTGTAATCTGCCCACCAGGGCTGCTGGCAGTACATGGCAGGCGGGTAATCGCGCTTGCGGATGCCGCGCAGGGAGTATCCCTCCAGATGCTGGCACATCAGGTTGATGCCGCGAACCATCATCCATTCGTAGTTCCGCTTCAGCTCGTCATGCCCGACATTATGCCCGCACAGGGCGAAGGTCTCGGACAGGATCTGCCGCTTTCCAGTCTGGGCGGCAGCAGAGGCAAGCTGTGCCTGCGTCAGGCAGCGCCCGATGTCGCGTCCCAGCCAGTCCATGCCGGGAATATCGAAGTATTCGTAGTGCGGCATGCACGCACCGTTGGATACCAGCTGTGACTCAAAGGATTCCTCCAGCACAAGGTGCCCGGTAAATTTCAGCCCATGCGCGGCGCACCAGTCGTGTATCTGCTTCATGAAGTTGCGGGAGAACAGCTCGGTGATCAGCTTCCAGAACCGCATCCGGGTGGTCTTATAGTCTCCCTGAGGCAGGAACAGCTCGATCAGGCGGTCGTAGATCGGCTCTCCGTATGCCTTCTCATACTCGGCAGGCAGGGTCAGGCTCCACGGGATGCCGTTGCGGGAAATCTGCGGCTCGTCCGTGAAGAAGCCGTCAAAGTCGGTTCCGTACTTTTCATAGTACGGTTCGTATATTTCATGCAGGAAATCCGCGATGACCTCCCCGTCCAAGGTATCCACGTAGAAGGGGTTGACGTCATAGTAGAAGCAGTAGTTCTCAAAGCAGCTGATGACGCGGGGACCGCGCGGATCCTCCAGATCAGGGGTAAAGGTCTTGATGCGCAGGTACTTCTGCTGGAACTTCTCCCCCTTGCCGTTGACTTTCCCGCCGCCGAAGCCGGAGGGCCAGCCATTCTCGTCGTATGCCCATGCGTGCATACCCTTCTTTTTTGCTTCATCGATGCAGGCGCCGACGTTCTCAAACCACTCCTTGCCCATATACTCGGTCTGCAGACCGCCCCGGGCGTGCATGAAGAAGCCGCCGATGCCGGCGTCCGCCATCAGATCCACCTGCCGGATCGATTCGGGGACGCTGAGCTTTTCATTCCATGACCAGAACGGTACCGGACGGTACTCGTTGCCTACTGTCTTGAAATCCATTCTGTATCTCCTCTCGTTTTTGTGACTGTTCCGCGCGGTGCATTGCGCGGTTTCATTATACCATGTGTGTGCGTGTTCGTCAAGGGGCGCCTTGCATATTCACGTGAGATACGATAAAAAGCTCCGCCGTGCCAGAGGCACGGCGGAGCCGGATTCAATCAGAGTTCTTACTGTCCTTGTCCATGCGGTCGCGCGCCTGCTTTTCCGCCGCCTTGCGGGCAGCTTCCTGCTTGCGTTCACGAAGCTCCTTGCGCGTAGGACGGTCGGAGGCAGGCAGCTCCGGTGTGGACAGACCGGTCAGATGCCAGTCCTTGACCCCGGCGATGTACCCGACCGTGGACACCAGCAGGGCAGGCAGAGGCAGGAGAAAGTACGCCCACCAGCAGTTGTTCAGTGAGATGCTGCCGACCTTGATCAGCGTGTATACACCCTGATACATCCCGTTGAGAAACATCGCGGCAAAGCGAGCCATGCCGGCGTTTCCGCCGGGCAGGAGCGAGAGCAACGTCACAACGCCTGCCAGAACAAGATTCAGACTGTTGGCAAGCAGGGAGATCAGCGCTCCGATGAAAGGGCGGAACGGGAGCTTGCCCAGCTCAACGGAGGTTCTGTCCTTGGCGCCGACCCGCTGCGCTACGCCGTAAATCAGGGCGAGATAGAACAGGATGGACGCAAGGCTGAAGACCAGCAGCAACGTGTCGTTTTCCATCTGAACCGCCGTCAGCGCCAGACAGAAACCGAACAGGGATATGGCGAACTGGTCAAGAAACATCCGCATACTGTCGTAGGAGTAGCGGGAGAAAAACTGCTTCATGTGTATATGTGCCTCCGTGGAAAGGGTATCGTTTCGGAAATCGGTCAGCCTCTATTATAGCGAAAAAGTGTGACCAAATCAACCGCGGAAGACAATATTTACAGTTTATCCACTGAAAATGCACAATCTGTTGCCTTTTTCGGAAAAGCTCTTGCTTTTTCCGCTTAGGTCGGGTATAATGAAGGCGTGATAAAAATCCCGCGTGTGCGGGATCCGGAAGGAGGAGCAGACCGTGCGCCATGAGATCGAAGTGAGCGAATTCTCTGCCGTCATACAGGAGTTCGCCGCATATAAATCAGCCATTCAGGGCTGTTCGCAACGCACGGTGGAGGAGTACCTGCTCGACCTGCGCACATTTTTCCGGTACCTGCTTTGCCGGGAGGACACCGAGGTGCTGAATGACCCCGAGCGCTTTGCCACCGTCAGTGTCCTGCCGGTGGATCTGGAATACCTGCGCACGGTCACGGCGGATCAGATATACGCCTTCCTGATCTACGCCGACTCGGTGCGCGAAAACCGTTCCTCTGCCAAGGCACGCAAGCTGTCCTCCATCAAGGCACTGTTCAAGTATCTGGTCAACAAGCGCGGCTACCTTGCCGTCAACCCTGCCGCCAATATTGATTCCCCCAAAAAGAAAAAGGCACTTCCCAAGTACCTGACGCTGGAGGAATCCGTCACGCTGCTCGAAACCGTTGCCGCAGACCGCGATTCGCCCCATCGGGTGCGTGATTATGCCATCCTGACACTGTTTCTCAACTGCGGAATGCGTGTAGGCGAGCTGGTCAGCATCAATCTGCAGGATATTGATCCGCAGTTGCGCTCGTTGCGCGTGGTGGGTAAGGGCAACAAGGAGCGCGTCATTTACCTCAACGATGCCTGCGTCGCCGCCCTGACTGCCCACCTTGCCGAGCGGCTGGATCCGGCAAACGGAAAGGTGACGGACAGGGCGCTGTTCCTCAGCAACCGGGGCACGCGCTTCAGCGACAAGGGGGTACAGCATATGGTGTACAAGTACCTCGCCGCCGCAGGACTGGGAGCGCGGCGGCTGTCGGTGCATAAGCTGCGCCATACCGCCGCTACGCTGATGTACCAGTCCGGCGCGGTGGATATCCGGGTGCTCAAGGACATCCTGGGGCACGAGCAACTCAACACCACGCAGATATATACCCACCTGACCAGCCGGAGCATGGAGGAAGCCATGCGGCATAACCCGCTTGCGGGGATGATGCCGACATCCCCTGCATCCGGCGCGGCGCAACAGCCGGACGAGCCCGACGCAGATGCCGCCGATCCGTCCGACCGAAAGGAGTGATCCCCGTGACAGATACGTATACACCAGCCGATACATCCGCCGGAACAGCGCTGGACAGCCTGCGCGGGCGTTGTGCGGACTGCCGGGCGTGTCCCCTGTGGGAAACACGCACCAAATCCGTGTTCGGCGTGGGTGACTCCCGTGCGCGCCTTATGTTCGTAGGCGAGGCGCCCGGCGGCGAGGAGGACAAGACCGGCATTCCGTTTGTGGGTGCGGCGGGAAAACTGCTGGACCGATACCTGTACGCGGTGGGCATTGCGCGCGAGTCGGTGTACATTGCCAACATTCTCAAGTGCCGCCCGCCGCATAACCGTGACCCGTTGCCCGCCGAGGAGGATGCCTGCATCGGTTATCTGCGTGAGCAGGTCAGACTGATTGATCCCGCACTGATCGTGTGCCTGGGGCGCATTGCAGCCATGCGGCTGATCCGACCGGATTTCCGCATCACGCGGGAGCATGGGATATTCGTTCAGCGGGGAAAGTATTGCATGACCGCCGTGTACCATCCGGCGGCACTGCTGCGCGATGCCTCAAAAAAGGAGGATATGCTGGCGGATATGGAACGCGTCCGGGAAAAACTGGACGCACTGGGCGGGGCGTGAGCGGGCATCCGGTCAGCCGCCTGCCAGTTTCCGGTATTTCCGTCGGGTTGCTTCGCCGCCGCGAAGATGGCGCTCCTGCTTGTTGGTCGCCAGCACGCGGCTGACCTCGTCGTACAGCGCACGATCCACGTGTCGCAGTATCTCGGTTACATCCTTATGTACCGTGCTTTTGCTGATGCCGAACCGTTGCGCCGTCGCCCGCACCGTGGCACGGTTCTCCACCAGATACGACGCCAGCACCACGCACCGTTCCCGGTCGGATTCCCTGTTCATCATGTCAGCCTCCCCTCCCTGCCGGGTATGCCGCCGGCGGGCTTCTTGCTGAAAATGTATGCGACAGCGACCGAAAATATATCTTCAAAACCGCGAAGGTCAAGTATTGAAAGGAATTATACATGAGTACATCCGTACCTGAAACCGCCCTGCTTGAGGGCATGACCGCCATATCCGCCGTTCTGGATCCTGCCGTTCGCGCCTTCAACGACCGTCAGGTGCTGGAGGTGTACGCCGACCGCGAGCGTGCGCAGCGCAAGCCGCGAGAGCTGGCGTTTTTGCGCGCGCGGGGAAGGGAACTGGGATTTCCGGTGACGCTGGTCGGCGCGGACGAGCTGGACGCCATGACGGCTGGTAAAACGCACGGCGGCTTTGCCGCACGCTGTTCCGGGCGAACGATTCCGGGGCTGGAAGCCTGTCCCGATGCGATACGCCGGGATGGCTTTTACGTCCTGCCGGAGGGGATTGAGGATCCGTACAATTTTGCATATACCCTGCGCTCCCTGTACGCCGCCGGGGCGGACGGCGCAATTCTGCCGCCACGCAACTGGATGAGTGCGGCGGGAATCGTTGCCAAATCATCGGCTGGTACCTCGGAAAAGCTCCCGCTCTTTTCCTGCGACCCGCCCCGGGCGGCGGAGTTGTTCCGGTCGTGGGGGTTCCGCGTGATCTGCGCGGGCATCCGCGATTCGGTCGATCTGTACGAGGCAGACCTGCGCCTGCCGCTGTTGCTGGTGATCGGCGGTGAAAAGCGGGGCATCAGCCGGGGCGTGCTGGAGCACGCCGACCTGACTGTCCGCATCGGATACAGCGACAGGCACGGCTTCCGCGGCTCGCTCCCCTCGGCGGCATCAGCTGCGGTGCTGGCGTTTGAGGTCATGCGGCAGAACCGGTAAGGGAAAACGGAGTAATGGCGCCATGACGGCGGAACACAAAACCTGCCGGAAAACACGGCGGGACACTGCTGTAAAAGGACGGATTCCGGTATGATTTCTGTTGAGACATTCCCCCTGAATTCGGAAACTCTGTACATATACAGAGGCGTGAACATTCTGTGCCTGCGGCACCGTCACCCGGTGATAGAGGTGCTTGCCGTGCTTCCCACGATGGAAGGGGATGCCGTCATGCAGGAGGTGAAGTACTGCGAGGATTGCCGGTGCGCATTTCTGAATGACCTGCAATATCGGCGGATGATGCACAGGTACAGTATCCTGCCGGTACGGATGGCGCGGGTTGCGCATACAGGGCGGTTTACCGACCCGTTTTGTGAGGGCGCGGACGCGCCATCGGAATCTCCGCTGGCGCTGTGCGGCTATCCGGTTCGCCCGGGGCAGGGAATAGAAACGTCGGTGCGACAGGCGTTTTTGCATTTTCTGATTAAGCACCAGATCATGACTCGCCGAGAGCTGGAGCGGTTGCTGACCGCACTGCTGGAAAGGACGGAAACCCGCTCCGGATATGAGCCGGTCGTCCGGCAATTGCAGTCGGATATCCGATATGTGCGGAACGCCTGCATCGTACCGAACGCTTCGGCGCCGATGCGGCTTATCCGGCGCTGGCGCACATAGGACGGCGCGAACGGCATAATGCACATTTTTTTGACCGCTCACGCACGGTTGCTCGTCACAATGACAGACAAAAAACACTTGACATTTTCCATATTGTGTGCTATACTATTTGGGCTGTCGGGACGCGAGCGTCCCGACAGGGCATGGTATCTGGGTGTGGCGCAGTTGGTAGCGCGCTACCTTGGGGTGGTAGAGGCCGCAAGTTCAAGTCTTGTCACTCAGACCAAAATCGAGAAATCCGAACTTATTCTCCATAGGAGATGGGTTCGGATTTTTTGTATTCTTCGACAGCACGGAGCGTTATGTTCGGAATAAGCGGGGTGAGAGTGCAAATGAGCACTCCGACAAAGAATATACTGAACCGATGTCCGGCGAAAGCATGCTACCCGATGATATAAAGACGGGCGGTGACGAGGTGTGAAGATAATTCTGCGTAGGCATCGCTCCCGCGCCCCACCGTTGATCCTTTTTCAGTTTTCACACAAAAACAAGAGAACGAAAGGATATGAATATGAAAAATGCTATCACATACAAAAATAGGAACGGTTACCTTTATCCCCTGCTGGCACTTCCCGAAGCAGAAGAAGCGCCGATCGGCAAATACGGGTGGATGTATCTTGACTATCTCAAGAAACATCGGCGAGGTACATACATTTCTCTGCTGACAAGTGGCAATCTTGGTGAAGAACTCTCCAAATTTGACGCAGAAGTGCGAAACGAAGTTGACATCATACTTGCCCGACTTATAGATGAACGAGGCATCACGGAAGCCCTGAAAGCCGCGAACCCGCTTCATTGGGTGCAGGAAATGAATACCGCAAAGCATGATGCAGAAGAAACTGTATTGCATGATTACCTGAAATAATGACAAAAGCAGAGGGCGGATATTCTGCCCTCTGCTCTTTTATTAGGTACTTGCTCCTTTGTGATATGAAACGAAATTGAACTCTGAATCAAAAACGACACTATATGCAGACTTTTCACTTTTAAGAAAGGCTCCTGACCAACTTTGTTCGAAGCCTTGAAAATCATATTCCGCCGCCGGGGCTTTTTCTTTGCCTACAGCGAGGGAGATATGATGACTTGAAATAATTCTCTATATAGTCATATTGCGTTCTTATCGAAGTTACGATATTTCATTAATTTTGTGGAAAATCTAAATTAATCGTCGCGATGTAGATCGTCAAACATGGCTTTTACAGTTGGAGCATTTTTTGTGAGCCTTTTGATGCTTAGTTCGTCCGCCTTGTTATTTGCAAGGCGGAGATTATTTTCTGAAGAAAGCAATGCAGCCTTTGTTTTTTGCAAATGATCTATAGTCTTATCTATTTCTTCAATTGCTGCTGTGAATTTTTCACTGGCTAAACGGTAATTGCGAGCAAAACCTTCTTTGAACGCATTCATATTGTCCTCAAAATGAAGAATATCCACTTGTTGGTTGCGCACCATTTGAAGTTCCTGGCGATAATGTAAAGAGTTTTGAGCGGCATTTCGAAGCAATGTAATTATTGGGATGAAGAACTGAGGACGAATGACATACATTTTTGGATACTTGTATGAAACATCAACAATTCCGTTATTATATAACTCATTATCAACTTCCAGCAATGAAACAAGAATTGCGTACTCACACGCTTTTTCTTTGCGGTCCTTATCTAATTCCTTAAAAAAATCCTCGTTTTTGTGCTTTGTAGCAGTTGTGTCAGCTTCGTTTTTCATCTCGAACATAATTGAAATAAACTCTGTGCCATCTTCGCCACATTCACGGTAAATAAAGTCTCCTTTACTACCGGTTTTGGCGTCATTATCTTTTTCAAAATAAGCATTTGGAAAAGCTGTCATGCGTATAGAATTGAATTGCGTCAGACAGTGCTGTTCCAGGCTTTCTCCAATCATTTTTGTAGATTGGCGAGCCTTGAAATCTTTGTAATATTCAATCTGTTCATCCTTAAGCCTAAGTCTATCTTCGTATTGTTCTTTTAGCGACTTTTCATTCAACTGATTTTCTGTTTCTTTGCTTTTGAGTTCTCCTTTGAGATCAGCAATCTCTGAAGTCTTTTGGGATAATTCTTCGTTTTTCTTTTCTACCGCCTCAGCAACAGCAAGCTTTATTGTAGTCTCACCAGCATCCAATTTCGCCTGCAACTCTATTATTTTTTGATCTCTCGCAGAGATTTCGGCATCTTTCTTCATAAGATTTTCGGAATGTTCTCTCACTCCATTGGAAATCTCTTGATTCTTCTTCTCGATGGCTTCGGAAATGGCAAGATTTTTTGCTGTTTCACTTGCATCTAACTTGGCCTGCAATTCTGCAATCAGCTGATCTTTGGCAGAAATTTCAGCATCTTTTTTGTTAATGCCTGCGGTGTATTCTTTTTCCTCTTGTAAACGAATCAATTCAAGTTCCTTTTCTTGCCTGGCTTCTAATTCTCTTTCTCTGCGTTCAATTTCTTTAACAAATTCTTTATCACGAACTTGTTGCGCAATTTGACTATACCCTGTTTCATCAACTTGAAATACCTCACCGCATTTTGGACATTTTATTTCTTGCATAAAATATCACTCCTTCCGTAACGTAATTTAGTTATACTTGAGTCTTCTTAAATCAAATGCAGGCATTGTGCCTTCAAGAACATCGACAACATGATTGCGAATTGCAGGGTTTTCGATAGCACCAGATTCATACCTGATTTGGCTAGCATCGGCTTTTTTCTCACAATAAATAATCTGTTCCGCATCACATGCTACGGCTATATTAGGATTATGTGTTACGATAATTACCTGCCTCTTTTGTTTTGCTCTGCATATGCAAGGCACGAGTTTGCTATAAACAGATTGGTTGTCGAGATTATCTTCCGGCTGATCGATAATTATTGGCTTACTTTCTTTACTAAGTGCAAGATAGAAGATTAACAACACTATACCGCGCTCGCCAGGAGAAAGTTCTTCCAAGGAGCGTCTGCCCATTTTCAATTTAAAATTTACGCCAACATATTTCAGCCCAAAAATGAAATCATAAAACTCTTGTCGCTTAGCTACCCTGTTGTCGGCAGACTCAAAGTCACTTGTAATGACGTCTTCCATATCACGCACAAAAGACATAACGCTATCTTCATTGCTAAAATCCGTTTCTTTTACACGAGCTTCGATTTCTTGAAGTGAATTGTGTGAACGCCCATACTTGCCGTTATACCTCTGATTAATGAAGTTCAAGATAGTTGGGGCAAGATCGTATTCTTTCAAAAAAACTTCCGCTTGGAACATGACGCCGTCTTCAAGATCTCCAAGCAACTGTGATATTTCCCCCTGAACCGGAGAGTATATGTTTTGATAAATCTTGGATAGTTCTTTTATCCCCTCATACAATCGCTTTGTTATGCTATATCGATCCTCAACCAGCGCATTATATTCGGCAGCAAGTTTTGTGTTTATGTAATCGACCTCGGATTTATAAAACTCAATAGACCCTTCGGTATCTTTATCTCCAATTATCTCAAGCCGTTTTGCATTCCATTCCGACAAATCCGCAAGATATTTTTGATAATTCTTTTCTTCTGCATCGGCAGAAGAAATCAACTTTTCTTTTTCGTTTTCTATGCGCGTAAGTTGAGCAGAAAAGCCATCAGGTTCAGCAGAAATAGCGTTTTGGAGAGATTTCTTATTCTCATCGGCTTTAGTTATCAGTTCTTCTAATAATTCCCGCGGAGTTGTCAATTCGGCCGCACAGTCAGCTACCGCAAGCTTGTATTTGCTGACTAAGTCCGCAATTTGAACCTTAACTTCCCCAAACTGAGTTTCAAGTAAGGAAACTTTAGCAACTACTGTTCTCACATCATCAATAAAAGCGTTTAAATTGGCAATTTTGTCAGTGGCGACTTTTATTGCATCTTTTTGTGCTTGAATTTCACGATTAAGCTTATCAAGTTTGGTTTGGTATTCTGCGTCGGAATCCTTTTGCTCAGGCTTGGCTACTTCTACCGGCTTTGATTTCTCGTGCCGTTTAAGTATTTCCTCAACATTTGCAAGATAGTCTTCTATGGTTTTACGATATTCTTTTGTCTTTTTTCTTTCTAGATTGATTATTTTCCCATTGATATCCCCAAGTTTTGTTCGCTCATCTTGAAACTTAATTTCCAACGGTTTGGATTTCAGTTTCACCAGCCCATCAAGATTTTGGGCATCACCGCGTTCCGCTTTGTCCACATATGAAAATATAACCTTGTCAATTTCTTTTTGGAAGACATCACCAAAATCATTACACACATCTTCAATATATTTTTGCGGCAAATACTGTGCTTCTTCAATAGAACTATTATCTGAATTTGTTGCCAAAGTGCTTTTACACACTTCTCCATCAAGCCACGTTAAGGTTGCAGTATAATCATGTGCATAATTTTTGGGCATTTTTCTAAATCGTTTATCATTTAAAAATGATGCACTTACCATTGTATTACAACGACAAAGGTGACCGATTATATCAGAAAACGCACTTTTTCCACTTCCTTTGTTTCCTATAATTGCAACCATGCTGGGATTCAGGGGAATAGAAAAATCAAACCAATCGCAATCTTTATTGATAGGTTTTTCAATGCGAGAACATGATATAGAGGATATATTGCTTTGCTTATTCTTGCCTACCCTATCTAGTACAGGTGGCATATTTCCTATAAAAACACGTTCTTGCGGCTGATAAAGACATTGTTTAAGCCCTTCAAAGGTCAACTCGGCTTTAATCCAAAGCTTTTCTTTCGGTGTATATTCTTTGGGAGAGTGGCAATCAGAACACATAACTAACGGCTTACGTGCAATTTGCTTAAAAACAATTTTATCATAATCCTCTATGTCTCGCTTTTGACCGATTTCAAAAAAATGTACTTCTTTAGCTATATCACTCTTTATTGCCTCTTTCACTGGTAGCAAATTTGTAATCTCCTTATCAACCCCATTTGTCTTGTGCCCTGCATGGATAGAAATCAGGGCATTGTGACTTATTGCAAAGTCAACAATATCTCCAAACTCCCAATATATTGTCTCGTTTGAATCGGCGGATTTCGCTTTTTGACGAATCATAATTGCATCAAAATCTCCAGAAAGGATAGATAAATCAGTTTTTTCCGAAAACACAAGAATTAGATGAAGATTATTTGAACCCTTATCTGTACGAAGTTCAACGCCAGGAAAAAACACAATTTCTGGAGCCTTAGAACGTATACGCTCTATTCTGTCCTTGTCAATTTTGAAATGATCAGTAATCGCAACCGCCTTTACATCATTCTGCTTCAAAATCTGACATAACAAATCATCGGCATCCGCTCCCTTGTATTTATAATCATAGGAAGATGCGGTATGAACATGCAAATCCCAACGATTCCATTCTGATCCTCGACAATTTAACACAGCATTACGCCCCCTTCTTGCACGTAATTTTTATTTGAACGCGTATTCAAAATGAGAAATGTATCCGTTTTGAGAAATGATCCTTTTGTTTCAGTTTGACCATGCAATTCGACAAATGACATGATAGATTGAGCCAATTATCTCACTGCTCAGCGGCTTTTAACATTGATTTAACAAGCATCGCCTCAGCCTCAGGTAAATATTGAGAATAGTTCGGCACTGCCTTTGCGATTATTTTTGCACCTTGCCGCTTCAAAAATTGTTCGGCATTTAGATACGATTGCTCAATTGTTGTCGGTTGAACAGTATTCACACCATTTCAAAGTAGAGTTTCAATAAAATACTTGTCCGTCAGCTTGAGAATATGATTCCTCATTTGAGAAAATTGTTGCGTGTCATGGTAGTACCGAAGAAGAAATACATCATTGATATAATCACCAACTTCTTTAGTATGTTTGAATTTCTCATACGCCTTTAAGTAATCTGTCATTCTATCGCCTCCAGCACCCGATCCACGGTCTTGCCGTCCCAGCCGGTGCAGAGCATTTGCTTGGTGATGATGGTCTTATAGAGCGGGTTTTGCTCGATGACGCTCCAGAGATGGCGGAGGATGCGGATATAGTCGTCAAAGTTATCCTGCACTTTGGCAGCCACGGTTTTGCGCCACTCCTCGGTGGGGTCTTTGCCGGCGTAAATGTCGTTGAGCTGCTTGCAGAGATAGTTGATAGCACCGCCGATACCGGGGAGTTCGTTTTCGTTGGCGTCCGGATTTCTCGGTTCTTCCGCAATCTTTACATGGAGCAACAGATGTTCGAGCAGATTGCAATAGACAAGCCGATTCTTTTTCTGATACTCAAACGGATTCCGCGCGGCATACTCGTCATTGCTGAGCATGATTGCCTTATCTTCATCGATATGATGGCAGAAGAGACCTTCGGCGGTACGGGAAACCAATTGGTTCTTGAGGGTGCATTCTCTGTCGGTGAAATAATCGTGCTTTGCGGCGCCGTATTTTTTCAGAAGAAGTTTGACAATTTCGTCATAGGACATGGAGAGCATTTGGTTGTAATCCGATTGTTCTTCTCTAATCCGAAAGATCGTATCAATATAAGAAACTTCCTTTTCAGATAAATGGTACTTTTCATACAACTCCATATCTGTCCAATGTCTTGAAAAATCCTGCAGGGGAACTAATTGATATACACCTTTGGCAGCATTCTGAGAAATTTTCAATAATGAAACAAGAACGTGGAAAAACCTTGTCTGCATATACGATACCACATTGCGTGCTTCATCTATGCTATTATAACTTCCAACAACCAAATAGGTTTCGGTACAGACGGACGGCGGAGAAACGATAAAAGGATTGAGCCAATCTTTTCCCGGCTTGCCGGTTCCCCAAGCTTTAGGGATCAATACCTTGTATTTGTCAATCAATTCACGGTTTTCCCGAACAGAAGCGCGTGAAACCCATCCAATGCCTTCTTTGCGCCAACCATTGTAATAAAACTCAATGTTTTCTGTTTCTGTTTTATGCAGCGAATATTCGTGAGGAGCTATTTTCATACTATCAGGCAAACGAATGTCATAACCAAAAGGATCACGAGGACTAATAATTGATGTAATAGACTCTTCACCCAACGACCTGACCTTTTCCAAAATGGAAATCATATTGCCATTTCTAATGTATGAGTCCATACCATCCTCAAGAAGATAACGTTCCGATCTAACAACCGATCCGTCCTCATTATGAGTGGTGATTTTACATTTCCCATTATACCTTTTGTCCCACAGAAAATAATCAACCCCACCTTTTATCTCAACGGATTTGAAACACTCAGATGCATCGATAAAATCATGAAGTACTGATATTCTCCTATCACGAAGCATTTCCTGCCTAAATACATCCAAGCCGGTTCCGGTATTAAACCACCTCGCCGGAGTAATCATAGACACATAGTGTTCACTTAAAGCTTTGCCTTGTTCAATAAAATATTGATACACCGGCAGAGGGCTGGCACCGCCAAGCTCTGCTTGATACGGTGGATTCCCGACGATTGCATCGAACTTCATTTCTTTCACCTCTTTTCCCCAATAGCTGCCTTTGAGGATTTTCTTTTTGAACTGCTCCGGCTTGCTTTTCAGCATATTGACAAGGTCATCAAAATAGTGGGCATTGACGACATTATCGTGATAACCGGTCAGCGTGCGTTTTGTGATATACTTTGCCATCGGGGTTTTGCAGATAACATAAATATTGTCGCGGAGAACTTCTTCCCACATGGCTTGCAGTTCGGCGGGCTCCCAGTCGTCATCGGTGGTGTCCTCCAGCTTCTGACGGTAAACGCTGTAAGCGACATAGAGCGGATACAAGCCGGTCTTGGAGTTGATCTCCAGAATATGCGTATCCTCGCGGAACACTTCTTTTGTCACCTCTCCCTGATCCACAAAGCGTGGCTCGTCCAGACGGTGCTTTTCCTCCTGCGTGTCGTCCTCAAACTGTTCATTGAAGAAGCACCAACCGCCCAGCGTATCGCTCATATGCATATTGACAACACGCCACGGTGTCAGAACAGTTTCCTTATCGGGATTTTTGAAATGGCGGAAGATTTCGGCAATCAGTTTTACGCGTCTTGTGGGCGTTTCTTTGTCCGCCGCTGCCGCCAGTTTACGAATGCGCTTACCTGCCGCAATAAACACATCGCGGTCGTAATATTTTGTGAAATCCGCAAACAGCGGCTTGGTCACGCCTTTGGGCATAAATTCCGCCCATGAGGTATCGTCCACCAGTTCCACAAAGCGGTCAATGTCGATGTCCTCGTCAATCGGCACATTGGCGCCGTAAATCATCAGCGGCATACGGATAGAAATGCCTCGGAGAATATCAATGGCTTTTTTGCGCGCTTCCTTCGCCTGTTTCTTTTTCAGGCGATCCGCGATTTCTTCCGGTGTTGGCGGCGTGGGAGGTGTGACGGGTTCATCATCTCCGTCGTCGATATGAGCGATCTGCTCATCGGTCAGTCCCTGACCGTTGACAATGACTTTGTCTTTTTTCTTCTGCGCTTTGGAAGCACCGATAATGTCCTTCAACGCATTGAATTTGGAGGCATCGATATCGTCAAGCTTCAGAAGCTCATCGTTATAAATGGATTCGTCTTCAAACCCGCTGTTGACGGCTCTCTCGGCGTAAATCTGCTTGACCTGCTCCATCATGGAGTTGACACTGTATTTGGTCATTCTCGATCCGGCAATCGCAATGACGGGGCAATAGTTCAGGAATTCCGTCATTGCCTCGCGGCGCTTTTTCTGATTTTTGCCGGGTTTACGGGAGAGATGCACGGTTTCGGTCAGCACTTTCAATGTTCTGTCAGGTGCAAAGTCGAAAACATAGCAATCGGTTTTCTGCTTGCCGTCAATACATCCGGCAGACTGCACGCGAAAAATGGTCTGCATATACTGAGAAGCGGCGGTGGAATAGGAGCCGGAAAGCATCAGCACCGCCGTCCACTCCGGAACGGTCACGCCCGTGGTCAGTTTTCCGCAGGAAAGCGCGATGGAATACTTATTTTCGCGGATGGTTTTGCGAACAAGCTCCAGTGCGTCCTTTGCGTGGTCTTCCTCGTAAGTATCGCCCTCTCCGGCAACATTGGCAATGCCGAAATGCATAAACACCGGGTGATGGCGGAGCATTTCGCTGAGCGCCTTTGCCTCTTTGACGCCGGGCACCATCCACAGCGTATGGCGGAACATATTGCGGTAGGCATCGGTAGAGAAAGGATAGATGCTGTCCTTGTCCTCTTTTGCCATCAGATCAAGGAAAGAACGGACATCCGCCTCGTGTACGAAATTGCCCTCAACAGCACCTTGCGGAATTTCACGCTTGCCATGTGGGCCTCTCGACCATACACGGAAGAATTCGCGGAAATTGAATGCTTTGGTATCGTATTCGTCCGAGACATATTTTTTCAGTTTTTCGCCGAGATCGTAGGTATAAATATGCATCTGCGGCAGATCGGCATAGGGGTTGTGGTCACCGTAATGCTCCGCGTCCCACTCCGCCTTTTTCTTCTGCTCCATGACATAGTCCCATGTATAGACGTTGTCTTCACCGAACTTATCGAGCAGATTGAACGGCGTGCCGGACAAAGCCAGCACTTTGGTGCTCGCTTTGCGCAGTTGTTTTATGACATGATCGCCCAGTTCGGTCTGTGTGCCTTCGTGGGCTTCGTCAACGATGATAAGATCCCAATCCAGGTCAAATACCGCGTTGTTTTTATTGAATTTTCCGCCGACACGCCTGGAGCCGCGCAGATCCTGAATCGATGCAAAATAGAGGAAATAGGCGCCGTCTTTATCAAGCCGCTTGATTTTCTGATCGTTTTCAAGGTCGATCTTCTCATCGTAGGTATAAGCGGAGTCGTTGGTTTTCAGTTCAAAAGAATAGTCATGCTCGGATGAACCCGGATAAAAGATTTTTGCGAAATCCGTGCTCCATCCGTCGCTGACGACCGGACGATGCGTAACAATGATCACACGGCGATACTGCGAACGGCGCACGACTTCAAGGGCTGTCAGCGTTTTGCCAAAACGCATTTTAGCATACCACAGCATTTCGTTCTCTTTTTTGAACGCTTTGATGGTCTGTTCGATCGCCGCCTTCTGCTCATCACGGAAATCTATTTTTGCAACCGTCTGCCCGTCAGAGGTTTTCTCGGTTGCGGAAAGCGCGGACTTGCCCTGCTTTACGGCAAGGATCGCGCGAATTGCCACATCTACCGTCGTGGCAAACCATTCCTCGCCCGTTGCACCGTTCGGCTGTACCTTATGAATGCCGGAATTCATCAGAACCTTGTGGACATCCTTGTCCTTGAAAGTGAATGAATATCCGTCCTTTTGCAGGACAGCCAGTTCGGTATATTCCAGTTTGAAGTTCACGCTTGCGGTTGCTGTGTAGCCTTTGATACGGGCAATAGCCGCCTGATTCAGTTCGCGGCAATTCGGTGTCAGGTATTCGGGTTTCGTATCCGTGGTCAGTGTCGCCTCACCGATTTTCAGAAGCCCCTTATGGGTATCGTAGGGCATGCTGAAAACATATATGAGTTTGTATTTATAGGTGCAATCAAACTTTTCCATGTTTTTCGCTCCTCTCAAACAAGTCAATAAATCTTACGGAATGTTCGCGGCTCCAATCCATGATCCGGCAGTAGGTGCCGGTATGGAGAGAATTATCATTTTTCAGACAACCGGGGCACGGCTCTGTCCTTGTTTCGTCGTCAAACAGAGACAACTGCAGGTTTTCAATCGGTTTACACGAATTCGGGATTACATATTTTAACCCGTCCATCTGCCAAAGGTTCCATGAAAGGATTTTTGCGATTTTTACCAGGTATTCCTTAATCGGCGGTACGGTGAACCGATCCGTATAGTAGTCGATGAAGGAAAACAACAGATTCTCGCGGGCAATCAGCAGACTGTCGCCTTGCCATTCAAAGCCATACACCGATTGAAAAGCTTTGATCACCCATTTCATCCAGTCCTGTTCGGTCTCTGTGTTTTCGTTGACAATGCGTATTTTGCGATCCAGGATGCCGATCCTGTCGCGCACTTCAATCCATTTTCCGGTCACGGTGTCATAACGGCTCGCAAGGTATGGTGCTTCGCCGCAGGAAATTTCCATGCGATTGGCTTTTACATAGTCCTGCCATGTCCTGCCTTCGGGAAAAGTAATTTTTTCTGTCGATGTGATCCATGTCTGATCGTTCTCTGTGTTAAACACATTTTCTCTGCCGAACCATGCGTTGTCCACAAGGTTATTTTGGTTGTTACATACCCATGACGGAGTGAAAACCTCCGCCTTGTCACGAACGCGAATTGCCTGTTCCTTTTTTGATTTTGTCGTTCGTGGTTTGATAACGCTTCCGTTACGGTGCGTAATGCTATCTACCATGATCTGATCGCTACTTTGGTACCCAAACCCACGCTCGGCATAATTATCGGTCGCCCAAATAATATTTTTGCCGGAGCTTTTATCGAGAAGCAAAATTGCAAGCAGATTCGCATCCAGCTGATAGATATAATTTTCTTTTATATCAATGTTTTGTTCCATTTTCATCTCACGCTTCAACCGTTTTTGTTCGCTGATACCCCCGGACACAGACTATAAGAAACATTCTTTCTCGTCCCGCTCGCCGTAATCTTTCCGGCCTCTATCATTTTTTGCAGAATTCTGCGTGTGGTGGAGATGGAAACGCCGAGTGCTTTCTCAATTTCCGTGCGGGGATGGGGGGCATGATCGGCGAGGACAGAGAGGACGATCTGTTCCCGTTCGGTGAAAACAGGCGGCTCTTTGACTATATTTGTAGTCGTTTTCAAAGATATGCTCTGATTCGGCAAGACAAATTTGAATGCCCCGGAGGTTACGGTCACCTCCGGTTTTCTCGGAGAATTCTGATAGGAGGACATGATCTTGTTCATGCCGGTTCCGTATGCCTCGATGAGTCCCATGCGATAGAAAATGTCGGCAAGTTTTTTGTTACGGCAATAGGAAATGCCGAGCATCATATCGTCATAGGAAATACCTCCGGCGAGACCGCCGATGGAAATCAGCTCAATACGGTCCGAATACACGCTGAGAAGCGTACTTGCCGAAACGGCATAGTCCCGGTGAACAATGGCGTTGAGGAGCGCCTCGCGAATGGCGGTATCGGGATAATCTCTGTGGTCAATGCGCTGTAACCCCTCAAAGGTCGCCGCATTCCGGTTGCGCATATCGAGGTAGGCATACGCATCCTCCAGCTGCTTTAAGAGCGAACCGGTGAACTCCCGACGGTCCTGGAAGTTGTCCTGATTGACGCCAGCAAAGGTGGCGGCTTTGATGATATGCGGGCACTGGTCCGAAAGGAGCAAGGCGAGATTGGAATATAGCCCGTCGCGGTCGATAAGCCCCAGCGTTTTCATCTGCGTTTCGCCGAGGGAGAGATTCCGCTTGGCAAACTCCGCCGTCACCTTTTCAAAAGTCAATTCCTGTTCCAGCGAACGCATATCCTCGTAATTATCGCCATCGGTTTCCTTGATCATCTGGCGGATAGCGGTATCGGATGCAGGAACAGAGGATGTGCCCTGACGGACAAATACACCTTCCGGACGGAGTCCTTTGGCGGCAAGGTAATACGGACGATGTGCCCCGCATTGTACCTGCACGGCAACAATGCTTTTTCCCTCATCCGCAGGTAATGCCTCGATGTGCATAAACAGCGTAACATCGGGCTTTATAGCGTCTCTTGCCGCATTCATTACTTGCTGCATCACGGCATCGGCATTTTCCACGCCGCAAACATTTCCATTGTCTTCTACACCGATATAAATTGTACCTCCGCGCGTGTTGGCAAAGGCGATGATCTCTTTCTTGATGTCCTCCACATAGACGGACTTCAGTTCCACCGTTTCACTTTCGGCAAACAGCATAGCAACCTCCGAGCAAAAAGTCTTTCTTTCAATGTATAGTATACCACAATTTGTTCATCGCGTCAAGTCATGTGAACAAATTGGTGAATAATAAATTGAACAAATTTCTGCTGTCGGGGTATGGGGATACCCCCTCTTCGAATTATGGGGACATCATTCATTGCTCGTTCAGAAGGAAAGACACATAAAAACACACATGAAATGTAGTCCCATCGCTTCTGATTGCGGAATTTCCTCGTTCCGATTTACCGGAATTTTCGCTTGGAAATTTTCCGAAACGCCTTGACAAATCCCTGAGATCATGGTATTATATTAGTGAGCCAATATGGGCAATTATATTTTCGGAGGCATTATGCGCAAACGAAACGAAGGCAATTTTGCCGTGATTCGAGAGTTTGTCGACCGATATTTTTTAGAGAATCAACGCTCTCCATGCACACGGGAGATTGAAGCCGGGACGGGTATACCCCGTGCAACGGCGCAACGATGTCTGCGCCTGATGAGTGAAAGCGGAGAGATTTCATACGGTAAACGGCGTGGAATTGAAACTGATTTGTCCCGCAAAATCGGCGACTCCGTATCGGTTACGCTCTATGAAAGCACCGTTTCCTGTGGTACGCCGAACGAGCCGTATGCAGATATCTGCGAGGTGATTTCGCTCCCGCGTTCATGGGTTGGTGAAGGTGAATTCTTCGGTGTTTACGCCAAAGGAGACTCTATGGTGGACATCGGCGTTGAAGAAGGCGATCTTCTTATCGCAAGAAAACAGAATACTTTCGATGACGGAGATCTTGTAATTGCCCTTGTCAACAGAACGGAAACCGCTTTCAAACGGTTGTACCGGGGCAAGGAAAACGGCGGCTTTATTCTTCACGCAGAGAATAAAACCTACCGAGGAGAAGAACTTGATCGGCATATAAAAAATGTTTCGGTGCAAGGAATCGTCCTTCGCGTTCTCAAAGAATTGAAGTGATTCTATGAAAAGAAAAACTCGTCCTTTATTCTGAACGAGCAATGAATTTTGCAATCAAAATTCGATGGTGAGAGTCCCCATACCCCTATGCAAGGAAAGGAAGAATGCTATGGCAAAATCGGAATGGTTGGAAAAAATAAAACGACTTCTATGTAGCAAGCAATCCGGTTTGGTTCTCGATCTGAGCGATGCCAATGCCGTACTGGCACGCATCGTTGAAATTCTCAAAGAGAATCGCGGGGAGATCAATCTGCCCGACATCGAGTTGGAAGCACTCGCACGAACCTTTCTCCCCGATATCCTCGCATTCTTTTCCTCACCGGAAGGGAAAGCGGAATACGAAGCGTGGCAGAAAGAAGCAACATTGAAAACAGAGAGCGATAGAAAGGAGACGGCATGAAAGGGGTCATTTATGCCCGCTATTCCTGTGACAATCAACGGGAAGAATCGATTGAAGGTCAATTACGGGACTGCAAGGAATATGCCAAGCGGCATGATATTTTGGTCGTTGACACCTACATCGACCGTGCCTTTTCGGCAAAGACCGATCGGCGCCCTGCCTTTCAACAAATGATTAAAGACAGTACCAAGCGCGGGTTTGAAGCTATCATTGTTTGGAAACTCGACCGCTTTGCCCGTAATCGCTACGACAGCGCAACCTACAAGGCAAAACTTCGTAAGAACGGCGTTCGTGTCATCTCCGCCAACGAAAATATCTCCGAAGGATCCGAAGGCATTCTGCTGGAATCGGTACTGGAGGGCATGGCGGAATACTACTCCGCCGACCTCTCGGAAAAGGTGCTTCGGGGACACATGGAGAACGCCCTCAAATGCAAGAGCAACGGCGGCGGTATACCCATCGGTTTCTATGTGGATGAAGAAAAGCATTATCAGATTGATCCTTTGACCGCACCCCTTGTGCGGGAGGCGTTTGAAAGTTATGCTGATGGCAAGAAAGTCATCGACATTGCCGAAGACCTCAACCGTCACGGCGTAATTCCCCATCGAGGAAAGAAATGTACCATCAGCACTGTCATTCTGATGCTGAAAAATCGCAAATACCTCGGAGAGTATAAGTACAGGGATATGGTCGTGCCGGGCGGAATTCCGAGGATTGTCTCCGATGAACTGTTTGAACGGGTACAGAAGCAGCTTGTAAAGAACAAAAAAGCCCCGGCAAGACACAAAGCCGAGGACGATTACCTCCTGACAACCAAACTGTTTTGCGGTGACTGCGGTTCAATGATGTTTGGGGAAAGCGGAACCAGTAGTTCGGGGACCGTATACCACTACTACAAATGCTCCAATGCCAAACGGCACGGCGGATGCCGGAAAAAATCTGTGAGAAAGACATGGATTGAAGATATTGTGGTGGGAAGTGTTCACGAACTTCTTTGCGATAAAGAACTGATTCGTGATTGGAGTAACAAAATCCTCGCGATTTTGAGCAAGGAAAATACCACGCTGCCTCTGTTGAAGCGGGATCTCGCGGAGGTCAAACATGGAATCGATAACCTGTTAAATGCCTTGCAGGCGGGCATCATCACCGACTCCACCAAGGAGCGTCTGAATGAACTGGAAGAACGCCGAAAAATGCTGGAAGAACAAATCGAAGAGGAAAACTTCAAATGTCCGCAACTGACAAGAGAGCAATTGACCTTTTGGTTTGAAAGAATGGCAAAGTACGACATCACGAAAAAGGAACATCGCCAACGGCTCATTGACACCTTCATCAACGCTGTGTTTCTCTATGATGACCGTATCCTCATTACCTTCAATCATCAGAACGGACAAAAGACCATTTCTATGGAAGAAGCGAACGGTTCGGATTTCAAAAATGGACTGAGACCAAATAAAGCCGAAAACAAACCGTTTTCGGCTTTATTTTTTGCATTTTCGGGGCAAAATCGAGCGTTTTCCCACCACTTCCGCACCACCCGAAATTCCGAAAATTTTTTGACCACATGTTTGACCACAGTTGGAGCATAGGCGAATCGTTTGGTCGCTTCTGTTCCGGTACGCTCTGCCCAAAAAACTAAATTCAAAAGGTTCCCGGAGGTATTCCCTCCGAGAACCTTTTTCTTTGTTTACTGCGTATCAGTTTTTAGTCGCTCCATATAACGATCTTCCTGCCGATCTCGTCGCACTTCTCACTGATTCTTTTCAGTTCCAGAATCATTTCAACCAAGAGTTCTTTTTCACTCAACTTCATGAGTCGCGCTTTCTCGGCTTCCGGATCAATTGCAGGAGCTTTTTTCAGCCAATCGAACATAAGCGCTTCCCTCAGCGCTTTTGACCACTGCCACGGCTATGATCATATTCTTTGTTGTTCGGATTGCATTGATTCGAGCGGTTGTCCCTGTTTGCCTGATATGCGCTGTTGTTTGGATTGTGCTGATTTGCGTAATGGCTCAGTTGTTCTTTGCTGTGGGTGTTGCCCGATACTCTGTGTTCTTTACTCATTTTTCCATCCTCCATAGTCATTGAATTTTGGTAGCTGATCAATCAAATCGTTTATTTCTTGATCTTTAACATCTTTTTCGTATGTAACGATTGCAAGCTCATAACAATCATCATTTTTGAAGTCTTTAACAGCGCCCAACTCATTGCAAACATAGCAATCGGAAGGATTATGCTCATCGGCAATGTGTTGGTTATGCTTTATGCCAAATCTTAAAATCTCTATGGCTTGATTCCGATACTTTGGCAAATGATGAAGTGCATATTTTAAGCAATTATTAAGTATCGGATTTGCCGAATAATAAGTAATGAAGTCCGTGCCGTATTTTCTTTTACCGAAGCTTCCCAGTTCGCAATGATATTCTTTGATGTCAAAAAGAGCCGTAAACAAGGCCACATCATCCATAATCAGTTCCAAGTATTCACCGGTACAAAACAGATTTTCTTCAGTTGCATAATGTCCGTTTGTAAAAAACATATTATACGAATCAAACATCGTATAAAACATATCTGCGTCACGCATACTGGCAACCAATCTGACAAGCGGCATGGTATTTTCAATATGTAACCAAATGATTCCTTTATCTTTATCAAACTGAAACTGATTATGATACCATTTCATTCGCGGTTTATAAGTATCATAAAGATATCTGACTCCATTTACTGAGCCGTATTCAACGACATAATCCAAAAATGTTTTTCCAAATTCATCCGTATTATTCAGTATCGTTTTTCCGTCAATATTCAGAAGTTTATCAAATTCTTTTTCGTAGAGTACGGGGTTATCCAGAAAAGCATAGTATCTGAAGCCTTTGTCAAAAGCAACGTTTTCCTTTTCAACAGGAAGTTTGTAAGCATCTTCATTCATAAGTCGTGCCAGCGAAACACCGAAAATCTTTTCAAGCGGAATAATAAATTCATACTTGAGCGGTCTTTCTCCTTTTAGCATTTTTGAAAAATTTGCTTTCTCTCTTTCGGCAAACCGATATGCTTCCTGACCTTTCATCCCGAGTTCACGAGCGATATCGGCAAGCAGATGGCTGTACATCTTGATGTTCTTCAACTCCATGTAGTGGTCTATGTTATTTTTTAAAGCCGTCATTTTCACTACCTCCTTATGGTCTTTATTATATCACAGGTTTTTTGAAAATAGTAGTCTTTTGCGACAACTTTTGTGGTCGTTTTTGACTTTTGAAAAAATCTCCTCTCAATGATGGGCAGTCAAATATGACAACTTTCATGTATAATTGACCAGCAAAAAAGTTTCCCGAGGTATTCCCTCCGAGAACCTTTTTATTTACTGTGCAACCGCTTTATTCTTCAACTCCTTTATCATCTCCTTAAGCCTCATCTCGCACTCCTCCTCGCTCTTTGCGTAGACGATATACTGCTCCCGTTTGCCGTCCTTGCTACGGGGCGTATATTTGCCCTGCCAGGTGTTCTTTGAAACCTTGGAGATACACCCCGTGCCGGGCTTGCGTTTCTTGCTTTTTTTGGCGGTGAATTCAGCGTGTTTCGGTTCCTGTTCGGGTGTTTGCCCGTCTTCGGGGTTATCGTCGCACACGGGCGAATCTGCGGGCTTCGGCGTACCGAAGGCATCATCCATTTTCTTTGCGGCGTTGCGCTCCATCTCACCTGTCACGTGAGAATATACGCTGATGGTCGTCTCCGCCGAAGAGTGACCGAGGACGGCAGACAGCGTTTTGATGTCCAGCCCGTTTTCCAGCGCCATGGTTGAAAAAATGTGCCGCAGACCGTGGAACGGGATGTGATTACATTCGGCGCGCTCCAGCATATCTGACAGCCGACTGCGACAACTCGTCGGACTGCGCGGATGCGTCGGATCAAGCGGTGACGGAAACACCCACTCGGAGTTGACCGTTTTTCGATACTCTCCGAGAATATTCAGCACCGACTGCGGCAGATGCACCGACCGCACCGAGGATTTTGTTTTCGGCGTGCTGATGATATAGTCCGAGCCGAATGTGGTATATTCGCGTCTGATGCTCAACTCGCCTGTCGTAAAGTTGATGTCATCCCATTTCAACCCGAGCAGTTCGCCCCGCCGCATACCTGTGGCAAGTCCGAGGAGGATAAGCTCATAAAAGCCTTCTTCCTTCGCCTGTATAAGCAACCGCGCGATTTCTTCGTGCGACAGCACCTCAATTTCTTTGTTTTTCTTGGGCGGGAGCTTGCAACCGATCGCCTCATTGCGGTTGACCAGACCCTCTTTCAGCGCCTGATCGAGCGCACATTTGATGCGGGTATGCATCGAACGTATGACCGCGCCCGACAGTTTTTTATCGCCGACACCGTTGCGGTCAAGATTGCCGCTTTTCATCTGTTCGGCATAAAATTTTTCAAGATCACTCTTTTTGAGCGCGGCAAGCGGGAGCTTTCCGATGCCGGGGATGATGTGCTTGTAGATGTCGTTTTCGTATTTCAGGCGCGTGGTTGCGGCAATGCTCAGTTCGCAGAAGTTGCGATACCAGTAGTCGATATACTCACCGAACGGCATGTCTGCGGCGGTTTTCACGACCGGCTTCTGTATGGTTTCTTTGAGAGCTTTCAGCATGCGGACAACGCTTTCGGGCAGGACAATCGTGCGGATACCGGTGTCGGTTTTCGGATCGCTGACCGTGATTCCGCCCCTGACCGGAATGACCTGACGTGCCACGCTGAGCTTGCCTTCCGCTTCGTTCAAGTCCTCCCAGCGCAGTCCGCAGATCTCACCTTTGCGCAGTCCCGTCATACATTCGAGGTAGAAGAAGTCCCGCCACCACGGTTCATTCTCAATGATTTTCGGAAACTTTTTGAGCTGTTCCTCGTTGTAGACTTTGCGCTCCATGCTGTTCAGCACGGGAATTGTTGTGCCGTCGGTCGGATTTTTGACGATGATATGCTGCTCCACTGCCATCTCAAAGCACTTGTGCATCATCATATGCACTGCTCTGACCGTACTGCCCGAGAGCGATTTTCCTTTGGTTTTGCTCTCGGTGACGCGCCCTTCTTTGAGCAGTTTTACATAGAGCTGTTGCATATCCCGCGTGAGGATCGCCGAGATTTTCTTGTCACCGAGATACGGACGGACGTATGCATCCGCATAGAAAACATACTTGTTCAGCGTCTGCGGGCGCACCACATCCTTCTGATAGCAAAGCCAGCGGTCGAGCCATTCGTTCAGGTTCACGAGGCAATCCTCGTTCAGCTCCACCCCGCGATAGATTTCGAGAAGCTTATAAAATTTCGTCATCGCCTCGCCTTGCGTCTTGCCGAAGACCGATTTGTATATCGGCTTGCCGTTCTCTTTGTGCCCGACGATGATGCGTGCTTCCCATCTTCCGTCCGGTCTTTTTCTGACCATTCCGTCCCCGTTCGGACGTCGTTTACTCATATTTTTCACCTTCTTTCACGCACAACAATACCACAAGGCTTTTCATATATCCAGCGGAAATCGAAAGAGTTATCGGAAAGTTATCAAATCGCCCACGTTCGTAGAAAATTTCTACTATTAGTTGAGCGCGGTCTATGTTGCGGTTATTGATTTTTCCCGCCTGATACCTTATAATTTACTCAGACGCGTCGGAATTAAAATTAAAACGGAGGGTAACACGATGGAACTTATGATTGGCGAAAAATTAAAAAAACTACGCCGCAACAGAGACCTTACGCAGGAAGAAGTTGCAACCCATCTCGGAATTTCATATCAGGCAATCAGCAAATGGGAGCGCGGAGACGGTTATCCCGATATCACAATGCTACCTGCTCTTGCAAATTATTTTGCGGTATCTGTCGACGAGCTGATAGGTATGGAAGAGATAACTTCCGCAAGCAAGCTTGATGAAATTAATCAAAAATGGGCTGAAAACAGGTCAAATGGAAAACACAAAGAAAATGTTGAGCTTATGCGTGATGCTTTGAAAATATATCCTAATAATGCTCTTCTGCTCATGCAACTGTCTACTTCACTCGAAAAGCTTGACGGAACCCAAACGGAAAAACGAAAGTTTCTGAAAGAATCTATCATGATTCAAGAGCGAATTTTGAATTACTGCGATGATTCGGAAGTGAGAGGTGCGACACTTTGCAACATATCCGATGCCTATTACAGATACGGCGACTATGAAAAGGCTATAGAATATGCCGAAAAATTACCGAATCTGTTCAAGACAAGAGAAACTGCATTGGTGTACATCCTGAAAGACAAAAACAAGAAAAACAAAATTGCAAAGTCTGCTATAGAACCACTCGCTTGGCTTTTATCATATCATTTGACGGCTCTTTCCGAAACCGAAAATGATGCAAAATACAAAGATAAAATACCAAAGATATTGGACATACTTTTCGAGGGAAAAGAAAGCGATTTTATTGTCGGAATCAGAAAGAAAGCAAGCAGATGATACTGTTATTGCCCCGCTTCGGCGGGGCTTTTCTTTGTTTCCCGCATCAAAAAATTTGCGATCCCGAATTTATTTCTGCCATTCGATTGCGTTATCCAGAGAAACGCTTCCATTGATTCTCCGGACTTCCTCGATGCAGGCGTGACGAAGTCTGCCGAGATCTTCACCTTCAATGTCATTTGTCGCCGCAATCACATTGAGCAGCATTGAAATTTCAACCGACAGCTTGAAGAGCGCACTGCTGCGCGCGTGCTCGCATTTGTCAAGCACTCTCCGCAAAGTATCCACCGTCTCGGAAGAAATCAGCTCGGGCACCCTGCGATTACAGAGATACGCATTATAAAAATCAACCGCCTTTTCGATATATTCGCTGACACTTTTGGAGCCGTCCGACTTGCTGAGTGCCTTTGCCGTGTCCAATGTTTCCTCGCTGATATGCAGAGAAAAACGAGTTTGCCTGTTCTCCATAAAAGCCTCCTTTTTTGACTCAGACGCCTGCAAAAAGCCCGCAAACACTGACTTTTTCGCATTGCAGGCGCCTGAATTTGTGTTCATGCGATTTTTGACACACACTTGCGCATATTTTTCTTTCGTGCAAAACCCGCGAAAAAGCGAGCAAATGCGGTCAAAACACGCGAAAAACGGAGGGCTCTGCCCGCCGATGTGATTCGGGCGAGCGTTTTTGACGCACGCCCTTTCTCCTGCTTGAAAATCGACCTTCGCATAAATCTTCACATTTGCCCGTTTTTCGCGTGATTTTCAGCATGAACGCTGTTTTTGGTATGTCGCTCATATTTTGCAATCCGCTCCCGCATTTCCGCCTCCCGTCTCAGCTTGTCAAGCTCCTTTTCGTCATACGCTTTCTTGATGGGAGCGATAGGCGTGATGTGATATTTCAGCGTGCCGTTGTGAACCTCACCGCTCTTTGTCCTTATCAAGGTCTGCTCGGTTTCGACCAGCCCGCGCTTTTCAAGTGAGCGAAGATATTTCATCACCGTGTTCTTTGACATTCCGATCCGCTCCCCGATCTCACGGAAGGACGGATAGCAGGTGTGTGTCCTGCGGTCTTCATAATAAAGCAGACAGGCGTAAAGCAGAATTTCACCGCCCGAGAGATCCATATACAGCACGCTGTTCGGCACCATGAAGTAGTTACCCTCCGCATAAGATTTGCGGGCAGTGCCGTGCGTGACGATGCGTGCAAAATCGTATTGCGTTTTCTCTTTGAGAGAAAGATTCACCTTGATGCGTTGCGAGATGTGTCTGCTTTTTTCCGTGATCACTACCTCGGAAAGAAAGCCTGCCACAACCAAAGGCAAATATCCGCGACTGAGAATTCCTTTCCTGATTTCATGTTGCAGATCCTCATCAAATTTTGCAAACATAAAAATCGCACATCCGAGCCATAGCGAATGTGCCGCTCCTGAATTAAAATCAACTGTTTTCAATGCAAGCCTGATATGCGCGGGCTTCATGAGGTCGAGTATTACTTTTCGGATATCCTCGGTTGCAAATCCGACTCCGTAGCAAGCGATTTCTTCGATATTCCACAGCCGATGCAGAGCATTTATCACGCGGTGCTTTTCCCGGCGGTCGAGGTTCATCCCCGAACCGTCGGTTGAAAAATAGTAACGGTCAAGCTCCGCCGAAAGCCTTGCGTCAAGTTCGGGACAGATACCGCTCATTTACTCACCTCCGTTTTCATTTCCACCCACGCGATGAATTTTTCTTTCGGAACAATCAGACGATTCCCGACACGCAACGCGGGAAAGTCCTTTTCCTTCATCAGCTCATATGCCGATGACATGGCGATTCCCAGCACATTCGCAACCGTTTCCGCATTAAGGAACAACGGCAGTTCGTCGTATGTCTTGTAGTTTGATTTTTTCATATAACACCTCCGTTATTTTTTGCAAAAAGAAAAAGTGAGCATCGGAAGAAAACAGAGTCGCACTCTGCAAAATCTTCTGATACTCACCCTTAGCTCCCGTTTTCACCGACGGGAGGATGGCTCACTTTCAATTGTTATGCTCTGAACCCGCACCAACTCTCTTGATAATGAACAAGGCGGTCTGTCAGGGAGAAGATCGGGAACAAAAGTAGCGGCATTTTATATATACCAAATGCCTGATAGATACGCAGCGTTTCTTCAACACCTGCATCAACGTCCCTTGCCATAGTCAGATTACAATCAAACAGTTTTTCAAGTGCGGCTTTCGCCTCTTCCTCGGATATCCCGACCTTTGCGGCAACAGAGGAAGCCGTAAATGCTTTTTCCGGATTTGCAAATTGATACGCAAGCACAAGGCGCACATTTTTATCGGAAAGAACTTTCAAAAACCCTGCCGCCTCTTCATTTTCAAGCAGTTTCAAGGATTCCTTATCGCTCGGGAGATATGTGAGAGCAATATCCTTATTTGCATATACCGCGCCGGCAACCTCGGAAACGAATCCACTGTGCTGATATGGATTCTTTGCAAACTGCGATTTTGCCCTCTCCGCGAAATCGTTGTTATCTTCCGATCTCCACATGGTATTCAATATCTGATCGTAAACCGCCTTGGGGGTTTCTTCGCAATTGATCGGTTTTTCCTGCACTTTATGCCTGATTCCGAAAAGTTCATCAATCGTCACGCCAAGTGTATCTGCTATAATCGGAAGAAGCATAATATCCGGCATAGTCGCATTGTTTTCCCATTTTGATATAGCCTGCGGTGAAATGCCTATAGTTCCGGCGAGATTTTCCTGCGTGATACCTCTTTCTCTGCGAAGGTCAGCTATTCTTTCTCCTAAAGTTTTCATATTTTATCGCTCCTTATTTTTGCTTTTCGGTCGACCGCGATTTTATTGTATCCGAAATCTTGTGGAAAGTACAGATATCATTTGGCAAGTCTGCTAAACTGTTTTGATAGAAAATCAACCAAAGAAAGCGGAAGGGTAGTCGGAAGAAAACAGAGTTGCACTCTGCGAAATCTTCTGATACTCATCCTTGGCTCCCGTTTTCACCGACGGGAGGATGGCTCACTTTCGATTAAAATGTTGCGCTTGTAACGGGAATGGCGACATATCCCCGCGCCACTTTCGGCTTTTCAATCACCGCAAGCATGGTTTTGCACTTGCCGCAAAGCATCGCCTTGCCGTGATAGCTTTCGTCCGCCGCACGGACTGTCACAGTCAGTTTGTCGCGCGGATCGTCCGAATACAAAACCGTCCGTCCGCAGTTCGGACAGCGGGCTATGGGAATTTTGTTTTTCATAAATGCCTCCTTTGTGCCTTTCAGACGATATCTTTGATAACCTTCAGCGCCACGCCCTGAATCGTCAGCTCTTTCGGGTGAATGACGCGCTGTTTTTCGGTGTAGCTGCTGTTTTCCGCGTACAACACGGGCTTGCCGTTTTCGTAATGCAGGCGTTTGAGTGTGTTTCCTTCTTCCGTAAGCGCGACGATCACCTGCCCGTCATTTGCGACGTTTGTCTTCTTGACCAGCACAAGGTCGCCCGCGTGAACGCCGATGTCCGCCATGGAATCGCCGTATGCTTCCAGCAGAAAACATTCACCGTCGAGCCACTCCTCCGGAACGGCAAGGTATCTTGAGATATGCTCCTCCTGCTCGTCGGGCGTGCCGCACACGATCATTCCGACCACGGGAATACGGCGGGACATCACGTGCATTTTCTTCTGCAAGGGTGTTTCCAACGTATTTTTCCCCGAATAGGAAATGATACCGCGCTTTTCAAGCTCCAAAATGTGCCGGTACGCGGTCGACTTGACCATGCCCATATAATCCATGATATCCGCAAGGCTCGGGGATTCCCCGTTGTTGTCCCGCGCATACTGCTTGATAAACTCCGCGAGCTTTTGCAGTTTTTCTTCATTCATGACTCTCATAAACGCACCTCTGATAATTTCAGAACTCATTGTTCTGTTATTATATCATAGCGATGACGCTTTGTCAATAGGTTTTCGGAACTTTTTGTTTCGCTATGTTTTTTCTTTGTTTCCTGCGGCGCAGTTTCTGATGCCCCACATTGCCTCCAAAACGGTCGCACGCGCGATTTATATGTTTGCTTGTAAATTGCCCTTTGCTTGCATTCATAAGCGAAAGCGGGGCTGATAGTCCCGCTTTCGCCTTTCCTTATTCAGTTATGCCGCATGGCTTTCTTGACTTCTTCAAGAACGCGAAGAATGCTCAACATTTCGTCATTCGTGCAGTCGGCGAGCAACTCTCCGATTTCCTCGTTTGCCACGGCGTATGTGCCGGGTGTGTTTGCCCGCAGAATCCAGTCGGTTGCCACATCGAGCGCTTCTGCAATGCGGATGAGTGTGGACAAACCCGGCGTTTTCTTGCCGAGCTCAATGTTGGAGAGATGCACCACCGAAATGTCCGCTTTTTCCGCCAGCTCTCCTTGTGTAATCCCGACTTCACGGCGTAAGTCGGCAATGCGCCTGCCGATGGCGGAAGGACTGCAGTTTCTATTCATTGCTTTTCACCCCTTCGCCGGTAACGCAAACGGAGACTGTACCTCCGGGTTTGTTCCCGGGAATACAGTCTCCGTTCTTTTTCATTTGCCTTGCCGCAACATATTCTTTTGTCGTAATCCGTGCCATGTGCGCACCCCCTTTGTAAGCACACACAATACCACAAAGGCGGCGGGAAGTCCAGAGAAAACGGGAAAGTTAGCAATTAAGTCACAACTCAAAAATGCTTTTCTTACACGAATAGGACTATGTAACCAAATCAAATTCTTTGTTTGACTGTAATATGTTTCGGGTATTGTTTCTGATTTTCAGCAGTTTATCTATTCTAATGGCGTCAAAATCATCTGTCAAATGTTTATTTAATTCACCAATAAACTCATCAGGAATATAATGGCATCTCTGATCCCACAAACCCTTCGCAGCCCAAGACTGCCCTGGTGTTTCACCTATAGAATAAGAGATTTCTTTGAATTGGTCAATCAAATATTCCAGCAAACTATACGGAACTTTTTCATAATCAATATTCTCTATTATATCTAGCAGTAAGTCTAAAATGTCCCTATAATAACTAAATGCATTTTGTATATGAGCTTGATCCCATAGAATCGCAAAAGATTTATTCAAAAATGCCATATAGCTTGGGTATATATACCAAAATTCAAAATCAATACTTTTAACGTTATCAAATATTTCTTTTCTTTTGTTTTTGTCATTGATAAAAACAGATATATCATGCTCATCCGCATTTACAAAAAACTCCAAGAGCTTCTTAACATCATTAGATTTTTTGCCAATAAAACTTTTATATCTCCTTATATAGTCAATTAATTCAGACAAATAATCCGACAAATCTCCAACTTCTTGAATAATAATATTATTATTTGTATATGGTTCTTTATTTGGATATTTTTTATATAGCAACTGAATAATAGGTGTTTCAAATGCTGCGGATATATTTGTATATACATTTTGAGAATAATCCACGGCAGATAGCACATTCAAATCATTAAGAGAATATCCAATCATTAACACAGTGGACTCTTTAATTAAAAATGGAAGCCTAGCGTGGCGATAATCAGAAACTCTTAATGTTTGGGTATAATCTTCATTAGTTATTACAATTGATTCTGGATCAATAATACTCCCGTGAATGTGATAAACTGGAATGAAGTCTTTGGTTTTAACAAAACTATCTTTTGGGTTTATTAGAAATGCTTTTTCATGAAGTATTCGCTCAATAACTGTATCGTAATTTGTAGTAACTATCCAGTTGGGAATTAACTCTTTAAAATATTCTTCATATGCAGTCAAAATCTCATTTGAAGGCGAAGCATTAACCAAATTTGCTATTGTCATTTTTAGTTTACGCTCAGCAGCCTTCAAACTCACATTTTGATTTTGAACATACTCATGGCATATAGTGCTTGCAATTTGTGGATACGGCATCCCTTCATTAAACACTTCTCGAACAATACCCATTCTATCACAAGACTCTTTAAGTAATTCTTTCCAATCGTATGCCTTGTAGCAATTGTTATTATTTAAAACTGCTTTAGTAAAGCCAGAACCAATAAACAACCCCAAAGTATTTGAACGTGCGGCTTTGCATACAATTTCAAAAACATCTTCTCTTGACATTGATTTAGGTTTGCTCATCATGCACCTCTTAATTAATCATATGTGTTTTTTCAATGACACTATTATTTGACCCTACTAATAATCTACAGCTTAAATTAATACCCCGTTACAATGATCCACCTCGTGCTGAATGATCTGTGCCGTCCAGCCGGTATAGGTTTTCAACCTTGTCTGCATTGTGGCAGTCTGATACTGCAATTTGATGGTTTTATACCGCTTGCACTTGCGGGGATCTCCGAGAAGCGACAGACAGCCTTCTTCGGTGTCATACGCATCATCCTTTTTGATGATTTCGGGATTGAGCATCACGGTGTATAATGGAGTTCGTCCGCTCTCATCAAGAAACGCGATGATGCGTTTTTTCGCGCCAATCATATTCGCCGCCATACCGACACAGGTTTCCTTGTGCGCCATCAGTGTGTCGAGCGGGTCCTGTGCGACAGGTAAATCTTCTTTTGTCGCAATCTCCGACTTCCCGGCGAGGAAAATCGGATCATGCATCAGTTCTTTAATCATTTGCAGACCTCAATGATTTCCTTCAATATCTCCTCGTCCGCCGGGCAGAAGGTATAGTTCGGAATTTCGCTCGGCGTAATCCACCGGATATCGTTATGCTCCAGCTTTTGCGGAACGCCATCGGCAATGGTGGCGTTGAACAGTGTCAGATGCACGGTGATGTCGGAATATTCGTGGACAACATCCATAAACACATCGCCGACAGAGAGAGTGACGGCAAGCTCCTCTTTGCATTCCCGAATGAGCGCCTGTTCCTTTGTTTCGCCGGGCTCCACCTTACCGCCAACAAACTCCCAAAGAAGTCCTCTTGCCTTGTGCGCCGGGCGCTGACAGATCATAAACTTTTCGCCCTCCCAAATGAGAGCCGCTACTACTTCGATCACAAAAATCGCCTCATTTCATTGCTTGTCCTGTTTCAGAATGGCATCAAGAAGTGCTGTGCAGCCCTCATAAATATCCCGATACGCCACATCAAAGCGCTCGGAATACCACGGATCGGCAACATCGCCGCCGCGGTCGGTGAAATCCATCAGCTTATGCACCTTTCCCGCAGGATCGCCGCCGAAAATACGGAGCATATTGCGGATGTTGGCGCTGTCCATGCCGATGAACAGATCGTATTTGTCATAGTCGCTCTTTTGCAACTGCACCGCGCGTTTGCCGTCGCAAGACAGTCCATGCCTTTCAAGCTCAACTTTCGCCGGCGGATAGACCGGATTGCCGATTCCGTTCCAAATTTCTTCCGTGCTTGTGGCGGAAGAAGCGACTAAAAAGCGATCCGCCACGCCTTGCTTTTTGGCAAGGTCTTTGAAGATAAACTCTGCAATCGGACTGCGGCAGATATTGCCGTGGCAGACGAACATGATTTTTATCATCTCATCAATCTTTCTTAAAATGCAGGTTGGGGAGTAAAACTGCCGTTTCTTCTATGTCACTTTCACCTTTCCATGCTACAACAAACCGCACTTCACCACCGCACGGACGGTATCCTTTTGCCAACAGCTTTTCAAGTTCCAGCATACGCGCCTTTGACAATTTTGCAACTTTAACAGTACGTCCGTCAAGTTCCGCATACAAAAACTCGTCTTTTATGGACAACGGCATTCCACTATGCAACTTGAATATAATCTCTTTTTTGCCCTTAAAAAAGTCAAGGACAACGTCCTTATGTGTCAATTGTAGCGTGATCTCTTGCGGTTCCGGATACTGTTCTTCATCAACAAACTGATCGACACCGCTGATTTGGTATGTATCAAATATGCCGTTATTGCAATGAATATACAGGTTGTCCTTAGCTCTCGTCATACCGACATACAACTTTCGCCGTTCGGCATCGTCGCGTAATACAGTATGATTCAGAAGAAGCCAAACGCTGTCAAACTCTCTGCCCTTGGATTTGTGAATGGTGGAAACAAATACCGTCTCACGATCGTCGGTATAAAAATCTTCGAACTGCGATTCTTTTATGAATTCCTCAAGATCTGTACGGTATTTACTGTATGTATTGACCTTTTCAAATTCCGAAAGCATATTCGCAAGATTTTCAAGGCATATACTATCCGAATAAACACGTGCAAGTTCTTCTTTTGCCTTGTTCCACAAGTCATTTCCAATCACCGGCGTTTTTAAGTCTCTGTCGATGCAGCGCAGGAAAAATCGCACTTCGGCAAGATTGTATAGCCGAAAACCGTCAAGAGATTGAATCAGTTTTGCTCGGACGCCGTTTTTCAGGAGAAGTCCCATGACGCGCAAAGCCTCTTCATTTGTCCCTGTTAGCACACAGACTTTTCCACCGTGATATTGTTCTATGATTTGTCGAACAACTGCCTCTTCCATATTGTCGGAAGTATGCCTTATGATCTGTACCGTTCCGTTTTCATTTTGTACTGCCTCAATAGGATGCTGCTTCATGCGATGGCTGATACTCTCGGCAAATCGATTGGCAAGTGCTACTATATTAGCTTTACTGCGATAATTCTCGACAAGCTCATACCGTGTGGCTCCGTATTCATCAATCAGACTTTGCATATGGGCAGAATCCGAACCCCTGAATTCATATATATTCTGATCGTCATCGCCTACGGCAATCACCCGCATATCATCATTATTTTGCATCAGAGCACGTATCAGGGCAAATTCATTTGTATCCATGTCCTGTGCTTCATCAATAACGAGAACACTTTTGGTAATCTTGCCTTGCTCCACCTCGCCGTTTGCAATCATTTGAGCAGCGTCGTGCACGACATTTTCTACACCGTCAAGACTCCCAATCTTTCCAAGCAAATCAAAGCAGTAGGAATGGAAAGTTTTGATCTCAACAAAGTTTGCGGCATTGCCGATCAAAGCCATAAGTCGCTTTTTAAATTCAGTCGCCGCTGCACGAGAAAAGGTTACCATCAAAAGTTGTTCATGCTTGACGTCCTCCAAAAGAAGCAAGGCTGCAAGCTTATGCACAAGCACTCTTGTTTTTCCGCTTCCCGGGCCTGCCGCTACTACGATATATCGTGAATCGGAGTCGTTGATAATTTCTGCCTGCTGATCGGAAAGCTCGCCGAAAAGCTGGTGATATTTCTCAGGCGTAATATTTCGATTGATTTCTTTTGCGCGTTCTCCTTTGAAATACTTTGCAATGAAACGCTTAAAATCCATTCCGAAATAATCGTGTACAAATTGCAAAGCGGCATCATAGTCCTTGACCATCAAATTTGCGTATTCGCCGACAATATGAATTTGCTGAATCTTCTGTTTATAATATTCACTGAGAGAACGATAATCTTCAGCCTTATAACGGATTTTGTTGTCAAGAATCAAACGCTTGACCTCCATGCCGTTATAAAGAACCAAAAATCCGCCCTCCAACTTCATAGAGCCGATTTTTGAAAGGTAAAGCAATGCATCCTCCACGTCGACAAGGCTCGTTTCCGCAATACCGACATCAAGCCTCGGCATTTCTTTGTATTTTCTCCATACGTCCACAAGAGAAAACTGCACGGGAGCCATATCGCTTTGGGCATCGATGACTGTCTGCGCCGTATCATAAAAATATTCGACAAGGAAATGACAGGTGTCAATTCTGCGATGGAATTTATCAAGCAACTTCGGAATATCCATCGTTGGCGTAATCAGCGCATGTTGATTCGGTTCAGATGCATCATTATCCGGATCGACATCTCTGCTGCCTTTTGAAATATAGCCTTTTATCGTAAGATAATAAAGCAGAGTGCGAATGTTTTTGACCGATGAACTTGTAACACCTTCCGCAAGAGCCGCTTCATTTAATTTTTTTAATGAATAATCTGCGCCCTGCTCCGCTATTCGGTTCAAAAGAAATTCTTCCAGTTTTGCAAATCGGTTCAAAATTTGCGCAGAACGGTTTTCTGTATCCGTTTTCAGAATGTATGCCGACATATCCATGCTGTCGGCAAGAAGCCCTTCCTGCCGCATCAGATTGATTGAAGTGACCACATCCTCTTTTGGGATACCGAGAATATCCGCAAGGTAATCGACGCGTGATTCCGCATCATCGTTTCCGGCATCAGCAATACTTCTGCTGGATATCAGAGATTTTATTATTCTTTTGGCATTTTCTTTTTGTTTACCATTAAAAACGGGCGAACGCTCAATTTTGAAAGACGCTTCCGCCATATCTTTTACGAGAATGCTTGTGGCATATACGTGCGGCACATTCATACCGCGCTTAACGTAGCCGGCATTTTCCAAAGCAGCCACAGCAGTTTTTACACGTGTTTCGATCTCGTTTACCGAGTCATCCCACCCCGCATATCTTGCAATCTCAAGAGCAGAACAACAAACCCATGGCTTTTCATGGGTCATATCCTTGAGCGCTTTCCATACCTGCTGAATCTCACTGATACTAAGTTTTGTCTGATTGAGCAGCATAAAATGCTTGTCCAAATCATCGTCATTGAACAAAACATAACACTCTGCAAGCAAGCTCGGATCCCGTCCGGCACGCCCTGCTTCCTGAACATAGTTTTCAAGCGAATCGGAAATATCATAGTGAATAACCAGCTTGACGTCTTTTTTATCAACGCCCATACCGAAAGCAGAGGTGGCAACAATGATTTTCACCTGATTGTTTATAAACGCTTCTTGATTTGTGATTTTCTCATTAGAATCCATTTTCCCATTGAAAGGTTTTGCCGGAAAACCATCGCTCGTCAATTTTTCTGCGAGCTGAATCGTGCGTCTTGTGCGGGAAACATATACAATCGTCGGACAATTCTTCTGTGCAATCAATGAGCGAAGGGCGTTGTATTTTTCTTCTTCTGTTTCCTTAAAAAGCACAGTATAGTGCAGATTTTCGCGGTCTGCGGTCGATGTGAAAAGTTCAAGCGCCAAGCCCAGTTTTACACGGAAATAATCGCAGATATCTGTAATGACCTTTTGTTTTGCCGTGGCAGTAAAGCAAGATACGGGAATCGGATTCCGTAACTGCTTTTTCTTCTGATATTCACGGATAAAATCTCCGATATATAGGTAATCCACGCGAAAATCCTGTCCCCATGCTGAAAAACAATGAGCCTCGTCGATTACAAATCGAACCACATTGCGGGAAAGTAACAATTTTTCGATCGTGCGGGAACGGAGCTGTTCCGGCGAAATATACAAAAGTGTAGCAAGTCCGTTTGCAACACGGTCAAGTGCCTCGGCACGTTCAATAGGACTGAGCAATCCATTTACAGTTACAGCATCGACAAGCCCTTTTTCGTTCAGATTGTCCACCTGGTCTTTCATCAATGACTGAAGCGGAGAGATCACGACAGTAAGCCCGTGCGCACATTCGCCTGCCATCAGTGCCGGCAACTGAAATGTAATGGATTTTCCCCCTCCGGTCGGGAAAACGGCAAGCAAGGATTTCCCGTCAACCGCTGCCTGGGCTGCCCGTTCCTGTAACGGTTCTCCGGCATACGTGCGAAATTTATCATAGCCGAAAAACTGTTTGAGCTTTTTATAAATATTCAGTCTGTCATGGCAATACGCACAGCCATCTTGGCACGGTGTATGGCAAAGATATTTTACAACGTTATCGATTTTGGGGTAATTTCTTGTCAGCCATGGTGGTGTAACCGAATGATAATCCGCAGCACCGATCAATGCAAGTGCATAGGCAAGCTCGACGGGATAGTGCCGAACCATCAACTCTACATTGGCGTTAGCACAGATTTTTCCATCATATTCTTCCCGAATGAGTTTAGGCACATTTGAACGATATGGAACAAATCCTACATAATCAAAAAAGCCTTTGAATTCCGATTTGTCGTACAAAAGGCAACAATATATCTGCTTCACCTTTGATGAAAGCCGCTGAAATGCATTCACTTCATCTGCCAAAAGTTGCATTGCCTTCTCTGCGTCATTTAGCGGATTATTAAGTTGATCGACCTGCAATTTGTCATCTTTAACAAGCTTATGATAGGGGCGGCACGGAAAAAGAAGTGGTGACAGATAGAGTGTATCAACCGGTTCACACCGAAGCGGCTTTTCAAAATGAGGAGTCAGATATGCAAGATCGTGATGAACAATATTGTGTCCACAGACAAAATCTGCATCAGATATAAAGGCATAGAAATCCCGTAAAGACGGCGAGTGAAAAGAAGAACGATCATTCTTTATCGCTCCCAGATCTTTTATTCTTTTGTCATCAATTCCGATTTCACTGTCAATATATACGATGGATTTTGCCCGCAGACCCGTAACCTTAGAGGTTCCCATAATTATCTGATCTTCCGTCATTGAAAGTAAATGCAATAACTTTCATAAGCTTCTCCTACCGTTTTAATATCGTAAAAAAATTACAGGGAGAAGCAAAGAACGATTTCAAGGCATTTGATATAAATTTTACATAATTCTTGCGTCTCAATTCAGCATAAGCAATTACCGCGTAGTGTCGCATTTTTATATATCTAATATCACCCGCTTCTAACTGATTAAAAAAAGATTTTTTGTACTCATAGAGCGCATTTTCACCCTTAATTTTCCCATCTCCGCTTGACAAACCGCCGTCACCGGTATGAACGTACGCTTTGATTTCACATCCCGGAAGGTATCCAAATTTTCCGCCCTCCTCGATGGCTCTCTGCATCAAATAAAATTCATCACCTACATCTATTGGCGCAAAACCACCGATTTGGATTAGATACTCTTTTTTGAACATTATTGTGTCCGTTCCGGTCATGTGATACTTCAGATGATACAATCTTAGTGATTCTACAGTTGTTTCTTTAATATAAGATCTAATTCGCCTGTTGATTTTTTTGTCATCCTCGTTGTAAAGGATCAAATCAGTGATCGAATAATCGCATTGATTCGTTTCCATAAACTCTACCTGTTTGCGTATCTTATCCGGCAGGTAGATGTCATCATCATCCAAAAATGTTATATAGTCACCATTAGCCGAATGTATGCCAATATTTCGCGTTTTTGAAGAACCTTGATTGGAATTGTTCGCAATATACTCTAACTTGATCATAGGGTAGCGATTTCGAAACACTTCTACTGTTTCTGATACTTTACTGTTCCACTCATCGTTACCGTTGTCATCAACCAAAACAATTTCCATGTTGGGATAAGTTTGTTTGGCTAAAGATTCAAGTGCATTTTTGAGTTCTGCTTCTCGTTTATATGTGGCAACAACAACGCTTACTAATTTCATTTTGTTGTCACCTTTTGCTCAATATTCTCTTCTTCTTGTTTCTTCATCTCTCCTGTACCACCCTCGACAAAACCGTCAGACTTTAGTACACTTACAATGGTTCCGAAGAAGCACTTCACATCCATCGCAAAGCCTTTGAATTTTCCTGCGTTCAAGGCAGCGGCATACTCACCGTCAAACTTTGCTTTCACATCAATTTCAAGCTCGTCTCTACCATTGATCTGCGCCCATCCTGTGATGCCGGGTTTAATATCATTCGCTCCGTACTTCTCACGCTCTGCCACTAAATCCTCTTGCGACCATAAAGCGGGTCTGGGACCAACTATAGACAGTTTCGATGTGAACACTTGATAAAACTGAGGAAGTTCATCAAGACTGGTCTTGCGGATAAAGCGACCGACACGGGTAATATACTGTTCCGGATTATCAAGAAGATGTGTAGGGGTATCGCGCGGTGTGGATACCTTCATGCTGCGAAACTTCCAGATCATAAAATATGTAATCTCGCCGTTTTTCTTCTTACCGACTCGTTTCTGCTTGAACAAAACCGGGCCTGGATCGTCTATCTTTATCACAATAGAGATAATCAGCATCGGCAGTGCCAAAACGATTATGGCAATGCTCGACAGAATAAAGTCAATAAGTCTCTTTATAACGTTTTTATACATCTTGCAATATCTCCCACTTCAATTGCATTCCACTTCCACATGTGTATTCTACAGAAACGCTCAAACTCACAGACAATATCCGTCTATGCCAAACCAGCCTGTACAATAACAGCCCCTTTATCCGGATTTGCTGTTCGGAAACACCCTTTGTGACCGACTCAATCGCCGAAATACGTTGTTCAGACTTTCACCATGGCAATGGAACAACTGCGCGGGGCTGCTCAGACCATTTGCTCCGGGTGGAACACGCGGTCAAATTCCGCGGCGGTCATATAGCCCAGTGACAGGCAGGCGTCACGCAGGGTGACCGAGTCCCGGTGGGCGAGCTTGGCGACACGCGCCGCGTTTTCGTAGCCGATGTAGGGGGTCAGCGCCGTCACGGTCATGAGCGAGGCGTGCAGATTGTGCGCCATCCTTTCGCGGTCGGCTGTGAGTCCCGCAAGGCAGTGGATCCGGAAGGAGTCGATCGCCGCCGTCAGCAGGCGGACGGAACGCAGGAAGTTGTCGATGCAGACCGGCATAAACACGTTGAGCTGAAAATTGCCCTGCGATGCCGCCAGCCCGACAGCAACGTCGTTTGCAATGACCTGCACCGCCACCATGGTGACAGCCTCGCACTGGGTCGGATTGACCTTGCCGGGCATGATGGACGACCCCGGTTCGTTCTCCGGGATGCGGATCTCACCCAGCCCGCAACGCGGACCGCTTGCCAGCCATCGCACATCGTTGGCGATTTTCATGAGGTCGGCAGCCAGCGCTTTCAGCGCTCCATGCGCAAAGACCAACTCATCCTTGGAGGTCAGCGCGTGAAATTTGTTGGGATCCGGAATAAAGTGCTCGCCGGTCAGCCCGGACAGTATTTCTGCCGTGCGGGTGTCAAATCCAGCCGGGGCGTTCAGTCCGGTGCCGACGGCAGTCCCGCCCAGTGCCAGATGCGCCAGCTCCTCGGCGGCAGAGAGAATCTGCCGCCGATCTGTCTCCAGCATTCCGCGCCAGCCGGATATTTCCTGCGAGAAGGCGATGGGCGTGGCATCCTGCAGGTGCGTGCGACCGGTCTTGACGATGCCGCGGTTATCCTCCTCCAGGCGAATCAGCTCGGCGATCATGCGATCCATCGCCGGGAGCAGGCTGTGCAGGACAGCCAGCCGTGCCGCAATGTGCATGGCAGTGGGGAAGGTGTCATTGGAGGACTGTGACATATTCACGTCATCGTTGGGATGGCAGAGCCGCCGCCCCGCAAGCTCATTCGCACGCGCGCTGATGACCTCGTTGGCGTTCATGTTGGTCTGCGTGCCGCTCCCGGTCTGGAATACGACCAGCGGGAAGTGGTCATCCAGCGCTCCGGCAGCGACCTCGTCGCACGCCTGCCGGATGACGGTCAGTTTCTCCTCGGTCATGCGGGCGGGGCAAAGCTCCCGGTTTGCCAGCGCGGCGGCTTTCTTGAGCAGACCGAAGGCGTGAATAATCTCGGCAGGCATCCGCTCACCGATGCGGAAATTGTCCAGACTGCGCTGTGTCTGCGCACCCCAGTAGCGGTCTGCGGGCACCTGTATCTCGCCCATGGAATCGTGTTCGGTACGGGTTTGCATGGTGTCTTCCTTTCTTCTTGGTGTGACTGTCACTTGTGTGACTGTCACCCTTCCCGCTTCGCCAACACCTGCTCGATTTCGCAGATGAAGAAGCGGTGGAAATCCTTGTGGGGATAGTTGCGGAACAGGGCAGGATCAAGGAAATTACCTTCCCGCAGGTCGTCCTCGTACAGCTTGCGCCCTACCACGACCAGGGATGCCTCGGCGGGGTAGGGAACCGGGTCGTCATCCGATGTGAAGGCGGGCGTCAGTCCGGCGGCGGCAAATTTGTCGCCGTCCCGTCCGCTGTGTGCGCCGCAGTACTGCAACGCCGCGCGGTACTGCTCCGGCAGGAATGCAAAGGACATCCTCGCCTCGCGGCAGGCGAGCGGGTAGGAAAAGCGTTGCGGACGGATAAAGCAGGTCAGCACCGGCTTGTTCCACAGCACGCCCACCGTGCCCCAGCTGGCGGTCATGGTATTGGGGATGCCGGTTTCCCGGTTGGCGACCGAAATGAGCATCCAGCCGTCCCCGATGCGCTGAATCAGATCGCCCGCAAGGGCGGACGTCCCGACGGATTCAAAATGCGACATGGCAAAAACCTCCTTGTGTTTCGGTTTCAGTATAGGCGCTTACGCCCGCCGGCGTTACGCCGCGACCCGCCGCAGGACAAGAATCAGCTTCTCATACTGCGCGTAGTCCGGATCCTTTTCATAGCCGTTTGCAAGGTACACGTTCAGGTAGTCGGTGTTATTGTAGCGCTGATCCAGCACAACATAGTCTGCGTCGTCGTGGATAAGCCCCTTCTGCTTTACGCCGTCCTTCGTGACGGTTGTGATGTTGTACCCCACCTCATACAGCACATCGCGGTCATGCACGTGCGCCAGAAGCATGGTCGAGACGCACAGCGAGGCGTCCTCCGGCAGGGTATCCAGAATCTCGTCCATCTGCCGGTAGGTATCCTTGCCGCTGTTCCAGCGGTCGATACCGGAACCGAGCTTGGGGATGACGGTCACAAGGTAGATGCAGCAGCACGCCACCGCCCCGAAAGACAGCAGCCCCCGCCGCGTAGGTGTCCTCAGCTCCGGCAGGTTCAGGATCATGGCATAGACAAGGAACGCCGAGATGCCGTAGTGATACTGGAACCCGATGTCGTACTGATACTGGTACATGGTCAGCAGATTCATCAGCCAGGGGGTCAGCAGCAGCCAGCGCGAGGGCTTACGGGAGCAGAACGGGATAAAGCCGAGCGGCAGAATCATCTGCAGGACGTAAATGAACTTTTCCCATCCGTTTTTCGATGTGGTGAACAGCTGGGTCAGCAGGTAGCCGGGGTTTACCAGCGCCGTGCGCACGGCGCCCAGCAGACCCTCGCTGCCGTCCGGAATCAGATTGTTGAAGCGGTTGATCATGGGTCCCGCGATGGATGGATTGGCTTCCACGCCGAGACCGGCGTAGTATTCCGACCAGTGCGCGCTTGTTTTGGTCAGGATCAGCATGGCGATGCCGAACCAAAGAACCGCCATGACCGCCATAATGGCGCCATGCAGGCGCGACCGCCGCGACAGAATGAGGTACAGCGCAAACAGCAACAGATAAACCGCAGCGTCCTCCTTGACCATGAGGAGCAGCACCGCGCAGACATACAGAGGTATGGTCTTCTGTTTCTCAAAGCTCCAGAACAGCCACAGGAGTATGGGCGTGAGGAAGCAGTTCTCGTGCAGATCGTAAAAACAGCTGCCTGCCAAGGCGGGGAAGAGCGAGTAGATGAGGCAGACCAGCATGGTTGCCTTGCTGCCCAGCCTGTAGTGGCGGCAGAGCAGCAGTACCGGAATCACGCCGCTTGCAACCAATACAGCCTGCGCAATCTGCAGGGTCATGGGCGAGGGGAACAGAGCGTAGAAGGGAAGAATCAGGTAGTAGATGGGCGACAGGTGTACCACGAAGTGCGACAGGAGAACATTGCGCTCACAGGTAATGAGCGGCAGTCCCTTGACCTTCATGTAGTGGAACATCTGGCAGAACAGACCGAAATCAAAGTTGGGCGAGGAGAAGGTGGCATAGCGCAGGCAGGTGATGCCCGCAATAACGCCGCCGCCGATCAGTCCGCCCACCACCGCGAAGGTTGTGACGGTGCGCTTGCCGGGTTGCCATTTGTCCAGCAGGAGATGGTTTACCCGGAGGAAGTAAACGAGAAAGAAGGTGTAGGCGACCAGCACCGCCAGCAGGAACAGGAATTCATTCTTTCCTTTCTTGCTGTAATCTGTCAGCCACCGGGCAACGCAGACCGTTGCGCCAAGCAAAAGGAACCACGAGTCTGTTTCCAGTGTGGGCAGCAGTGCGGCGACTACCGAGAGCAGGGCAAAATTCAGCGCGATACCGCCCAGCAGGAGAGCGGTCGAAACGTCCGCGCCAAAGGCGGAGAGCGATGTGAAGAGCGTTTCCTCACTGCTTCCTGTCATCAGGACGAACGCCGCAAACAGGCACCACGCCGCCAGGACGCGGCAGATGACGCGCTCCCGCCGGAAAGCAGGCTTCAGCCCGTTCCGGAACATGGTCAGTAACCGATTCATAACTGGCGCGCCTCCGTTTTTTCGCTGAATGCTTCGCTGTACTGCCGGATGCAGGTGCGGATGATTTCAACGGCTTCCTCGCGGCTGAACATCTCGCGGACTGCGGTCTGCTTGTTCTCCAGCTGTTTGTAGACCGTGAAGAAGTGCCGTATTTCTGCCAGAACGTGCGGGGGCAGCTCATCCATGGACTTGACGCCCAGATAGGTGGGGTCGGAGAAGGGGACGGCAATGATCTTGTCGTCCAGCTTGCCGCTGTCTATCATGCGCATGGCGCCGATGGGGGCGACGCGCACCAGCGTCAGCGGGTAGAGGGACTCGGTGCACAGCACCAGCACATCCAGCGGGTCGCCGTCATCGGCGAGTGTGCGCGGAATAAAGCCGTAGTTGGCGGGGTAGTGCGTGGCGGTGTACAGGACTCTGTCCAGACGGACAAGTCCTGTTTTTTTGTCCAGCTCATACTTGCAGGAGCTGCCTCTCGGTATTTCCACCACGGCGGTGAAGTCCTCCGGGGTGATTTCCGCCGGGTCAATGTCGTGCCAGATATTCATGTCGCTTTCTCCTTCATGATTGATTGTCGCGTTGTTTGGGGATCCCTGCGCGTTGCGCGGGGCTTACTTGACGAAATCAAATTCAAACCCGTAGATGGATACCGTGTCGCCGTCGTGACAGCCGCGCTCCTCCAGCATGGCAAAAACGCCGGCAGTCTGAAGCACGCGCTGGAAGTAGTTCAGCGACTCGTAGTCGTCGAAATTGATGCGTCCCATGAGGTTATATATCCAGTCTCCCTCAACGAAGAAGGTGTTGTTCTCCCTGCGGATAACCGTTTCCCGGACGCCCGCCGCTTCGGCAGTTTCCTGCGGAAGCTCACTTTCATACACGGTCACCGGCGGGAGCAGGCGCAGGCGCTCGGATACGCGGTGTATCATTTCCGGGATGCCCTCATGCGTCACGGCGGAGACGTACAGCATTTCCCAGCCGTTTGCGTCCACAAATTCCTCAAACGCCTTCGTATCCACGGCCGATTCATCCAACGCATCGCATTTGTTGGCTATGATGATCTGCGGGCGGCTGGCAAGCGCGGGGGAGTATTTTTCCAGCTCATGGTTGATGTTCCGGACGTCCTCAATGGGGTTGCGTCCCTCAAAGCAGGAGATGTCTACCACGTGAAGCAGCAGGCGGCAGCGATCCACGTGCCGCAGGAAGTCGTGCCCCAGCCCCGCGCCCTCGGCGGCACCGTCAATCAGACCGGGAATGTCGGCAACGACAAAGCCCTGCCCGCCGTCCACCTGCACTACGCCCAGATTGGGGGACAGCGTGGTGAAATGGTAGTCCGCGATTTTGGGGCGTGCCGCGCTGATACAGGCGAGCAGGGAGGACTTGCCCACGCTGGGGTAGCCGATCAGTCCGACGTCTGCGATCAGCTTCAGCTCCAGCGCCAGCTCGCGTTCCTCACCCTTGGTGCCGTTTTTGGCAAACTGAGGCGCCTGCCGGGTCGGGGTTGCGAAGTGCTTGTTGCCCCAGCCGCCGCGCCCGCCTCGACAGCAGGTATAGTCCGTACCGTCATTTTCCGACATATCGTGTATGATTTTGCCGGTGGCGGCGTCCTTGATGAGCGTGCCCGCCGGAACCGACAGCACAAGGTCGGGGGCGTTGGCGCCGTGGAATTTCTCCCCGGATCCATCTCCGCCGTTCTGCGCCACGAAGCGGTGCTTGAAGCGGTAGGCAAGCAGGGTGTTGGCATCCCGATCCACGCGGAACACGATGTTGCCGCCGTTGCCGCCGTCGCCGCCGGAGGGGCCGCCGTGCGAGATGTACTTCTCCCTGTGGAAGGCGATGGCACCGTTGCCGCCGTCGCCTGCCTTTACATATATCTTGACGTGATCAAAGAAATTCATTCGTTATTGCCTTCCTTCCCGGGGCGGCGCACCTGAATGTCCGGATCCTCGCCCCGTTGCTTGATGACCAGTACAATCGGTGTGCCCGCGAAGCCGTAAGCAGTGCGCAGGCAGTTTTCAATGTAGCGCTGATAGGAGAAATGGAACAGCTCCGCGTCGTTGCAGAACAGCACGAAGGTGGGCGGTGCCACGGAGGACTGCGTCATATAGTAGATCTTCAGCCGCCTTCCCTTGTCTGTGGGCGGTTGAACCCGCATCATTGCCTCCCCCAGCACGTCGTTGAGCGCGCCGGTATTGATCCGGCGGTTTGCCTGCTCGTACACCGATTTGATGAAATCGTACAGATTGTCCACGCGCTGTCCGGTCTTGACCGACACGAACACGATGGGTGCGTAGGGCATATAGGCAAGGGAGGTGCGGATGCGGTCGGTGAAAGCCTTGACCGTGCCGTTGTCCTTTTCTACCGTGTCCCACTTGTTGACCACGATAATGGTCGCCTTGCCAGCCTCGTGCGCGATGCCGGCGATTTTCTCGTCCTGCTCGGTGATGCCGACCGAGGCATCAATCAGCAGCAGGCACACGTCAGCCCGCTCAACTGCCATATGGGCACGCAGGACGGAGTATTTCTCAACCTGGTCGCCGATGCGGGAGGAGCGCCGTATGCCGGCGGTGTCGATGAAGGTAAAGGTGCCATACTCCGAAACCAGCCGCGTGTCCACGGCGTCACGCGTCGTGCCCGCGATGTCTGAAACGATCATGCGGTTCTCGCCGAGGAAACGGTTGATGAGAGAGGATTTTCCGGCGTTCGGCTTCCCGATGACGGCAACACGGATGCCGGCATCTGCCGGATCACCGTCCTCCCAGTCGCGGAGCTTTTCCACGCAGGCGTCCAGCAGGTCGCCGGTGCCCGTCCCGTGGATGGAGGACACTGCTACGGGATCCTGATCGAAGCCAAGCTCGTAGAATTCGTAGTACTCATAGGGCAGGCTTCCCGTGCTGTCGCATTTGTTGATGGCGGGAATGATCGGTTTTCCGCTCCGCTGGAGCATGACCGCAATATCGCGGTCGGCGGCGGTCAGACCGGTGCGGACGTCGCAGAGAAAGATGATGACGTCTGCGTCCTCAATGGCGATCTGTGCCTGCACCTTCATCTGGGACAGGATGATGTCATCTGTTTTCGGCTCGATGCCGCCGGTGTCAATGACGACCATCTGTCTGCCGCGCCACTCGGTCTCGCCGTAGATGCGGTCGCGCGTGACGCCCGGCGTATCCTCAACAATGGCGCGCCGCTCGCCTATGAGCTTGTTGAACAGCGTGGACTTGCCCACATTGGGGCGTCCCACGATGGCAATAATAGGTTTTGACATGGGTTCGTGTTCCTTTCTGTCTGATGGGGAGGCGTGTTACTCGATGCCCAGCATCTGGCGGACGAGGGAGGAGCCGTCGTTTCTGGCAGGTGTGACCGGGACGCCGAGCGTCGCGGAGAGCTGATCCGGCGTCATGTCATCGAGGAACATTGCCTCGTCCGCCCGGAGCGTGTTCTCCGGTATCAGCAGTTCCTCGCCGAGTGGCTGCCCTGCCAGCTGCTCTGCCATATCCTTGCCGGTGAGCAAGCCCGCGACCGTAATGGTCTCTCCGAAAAAGTGATTGATGATTTCATAAACGTGGATCTCCAGCCCTTCTGTTTCCGCTTCCAGTCGGGCGGCAAGCGAACGGATGGTTGGGTAGGCGGCGACACCGGTGCAGACGGAGATGCATCGGTGCGGGGGAAGCCCGGCCGCTTCCCGTGCCGCCCGGAATTCGGCGATGTCCTCATCCAGAAACGCCATCTCCCGGTTGAATTCCGACACAAGGGAAGTGATCATGCCGACGCCGTTTTCAAGCTGGGCAAACTCCTCGTAGTACTCCTCGCCCGGAAGGGGTCGCCCCGCGGTGAGGTACAGCTCGTCCGCACAGAAGAACTTCCGCGAACCGCACGCCGCGCGGCATCCGGCGGCGAAGGCGTCTACCTGGTCGATGATGCGCCCGGCTTCAGCTGCCGTGTACGGCTCCAGCGGGAACAGCTTCTGGCGGTAGCGTGTCAGCCCGGCGGGAACGATGGACACGCTTTCCAGCGCATCGCCCAGTGCGAACAGGTCGCGCATGGAGCGATCCAGTTCGGCGCCGTCGTTGATGCCGCGGCACAGCACAATCTGCCCGCAGAGCGTGATGCCTGCCGCTGCCAGCCGGGGCAGATACTCCAGCACCAGTCCAGCCCGCTTGTTGTGCATCATTTTGACGCGCAACTCCGGGTTTGTGGTATGCACCGAGACGTTGATGGGGGAGATGTGCATCTCCATGATGCGCTGAATATCCGCGTCATGCAGGTTGGTCAGCGTGACGAAGTTGCCGTGCAGGAAGGACAGGCGCGAGTCGTCGTCCTTGAAGTACAGCGTCTCCCGCATTCCGGCGGGGAGCTGGTCGATGAAGCAGAAGATGCACTTGTTCTCGCAGGAGTGCTTTCTGTCCATCAGAGGCGTTTCAAAATCCAGTCCGATATCGTCGTATTCGCGCTTATGAATGACGATCTCAAGCGGACTGCCGTCCCGCATCAGTCCCAGCCGCACCTCGGTATCGGCAAGGAAAAAGCGGTAGTCCAGCACGTCGGTGATCTCGCGCCCGTTGACTGTGCAGAGAAAGTCTCCCGCGCGCACTCCGTGGCGGTCTGCGCGGCTCCCTCCGGCCACTTCTGTTATTTTCACCATCCCGGTATTATCCTCCCGGACACAACTTTACAGTATAGTATTATACCACAAATCCGGCGTTTTGTCAAATATGTTTTCGTTCAGGAATAGTTCTTGGGAGTTGCGTACTTCTTTCAAGCCTCCCAACGCTCCCCCGCGCTCCGTCACTTTGCCGGAAAATCCTTGACAAACCACTGCGTTCTGTGGTATACTGTACCCGGATTATAATGAGCGGAGGTATTATGAAAAAGCTCCTGTGTATAGATGGCAACAGCATACTGAACCGTGCGTATTACGGGATCCGGATGCTGACAAACCGGGACGGATTCCCGACCAACGCGCTGTTCGGAATGGTCAACATCCTGTCAAAGCAGATAGAGGCGCTGGAGCCGGACTATGCCGCCATTGCCTACGATCTCAAGGCGCCCACGTTCCGCCACCGGATGTATGATGCGTATAAGGCAGGGCGCCGTGCAATGCCGGATGAGCTGGCACAGCAGATGCCGGTTTCGCGGGACTTTGCAGCCATGCTGGGACTGCATATCCTGTCCCACGAGGGGTATGAAGCGGATGATATTCTCGGCACGCTGGCACGCATGGCGGAGGAGAGCGGCGACTGCACGGCTTACCTGCTGACCGGAGACAGGGACGCGCTGCAGCTTATCAGTCCGCGTGTCCATGTCCTGCTGGCGGGCAACAACGAGACCACTGATATGGACGAGGCGGCTTTCACCGCCCGCTACGGCATTACGCCCGACCGGTTCGTGGACGTCAAGGCGCTCATGGGTGATACTTCGGACAATATTCCCGGCGTGCCGGGCGTCGGGGAGAAGACGGCGCTCAAACTGATTGCGGAATACGGCTCGGTGGACGGCGTGTACGCCGCCCTGCCGACCGCCGGTTTCACGCCGTCGTTGCGGCGCAAGCTGGAGGAAGGGGAGGACAGCGCGCGCCTGTCGCGCCGGCTGGCAGAGATCTGCCGGGAGGTACCGCTGGAGCTTTCGCTGGACGGGCTTGCCCGCCGCCCGATGGATCGGGACGAGGCGGGGCGGCTGTTCTCGCACTACGGATTTTCCGCATTCCTCAAGCGTTTCGGCTTGGTGGACAGTGCGGCGGCTTCCGTGCCTGCGGCGGATGCCGGGGCGGCTCGGACACCTGCCGCTCCGTGTGCCGATGCTACGCCGGCAGAACCGACCGGCACACCGTCCGCGCCTGCCGTGGAGCCGACGCCTGTCCGTCCGGAGGAGCTGGCGGCACTGCCCGCCGGACGCTGGGCGCTGGCATTCGACCGAGAGTCGGGAACGCTGGAGCTGTGGAACGGGGAGAAGCGACTGTCCTGCCCACCCGGCGAGGGCGTTGCGGCGTTCCTTGGCGACCCCGCCCGGCAGTTTGTCTGCTATGACTGCAAGTCGCTGTATAAGGAGCTGGACGCGAAGGGTATCCGCTTCCGCAACTGCGCCTACGATGTTATGCTGGCGGCATACGTCGCGGGGGAAGGGCAGGGAGACTATGCACCGGAACGCCTGTTCCTGACGTGGCTGGGGCGTATGCCTGCAGGGGACGAGGACACATTGCCGCTCCTGCTCCCGCTGGCGGACAGCCTGACGGCGCGGCTGAATCAGACGGCGCAGTGGAGCGTATTCGCCGATATTGAGATGCCGCTTGCGTCGGTCCTGTGCGACATGGAGGAGGTCGGGTTCAAGATCGACCGGGCGGCGGTGCGCCGCTACGGCGCTTCCCTGGACGCCCTGATCGCCGACATGGAAGCGCGCGTGTACGCGCTTGCAGGTCATCCGTTCAATATCAATTCCCCCAAGCAGTTGGGGGAGGTGCTGTTCGAGGAGCTGATGCTCCCTGCAGGAAAGAAAACCAAGACCGGCTACGCAACCGGGGCGGAGATACTGGAAAAACTGCGGCACTACCACCCCATTGTGGACGACATTCTGGATTACCGGCAGTATACAAAACTGCGCTCCACCTACGTGGAGGGACTGCTTAAAGTCGCGGATGGGGACGGGCGCATCCATACCACCTTCAAGCAGACCGGAACCGCCACGGGGCGGCTGTCCTCTGCCGAACCGAACCTGCAGAATATTCCCATCCGCACCGAGCTGGGACGCGAGATGCGCAAGTTCTTCATCCCGTCGCGCGCGGATATGGTGCTTATTGATGCGGACTACTCCCAGATTGAACTGCGCCTGCTGGCGGATATCGCCGGGGACAGTGCCATGCGGGAGGCGTTTGTCTCCGGGTTCGACATTCATACCGACACGGCAAGCCGCGTGTTCGGGGTTGCGCCGGATGCGGTGACGGTCGAAATGCGCAAGAAGGCGAAGGCAATCAATTTCGGGCTGATGTACGGCATGAGCGACTTCTCCCTGGCAGAGGATCTGCACATTTCCCGCTCCGAAGCCAAGACCTATATCGCCGGGTATATGGACAGCTATCCGGATATCGAAAAGTATCTGTCCGATATAGTGCGGTCTGCCTACGAGCAGGGGTACGTCACAACCAAGGCGGGACGCAGGCGCCGCATCCCCGAGCTGGCGGAATCCAACAAAATGCGCAAGAAGTTCGGCGAGCGCGTCGCCATGAACAGTCCCATTCAGGGTACGGCGGCGGATATCATCAAACTTGCCATGATCCGGGTGCATAAGCGCCTGGCGGAGGCTGGCATTCCCGCCCGCATGATCTTACAGGTGCATGACGAACTGATTCTGGAGTCGGAGCGCGACTGCGCCGCGCAGGCGATGGATATTCTCCGCGACTGCATGGAGCACGCGGCTACCCTGTCTGTGCCGCTGGCGGTGGATGCCCACATCGGGAAGAACTGGTTTGAGGCGCACTGAGGCGTCCCCCGAAGAAAAGGGAGCCGCCGGATAAACCGGCGTTTCCGATTTCAAAGAGAAGAGAAAGGAAAACGGAATGCAGCTTCATCGTTCCTCCGGCGTGCTGATGCACGTATCCTCGCTGTACGGCTCCGACTCCATTGGCGGATTCGGGCAGGAGGCGCGGGAATTCATTGATTTTCTGGCGGACTGCGGCTTCGGCTGGTGGCAGGTCCTGCCCTTTTGCATGAGCGACGAGTACAACTCGCCCTACAAATCCTTTTCCGCGTTTGGCGGGAATCCCTACTTTGTGGATATCCGCCGCCTGCGGGAGGAGGGGCTTCTGAGCGCCGCCGAGGTCGAGGCGGTGAGGGAGACGACTCCCTTCTCCGCCGAGTACGGCTATCTGTACCGGACACGGCTGGATCTGCTTCGTCGGGCGGCGGAGCGCACGGATGCCGCCGAGCGGGCGCGTGTCGCCGCGTTCCTGACGGATAACCCGTACCTGACACAGTTCTGCGATTTCATGGCACGCCGCCGCGCCAACGGCGACCTCCCGTGGTACCGGTGGCAGGATGCCGCCGCCCGCGATGAGCAGGAGTATGAGGCGTGGGGCTTTATCCAGTACCGCTTCATGAGCCAGTGGCAGGCGATACACGATTATGCCGCCCACCGGGGCGTGAAGATACTGGGCGATATGCCGATCTACGTTTCCTACGATTCCTGTGACGTATTTGCCAACCGGGAGCAGTTTCTGCTGGATGCGGCGGGTGCGCCGACCGCAGTCGCGGGCTGTCCGCCGGATTACTTTGCCAGGGACGGTCAGCTATGGGGCAACCCGCTCTACGACTGGAAGCGCATGGAGCAGGACGGGTACGCCTGGTGGCGGGCACGTATGCGGCATATGCTGTCGGTGTTTGACGGGGTGCGTATTGACCACTTCCGGGGGTTTGAATCCTACTGGAGCATTCCCGCCGACGCCAAGACCGCCCGGGAAGGGCACTGGGAGCCGGGACCGGGTATGCCGCTGGTGCAGGCGCTCCGGGACGTGGCGGCGGACATCCGTGCCGCGACCGGGCAGGAGGTCACGGTGCTGGCGGAGGATCTGGGCGAATCCACCGAAGCACTCCGGCAGTTCGTGAAAGACAGCGGATTTCCGGGTATGCGCGTGATGCAGTTCGCCTTTGACGGAGATCCCGGCAACATCCACCTGCCTTACAACTACGACCGGAACTGCGCCGCCTACACCGGGACGCACGACAACAATACACTGCTCGGTTTCATCTGGGAGGCAGATCCCACCACCCGGCGCCGTATCCTGCGCTACTGCGGGTTTACCGGAACCGATTGGAACTGCCCGGAAGCGTACCGTGCCGTCATCCGCACGCTGCTTGCTTCTACCGCCGGACTGGCTATCCTGCCGATACAGGATATCCTCGGCTTCGGTGCGGACACGCGCATGAACGTCCCCGGCAGAGCCGAGGGCAACTGGTGCTTCCGCATCACGCGCGACCAGCTCGCCGGCATCGACCGGGCGTACTATCGGGAACTCAATCAGCTGTACGGGCGATAAGCAAACGCCCCGATTACAACACCTGAAAGGAAGGATATTACCATGAAAAACAGAACAGATTTCAGACGTGCGGTTGCGGCGTTGCTGTCCGGACTTTTGCTGTGCGGCGGACTGTCTGCCTGCACTCCCGGTGGGGACAGCCCGGAGACCTCCGCCTCCGCTACCGAAACGACTGCCGGGAGCGTGAGTGAGACGGAAACGACCGGCGCCGCATCGACCGAATCCGCAACCGAGCCCGCGCCCGATACCCTGACGCTGGCGGGCGGCGGCGTGACCGCAGGCATCGTGTATGAGGCGGATGATGCCGCCTGCCTGTATGCAGCCTACACCCTGCGCGACAGCATCAGGAAGCTGACCGGCGCCGAGCTGCCGGTCAGTCGGACGGATGAGGATGGCGACACGGGCGTGCGCATAGTCCTGCGCCGCGCGACAGATACGGCGGAGATCGGCGACTGCGGCTTTGCTATGCAGGTGAAAGAGCAGACGCTGGCGGTATCCGCCCCGTCCCTGGCGGGCTTTGACAATGCCTTCCGGCAGTTGTTTGCCGACGGCGGAACCGGCGAGGGGCTGACAGTCCCGCTGACCTATGCCGCTTCCGGAACGGTCGTGTCCGGGGCGCAGTATTCCTTCGATGCGAAGGATTTCAACACCGGATACACGAACGCGCCCTTCTACAATGACAAGAACGATTCGGTTGCCTACGTCTGCAACGCCATGTGGCATATGTTCGGCGCCGTTGACGACGGGCAGAGCTTGGTCTATCGCTTCGGCAATGAGCCGACCTATTTTGAGTGGATGTCCGAGAAGATTATGTGGAGTGGCGATGCGAACTACATCAATGAGCTGAAGGGAAAGATTCAGTCCTTCCCGCAGACCGAGAACGGCTATATGTGGTCCTGGTCCACGTATCCCTACTGGCAGGTGGGCGACACCTACTGCCTCCACTATGACGGCACCTTCCGCTACATAGCAGCCGTGTACGATGTTATCAGTTGGGAGAACAGCACGGAATTCCTGCACGCGACGGACAACGGTACTGCGGGCGGTGAGTACGCGGAGCTGGATTTCTCCCGGGGACGCACGGTGCTGGAAAAGGTGGAAGCCGCCTGGAACTACATCTATTACAGGCTCCACGGTGAGGAGGGGCTCATCCGCCTTACCGAGGATTCCACATTCCTGAACGAGGACGGCAGCTCCCGCTTTGACTACGTCCGGGCAACCGGCAAGACCTGCTGGGACAATACAGGACTGCCGCGCTCGGCTTCCTCCAACTACTGGGACAACCTGTGCTTCGGCAATCTGGATGCCTACGAGAGTGCGCTGTTCTATGAGGCGGCGCAGGCAATGATCGGCATCTACGGGATGCTGGGCGGAACATATCTGGATAATATTCCGGCGCTGACCGAGCTGAGCCGGACGGTGCGGGAGAAGTATGACAGCACCTTCTGGTCCGATGCCACGGGACGGTACGTCGCCTGCATCGACATCAACGGGAATGCGGTGGATTACGGTCTTACCTTCCTGAATTTCGAGGCGCTCAAGTACGGGCTGGGCGACGCGGACAAAGCGGCATCGGTGTTCTCGTGGATTGACGGAACCCGCATAGTCGAAGGCGATACCCGCACCGGGGCGGACGTCATGTCCTACCTGACTCTGATGCGCAAGACGGGACAGTGGCGCCGCATGAAGGCGTTTGACCCCGACCTGCGTCTGGCGGCTGTCACCAATACGCTGGCAATCAACAACGAGGAGAACCGGAAGACCGGGCAGGTGTGGTGGCACGGACCCGCCGGCATCGACCCGTTCGGCTCCGCCGCCTACGGCGCACACTGCGAGAACGGCGGGTATATCTTCTACCCGGTGTTCTATGAACTGATGGCGCGCCTGAAGTATCAGGGTGCGCAGGCAGTCACCGACCGGTATGCGCAGATCGCACGGGTGTACGAATTCCACCGGCTGAAATCGGATGATACGGTGCCCGGATCCACCAACTGGCTGGAGGGACTTATCGGGGAGTTCCCGGAGAGCGGACTGGTTCCGACGGCGTATATCTACGGGCTGATGGGCGTGTCCGCCGAGACAGACGGACTGCATATTGTTCCCGCCTTCAATGATATTTACGAAACGATGGGTGTTGTCTCCACGACCTACGGCGGGCACGCCTACGGACTGGAGGAAAACCGCAACGGCAGTCTGACGGTTTTCTGCAAGGACGGCACGATTGCGATGAAGCTTTGCTATCAGCCGCCGCGGTTCACGACCTTTCAGGTGACGCTGTACGCGCAGGACGGTACGTCCGATACCCGTGAGGCGACCGTGGACGCCGACGGGATGCTCCGCCTGGATCTGACCGGCGAGAATCTTGACCGGGTGGAGATCCTGCCCAAGCTCGGCTGAGCCGCTTTCCCCGTCGTCCCGCCATCCGGCGGGACGACGCATTCCGACAGGCGCCGGAGCCTGCAAAAATCACTGAAGGAGACGCAACAAACATGGATACCATGACGAAGCCATCTGTGCGCAGGTATGTATCAATCGGTCTGCTGGCGTTGATCCTGCTGACCGGCGTCCTGTTGCTGACGGCAAAGCTGCCGCCGGCAGACGGCGCGGCGGGTTACTACACGAAAGTATCCGTATGGGCGGCGGCAGCTGCCGTTGCGGACGGATTCTCCTCCGCGTCACTTATGGGCAGCGGGATTGTCCTGCTGGTGCTTGTCGTGGCAGCGTTCTGCATCAGCGGCATTCTGTCTGCGGTGCTCCGCCGGGCATCCCTGCTGACACCCTGTACCGTTTCCCTGATCGCAGACGGCATCATTCTCGGCGCGGGCGGTGCCATGGGACTGAGCGCAGGCGGCATCGCGCTGGCGGTGTTCGGCTTGTTGCTGTCGCTGGCGGGCATAGCCTACCATATCCTGTGCACGTCGGCTGACCGGAAGGCGGGTCTTTCGCCGACAGGCGGAGCCTCCGGGGAGGAAGAACTGGCGCGCGGTCGGCACGGTCGCCTGATGATGGCAATCCTGGCGGGGGCATCCTTCCTGTCCGCCGCCACCGTGCTGTTCACGCCCTTTGTTTCCTATACGCCGACCAAGGGGCGGTTCCCGGAGGATGTCTCCGTGACGCCCCTTGACGCTCTGCGGACGGGAAGCCGGGATGTTACGGCTTTCGCCGCCTTCACGGTGTGCTTTATCCTGCTGGCAGCGAGCCTTGTCCGGCTGGTGCAGCTGCTCTGCCGGCTGTCGGCTCCGGCGGTGCAGGTCGCGCGTCGGGCGCGGGGCGTGGTGCTGGGCAATCTGGGACTGACCGGGGTGTATTTCCTTGCGGGCGTCATCCTGACTTTTGTCATGAACATGAACGGGAAGGTGTACTACCCCGGGGGCAGTCTGCCGCTGACACTGACGGCTGTGCTGGCTGTCCTGACCGCCTGCGTGCAGGGAGTCTGCTTTGCCGAACCGGACACGGCACACGGCGAAACCGGACGGGTGTGGCAGTATGTACTGCTGGGCTTTAAGGTCATTTTCAGCGTGCTGGTCTGCTCCACCCTGCTGACCAATCTTATCACGGTGCGCTATACGGGCAGCTTCGGCACGTTTATCCGGCGCATCAACGGCGTCCGCCTGCTCCAGACCTACGGACCGCTCGGCAAGGCATACCACCAGATGGCTTTCCTTGTCATGCTGTTGCTTTCGCTGACGGTGGTGTTTCTGCTTGTGTCGATCTCGGCATTTCTCGGCAGATCCCGGTTTTTTTCGCGGCTCTGCGTGGCGGGTATCGCCACGGATATGGCGGCGGTTCTGCTGGTCGGCGTCAGCTGTAAGTATTTTGAGGTGGTGCAGGGGCTGAACGAGGAGCTTATCTTCATGCTCCTGCCGGATCAGCTGACGCCGTACCTGCCGCAGGTCACGTACAAACTGTCCAGCGATGCCATTTACCCGATGCTGATCGGGGTGCTTCTGCTGGGCGTCCTGCTGATTCTGTCGCCCATGAGCCGGGACGAGCGCGAACGTGCCCGGACGGAGGGGCGGGGTACGCGGGCGGCCGCCGGGAAAACAGTCGGCGCGCCGGATACGGAAAAGCCGGATTTCGACCCCTGCCCGGCGTTCACGGAGCTGGACGGCAGGCGGAGTCGCCTTTCCGCCGATGCCGATGTGCGGCGGGAGCAGGCGTTTCCGTCGCCGACGCTGGAGAGCGTGGTGCGTTTCGTGGTGTCGTATGCCCGGGACAGCCGCCTGCATCTGTCCTACCGTGAGGAGGAGATTGCGGATTTCATCGCGGGGCTGGGCGCATCGCGCCTGACCATCCTGCAGGGCATGAGCGGAACGGGCAAGACCAGCCTGCCGAAGATCGTGTGCGAGGCGCTGATGGGCAACTGCGAGATTGTGGAGGTGGAATCCTCCTGGCGCGACAAGAACGAACTGCTCGGCTACTACAACGAGTTCAGCCGGACATATACCCCGCGCAAGTTCACGCAGGCACTGTACCGCGCCTGCCTGGATCCGGATACCGTCACGCTCATCGTGCTGGATGAGATGAACCTCTCGCGCATCGAGTACTACTTCTCGGATTTCCTTTCGCTGATGGAAAACGAGGAGGACAGGCGGGAGCTGAAGCTGCTCAACACGCCTCTGTACTGCGTGTCGGATCACGAGCTTCGCCCCTACCGGGGACTGATCGACGGGCATACCATACGCATCCCGCGTAATGTCTGGTTTGTCGGCACCGCCAACCGTGACGAATCCACCTTCGGTATCAGCGACAAGGTGTATGACCGCGCGCATACCATGAATTTCCGCCACCGTGCCGCCCGGATCGAGCATTACGGCGCAGTGCAGGCGCCCCGGTATCTGTCCTGCCCGATATTGCTTTCCCTGCTGGGGCAGGCGCGGGATTCCTTCCCCTTTGACGTGGAAACCAACGGGACGGTTCGCCGCGTGGAGGAACTGCTGGCACCGTATAATGTGTCCTTCGGCAACCGGGTCGCCCGGCAGATGGAGGACTATGTACGGATTTACTGCGCCTGCTTCCCCTCGCCCGCCAGCCGCCTGAATGAGGCACTGGAGAATATCCTGCTGAGCGAGGTGGTCGCCAAACTGGAGAACCGGAACGTGGAGGACAGGGAGGCGCTGGCTGCCGAGTTTGACGGGTTGGGACTGCATCGGTGCGCCGACTTTGTCCGCGGACTGAATGAGGAGTTCCTGTAATGTCCGCGCTTTCAGAGGGACGCAGACCGCCCGTAGACCGATCGGAGGGAGCGCGGTTTGACGGGTATGACGCGCTGGCGGCATATGCCCGCGCCGCCGACTGCACCCCGCCGGACTATGCTGCCTTTGACCGGGCGACGGTCAGTCATATCAACCTGTTCTCCATGCGTGACAACTTTGACTTTGCACGTCTGTCGCGCATTCTGGATGAAATGCTCCGGGCACTGCCTGCCCTGCGGCGGGTGTTTGCCAAACCGATCATTCATCTGAAGGACGAGCAGGAGATCCTGCCGGTCGAGTCGGTGCGGGTGGTGAACAACCGCTCCATCCTGCACGCTTCCGCACACAGTGAGTTGTGGGAGGACATCACAAAGGCGGGCAGTATCCGTCCCCGGCGCCTGCTGACCGTGACCAACCAGGACGAGTATGCCCTGTACGAGAACATAGGCTTTACCCGGCTGGTCCTGCAGACTGTGGCGTTCCTGCGGCATCATATCCGCACCGTGCGGGAGTTTTTGTACGCGGACGATATCCTGAGCCGCAACCTGTTGGAGCGCGGCAGTCACCTGTACTATGTCCTGGCGGTGGGCAAACTGCGCACGGGCTATATGCGGGGCATGGAGGCGTACCGCGATACGGCACAGCGGTGCCTTGCGCGGATGGAATACCTGTATGACGCGCTGACTTCCCGGATGGACTGCCCGCTGATCCGGCAGTGCAGCCGCTATGCCGGACGGTTTGTCCTGCACCGTTCCAATCTGTTCCGGATGCACCGCGACTACCACTGCGTGTACAGCCTGCTGTGCTTCTGCGCGGAGAACGGTATCGGTACCGAGACCGTGTCCGGCGATGCGGGCGGGCTGTCGGCGGAGGGTTATTTTGCCTTCTGCGAGGCGCTCTCGCTGTTTGCCGCCGGACATTTCAGCTTTGCACCGGATCCGCCGGAGCAGGCAATCCGCTTTTGTAATATGGATATCCGTCTCGCCTTCGGGGCGTGGTCGCTGCGTCTGACCGTGGTGCAGGGAGAACCGCCGGCGGACGGCGTGACGCCGCGCGGCATCCTGATAGAGGTTCGCCGCGATCTGACCTACCGCATCCTGCTGTTGCCCACCGTCCGGCAGAGCGTGCGGGACGGGGAGGATCCGGCAGGGGCATTCCGGTCGGTTTGCCCGGCGGACGAGTATCTGCCGACGGATCCGTTCGGCACCGCGGGGCGGCTGACGCTCAGCCTGACCGACATCGAGTCCTTCCGCCGCGTACAGCAGCTTCTGCTGCGCGCCATGGTGTATGCTTCCGAGCCGGAGGCGGGGGACGATGCAGACTGTCCCTTCTGCGGACATCCGCTGGGGGCGTTGCGCGTGACGGCAGACGGCTGGGTGCGTGACTGCCCTGCCTGCCGCACCCGCATAGCCCGGTGCCTCTGTCCCGTGACGGGACTTGCTTACCGCACGACCGGCATATGTCCGCCGGGGGGACGCATCCCCGTCCGCCGTACCGCAGTACAGACTGTACCGGAGCGGGGCGGAGATACGTGGCGGGCAGATGCCGAGCGACGTATGAATTTCCGGAATATCACCCGCCTGTCCCCGGACGGCAGCCCCGTCTGCCCACGGTGCGGACGGATACACAGCCCGCCCGCACCGTGCGGCGGCTGACCGACCGGGGAGGCGGTATCGCCCTTTACCCCGCAACAGAAGGAGAGGAGATATGCTATGTATACAGACGCTGAGGACAGACTGACGGACGCGGCAGAAGCCGCAGACGGCATCCGCCCCGGCTGGGATATATCCGCCGATGAGGAGGAGCCGGAGGAGATGCCGTTTGCCGCACGGTGGTTGCCGACGGCGTTTCTGTGCGGCAGTCCGGCATCCTACGGGCTGCTGACGGATGCCATGCCTGCCGCCACGCGGCATCTGCTGATAGCGGCAAACGGATTCGCCTCCGCCGGCGGCGTCAGTATGCCGCTGTACACCGCCTGCGAGGGGGGGACGGAGGAGCTGATGCGGGAGACTTTTCCCATGCTTCGCCCCGGCGGCGTGCGGGAGAACATCCTGCGCATGACCTTCGGGGACTGTACACGCCAGCGCGAGCATCCGTTGGCGCGGTTCTGCGCGGCGCTGGCGGAGGCGGTCGGCACGGATTACCTGATCGCCGCGGAGGAGGGAGACGGGTATGTCGAGACCTTCCGGCGTGACGGCAACGGCACAGACGCCTTTCCCGATGTCTGCCGGGAGCTGGGACTGCGTCTCTCCGAAGAATTGGGACGCCTGCAAAGCAATCTGACCGACCGGGACTCCGCCGGCGGTGCCCGGCGGCGGCGCGGCTTGCCGGCAGTCAGTCCGGAGTATTTCGAAGTATCCTTCTGCGCCTGTCGCGTGAAGCCCGGTGAGGAGGACGGTGATTATACGCTGGAGCTGTTTTCGGCAGGGGATCTCAACGTGTTCCTGCTGGACGGAGAGGGGCTGTTCCCCCTCTGGACACAGCGCACGGAGCGTGTTTCGCCCGAAACCGGGGATGCCATGGCGGGGCGGCGGCTGGTACTGCGGCACCCGGAGCCGTGTGCTCTGCTTCTGCTTTCGGACAGCGTGTGTGCGCCATTCCGGGCTGACACCGAGGAGGACGGCATCGTGCCGGTCCGTGACCGACTGCGGCTGGAGGAGCGCCTTCTGCGCATTGTGTTGGCGTCCGGGTCCGAGCAGGAGCTTGGCGCCCGCGCGGCGCAGGGCTTGGCTGACTTCGCCGCAGGGGAGGCGAGCGCATCGGGGGCAATGACGGTTCTGACGGGCGCCGGCTCCGGGTATGAGGATTTCCGCGACGTCTGCGTTGCCCGCCTGCGCGTGCTGGAGCAGGACGCGGCTCTGTTGCCGGACGGGTATGATCCGCGTCCGCGCACAGAGGGGATGACCTGCGCGGAAGCCGAGCGGCACTTTGTCCGCGACCTGCTGGCAAACCGTTCCGATCTGCGGGATCGGACGGTTGGCGTGCTGGAGGAGCTTGTGCAGGAGCGCCTGCGCGGGTTGTCACAGAAGGAGGACGAAACGCAGAGCAGCTTCCGGGAGGAGGTGCTGGCACCGCCGCCGGAGGGCAGTGACGATCCGATACGCGGCCTGGCGCTTTGCGATGTGTACCGGGAACTGCGGCGGTTTGATGCCGTCAATGATTTGCCGCGCAGACAGATTGACCGAAGCTGTTGCCTGATGCGGGCGTTTCTTGCGGAGCATTGGATCACCCTGCGCCCGCTCCTGTGCGCGCCCGGTGCGCCGGGACGGGCGGATGTCCCGGAGGAAGACGCGGCGCGCGCGGACAGACAGTATCACTGCTGCGTCGATCTGAACCGTAGGCTGGAGCAGATCCTGCGGGCTCGTCGCGCCGGACTTGCAGACCTGCGTGCCCTGCTCGCCGACAGCCTGGCGCGCGTACAGTGGGAAGGGGAGAGCTGGGCGCTGGGGCGCGGCGATGCGGCTGACTGCCCGGATTTCCTGGATGCAGTCAGCGAAACGCTGCCGGCACTGCTGAAGACAGTCGGTGCGGCGTGGGGGCACGGCGGAACACCGGATGCCGGGCACTTCGGCTCCCTGCAGACGGCGTACACCGCCGAGCGGGAGAAGCTGTTTGATCGGGACGCGGCGCCGGGCGGCGTGTTCTCGGCACTGTGGCTGTCATTGAAGGAAGGGACTGTGCCGGAGGAAACCTTTCGCACCTGCCGCGCGGCGGCGGTAGCCGGAGCGGGGGAAGCGTTCGGTGCCGCAATGGATATGCTGGCGGCGCTGTCTGCCGGGATCGGGCAACTGCGGGAGCAGATCGCGGCGCGCGGTGCCGAGCGGCAGTGTATCCGCGCCATTGCGGACAGCTTTGACTGGCAGTTCGCCTGCCTGCGGGGCGCCGTGTACGGATCGGCCGAGGCTGGCTGGCGCGGGGTGACCGACGGGCTTGTTGACGGCGCGACCGCGACCGCATACCGCCGCGTTGTGCGCGAGTGGCATGAGACGCGCGCGTTGGATGAGCGTCGCCGGAACACCTATGCTGCCTACCGGGACGCATGGGGCAGGTACCTGCGGAGTTGAGAAAAGCGGGAAGCGCGCATTCCGGGGACTTGCCGGGGCTCCGGAAAGGCAATACCGCGCAAAGACGGCGGCACGGCTGCGCCGCCGGAAGTATCGTCAGATGAAACAAATCAGGAGGATATAAGAGAAAATGAGAAAGAATTTCGGGAAGAAGACATGGCTTTACCCCATGCCAGTGCTGATTGTCACGACCTACAACGAGGACGGTACGCCCAATGCCATGAATGCCGCATGGGGCGGCGTTTACGACATGGATCAGATCATGCTCTGCCTGTCCCAGGATCACCGCACGACCGGGAATATCCGTGCGCGGGGGGCGTTCACGGTCAGCATAGCCGATGCCGCCCACGCCGAAGCCTGCGACTATGTCGGGATGGTCTCCGGCAGGAAGGTGCCGGACAAGCTGGCGCGGGCAGGATTGCATACCGAACGTGCGGAGACGGTGGATGCGCCGGTCATCCGGGAGCTGCCGCTGGCGCTGGAGTGCCGGCTGGTAAGATTCAATGAGGACGGCATCTGCATCGGGGATATTGTAAACGTCAGCGTGGACGAGTCTGTCCTCGGGGCGGATGGAGTGCCCGACACAGACCGGTTGGATGCCATTGTGTTTGACGGTATCCGGAACCTGTACCGGCACGTCGGTAAAGCGGCAGCCCCGGCATTTGAGGCTGGCAAAAAGCTGATTTGAGTAGCGGAGGATTCAGAATACCATGACAGTACGCAGAGACAGAAAAACAGATGCCCGCGGCATACGGCTGGGTGCGGCATTGCTGGCAGTTTGCCTGCTGGCGGTTGCCTGCCTGAGCGGTACCGGGTGCAGCGTTATTTTCATCACCGCCGAGGAGCAGAGCCGGAACGCGGCTTCCTCTGCCGCGGAGGGTACCACCGCCCCGCAGGACGATGAGCCGACCGGAAAGAAACGCATTGCCTTTACCTTTGACGACGGTCCGCAGGCGCCTGCCGAGAACCTGGACGCAGGCTATTACCCGTATACCACCTATGTGCTGGACAAGGTGGAGGCGCTCCAGAAGGCGGGGCATCGGGCGAACGTGACCTTCTTTGTGGTTGGCAGTCGCGCCGCGGAGTACCCGTCGGCACTGCGCCGCGCCGACTCGCTGGGCTGTGAGATCGGATCGCATACCTATAATCACGACTCCTTCCGGGGCAAGGATCAGGCGTTTATTGCCGATACGCTGAACCGGGCATCCGCGGCGATCACTGCCGCCGGAGTGCCCAAGCCGCGACTGTACCGTCCGGTGGGCGGCGCCGTCACGGCGGAACAGTTGGCATATACCGCCTCGCTGGGATATACGGCGGTGGCGTGGAGCATTGACACCACCGACTGGAGCAACCACCCCAAGACGGCGGATAAGTTCTCGGAGGACGCCGCACGTCGGGCGGCATACGAGCAGTTCGTGAACGACAAGGTGCAGCTGATTCTGGACAGTGCCGCAGACGGTGCCATCGTGCTGATGCACGACCTGTATATGTCCTCGGTGGATATTTTCATCCGTGCGGCAGACAAGCTGATCGCGCAGGGCTACGAGCTGGTGACGGTCAGTACCATCCTTGGGTTGGATGGGAACAGCCAGCCGCCGTCTGTCATGTACATAGCGCGCGGGCAGACCGTGACGTATATGAACTGACTGTCCGCAGACGGCGGTCCGACCGGACGCGCCGCTGTGATTCCCGCAAGCAAAAGGCAGGCGAGAGTATCGCCTGCCTTTTGCGTACGCAGATCATGAAGAACCAAGGCTCATGTCCGCTGAGAGAGGGGAAGGAAATCACGCGCCGACAACGCGGATCTGACAGGACTGCATGGCAGTCAGCGCCGCCCGGTGCGTTTCGGGGCTGACGCCCGCACAGCAGTCTGCATCAACGGTGATATCAATCTCCGGGAAAAGCGCCTTCAGAATCAGCGCGTTGGAAATAACGCAGATATCGGTACATACGCCGACGATCTCGATCTCCGTGATCTCCCTGCCGCCGAGCAGGGCAGCCCAATCGGTATACCCGAAGGTCGGTTTGTCGATATGCACGCAGTCGGGGCGGTCGATCTCCCTGACGACCTGCCAGCCCTCTGTTCCTTTGATGCAGTGCGGAACAGGCAGGTGCCTGCCCTCGTTCGTGTCCGCATAATCCGCCCCGTGCGTATCACGGGTAAAAATGATCTCATCCCCGGCGGCAATGCCGGCATCTATTTTGCTTTTGAGGTTCGGCAAAATGGCAACCGCTTGCTTCGTGCCGAGCGCACCGGTGACAAAATCGTTCTGAACATCAATTACGATAAGTGCTTTCATGAAAGGCCACCTCAGCGGATTCGGTTCTTGCGGCAACGCATCAGGCGTTGTCCCGCGCCTTCTTCCGCTTGCCCGCGGCAACGCCCGCGCCGACTGTGGTCAGCAGTGCCGGGATAGCCGCCGCGCCGGCAAAGGAAGACTTACAGCCGCCGGACGTTGCTTCCGTTGCGGTATCGGACACGCTGTCCGCCGTTTCGGGCTCGGTTGCGGAGACGGGAGGCTCCGTGGCGGGTTCGGTTTCCGTAGCGGTTTCCACGGTCATGTCCTGCTCACTCATGCCGATCGAGGACAGCACAACGAAGCTGTTGGCAGGGACCGTGAAGCTATACACACCGTCCGCCGGTGCCACACGCCCGGAGGCGGCGATCATGGTGCCGTCTGTGGGCAGGGCGCTCTCGGTGAACAGGTAGCGGTTCAGCATGGTGCCGACAGCCTCTCCGGTAGAAATATTGAGCGTCTGCTCAGCCCCCGAGCGGTTGACTGCAATCACGCTCCAGCGACCGTCCGGTGTTTTGGCTGCAATCGTGTCTACCACATGGTCGGTGTCGCCCGTGATGTTGTACAACTGCGAGCCGAAGGGAATATAGTTGCACAGCAGACCGTAGGCGTAGTAGGACGGGCGGAAGCTCCAGGCGCCGTCCTTTTTGTAGCCAATAAGTCCCATGCCCATCAGTCCGCCGTTGTCGCCTGCGCCGGTGCCCGGTTCAACGGAACCCTGATAGTAGTACACGTCGTGCAGAGGCCAGTAAGACGCGCCGGCGGCACCTGCCTTGAAGGAGTTGACTACCACAGACGCGATGTACAGCCCGCGCCCGTAGGTTTCGGTGGAAGCGGCATAGTAGGCGCCGATACCGGAACCGTCACCGAACTCACCAAGGAAGAAGGGGGTATCGCCCGCCAGAGCCGTGCGGACAGAGACAAACTCCTGCGACACGACGTCAAGGAAGGGATGGTTGTAGCTCCATGCGTAGTTGTGCGAGTTGAACTTGCCGCACACGTCCCGCAGTGCCTCGACCGCACTGCAGAACCAGCCAAAGTTCTGGGAATCATCCGCGCCGACCAGCACGATGTCGCCCATACCCATATCGTTGAGCCGCTTATACATGGCTTTGTAGCAGGCAACATACAGGTCGAAGTCAACCGCACCGCCCTCCACGTGGAAGGAGTAGCTCGGCTCGTTCTGGATAATCAGCTCCTTGACGCAGTTGTAGCCCAGCGTCTTCCGGATGTACTGCAGCAGGTAGGAAATGTTCTCCGCCATTTCCTCCGCATCGTTGGGGGCACCGATCCAGTCGCCGATGTTGGGGTGAGCCAGCCAGTGTCCGGCGGGGGCGCCCCACCATGTCAGCGTGACCCGCACGCCCAGCTCCTCGCATACCTTCAGGTAGGCAAAGAGGCAGTTCATTTCGTCATTGTCCATGTCGAATCCGTCCGGGTTGGCGGTGAACGGATCATCGTTGTCGTTCTGCTTCTCGAACCAGTCCGGTGTGACCATCATGCGCACCGCCTGTACACCGAGAGCCTGCATTCTGCCCTTGATGAAGTCCAGATCCTCGTCGGTGACGCCGTGGTTGCGGTTGACGGGCAGCAGCAGCTTGGGGTCCCACTCGCACCCCAGCGCATTGACCGTATGGCGATTGGCGGTTTCCGAAAGCGTCAAATCATAGGTGGAGCTGACAGAAGGCATTTCAATTATCTCCTTAAGTGTGATGTTGTCAACATATGCCGTCCCGGTGGAAAACCAGAGCCGGGCGCCGACGTTGACCTGAGCCGGATTGTTGGTGATTGTGAAAATAAAGGTCACGGTCTGCCAGTCGGTGGTGCCGAACACCGAGGAGCTGACCTGCTCGCCCAGGTTGGTACCCTGACTGTCGTAGGTGGCAAGTCCCAGGCAGAAGCCGGTTCCGCCGGTTACGTTCTCCGTCCGGACATCGCAGGACATGATGTAGGTCTTGCCCTGCCGGCAGTTGGCAAACTGCCCCAAGCTGCTGGCGACAGCTTGGCTGTTGGTGATCTTCATGCCGGCGGAGCCGTCCTTGCCTCCGTCCTTGACAAGCTTGCTTTTTCCGTTTGCAGGATCCTGCGTCCAGAAGTTCCAGTACTTTTCGGAGGCGGAAAAGTCTCCGTTTTTCAGGAGGGTTCGGGTCTCCCTTGCAGAAGCGGGCGTGGGGAATGCGAGTAGCAGGGACAGGGTCAGTCCTGCCAGCAGCAGGCAGGCGGTGAGCGTTCGTTTCATGGGACAATCTCCTTTTTATCATTCGGTGGTTGCGGTACGGGACTGCTCCGGGGCTGTCAGGATGTATGAGCTGTGGTATTTTTCCTGGAAATGCACAGCCTCCCGGATCTCTGCGGCGGTGCAGCGTACTCCGGTGGGTGCCATGACCAGTTTGTCCTCCTCATCGTCGGTGCGTACCACCGCGCCGATGATGATGCCGGTGAAGCGCCTGACCGGTCTGTCCACTCCGAGCAGATACACGTCAAGCTCCTCACCGTCCCCGCCCGTTACACCGGGAATGTAGCCGTAGTTGATGGGGTAAGTGAAGGTGTGCCCGTTTTTGGTGTGCGTGTACCCGATGGGGCGGTCGGTCTCCATGGTCACGGTGCATCCCAGCCAGAGCCGGGGGTCGGGGCGGGGCAGGGTGCCCGCCGGGCAGATCGGGTCGGTCATATGCGTATACCTCAGTGTGTCCGGCTGTTGAGCATGGCCTGCTTGATATCCCAGAGCTTCTGGGACAGATCCACGTAGTAGTTGTGCGGGTTGGTGAAGCGGCGTACCTCCTCCCACATCCCGTCGCACTCCGCCTCAAAGTGGGCGCGGATCTCAGGCAGTGTGGGCAGACTGTATACCAGCTCGCCGCCCCGGAAGACCGGTACAAGCAGTTCCTCCGCCGTAAAGTCTGTCAGAACCTTGCGCTTCCACGTGTTCTGCGGGTCGAATATCTCCAGCGGCTGGGAATCGTCCACGGTCTCGTCATGCAGGCAGATGAGATCCGCCTCCGCCTTGCCGGTATCCCGTCCGCGCAGGCGATAGACCTTCTTGAAGTGCGGCGTGGTAATCTTGGAAACGTTTTCGCTGATCTTGATCTTGGGAATAATCGTCCCGTCCGGCGCCTCCACGGCGCACAGCTTGTAGACGCCGCCGAACACCGGATCGCTCTTGGCAGTGATCAGCCGCTCACCCACGCCGAAGGCGTCGATGCAGGCACCCTGCCGGATCAGCTCGCGGATGATGTACTCATCCATGGAGTTGGAAACCACGATCTTGCAGGTCTGCCAGCCAGCCTCGTCCAGCCGGGCGCGGATCTTCTGAGTCAGGTAAGTGATGTCGCCGGAGTCGATGCGGATTGCGCAGGACGTGATGCCGCGCGGGCGCAGTACTTCGTCGAACGCCGCGATGGCATGGGGCAGACCGGAGTCCAGCACGTTGTAGGTGTCGATGAGCAGGGTCGCATTGTGCGGGTATATTTCGCAGTAGGTGCGGAAGGCGTCCAGCTCGCTGTCGAACATCTGCACCCACGAATGCGCCATGGTGCCGCCCGCCGGGACGCCGAACACCTCGTCCGACAGAGTGCAGGCGGTGGAGCTGCACCCGCCGATGAAGGCGGCGCGGGCACCCAGAATGGCGGCGTCCGCCCCCTGCGCGCGGCGGGAACCGAATTCACTGACCGCCCGTCCTTTTGCGGCGCGGGTGATGCGTGCCGCCTTGGTAGCGATCAGCGACTCATGGTTGACAATCATCAAAAGGTAGGTCTCAATGAACTGCGCCTGTATCGCAGGAGCGCGAACCGTAATCAGCGGTTCACCGGGGAATACGAAGGTTCCCTCCGGCACCGCCCACATATCGCCGGTAAAACGAAAGCTGCGCAGGTAATCGAGGAACGGCTCGTCGAAGCAGCCCTTGCCGCGCAGAAAGGCGATGTCCTCCTCGGTGAAATGCAGGTTCCGGATGTAGTCCACGATCTGCTCCAGTCCTGCGACCACGGCATATCCGCCGCCGTCCGGGTTGTCCCGGTAGAACAGGTCAAAGTAGGCGATCCGGTCGCCAATGCCGGAACGGAAGTAGCCCCCTGCCATGGTCAGCTCGTAAAAGTCACAGAGCATGGTCAGGTTGCGGGAAATATCTTTCATCCTATGTTTCAGCCTCCTTGTCGGTGCGTGCCACCATTATACCATGCCCCCGGGCGGTTGTCAATATCCTGCCGGGCTTTTCCCGGACAGCGGTATTTTCGGCGTCCGGTGGGCGTTCAGAGAAATGCACCGTTAGCCCGGATAAGGAAAATGGGATATTGACAACCGCCCGGGGGCATGGTATAATGAACCCAATGACATGACAGCGGGCGTTGCCCGTTCGGGAAAGGAACACACATGAAACGCAAGAGACAATTCACCGCGCGGGTGCTGGCGCTCCTGCTGGCAGCCGTCCTGCTTGGGGGCACTGTGCCGCTCGGCGTTACTGCGGCGGACACCATAGCAGTCAGCCCGACCGCACTGACGACCATTGTGCTCGCCGACGCCTGCGAAGCCTTCGGGCATATCGACGGCGGCGAGGGGCAACTGTATGTGGAGACCACACTGGGAGATCCCTATTTTGACCGCGTCCGCCCGGGCGATCGCATTGATCTGAAGGTGCGGGTGGAGAAGGCCGGTACATACCGCTGGTGCGTGGTCAGCGGTTGGGCAAAAGACACCGCAAACGGAACGTTCCGCCTGTTTCTGGACGGAGAGCAGATCACGGAGCCGCTGGCAAATCAGGTGCCGGGCATTGACTGGCGCACATGGCAGGACAGCACGCCCGGAACCGTGAAGCTGCCCGCCGGGGAGCATACCCTGTCGCTGGTGACCGATACAGCCGGTCCCAATCTGTATGCACTGAAACTCGCGCCGGAGGGCGTGGAGCTGTCCGTGCCGGAAGGAACAGTGCCGCTTTGTGAGGCGGACAGCAACACGCCGGTGCAGGTGTATACCGATTACGCCATCCAGTTCTGCATGACGGTTCCTTTTGACTATGTGACCGTGGCGGCGCCCAGCTACAATAATAACAAGGGCTCCTTCCGGTTGGAGCTGTTCCGCTGGACGGAGAGCTACAGCAAGACAGTCGGCGGGCAGGCGCTGGCAACGCAGGACTTCATTGATTTCAACGACAACGCCACGCTGAAGCTGAAATTCGGGCACAATATGGATGCGGGCGAATACGTCCTCCGGCTGACCAATATCAGCGAGGACGCGAACGAGCAGATCGGTGTCTGGACGTCGCCGACCGCGCCGGAGAACGTCCGCAACTATCAGGGCGGCATCGAGGTCGCCAACGCCGCCCGCATGAATGTGCATTACTTCGGCAGTACGGACAAGCCGCTGGCAGGCATCAGCCCTGCCCAGGGCGAGCGTGCGCCGGTCTATGAGGAGATCAGGGAGAGCATGAAGGATCTGACCCGCTACGGGTTGCCGGCTACCAGCCGCTACCTGACTGCCGAGCTTATGCCGGACACATGGGTGTTCACCGATGCGCTGGGGCGCACGTCGCTGTCCAACGCCGAGGTGGGCGACCCGCGCACGGATCGGACGCTCGCGCTGTTCTACTGGATATGGCACGCCACCTTTGCCGGACTGCGCACGCCCTTCAACGTGCAGGAGTTCATTGATAAGCAGACGGCGGCGGGCATCCCGCTGGAGGATTACCTCTATGACTTCAATTATGCCGGCTGGCCGTCGGCGACCGGGGCGCAGTACTTCTGGGATCAGCCGATCTATGGCTACTACCGCTCGGATGATGTGTGGGTACAGCGCCGGCAGGCGGAGCTTCTGGTGGCGGCGGGCGTGGATGTCGTGTTCTCGGACAACACCAACGCAACGCTGGTCTGGTCGGATGCCTACCCCTCGCTGTACGAGACCTGGCTCCGCGCTCAGCAGGACGGGGTGAATACACCGAAGATCTCCTACTTCATGCCCTTTGCGGCTGGCGATGCCACCAAGTACCAGCTGAATCATTTCTATACCAACATTTTCCATGACGGCAAGTACCGCTCGCTGTGGTACTATCTGGACGGCAAGCCCATGCTGGCGGCGTACCCCTCCAGCCTGTCCGATTCGGTGATGGATAAACAGATCGCCGAGTTTTTCACCTTCCGCCCCGGGTATGCGTCATACTTCAGCAAACGGGAGTTTGGCACATGGGGCTGGCTGTCAACCTATCCGCAGGCGGCACATTACAGCACGTCTGACCGGAAGAACATCGAGGAGATGTCTGTCGGCGTCGCGCAGAATGCCAACTATGAGACAGGCGAGCTGGCGGCGATGAGCGGCGGTCCGATCATGGGGCGCTCGTACACCAAGGACAAGAGTCATCTGAACGAGGCGGGCAGCACGCTCTGGGGCTACAACTTTGCGGAGCAGTTTGAGTTTGCGCTGGAGAAGGATCCCAAGGTCATTTTCGTGACCGGCTGGAATGAGTGGTGCGCCAGCCGCTATGAGTCGTGGCCGGACAGCGGTCACTCTATCGTGACCAATGCATTCCCGGATCAGTTCAACAACGAGTATTCCCGCGATCTGGAGCCGTCACGCGGCGCGCTGGGGGATACCTACTACTATCAGTTTGTCAATTTCGTCCGCCGCTACAAGGGCGTGCGCGCGCTTCCGATGCCCTCGCAGAAGGCGTCCATCGACCTGACGGCAGGCGAGACGCAGTGGAGCGCGGTGGAGCCTTACTATGCCGCCTCCATCGGCAATACGGGCGACCGGAACTCTGACGGGTACATCGGGACGCATTACAGCGACTATTCCGGGCGCAACGACATCATTGGTGCCCAGCTTGCACGGGACGGCGAGTACCTGTACTTCCATGTGGAGTGCGCGTCCGACATTACGCCCTACACCGACCCGCTGTGGATGAACCTGTACATCGACTGCGACGGGCAGAATGCAGGCTGGAACACCTTTGACTACGTGGTCAACAAATCCGCTGCCTCGGCGGACACTGTCGTGCTGGAGCGTTTCACCGGGGACGGCTATGCCTCCGAGAAGGTCGCCGACTGCGCCTACACGGTGGACGGGCGGTACATGACCGTTCGGGTGCGCAAGTCCGACATCGGGTTGTCCGGCTACGATTTCACGGTGAATTTTGCCTGGACGGATAACGTACACGATGCCGACGACACCGGTACCGGTGACGGCAGACCCGTATACCACAGCTTTTCCGGCGATATTCTGGACTTCTACACCTCCGGCGATGCGGCACCCGGCGGACGCTTCAAATTCAGCTACGTCAGCACTGCCGCCAACGCGGGCGCGGAGTCGGATACCGCTACTGCGACCGAGACCGCGACCGGGCAGGACAGTCAGGTGCCTGATTCCGATACCGGCGTGTCGGAGTCGGTTTCCGCTCCGTCCGCCGACAGCGAAACGGCGCCGGCTTCTGCGGGCGGCTGCAAGTCCGGACTTGCCGGGGGCGCTCTGCTCTTGGTGGCTGCCGGAATCGCGCTTGCCCCAGTCATGACGGCGGCTCTGCCCCGCCGCAAAAAGCAATAACCCCCTTCCTTGCGGGAGCCGACGGTTCTGTCGGCTCCCGCTTTCTGTCCGGAAATGCATTGACAGCCGCAGGCGGGCATGGTATAATAGAGTCGAAAAATGCCGGGAGCGGACAGACCCCCGGATAAGGTAAGGAGAGAATCGTTATGGGTATCAATCAGCAACTGTTCGGGTATATAGACGCGTGTCCGACCGCGTTCCATACGGTGGCGCATACGGCAGATATGCTGGAGGACGCGGGATATACGCGCCTGTCCGAGACGGAATCGTGGAAACTGCGTCCGGGGGAGGGGTATTTCGTCACGCGCAACGGCTCATCGCTCATCGCCTTCCGGGTGCCGGAGGAGGAGTTTCCCTGCTTCATGATCGCCGCCGCGCACGGCGATGCGCCCACCTTCAAGATCAAGGAGAACGCCGGCATCACGGACAAGAATTATGTCCGGCTGTCCACGGAGAAGTACGGCGGGATGCTGTGCGCGACATGGCTGGATCGTCCGCTGGGAATTGCGGGACGTGCCGTCGTGCGCACACCCAACGGACTGGAGACGCGGACGGTCGATCTGGGACATGATCAGGACGGGAACACCGTGCCGAACGCCATCATTCCGTCTGTCGCCATCCACATGAACCGTGCCGCTAACGATAACGCGTCCTATAATCCCGCAGTGGACATGGTACCCCTGGCGGGAACAGCCGCGGATGCGGGCGACCTGCGGGAGCGCGTCGCGCTGGCGGCGGACGCCGATCCGGAGGATCTTCTGACCTGTGATCTGTACCTGTACAATCCGCAGCCCGGTGTCGAGTGGGACGGGCTGATTGCCGCGCCGCGGCTGGATGACCTGCAATGCGCCTTTTCCTGCGTCACGGCGTTCATCCGTTCCGGGGAGGACGATGACCGCGCCGGATGCGCCATGCCGGTGCTGTGCCTGTTCGACAACGAGGAGGTCGGCTCCCAGACGCGGCAGGGCGCGGCGTCCACTTTCCTCTCGGATGTTCTGGTGCGTGTCGCCGCCGAGCGGGGCTTGACGAGGGAGGAGTACCTGATGCGGCTTGCATCCAGTTTCATGCTGTCCTGCGACAACGGGCACGCGATCCATCCCAATCACCCGGAATTTGCCGACAAAAACCACGCCGTGACGCTGGGCGGCGGTGTGGTCATCAAGTATAATGCCAGCCAGCGCTACACATCGGATGCCGTGACTGCCGGGCTGTTCCGGCTGATCTGCGACGAGGCGGACGTGCCGGTACAGGTCTACACCAACCGGGCGGATATGCCGGGCGGTTCGACGCTGGGGAACATTTCCGGCACGCAGGTATCGGTGCCGACGGTGGATATCGGGTTGGCACAGCTTGCCATGCACGCCTCGTATGAAACGGCAGGCGCCGCCGACACCGCCTATATGGTGCAGGCGTTGACGGCGTTTTTCCGCCGTTCGCTGACCATGAGCGGCGACGGATGCTATGCATTGCTGTAACCATCCTGCGTTGAACGGAAAGGAGACCGAATCATGACATACGTAGTATCCGATCTGAACGGGCATCTTGATGTGTTCCGCGACCTGCTGGAGAAGATCAGCTTCAGCGAAAAGCGGGATGTGATGTATGTGCTGGGGGACATCGTGGACTATGGTCCGCAGCCCGTGGAACTGGTGCAGGATCTGAGCACCCGCATCAACGTTTACCCGATTGCAGGCGATCGCGACTACACTGCCGCCCGCCTGCTGACGGCATACGAGAAAATGCTGAAAACCGGGGAGAGACCGGCGGATTTTGCGGAGGAGATGGCAGACTGGATCCGCGACGGCGGGCGCACCACTATGGAGGAGTACCGCCAGCTGGACGATGACGACCGCGAGGGCGTGCTGGATTATCTGACGGATATGCCGCTGTATGAAGAAGTGACGGTTGGCGGGCGGGACTACCTGCTGCTGCATCGCGGCATATACGATTTTACGCCCAATCTGGATCTGGACGAACTGGCACCGGAGGACTTCTTCTCCGAGTCGCCGGATCCTGCCGACACGTATTTTACGGACAGAATCACGGTCGTGGGGCATATGCCCACCGCCGAGACGCAAAATACCGAACCGCGCATTTACCGCGGGAACGGCATTATTTTCATTAACTGCGGACTGGCGCAGGGCGGCAGACTCGGCTGCCTGCGGTTGGAGGACGGAGCAGAATTCTATGTCTGACAGGAGAAAAACAACGCGGGGCAGGGCAGGGAAATCTGCCGGGACGGGCGCGGTATATACCGTTTCGATCACGGATTTGAGCAACCTCGGCTACGGCGTCGGGCGATTGCCTGCGGACGGGGATGCCCTCGGAGCATCGGACGCCGGCAGCGGGGTTGCCGGCAAGGTGATCTTTGTCCGGGGCGCTGTCACGGGCGATACAGTGGAGACAGCCGTCATCAAGGAGACTGCGGGGTATCTGGTCGGGCGGCTGGTGCGCGTGGTAACGCCGTCGCCCCTGCGTGAGCCGGCGCAGTTCTGTACCGCGCCGGAGGCGTGCGGCGGCTGTGTGTTCCGGCATCTGACCTACGCCGCCGAGCTGGAATCCAAGCATCGGCGGGTGCAGAGCGCCTTCCGGCAGGCGGGGCTGGCAGATGTCCGTGTCCTGCCGCCGCTTTCGACAGGCAGGACGGCGGGCTATCGCAATAAGGGGATGTACCCGGTGCAGGCAGGCAGAAACGGGATGCAGGCGGGCTTTTACGCCGCGAAGTCGCACAGGCTGATTCCGTGCGCCGATTGTGCGCTCCAACCGCCGGCGTTTGCCGGTGTGGTCGGGACGGTGTGTCGCTTCTGTGACCGCGAGCACATTCCCGCATATGACGAAACAACTGGTGCGGGGATTTTGCGGCATATCTACCTGCGCACTACGGCGGCAGGAGAGATCATGGTCTGCCTGGTCATCAACGCCGACGGTCTGCCGGGCGGGCGGGCATCAGAGGCACGACTGGTGGACTGCCTGCTGGCGGAACAGCCGCGCACGGTTAGCGTCCTGCTCAACATCAACCGCAGGAATACCAACGTGGTGCTGGGTGAGCAATACAGGAAGCTGTACGGATCCGGCTGGATCGAGGACACGCTGTGCGGACTGCGCTTCCGGCTGTCGGCGGGGTCATTCTATCAGGTCAACCGCGAGGGCGCAGAGCTGCTGTATGAAACGGCTGCGCGCATGGCGGAGGTTCGCGGAGGCGAGAGCCTGTGGGACCTCTACTGCGGCGCGGGAACCATCGGACTGTCCATGCTATCCCCCGGACGCAACGCACGCCCCGCACAGGTGACGGGCGTGGAGATTGTTCCGGAGGCGGTGGCGTGCGCGGAGCAGAACGCCCGCCTGAATGCGGAGGCGGGGCGGATTCCGCCTGATGCGGCGCACTTTTTCTGCGCCGACGCAGGGGATGCCGCCGCGCTGTTTGCCGCTGCCGACACGGGGGCGGCGCCCGCACCGGATATCGTAATCATAGACCCGCCGCGCAAGGGCACCACGCCGGAACTGATCCGGGAACTTGCCCGCCGGGGCGTTCCCCGCGTTGTTTACGTTTCCTGCGATCCCGAAACGCTGGCGCGCGACTGCGCTCTCTTTCGCGCGAGCGGGTATGCTGTCGGCGAGGTGCAACCGGTCGATATGTTCCCGCGGACGGGGCATGTGGAGACGGTGGTTTTGATGTCAAGGGAAGATAAGTAAAATTAAGAAATTGAAACATATCCAATGTGAAAACGGTCGGAAGGTTTAGACTGTGGATTAGATGTCGTGGGTTGTGGCACTGGAATTGTTGTCAGAGCCGACCGCAGTTTACACCACTCGATATTAAAGGGCAGACCCGGAAGAGGAATAGTTAACAGAAGTTATGGGGGTGTTAAAACATGGATGACAGAATATACGAAGACAATGAACAATTAAGAGCGTATAGGAAGAATGAAGAATTAAAAGTGTATAGGAAATATTGCGATAATCTTTGTTTGGATAACTTGTGCGTTCTCAGTGTAGATGATTATTATGAGAGTCTTAAAGATCGGAGTAAATTCAAGGAACCACGAGATACGAGTAAACGTGACGCTAAGAGAGATGCACAGATTACATTCAAATCTAGATTCAGATGTTTTTTTCTCAAAGATGAAACAGAGTGCAAGAAACGTGAAAAAGAAAAGCAGTTGCAATCTGAATATAAGCAGCGACATCAGGAGGATGTTAACAGAAAGCGTGCTGAATTTGAGGGAAACCAAAGGCAGAATCACAAATTAATGGATGAAATGAAATCCAAGTATATTAAAGGCGACAAAGAGCAAATTATCAATTTCTTCAATAAAGTTCTGCAAAGCGACTGTTTCACTATTGGTATGGGAAATGGATATTATTACGACGCAGACAGTGAGGTTTCTCAGTATGATGAAACAACAAAAACTCTCTCATATGAATATAGAATACCAAATGCGAGAGATATTTGTGTGATAGATGAATATATATATGATGAGAAAAGAAACGCAGTTATTCCCAAAGAATTTGACACGGTTCATGCCAAAAAGGAAAGAATGAATTTTTTGGAGACTCTCTTGCTGCGCTCAGTTGCTCGGGTTATCGATTCGGATACATATAACCACGTCGAATTTATAAATCTAACCGGATTTTTAGAATACTTTGACAGTGCGTATGGTAATTATAGAAAGGTTAATGTAGTGCAATTGATAATAAGCCGAGATTTATGGAGTCAGATAAATCTTGAGTATGCCAATAAATCAGAACTGTTTGAAAGAGTATTAAAAGAGAATTTCAAAACATCGGCAGGACTGTATGAGAAGGAGCCGTTTGACTTGGCTGAGATTAAATAATATATGTCGAGCGTTATAGCTTTGAAGAGCCTGGATGCATTGAACCAGTAATATATTGAGCGCGTCGCGCGGTGCGCCCCTTGCCAAGCAGACAGTAAAAAACAAATCCGAACCAATTTCGACCTGCGAAATAGTTCGGATTGTTTCGTTTGGTGACCCCAGCGGGAATCGAACCCACGCCTTCGCCGTGAGAGGGCGACGTCTTAGCCGCTTGACTATGGGGCCTCACGTGACGACTTGCATATTATACCACGACCAGAGGCGTTTGTCAAGAGGTTTCGGAAAAGTTTTTTCGCAAATTCTCAAGGTGAAAGCAAAAAACGCGGTCCGGGAGAACTCATTGGTCGGTTGCAGGAGTATGACGTTGCCGTCACTTCCTATTCCGCGCTGACAATGGCATCCTTCACTGCACATCACCTGCCTGAAAGGTAATTTCTCGCATACGATTGATAACCGACTTCAGTTCATACTTCCGCGGCAAATCAAGAAAACGTTCTGTCGTGGTAAAGAAGGACGAGAACACCGTGTCCAAACCTTCGGCTGCAATCGTATCATAGAGTGCATCGATAACGGCATCAAGTTGAACGCGACAATCGGTGGTGCGAAGCTCAATCCAGCGAAGCATATACCCGAGGGCATCCAGCTGTCGCTTGGACACAATATCATGAAGCCCCCGAATGTCAATCTTCTCATCGCCAATGAAGATAAAGCCCATGTCGGATACCTCCAGCCGCTCACTTCCGCTCCCTTTGGGGTAGGAAGTAAAGTTCGTTGAATAGAGCGTGCGCGCCTGCGTCCACGAGGTCTTGGGAGGCAGATCGGGCGAAACACCGCATGCCTTGCATATTTCCCGCGAGCGCCCAGTCACATCATGGATGAGGTAGTCCTCCATCAAGTAGATGCGGTCAGCCACAGCCAGATACTCCCCGCTTCCGCCGATGACCAATATGGTTGAAACTCCGCAGGACGCGTACAATTCGCCTACGCGGTCAGTAAACGGGGTAATGGGCTCCCGCTTTATCAGTTCCTTCATCATCCGATCACGAATCATAAAGTTGGTAGCGCTTCGGTCCTCGTCGATGAGTAAGAGTTTCGCACCGTAGTCTACGGCTTCCATAATGTTCGCTGCCTGCGAGGTTGAGCCGGAGGCGTGATCGGTGGAAAAATCGCGGGTGTCTCCGCCCGGCAACCACTTGATGAACGGAGAGATGTTGACCGATTTGACGGATCTCCCGTCCTCCGCCGAAATGGTCATGGCTGAAGCGTCGGTGATGCACAGCTCGCGGCCATCGCCAAGGCAATGGTCATAGATACCCGCGGATATGGCATCGAGCAGGGTGGATTTTCCGGAATAGCCGCCACCGGTGATGACGGTTACCCCGCGCCGGATCGCCATACCCCGCACACCGCAAACTTCAATTTCGTCATTTGGTGTCGAGCAAAACGGAATAGCACCAGTAAGAGGCAGATCGGTTGCCTTGGCACGCGGAAGAATACTGCCATTGGCAATAAAAGCGCAGTAGTCACTCTTTTCAAGCCACGCTCGGATGTCCGCTTGTTTGGTCGAAAGTGCGATGGTTTGATTGAACTTTACGATGTCAAACTGCGCGATAAACATATCCACAGCGGCGGGCAGGTCGCGGCAAAGCATTTGAATTGCTTTTCTGAGTTTTCCTTTGGGCAGTTGTACCTGCATCCGGATGCACAGACACATTTTCGGGGGACGGGAAACGTCATCGTCCGGCAAATATACCGTGTTTCCACTCCCGTTTATATAATCTTTTTGCGGGCGAATGGCAAAATACGCCGTGTTGCGTACAAGCACCTCTCCTCCCGGCTTGTAGATATAATACTTTCCGTTTTCGTCATCGGGACGGGAGCGGTTATAAAGTCCGGCATTGAGCTTGTCAATATATGGTACAAAAGTACGCAGGCAATAATCCGCCGCGGCAGATGTAATCGTATCAAAGCCAAACTTTTCAATGGGGATGCTCCATGTGAGCGTCGGTTTACTGTATGCCAATTTGTGAGTATAGGAGATTTCGCAGGATATGTCCTCATGCCAATATACAGGGTCATATTGATCTTCCGGCTCCCGGTTGGGAAGCACAAGGATTGATTTACCGTCATACATTTCCTTGTATGTGGTCGTGTTGCTTTGCATGTTTAACAGATAGTGTTTCAGACGATTCATAAGCCTCACCCTTTCGATTATTGAATTCGTAAATTAACGCTTGTGGTTACTAAAAATCAAAAACCTGAAATGAATCAACTCCATTTCAGGTTGCATGGATAAGCCAAGGCAAAATGACCTTTATTCATTTCGGTCAACAAAAACAAGGCAGACCAAAATGAATAATTCTCATTTCAGCCCGCCTCGGTATATCACACCGGCAACTATTTTACACCGCACCAAACGTAGGTGCCGCCTGCATAAACAGTATCCTGAAATAAAAAACTATTCTATTATGCATAACAACACCTCCAAACACAGTATTTGCGGTAATCATCAAATCGCTCCATCGTCACCAAATGACCAACGATGCAACAGCATTTCGTAACCACGCTGATATCATACCACGTTTCCTCTCGTTTGTCAATATATTTCGGGAAATTTTGGCTTTGGCAGGGGGGCGCCTATGCGTGAATATAGATACGAATTATTCAGAGGATCCCTGCGTCAATGAAACTGCTTGAATTGAATATGCCACTTGACTTTTGTACGCAGGTATGATATAATTATTGAGCAAATTGAGCAGAAGTACGAAAGTAGCACCGTTCACTTTGGACGCAGGCACCGACCGACTGTCTCAGCGTACGCGGGGCAGGGAAGGTGCGGGCGGCTGGAAGGCTCGGTGTTTCCTGAATTTTTTCGTATAGGAGGAATATCCCGTGAAAATCAGAGCTGCTGTGTCCCTTGTGAGTGCCGTCGCAACCCTTGCGCTGGTCTTGTCCCTCATTGCCTGCGGAGAAACGAAAGGGGACGGGGAAACCGCTTCTGTCGTCTATCCGGATGTGCCCAATATTCCGATTGCAACGAGTTCGGTAACCGAGGCCCCCGCGCCTTCGACCAATAAACCGGACAGCACGCAGACCACGCGTGACCCGGCTACTGCGCCCCCCACTTCCGCGGAAACCGCGACCGCAACGGAGCCGGTCGATGTGCTTACGGAGCCGCAGAGGATGCTGATCGCCGCCGCCGTGCGGACAGCGAATACCGACGGCGCCCATGTGACTGTCGTTTGCGTCAATCGCTTGACCGATGGCGCGGGGCAGTCCACCGAAGTCAAAAACAGCGTGGAATGGCGCCGGGTAGGCGGAAACTGCACGCAGTCCGGAACCGGTGGCTATACGCTGCAGGGCAGCACGTTCTACCTGACCGATGCTGGCGTGAAGGTGCCCGCGCTGACCGCGCCGCAGGTTGCATGGATATATGAGAGCGTCATCGCACCGGGACTTTTGCCGTTTGATCCTGTCGCCGTTCAGACGCTGAACGCATCGGGCAAATCGGTCACGGTATCCGGCGTCCGGGATCAGTACCGCGATGCGCTGTTGGAGTCCTTGCAAACGCTTGCGGACAATGTGACGCTGACTGAGGTCACGGGCGCCGCCGCACTGAATGCGAACGGCAGTCTTGCCGACTCCTCCTTCCGCGTTTCGATGACATATACCGTCGAAGGCGATACCTACCGGCAGGATGTGGAGATCATCTGCTCATACAGCTACGGTGATACCGAAGCCATCGGCGTTCCGACCGGCGCGGATACCTGCCGGGCTGTGTCCTTCCGCGACCTGTTTGATGTCGATGTGCCCGCTGAGACTGAGACCGGGACTGCCACGGAAACCGCGCAGGAACCGCAGCAGACTGTTGTCCGGTACGTGACCGCGACTGCGCTCAATGTGCGTTCCTCGCCGGACTTCAGCTCCGCGAGCAACATCGTCGGATACCTCAAGAAGGGCGACCGTGTGGTCATTCTGGAAGACTACGGCAATTATGTCGTGATTGAATATAACGGCAAGCGCTGCTACATCGGCACCCGCTACCTCAGCGAGACAAAGCCCGACTGAGCATCGGACGCCAGCCAAAAAAGGAACCCCGCGGGGGTTCCTTTTTTGGCTACATGGACTTTTTTCCTTCAATACCCTTCCGTTTTGCCGCGGAGCCGGCGCAGGATCTTGCGCAGCAGTTCTGCAGGGAAGACGGTCAGCGCCAGCAGGGAAGTATAGCTCAGCTCCCGAAGCGTCAGTGGGGCGGTGCGCAGGACCGAGCCGCCGAGGTAGACGAACAGGATCTGCACCAGCAGGACAGCGGTCATGATGCCGGTAAAGCCGGGGTTTTCGGACAGCCCTGCCAGCGGGTTGAGACGATCGGTGCGGGCGTTGAAGCAGTTGAAAACCGAAGCGAAGATGAAAAGAGCAAAGAAGGCGGTCATGAGGTAGATGTTGTCCTCTGCAGTCCGGAAATGAGCCGCTACGGCGGGCAGCTTGAGAAACAGCAGGCAAAGTCCGATTGTGAAGCACCCCAACCACGCGATTTCGTGGATCATGTATCGGTTGAGTATCGGCTCGTCGCGCCGCTTGGGACGATCCTTCATGTAGGATTCCAGCGGAGCCTCGCCTGCGAAGGCAAGACCGCCCAGCGTGTCCATGATGAGATTGATCCAGAGCATCTGTACGACCGTGACAGGCGCGTCAATGCCAATGAAGGGACAGATCATGGATACGCCGACGGCGCACAGATTCATGGTCAGCTGGAGCGTGATGAATTTCCGGATGCTTTTGAAGATGGTGCGTCCGTACAGGACGGCACGGGCGATGGAGGACAGATTGTTATCCAGAATGATGATGTCCCCGGCGTCCTTGGCGACCTGCGTCCCGGCGCCCATGGCAAAGCCGATGTCTGCCCGTTTGAGTGCCGGCGCGTCATTGATGCCGTCCCCGGTCATACCCACCACCAGTTCCGCTTCCTGCGCCAGCCGCACGAGGCGGGATTTGTCTGTCGGGAGCGCGCGGGCGATGACGGCGATGCGTGGCAGAAGCTCCCGCAGGCGGTTGTCGGTCATGTCGGAAAGCTCCCGACTCTCCAGCACAAGATCGGTGCCGCCGCCCAGAATGCCGCAGGAACCCGCGATGGCACTGGCGGTATCGCGGTTATCCCCCGTCATCATGACCACGTGGATGCCCGCCCGGCGCAATCTCTCCACCGCCGCAGGTGCCTCCGGGCGTAGCCGGTCGGCAAGGAGCAGTGCGCAGACCAGCGTCAGTCCCTCCCAGCCGCCGCCGTCCGGGGACAGCCGGCGCGGGGCAGGCTGCCCGGCTGGAATTTCTTTCTGTGCCAGCAGGAGGACGCGACCGCCGGCACGTGTCATTGCCCGGATGCGGCGCTCAAATCTGCCGCGATCGTAGCCGTCCGCCCGCCCCAGCCGGCTTCCGTCCGGTGCCAGTGCACCATCCAGCCACGGAAGCAGACGCTCCGGCGCACCCTTGACATACAGGTACCGACTGCCGCCCCGCCCGATCAGTGCGGCGGCATACTTGTTCGTGCTGTCGAAGGGCAGGCGGGCAAGCACGCGCCCGGTCGGCGGCGTCGGGAGCGGCGGATTTGCCAGCACGCCGTCCATCAATGCCCGGTCGGTGGCGTTGCCGCCCAGCGCCCGCAGGCGGGGGGCTTCCGCGACCTTCCGGCTTCCGCCCGGGATGCCGTCTGCCGGGATACCGGGTACCGATTGCGTATTGGTCATGCAGGCATCCGCTATGCAGGCGTACAGTCCGGGCGCGCCGGTAGCCAGAGCCGCAAGGTCGGGAAATTCCTGCCCGTTGCCCAGCACGGCACAGCCGACCGACAGCACCCCCTCGGTCAGTGTCCCGGTCTTATCGGTGAACAGGATGTTCATGCTTCCTGCCGCCTCGATCCCGACCGGTTTGCGCACCAGTACCTGGTCGCGTACCATTTTGCGGATGTTGGAGGACAGCACCACGGCGATCATCATAGGCAGTCCTTCCGGTACAGCCACGACCAGTACGGTAAGCCCCAGCGTGGCGGCATGGAAGCAGGTATTCCAGACCCAGCGCCAGTCGGACAGCCGTGCAAGGATGACTGCCCGGTCAAACCCGGTGTCGAACAGAAAGGCGTTCAGCAGGAAGATCAGCGCAACCAGCGCGGCGGCGAGGTAGCCCATCCGGCTGATCTGCCCCGCAAGCCGGGTCAGCCGTAGCTTGAGCGGGCTTTCGCGCGTGTCGGTTTGCACCTCGTCGGATATTTCGCCCAGGAACGTCCGGTCGCCGACCCGCTCGACCAGCATTTCCCCCTGCCCGGACAGCACGGTGCAGCCCCGGAGCAGGGAGGAGAAGTCGGCGGGTGAGAGCCGCTCCGGTGTGGGGGCGTCAGACGGAGCAGGACTTTTGCGTGCCTCCCGGCTCTCGCCTGTCATGGCGGACTGATCCACTGCCAATTCACCGGTCAGCAGGTGCCCGTCCGCCGGGATCTGCTCGCCGGGGGCAAGCGTGACGATATCCCCGCAGACAACGTCCTCCGTCGGGATCTCCCGCACGCTTTCCTGCCCGGCGGCGTCCGCTCGCCGGACACGGCAGACAGTGCGTGCGCAGACCTCGGACAGCCGGGCATACGCCGCTTCGGAGCCGTGCTCGGACAGCGTGGAGATCAGCGTTGCCAAAAAGACTGCCAGCGCAATGCCGCCCGTCTCGAACCAGTCTGCGCCCCGGAAGGCGAACAGCAGGTTCAGCCCCAGGGCGCACAGCAGGATGCGGATGACGGGATCGCCCAGATTGGTGAGGAACCTGCGCCAGAAGCCCCGCCGCGGCTTTTGCGTCAGGCGGTTACTTCCGCCACGGCGGCGGGATGCTTCCACTTCGGCGGGGGTCAGGGGATGGGGATGTGCAGAACCCGCCGAAACGGCGGAGCGGGTCAGCGTCTGCATACGGTATCGTCCTTTCTTGGGGAGAACCTCCGCGGGTGCCGACGGATTGTCCCGGCGGGGGCGCGGAGGTGACCTGTGGTCTGTCCGATTGTATGCGGCGCTTGTCCGGTTCATGCCGGATTTCCGGCGGTGTCGGGGCAGGGTCTGCCTGCAAAAAAGGGTGTTCAAAAACTCAAAATGAGTTTTTGAACACCCTGGCGACTAAACAGTCACCGAATGTGCCGCCGAAGCTCGTTCAGCGCCGCGCGCTCCCCGTCCTCCAGCAACTCCCACACCGAGGCGTATGCCGCGCAGAGCACCCCGGCGAGCCGATACCCGTCTTCCGTAAAGTACAGCATGTCATCGCCGCACTGGGCGTAGTCCAGTTCTCCGTCCCGCCCGCCACGGAACCGCTGCTTGTTGAAGCGTATCGGTGCGGCGGAGACTCTGACCGCTTCGGCATCCTCGCGGATCAGCGAAACGGCGTACAGGTCGGTGCCGGCAGGCAATGCCGCCTTGCGCACCTGCGGCTTGCCGCAGAAAAAGTCCCGCACTGCCAGCAGAAGATCCGTGAAACGCCCGGCAGACAGCCCGTCCGGGTAAACCGCCCGGACGGAATCGGACATGGCGAGTGCGTCCTCCGGGGCTGTGCCGTCATACGATCCGCCACCGTTGCTGTCACTGCTACTGACAGTGCCGCTGTCAGCGGCACTGTCATCCGATTCGTCCGTTCCCTCCTCGCCCGGAACCCGGAGCGTCACCGCCATGCCGCCCTCACAGCGGGCGACCGTGATCCATGGCGCACCGTCGTAATCCCCGTTCGCTCCGGCGGCGCGGAGCAGGCGGCTGTGTACAGTGTCGAACGCGCCGGGGCGCAGTACGACCGTAGTTTCGCCGTTTCCGGCGGGCGCGGCAAGGAATGCATCTTCCCGCGCGAAAAGAACGGCATCCCGCCTGCCGAACAGACGGCTCAGAACCGGCACGGCTATCGCCTGCCTGCCTTTGGCGGTCAGCAGGCAGACCGTGTCTGCGTCCGCTTCGCCGCCGGGCAGGGAAATGTAGCCCTCGTTTTGCAGGACGGTCAGCCCGTGAATCAGAGTGTCCTCCGTCAGGCATCCGCACAGCAGTGCGTCCGTGTTTGTCAGTGCATCTGCCAGTGCCTCGTTTTTCCTGGCGGTGCCGAGCGCGCACAGCAGAAGAAAATCCGTATAGCAGTGTGTCATGATCTGTCTCCTTCCGTATCATCCCCGACGGCGGCACGGACGACTGTCCCCAGCCGCCGGATGCCGTCCCGGATCTGCCCGTCCGAGGGGGTAGAGTAGTTGAGCCGGAAACAGCGCGAGGGTGCATCGGGGTCACAGCCGAAGGTGGCACCGGGTACAACCCGCAGTCCTGCCGCGACGGTCGCCTTCAGGAATGCAGGCATATCCACATACTCCGGCAAGGTCACCCAGATAAACAGTCCGCCCGCCGGGCGCGTAAAGGTGACGCAGGAGGGCATGGCGGCGTCCAGCGCATCCAGCATAAGCCCACACTTGTGCCGATACAGGGCGCGGATGGAGGCGATGTGCGCATCCAGATCGCATTCGGTCATGTAGCGGTAGCACAGCATTTGAAAAAACAGGTTGGTGTGTACGTCCTCGGACTGCTTGGCGACCACCATCTTGGACGCCACCGCCTCCGGCGCAATCACGAAACCGACCCGCATACCGGCGGAGAGTATCTTGGAGAAGGAGGACGTGTAAATAACCAGCCCCTCGGTGTCCATGCTCTTGATGGTGGGAACATCTCCGCCGGAGAAGCGCAGCTCCCCGTAGGGGTTATCCTCCAGGATCATGATGCCGTACTGCTTTGCCAGTTCATATATCCTCACCCGCTTTTCATATGATGTGGTCAGTCCGGTCGGGTTCTGGAAGGTGGGGATAAGGTAGATCAGCCGGACGCGCGGCTCGCACCGGAGCAGTCGCTCCAGCGCCTCTATGTCGGGACCGTCATCCCGGAGCGGGACGCCCACCGGACGCGCCCCGCAGGAGCGGAAGGCATTGAGCGCGCCCACAAAGGTAGGCTCCTCGCAGATAACCGTATCGCCTTCGTTGCAGAAAACCTTGCAGGCAAGCTCGATTGCCTGCTGACCGCCCGAAACAATGACAGTTTCGTCACGGAAGGTGTCCCCGGCGGCGCCCGATCTGCCGATCCCGAAGACTTTCCGCTGGCGTTCGGCGACCGCGCGCCGGAGCGGCTCGTAGCCCTCGGTTACGCCGTACTGCAGGGCGGTGGTGGACTCCTGCGCGAACAGATCGGCGGCAAGGCGGGCAAGGTCGCGGACAGGGAAGGACTCCGGGGACGGATTCCCGGCGGCGAAGCTGATCGTGTTCGCGTCCGACGGCGCCTTGAGGATCTCACGGATGGCGGAGGGACGCAGGTTGGCAATTTTATCCGAAAAAACGTATTGCATAATCGTGTATCCTTTTGACAGTTCCCCTGATCGGGGGGCAGTCGGGCGGCTCACCCCGGCAGGGGCAAAGCCGTTTTACCGACCGTCTTTCTTCATATTGTATCACATTTTGCACGAAATGTCAAACAAAAAATGGGGGCTCCGGCGCCTGTCGTGATGAGATACCCATGGCTTCTTGCCATGTTGATCTCCTTTGATGTCCAATCAACGGTGCTCTCGGCGCAATGACCAGTCGGCACATGCTTTTTTTATTAATATTGTATATTGACTTGTGCTCCGACATTGGTATAATATAACTGTAAGATGCACACGTCTGCCGTGCCTGGATTTGCATTGTCCTGCGCAGATGCGTGAGCGTCCACACGTGAGCGTTCACACGTGAGCATCCACGGGTGATAAGAACGTGAGAAGGAGGTATCCACATGAAACGAATCCCCGTACTGTCAGTCGCTGTCCTGCTTGCCATGTGCATGGCTGCCTGCGCACTTCCTGAAGAGTTCTCCGAAAAAATCGGCGCTGCCGCATCGGTGGCGGAAGATTCCGCGTATACCCAGGGGGAAACCGGCACGGAAGCCGATACGGAAACCGCCACAGAAGCCGCCGCCGTCACGCCGCCGCCGGACGGCAGCTTTACAACAGACCGCCTCACTGTGACCGAGAAGAACGGCGTTTACTACATGAATTTTGTCAACGGCAATACGCCCACCGCAACGGTGGAGGGCTGCCAGATGGGCGAGATCCTGTTTGACTCGGTCGATGCCTTTTACGCCGCCGCCCGCGGCGTGGATTCTTCCCACGAGAATACAATAAAGACCATCTTCTCCCGCACGGAAGACGGCATTCTGACAGTGAATACGGCGCGGCTGTACTGTCCCGCCCTGCCTGACGGCACCGTCGGCTCCCTCCGCGCTTACTGGCAGGGGTCAAAGTACGGTTACTTTATTTACCCTCCGGAAGGGAAAAACATGGTAATGACAATATCCTGCACGGACATTGCCGCATACCGCGTGATCCATCCCGAACCGACAGCCGATCCGTTCGGATGGTTCAGCAGAAACTATGACGAGTTGTTTGATCCGTCCACGGAGGAAGGCAAGGACTGGGTGCACACGGAGACGACCTTTGAAGGTGTCCCGTGCGAGATGATTACCAAGACAAACGAGAAATACACATGGCACTATATCCGCCTGACGGTGCAGGACGGCGACCGTACCGTCACAGCTTTCATCGACTATGAAATACCCGCCGATGCCGCCGGGCAGCAAAGCGGGCAGAACGTATCCGAACTGGTGCCTTACGATATATTCCTGCGCTGGTGCGATGAAAAGGATGCGGTTACCGTTTTCATTCAGCACGTGGACGAGGTCGTTACGTCGGAGTGGCTGCGTTCCGTCAGGCTCGCACTGTACAATCCGAACCAAGGGAACCCGTAAACGGTCTGAGACAAAGCGCCCCGGAGGAAAAGCCTCCGGGGCGCCCCTGGTTTATTTGCCCAGCCTGCCGAGCGCTGTCCGGATATCACCGCAATCGTCGATCAGTGCGGCGGCGGTATCGCGGTCACACCCGCCAAGCTCCATGAGGATGCGGATGCACCGGTCACGCAGTTTGACGTTGGTGGGGCGGACGTTTATCATCAGATTGCCCACAACCTTGCCGGTGCGGATCATCGCTCCGGTGGAGAGCATATTGAGGATCAGCTTCTGCGCTGTCCCTGCCTTGAGACGCGAGGAGCCGGTGATGACCTCCGGTCCGACGTAGGGTGCCATGATGACATCGCACAGGGGGTGCATCCGGCTTTCCGGGTTGCAGGTGATGCCCATCGGTATCGCGCCCAGCTCGCGTGCCCGGCGCAGGGCGCCCAGCACATACGGTGCTCCGCCGGAGGCGGACAGACCGACGACAACGTCTCCCGCGCCCACGCCGTCGGCTTCCAGCTCGGCGGCGCCGCGCTCGGCGCTGTCCTCCGCACCTTCAATGGCGTGGAACATCGCCTCGTGCCCGCCCGCGATGACAGCCCGGACGAGTCGGTCATCCACGCCGAAGGTCGGCGGGCACTCGGACGCATCCACCACGCCCAGCCGCCCGGATGTCCCGGCGCCGACGTAGATCAGGTGTCCCCCGGCATCCAGCCGGGCGGCTATGATGTCAATGGCGGCGGCGATGGCATCTGCCTGCGCCGCGACGGCATCCTCCACAACGCGGTTTTCCTCGCACATCAGCCGCACCATGTCCGGCGTAGGCAGGGTGTCGATGTGCAGGGTGCGCGGGTTGCGTGCCTCGGTGCGCAGATGCGCAAGATCGGTCCGGACAGGATTTGCCTGATTCATCTGCCTGCCTCCTGCTCCCGCTGCTTCATCAGGTACACCTTCAGAACGGCAGCCTGCGTTTTGCTGTCCTGTATCTCGCCGGCAAGGATCATCCCGACCAATTCCTCCAGCGGGATCTCGACAAGCTCCAGGAATTCATCATCGTCCGGATCGGTCTCGCCCGGCTCCAGATTCTCGGCAAGGTACATATAGATAATTTCGGTCAGTATGGCGGGGGAGGTTGCCAGCTCCCCGATGGGAGTCAGCGCGGGGGTGCGGTAGCCGGTCTCCTCGTGCAGCTCACGCAGTGCCGCCTCGGTATGATCCTCGCCGGGGTGATCCAGCTTTCCGGCGGGAATCTCCAGCGTGACGCGTCCCAGTGCGTAGCGGTACTGCCGGACGCAGACCACCTTGCCCTCGCGTGTCAGCGGTACGACCGCGACGGCACCGCCGTGGCGGCAGTATTCGCGCATCCCGGTCTTTCCGTTCGGCAGGTTGATGGTATCCTTGTAAACGTGCAGAACCTTCCCGTCGTACAGCAGGGTGCTGTCCTTCCTGGTTTCGCGGAAATAAGACAATTCTTTCATGTGTGGGCGTTCCTTTCGTATCGGTGTGCGGTTTTTTATCCGAACTATACCCACATTATAAATCAAGTGCCGCATTTTGTAAAGAAGAATCTTGAAATTTTTACGCAGTTGTGGTAAAATACAAAGTAACATGATTCTTTCGGAGGAAACCTGTACAGTATGGAATCCATCGACCGCATTCCCGAAGCATTTTCCCGCACGGCGCGCGTCTGGGGCGAGGACGCCGTTGCCAATCTGGCCGATGCACGCGTCGCGGTATTCGGCGTGGGCGGCGTGGGCGGGCACCTGTGCGAAGCGCTGGCGCGCGCCGGCGTCGGACAGATTGATCTGATCGACCGGGACACCGTCTCGCTCTCCAATCTCAACCGTCAGATTGTCGCCCTGCACTCCACCCTCGGACAGCCAAAGGTGGAGGTCATGCGGGCGCGCATCCTGGATATCAATCCCGCCTGCCGCGTCACGGTACATGAGATGTTCTACCTGCCCGAAACCGCGGACAGCATAGACCTTTCCGTTTTCGATTACGTGGCGGACGCGGTGGATACGGTCGCCGCCAAGATCGAGCTGGTGCTGCGTTGTCAGGCAGCCGGGGTGCCGCTTATCTGCGCGATGGGCGCGGGTGACAAATGCCACCCGGAGCAGTTCCGCATTGCCGATCTGTTCAGGACCAACACCGATCCGCTGGCTCGCGTCCTGCGGCGGGAGCTTGGGAAGCGGGGGATTCGGCATCAGACTGTGGTCTACTCGGAGGAGGTTCCTCTGCCTGTCCGGCAGGAGGGGGGCGACCGGCGTGCCGTGCCCGGCAGTCTGCCCTTTGTGCCCGGCGTGATGGGGATGATTATGGCGGGCGAGATTCTGCGGACACTGACGGCAGGAACACGCATGACAGAATCGACCGTGAATGGAGGAGAAGCATGACAGCACAACATATTCTGCTTATTCTGAATCCCGTATCCGGGAAGATGAAATCCCGATCCGGACTGTTCGATATTCTGGATGAACTGTACCATCTCCCGGACGGCACGCCTGCCTCCGACCGCCGGGTCACGGTCTGTACGACACTGTACCGGGGACACGCAACCGAGCTGGCATCGGCAGCCGTCGCGGAGGGCTATGATCGCGTCCTGTGCTGCGGCGGGGACGGGACGCTGAACGAGGTGCTCAACGGGCTGATGCACATACCGCCCGAAAACCGCCCGACGCTCGGCTACATTCCGGCGGGCAGCACCAACGATTTTGCCGCCAGCATCGGGTTGCCGTCAACCCTGCGCGCCGCCGCGCGCGTTGCCGGCGGGAAGGAATCTTTCCCGCTGGATATCGGCGAATTCTGCCCGGCGGACGGCGGGAATCAGCGCTTCTTTTCCTACATAGCCTCCTTCGGCGCATTCACCGAGACTTCCTATGCGACCTCTCAGACCGCCAAGAATGTCATGGGCCACGTGGCATATGTGCTGGGCGGCATCCGGGATATTGCCAACATCGCGCCCTGCCACCTGATAGTGGAGATGTCGGACGGAACCAGACTGGAGGGCGAATATGTTTTCGGCGCCATGTCCAACACGACCTCGGCAGGCGGCATGGTCAAGCTCCCGCCCGACCGCGTCTCGCTCACGGACGGTGAACTGGAGGTGTTCCTGATTCGCAAGCCGCGGACACCGAGCGAGTTGAACCGCATCATCGGTTCTCTGCTTGCCAGCAACTACTCGGATAATCCCATGATAGACTTCCTGCATGCCAAGCATGCCCGGTTCACCTTCCCGGAGCCGACTGTCTGGTCGCTGGATGGCGAGGAGGCGGCGGGCGGCAGTGTTGTTGACATATACTGTCACCCCGGCGCCGTGAGCCTGATCCGGGAAGGGTGAGCGCACGAAGCCTGATTATCTGCCGTAAATGGTGGATTGACACCGCGTTCCTTCATTTTCAATCGCGATATTTGACAATTTAGCCTGTAAACGGCGGCGAAATGAAATATTTTTTATTTTTCTTGCAGAAATTCCGGAAACCCTCTTGCATTCCGGGCGGATTTGGTGTATAATACGATCCGATAACGAAAAAGCAAAGGAGTGTTCCCCTATGTCGTATGTAGATGAGGTCATTGAGCGCGTAGTCGCGCAGAATCCGGCTCAGCCCGAATTCCATCAGGCTGTCAGGGAGGTTCTGGAATCCCTGCGCCCCGTTGTGGAGGCAAACGAGGAGAAGTTCCGCCGCGAGGCATTGCTGGAGCGTCTGACCACGCCGGAACGGCAGATTCTGTTCCGCGTTCCGTGGGTGGACGACAAGGGGCAGGTGCAGGTCAACAACGGCTTCCGCGTCCAGTTCAACAGCGCCATCGGTCCCTATAAGGGCGGTCTTCGCCTGCATCCGTCTGTCAATCTGGGAATCATCAAGTTCCTGGGCTTTGAGCAGGTGTTCAAGAACTCGCTGACCGGTCTGCCCATCGGCGGCGGTAAGGGAGGCTCCGATTTCGACCCCAAGGGAAAGTCCGACCGTGAAGTCATGGCGTTCTGCCAGAGCTTCATGACCGAGCTGTTCCGGCATATCGGGGCGGACACCGACGTGCCTGCCGGTGACATCGGCACCGGCGCGCGGGAGATCGGGTATATGTACGGGCAGTACAAGCGTATCCGCGACGTGTACGAAGGCGTGCTGACCGGAAAAGGACTGTCCTACGGCGGATCGCTGGCGCGCAGGGAGGCGACCGGGTACGGTCTGCTCTACTTCACGGAGGAGATGCTCAAAGCCAACGGCACGGACATTGCGGGCAAGATTGTGTCGGTGTCCGGCGCGGGCAATGTGGCGATCTATGCCATCGAAAAAGCATGGCAGCTGGGGGCAAAGCCCGTGACCTGCTCGGACTCCACCGGATGGGTGTATGATCCCGCCGGCATTGACGTGGAGCTGCTCAAGGAGATCAAGGAAGTCCGGCGCGCGCGTCTGACCGCTTACGCCGAAGCAAGACCCGGCGCGATCTATCACGAGGGACGCGGCGTCTGGAGTGTGAAGGCAGACGTAGCGCTGCCCTGCGCGACGCAGAATGAGCTGACACTGGAGGACGCAAAGATGCTGGTGGCAAACGGAGTCATAGCCGTTGCGGAGGGTGCAAATATGCCCACTACGCTGGACGCAACCGCCTACCTGCAGGAGAAGGGGGTTCTGTTTGCCCCCGGCAAGGCATCCAATGCCGGTGGCGTTGCGACCTCGGCGCTGGAGATGAGTCAGAACAGCGAACGCCTGCAGTGGACGTTTGAGGAAGTGGATGCCAAGCTGAAGAACATCATGGTCAATATCTTCCACAATCTGGACGCTGCCGCCCGGAAGTACGGCATGGCTGGCAATTACGTTGCCGGCGCCAATATCGCGGGCTTCGCCAAGGTCGCCGATGCCATGGAGGCACAGGGGATTGTATAAGGGAACAGGCAGACCGCTTCGCTGTCTTGCCTGAAGTCCTGCAAAAGAGAGCACCGGACACGTTTCCGTAAGGGACGTGTCCGGTGCTCTTGCATATGTACGCAATCCGCAAATGCAGGACAGCCGGTCTGCGGTTTTTCGCAGGCAACTTTATTCATCTAACGGGAATCGGGCTGTCATGGTCGTCCCGGCCTCCGAGCTTTGCTCCGCGCGTATATCACCGCCGTGCAGTGCGGCAATCTCCCACACCAGCGACAGCCCAAGCCCTACGCCGCCGTACTCCCGGCTGCGGGATTTATCCACACGGAAAAACGGCTGGAAGATGCTGTCCCGATACTGCTCCGGTATGCCGCTACCGGTGTCGGATACGCGGATGACAAGCCGATTTGCCTCCGTTGATACCGCCACACGCACTTTTCCGTTCGGGCGGTTATAGCGTATGGCGTTTTCTGTCAGGTTGAAAAGCAGACGGTATATCAGTGTATCGCTGCCGGTCATGATGCCGTCCCCGGTGCTTTCCAGCGTGATGCCGCTCTTTTCCGCAAGCGGGGCAAGGTCGGTAAAGACCTCCTCAATCATCGGTGCGATCTCAATGCGGTCGGTGCAGGGAACCGTGCGAAGCTCGCTCATCTCCAGCAGGGTTTTGGTCATTTGCGTCATCCGCTCGGTCTGCTCCCGGAGAAGCCGGAGAAAATCTGCCGTTTCCGGAAGAAGGTCGGGATGCTCGGCGGAAAATAAATCCAACTGCGCCTGCATCAGCGCCAGCGGCGTGCGCAATTCGTGGGCGGCGTTTCCGGTGAACTGCCGCTGGGCGGTAAAGCCTGCGTCAAGCCGTTCCAGCATCCGGTTGAACGGTTTGCTGAACTGCCGGAATTCCGGCAGGACATCCTCGGTAATTTTCATATCCGGGAGATTGTTCGGCTGTACCTGCTCCACCTGGGACGCGAAGGTACGCAGGGGCTTAAGGGCATGACCGCTGAAAAAATACGCAAGCACGCCGCTGAGCACCGTCACTGCCACCGTGATGTACCAGCCGGTGGTGGCAAAGGAGTCCTGCGCTCCGTGAATGACGATGGTCAGCTCCTGATCGAGCTTTTCACGCTCCGGGTCGAAAAAGTCCGGTTCGCCCTTGTCGGTTTCCCCGTAGTTGGTCATGTAGGAACCGATGGAGTCCATATAGCGCCTGCCGGAATAGCTGAGCAGAAGATTCATGGCGACGCAGGTCGCCCCGATGAGAAGCACAGTCATCAGGGTGATGCGCCATTGCAGGGACAGCTTTTTCATGGTTTTGACCATTCCTTTCTTACTTAACACGGAAGTTTCGGGCGGTTCCGGCTATCCGGAATGGCGGTCACGCCGCCTGTCAGGGCGCAAAACTTCCTACCCTGAAAATGTTTTTTCAGCTTTCCTCCTCCATGACGTATCCTTCGCCGATGCGGTTGCGGATAGGGTCGTAGCCGAGAGCGGCACGCAGCTTCTTCCGCAGCGCGGAAATATGTACCCGGATCGAATTGCTGAAATTGTCCACGCTGTTGTCCCACACATGGTCAATCAACTCCTCCTGACTCACCGGGCGTCCGCGATGCAGGAGCAGGTATTCCAGTATGCCGGTCTCCTTCCTTGTGAGTGTCAGCACCTGACCGGCGGCAGTAGCGGTGCGGGTCTTGGTATCAAAGCAGAGTGCCCCGCAGGACAGGATCACGTCATTCTGCGTGAACTGCCGCAGGGTCAGACTGCGTATCCGCGCCTCCAGCTCTGCCAGATGAAAGGGCTTGGAAAGGTAATCGTTGGCGCCGGCATCCAGCCCCGCCACTTTGTCGGCGACCTCACTGCGCGCCGAAAGGATCAGCACCCGCGTGTCCCGATCCGTCTTGCGGAGCGTGCGCAGGACCGTCATGCCGTCGGCACCGGGCAGATTCAGATCAAGCAGTACGAGGTCATACCGCTCCACGCAGAGCAGACCGAGCGCCTGCTCCCCGTCGTGGCAATAATCCACGCTGTATGCAAGACGGCGCAGACTGCGGACGATAGTCTCGCAGAGCGCACGCTCATCCTCAACGACCAAAATATGCATAGAAAAGCCCTCCTTGCCTGCGTTTCGCAGTTCCTGCGACCTTATTATAACACAAAGATGTAAGATTTCTGTTAAGTTTCGGTTCTTAACGGAGATTTTATATCGTCTGTGCTACAATGGGAGCACGAGGAAAGGGGGGATCGAATTGATCCGGTCGAAGAAAGCCGTGCTTCAGGTTACACTGCTTGCCTGCGGTGCGGCGATGCTGGGCTATGGTGCTTGGCGCGGGGAAGTCGCCACCGTGCTGAGCAAGGCGATCCGTTTATGTCTGGAGTGTGTGGGCATTGGATAGGAAACGAGCGGGGAAGACAGAAAAAGTGAAAGCCCCGAAGAAGAAGGCGGGCATATCGCACATCCTGTCGCGCTTTCGCGGCTGGATTCAGGCGGGCGCGACACTGCTTACCAACATTCATCTTCCGAACTTTCTGAAGGGTGGCATCTACCAGGGAAAAGGGAAATCCGTATGTGTGCCGGGACTGAACTGCTACTCCTGCCCGGCGGCATCCGGCGCCTGCCCCATCGGAGCGTTTCAGGCGGTGGTGGGCTCGTCGAAATTCCGGTTTTCCTATTATATCACCGGATTTCTCATCCTGATCGGTGTACTGCTGGGACGCTTTGTCTGCGGATTCCTGTGCCCCTTCGGATGGTTTCAGGAGCTGCTCCACAGGATACCGACAAGAAAGCTCTCCACAAGCAAGCTGAAGCCGCTGACCTACATCAAATACGTTGTCCTTCTGGTCATGGTGGTTCTGCTTCCGATCCTCATCACCAACGATGTGGGCATGGGGGATCCGTTCTTCTGCAAGTATCTGTGTCCGCAGGGTGTTCTGGAAGGCGCGATACCGCACGCCACGGTCAATTCCGGGATACGGGCGGCTTTGGGTACACTCTTTTCCTGGAAGCTCGGAATACTGATTGCAGTGGTCGTGCTGAGCGTGCTGTTTTACCGTCCGTTCTGCAAGTGGCTGTGCCCGCTGGGCGCGTTTTACGCGCTTCTGAACAAGGTGTCCCTGCTCGGAATGAAGGTGGACAAGCACAAATGCGTTTCCTGCGGGAAATGCGCAAAAGCCTGTAAGATGGATGTGGATGTAACGAAAACGCCCGACCACACCGAATGTATCCGTTGCGGTATGTGCGTCCGTGCCTGCCCCACCAAAGCCGTCAGCTTCCGGTACGGCTTCTGTAAGGGAAAGGAAGACGGTTGCCCTGCCGGGGAAGCGGAAAAGAAGGAACCGGCGAACAAGGAGAAAACAACAGCGGCAGAAACAGAAACGGAAAAAGAGCAAGTCTGAAGCAGTATTTTCAGGCAGGAAGTTTTGTGCCTTGGCGGTCGGCGTGACTGCCATTCCGGCAAGCCGGAACCGCCCCAAACTTCCGCGACAGAAAGAAAGGAATGGTCATAACAATGAAAGCAACCAAGATTTTAACCGTACTTACCCTTATCCTGCTGGTATGCAGTCTTGTCGCCTGCAACGATGCCGGAAAAGACAAGACAAACGACGGGGACAGAAAAAAAGAGATCGCCTCACTGATGGCGATGGAGCCGAAGTCCATGGAAGAAGCGACCAAGCTGCACCAGGATCTGATGGCGCAGGAAACGGCAATCCTGTCCGATAACAACGCGCTTTGGGAGAAGGTCTTCCTGTCCGCAAACAAGGGCTCGTCCATGATTGAGAATGGCAGCAACTACGGAGACTTCCTGCTCAGCACCATTGAAGGCGCCAAGGATCAGTTCAAGGCGGACGAGCTGAAGATACTGCGGGACGGCGCGCAGCAGATCCGCGAGATTGAGGGCAAGCTGACGACCCTGGAGCAGAAGTATCCGGGGTGCGGGAAAAAGCCGTCCGGCGACGGGGCGAGCGTGCCGGCGGAGAACGGAAAGCCCGCAGGGAAGGGCGATCTGATGCAGTTCCCCGCGTTTGAGGGCAAGGATCTGGACGGCAACGACGTGAAGAGCAGTGAGCTGTTTTCCGGCAACACCGTCACGGTGGTGAACTTCTGGTTCACGACCTGCAGTCCCTGCGTGGGCGAGCTTGCCGACCTGGAGGCTCTGAACCGGAAACTTGCCGAGCAGGGCGGTGCTGTCGTCGGAGTCAACTCCTTTACGCTGGACGGCGACAAGACGGCTATCTCGGAAGCAAAGGATATCCTTTCCAAGAAGGGCGTGTCCTACCGGAACATTTGGTTCGATTCCAAAAGCGATGCGGGCAAGTTCACCGCCGGTCTGTTCTCGTTCCCCACGACCTACGTGGTCGATAAGAACGGCAATATCGTCGGCGAGCCCATCGTCGGCGCGATAACAGGCAAGAAGCAGGCGGAGACTCTCCAGAAGCTGATCGATCAGGCAATCGCCAACAGCAAGGGCTGATGCGTGCCTGACCTGTCGCCCGGAACGCCGGCAGCCCTAAAATCAGCGTTTCCAAAGAACGGGCGTGCACTGTACCCCTGCGGTACGGCGCACACCCGTTCTGCCTGTTTGTTGGATGATTCTGCCGGATCAAATGCGTGGGTGCGCCGCCCCGGATAGTAATTCTGCCTAAAAGTTCCGTTTGCCCATTGACAGCGCGGTTTATTTATGGTACAATCGGGGTGGTCCGTGTAACGGGCGTGCGGATTGCCTGCCCGTTATGCGTTGAAAGAAAGGAGCCACCTATGCGAGCCACCGCACGTCTGTTTGACGCAGACAGCCATTTGTTTGTATTTGACGCGACCGTCCTTTCCTGCGAGCCTCTGGCGGGAGGGGAGTACGCCGTGATATTGGATAAAACCGCCTTCTTTCCGGAGGGCGGCGGTCAGGATGCCGACCGCGGCACGCTGGGCGGGGTACTTGTCCGGGATGTGCAGGTGAGCGCAGACGGCGTGATCTGCCATACACTGCCTGCCCCGCTGTCCCCCGGCGCAGTTGTGCGCGGGGAGGTGGACGCGGCTGTCCGCCTGGAACGGATGCAGTGCCATTCGGGAGAGCATCTCGTGTCCGGCGCTGTGTATGCGCAGTACGGCTTTCGCAACGTGGGCTTTCATCTGGGCGATGAGGACGTGACGCTGGATTTTGACGGTGTCCTGACGCGGGAACAGCTGAACGGGATCGAGGATACCGTAAACCGTTACATCCGCGCCTGCCTGCCAGTGCGGGCATTCTATCCTGCCCCGGAGGAGCTTGCCACCCTGCAGTACCGCGCCAAGCTCGCGCTGACCGAGAATGTACGCATCGTGGAGATCGGGGACGGCGACCTGCTGTGTGACCGATGTGCCTGCTGTGCGCCGCACGTGCGCAATACCGGCGAGATCGGGTTGATCAAGCTGCTGGACTGTATCCACTATAAGGGCGGCATCCGCGTGCATATGCTGGCGGGCAGCCGCGCTCTGCGCGATTACCGGCAGCAGTTTGGCGCCATCTCAGAGATTGCGGTCGCGCTGTCTGTCCGCCGGGAGGATGCGGTCGGTGCGTTCCGACGCGTGCAGACCGAGAACGAGGAACTGCGCCACAGCCTTGCGTCCCTGCGTCGGCAGATGCAGGATCTGCGCGCCGCTGCCCTGCCCGAGACGGACGGGAACCTTTGCCTGTTTGAGGAGGGATTGGACGTGAACGGTCTGCGTCAACTTCTCAATCGTGCCGTCCACAAGTGTAGCGGCGTCTGCGGTGTATTCACCGGATCCGATGAGGCGGGATATGCCTACGTCATCGGGCGGCGCGATCCGTCGTTGGATCTGCGCCGGTTCACCGGGACGATTCGTGAAACGCTCAATGCGCGCGGGGGCGGCTCTGCCGAGATGCTTCAGGGGCGCGCCGCGGCGAGCCGATCCGCCATTCAGAGTTTCTTTGATTCCCACACGTTTTCCGACAGCTGATAGCTGAGTACCGCCTGACGATCCACATGATAATTTGAAAGGAGTAGTATCATGAAAAAGTTGCTTTCCATTTTGTCCGCAACCGCCCTCCTTCTCCCCGCGCTGGCGTTCCCGCTGGCTTTTCCGGCAAAGGGGGCAGATGTCATTACTGCCGCTTTTTCTGCCGTTGCCCCGCAGGCATCCGTTTCGCTGTTCGCCGGTTCGGGCGCAACGGCATCCGTGAAGCTGAGCGCGGAGGACACGGTTGCCGCGCAGTTTGTAACGACAGCCCCTGCCGGAACGCTTGCCCTGGAGGTGTCCGGGAACGGCACGGTTTCGGTCAGCCTGTTTCGCTTCCGCAATGACGCCGACATTTCGCAGCTGCAGGAGCCGCTTGCCGAAGTCTCCGTCACGGTGAAGGCAAAGGGGTGGGTCGTGATCTCGTTCCCCGACAAGGAGCCTCTGCCTGCCGGCGAGTACGTGCTGGCAGTCCATGATGCAGGCAACCTCTCCCTGCCGGCTTCCGGTGCGCACGAATCCCAGTTCGTGTATCGGAACGGACGGCTTGACAAGTCCTGCGCACTTCGTCTGACGGCGGAATACGCCTCCGCCCCCGCCGCCGGGCTGTACGGAAAGCCTACCGCCCCCGCAGTCGAGGATGTCAATGAATACGCGCCGCATATGGCATCCGCCCTGCGGTTCGACACAGACAAGGGGATCGCCAACATCGGCGGCTGCAATGCGCTGACCACTGCGTTTATGGAAGAGGACGGCGTCGCCTTCACCCGGTTCAAGCCGGACACGGACGCCGGCGATCCGTATGCGTTTATTGATCTGCCCAGCTCCACCGTCAAGACGGACGAGTACAAGTATCTGCTTATCAAGGTGCGGCTGGATGCAGACGCGCCCCTTAAGGGACAGCTGTATTTTATCACGGACGAGACCTCCATCGCGGAGCCGGCTTCCGTTCACTTCACCTATCAGAGTACCGCCGATTGGCAGTATGTTCTGATCAATCTCGGCGGCAATTCCCTTTATAAGGGCTTGCTCAAAACTGTCCGGTATGATGTGTTTGAGTCGGTCAAGGGGACACACTATGCAGACGTTGCGTATATGGCTCTGTTCCGTACCAAGGAGGCAGCCGCCGCGTTCCGGGATAATTTCGCCGACTATGAGGTGGAAGAGCCGGAGAAGCCGACAGAGCCCACCCCGGATTACAGTACCTACCAGCGCGCCGATGCGGCTGCACAGCCTGCGGACGGGAAACTGACCGCGAACGGAAAACTCAATTACCTGTACCGTCAGTATGACTACGCCATGGATTTCACCGGATCGCCGGAGAAGTATCACATTGGTCTGGACTTTGGATTTACCGGTCTGTCTGATGCACTGGTCGTGGACGGGCAGCTCCGTTGTCGGGCGTTCCGCGACTGCTCCTTCTTCACCCGGCGCATCCTGGGCGACAACTACGGACTGCGCGGCGGCGAGCTTGCCTTTGACCTCTCCCTGACGGCAGGCTCCCTGTCCGTTACCCTGCGGCAGATGCTGGAAAACGATGCGCCCACCTACTCCGGCGTTGTTTTCACGCTGACTCCGGACGGGCATATGACCATCCGCGAGCGGGACGGCTTTGCCGTGGACATTGATACCGGCATTGTCTTTGTGGACGGATCCGCACACCGGATGGTGTTCCGGGACGCCGTTACCGCACTGGAGGTGCTGTGTGACGGGAAGATTGTCGCATCGGTCGGATACGATTCTTACGCGCAGACGCTTACTTGCGGTGACGTGACGGCAAAAGCGCCCCATACCCCCGGCGCGGGCTATGCCACCGTCAATCTTCACTCCACGCGCGGCTATGTGGATAACGTCACGTACAGCCATGTGGACGTTGTCCCGGCGGAGACAAAGGCGACTCTCCCGGTGGATTACTCTACGTGGGTTGCGGTGGACGATCTCGGTCGTGTCACCCCGACCGATGAGGCAGGGCAGGGCGAGGATCGCCTCGTGGGTATGTTTTACTTCATGTTCCACTCGCATTTTTCCGGTCGGCACACCAATGATGTGACCGCTACCTACCTGGAAAAAGGCTTTGATTTCCTCACCGGAATGCTCAGCTCCTTTGCCGGGCGCGATGGTGCCTACTGGGCAGAGCCGTACTTCGGATACTATTCCAGCAACGACACATGGGTCTACCGCAAGCATGCGTATATGCTGGATGCCGCAGGCGTTGATTTTGTTTTCCTTGATCTGTCCAATGACGTGTTCTATGAGGATCAGCTGAAAATCCTGTTTGACACATGGCTGGACATCCGCCGTGCGGGAGGCTCCACGCCGCAGATTTGCTTCATGTTCGGCGATATGCCGTTCACCTTCGTGGACGGCGTATACAGACTGCGCTCCTTCCTGGAGAACCCGGATTATCAGGAGCTTCTCTTCCGTTGGGAGGGCAAGCCGCTGATCCTGGGTAATAACGACGGTCTGCAGTACCGTACCGGCGTGTACCGTGTCTGGACCGTTTCCGATTCGACGCCGCAGACCCAGGAGCAGTACAACGCACTTGTGGAGAAGAATCCGGAGATCAAAAATGCCATCAAATCCGGTGAGATGGAGGAGTTTTTGAAAACCTGTACCGTCCGCAAGTCCTGGGCGTGGCAGAATTCGGATCGCCGGAAGGGTCTGGGGTACTGGGACTGGCTTCAGGATTACCCGCAAAAACCCGGACGTGACTTTGAGGGGAACATTGAGCAGATGGCTGTTCTGCTGGGGACTCACGCGCATTCCGGCCGCGGACGCAGTCTGACAAACGGCGACACCTCGTACAATACGATCGGGCAGTTCGGCTTCGGTCTGGAAAGCACGAAGTATGGACTGCAGCTTGCCGAATCCTTTGAGTATGCGCTCAAGCAGAATGTCCGGGTTATTATGATAACCGGCTGGAACGAGTGGTATGCCGGCGTGCAGAAGACCGGCAATCAGGAACAGACATGCGGTGGTACGTTGACTCCCGGTTACTACATGGTTGACCAGATGTCTCCGGAGTACAGCCGTGACGGGGAACCGATGCGCCTGCGGGACGGCGTTGGCTTCGGCGACAACTACTACTATCAGATGGTTTCCTATATCCGGAAGTTCAAGGGCATCCATGCGCCCGCGACCGTCAACGGTGGGGCGATGGATATCCACGCCGCCGATATTGCCGCTCAGTGGAAGAATGTGACTCCGCTGTTCACCGATACGGTGGGCGATGCGAACCTGCGCTCCGAGCTGTCCTGGGCTTCTGAGTTCCGATATACCAACGCATCTGCCCGCAACGACATTGCCTGCGCGCAGGTGTCTCAGGATGCGGACAAGGTGTACTTCTTTGTCACAACTGCCAATGCCCTGATCACTGCCGATGACGAGACGTGGATGAATCTTTACCTCAACACGGACGGGGACAGCAAAACCGGTTGGGAAGGCTATGACTTCATCCTGAACCGCTCCCGTACCGACAAGACCGTATCCATCGAGCGCTTCGTGGACGGAAAGTGGCAGTTTGAGAAGGTCGGGGAAGCGGAATACGCTCTGTGCGAGAACGGACTGATGCTGGCGGTCAGCAAGACGCTGATCGGAGGCGAGTCCGGGAAAGCGCTGTCGCTGACCTTCAAGTGGGCAGACCATGCCGACATCCGGGGCGATGTCATGCGCTTTATGGAGCTGGGCGATACGGCGCCCAACGATCGCTTTGCGTTTGCCTACAATGCGTCCGGACTGACCGATGAACGCACGGCGGAGCCCGGCACCGAAACCGGTACCGGCGCTGAGACGGATACCGCGACCGAGCCTTCTACTACCGAGGCACCCGCGGAAACCACCGGTGCCGAGACGGAAGCAGGGAAGACGGGTTGCAGCTCTGCGATAAGCGCGGTTGTGCCGGGGATGCTGGCGTCTGCCGGCGCGGCGCTGGCAGTGAGCGGTTCCGCGCAGCGGCGCAGGAAGCGCAGAATGGAGTGATTGGTTCGAGGCGATACCGCGCAAGGACGGCGGTACAGATGCGCCACAAGACTTTAGGGAACCACTGATTTATTCGGCGGCACATCAAACTCGATGTACATCCAGTACATCTTGAGTTTTTCGCAATCGCAGACGAAAAAATCTGTACCGAATATGCACCACCTCATTAAATCAGCGTTTCCTTAGCAGTGTATTGCGCAGTATTGCCTTAAAGAAGCATCCCGGCAGAGGTGTGTTGCACCCCTGCCGGGATGCTTCTTTTTGGATGCCCTTTCGTGAACGGAGGGCATAGTGCCGTCTGCGGGGCAGGGAAGATGCGCGGGTGTCCGCCCCCCGGCAGGAGTTGCTTTGAATTAACGAAATATTCATAAAAAAATCGGCGCTCCCCCCTTGACAAATCTGCCCGAATCTGATATAATCGGAAATGTAATTAGAATAGTTCTAATTCAGGAGGAACCACATGACAAAATACGCAGAGGATATTTACGGCTACATTCTGGAAACCCGTTCGCACCCGACCGCCGAGCAGATATTTTTGGCACTCAAGCAGAAGAACCCGAAAATCTCGCAGGCAACGGTCTATAATAACCTTAACGCGCTGGTTACGGCGGGCAGGCTGATCCGCCTGTCGGAGGCGGGCTGTCCGGATCGCTACGACAACACGTCGCGGCACGATCATCTGATCTGCGTCCGGTGCGGCGCACTGTCGGATCGGACTTTGTCGGATCTGACCGCTTCCATCGAGGAGCAGATCGGATGCGGCATCCTGTCCTATGATCTGCGCGTGCGTTGGCTGTGTCCTGCCTGCCGTGCCGTGGAGCGCGGGAGCGCCTGCTCCGCTCCGCCGCATCTGTCCTGAGTTCCCCGCTTTCCCCAAAGCCATAAACAAAAAAAGGAACTGCCGACTTCCCACAGAGCGGAACGCTCGGAGGTTCCAAACAAAAACAAGGAGGATTTTTACCATGTCTCTCATTAACAAGGAAATCAGCGATTTTTCCGTCATGTCCTATCACAAGGGTGCTTTTGAGAAGGTGACAAAAGCCGATGTTCTCGGCAAGTGGAGCCTGTTCTTCTTCTATCCGGCGGATTTCACTTTTGTATGCCCCACCGAGCTGGAGGATCTGCAGAACCGGTACGCCGACTTCTGCGCAGCTGGCTGTGAGATCTACGCCGTATCTACCGATTCCCATTTCGTTCACAAGGCATGGCATGATGCTTCCGAGCGCATCGGCAAGCTGACCTACCATATGCTGGCAGACCCCACCCATGCCCTGTGCCGGGACTTTGATGTTCTGATCGAGGCGGACGGCATGGCGGAGCGTGGCAGCTTCCTTGTCAACCCGGAGGGAAAGATCGTGGTATACGAGGTCAACGCGGGCAATATCGGCAGAAATGCGGACGAGCTGTTCCGCCGCCTGCAGGCAAGCCAGTTTGTCGCTGCCCACGGGGATGAGGTCTGTCCCGCCAAATGGCAGCCAGGCGCCGAAACGCTGAAGCCCAGCCTGGATTTAGTGGGGATGCTTTGATGGATGCAGCCCGGTTTTATGACGTCGCGGTCATCGGCGGCGGTCCTGCCGGACTGACGGCGGCACTTTACCTGGCGCGGGCGCGCTACCGCGTGCTGGTGCTGGAAAAGGAGACCTTCGGCGGGCAGATCACTATAACCGAGGAGGTTGTCAACTACCCCGGTGTCATCCAAACAACCGGGCGTGCCCTGACCGATACCATGCGCCGCCAGGCGGAGGGCTTCGGCGCGGAATTCTGCCTGGCAACGGTCACGGGACTGGAGGCTGACGGCGACATCCGCACGGTGCATACCGACAAGGGGGACTTTACCTGCTTCGGTATTCTGATTGCCACCGGCGCGCACCCCCGCCGGATCGGTTTTCCCGGCGAGGACGATTTCCGCGGGCGGGGCGTCGCGTACTGCGCGACCTGTGACGGTGAATTCTTTGCCGGCAAGCCGGTCTTTGTGGTCGGCGGCGGCTTTGCGGCGGCGGAGGAGAGCGTGTTCCTGACGCGCTATGCCTCCCACGTCACGGTCCTTATCCGGGGCGCGGACTTCACCTGCGCGGCGGCTGCCGCACAACCTGCCCGCGAGCATCCCGGGATTACCGTGCTGACGCACACCGAGGTGGTGTCGGTTACGGGGGACAGTCTCCCGCGCGTCCTGCGTTGCCGCAATACCGAGACCGGAGAGGAGACTGTTTTTGCCCCGGAGGAAGGCTTCGGTGTTTTCATCTTTGCCGGGTACGAGCCGGAGACCGCGCTTGTCCGGGAGTTGGTGGACACCGACCCGCAGGGCTATATCCTGACGGATGATGCGCGCAGAACCAGCCGTGCGGGGATCTATGCGGCGGGCGATGTCTGCCGGAAGAACCTTCGCCAGGTTGTCACGGCAGTCGGGGACGGCGCAACCGCCGCCACGGAGTTGGAAAAATACGCCGCCGCCATGCAGGAAAAGACCGGACTGCATCCACGCAAGCCGGAGGCTGTGCCTGCGGACGTGGAAGTTAAGGCGGAATCCGCCCCGGAGTCGGGCGGCACGGGGCAGGGGAACGGACTGTTTCCGCCCGAGATGCTGGCGCAGTTGCGCACTGTGTTCGGGCGGATGGCGTCCCCGCTGACGCTGGAGCTGCACCCGGACGGCGGCGCCGTCACAGCGGAACTGCGGGCGTACCTCAACGCACTGGCGTCGCTGACCGATAAGCTGACCGTGACCGAGGCGGCGGGCGACGGGGCGTATCTGCCATGCGTCCGGATCCTGCGGGAAGGTGTCTACACCGGACTTTCCTTCCACGGCGTGCCGGGCGGGCATGAATTTACTTCGTTCGTGCTGGGACTGTACAACGCGGCGGGACCGGGACAGCCGTTGGAGGACAGCCTGCGCGCACGGATTGCGGCGATCAATCGCCCGGTACGGATGCAGGTGCTGGTTTCTCTGAGCTGTAGCATGTGTCCCGAACTGGTGACGGCGGCACAGCACATTGCGGCGCTCAATCCGCAGGTCTGCACGGAGGTCTACGATATCCGGCTGTACCCGGCACTAAAGGAACAGTACAATGTCATGAGCGTGCCCTGTCTGGTTCTGGATGACGGGCAGGTCATATTCGGGCGCCGTACTTTGGATGCGCTTCTGACGCTGCTTGGCGTGTAGTCAAAAGACAAAACCGGGTCACGTCCTGCGTGACCCGGCACAAATACGATTCACAAAAAAGGAGAAAGAGAATGGAACAGAAATTCTACATCTGTGCACATTGCGGCAACATCATCGCAAAGGTGCATGACAGCGGCGTGCCGGTCATGTGCTGCGGGCAGAAGATGACCGAGATCATTCCCGGTACGACCGATGCTTCCCATGAGAAACATATCCCGGTCTGGACGGTGGAAAACGGCATCGTACACGTGCGCGTCGGGTCTGCCGCGCACCCTATGACGCCGGAGCACCACATTGCGTGGGTATCGCTTCAGACAAAGTACGGCAATCAGCGCCGCGAGCTGCGCCCCGGCGACGAGCCGGAGGTATGCTTTGCCCTCTGTGAGGGGGACGAGGTAGAGGCGGTGTACGCCTTCTGCAATCTGCACAGCCTTTGGCGGGCAACACCGGCTGAGTAAGCGCGGTATAAACGGGAAACGACATAAGAATCCGAGGGTTCCTGCATATTCGGCGACGGTTTCACGCCGGATACGCGGGAACCCCTTTTCGCAGGAGCCTCCGGCACGCGGAAACCTTCCGCGGCAGACGTCAAAAACCGCCGCACGGGTACCGTGCGGCGGTGACAGCGGGCGCTTATTTGAGGAACGGCAGGGTGCCGATGAGCGGCAGGGGCTTTGCCTCGCCGCGGAGCACCCGGATGATGCCGATGACAGCGAAGGCGATGTAGGCGAACGCCACAACGCCCAGCAGAGACAGCACCAGCCCCAGCCAGTTATACGAGCTGTAGCCGTTCGTTGAGGCGATGTGCGCAACGAAGGGGGACAGTACCGACTTCAGAGTGCCGTATGCAAAGTGCAGGAGCGCCTCGATAACGAACAGTACCAGCCCCTGCTTGGCGTGATACCGGGCAAAAGGCGACTTCCTGCCTGCCAGAATGGGAACCAGTACCAGTACATTCAGGTAGGCGAATACAGCGATGAGTTTGTTTTCCTTGATGTCTTCCTCGTCAAAAACGGGGGTGGCAGGCGCGGAAACCTTTGCACCGCAGGCGGGGCAGAACGCGGTACCCTCGCCTATTTCGTGACCGCAGGATGAACAGAAAGCCATAGGGGTATCTCCTTTCATTATTATAGTTTTAACACGATATACTATGCGGGACAACAAACTATACGGCACACCGCACGGAAAACGGTCATGGATTCCGCACGGTGCCGGCGGCGGCAATTCACTCCGTAAATATTACCTGTGTCTGCGTATTGACTGCCCTGATTTCGGACAGCCGGAACACTTTCGGCAGAGGAGACAGTGTGTGTCCGTCCACTTGTACGGCGCTCCCGGCTTCGTCCGCAGGGGAAATCTCGCCGTAAATCAGGTCTCCCGCCATGTATCGTCCCTCGTTGTCCCGCAACGGAAGATCGGGAATTTCGATGGACAGAAGGTCTTCGTTTTGCTTTGCCCACAGGAACCCTTCGGACAGGCGCATGGTACAGCAGAAATATGCCTCGTAAATATTTCCCGTGTGCAGGAAAGGCACATGGGGCGTCACGCAGGTATCTGTGCCGGCGCCGCCGTTCGACCGTTGACCGCTTGACATTCCGTTGTGCCATATGCGGCGGGCAAGAATCAGATCCCGCTGCTTGCCGAACAGGCGATACATATGCAAGGCAACGATCAGCGAATCCACCACGGCGCAGGGTTCCGTCCACGTCTCACCGCGCCCGAACCAGTTGAAGTTGGCGTAGGTGGCGGTCATGCCCTGCGTTATGTACAGATTCCATGTGTCCGATGCGACATCGGCGAAGCGCTTATCGCCCGTGTGCTCGTACATACGCAACAATCCGCGCACGGCAGAGAGCGTTGCGTGTGTCTGCGCTTTGATTTTCAGCTTGTCTATGCGGGCAAAGCATTCCGTCATCTCACGGACGAGGTCATACGCTCGCACGTCGCCTGTCGCAATGTAGTAGTCGGCAACGCCGTCGATGCCGAGGAACGCCGCGCCGATGTCACTGCACAGAATCCAGTTTCCGACCCGCAGCTCGTTGCCGAACATATCGCCCGTCAGCTCCTCATGGTCGATCGGGTAGCTGTCGAACAGACCGAGCGCCGGCAGGTACAGTCCTTCAAATACCCGCTTGGCAAGCGCCAACGGGGTAGTGCCGGGAATGCAGTCGTCCCCTAATTGCCGATGCGCTTCGCAAAGGGCGCGCAGGTACCATGTGCTGCCGCCGAACTGGAACTCGTCCACCATGACATCGCCGTTCCTGCCCGTATGTATGGGACCGAAGAAACCGCCTGCGTTGGTGTGGGTCGGAAGGGCTGCCAGCATCGGACGGAGGCAGGGATTCTCCTCGCCCGTCAAGGTGCGGTGACACAGGAACGCCCACAGGGCTCTCCCCTCCTTGTCTCCGAACGACCGGTACTCCGGGGGCGCAAAAACATCGGGCAACTGATAGTACGCTTCCTGCAGCCTGGCGGCGTTCAGGCGGATGCGCTCTTCCAACTCGGCATGGATCGTGATTGTTTTCATATGATGCTCCTTTCAAAAGGAAAGTAAGATCGTGAAAACGTTTGCTACACGTCCCGCCGCCCCTGCAGGGCGCGATACAGAGTGACTTCGTCCGCGTACTCGATGTCGGTTCCGACCGAGATACCGTACGCCAGCCGCGTGACCTTGACCGGATATTTTTTCAGCAGGCGTGCGAGGAACATGGCGGTCGTCTCGCCCTCCACGTTGGCGTTGGTGGCGATAATGACTTCCCGTACGCCGCCTTCCTCAACCCGGCGCAAAAGCTCCGGAATCTTCAGCATATCCGGCGTGACACCGTTGAGCGGCGACAGAACGCCGTGCAGAACGTGATAGGTTCCCTGGTATTCCCGCACCTTTTCGATGGCGAGTACGGTGCGGCAGTCTGCAACTACGCAGATCACGCTCCGGTCGCGCGTTTCGTCGGCGCAGACCGGGCACAACTCCCGGTCGGTCAGATTCTGGCAGACGGGGCAGAGGTGGATCTTGGCTTTGGCGTCCAAGATCGCCTGCGCAAAAGCGGCGGCTTCCTCTCCCGACATATCCAGCACCGAAAACGCCATGCGCTGGGAGGATTTCCGCCCGACGCCGTTCAGCTTCATGAATTGGTCTGCCAGGTTCTGGAGTGATTCGATATAGGCTGCCATATAAAATCCGACCGGGATCAGAACAGCCCGGGCATTGCCAGACCGCCGGTGATCTTTTCCATTTCGGCGGTGTTGGTGTCTTCCACACGCTTGATTGCCTCATTGATGCCGGCGACCAGAATGTCGGACAGTGTTTCGATATCCTCCGGATCCACGATCTCCGGCTTGATGTCGATGGACAGGACTTCCTTCTTGCCGTTGATCGTCACGGTGACGGCACCGCCGCCCGCCTGCACTTCATACGTGCGGGCGTCCAGCTCCGCCTGCTTTTCCGCCATATCCTCCTGCATTTTCTGCGCCTGCCGGGCAATGGCTTGCATACTCTGGGGACCGCCCCCCATACCCTTCGGGATGTTTGCTCTCATGATGAAATCCTCCTGTGACAATATATTATGTAGGTGTGTTTGATAGCGTTTTTCCGGATGCCTTGTTTATTCCGACTCGCGGGGCGGTGTTTCGCCCGATGCGGCATCGTCCTCCAGCGCTTCTATGATCACGTCCAGCGGCGATGCGGGGTCTGCCTGCCCCTCTATTTCGCCGATGATATCCTCCGGCGCAACGGCGTGCCCTAAACAGACCGACAGGGCGCGGCGCAGGGCTTCGGGCGGCTTTTTGTCCGGCAATGCCATGCTGCATTGGAACGGCTGTTCAAAGCGCAGGATGATCTTGCCGTCGTCCGTCCGGAATGCACGGCACAGGCGCAGGAAGGAGCCGATGATGGGATCACTCTCGGACACGCGGTCAGCGACCTCGCGGAAATTGCGCAGCGGGCGCAGGATTCGCTGACCTGCGGCGGGATCCGTTGACTCCGGCTGTCGGGTTGGCGATGTCTGCGCGGGAGCCGGCGGGGCAGGGGACACTGTCGGAGGAGCCTTCGGCGCTGTCGGCGCTGCCTGATCGGACAGCGGGGGCGTGTCGGATGCTGCGACGGATGCTGCGACGGGTGCTGCGACAGGTGCTGCGACAGGCGCGGCAACAGGTGCTGCGACCGGGATTACTCCGCCTGCCAACTGCTCTTCCACCCGGGAAAGGCGGGAGAGGATGGCTTCCGTTGCGGTATCCAGCGCCGGGTCGCACAGCCGGACCAGCGTGACCTCCGCGACCGTCCGACGGACAGCGAAGGCGCGTTGCATGGCGAATAAGGCGTCCTCCAGCAGGCTGATGTGCCAGAGCAGTGTCTCTTTGGTAAACTGCGCGGCGAGCGAACGCAAGGCGGCGGTTTCGCTGTCGGTCAGATCCAGGTAGCGCACGGCATCCGATTCCGGCACGGTCCGGACAACCAGCATATCGCGGTAGTAAGAAATCAGCTCCTGCCAGAACACCGCAAGGTCGCGGGAGGAACGCACCATATCGTCCACGGCGGCGAACAGTCGGTCGTAGTCCCGCCGCACCAGCGACGCGACCACACGTCCGACACCCTCGCGCCCGGTTGTGCCGACCGTTTCGGTGACAAGCTCCGGCGTGATGGGGCGGCGCGCTCCGGCGCACAGCTCCAGCAGGCTGATCGCGTCCCGCATACCGCCCTGCGCCTGCCGGGCGATGAGGCGTGCCGCCTCCGGCTCCAGCGTGAAGCCCTCCTTCTCCGCAATCTTTGCCAGATGGGCAGAGAGGTCGGCGGTGGCGATGCGGCGGAAGTCGAACCGCTGGCAGCGGGAGACAATGGTGGCTGGCAGCTTTTGCAGTTCGGTGGTGGCAAGAATGAATATGACGTGCTCCGGCGGTTCTTCCAGCGTTTTGAGCAACGCGTTGAAGGCGCTGACCGACAGCATATGCACCTCGTCAATGATATACACGCGGTATTTCAGCTCCGAGGGGGTGTAAATGACCTCGTCACGGATATCGCGGATGTCATCCACGCCGTTGTTGGAGGCGGCGTCCATCTCCAGCACGTCGGTGGCGGCGCCGCTGTCTATGGAGCGGCAGGCGGCGCACTCGCCGCAGGGACCGGCGGCTGTCGGGTGCTCGCAGTTGACCGCTTTTGCCAGTATCTTGGCGCAGGATGTCTTGCCTGTTCCGCGCGAGCCGCAGAACAGGTACGCGTGCGAAAAATGCCCCGTCTGACATTCGTATTTGAGAATGGATGTGACCTGCTCCTGCCCGCATACCTCGTCGAAGTTGCGGGGGCGCCACTTCCGGTACAGTGCCTGATGCATAACCGAATCCCTCCCCTGATTGCGCACAAAAAGCGCGTCCGCGCGTGCCGGACGGCAAATGATACGGAAAAGCCTCTCCGGCTCTGCCGTGAAAGAAGACCATACACCCCTTCCTCGGATGTCACGCCCCGGCGATCTTTGGATTTCCTGCTCAGAACAGGCGACCTCGCGGCACATACGGTTCACCGCTTAATGCTGCTTGATTCCTCACCTGACATGGTTCACGGCTCCGCATTGCGCAAGACCCATTCCTCAACACAGGAAAAACAACTCATTCCGAAACGATCGATTCTCAGAAGGGGAATCAACCCCTGCTATAGCGGATTTCAGGTACAGGGCGCCGCTGACTCCCCGGCTGGTATGGCCTGCTTTCACGGCAGAAAGAGAGGCTTAACTTGTCCCTATTATAGCATACTTCCGGCGTAATTGCAAGGCGTTGGGTTGGAATTCAGAGAAAATTCACAAGTTCCTTGCCCGGTGATGCAGCTTGGCGGGTCGGCACACAGTGGCGCTTGTGAATAGAGATGCGAACAGAGAGGGGAGAACCGACAATCCGGTTCTCCCCTCTCTGTTTGCGCCCTGTCAGTCTGTGATGAAGGGCAGGAGCGCTGCCTGACGGGCGCGCTTGATGGCGGTATTGACCTCTCTCTGGTGCTTTGCGCAAGCGCCGGAGACACGGCGGGGCAGGATCTTGCCGCGCTCGCTGATGAAGTGCTTCAGCTTGGCGGTATCCTTGTAATCAATGTATTCGACCTTGTCTGCGCAGAAAATGCAGACCTTTCTTCTCTTGCCGCGGTTGAACGGGCGAGCAGGCCGTGCGGTATTCTCAGTTCTATCCATGTTTATTCTCCTTCATGCCGGGCACACCCGGCTCATTTTTTATGCGGCACCGTGCCGCAGTGAGACTGTGCCGCTGTCAGAACGGCAGGTCGTCGTCGGTCTTGAGTTCCTCAAACTTGGCGCCGGCACCGGGGGTTGAGAAAGCAGGCGCGGACGCATAGGTGTCGCCGCCGGCGTCAGGGGCAGCGGACGCATTGCGGTTCTCAACAAAATTTGCTTCATCCGCAACGATATCGGTAGCGTAGTGCTTGACGCCCTGCTGATCCACCCAGTTCCGGTTCTGGATCGAGCCTACCACGCAGATGGCAGAGCCCTTCCGGAAAAACTTGGCGATGAATTCAGCGGTTGTCCGCCATGCGGTCACATTGAAAAAGTCCGCTTCGGGCTGACTCTGCTGCCCGTCATTGCGGGACGTATAGCGACGGTTGACGGCAATACGGAGCGAAACCACCGAAATGCCGCTCTGGGTCTGCTTGAGCTCTGGATCTGCCACAAGACGACCGGCGAGAATCACTTTATTCAGGTTAAGAGACATACGGTTTCTCCTTTCCGGATGGCTGACGGTTCCTGTGAACCGCCGCCGGGTAGCGTTCGGAGACCTCCGGACGTTCTGCTGCTTGCGCAGGGGACGTGCAGAGACTCCTCTGCCCGTAGCCGCCACAGCGCGGCGGGTGCGGGCGACCTTCCCCCGGATGATTCCGGGCGCGGGGCGAAACGACAGCTGTTACTCGGCGACCGGTGCCTCAGCGGCAACCTCGGCGGCGGGAGCCTCCGGTGCGACCTCCTCGGCGGGGGCGGACTCTTCGTCTGCAGGTGCGACTTCCTCGGCGGGCGCGACAGCCTTGGCAACAGGCGTGAAGTCCAGACGGGTCGTCACCTGACGCATAATGCTTTCATCAATGTTGAGCAGACGCTCCAGCTCGCAGGGGAACTCAGGCGCGCTCTTGAAGGTTGCCACGACATAGTAGCCCTCGGGCTTGTCGTTGATGGGGTATGCCAGACGGCGCTTGCCCCACTGTGCCACCTCGACAACTGTCTCGGCGTTGGCATTGATGATGCCGACGAACTTTTCGACTGTTGCCTTGACTGCCTCGTCGCCGTCTGTGACATCCACGACGAACAGGCACTCATAATACTTGTTGATCTTCTCCATGTTAAACCTCCCTATGGACTGAAAGACCGCGCGGCTTCAGATTTTCCGCGCAGTAAGGAGACGGTTGCGTATCGCAGACCGTACCGAGACTGTATTATACCACGATTTTTTTGAGTTGTCAATAGTTTTTTGAAAAAATGGAGGAAACGGGGAGTATTCCGGGTATATCTCCAAGATAATATCTGCCGTGGAACTTGCTCCGGGGAATGCCCCCAGTAACTGGAAGACGACAAAAACCGGGCAACGGCTTGACAGAATGCGTCGGGGATGGTATAATAGACCGGAAGTTATGAGGGAACCGTCCCGAACACAACCGGTGTCTGGCGATTCCCCCGAGCATTCCCTCTGACCAAACAGGTGCGGAGCGAAAGGAGAAACGATATGAAAAAAGTTATGGCTTGGTTGGCGGCGCTGTGTCTGTTGGCTCTTTCGGTTGCAGGCGCGTTGACGACAGCCGCGGCTGGAAATACTGCCGGAACGGCGGTATCCGGACTGGTACATGATGCAGACGGACGGATCCGCTACTACGAAAACGGCGTTCCGGTGGCAAAGGGGTTGGTCCGGGACGACGAGGGAAATGTCTACTACATTTGGAATGCGGTCAACGGTGCCGCGCGCGGTATGTTCTCGATCCCGGAGGACAAGCTCAACGGAATCATGCCGCAGGGCTTCTACGAGTTCGGAGCGGATTACCGCATGATCGTCAAGAACGGTATCTACACGCATGACTGGTGCGACCATACCTATTACTTCGTCAACAGCGTGCCGGAGGCGGTCGGACTTGCCAAAAACGAGGACGGGGATATTTACTATTTCACTACCATATACGGTGTCAAGCGTGCGGCGACGGACGGCGACTGGTACATACCAGAGGAGAAGACCAACGGTCTTATGCCGGAGGGAACCTATCATTTCAATCAGTATGGGTTGCTGACCGGCAAATCCGATGTTGACCTGAAGCCCGTGGAACCGAAGCGGGAGGAGATCGGAGAGAACCTGTTCCGCGATCTGGACGGCGTTATCCGCTACTATGAGAACGGACAGCGGGTTGCTAAGGGATTGGTTCGTGATTATGCGGGTGATGTGTACTACATCCGGAGTGCGGAAAACGGTGCCGCGCGCGGTATGTTCTCGATTCCGGAGGACAAGCTCAACGGAATCATGCCGCAGGGCTTCTACGAGTTCGGGGCAGATAACCGCATGATCATCAAGAACGGCATCTACACGCACGATTGGTGTGATTATACCTACTATTTCGTCAACAGTGTCCCGCAGGCGATCGGCATTGCGACCGATGGGGAAGGGCATTACTATTTCTTTACCAATATCTACGGTACCAAGCGTGCCGCAACCGATCAGTTCTTTGGCGGCGTGTACTACGTCAGCGAGGCTGAGACCAACGGGCTGATTGAGAAGGGCTTCTATCGCTTTAACTCCGATGGTATCATGGTGGGACGTGTGGACGGCACCGATACAGAGGAACCGACCACCAAGCCGACGGAGCCGACCGAGGAACCGACCACCAAGCCGACGGAGCCAACCGAGGAACCGACCACCAAGCCGACGGAGCCAACCGAGGAACCGACCACCAAGCCGACGGAGCCAACCGAGGAACCGACCACCAAGCCGGCGGAGCCGACCGAGGAACCGACCACCAAGCCGGCGGAGCCGACCGAGGAACCGACCACCAAGCCGGCAGAGCCGACCGAGGAGCCGACCACCAAACCGGCAGAGCAGACCGGGGCTACCACCTCGGCACCTGCGTCGGGGACGCAGACCGACGGTTCTGTCGGAAGCGTCACCGGAACCGGAGCGGTCGCGACGACCACCGCAGCCGGCAAATCCGGCGGATGTGCTTCGGCAGTGGGAGTCGGGGGCGGGGTTGTCCTGCTGGTGACAGCAGCTGCCGCGTGCCTGAGCCGGAAGCGTCGCCACTAAGGGATCCCAACATAACTGCCGGATCGGGTGGCAAAGTATACAGGAAAGACCCACGAAGGGTGAAGGCTCTTTGTGGGTCTTTCCTGTTGACTTTTCCTGCGGGAATATGATATAATACGCACGCTCTCTGCCGGGCGGCTGCCCGGCGTTTGTTTGTCAGGGGACTTCACGGAAAAGCCGGTTCGGTTTTCCTTGGAGACTCCCTTTGTGTTTTGCCGTTTTTTGCACCCGCCGCACGGTGGAGAAAAGGATTGTCACATGGAGAAAAGTCGGAAAGAGGAGATCCGCCTGTCGGATCATTTCACATACGGAAAACTGTTGCGCTTCGTGCTTCCGTCCATCATCATGATGGTGTTCACTTCCATCTACGGTGTGGTGGACGGTCTGTTCGTGTCCAATTTTGCGGGGAAGGAGTCCTTCGCCGCAATCAATCTTGTCATGCCCTTCATTATGGTGCTGGGCGGCATGGGCTTCATGATCGGAACCGGCGGCACGGCGTTGGTTTCCAAGATCATGGGGCAAGGGGACGGGGAGCGCGCCAACCGGACATTCTCCATGATGATATGGGTCACGGTCATACTGGGCGCGGTCCTGACGGCTTTGGGACTTGTTTTTATGGAGCCTATGGCGCGGTTTCTGGGCGCCGATGAGAATACTTTTGACGACTGTGTCTGCTACGGACGCATCGTTGTTGCCTTTACCGTGTCCTTCATGCTCCAGAATGTGTTCCAGAGCTTCCTCATAGCCGCCGAAAAGCCCAAGCTGGGATTGATTATCACGGTGGCGGCAGGGGTTACCAATATGGTGCTGGATGCACTGTTCATTGCCGTCTTCCGATGGGGTGTTGCGGGCGCCGCCGTTGCTACGGGTATCAGCCAGTGTATCGGCGGAGGTGTGTCGCTTGTGTACTTCCTGTTCCCCAACCGGAGCCGCCTGCGCCTGACCCGGACGCGCCTGCAGCTCCGCCCCATCCTGCAGGCGTGTGGCAACGGTTCCTCCGAACTGATGAGCAACATCTCCTCCTCGCTGGTCAGTATGCTGTATAATTTCCAGCTTCTCAAGTATTTCGACGGAAACGACGGCGTGGCGGCATACGGGGTGCTGATGTACGTGCAGTTTATTTTTGTGGCGATTTTTATCGGCTATGCCATCGGATGTGCGCCCATCGTTTCCTTCAGTTATGGTGCCTCCAATCATGAGGAGATGAAAAATGTCCTGCGCAAGAGCATGATTCTCATGGGCGGGGCGGGCGCCCTGCTGACCGGTGTCGCTGTGGTGATGGCTGTTCCGCTGGCACATCTGTTCGTGGGCTACGATGCGGGACTGTATACGCTGACGTGCCACGCTTTCCGGTTGTTTGCCGCGTCTTTCCTGCTGGCTGGTGTCGATATTTTTCTGTCCTCCTTCTTTACGGCGCTGAACAACGGACTTGTGTCTGCCGCCATATCCTTTCTGCGGACGCTGGTTTTCCAGACCTCGGCTGTTCTGTTCCTGCCTCTCGTCCTGGATCAGGACGGTATCTGGTGGGCGGTTACGGTTGCGGAGGTGTGCGCGTTTGTCATATCCGCATCGTTCCTGTTCGGAATGCGGAAGAAGTACCGCTATATGTGAAAAAAGAGAGGTTCCAAAAAACTCATTCTGAGCTTTTTGGAACCCCCTTTTGGATTTTTAGTAAACCATCAGAATTTTTATTTGTTTTGTTGGCAATCGGCTCACAGGCTGCCTACCGTTCTGGGGAACAGGGCAGTGTCGCGGATGTTGCTCATGCCGGTTACATACATGACCATGCGCTCAAAGCCCAGCCCGAAGCCGCTGTGCGGCACGGTGCCGAAGCGGCGCGTGTCGAGATACTGCCGGTATGCGTCCAGCGGCATATTGCGGGCGGTCATGGCGGCGGCGAGCTTGTCGTAGTCCGCCTCACGCTCCGAGCAACCGATGATCTCGCCGATGCCGGGCACCAGCAGATCCGTTGCGGCAACGGTTTTGCCGTCCGGATTCTGCTTCATATAGAAAGCCTTGATATCTTTGGGATAATTGACCACGAACAGGGGCTTGCCGAACACCTCGTCGGTCAGGTATTTCTCATGCTCTGTCTGCAGGTCGCAACCCCAGCTGACGGGGTATTTGAACGTGCGTCCGGACTCCTCCAGCAGCTTGACCGCATCGGTGTAATCAATACGCCCGAAGCCGCTGTTGATGACCTTCGTCAGCTTGCCGACAATGCCTTTTTCCGTCCACTGGTCAAAGAAAGCCATCTCGTCGGGGCAGTTTTCCAGCACACTGCGGATGATGGATTTGATGAAATCCTCCGCAATGCCGATGATGTCGTTGATATCCGCAAAGCAGACCTCCGGCTCAATCTGCCAGAATTCTGCGGCATGGCGGGTGGTGTTGGAATGCTCGGCGCGGAAGGTGGGACCGAATGTGTAGATGCGCCCCAGCCCCATGGCAGCCATCTCACCCTCCAGTTGGGCAGAGACGGTCAGTCCCGCCTTGCGACCGAAGAAGTCCTCGGCGAAGTACTCCTCCTCGGTTTTGGCATCGGTTGTCCACGGCTGTGTGGTCACGCGGAACATCTCGCCCGCCCCCTCGCAGTCCGACCCGGTAATGATGGGGGCATGAACGTAGCGGTAGCCGTGGCTGTGGAAGTATTGATGCACCGCCTGTGCCAGCTGATCGCGCACGGCGAACACTGCCTCAAAAGAGCGTGTACGCACGCGCAGGTGCGGGATGGTGCGCAGATACTCCAGCGTGTGGCGCTTTTTCTGCAGAGGGAAGTCCGCAGGGCATTTGCCGAGGACGGTGAGCGTTTCCAGCTCCAGCTCGCACCCGTTGCGCTCTGATGCGACCAGCTGTCCGACGGCACATACCGATGCACCGACCGCCATGGCGTCCCGCACCATATCCTCCGGGATGCGCGTCTTATCCACCACGATCTGCAGGTTGCGGAAGCAGGTTCCGTCATTGATCTCCAAAAAAGAAACGCTTTTGGAGTCGCGGGCGGTACGTACCCAACCGCATACAGTCACGGTTCCGTTCAGATACGCCTCGGTGTGCGCAAATATTTCCCTGATATCGGTGTGTTTCATAACTCAACAATCCTTTCTCCGGCGTCGCGTCTCTTCCGGGAGATCTGCGGTGCCCCCGTCTTTCTGTACGGGCATATGTGCCATTATACCACAGCTTAGCGGACTTTGTCAAGGGTGCCATTGAAAATTCCCGCGGCAACGGTGTAGTGTTACAATAGATGTGAGACCAAAAGCGAAAAAACTATAGAAAAAGTGATTGAGTTCTGATAGAATAGAATTACTCCTAACCCCACTCAACAGA